>Ga0163153_10000008_pt1 | contig 402943 bp, 391 predicted proteins | sample OliLakLV19MP6IB1_FD_148629 | JGI IMG/M metagenome (GOLD analysis project Ga0163153, IMG submission 148629) | Freshwater microbial mat bacterial communities from Lake Vanda, McMurdo Dry Valleys, Antarctica - Oligotrophic Lake LV.19.MP6.IB-1 | ecosystem: Environmental > Aquatic > Freshwater >... | reverse complement strand
AGATAGGTGCGCCGCTACTTCCCCATCCCGCTGACGTCCGACGTATCGCGGGTCAGGTAATAGGCCAGCACGATCGGGATGAACGTCACCGCGATCACGAAAACCGCAACGACGTTGGTGACAGGCCGCTGGCGCGGTCGTACCAGCTCGCGCAGCATCCAGATCGGCAAGGTTTCCTGCTGGCCGGCCGTGAAGGTGGTCACGATGACTTCGTCGAACGACAGCGCGAAGGCCAGCATGCCGCCGGCGAGGAGGGCGGTCGCCATGTTCGGCAGCACGACATGGCGGAAAGTCTGGAAACTATCCGCGCCGAGATCGTAGCTCGCCTCGATCATCGAGGGCGACGAACGGCGCAATCGCGCGATCACGTTGTTGTAGACGACGACGATGCAGAAGGTCGCGTGGCCGATCACGATGGTCCAGTAGCTGAACGGAATCTCGGCCAAGGAGAAGGCCGAACGCAATGCGATGCCGGTGATGATTCCGGGCAGCGCGATCGGCAGGATGATCAGCAGCGACAGGGTTTCGCGGCCGAAGAAGCGGCTGCGAGAGACGGCGGCGGCCGCACAGGTGCCGAGAACCATCGCCGTCAGGGTCGAAACCAGCGCGACCCGCGCCGAGAGGGCGATCGCGGTCCAGATATCGTCGCGCGCCCAGGCGACCGCGAACCATTTGGTGGTCAGGCCCGGCAGCGGGAACTGGAAGGATTTGTCGTCGGTCGAAAACGCGTAGAGCACGATGAAGAAGATCGGCACATGCAGGAACAAAAGCCCGCCGATTGCCGCGAGCTTCAGGCCCCAGCCGGCCCGCGTGCCGGGATCGCGGGCGCCGCTGCGTTTGCCGGGGTCGCGCACATTCGCGCGCAGGGTGGCATCAGAGGGCATTGAACGCCCCCAGCCGTTTCGCGATCCAGAGATAGAGCGCCATGATCACGATCGGCACCACGGTGAACGCCGCCGCGAGCGGGATGTTGCCGGCGGTGCCCTGATGCTGCAGCACCACCTGGCCGATGAACGGGCGCGACGAGCTGATGATGCCGGGGATGATGTAATCGCCGAGCGTCAGCGAAAACGTGAAGATCGAGCCGGCGACGAGACCGGGGAAGGCGAGCGGCAGGATCACCTTGCGGAAGGTCTCGCGCGGGCGGGCGCCGAGATCGGCCGAAGCCTCGATGACGCTGCGCGGCACGCGTTCCAGTGCTGCCTGCAGCGGCAGAATCATGTACGGCAGCCAGATATAGGCGAACACCATCCAGGTGCCGATATACGACGCCGAGAGCGAGGAGCCGCCGACGACGGGCAGTTCGAGTGCGCCGTCGATCAGCCAGTTGAGATGAAGCTGCGTTGCGACCCAGGTGATGATCCCTTCCTTGGCGAGGATCAGTTTCCAGGCATAGACGCGCACCAGATAGGACGACCAGAGCGGCAGCATGACCGCGAGATAGAAGAGCGCTTTCCAGCGCCCTCGGGCATAGCGCGCTGCGTAATAAGCGATCGGAAAGGCGATCGCCGCGTCGAGCAGGGTGACGGCGCCGGCCATCGTGGCGGTACGAAGGATGACGTCGAGATTGGCGGCGGTGAACAATTCGCCGTAGGTGCGCAAAGTGAATTCCCGCACCACCTGGCCGGTGAAATGATCGATGTAGAAAAAGCTCTGCAGCAAGAGCGCGAGCAGCGAGCCGAGATAGATGACGCCGAGCCACAGAACCGGCGGTATCAGGAACAGACCAAGCAGCAACCAGCTGTGGCGATAGAGGAAGCCGGAAACGCGGCGGCCCATGCTCGCCGGCGGCATCGGCAGGCTGGCGGCGATGCTCATGATGCCGCGAGCAGATTGTTCTGCCGCCGCTCCCAGACGAGCTGGACGCGCTGGCCAGTGACGAAATCGGCGGAAGGCAGGCCGTCGCTGTTCTGGCGGATGACGCTGAGCGCGAGTCCGCTTTCGAGTTCGACCTTGTAGCGCGTCGACGCACCGAGAAAGAGCACGGTCGCGATGCGGCCGCCGACCGCGCAGCTATCGGCCGGTACCGCCGCGTTCTCCGGCAGCAGACGGATGCGCTCGGGCCGCACGGTGAAGGGCCGGCGCTGACCGATGATGCGCTCGGCCGACGCCGCGTCGATCAGGTTGGAGACGCCGACGAAGCCCGCGACGAACTCGCTCGCGGGCCGATCGTAGATCTCGCCGGGCGCACCGATCTGTTCGATGCGACCGAGATTGAAGACGGCGATACGGTCCGACATGGCGAGCGCCTCGCTTTGGTCGTGCGTCACGTAGATGAAGGTGATGCCGACCTGGCGCTGGATTTCCTTCAGCTCTTCCTGCATCTGCTCGCGCAGTTTGAGATCGAGCGCACCGAGCGGTTCGTCGAGCAGCAATACGCTCGGCCGGTTGACGAGCGCGCGGGCGAGTGCGACGCGCTGGCGCTGGCCGCCGGAAAGCTGGCCCGGCTTGCGACCGCCCAGGCCCGCGAGACTGACCATCTCGAGCATCTCTTCGGCACGCGCATAGCGTTCGCGCCGCGCGAACTTCCGGATCATCAGCCCGTAGGCGACGTTGTCGCGCACGTTCATATGCGGGAAGAGCGCGTAATCCTGGAAGACCGTGTTCACGTCGCGCTCGAACGGCGGCACGCCTTTCATGTCGCGGCCGTGCAGCAGGATGCGCCCGTCAGTCGGCTGTTCGAAACCGGCGATGAGGCGCAGGCAGGTGGTCTTGCCCGAGCCCGAGGGTCCGAGCATCGAAAAGAATTCGCCATCGGCGATCGAGAAGGTAACACCGTCGACCGCCTTCACATCGCCGAAATGACGCGAGACGCCGGCGAACTCGATGGCGATCGAATTCTTATCCGTGATGCTTCCGGTCGGCGCAGTGTCGGCGGCGGCGCTGGCGGTCATGCAAATTCATCCGGAATAGTCAGGGGGCGCGGCGCGCTATAAAGAAAACCGGGCAACGCCGCGATCTGCGACGTTGCCCGGCTTGGTCATAGTCGGATCAGCGACCGCCGAGGACGGCGATATAGTCGGTGACCCAGCGATAGTAGGGTACGCATTCGCCCTGGCTTTCGCAGGCCGCTTCCGGCGTACGCCAGAAATGGATGCGCTCGAAATTGCCAAGACCGTTGGTATCGCAACCGCCGTCGCCGAGCAGTTCGTTGCCGGTACAGGCCGCGAGCGCAACCGGGACCGAACCGAACCAGGCGGCGAGATCGCCCTGCAGCTTCGGATTGATCGAATGTTCCAGCCACATATAGGCGCAATTCGGATGCGGCGCGTCGGCGTGCATCATCGTCGTATCGGCCCAGCCGGTGGCGCCTTCCTCGGGCACGGTGCTCGCGATCGGCTGTTCGCTCGACACCAGGATGTTGACCTGGAACGGCCAGGACGACGAGGCCGCGACGCCTTCGTTGGTGAAGTCGTCGATCTGCACGAACGCATCGTGCCAGTAGCGCATCACGATCTCGCGCTGCTGGCGCAGCAGGTCGAGCGCGGCGTTGTATTGGTCCTGGTTCAGCTCGTAGGGATCCGTGATGCCGAGTTCCGGCTGATGGTGCATGAGATAGAGCGCAGCATCGGCGATGTAGATCGGGCCGTCGAACGCCTGCACGCGGCCGGCATTGGTCTGGCCGTCGGGCAGGTTCTGCTCCTCGAACACAACCGACCAGCTGGTCGGCGCTTCGGGGAACACGGTCGTATTATAGGCGAGCACGTTCGAGCCCCACTGATAGGGCACGCCGTAATGCTTGCCGTCGATCGTGTGCCAGGGCGAATTCTGCAGCCGCTCGTCGACCGTGCTCCAGCTAGGAACCAGATCGGTGTTGATCTCCTGTACCTTCTCGCCGCGGATCAGCCGCACGCTGGCGTCGCCCGAAGCGGTCACCAGATCGAAGCCGCCTTCGTTCATGAGCGCGACCATCTCGTCCGAGGTGTTCGCGGTCTTGATGCGAACCTCGCATCCGGTCGCGGCCTCGAAATCCGTTACCCAGTCGAACGCCGGGTCGGTTTCGCCGCGTTCGATGTAGCCCGGCCAGGCCACGATATCGACGACACCTTCGCCTTCGCCGATCTCCGTTAGCATGTCGGCCTGCGCGGCGGTGCCGGCGCAGGCGACGAGGACGGCAGCGCCCAGCAGGCGCCAGGCAAGCCGCGATCTCAGATGGACCATGAACTCTCCCTTTCTTTCGCCCGATGCGGGTCCGCCCCGCGGCGGCCTTTCGCGTCGGTTGCAGGAGGATTCTAGGCCGGCCATCGGGCCGCGCAAGATGGCGTCCGAATGAGGCCGGAAGGCGCGGGGGAAGGGGTAAAGCTGGAACGGGGGCGCAATAATGGACCAGATCTGGCGATGGCCCGTTCTTTGGGATTGGTCCGGCTTATCGGGTCGCAGACTATTCCAGCCGGAACGTGACCGGCACGGTGACGCTGGTGGCGACCGCCTGTTCGCCTACCCGCGCCGGTTCAAAGCGCCATTGCCGAACCGCCTCGAGTGCCGCCTCGTCGAGGCGGCGATGGCCGCTACTTTCGGCGACGTTGATCGAGTCGACAGTCCCGTCGGCACTGACCTCCACCCGTAACAAGATGCGACCTTCTTCGCCGGCGCGGCGCGAGGCCCAGGGGTACTCCGGTTCGAGATTGCTGAGCGCGGTGAGGTCATGGCGAGCCGGCTCGAACGCGGTGCCGCCGCCTTCAAGGTCGTCCGGCACGGTGCCAAGCGCGCTCGCCGGATCGGGCAGCGCCGCGGTCTGTCCGGCCGTCGACGCTACGATCGCGGGTGCGGGGTCGGTTGCCATTTCTGTGATCGAGGGTCGATCGGCTGCAGCCTCACCGGCGGGTTCGGCGACAGGTTCGGTCGCGGCGATTTGTTCCGCGTCCGGTTCGGCGACAGGTTCGGTTGCGATGATCTGTTCCGCGATCGGTTCGGCGGGCGGCTCGGCCGGTTTCGCTGCCGGCGCGGGCGGTGGCTCGATAGCGGGCTCGGGCGGTGGCGCCACGACTGGCTCGGGCGAGATCGCCTCACGGACCGGCTCGGGTTCGGGGGGCGCCGGTTCGTCCATTGCCGCCTCGATCGGCCGTTCGACAATCGGTGCGGCCGGCGTTTCAGCCGCGCGCGGTTGCGGAGAAGCCGGCTGGTGCGGCGCCTGCGCGATTGCGGGCGGAGCGGATGCGGGTGCGGCGTCGCCGGCTTCGGCCGGCGCGGATGCGACGGCGACGATGGCGACCGGGACCGACTGCGGCGACGTCGCTTGCGGTTCGCTCCAGCCGATGAAGGCGGCGGCGAGCCCGCCATGGACGACGATCGACAACAGCAATGCGCCGCGTCCGAACGTGCCGCCGCCCGCCACGGTCTTGGCGATGGTGCCCCATTCCGCGAAACCGGCATTCATCGCGGCGCTCCGGGGATCGACGTCGATGGATCGGCAAGGCGCTCGACCGGCACGACCAGGGGGCCATCGGCGAGTTCGGCCATATGCGCGCGCACGCCGAACACATCGGCCAGAAGGCCGGGCGTGAAAACGTCGGCAGGACGTCCGCTGGCCTGCACATGGCCGTCGCGCAGCAGGATCAGGCGATGGCAATAACGTGCGGCCAGCGTCAGATCGTGCAGCACCACGAGCACCGCAAGACCGGACAAGGCGAGCCGCTGCAACAGGGCCATGACATCGAGCCGATGCGCGGGGTCGAGGCCGGCGATCGGCTCGTCGGCGAGAATGCTCGCCGGTTCGGTCGCCAGCGCGCGTGCCAGCATCGCGCGCGTGCGTTCGCCGCCCGACAGTTCATTGACCGGCCGTTCCGCGAGCGCCGCGAGGTCGGCGGTTTCGATCGCACGATCGATGGCGACGCGATCAGCGGGACCGAATCCACCCCAGGCGGAGCGATGCGGCAGCCGGCCGAGCGCCACGAGATTTCGCACCGAGATCGGCCAATGGCATTCGGCGCTCTGCGGCAGGTAGGCAAGCCGCCGCGCGAGCGCATTGCGTTCGACGTCGCCGATCGGCACGCCGTCGAAATTCACCGTTCCGGAATAGCCCGGCAACAGCCCGGCGAGACAGCGCAGCAGCGTCGTCTTGCCGGCGCCGTTCGGGCCGAGCAGTCCGACCATCTCGCCGTCTCCGATCGCCAGCGACACGTTCTCGATAACGCGTCGGCGGCCGAGCCGTACCGAGAGGGCTTGGGCGTCGATTCGGCTCATGCGAGGGTCCGCCGGGTTTTCATCAGAAGCCACAGGAAGAACGGTGCGCCGATCATCGCGGTGATCACGCCCAGCTTCGGTTCGAGGCCGGAAGGAATGAGCCGCACCACGATGTCGGCAGCCAACGTGAGTGCCGCACCGCCGAGTGCGGAAAGGCCGAGCAAGGGTGCCGGCCGGTTGCCGACAAGCGGACGCAGCAAATGCGGTACGACGAGGCCGACAAAACCGATGATGCCCGCGACCGACACCGCGGCGCCAACGGCGAGCGCGGTGCCGAGCACGATCTGTACCTGCAGCCGCGGCAGGCGCACGCCGAGGCTTGCGGCCGCATCCACGCCCAGCGTCAGCGCATCGAGCCCGCGCGCGGTCGCAAACAGCATCGCGCAACCGGCCGCAATGAAAGGTAGCGCCAGCCAGACATGATCGAAGCTGCGGTCGGCGAGCGAGCCGAGCAGCCAGAACACGATTTCCTGCACCGCAAAGGGACTCGGCGCCAGCGAGAGGGCGAGCGAGGTGAGTGCGCCGGCCAGCGCGTTGACGGCGACCCCGGCGAGAATCAGCGTGAGCGGGCCCGCAGCGTTCCCGGCCAGCATGTAAACAAGGGTGACCCCGACCAGCGCCCCGGCGATGCCGCCCGCCGGCAAGGCCCAGACGAATTGCGACGCGACACCGAAATAGAGCATCAGCACCGCGCCGAAGGCGGCCATCGAGGAAGCGCCGATCAACCCCGGTTCGGCGAGCGGATTGCGCAGATAGCCCTGCAGGACCGCGCCCGACAGGCCAAGGGCGCCGCCGACCAGGATCGCGAGAATGGCGCGCGGCAGACGGATCTCCGAGAGCACGATCCATAGCAGCTCGTCGTCTTCCCAGACGCGGCGGATCAGCAGTTCGCCAAGGCCGAGCGCGGCCCGGCCCGTGCCCAGCGAGATCACGAACAACACCACGATCAGCACCGCGAGCAGGATGCCGATCTGGAGGCCGCGCTCGCGCGACGTGTTCCGGGCGATGACGGCACTCAAGGCGCGCTCGCCTTGTCCAGCGCAACCCGCGCGGCTGCAAGCTGCTCGATCGTGGCGATCGTCGCGGGGCCGGCGCATTCCCACTCGCTTTCGGAGAGCGTCACGATGCTGCGTGTCTCGGCGAAGCGGGCAAGGGCGGGATGAGAGAGAACCGCGCGGCCGACCGAAGGCGGGCCCTCGTCCGGGTTGTTCATCACCAGCACGTCGGGTTGCGTGGTCAGCAAGGTTTCGAGATCGATCCAGCGCCAGCCGGAAATGCCCGCATCGGCCGTCATGCTCGAGAATCCGGCCCGGCGCAGTACGTCTTCCGCCAGGGTATCGGCGCCAGCGGTAAGGCCGTTGGCGCCATAGAGCACGGCGCGCAGCGGCTGGGTCGGCAAAGGCGGCAGGGCGGAGAGGCGTTCGTCGATCGAGGCCAACATCGCGGCGCCGGCTTCTTCCTCGCCGATCAGAGCAGCGACTTCGACAATCAGTGCGCGCATCTCGGCAATCGAATTGGCGACCGGCAATTCGACCACGCGATAGCCGAGCTTTTCGAGAATGCGCGTCGTATTGCCGGGCGAGAAGGGACCAGTCAGCACGAGATCCGGTTCGAGGGCGAGCACTTCCTCGGCGAGACCGTAAACGGCGGTCAGCCCCTCGAACTCGTCGGCGCGCAGCGAATAGGCCGGCTTGAAACTGAGATAGGTGACCGCCGCGATCCGATCGCGTTCGGCCAGATCGAGCAGGAGCCCGTCGATACAGAGGTTGAGAGAAACGATCCGCGCGGGCTTCGCATCGACAGTCGTGGGGGCGAACGTCGCCACGAGAAACATGGCGACCGCGATGCGAATTACCCGGCGGATCGATTCTTTCATTCGATCACTCTGACTGGAAGCCGACGCGGAAGCCGCCATAGACTCCGATGCCGGGCGTGTTGTTGCCGAACACTTCCTCGTAGTCCTCGTCAAGCAGGTTTTCGACCCGCGCGAACAAGGCGATGTTTTCGGTAAGCTCATAGGATCCCACGACAGATACGAGAACGAACTCGTCCAGCGTGCGGGTGACCGACGGGAACATGCCGAAATCGGTATCGGTCTGTTCGCCGTTATACTCGATGCCCAGGTTGATGTTTGCGCGCTCTTCCAAGAACTCGTAATTCGCAAACAGGCTGGCGACATGCTTCGGGCGACGGATTTCCGTTATGCCGTTTGGATCGTCCGCATCGAGATAGGTATAGGCGCCGTAGAGAGTGAACCCTTCGAACGGCTCGATGTTGAGCGAGACCTCGACGCCCTGACGCTCGCTTTCGCCGTCGAGGTTGACGACCGTGCCGACAAAGCCACCCATGCCGTCGGGCACGAAAATATTCACGATTTCGTCTTCGAGATTCTGGTTGAAGTAAGTGACGTCGACGATCAGCCGGTCATCGAACAGACTCTGCTCGACACCGATATCGAAGCCCTTCGAGCTTTCCGGCTGAATCGATGGATTGCCGATGAAGTCGCCGAACAGACCGTAGATTTCGATGAAAGTCGGGTTCTTGACGCCGGTCCCGTAACTGCCATGCAGCCGCGTGCCGTAATCCTCGAACAGATAGGCAGCCGTCGTTCGCCATGTCGTGGCGGACTCGAACAATTCGGTATCGTCATGGCGGACGGCGCCGGAGAGGAACAGATTGTCCCACAGCGAGATCCGGTACTCGCTGGCATAGCCGTAATTGGTGGCGTGGGTTTCGAAATTGGGATCGCCGAACATCGATACCCGGCCCTGCTGCCGGTAACTGACATACTGGCGTTCGGCTAGAAAACTCAGCGTATGGGCCGCATCCGCGAAGGAAGGCGTGTCGAAAAAGACGTTGGTCTGATAGTCGGTCGTGAACGTCTCGCCGTATGTGTCGGTGGCGAAGTCGCTCCCCGGCTCGCCGTCATTGGCCGTGTCGACGATCGAGGTTCCGAGGATATGCTCCCAGGCACCATCGAACAGCGTCAGCGCGCCCTGACCGCGGCCATAAAAGTTGAAGAAATCGGTCTGAAGCATCGGATTGTCGCTGGTCGGATCGCCATTGTCGAACTCGTTGCTGCCGGTTGCGATTCGACCCGAGAAATCGAACGACAGATTCTCCGTGGGTGAAAATCCGCCCCGAAGCGAGCTGTTGAGGACGTTCGATCCGTCGTCCTCGCCGCCATCGTTGGCGATGTTGAAACCATCGGTGCGGAAATAGCTGGTCGTGAACGCGATGTCGTAATTCTCGCCGGCGCTGCCAAGCCGCAGACTGCCGGCACCGGTGCCGAACGAACCGCCCTCGGCGACCAGCCCGGCCTCGAACGGTTCGGTCGCGCGCCTTGTCCCGACACTCACGACGCCGCCCAGCGCGTCGCTGCCATAGAGCGAGCTTTGCGGGCCGCGCAGCACTTCCATTTCGCCGATATCGTAGGTGAGGAGATGGGCGAAGTTGAACTCGTCGCCGATCGCCACATCGTTGACCTTGATGCCATCGATGATGACCATCGTCTGGTTGCCTTCGGCGCCGCGGATACGGACCTGGGTCAGATTGCCGACCGTGCTGGTGCGGTTGACCGAAATGCCGGGTACCCGGCGCAGGACTTCGCCGGCATGGCGTTCCTGCGACTGCTCGATCTGCGTATCGGTCACGACGCTGGCGGCGCTGCCGACCGCTTCGGCCGGTACCGGCACCTGACTTGCGGTGACGTAGGTTTCGGGGAAGGTCGAATCGTTCTCTTCGTCGTCCTGTGCCGCGAAAGACGGGCTGGCGGCGAGACCGGCCACGGTCATGCCGATAATGGTTCCGTATCGAAGGCGTCGTCTGCGTGTCGGTGCGATGTCGGTTTGAATCTGCGTCATGTTGGCCTCCCTGCCGCTGCCGTGACGTTGCGCTATCGCCCGACGTCGGCACGGCACAGGAGGCAGCACGAATCGATCGCATCCGACGCTGGCCGGAACACGAAACGCTCGTCCCCATCGTAAATGATTGGCGACCACCCCCACCGGAACCCCTCGTCGCGGCGACGTTTCACGTACGCCACCCGACCCGAGGGTCCGATCCACGAGAAGCTCCCCGCCTCATGGATGAGTGACGCAGCGCCGGCAGGTCTCCTGGCTCACGGGTCGTTGCTGAACGCCTGCCTTCCCGGTTACCCAGTGGCAGAAATGGCGTCCGGCTCGCCGCTTACAGTTGCGGGGGCAGCCAAGGCATTGGCGGCGATCCCGCTTCGGATCGTCGCCGCACCCTGTTCCCTATTAATCCCAAATCATGGGAACCGTCGCGAGACGGATGATACGCCGCCGCCTGTCGTGTCGCAACAAGGGCGGAAGCGCCCTGTACGGCCGCAACGACGCCCGATAGCTTGTCTGCGTCATGGATGAAGCCGCGCCGGATCCGAACGACGATCAGCCCGCGTCGCTGGCCCAGGCCGTCGCCGCGCAGCAGGAAGGGCATTTCGACCGCGCCGCCTTCCCCTGCCGCGCACTGCTCGCAGCGCAGCCGGATCAGGTCGATGCGATGCAGATCCTCGGCGTCGTGCTGGCGCGCCAGGGATTCTTCGACGAGGCCGATGCCCTGTTCGGCCGCGCACTCGATATCGCCCCGCGCGATCCGGGTCTGCTGTTCAATCACGGGAATTTGCTGAGCCGCACCGGACGGGGCGACCAAGCGGTGGCACGGTTTCGCGCCGCGATTGCCGCCGCGCCCGATCATGTCGAGGCGCTCCACAATCTGGGCCGTCTGCATCAGGAAAGTGGCCGGCTCGATCCGGCGCTGACCATGTTCCGGCGCGCCGTTGCGGTGCGGCCGCTCTATGCCAAAGGGTGGAGCGCGCTCGCGACCGTCCTGAAATCGCAGGGAGCCGTCGAAGAGGCGATCGAATGCGCGCGGCGAGCCATCGCGCTCAATCCACGCCAGACCATCGCGCGGCTGACGCTTGCCAGCCTGTGTCGCGATACCGGCGCCGCCGCCGAATTGATTGCGCAGTTGCGCGCGGCGCTCGAGATCGAACCGGATAACGGCCCGGCGCTTGCGCATCTGGTGCATCAACTGCAGCAGGCCTGCGACTGGGGCGAATTGCAGGCACTCGGCGCGCGGCTCGATCGGGCGAACGACGCGGCACTCGCCGCCGGCACGGTGCCGCCGGAGCCGGCTTTCGCCAATGTCGCGCGCATCGAGGATCCGGCGAACAATCTCGCAATCGCGCGTGGCTGGACCGGTCCGCTCGCGCGCATCGCGATGCTGGCACCCGTTACGGCACGCGCGGCGGCCGGTGCGCCGATCCGCATCGCCTATCTGAGCAACGACCTGCAGGATCATCCGGTCGGTCAGCTCATCGCCGGGCTGCTCGCCCGACATGATCGATCGCGGTTTCACGTCAGCGCCTATTCCTGGGGCCGGGACGATGGCAGCGCGACGCGGGCGCAAATTCGCAATGCCGTCGACTCCTTTGTCGATATCGCGGGCCTCGATCACCAGGCCGCGGCGCGGCGCATCCGAAAGGATGGAATCGAACTGCTGATCGATCTCAAGGGCCACACGCAGGGGCAGCGGCTCGAGATCATGGCGGCGCGTCCGGCGCCGGTGCAGGCGACCTTCCTCGCCTTTCCCGGCAGCAGCGGCGCCGGTTTCATCGACTACATCATCGCCGACCGGATCGTGCTGCCGCCCGAACATCGACCGCATTACACCGAACATCCGGTCTGGCTGCCGCATTGCTATCTGCCGGCGATCGCGTCGGGACCGGTCGCGGATGCCGGTACGCGCGCCGATTGGGACCTGCCGGCGGAGGCCCCGGTGCTGGCCTCGTTCAATAACGGCTACAAGATCGAGCCGGTTCTGTTCGATGCGTGGATGGAAGTTCTCACGCGCATATCCGGCGCGGTGCTCTGGTTGCATCGCTACAACGATCTGGTGGCCGGCAATCTGCGCCGCGAAGCCGTGTCTCGCCATGTCGATCCGGCACGGCTGGTGTTCGCCGACCGGCCGGACCGCGCTGTTCACCTTGCGCGCCTGTCGCATGCGGACCTCGCGCTCGATACGCGGATTTTCAATGGGCATGCGACCACGATTGACGCGCTGGCGGCCGGCCTGCCGGTGATCGCGCTGCGCGGCCGTCATTTCGCCTCGCGGGTCGCGGCAAGCGCGCTGGCAGCGGCGGGGCTCGACGAGCTCGTCACCGAGACGGTAGCTGACTATGTCGAGCGCAGCGTGTCGTTGTTGTCGGACCGCGCGCGTCTCGGCGCGTTGCGTCGGCGGTTGTGCGACGGGCGTGAGAAGCTGCCCTTGTTCGATGCGGCTGGTTATGCGCGCGCTTTCGATGCTGCGTTGATCGCGATGGCGGAACGCTACCGGGCCGGGCAGGCACCGGGTCCCATCGAACTGCGTGAAAACGGAACGCCTTAGAAGAAGGCGGCGCGCACCATAAAATTCCAGAACCGCGTGCGCGCTTCGGGATAGATCAGCGGATCGTGCAGCGCGCCGCTCACCACGACGATCTCCGTGCTGGTGTCGGCGCGAAACGCCGCCTCGCAGGCGCCGATAGCCGCGGGCCAGTGATCCGGGTCATACCAGACGTCACGATCGGACCGGAGGATGAGGGTCGGCGTACCGGGAACGTGACGGACGTCGTAGGTGCAACTCGGCGAGACCGCGAAGCGACCCGCCAGCGCTTCATGCTCGATCTGCAAAACAACATCGGCGCCTTCGCCGGCGCCGCCGAGATAGATCTTGTTGCGGTCGATCCAGGGAAGCTTGAGGACCTGCTCGATCGCGTAGAGCGCTTCTTCGTGGCGCAATTCGTGAATCAATTCATGCGAGACGTCGGGCGCCATCGTCCGCTCTTCGCGATCGCAGGAGACTGGTCGATCGGGGCGGGCATAACTATCGGGCACGAAGATGATGTAACCAAGCGACGCCATGAATTTGATCTGCTGGCGCGATTCGGGATCGTTATAGCTGTGGCCGCAATCATGCATGAAGATGATCGCCGGCTGCGGATTCTCCGCCGACATGCCGTGCAGGATGTCGGCGATATAGGTGGCGTCGATACGTCCGCCGAGGACGACGCGCCGCAGGTCCGGCGTTTCGATGCGCACGGCGATAATTGCCTCTTCCCAGGTCAAGGCAACATCACGATCGTTCGCCGCGGTGCTTTCGCCCACGCCGGCCAGGAGAATAAACAGTGCCGACAGCAGCACTCGCATGGCGAGAATTCTAGGCCTGTTCGTCGGGCGGGCCAACAGGGCGATTGCGGTCGCGATAGCGGCCGATTCGGCCGAGCAGCAGGAAAAATGGCACGGCCGTCAGAACGATCATGAAGATCCGGGCGACATGGTGGGTCGAGACGAAGGCCGGATCGACCCCGAGGGAAAGAGCAATCAGGCTCATCTCGGCGATGCCGCCCGGTGCGTAACCGAGGAGCACCTGTACGATCGGAAGGCCGGTTATCGCGGCAACCCCGAAGGCGAACAAGGCTGTGATACCGAGCAACAGGACCGTCGCACCGAAGGAGAGTGCGATCGCACGCAGGATCGTGCGATGTGAGGTGCCGGCAAAACGCGCGCCGATCGCCGAACCGATGACGATCTGGGCCGCGGCTACGAGTTCGAGCGGCGGGCGCGAGGATGTCACCTCGAAGAAATGCAACGCGGCGCTGATCAGCATCGGACCGACCAGCGCGCCCGCGGGAACTTTGAACGGTTTTACGATCAGGTAGCCGACCAGACCCGCAGCGGCGAGCACCGCCAGATCGAACGGCGCGAGCGTGAGCAATGGCTCGCCGATGGTGCTGGCGCCGCTTGGCTGATAGCCGCCGAACAACCGGAAGCCGAACGAGACGATCAGCACGATCATCAGGATGCGCGTGCCATGGCTCAACGAGATCATGCGATCGTCGCCGCCATATTGCGCCCCCGCGACAACCATCTCGGTCAGGCCGCCAGGTGCCGCCGAGAAATAGGCGGTGACATTGTCGTATCGACCGACCCGCACGAAGTAACGGTGCACGATCGCGGTCGAGACCGGAACATAGAGCAGCATGACCACAATGCTGACCGTCCAGGCGCCGATATGCGCGAGCAGATCCGGGGTGAAGGCGCTGCCGAGCATCACGCCGAGCACCACGATCATCAGCGTGCGCAGGCGGAACGAGAAAGCGATCGGCGCACCGGCTGCCGCGGCGATGGTGCTGAACACCATCGCGCCGATCATCCAGGGCAGCGGCATATGCAGGAGATAGAACAGCAGCCCCCCGGTCGCGCCGATGAAGAGGCCGAGGAGAATTCGAAAGGCGCGTGGCGGCGACTGTGCACCGGGCGTCTGGTTCGGAACCGTGCTCATGCAACCTTAGGCCCGTAACGTGGCCGCCGCCCGCTCGCGGCCGCCGGAAGGATCAGCGAACGCCTGCGACGTGATCGGCCAGGCGATGCATGAACTGTTCGCACAGCGCGAGCTGTTCCATCGCCACGAACTCGTTCGGCTTGTGCGCCTGCTCGTTACTGCCGGGCCCGCAGACGATCGTCGGGAACTGCGCGTTCTGGAACAGACCGGCCTCGGTGCCGAAAGCAACCTTGGTCGTGCTGTTCGCGCCGGAGAGCGCCTTCGCGAGCGCCACGATCTCGGCATCGTCGCGCATGTCGAGGCCGGGGAAGGCGGAGATGTCTTCCCAACGAAAGCCGGTGTCGGCGATTTTGGCGTGCATACGCGGCGCCACTTCCTTTTCGGCGAAGTCCTGGACCTCGCGCAGCAGGAGGGCCGGATCGATATGCGGAAGATAGCGAAACTCGAAATCGAAGGAGCAATCCTTCGGCACGATGTTGAGTGCCGTGCCGCCCTGCACGATGCCGGTATGAACCGTGGTGTGCGGAATATCGTACTCCATGTCGAACGGGCCTTCGGTTGCGAAGCGCTCGCCCATCTTGCGCAGGAACACGATGACGTCCGCGGCATACTCGATGGCGTTGACGGCGTTTGGTGCCAGCGAGGAATGCGCCTCGTACCCGCGCACGTGACAGCGCACCGAGAGCTTGCCCTTATGCGCGATGACGACTTTCATCTGGGTCGGTTCGCCGATGATGATGGCGCGCGGCTTCACCGGCATATCCTTGAGCATATGGATCAGCCGGCGCACCCCGACGCAGCCGACCTCCTCGTCGTGCGACAGCACGAGATGGATCGGCGTCTTGAGGTCGCGCTTCAGAAATTGCGGCACCATGGCGAGCGCAATGCCGACAAAGCCCTTCATGTCGCAGGTGCCGCGACCGAACAGGCGTCCATCCTTTTCGATGACGTTCCAGGGATCCGTGCCCCATTCCTGGCCGTCGATCGGCACCACGTCGGTATGGCCCGAGAGCGCGATGCCCGGCCGGTCCTGCGGCCCGAGCGTGGCGTAGAGATTGGCCTTCGTCCCGGTCTCGTCATGGACCAGGGTCGAAACGACGCCATGTCCTTCGAGATAGGCCTGGACGTAATGGATCAGTTCGAGATTGGAGTTGCGGCTGGTCGTATCGAAGCCGATCAGACGGCGGATCATGTCGAGACTTTGGGCGGAAACGGACGGAGCCATGGGATGCTTCTTCAAATCCTGCGTCAGGTGGGGTAAAGCAGTCGTTCTATGAAAGACCGGAACGACGACCGGCCGGCGGCCGAAGGCCCATGCTGGCCAGAGGCGAGGTCGGATGCAAGCGAGACCTCGCTCGCGGACATTCTGACCCGCCGCGAACCGCTGCGCGATGCGCCGGACCGGGCGCCTCTGGTCGTCGATTCGCCACATAGCGGCCGGCGTTATCCGGACGATTTCGACCATCGTCTGCCGCACGCCACGATGCGGCGCGCGGAGGATGCCTGGGTCGACGAGCTGTTCGGCGATGCGCCGCGCTTCGGGGTGTCGTTCCTCGCGGCGGAGTTTCCGCGCGCCTATGTCGATCCGAACCGGCACGAGCACGATATCGATGCCGGGCTGATCGACGAACCGCTGCCCGACCATGCGCGCCCGACCTATCGCAGCGAATGGGGGCTCGGCGTTGTGCGTCGTGTGCTGGGTCCGTACGAATCGATCTATAGCCGAACGCTCACGCTCGATGAGATTCATCGTCGGGTCGAGACCTATCACCGGCCCTATCACGCGGCTTTAGGCGCGCTGCTCGATGAGGCGCATCGAACCTTCGGCCGCGTCTATCATCTCAACTGCCACTCGATGCGATCGATGAGCCGCGGCCAGGCGCGGCCGGATTTCGTACTCAGCGACCTTGACGGCTCGAGCTGTGCAAGCGCGTTCACCGCGCATGTGCGGGACTGCCTGCAGGCGATGGGGCACTCGGTCGCGCTGAACGACCCGTTCAAGGGCGGCGAGATCGTGCATCGCTATGGCCGACCGGCCGAGCAGCGGCACAGTTTACAGATCGAGATTCGGCGCGGGCTCTATATGGACGAGAAACGCGTCGAGAAGAACGCAGACTTCGCGGCGCTGCGCCGTTCGATCAACATTCTGCTCGAATCCATTGCCGGTTTCGCACGCGAAACGACGATCGCGACCGGCAATCGGCTTCCCTAGTTTTTGGTCGAACGCCGTGGCGTGCTGCCGGCCGAAGCCGGCGGCCGCCCGGCGAACGGCGCGACTGCGTCGGGCTCGAACTGTTCGCGCAGGATGCGCTCCTCCAGATTATGTTCGGGATCGAACAGCAGCGAGAGCGCGACATCGGGGTCGGTGCGCACAGTGACATCCATCACGTCGCGCACTTCGGTGAAATCGGCGACCGCGCTGACCGGGCGCTTCGCGGCTTCCAGAATTTCAAACCGTGTCTCGGCCTTCTCCGGCAAGAGCGCACCGCGCCAGCGTCGCGGTCGGAACGCGCTGATCGGCGTCAATGCGAGCAGTTTGCTGCCGAGCGGCAGGATCGGCCCGTGTGCCGAAAGATTGTAGGCCGTGCTCCCGGCCGGCGTCGCCACCATGACCCCATCGCAGAACAGTTCCGGCATCCGTACGATGCCGTCGACCGAGATTGCGATCTTGGCGATCTGGCGCGTCTGGCGCAGCAGCGCCACCTCGTTGATCGCGTGGGCGCGCACCTCGCGCCCGTCCGCTGTGTGCGCGATCATCAAAAGCGGGAACAGCGAAACCGCGACAGCATTGACGAGCCGCTCGTCGAGCCCGTCCTCGTCATACTGGTTCATCAGGAAACCGACCGTGCCGCAATTCATGCCGTAGATCGCGACGCCGCGGCCCATCCAGCGATGCAGTGTCTCGAGCATGAACCCGTCGCCGCCCAGCGCGACGATGGCGGTCGCCTGTTCGGCCTTGGCATTGCCGTAACGCGCCGTCAGCCGCCGGAGTGCGTTCTGCGCTTCCTCGGTATCGGCCGCCGCGAAGGCGATGGAGTTCGTCTTTTGCGCCATAAAGCCCGTTCCGCCTCGGCAATGCGCGGGCAGCCTACAGCCGGCCAGCCGGGCGGCGCCAGCCCCGGAAATCGCGCTTACCGGCGCCTCGGCGCTTGCCAGAAGGGGTCAAAACCGACAATGTCGCGCCGAAATCACTTGGGCCGAGCCTTGAAGGGGACTGCAGATGAAAGCTGGATTGCGTCACATGGGATTCGCGGTGGCGACCGCCTTGTTGCTGGCAGCGCCGATGGCCGTGTCGAGCGCCCAGGAGGTCAGCGATGACCGCCACGCCGAATATTACTATCCGACGCCGCAGACGAGCGAGAGTTACACGGCGCGCGTCGTCACCCTGGCCGACAGCGATCGTGTGCGCCGGCTCAGTTTCGTCACCGGCCTGACGCAGCAGCTTCTGACCATGCCCTATCCGCCGGACTATGCGGTCTATGCGAAGGGCGCCGAAGCCGAGAAGATGATCATCATCGCGCTCCATGACGATCGCTACGACACGCTCTATCGCATGCGCGCGCTGCTCGCGATGCTGACCGCGCAGTCGCGTCTCTCGAAGTTCTTCCAGGAGAACACGCTCGCCGAGCATGCGACGTTCTTCGATCTGCTGAAGATGCTGGGCTTCGAACAGCTCACGATCAGCGACGGCGACGAGTTCGCGCACCAGATCACGATCGAATAGTCCGCGATCCAAGGGATACCGGCGTGACCGGCGGTCAGCCGCCGGTCACGTATTTCTTCACACAACAAAAATCAGGGCGAAGGTCGGCGGTCAGCCGCCGGTCACGCTCATATGGCGTGCGACGGCCGGTGCGTTGTGGTGGCGGTCGATGACGAAGTCATGGCCCTTTGGTTTGCGGCCGATGGCCTCATGGATCGCCGCTTCGAGCAGCTCGTCGCTCTCGCTCTGGCGCAGTGACGCGCGCAGATCGGCCGCATCGTCCTGGCCGAGGCACATGTAAAGCGTGCCGGTGCAGGTGATGCGTACGCGATTGCAGCTCTCGCAGAAATTATGGGTGAGCGGCGTGATGAAGCCGATGCGCCGGCCGGTCTCGCCGACCGTCACATAGCGCGCCGGGCCGCCGCTGCGATAATCGCTTTCCTCGAGCGTCCAGCGCCGCGCGAGATTGGCGCGCACGAGGCTCAGCGGCAGATACTGGTCGAGCCGGTCTTCGCCGCCAATGTCGCCCATCGGCATGACCTCGATGAGACAAAGATCGAAACCCTGTTCGCCGCACCATTCGATCATGCGGTCGAACTCGTCTTCGTTGACGCCCTTCAGCGCGACCATGTTGATCTTGACCGCGAGGCCCGCCGCCTTCGCCGCGTCGAGCCCCCGCATCACCTTGTCGATCTTGCCCCAGCGGGTGATCGCGGCGAATTTGTCCGGATCGAGCGTATCGAGCGAGACGTTGATGCGGCGCATGCCGCAATCGGCGAGCTCGCCCGCGAAGCGCGCGAGCTGGCTGCCGTTGGTGGTGAGGGTGAGCTCGTCGAGCGCGCCGCTTTCGAGATGACGGCCGAGATCACGGATCAGATGCATGACATTGCGCCGGACCAGCGGTTCGCCGCCGGTCAGCCGGAGCTTGCGCACGCCGAGCCGGATGAAGCCGCTGCACAGGCGATCGAGTTCCTCGAGGCTGAGGATCTCCCCCTTGGGCAGAAAGGTCATGTCTTCCGCCATGCAATATACGCAGCGGAAGTCGCAGCGGTCGGTGACCGAGACCCTGAGATAGCTGATGGAGCGGCCGAACGGATCGATCATGGTGGGCAATATAGGGAGGAAACCGGCCGATTTCGCCCCCAATTCGCAAAGGGGGAAGGGCCAGGATGCCGCAGCTTCCCGGGTCGATCGGGTGGATCGGGCTGGCGGGGGTCGTTGAGCCGAAGCGCCGGCAGCGCGATATAGTCACCCGATGATGGTGCGCCCCGGCCTTGCGGGTTCGGTGATCGTCGCGACGGTTCTTGCCGGCGGGCTCGCGCGCCGCATGGGCGGCGGCGACAAATGCCTGGCGCCGCTGGGTGGACGGCCGCTGCTCGATCATGTGCTGACGCGGATCGGTCCCCAGGTCGATGCCGTCATCCTCAATGCCAATGGCGATCCCGCCCGGTTCGAGGGCTGGAATCTGCCGGTCGTGCCCGACAGCATCGAGGGATTCGCCGGGCCTTTGGCCGGCGTGCTCGCCGGGCTCGACTGGGTCGCGGCCAACGCGCCGGATACGCGCTGGATGGTCAGTGTGCCGGGCGATGCGCCATTTCTGCCGGAGGATCTGGTCGCGCAGCTTTTTACGGCGCTCGAGTGCGAGCGGGCTGAGATCGTCTGTGCCGCGAGCGATGGCCGCACCCATCCGGTCGTCGCGGTCTGGCCGGTCGGCGAACGCGCGGCGCTGCGGCATGCACTGACCGACGACGGCGTCCGCAAGGTCGAAGACTGGATCCGGCGCTACCGGCTTGCGGTCGTCGATTTTCCGGCGACCCCGGTCGATCCGTTTTTCAATGCAAACACGCCGCAGGATATCGTGGCGGCAGAGCGCGCGATCGGGATGCGCCGATCCGGCCTCTAGGACTTGGTCTCGATGCGATCCGCCTGGGTCGAGAAATCGCCGCGATAGGCATGGCTGCCGAAATGGGTGAGGCGGCTCTTCAGATCGACCCAGATCTCGCCGCCCATCGCCTTCCAGCGCCGGCAGAAAGTGTAGTCCTCGCTCAGATAGGTGCCGGCCTCGCGATCGATCGAGGTGTCGAAGAACGCATGCTGCTGTTTCGGCGCGGTCGCGCTGCCGGTCGCGAGATGCGCATGGGTAAAGGCGATCTCCGGATGATGCACGGCCATCGCCTCGAACACCGCGCGACGGATCAGCATGAAACCGGTCGCGGCATAGTCAACCGAGGCGAAGCCGGCGCGGGCAACGACGCGCATCGTGCCGGTGCTGCTGGTCCGTCCACTCAGGACGTAGCCGAGTGCCGCGGATTCCAGATCCTGGTCGCCGCGCAGCGCGCGTTCGCGGACCTTCGCCCAGTCGATCGCTTTCAGCGGATAGATGCCGGCGGCGACGTCGACATCGCGTTCGACCAGCCGCAGGAACTCGCCGCTGTCATAACCGATATCGGCATCGATAAACATCAGATGGGTGAATCGCGGCGTGTTGAGAAACTCGGCGACGATGCGATTGCGGGCCCGGGTTACCAGCGAATCGCCGGCCAGCATCATGATCTCGAGACCGATGCCGCGCTCGCGGCAGGCCTCCAGAATTGCGAGATAGGATCGCATATAGAAATGCGACACCGTCCCGTCATAGCAGGGCGTGCCGACCAGAATATTGATGCTTTTCTCTGCCCCCATCGGTCCATCTTCGGGGAGCGGCGGCCCGCTGGCAAATGCGACGATCGGCATTGCCCCGGGCCTCGCGCGAACGTGAGCCCGGTCTTAGACTGCCGACCGGACGAAAACGCCGGGGGATGAACATCGATGTACAAGGTCTATGCGCGCGCCGGCTGGGGCTCGGTCCTCGTCGACGCATTGCTCACGCTGGCGGGGCAGGACTACGAACTGATCGAGATCGACATCCGCGGCAGGCCGGACGACTTGCGCAAGCTTGCGGCGATCAATCCGTTGGTGCAGTTACCGACGATCGTGACGCCCGATGGCAGCGTGATGACCGAGAGCGGTGCCATCGCGCTCTACATTGCCGAGCAGGCGCCGCAGGGCAAGCTGGCGCCCCCGCCGGGCGACCGTTTGCGCGCTACCTATCTGCGCTGGCAGGTGTTTCTGGTCGCGAATGTCTATGCGAGCTCGATGATCGACGATCATCCCGAGCGATGGGGCGACGAGGCGCGGCGCGACGACATCGTCGCGCGTGGCATTGCCTATCGAAAGGAGCTGTGGGGCATCGTCGAGCAGAATACGGGGACGCCCTGGTTCCTCGGCGACAGGTTTTCAACCATCGACCTGTTCATCGCGATCATGACGCGCTGGTCGCCCCGTCGCGCCTGGTTCGAGCAAAGCTGCCCGAGGCTCATTGCGATTGCACAGGCCGTCGACAAGATCCCCACACTCGGCCCCGTATGGGCGCGCAATTTCGGACCCGACAAGCAATACCAGTAACCGTATCGCATGGGTGGTCACAACGCAGCGGCGGCAACCGGCGGTCGCCCGCCCTCGATGCAGAGAGGTCGTCCAATGTACGAGGTCTATGCGCGCGCCGGCTGGGGCTCGGTGCTGGTCGAAGCGGCGCTCAAGCTCGGTGGTTTGCCCTACGATCTGGTTGACGTCGACATTCGTGGCAACCCGGACGATCGGCGCAAACTTGCCGCCATCAATCCGATGGTGCAGCTTCCGACCATCGTGACGCCTGACGGTACGGTGATGACCGAAAGCGGCGCCATCCTGCTTTGCATTGCCGAACGCGCGCGGGCGGGGGCCCTGGCGCCGCCACCCGACGATCCGCTGCGCGCTTCGTATCTGCGCTGGCAGATCTATCTCGTCGCCAACATCTATGCGAGCTACATGATCGACGACGCACCCGCGCGCTGGGCCGAGGGCGACGTGGCACAGGCGGCGATCAAGCAACGCGCCGATGCGTATCGCTATGATCTTCTGTCGATACTCGAACAGAATGCCGGCGCACCGTGGTTTCTCGGCGAGCGCTTCTCGACCATCGACCTGTTCGTCTCGGTCATGTCGCGCTGGTCGCCGCGCCGCGACTGGTACAAGGCGAACAGCCCGAAGCTCTACGCGATCGCGCTGGCGGTCGACGAGATACCCGCGCTCGCCGAGATCTGGGCACGGAATTTCGGGCCGGGCGTGGAGGATTGATCTGTCACGGTTTTTCGCGACCACTCGTTGTCGCATCGTTAAAACGGTACGACGCCAACCTGGAATTCTCGCGCGGGGGACATGATGCGTCGGCTCGGTCACGCAACAGGCGTTACGGTTTCACTGGGATGGAATGGCCGGCGCATCGAGGCGCGCGCCGGCGATAGCGTCGGCGCCGCGCTCTATGGGGCCGGTATTAGGCGGCTCGTATCGTCGCGCAAGTTCCATCGGTCGATCGGGCTTTCCGGCGCCTATCCGGCCGGTTCGCTGATCCGCATCGACGGCGCGCCCCATCAACGTGCCGATCGGATCGTCGTGCGCGACGGGATGGATGTGCGCGAGCAGAATGTCTGGCCGTCGTCCGGGTTCGATCTGCTGCGGTCGATGCGTCTGTTGCCGCGCAAACCGTTCGAGGCGGGTTTCGAGCATCCTTCATGGCTGCCGAGCGGCACGCGGCTGTTCGATCGCTGGGAATCGTTGCTGCGATATCTTGCCGGCCTCGCCGATCCGCCCGATCCAACGCGCGCAGGCGCCCCGATCCCGGGCGAAGTTGTCGCATTCGAAGTGGCGGTCGTCGGCGGCGGACCCGCGGGACGCGCCGCAGCGATCGATGCAGCGCGCGCCGGGAAATCGGTGCTGCTGGTTTCGCGCGGCCGCGTACCGGGTGCGAGTGCCCGCGCGACGGGCGCTGGCTTGCCCGATCTTCCGGCATCCGTTCGTGTCGTTGCGTCGGCGGAAGCGTTTGGCCTCTATCGCCGCGGGACATTGCTCGGGATTGCACCCTTCGACGGGTCGGCGGCGATGCTGGTCGAGGCGAACGAGGTTGTACTCGCGACCGGTCGGCGTTCCTGCCCACCTTTGGTGCCAGGTATCGATCTGCCGGGTGTCCTGGATCTGAAAACAGCGTTGGCTTTCGCCCACGATCACGCCGTCGCGTCGGGTCATAGCGTGCTGCTCGTCGGGACCGGCAATCTCGCGCCGATCGCAGCGCGCTTTGCCACCCTGGGCGTTCGGATCGTCGAGCAGGCGCCGGCTTCGTCGCTCGAACGTGTGCTCGGATGGAATGAAGTCACCGGCGCCACGGTCGCCGGCCACCGGATCGCCTGCGATGCCGTCGTTCATGCAGGACCGTGGCGCAGCGATCCGTCGCTGTCGTTTCAGGCGGCTGCCGATGGCGGCTTCAGAATGCTGCCCGGTATGCCGTCGGCACGGCTGCGCATCGTCGGTTCGGCCGCCGACGCATCCGAGCCGATCCTTTGTCCGCGACATGGCGGCAGCGCGTTCGTCTGTCCCTGCATGGACGTCACGCAGGCCGAGATCGAGGCGTGCATCGCGAAGACGCAGCATGTCGAGGAACTGAAACGCCTGACGAGCTGCGGCATGGGTCCATGCCAGGGTTTTCCCTGTTGGGACAATCTGGCGGCGATGCTGGAACGCGCGACGGGTGCGGCGGCAGCAAGCTTTGGTCACCCGACCTTTCGCCCGCCGCGCGGCGCACTCACATTGGCGCAGGCGGCCGGGCTCGCTGATCTCGTTGCGCCGGAACCGGCGGAGTGCACATGACCGGCGTGCCGAAAAAATCGTCGATCGCCATCGTCGGTGGCGGCATTCAGGGGTTGATGCTGGCCTTCTGTCTCGCCGAGCGCGGCCAGCGCGGCATTGTCGTGGTCGACGCCGGTTACTGGCAGGGCGGCGCGTCGGGTCGCAACGGCACGATGGTGCGCGCCGGGTTCTCGTCGCCCGAATGGACCGGCCTCTTCAGTTATTCGCATCGCCTCTGGCTTGGGCTGTCGAAACGGCTCGGGCACAATGTGATGTTCACGCGCCGCGGCTATGTCGTGATCGCCGAGAGCGATCGCACCGCCGCCATTGGCGAGGAATCGCTGGCGACGCATCGGGCGCTGGATGTGGCCTCGCGGCCGCTCATGATGGATGAGTTCGAGCGGCTTGTGCCGCTCTTCCATCGCAGCCTTGTGAAGCATGCCTATATTTTCGACGATGGCGGCATGGCGCCGCATCATGCCGTTATGAAAGGGCTTCGCGCCGCCTGCCTCGAGCACGGTATCGACCTGCGCTACCAGACGAAGGTGACCGGCATCGAGCGCGCGGGCGATCGCGTGACCGGGCTCCGCATCGGCGACACGCGCATCGACGCGGACACGGTCGTGATCGCGGCGGGCGGTCACAGCAGCGAGGTCGCCGCGATGGCGGGCGTCGAACTGGAAGGTCGCGCCTGGCGCCTCGAGGCCTGCGCGACCGAGCCGCTGCGCCCGATACTCGGCCCGGCGCTCGTGCTGCTCGATCGCAGCGTCTATGTGCATCAGACCGGCCGCGGTGAAATCGTCGGCGGCTGCGAAGTGGCGGGCGACATGCTCGGTGCGACGCTGCGCTCGGACATGCCGGTGCTGGCGGCTTATGCCCGGCATCTGGTCGAAACCATGCCGGTCCTCGCGAGCCTCCGGGTCCTTCGGCAATGGGCGGGGCTGCTTCATGCCTCGGCCGATTTCGGTCCGCTGCTCGGGCCGCATCCCGATTGCCGCAATCTCTGGATCAGCGCCGGCTGGAGTTACGGCATCATGGGCGCGCCGGCAGCCGGCGACCTGTTGGCCAAAGCGATTCTCACCGGCGAAATCGACCCTCGCATGGCGCCCTTCACCGTCGATCGCAAGCGCCGCGGCAAGCTGATCGCCGAAGGTGCGATTGTGGTCAGCGACTGATTCCATAGCCGCCGCGGCTGCCTTCATGTAAGAACTCTTCACATGGGCTGGCGCGACAAAGACGGGGGCAAAGGCGGTGCATCCGACGAGGATGGCGCCGGGCGGCGCGGGTATCACCACGGCAATCTGCGCGAGGCGCTTATCAAGGCGGCGCTCGATCTGATCGGCGAGAAGGGCGCGGCCGGCTTCACCTTTGCCGAAGCGGCGCGATCGGCCGGTGTCAGTCCCGCAGCGCCCTATCGGCATTTCCGCGATCGCGATGCGCTGATGGCCGATGTCGCGCGGCAGGGTTTCGAGCGCTTCCAGGCCTTTCTCAAGAATGCATGGAACGACGGAAGGCCGGATACGCTCACCGCCTTCAACAATCTCGGCAAGGCGTTTCTCGCCTTCGCGCGAACCGAGCCGGCCTACTATTCGGCGATGTTCGAGGCCGGCATCCCGCCCGATACCAATACTGAACTGCGTGAGGCCGGCGATCAGGCGTTCGCGATTTTGCGCACCGCATCGGAGGCTCTGTGCGAACTGCTGCCGAAAGCGGGGCGGCCGCCGGCATCGATGGTGGCGCTTCATATCTGGTCGCTCGCGCATGGCATCGCGTCTCTATTCGGTCGCGGCGACGCGGCGCGGCGCAAATTGCCGATGGCGCCGGAGGAACTGCTCGAGGCGGCGGTGCTGATCTATTTGCAGGGGCTGGGACTTGGCACCGACCAGACGATCGGGCGCCGCTGAAACGCGACGCAAGGATAGGAATGACCGGCGACGTCGAGATCCTGTCGAGCTTCGGTGAATGCACATTTCCCAAGTTAACCATCCATCCGATGTCGTTTTTATCTGATTCAGTGATATGTTACACGTGGCTAGATCAGGTGAAGGTCGGGTTGCCCCCGGAACCCGTAAGGTGACTCGGATCGGCGGCCTCTGTGGCCCGTTTTCGTGGTTGCTCCCATCACGCCATTTCCCACCTAGGGAAGGAAAGTCTGCTGCATGTATCAGGGCAAACTGACAATGCCGATCTAAAGTTCGCGATCTCAAAACGCATTCACGGAGCACGACAATCGTGTCCACAAATCTCCTGCATGTGCGCAATGTTGTCACCTCTCACGAGGAGTCTGGCTGGAACTATGGGTACAATACGTCACCCTATTTCGAGTTCGACTATGCGCGAAGGGCAACCTATCTGGTCTACAACGGCCGGCTCATGCCCATCTCGTTCGCTGATTCAGACAGGTTTGAAGACTACTGGGCCTTGCGCCAGCGGGCGGCCATGTTTCCAACGGGTGAGCTACCTACTGAGATCAGGGGGCCTGACGCGGAGCGTCTCTGCGACAAGATCTTTACAAGAAACATCTCAAAGCTGAAGCCAGGCCGTTGCGGCTACGGCATCGCCTGCTATTCGGACGGTGGGCTTATTGTCGATGGCATCCTCATGCGGCTCGAAACGGATCGATTCTGGTACGTGCAAGCCGAAGGTCAGTTCTATTCCTGGCTTGTCGCCCATTCAGAGGGTCTCGACGTACAGATTTCCGATCCCGAGGTTTGGGTCAATCAGGTTCAAGGACCGCAAGCGCTCGAGGTACTGGGCGCAGCGTGTGACGACGGCGTACCCAATCCATTTGGATATTTCGGGATCGCGGAAGTGACAATGGCGGGACAGCGCGTGATTGTCTCCAGGACCGGTTGGACCGGAGAGATTGGTTGGGAATACTACAGCTCTGCAGAGACGGATTGCCACGCCCTTTGGAAGCATCTCATGAAGGCTGGAGAGGCGGTCGGCATGATACATAGCGGCCTGGATTCGATGGATATTCGTCGCATCGAAGCCGCTATTCTCAATTCAGGGTCGGACTTTGACCGCACTATGAGTCCTTTCCAGGCGGGTCTCGGATCATTTGTCGATATGAAGAAGGCCGATTTCATCGGCAAGGCGGCGCTGGCTGATGCGCCAGCTGCGCCATTACTGCATGGCATCCGCTGCACCAGAGCGGAACCCCTGATATCGGCTCCTGTCGCGGCTCGAGGAGTGGAGATTGGACAGATTTCGGCGGGGGCGTGGTCACCCTTTCTTAACTGTGGGATCGGTTATGTTCGTGTGAACGATCCGGACCATGGCCCGGGCACTCAAGTCGAGGTTACTGGCGCAGACGGCAAGACCTACGCTGCGGAAATTGTTGATCTACCATTTTATGATGCCGAGAAACGAATCCCGCGAGGACTCAATACCGAAATACCTGAACGCGGCTAATGATAGAAATGGGTCACAACCGGTTTAAGTCAGCTGAAGTGGATCTTGCTTTTCAGGAATGCCTGAAGGCGAAATGAGGAAAATGGGCGGCCATGAGAGATCCCAGGATTGAAACGCTGATCTGGGCGTTGGACCGGGCCCTTAACGAGAGATTGCGGCCGGATACCGACGCGTGGCCGATCGCGCGTGGCATATTCGCGGCGCTCCAGGATCCGAGGCCGATAACGCCGGCGCCGGACATCAAGGCGCTTCCGGTGCCCGAAATCCTGGCGACGGCTCTCGATATGTCGCGCAAGGGCACGGGCGATCTGTCGGTTATTGCGACGACGGTTGCGGAACTGGCTTCGGATCTGAACTGGTGGAGCCGGATGGGCTCCGGCAACGATCCGGCGACGTTCACCGATGCTCATGCCTTCATCGTCGGACCGGGCGGCCTCGAAGATCGGGATGACGCGGAAATCGGCGTCAGTCTGCTGGCACCGAACGTACGGTATCCGGATCATCATCATCCGCCGCCGGAAGTGTATCTGGCCATGACGCCGGGCGCCTGGCGCAAGAACGACGGTCCCTGGACCGAACCGGGGATCGGCGGAACGATTTTCAACGAACCGAATGTCGTTCACGCCATGAAGTCGGACTCTGCGCCGCTGTTTGCCTTCTGGTGTCTGCCTTTGAAGTAGCGCGGTGACGTGCCGATCGACCGGCAGGGACTGGCCTTGGCACCGACCGGCCGGGCGGGCGGCGTTAAAAGCGCGGTGCGGAAATCGCTGTTTTGCCGACGCATCTTGAATCCGGAGGCGCGCGATCGATTTATTCCCCGACCGCGCTTGACAGGCGCCGGTGCTTCCCCTAGCTATGTAAATGTCATTAACATTCACATGGACGCGGATCATGGCGGACATCACGGCAAAGCTCGACGACCTCGGAAAACCGGCCTGGATCGGCGTGACACTGGTGGCCTTCATCCTGTTCTGGCCCGCCGGTCTGGCAGTACTGGCTTACCTCATCTGGAGCGGACGCATGGGAAACTGGAAGCATTTTGGCCTTAGCGGCTTTGGTAACGGCGACATGGGCAAGGCACGCGGCCGCTGGTACGGCGCCTGCGGTGCCCGTTCGGAAACGAGCGGCAATGCCGCCTTCGACGAATATCGCGAAGAAACGCTGCGCCGCCTCGAAGAAGAGCAGAAGGATTTCCGCTCGTTCCTCGATCGGCTGCGTCAGGCGAAGGACAAGGCGGAGTTCGACCAGTTCATGGCCGACCGCACCGGTCGCAATTCGGGCTCGCAGGGATCCGCTCAGGCCTGACGATCGGCGTGAATTTCATCGGATCGACATCGAAGCGCCGGCTCTCACGAGCCGGCGCTTTTTCTTTACTCGATGCGCATGGCTGCGCTTGTGGCTAAGACCGGCGTCATTCGAACCCGATCGACGTGCCCCAGGAATCGTAACTGAAGCTGTTGACGCCGTTGCGCGTGCTGGCTTCGCAGGATTGCTGGCCGCCGAGCCGCATGACATGCACGCCGCTGCCCGCGGGCCCGACGCCGCCGGCATGCAGCGCCGAGCGGCAAATCTGCGAATCGCTTGTATAGATATGGGTGCCCCAGATCGTACCGACCTCGAACGTGTCGGGCGTGCAATGGCAGGCGAGATCGTCGACGCCTTCGGTCAGGACCGGGGGGGCAATACCAGGTGCCCGGTGCCGGCGGGCTCGCGGGATCGCACATGCCCTCCTGCACGGCCGGGAAATAGAAACTCGCCTGCCACATGCCGGAATAGCTCCAGGACGTGACATTGTTGGCGGTGCTCGCGGGGTAAAACGGGCAACCCGGCGCGCCGCGCAGCTCGACCGTGCCAGCATAAACCGTGTCGCCGCCTGCCTACAGGATGGGTTTCAGCGCACCAGCATGAACCGCGGCGATGCAGATTGTCGAATCGATCGTGTAGAGATGCGTGCCCCAGATCCCGCCCCAGGTCCCGCCCTCGAGACCATCCAGCTCGCAATAGCAGCTGAGAACACCGTCGACACCCGGAACATCCGAACAGGCTTCGCCGGCTGCCGCCTCGTCGGACTTCGTTACCGAGGACGTGCTGTCGTTGGTCGTTTCACCTGTCGTGGAACTGGTCGAATTGGTCGGCGCACTCGGCGCCGTTTCGGTGCTGGTCGCGTCGTCGCTCGCATCGTCGCTCGGGGCGGAGTCCTTGGACGCGGCGTCGGCGATATCGGTTTCTGCGGTGCCGGTATCCTTCGCCGGCAGCCCGGCGACGCCTGTTGCTTCTCTGCAGGATTTGTTGCCGGCGCAGGGTTGCGTCTCCTGCGCGGTCGTGGTCGCGATCGTTGTGCCGGCGAGCGCCATGCCGATCGCGATCGCGATCAGCCAGGACCGCAACCGGCGCTGCAGAGAGTTCACAGGACTGTTCTCCTTCTCGTCCTCACTTCTTGTCGGGCAGGGCCACCCCAAGGCGCCGGGCGATCATGCGTCCCCATCGGGATCGAACGGTTCCAGCAATACGGTGCGGCTGTCGATCAGAAGTTTGCCGGCATGCTCAAAATTTACCGTGATGCGGGCGCCCACGACCGACTGGATCTGGCCGCGGCCCCAATCGGGCCGCTGCGGATGGCGGACCCAGCCGCCGGGTACGAGGTCCAGCCCTGTCACGTTGTTGCCCGCCGGAGAATCATCGCGATACCGGGATCGTATCGGCAAATCCGGCCGGCCAGAAGCTGCTGGCGCCAGCCGGCGGGCTTCGTCGATTCGGGTATCGCACCGTCATCCTCAGCCGGCGGGAAGCCTGGCAGAACCGGGTACCGCATCGACCGGCCGCGTGCGCCCGTCCTACGGCCGGGACTCGGCTCGCGCCGCTGGCTTGCAATATTGTCAAGGAAATTCATGGAGATGGCTGGAATCGGGTGGGCGAGAGAGAGGCTTGCAGCCTAAAGCGATTTCCCTATACTCGCGCCGCCTTTCCAGGGGGACTTCGAATGGATCTCGACACCGTCAAGGACAAGCGCAGGACCCATAACGACATGCGGCCGTTGCTGCCCCCCGATTATCGTCCTCAGGACGATGAGCCCTTTATGAATCCGATGCAGCGCGAGTATTTCCGTCAGAAGCTTTTGGCTTGGCGGGAAGAACTGGTGCGCGAATCGTCGGAAACCCTGCAGCATCTCCAGGAAGAGAGTCTGGCCGAGCCGGACATCACCGACCGCGCCTCGCTCGAAACCGATCGGTCGCTCGAACTGCGCACCCGCGATCGCGAGCGCAAGCTGATCTCGAAGATCGATTCGGCGCTCGAGCGAATCGAGGACGGGTCCTACGGGTTCTGCGAGGAGACCAGCGAGCCGATCAGCCTGAAGCGGCTGGAGGCACGCCCGATCGCCACCCTCAGCCTCGAGGCGCAGGAGCGCCACGAGCGGCTGGAGCGGACCCGCCGCGACGACTGAACGAGCGGTCGGCGGCGCCTTGGGCGCTGCTGATTCGGCCCATCGCGCGCAGCATTTTTCGCTCGTTCACGCTTGCGCGAGACGCGCGAAAAATTGTTCTGGAAACTCAATCCGAGATTGTATCCCGGAGTCCGGGAACCTTAAATTATCATTTATTTTCTTATATTTAAGAACCGTCCGGCCAATGTTCTCTTTTCGTACAGGTTCCGCTTGCGCACGAGAACAAAATCGGTACACTAGCCGTCATTGCGCCTCTCGGGGCGCCTGTGAAATAAGGAGGCACGTGCGATGGCCAGCAACCCGGCGCTCAAGCTCGTCGAAAAGGAAAACCGGCAGGCGATGGACAGATCAAAGGCTCTGGATGCGGCGCTGAGCCAGATCGAGCGCGCCTTCGGTAAAGGCTCGATCATGCGTCTTGGCCAGCGTGAAATCGCAGTCGAGACCGAAATCGTGCCGACCGGATCGCTCGGGCTCGATATCGCGCTCGGTATCGGCGGTCTGCCGCGCGGCCGTGTCGTCGAAATTTACGGACCGGAAAGCTCCGGCAAGACCACGCTCGCGCTCCATGTGATCGCGGAAGCGCAGCGTGCGGGCGGCGTCTGCGCCTTCATCGATGCCGAACATGCGCTCGATCCGGGCTATGCCGCCAAACTCGGCGTCAATGTCGAGGAACTGCTGATTTCGCAGCCCGACGCCGGCGAACAGGCGCTCGAAATCGCCGATACGCTGGTCCGCTCCGGCGCGATCGAGGTGCTGGTGATCGATAGCGTCGCAGCCCTGGTGCCGCGCGCCGAACTCGAAGGCGAGATGGGCGATTCCCATGTCGGTCTCCATGCCCGGCTGATGAGTCAGGCGCTGCGCAAGCTGACCGGCTCGATCTCGCGGTCGCGCTGCATGGTCATCTTCATCAACCAGATCCGCATGAAGATTGGCGTGATGTTCGGCAGCCCGGAAACCACGACCGGTGGCAATGCGCTGAAATTCTATGCCTCGGTGCGGCTCGACATTCGCCGCATCGGCTCGATCAAGGACAAGGAAACTGTCGTCGGCAACCAGACCCGCGTGAAGGTGGTCAAGAACAAGCTCGCGCCGCCGTTCCGCGTCGTCGAATTCGACATCATGTACGGCGAAGGCGTCTCCAAGACCGGCGAGCTGATCGATCTTGGCGTCGCGGCGGGCGTGGTTGAAAAGTCCGGCGCCTGGTTCTCCTATGACGGGCAGCGCGTCGGTCAGGGCCGCGAGAACGCCAAGCAGTTTCTCAAGGAAAACCCGGAGATGGCGCTCGCCATCGAAAAGGCGATCCGGCAGAACGCGGGGCTCGTCGCCGGCGCGATGATGGATACGAAGCCCAGCAGCGGCGACGACGAAGCCGATAACAGCGAAGGCGCCGAAGACTAGAGGCAACGCGCTTCCGCGCCGCTGACCGCCACCGAACCCCGGGCCCGTCCGGATATCGGTCGGGAACCGACATCAGAACCGCCGCCGTATCCTCCTCCGGCGGCGGTTCGTCGTTTGGACGGTTGTCCCCTAGGATTTGGCGGCGCGACTTCATTCCGCGGCAACGATCCAGGGCGGCGCCAAGAGAGGGTTCCGCCATGCGCTTTTTGCCCGCGGACGCGACAGGCCAACAGGATCATCTGGGATCACGCACAGGGAGAGGAACCGATGGCAACGCAGGCTGAGAAGGCCCGGATATTCCAGGCGCTGCACCAGGGGGGCTGCTTCGTCATCCCAAATCCCTGGGATGCGGGTTCGGCGCGGTTGCTTGCGGGGCTAGGCTTCCACGCGCTCGCGACGACCAGCGCGGGGCTCGCATTTGCGCTGGCGCGACCGGACGGCTCCAATCACGTCAGTCGTCCGGAAACCATCGCCAATGCGCGTGCCATCGTCGAGGCGACCGATCTGCCGGTCAGCGCCGACCTCGAGGACGGATTCGGGCCGCGTCCCGAGGATGCGGCCGAGACGATCCGGCAGGGTGCTGCGGCCGGCCTCGTTGGCGGCTCGATCGAGGATTCGACGCGCTCGGGGAAAGAGCCGGTCTACGAAGTGGCTCACGCGGCCGATCGCATCCGGGCGTCGGCCGAGGCTGCTCGGGCACTGCCGTTTCCGTTCATGCTCGTCGGCCGGGCGGAAAACTACATTCATGGTCGCTACGATCTCGCCGACACGATCCGCCGTCTGCAGGCCTATCAGGAGGCCGGTGCCGATGTGCTCTATGCGCCGGGGCTCCGGACCCGCGACGAGGTCGCGAGCGTGGTCAGGTCCGTCGACCGGCCCGTGAATGTCGTGATGGGGCCGGGAGGGTCATCGGTCGCGGATCTGGCGGCGCTCGGCGTGCGGCGCGTCAGCGTCGGCGGCTCGCTGTATCGCGCCGCCATCGGTGGCTTCCTGCAGGCCGCCCGCGAGCTCAAGGAGCGGGGCTCTTTCGGCTATGCGGCGAATGCGACCTCGCATACCGAACTGACCGCGGCCTTCAGCGGCACGGTTGCAACGCCGACTGCCCCAGGTGGCGAGGACGTTTCGGGGTAGGGATCGGCGGGCCACGCGCGGCCGCCCGGCCCGCTTCTGGACAGGCTCGGCTTGCGCGGGATAGAAGCGGCGCCAACATGAGGGCAGCGCGCAGGCGGCCTCGTTTGACGCACTGCGCCCGCATCCCGGAACCGGACCATGCAGACCGCGAACGAGATCAGGACGGCGTTTCTCGACTATTTCCGCCGGCACGGCCATGAGGTCGTGGCGTCGTCGCCGCTTGTCCCGCGCAACGATCCGACGCTGATGTTCACCAATGCCGGCATGGTGCAGTTCAAGAATGTGTTCACCGGGCAGGAGAAGCGGCGGTACAACCGCGCTGCGACCGCGCAGAAATGCGTTCGCGCGGGCGGCAAGCACAACGACCTCGAGAATGTCGGCTATACGGCGCGCCATCACACCTTCTTCGAGATGCTCGGCAATTTCTCGTTCGGCGATTATTTCAAGGACGTCGCGATCGAGCATGCCTGGAACCTGATCACAAAGGAGTACGGCCTCGCGAAGGACCGGCTTCTGGTTACCGTCTATGCGACCGACGACGAGGCGTTCGATCTCTGGAAGAAGATCGCCGGATTGCCCGAGCAGAAAATCATCCGGATTCCGACCTCGGACAATTTCTGGGCGATGGGCGATACCGGGCCCTGCGGTCCCTGTTCGGAAATCTTCTTCGATCATGGCGCGCATATCCCGGGCGGGCCGCCGGGCAGTCCCGACCAGGACGGCGACCGCTTCATCGAAATCTGGAATCTCGTGTTCATGCAATACGAGCAGGTGACGCCGGGCGAGCGCGTGAATCTTCCGCGCCCGTCGATCGATACCGGCATGGGGCTTGAGCGCATCGCCGCGGTACTGCAGGGCAAGCACGACAATTACGACATCGACCTGATGCGCGGGCTCATCCTCGCGTCGGCCGAGGCGTCGCACACCGATCCCGACGGACCGCACAAGGTCTCGCATCGCGTCATCGCCGATCATTTGCGCGCGAGTTGTTTCCTCATCACCGACGGCGTGCTGCCGTCGAACGAAGGGCGCGGCTATGTGCTGCGCCGGATCATGCGCCGCGCGATGCGCCACGCGCACAAGCTCGGCGTTCCCGAACCGCTGATGTGGAAACTGGTGCCGGCGCTCAATCGCGCGATGGGCGAAGCCTATCCGGAACTCAATCACACCCAATCGATCGTGACCGAGACGCTCCGGCTCGAGGAAACACGCTTTCGCCAGACGCTCGATCGCGGCCTTGGCCTGCTCGACGAGGCAATGACGCCGCTCGGCCAGGATCAGGCGCTACCCGGCGAAGTCGCGTTCAAGCTCTACGACACGTTCGGATTTCCGCTCGATCTCACGCAGGATATCCTGCGCGGGCAGGGCCGCAGCGTCGATCTCGACGGATTCAATGCGGCGATGGAGCGGCAGCGCGCCGCCGCGCGGAAAGCCTGGTCGGGTTCCGGCGAAGCGGCGACCGAGAAACTCTGGTTCGAGATTCGCGACCGCGTCGGCGCCAGCGACTTCCTCGGCTATGCGACCGAGACGGCCGAGGGACAGATTGCCGCACTGGTCAAGAACGGCGCCGCGGTCGATGCGCTTAGGGCGGGCGACGCCGGCATGGTGGTGGCGAACCAGACGCCGTTCTACGGCGAGAGCGGTGGCCAGATGGGCGATACCGGCGTTCTCGTGAGTGCCGATGGCGGCGAGTTCGCGGTCGAGGACACGCTGAAGAAGCTCGGCGATCTTTATGTGCATATCGGGCGTGTGACCAAGGGCCGGCTCGCGCGCGGGACGGCGATCGAAATGCGGGTGGATGGCGAGCGGCGCTCGGCGCTGCGCGCGAACCATTCGGCGACGCATCTGCTGCACGAAGCCCTGCGCCGCACGCTCGGCGATCACGTGACTCAGAAAGGCTCGCTGGTAGCACCGGAACGGCTGCGGTTCGATTTCAGCCATCCGAAGCCGATGACCGACGACGAGATCGAAAAGGTCGAATCGATCGTCAACGAACGCATCCGCCGCAATGCCGATGTCGACACCTCGCTGATGACGCCTGACGATGCCGTGAAGGCGGGCGCGCTCGCCTTGTTCGGCGAGAAATACGGCGACGAGGTGCGCGTCGTCGGCATGGGCGGTAACGACGATTCGAAGAATTTTTCGGTCGAGCTTTGCGGCGGCACGCATGTGCGGCGCACCGGCGATATCGGCCTCTTCCATGTGGTCGGCGAGGGTGCGGTCGCGGCGGGTGTTCGTCGCATCGAGGCAGTTACGGGCCGCGGCGCCGAAACTTACATGCGGGCACAGGATCGTCTGCTGCATGAGACCGCGTCCGCCCTCAAGGCGCAGCCGGCCGAATTGCCGCAACGGGTCGCAGCCCTGCTCGACGAGCGCCGCCGGCTCGAACGCGAGCTGACCGAAGCGCGCAAGAAGATCGCGATGGGCGGCGGCTCTGGCGGCAATGCATCCGGCGACGACAAGCTCGATGCGCGCGAGATCGGCGGCATCAAATTTACCTCGCGGCTGATGGACGGTGTGCCGGCGAAAGAACTCAAGGGCATGGCCGACGGGCTCAAAAAGCAGCTCGGCTCGGGCGTCGTCACGTTGATCGCGCGCGAAGACGGGCGCGCCTCGATCGTCGTCGGCGTGACCGACGATCTGACCGACCGGATCAGTGCGGTCGATCTGGTGCGCATCGGCAGCGAGGCGCTTGGCGGCAAGGGCGGCGGCGGACGGCCCGACATGGCGCAGGCCGGCGGGCCCGATGCGGCAGCGGCGGCCCAGGCAATCCAGGCGATCGAAGCGGCACTCGGCGCCTAAACCGGCTACACTGACGCCCGCCGGCCGCCAAACGGGCCGGTCAGGGGGAAAGCTCGCTGCGCCACCGCGTTCATTCATGGCTCGATGGCCATAACGCCGAGAGCGCGACGGCGCGGCTTGTGAGCATTTTTCTCATCGCGACGATCGTGTTCTGTGTCGTTGCCGGTGCCGCGCTCACGCTGCCCACGCTGTCGCCGGCGGCCGAGCGCGACTGGACCCTCATCATTGCCGCGACCCAGATCGTCTTTCTGATCGAATATCTGCTCCGCTTCTGGGTTGCGCCTTCGCGCGATACCGAGGTTGCGGCACGTCCGCTGCACGCGCGCCTGCGCTATTTGATTTCGCCACTCGGAATCATCGACCTGGTTTCCCTGTTGCCCGGGTTGCTGCTGGTGACAGGCGCGAGGCCCTGGTTCGAAGAAGTTGCGGCACTGCTGGCGCTCTTCAAACTCGCGCGCTACAGCCCGGCGCTCGGCCTGCTCGCAAGCGTGATCCGCAACGAACGGCGCTCGCTGATCGCGGCAATGATGGCGCTCTTCGTATTGCTCATTCTCGCCGCCGGGTTCGTCTATCTGCTGGAGCGCGAGGCGCAGCCGACGGAGTTCACGAGCATCCCGGCGAGCCTGTGGTGGGCGATCACCACGATGGCAACCGTCGGTTATGGCGACATGACGCCGATCACCACGCCCGGTCGGATCTTCGGCGGTTTCGTCATGCTGCTGGGGATCGCGATGTTTGCGGTGCCGGCGGGCATCATGGCGACCGGCTTTGCGAGCGAATTGCGACGCCGCGATTTCGTGATTACCTGGAAGTCGGTCGCGAAGGTTCCGCTGTTCGCCGGTCTCGATGCAGGCCAGATTGCCACCATCACGCAGTTGCTTCAGCCGCAATTCGTACCGGCGGGCCAAATCGTCGTGCGCCGGGGTGCGGCCGCCGATGCGATGTATTTCATCATGGATGGCACGGTTGAAGTGGATGTCGAGCCGAACCGGGTGCGCCTTGGCGCCGGGAGCTATTTCGGCGAGATCGCGCTGCTGCGCGACAGTGAACGGACAGCGACCGTGACCGCGATGGGGGATTGCCGGCTGCTGGCTTTATCGGTCGCCGATTTCCGCCGCCTGATGGCGGATCTGCCGGACCTGAAAGAGAAACTGGAAGAGACGGCCGGGGCGCGTTTGCGCGGCCCCGGCCAATAGCTCGCCGACGTTTACTGCGCGTCGGCGGCGACCTGCATCTTCACGATATGGTCGGGGTTCTGAACCACGCCATTCGCCGACTGGTCGCCCTTCTTGATCTGGTCGACAAACTCCATGCCTTCGACCACCTGGCCCCATACGGTGTACTGGCCGTCGAGGAAGGTCGCATCGCCGAACACGATGAAGAATTGGCTGTCGGCGCTGTCGGGGCTCTGCGCGCGCGCCATCGAGACCGCGCCGCGCGTGTGTGATGCGTCGGAGAACTCGGCGTCGAGATTCTGGCCCGAACCGCCGCGGCCGGTGCCGGTCGGATCGCCGGTCTGCGCCATGAAGCCTTCGATCACGCGATGGAACACGATGCCGTCGTAGATACCTTCGCGCACGAGTTCCTTGATCCGCACCACATGCTCGGGCGCAAGGTCCGGTCGCATTTCGATCACGACCCGTCCGGTTTCGAGATCGAGATAGAGCGTGTTTTCGGGGTCGAGTGCCATTGCGCTGCCTCCTGTGCCGAGCATGATGGTGATTGCGGCCGCGGCGCAGATAAAGCCCCGCCGGGTCATGGATCGAATGGTCATTGCGTTCCTTCTTTGTCGCAGTGGGTTGGTTTCGCCTCGCTTATGCCATCGCCTTCTTGAGATTCGTATCGAGCGCATCGAGAAATTGCTGCGTGGTCAGCCATTTCTGATCCGGACTGATGAGCAGCGCGAGATCCTTGGTCATCGCACCGGATTCGACGGTCTCGACGCAGATCTTCTCGAGCGTCTCGGCAAATTTCTGCACATCCGGCGTGTTGTCGAACTGGCCTCGGTAATACAGCCCGCGCGTCCATGCGAAGATCGAGGCGATCGGGTTGGTCGAGGTTTCGCGGCCCTTCTGATGCTCGCGATAATGCCGCGTCACGGTGCCGTGCGCCGCTTCGGCCTCGACTGTCTTGCCGTCGGGCGTCAGCAGCACCGAGGTCATCATGCCGAGCGAACCGAAGCCCTGTGCGACCGTGTCCGACTGCACGTCGCCGTCATAGTTCTTGCAGGCCCACACGAAGCCGCCGCTCCATTTGAGGGCGGAGGCGACCATATCGTCGATCAGACGATGCTCGTAGGACAGCTTCTTCGCCTTGAAGCGGTCCGCGAACTCGGCATCGAACACCTCCTGGAAGATGTCCTTGAAGCGCCCGTCATAGGTCTTGAGGATCGTGTTCTTGGTCGAAAGATAGACCGGCCAGCCGAGATTGAGCCCGTAATTGAAACAGGCGCGCGCGAAGCCGCGGATGGAATCGTCGAGATTGTACATCGACATCGCAACGCCAGCTTCGGGGAACTGGAACACTTCGAGCTCGACCGGCGCGCCGGCGCCTTCCGGTTCGAAGCGCATCGTCAGGCGACCCTTGCCCGGAATCTTCATCTCGGTCGCGCGATACTGATCGCCGAACGCATGACGGCCGATCACGATCGGCAAGGTCCAGCCCGGCACCAGCCGCGGTACGTTCCGGCAGATGATCGGCTGGCGGAAGACAGTGCCGCCGAGAATGTTGCGGATCGTGCCGTTGGGCGACTTCCACATCTTCTTGAGTTTGAACTCCTCGACGCGCGCCTCGTCCGGCGTAATCGTCGCGCATTTGACGCCGACGCCATATTTCGCGATCGCGTTCGCGGCATCGATCGTAATCTGGTCTTCGGTCGCGTCGCGACTCTCGATGCCGAGATCGAAATATTTCAGATCGATGTCGAGATAGGGAAGGATCAGTTTGCTCTTGATGAACTGCCAGATGATCCGGGTCATCTCGTCGCCGTCGATCTCGACAATCGGGTTCTTTACTTTGATTTTTTGCATGGATCTTCGCGGTTTCTCTTCGGGGGGGGCGATGTCAGCCGGCCGGGTGCCGGAAAATCTCGGTCCGATGCCGGGCGGAGCGGCGCGAACATAGCATCGACGGGCCTCTTGGCAAGCTAACGCCGCGCGATGTCGTTCAGCACCCGTTCCATGCCGGCGACATGCGCATCGAAACTGTGTTTGCGCTCTAGGATCCGCCGGCCGCGACGGCCGAGCCGGGTCATCAGGTCGCGGTCCTCGTAGATCATCCGGATGTTGCCGGCGAGCGTCTGCCAGTCGCCGACCGGTGAGAGCAGGCCGGTCTCGCCATGTCGTACGGTCTCCGGAATCGGCCCAAAATTGCTGGCCAGCACGCATTTGCTGAAGGACATTCCTTCGAGGATCGCCAGCGTGATGAGATCGTCGCGGGTCGGAAATACCATCGCATCGCAATTCTGGATGTAGGCCGCGACCTCGGCCTCGCCGACATTGCCAGTATAGACGATGTCGGCGCCGATGGCGTCGACCTTGTTGCAGTACGGATCGTCGGACGGCCGGTTGCCGACGCAGACGAGCCGGATATCGGGATTGTTGAGATGCTTGACCGCCATGGCAGACAGATCCTGGCCCTTGCGACGATCGACGCGACCGAGATGCAGCAGATAGAACTTGCCCGGTTCGCGCTCGAAGGGCGCCGGCTGCGGGGACAGATCCATGCCGATGCCATAGGGAACGACTGTCCAGTTATCGGCCTTCAGATGTTCCTTGTAGAGTGTATCGGCCTGCCACTGGGTCGGGAACACGATGCGGTCCGCCTTCGTGTAAGCGTCGAACCGGAAGGTTGGCATTTCCATGTAAAACCGCCCGAATTTCGGCTCGTGAATCCACCACAGTATGGGACAACGACCGGCGGCACGCGTCACCACTTTCGATGCGGTGATTGTATTGCAGAGTAGCGCGTCGTAGTCGCGCATGCTGACGCTCTCGACAAACCGCGCACCGAGTTTCTCGTATTCGGCAATCAGCGGCTCCCCGGGCCGGTTGATCAGGCGGACCATATGGATCTCGTGGCGCTTGACGAGTTCGCGGATCAGGCGGAACAGGATGATCTGCGCGCCCTCGCGCAGGTAATTGTGACTGTGAACCAGAATTTTCATCGCGCGCGGCCTAGATCCGTTGCGGTTTGTCGGGACGTTTGGCGGGCGGCGCTTCGAGCAGTGCCGGAACGACATCCTCCGCGCGATCGACGACGCGCAGCAGTCCGCGATATTGCGGGCGAAGGAATCCTTCCTCGATCTGCCGCTCGATCATCGCGAGCAGCGGATCCCAGTAGCCGTCGACATTGACCAGCAGAACGGGTTTGTCGTGGAGCTCGAGCTGGCGCCAGGTGACGATCTCGAAGGTTTCGTCGAGCGTGCCGAAACCGCCGGGCAGGATGACGAAGGCATCCGAGCGCTCGAACATCATCTGTTTGCGCTCGTGCATGCTTTCGACGACATGAAGTTCGCTGAGCCCGCCGCGATGCGCTTCGCGGGCGCGCAGGAAGCCGGGGATGATGCCGATCACGTAGCCGCCATTTTCGAGCACGGCATCGCAGACCACGCCCATCAGGCCGACGCCGCCTCCGCCGAACACCAGCTTCAGCCCCTGCGCGGCAATGGCGCGACCGAGCGACGCGGCCGCCTCGCGATAGCGCGGGTCGTTGCCGGTCGAAGAGCCGCAATAGACACAAACAGACTGTGGAGCGATCATGGAGGCGATGAAAAATTCAGCGTCGGTTGCGGCAGCGCGCCGAGGCGCCAGGATCGGCGCGCGCCAAAATAGCGGAGGCGGGCGTTCGGGCCAATGGGGCGCCGGGCACCGGATTTTTGTCCTCCCGCCGGCCTTGTTGCTGCCGATTTTGTTGCTGCCGGCCTTACTGCTGTCGGCCTTGCTGACCGTGCGTCCGGTTCTCGCGCAGGACGAGGACGGAGCCGCGATCTCGCGGGGCGCCTATCTTTTCGCTGCCGCCGGCTGTGCCGGCTGCCATACCGATGTCGAGAATGACGGTCCGCCGCTGGCCGGTGGCCGCGCGCTCGAAACGCCGTTCGGGATTTTCTACAGCCCGAACATCACGCCCGATCCGGAAACCGGAATCGGCGACTGGACGGATGCGGATTTCCTGCGGGCTCTGCGCGAGGGCAAGGCGCCGGACGGCAGCACATATTTCCCGGTCTTTCCCTATACCTCGTTCACGCTGATCGCCGACGCGGATGTCGCCGACATGTGGGCCTATATGCGCTCGCTCGAGCCGGTCACCCGTGAGAACCAGGCGCACGATGCGGCGTTTCCGTTCGGCTGGCGTGGCCTGCTGCCGATCTGGCAATGGCTGCATTTCGATCCGGGACCGATGGCGGCGGACGATGGCGCGACACTGGAGATCGCGCGCGGTGCCTATCTGGTAAATGCACTCGGGCATTGCGGCGAATGTCACACGCCGCGCGGTGCGATGGGTGCGATGGACCGCGATCGCTGGCTTGCCGGTACCGCCGACGGTCCCGAAGGCGGCAAGATCCCGAATATCACGCCCGATATCGGGACGGGCATCGGCGCCTGGTCGGATGCCGAAACCCTGCGCGTGCTGGAGAGCGGGATGCTGCCGGATTTCGACGTGGTCGGCGGCGGCATGGGCGAGGTCGTGCGCAACAGCACGAGCAAGCTCACCGAGTCGGATCGACTCGCGATCGTCGCCTATCTGCGCTCGCTGCCGGCGATCGAGAACGAGGAGGCGGCCGCGACACAGCCCGAGTACTGAACGTCGTTTGTGGCGGCTGGCGGCGGCTTCGCGGGGCCTGGCGCTGCCTTCCATGACAGACGGCGCCGCGGTTGGTACTCTCGAAGAGACTCGGCAGGGCAACAGAGGGAGGCCGAGGGCCCGTGAATCGCTTCATCGTTATCGGCATCGTCGCTGCAGTCGCGGCCATTGCGGTCGCGCTGTTTCTGTTTCTCGGCCGCTCGGGCGAGGACGTCGCGGATTTGCCGGCGGACGAACCGTCCGCGGCAGCCACATCGCAGGACGATACCGCGAGCGACAACGGTGCAAGCGCCGACGGGGCCAATGACGATGCCGATGACACCGGCGCTGCGGACGATACCGCAGCCGTCGATGTCGATGCGGATCGGGATTCCGGCCGGCCGAGTTTCGATATCGTGCGCGTTACGCCGGAGGGCACGCTGGTGGCGGCCGGCCGCGCGGCGCCGGGCAGTGTCGTGACGCTGCGCGTGAACGGCGAGGTGTTCGATACCGTCGAGGCCGACGAGCGCGGCGAGTGGGTCATGCTGCCGGATCATGCGCTGGCTCCGGGCACGCATGAGCTGGGTCTGGTCGCACAGTTCGGCGACGATCCCGAAATCGTATCGAAGGATGTGGTCGTCGTGGTGGTGCCCGATCCGGCGCAGATCGCCTCGGGCGATGCACAGGCGCTCGCGGTCATCATGCCGAATACCGAAGGCTCGGCGGCCGAAGTGCTTCAGGGGCTCGAGCCGTCGCCCGGCGAAGGGATTCGGAGTGGCGAACTCAGCATCGACAGCGTCGATTATGGCGAGGACGGCCGCGTCATTATCGGCGGTCGCGCGCCGGTCGGCACGACGCTGCGCGCCTATCTCGACAATGTACCGATCGCAACGGCCGAGAGCGGCCCCGACGGTCGCTGGACGGCACGACCCGAGGCGCCGGTCGCGCCGGGCCTGCACTGGCTGCGGATCGATCAGGTCGATGAAGACGGCAACGTGATCTCGCGCGTCGAGACGCCGTTCTCGCGAGCCGAGGCCGACGAGATCGTTCCGGACGGCACGAGCGTGGTGGTCCAGCCCGGCAACAGTTTGTGGCGCATCGCGCGGCGCGTTTATGGCGAGGGGCTGCGCTATACCGTGATCTACGAAGCCAATCAGGAACAGATCCGCGATCCCGATCTGATCTACCCCGGCCAGATCTTCGCGATGCCGGCGGACGAAGCAGGGTCGAATTGATGGCGGCGGCCGGCACCCGGAGGGTCAATCGAGGCCATCCGGGACCTGCCAGCGGTTCGTGCTAGGGTCTCCGTTGCCGGTGACATAGCGACACAGGCTCCTGCCCTTTGCGATCAAGGCCTTGCGGCATCTCCGCCGTTTTGGCAGAAGCAGGCCGCTGTCCGTCTTCGTCGATCGCCGAGAGGAACAGGCTTGGCTCCACCGGACCGCCGCACCTTTTTTTCCCGTTTCGAGCGTTTGCTGCGGTACCGGTTCTTGGTGCCGCTCAAGCGGACGCCGCACCCGCCGGAATGGGCGGCGCGCGCCACCGCGGTCGGTCTGTTCTGGGGGCTCTCTCCCACCGTCGGTATCCAGGTACTCGCGGTTTTCCTTGTCTGGATCGTGGCGCGGCGGATGTTCCGCTGGGATTTCGGCTTGCTGATCGCGATCGTCTGGACCTCGGTGTCCAATGTCCTGACCGCAATCCCGCTCTTCTACTCCTACTTCATCACCGGCCGCCTGCTGCTCGGCCAATGGGACGGTCTGCCCGGCTATCGGACCTTTTCGGTGCGCTGGTACGAGGCGGCGTCGCCCGAACTCAACTGGTTCGAGCAGCTCGAGGAGTGGTTCCGACTGGTCGTTGTCGAATGGGGCGTGACCATGCTGGTCGGATCGGCGCCGTTCGCCATCCTGGGCGCCTGGATCGGCTATCGTCTCACCTATCGTTTCATCGTCCGCTATCGGCGGGTGCGGGCCGAGCGGATCGCCCGGCGCCGCGCGGAGCAAACCACCCCCTAGAGGGCGGCCGGGCTCTGCGGGTGGTCTCATGTTCCTGGCATGGCTTTGGGCGACATTCCGCCAGGTGGCGACATCTCCGATATATCGTTGGTATGCAGCGAACTTGACTCAAATGGACTGATCACGGAATCTCGGGATGGCGCGCGCGGCTAGAATTTCACGGATCGTCGCAGTTCATATTGTGATCGTCCGATGCGGCAACAGACCGCAATCCGTTGCGGTCCATCGACGACAAAAGAGACAGGGAGGACTATCGAGATGAAAAAAGTTCTGCTGGGGGCCGCTGCCCTCATGTTGCTTGGCACGACCGGCACCGCGGGCGCGCAGGAGCTCAATCTGCTGACCTGGGAAGGCTACGCCGACGAAAGTTTCGTGGTGCCGTTCGAAGAGGCGACCGGTTGCGAAGTGACGGCGACCTACGTCGGGTCGAACGACGATTTCGTGCCGAAGCTCGCGGCGGGCGGCGGCGTGTACGATCTGGTTACGCCCTCGATCGACACCACGTCGGTCACCGTGGCGGCCGGCTTCATCGATCCGATCGACCCGTCGCGCATCGACCGGCTCGACGAGCTGTTCCCGCAGTTCCGTGACGCGAAGAACATCAACATGGACGACCAGCTCTGGGGCGTGCCCTACACGTGGGGTTCGATTCCGTTCATGTATCGCACCGACATGATCCCCGAAGCACCGACCTCGCTCGCCGCTCTCTGGGATCCGCAATATGCTGGCAAGGTTTCGCTGTGGGACGACAAGAGCTCGCTCTATGTGGCCGCGCGACACAATGGCGACATGAACATCTACGACCTCAGCGACGAGCAGCTTGAGGCGGCGAAGCAGACGCTGATCGAGCAGAAGCCGCTCATCCGCAAATATTGGGGCACGGCGGGCGAGCTGATCGAACTGTTCGCGTCGGGTGAAGTGTGGATCTCCAACACCTGGGGCGGCTATCAGTCGGCCGTTCTCGCGGAGCAGGGCATCCCTGTCGCCGAGTTCATTCCCGAAGAGAACGCCGAGGGTTGGGCCGATTCCTGGCAGCTCGTGAAGGGTTCGCCCAACACGGATTGCGCCTATCAGTGGATCAACTACTCGATCTCCGAGGAAGGCCAGTGCGGCGTTGCGGCAATCACCGGCTATTCGGTCGCAAATCCGGTGGCGGCGCAAAACTGCATGGAGCCGGATCAGTTCACCGGGCTGCACATGGACGATGTCGGTTACATCGACAGTCTGATGCTGTGGGAGACGCCGGCCAATCTCGAGGCGTACACCAACACCTGGAACGCGGTTAAGGCAGCCGAATAACGGGTCCGACATTTCGGGCCGGGCGGGCGAGCGATCGCCCGCCCGGTGTTACTTTGAGAGCGAGATCCCGGAAACCGCCCCGGAAAACCGTAATGTCCAATACCGTCGAACTCGATCGGGTCAGCAAGACCTTTCCGGGCGGCATCACGGCCGTCGACAATCTTTCGCTCGCGGTCCGCGAAGGCGAGTTCGTCACGCTGCTCGGTCCGTCGGGCTGCGGCAAGACGACCACGCTGCGCATGATCGCCGGCTTCGAGGCGCCCGACAGCGGTCGGGTCTTCCTCTCCGGCGATGATGTGACCGACCTGCCGCCGTACAAGCGCCGGGTCAACACCGTCTTCCAGGACTATGCGCTGTTCCCGCATATGTCGGTCGCGCAGAATATCGGTTATGGCCTGCGCGTGGCCGGTGTGTCGCGCGAAGAGATCCAACGCCGCGTCGAGGAATCGCTGCGCATGGTCGATCTGCTCGACAAGCGCGACGTGCGCCCCGCCGCACTTTCCGGTGGGCAGAAGCAGCGCGTCGGGCTTGCGCGCGCGCTGATCCGCAATCCGAAAGTTCTGCTGCTCGACGAGCCGCTCTCGGCGCTCGATGTCAAATTGCGCGACGCGATGCAGATCGAGCTCAAGCATCTCCATCAGAAGCTCGGAATCACCTTCATTCTGGTGACGCACGATCAGAAAGAGGCGCTGGTTCTCTCCGATCGCGTCGTGGTGATGGACTCCGGCCGCATCGTACAGGCCGGCACGCCCGCCGAGCTCTACGACCGTCCGGCAACCCCCTATGTCGCCAATTTCATCGGTGTCTCGAATTTTGTGCAGGCCCGCATCGCCGACGTCTCGAATGGCATCATCGTCGCGGAAGCAGGCGGGCTATCCCTGCGGGTACGCGCCGACGGCAGCCGGGCCGAGCGAGGCAACAATGTGCTGTTGTCGGTACGGCCGGAAAAGGCGCAACTCCTGATCAACGGAGCGATAGCGCCGGAAGGCTCGAACCGGGTCGAGGGCCGCGTCGTCGATCATCTATTCCAGGGCAATCTGGTGCGGCTCGGCATCGATATCGGCCAGAAGCAGCCTTTCATGCTCGATATTCAGCTCAATCTGGGTCTGGGCGATTCGAGCCTGCCAAATCCGGGCAGCGCGGTTGCTTTCGCGGTGCATCCCTCGGCGATCAGCCTGTTCGTCGACAAAGGGCAAAGCTGAGGCGCCCGCGATGAACCTGACGACACGCCGCCGAGTGAACTATGCGGGCGTTCTTGCCGGGCCGGTTCTGTGGGTGACGATCTTCATGTTCGTGCCCTACGCGATCATGCTGACCTACAGTTTCTATTCGCGCGAGTTTCCGTTCATCATTCCGGACTTCCAGTTCGGCAACTACCTCCAGCTCTTCGCCGATCCGCAATATTATCAGGTGTTCGTTCGAACGCTGAAGATCGCGGTTCTTGTGACGCTCGGCGCGCTGGTGCTCGCCTACCCACTGACGTACTTCATCGTCTTCAAGATTCGTTCGCCGCGGCTGCGCATGCTGATCTACGCCTCGGTCATCGTGCCGCTCTGGGTTTCCTATCTGCTGCGCGCCTATACCTGGAAGACGATCCTCGGCAGCCAGGGCGTGTTGAACTCGTTCCTGATCTGGGCAGGCATTCTCGATCAGCCCTCGGATCTGTTTCTCTACAACCAGTTCGCGATGGTGCTGACGCTCACCTACATCTTCGTGCCGTTCATGGTGATGTCGATCTTCGCCTCGTTGGAAAAGATCCCGGTCAGCCTGATCGAGGCCTCGAAGGATCTCGGCGTCGGTCGCATCCGAACGTTCCTTTCGATTACGCTGCCGCTCTCGGTGCCGGGCATTCTCGCCGGCGGTGCGATCACCTTCGGTTTGACGATGGGCGATTTCGTCGCGCCATTCCTGGTCGGTGGTCCCGACGGGGCATTGCTCGCAACGATCATGCAGACGCAATTCGGCACCGCGCTCAACTGGCCGCTGGGTGCGGCGATCGCCATGGTCATGATGATCGTCGTGCTCTCCATCATCACTTTGACCGACCGGGCCGAGCGCGCGGGCCGGCTCGATCTCGGATAACGTCATGTCGGCAACCGCTCTCGAAGCCTCACAGGAAGTCGTACCGGCCCATCGCGCGCGGCGGCGCTGGCTGCGCGGCCGCAGCGGTTCGGATGCGGCGCTGCTGATCTCGGCGGCTTTGGTCATCGCCTTCCTCTATTTGCCGGTCGTTGTGCTGGTCGTCTTCAGTTTCAACGACAACAAGATCACGACGCTTCCGCTCGCGGGCTTTACCTGGGGCTGGTACGAATCGGCCTTCGCGAACAAGGAACTGCTGACGGCGCTGTGGAACAGCGTCTTCGTCGCCACCATCGCGACCTGCCTTTGCGTGGTGCTCGGCGTGCCGGCCGGCATCGCTCTCGACCGGGTCGATTTTCCGGGCAAGCTGCTGTTCCGCCGCTTCATCCTGCTGCCGCTGGTGCTGCCGGGGCTGATCACCGGTATCGCCATGATGATCATGTTCAACAAGGTGATCGGCTTTAACCTGAGCCTTTACACCGTGATCCTCGGCCACGGCACCGCGCTGGTGTCGGTGGTGGCGACTCAAGTTTTCGCGCGCCTGCAACGCTTCAACCGCCGGGTCGAGGAGGCGTCGTCCGATCTCGGGGCGACGCCGTTCCAGACTTTCTGGCTGGTCACGCTGCCGAACATCCGCGCGGCGATCCTCGGCAGCGCTTTGCTGTCGTTTACCTTGTCTTTCGACGAAATTCCGGTAACGTTCTTCCTCACCGGCCGCGACAATACACTGCCGATGTACATCTATTCGACGCTGCGCCGCGGCATCACGCCCGAGATCAACGCCATCGGCACAATCATCGTGGTGATATCGCTGGTGCTGATCGGCCTGTCGATCTGGCTGCTCAGCGATCGGGGCGAGAAGCCTCTCAAATAATCCTGAAGGTTAGGGGGAGCGAAATGGCGCGGGCGAAGTCGTCTGATACAAAACTCGCGGCGGCAACGCCGGCCAAGGCCGTATCGGCGCTGCGACAGAGCAAGATACGGACCGTTCATCTCGGCATCTTCGACAACGACGCCTGTTTCCGCGCGAAGCGCCTGCCGCTGGCACTCGCGGAGAGCGCGTTGCGTGGCGAGTATTCGTTCGTCAACGTTCTCCCGCAATGGGATATCGGCGAGAATGTCATCGACCCGGCGTTCGATTTCGTCGACGAGCCGGTGTCTGTCGATCCGTCATCGGGCCGCGTCTATCCGTTCGAGCCTGACGCGGCGCTCTATATCGGATCCTATGCGGGTCCGTCGGCTGCGCTGTCGCCCCGCGCCCTTCTGGCGGATCAGGTCGCGCGTGCCGCCAAGGCCGGGTTCGACGTCAAGGCCGCCGTCGAATGCGAATTTACGGTCATGGCCGAAACCGCCGAGAGCGTGCGTGCCAAGGGTTACGCCAATCTTGTGCCGGCGTTGCCGGACAATCGCTGCTGGGCGGCCGACAGCGCGGCGCCGTATGCGACGTTCTGCGCCGATCTCGAGGCGATGATCAATGGCATGGACATCCCGGTCTATGCGCTCGGCACCGAACTTGGGCCCGGTTGTCTCGAAGCGACGCTCATGGCCGAGGACGCGCTGCGGGCGGCCGACAGCTATGCGCTGTTCCGCCAGATGACCAAAGCCTTCTGTCGTCAGCGCGGGATGACGGCGACCTTCATGGCGCTGGTCGGCGACGGTTTCCAGGGCCTCTCCGGCCATGTGCATCTCTCGCTGAGCGATCGCAAGACCGGGAAGCCGCTCTTCGCCGATCCGAAATCGAAGGACGGCATCAGCCCGCTCGCGCGCAAGTTCATTGCCGGCATTCTTCATCAGCTGCCGGACTGGACCGCGCTCTGCACCCAGACGGTCAATGCCTATCGCCGCATGGTGCCGGGCATGTGGGCGCCGCGCACACCGACCTGGGGCTTTAACAACTACTCCGTCGCTGTGCGGGTTGCGGCCGCTCGGCCGGAGACGACGCGCATCGAGTTCCGCATTCCGGCCTCGGACACCAATCCGTTCCTCGCGATCGGCATGGCGCTGGCAGCGGGTCTGTGGGGGATCGAGAACGATCCGCCGCTGCCGGCACCCGTGACCGGCAATGCGCGCGAGACCGTGCCGAAGGGTTTGAAGCCGTTGCCGCACGATCTCAAGATCGCAACCGATCGGCTGGCCGCGAACAAACTGGCGCGCGCCACGTTCGGCGACCGGTTCATCGATCATTTCGTGAAGACACGCTATCAGGAAGAGGCGGCGTTGCGTCGCGAAGTCAGCGCGGCGGAACGTCGGCGCTATCTCGAAACACTCTAGGGCGGCGCACCAACCGCGCCGGATTGCGATTTCTGTGCAGGGGAACGACGCGATGACCGATCTTGAACGCTATATGAGCCAGGATGCGCGGGAGGAACAGATCCGCCAGGTGCGCGCCCGGATCAACGAGACCGGCGTCACCTACATCTACTACCAGTATGTCTCGATCACCGGCCGCATCATGGGCAAGGGTGCGCCGGCCGATCATTGGGAGGCGATGGCGAAGAAGGGGGTGCAGACCTGGATCGGGGGTCTCACCAACGTGCTGCCCGATCGCAGCGGCAAGCTGATCGGGTTCGGTCCGAACACGCACGAGCTGCTCGCGATGCCCGATCCCGACACGTTCTGCCAGTTGCCCTGGGAGAAGCGCACCGCCCGGGTGTTCTGCACGCTCTTCCATATGCGCGAGGATCCCAAGAATCCCGGCGGCTACATGACCGGCGACAGTCGCGGCAATCTGCGTCGCGCGCATGAGAAGTTCGGCCGCGACCATGACGGGCTGCAGATGCGGCACGGCTGCGAGCCCGAGATGATGTGGCTCCATCGCGGCGAGGATGGCGGTATTGCCGGCGGTCCGACCAAGCCGCTCGCCTATCACATCGACCAGTTCGAAGAGTTGGCGCCGGTCTATCTCAAGGTGATCGATTATGCCCGCGCGATGGGCCTCGACATGATCCAGGGCGATCACGAGGATGCGCCGGGCCAGCTCGAGCTCAATTTCATGTTCGACGATGCGCTGCGTACCGCAGACCGGCTCACCACCTATCGCCAGATCTGCCGCCGCGTCGCGCGCGAGTTCAACCTGATCGCCTGCTTCATGACCAAGCCGTTCATGAAGATGTCGGCGAACGGCTGTCACCACAATATTTCGCTCTGGCGCGGCGGCGAGAACAAGCTGGTGCCGCTTGGCCACGACCCGCTGCCGGGCGCGGACGAGGTGTTCACCTATCGCCAGGGCGGCACCAACGAGTTCATCGATGCATCGAAGCCGGGTGCCTGGTTGCCGCCGGCGATTGGCCGTCACGCCGTTGGCGGCATGCTGAAGCATCTGGTCGCCCTGACGGCGATCGGCGCCTCGACGGTCAACTCCTACCGCCGGATGATGGATACAGGGCTCTGGGCACCCGTCTTCGCCGATTGGGGCTTCCAGAACCGGACCTGCGCGCTGCGCGTTTCGGCGCCGGGCCGCATGGAGTATCGCTCGGTCGATTCGATGGTGAACCCCTATCTGATGGCGGCGGCTTTGCTCGCAGCGATGGATGACGGGCTGAAGAACAAGATTGATCCCGGCGAGCCGGAAGAGCGCAATATTTACGAGGCAATGGAAGCCGGCAAACAGGTGAAGCGCCTGCCGAGCAATCTGGGTGCGGCGTTGGATGGGCTCGCCGCCGACGAGGTGGTAAAATCCGCGCTGCCGGGCGATATGTACCGGCTCTACGAGCTCTATAAGCGCGACGAATGGGATTCGTTTAACGCCACGGTGAGCAACTGGGACGTCGAGCGCTATCTCGACTGCCTGCCCTAAGGGGACGCTGCCATGATCGAATTGACCCGGGACCAGATTGAAAAGTTTAAAGAAGACGGGTTCCTGATCGTCGACAAACTGATCGATGTGGCCGACGTCGATCGCCTGCTCAAGCGCTACGAGCCGTTGTTCCGCGGCGAGTTCGAGACCGGGATCGAGCCGGACGAATGGAACTGGCGCGAAGGCCGCGATGCGGAAGATCGCACAAGGCAGATCTGCAATGCCTGGAAGGCGGATCGTACGATCGCCAGCGTGTCGCTTCGGCCCGATATCGGCCGCGCGACGTCAACGCTGATGGGCTGGCCGGGCGCGCGCGTGCAGGTCGACAATGTGTTGTGGAAGCCGGCCGGTGCGAAGTCGATCGCCTTCCATCAGGATTGCAGTTATCTGCGCTGGTTCACGCCGCTCGGTATGTGCAGTTGCTGGATGGCGCTCGACGATACGACGGCGACCGGCGGCACGATGGAAGTGGTGCGCGGCTCGCATAAATGGGGCGAGTTTCCGGTCGCAAAGAATTTTCACGCGCCGTCGGATTATCGTGCCGATCTGACCGAGGCCGCCCGCAAAGTGGGCAAGACGCCGGAATTCGTGCCGGTCGTGGTGCCGAAAGGCGGCGGCTCGTTCCATCACGGCTGGACCTGGCATGGCTCGGGCCCGAACACGACGGACAAGCCGCGCCGCACGTTGGTCTCGCACACGATCAATTCGGAAGTGCGCTACGACCGCGCGCATGTTGGCGAAGGGACCGGTCCCTGGTACGGTCGCTATATGCGCCAGGACAGCGACGAGATGGACGAGAATTATTTCCCGATCCTGTGGACCGGAGACGGTCGCCGCACCAAATGGCTCGATGCCTATCAGGCCAAACCGGGCGAGAAGCGCGCCGCCTGAGCCGGTTTCGGTCCGTCCGCGCGGGTCGGGTCATGTCGATATCTTTGTGGTTACCATCGGCCTAGGATGACGTTCCGGCGGACGGACGAGCGATTGCGCTCATTTCCGTCTCGACCCCGACGGCCCGCGCCCGAAATACCGCATGCCGTCGACCGCCGCGACCGATCGGGAGATCCGCATGAACATCGCTGAAACCGCCGGCCATTATGTTGCCGGCGCATTGATCGGCATCGTGCTGATGACGATCGTGGCGTTCAGCACCGGCTGGGTGACGCTCACGCGCTCGATGAACGAGCGCGTCGAACGTGCACAGGTCGAAGCCTTCGCCTCGATCTGCGTCTATAACAGCCTGGCGTCATGGGCGGGCGACGGAAAAAGGATCGAGGATCTGGCCGGCGACAGCAATCGCGAGCGCGAAGCGCTCGTCGAATTGTTCGTTCCGGCAACGGAATCGGTCTACGGGCTCGAGGGCGCAATCCGCAGCGCCTGCGGCAATATCATCCGCTCGCGGGCGGCCTGAGGGCGCTGCGGCCGACGCGCGCATTAAATCGACGCTGGTCGGCCAATGTCTGATCCGGGTGCGCTTTGAAAATTTGGCTGCGCTTCTTGGATATGTATCGAACCATGTGCATCGTGCCGGAACCCGAATTTAGGCAACTCCTTCAAGACATCCGAAGCCTTGACATGGCGGCATAAGGGGAGCGTCACGCAAGACACCGATGGCTGCCATGCGGACAAAACGGACTTTTGCTGTAGCTTTACCATTGACCGCTTGCATCTCGACCACATGAGGAAAACGCCTTCTGTGTCCTGCCCCCTTTGAAGTGGTCCTCCCTGAAGTATGGTTTGGCCATGGAGGAGGACTGCGATGGCAAGGAAGAGACATACGGCTGAAGAGATCGTCACGCAGCGGCCCCGGCTTCTGAGCGACAATGGCGCCTCGTATGTTGCAGGCGATCTGGCCGACTGGCTCGAAGGCAAGGGCATGCAGCATGTGCGCGGCGCGCGGTATCATCCCCAGACCCAGGGCAAGATCGAGCGCTGGCACCAAACCCTAAAGAACCGCATTCTGCTGGAAAACTATTATTTACCCGGAGATCTCGAACAACAGATCGGAGCCTTCGTCGAACACTACAATCACGTCCGCTATCATGAGAGCGTCAACAACGTCACACCGGCGGACGTCTACTTCGGCAGAGCAGAGAATATCCTCGCAGAACGCAAACGCATCAAACTTGCAACCATCGCAAACCGCCGCTTGCAGCATCGACTTCAGGCAGCTTAAACTCTAACTTCTGGTGAGCCAGAGCCTCTCTTCTCGAATTGCCTGATCAGTCTCAAATTACCTGACGACGGACAAGCAAGGAGCACGATATGAGGGAAAATACCGAGTGCGCGATCCTCGCGGGGGGGATGCTTCTGGATCATGCAGCAGTTGCTTCGCCACCGCGACGGGGTCATCTCCACCCGCGTGGGCTGGATCGGCGGGGAGAACGAGAACCCGACCGAGGAGAACAACGTCGGTCATGCGGAGGCGGTCAAGGTCACCTTCGATCCGAACCGCCTCTCCTACCGGGAATTGCTCGAGCAATTTTTCATGGTCCACCGAGCCGACCTCGGCGAGGACGTCGTTGGGACCGGCTACCGCTCGGAGATCTTCTGCACGAGCGAGGTGCAGCGAGTGGTCGCCGAGGAGACCATCCGCACCGTTGATGCAGCCGGCCATTGGCCCGGCAAGGTGGTGACCCGCGTCAGCGAGGCCGGCCGTTTCTGGGAGGAAGCGCCCGAGGAACAGGACTACCTCCAGCGCTTTCCGGTCGGCTGTCCGGCGCCCTTCCTGCGTCAAGGTGAGCCGGCTGGGGCTTCCTGAACCGCGTGAAGTAGCCGAGGACACTACCCACGCGCCGCTCGAGGCCGAGGCCCCCGCCTTGGGTAGGCGGCCCTCGCGTTGGCGGCCGGTCACATCCTACGAGCGTGTCGGCGGATGATTACCTTGAAGCGTGGGCTGCATACCAACAGGGCGACTACGAAACTGCACTGCGCCTGATGAAGCCGCTGGCCGAGCAGGGCGATGCCGATGCCCAGAACAACCTCGGCTACATGTACGAAAACGGCAACGGCGTCCCGCAGGACTACGCAGAGGCGGTGAAGTGGTATCGCCTCGCTGCCGAGCAGGGCGACGCCGCATCGCAGTACCGTCTCGGCCAGATCTATCTGCAGGGTCTGGGCCTGCCGAAAGACACGGTGCAGGCGCAGATGTGGATGGAGATCGCGGCCGCGCACGGCCGGGCGGCGCCGAGTGCGCAGGAGCGGACGACGATCGATTCGAGTTTGAGTTTCGACCAGCGCGAAAGAGCGAAGCGGCTGACCGAGGAATGGCTGGCGGCGCACCCGCAATAGGCGCCATCGCACTTCGGTCCGGACATGCGAGAAAGCGCGCCAACTGTTTTTGGTTTACACTGGCAACCCGATAGCGACTGTCGCTGCCCGTATTGACGAGCCCAAGTGGCGCGAGCGCGGCATCGTAGAACTCGGCAGCGCGTTTCAGATTGTTGGTTCCAACCATGATGTAAGCGAGCAAATTGACGCCACCTGCCGGACATTACCGGGTTGAACCGGCGTTAAGCTACCAATCGCGGCCTGTGCCAGTCAGGCCGGCGCCGCGATCGATTCGGTCGCGATACTAGGCTTGGATTGGCTCATCGCGCAGGCATAAAAAGCTGCTCTTGCGAAACGCCTTCGTCCCCGAAGGTGATCATACCGGCACTAACAATGTCACCCACCTGCCACTTACACCATGCCCTGCCGCCATCAACCACGACATCGGTAAGTACCATTTTATCTGCCAGCTTTCTGAGCTCTGCAATGTAACCATGCAGGTCACTAAATCGCCAATCCGCCGGCAATCAGGCCGGTTGCCTTGCCTTCGCTGTCAGCTTGACACGTTCCGCCGGATCGGCATCGCAGTCCAGCGCCAGCAGCGCATCGATGAAGCGTGGCGTGAAGTAGGACTTACTGTCGGGGATCGCGTCCATCTCGCGGTAGCTGTTGTGCGGGTTGGTATTGAGTTCGTAGAACTCGAGCCTTCCGTCGACTATCGAATAGTCGACGCGGCCGTACTCAACCTGCGCCGTATCGAAAACCCGGCGAACCGCCTTGTTGTGCTCGTCCGACCGGACATAGGCGAGGTCGCGCGCGACGACTGTCTCGTCGAAATACTCAAATTTCTTGACACACCACTGCCGGCCGACCAGGCGGTTCTGCGGCATGATCGCATCGCCTACCCGGAAACAACCGTATTTCACATAAGCGCCAGTATCGTCGGGCGCACCGCAGAACTCGGTGATGACATGGTTGTCGCGAAACCGACCCTGTCCGGGCAGGGCGTCGATGGCAGACCGCAGGGCGATGGCATCCCGGATAAGGGCGGTACTTGGCCCGCTATGATCGTCCTCGCGCCGGAGGAAGACGGGATAGCGGCAATCGGGCAGCGCGTCATTGGCGCGGTAGATATTGAAGCTGTTGATACGCTCGGTATAAAGATGCCGCAGAAGTTCGTAGCGCCGCTTGACCTGTCTCGGGTCGTTGAACAGGCGAATGCGCGGATCGGCCTCGCACAATTGCTGCCATGCCCGGGCCGCCCGCTCCATGCCCTGGAGCGTCAACCGTTCGAGATCGGCGAAGATGTAACTCGCGACTGGTGCTGCCGACGCCTTGAAGAGGGTCGAATATCCCACTAGCCGGATCCGGCCGCCGAGCCGATCGTGGTTGTCCTCGACGAAATCCCGCATCGTGTAGAGGTGGGGTGTTGTGGCCAGAAAGATGATCATGCGTGTCCAGCGTCGGTAACTGTGAGCCGGCACTCACTGTACAAGTCGACCGGCGGCGGCATCATCTTCTATTCTAGGATGTCCGGCTGGGGCAGCAACTACGTGATGCTACCCCCGAAGAGCTTGGTTGGCATCCGTCTTGCCAGGAACCGGTGCGAGTGGAACGGCAAGATGATCCAGGGCCGTCACGAGCCGCTGGTTTCGGTCGATCTGTGGGAACGAGTTCAAGGCGTGATGGACGGCCGCTTCGCCAAGAAGCACCGGCGCTTCAAGCATGATTTCGCTTTCTCAGGTCTGATCGCCTGCGGCACGTGCGGCTGCTCGATCGTGGGCGAGATCAAGAAGCAGCGCTACGTCTACTATCACTGCACCGGCTACGCCGCCAAAACCGAAGGCCGGAAGCCGACCTGTACCCAATGCGTGCGCGAGGAAGTGCTGGAGGAACGGTTTACGGAACTGCTCGGCCGGCTGCGCTTCGACGACGAGGTGTTGGGCTGGGTGCGCGAGGCGCTTCAGGCCAGCCACGCCGACGAGCGGCGCGAGCACGAGACTGCGATCGAACGGTTGCGGGCCGAGCACAAGCGCCTCGGCGAGCGTATCAATGCGATGTACATCGACAAGCTCGACGGGAAGATCGGCGGCGACTTCTACGACCGCTTCGCCGGCGAGTGGTGCGAGGAGCAATTGCGCCTGCAACGCGAGATCGACCGGCATGAGTCCGCTGAGCAGTCTTACATGGACGAAGGCGTGCAGATTCTCGAACTGGCGCAGAACGCACAGCGGCTGTTCGAGCGCCAGGAACCGCGCCAAAAGCGCCGCCTGCTCAACTTCGTACTATCGAACTGCTCTTGGCAGAACGGCGAGCTGCGCGCCACCTTCCGCCAACCGTTTGATCTGTTGGCGGAAACTACCGCCATCGCTGCGCGCCACGAGGCGGCGACAATGGCCAATTCGGGCAAAAGTGAGATTTGGCTGGGGGACCTGGATTCGAACCAGGGTTGGCGGAGTCAGAGTCCGCAGTCCTACCGCTAGACGATCCCCCAAGCATGGGCCCCGCGACATCCGTTCCCGGCGCCGCAGCGTGCCGCAAGATAATGACCCGGTCCGGGGCTTTCAACCCCGCACGGAATCAAGGGTTTGGACGGCTGCTGGCCAGCCGTGGAAAAGGTCGCGCGGCGCTTCCGGCGCCGGCTGCCTGTCGCTAGGATGGCATCCAAGGGCTGCGCAAGACGGCCCCAGGGAGGCTGGCCTTTGACCGAGCTGCAATCGATGGTGCCGCCGGATCCCGGTCGGGCGCGCCGGACTGCGTCGGCGGACGAGACGCTGGCCGCGATCGATCTCGGCACCAACAACTGCCGGCTGCTCGTCGCCCGGCCGAATGGCGCCGGATTCCGCGTCATCGATGCCTATTCGCGGATCGTCCGTCTCGGCGAGGGACTATCGCGCACCGGCGTTCTTTCCGAAGCGGCGATGGACCGGACGATCGCGGCGCTGCAGATCTGCGCGCGCAAGATGCAGCAGCGGCGCGTCACCCGCGCCCGCAGTGTCGCAACTGAGGCCTGTCGCCGCGCCAGCAACTGCGTGTCGTTTCTCGGCCGCGTGCGCGAAGAAACCGGTCTCGATATCGAAATCATCTCGAGCGAGGTCGAGGCCGAGCTGGCGTTCCGCGGTTGCGCGCCGCTGCTCACGCCCGATCGCCATCGCGCCATCGTGTTCGATATCGGCGGCGGCAGCACCGAGATCGGCTGGCTTGCCGTCGATTCAAGCGGGCGGCTCGACCTGATCGATTGTGTGTCGCTGCCGGTCGGCGTGGTCAATCTCGCGGAGCGGCACGACCGCGACGCGGTCGGATCCGATATTTACGACACGCTGACCGGCGAGATCGCCGCGATGCTGACCGCGTTCTGCGCGCGTAACGAGATTGCCAGCGCGGTGAAAGGTGGTGCGGTACAGATGCTCGGCACCTCGGGCACAGTGACGACGCTGACCGGCATTCATCTCCGGTTGCCCCGCTATGACCGCTCGCAGGTCGACGGACGCTATCTCGAGTTCGAGGCGATCGACGCGATCAACCGCGAGCTTGCGGCGCTCGACTGGCACGGGCGCGCGGCGACACCTTGCGTCGGGCCGGAACGAGCCGATCTGGTCGTTGCGGGCTGCATCATTCTCTCGGCCATCTGCCGCCTCTGGCCGGTCGGTCGGCTGCGTGTTGCCGATCGCGGATTGCGCGAAGGCATCCTCTTCGAGCTGGCCGGATCGCTGCAGTGAGCGCGGAACGAGGCGGTGGGGGGCGCGGCGGCGCACCGGGCGGTGGCGCACCGGGCGGCGGACGGCGTGGCCCGCATGTACGACCGACCAAGGCGAAGACCGATTCCTCGCGGCGCTGGCTCGAACGCCAGCTCAACGATCCCTATGTCGCGGACGCGCGGCGGCTCGGCTATCGCTCGCGCGCGGCCTTCAAGCTGGTCGAACTCGACGACCGGCTGAAATTTCTGAAACCCGGCGCGCGCGTGGTCGATCTTGGCGCGGCACCCGGCGGCTGGACCCAGATCGCGGTCGAGCGCGTGGGGCGTGGCGGGCAGGTGGTCGCGGTCGATCTGCAGGCGATGGACCCGGTCGCCGGCGCATCGTTTCTCGAGATGGATTTCATGGAAGACGAAGCGCCGGCGCGTATCCGTGCGTTGCTGTCGGGACCGGTCGATGTCGTGCTGAGCGATATGGCGGCGCCCTCGACCGGCCATGCCAACACCGATCATCTGCGCATCATGGGTCTCGCCGAAACCGCGTTCCAGTTTGCGCGCGAGATTCTGGCGCCGGGCGGCAGTTTCGTTGCGAAGGTGCTGCAGGGCGGCACCGAGCGCGAGTTGCTTGCCGCGCTCAAGCGCGATTTTCGCGACGTGCGACATATCAAGCCGCCGGCCAGCCGTGCCGATTCGGCCGAGATCTATGTCATTGCGCTCGGTTTTCGCGGGCGAGACGACAGCGCCGTGGAGAGCGCCGCCGGCTAGACCGCAGTGATATCGCCGATCCGCTCCGCGATCTCCGCCGGCTGCATCATCGTGAGATCCTTGTTGAGCGTGCCGACCAGTCGCGCCTGTGCGTTCTTGCCGAGCGCGCTGCGCAAATCGCCGAGCGCCTGCGGCGGGGCGACGACGACCAGCCGATCGTATTCGCCTTGTTGGGCTGCCTGTTCGACGATGTCGGCAATACGCGCGACGAATCGCTCTTTTTCCTGTCGGTGATAGTCCACGGTGGGTGTGATACCGTGTCGGGAAATGTCGGCGCTCTCGAAGACGCGGCCTGGTCGGTCGCTGCGCAGTTCGCGGTCCGGCGGCAGCTCGGTTTCGTATTGGTGACCGGGCATCGCGGTCAGCCCGTGCCCCGGCCCGTCGTTCTGCAGGATGGCGGCGCGTTTGCCGTCTGCGACGACGACCCAGGTGATTGTCTTGCGCATCGATTCGCTCCTGTATTGGTTCCCGCACGCCCTTCCTATCAAGGCACGTTTGCGCCCGTTCGCAAGGGGCAAAGGGGTCGCAGGGCCGGCCGGCCAAGGTTTAAAGTAGGGGCCCTTGGCACCCTTGGTCCCCCTGTGTATGGTGCCGCGCCATCCCAAGGCCGAGCCCGGAGCGATGGCATGGAAATCCGCGAAGCGCTGACGTTCGATGACGTGTTGCTACGGCCGGCCGCTTCGTCGGTCCTGCCCAACGCGGCCGACACGCGCACCCGTCTCACGAAAACGATCGAACTCGGTATCCCGCTGATGTCCTCGGCGATGGACACCGTGACCGAAGCGCGGCTTGCGATCGCGATGGCCCAGAACGGCGGCATCGGCGTCATTCACAAGAACATGGACGCGCAGCGCCAGGCCGACGAAGTGCGCCGCGTCAAGAAATTCGAATCCGGCATGGTGGTCAATCCGCTGACCATCCATCCCGACCAGACTTTGGCCGACGCGCTCGCCTTGATGGAGCATCACGAGATCTCCGGCTTTCCGGTGGTCGAGCGCGGCAGCGGCAAACTGGTCGGCATCCTCACCAACCGCGATGTACGCTTTGCCAATGACAGTCGCCAGAAGGTGAGCGAGCTGATGACCCGCGAGCGGCTCATCACCGTCAAGGACGGCGTTCAGCATGACGAGGCGAAGCGGCTGCTGCACCAGTACCGCATCGAAAAACTGCTCGTGGTCGACGACGATTATCGCTGCGTCGGTCTCGTCACGGTCAAGGACATGGAAAAGGCGCGTGCCTATCCGAACGCCTGCAAGGACGAACAGGGCCGCCTGCGTGTGGCCGCTGCGATCGGTGTCGGGCCGGATGGTCTATTGCGCGCCGAGGCGCTGCTCGAAGCCGGCGTCGACGTGCTGGTGGTCGATACCGCGCACGGCCATTCGCGCGGCGTGCTCGATGCGGTCGGGTCCGTGAAGCGCCTCTCCAATGCCTGCCAGGTGATCGCCGGCAATGTCGCAACATCCGACGGCGCGCGCGCCTTGATCGACGCGGGTGCGGATTCGGTCAAGGTCGGGATCGGGCCAGGTTCGATCTGCACGACGCGGATCATCGCCGGCGTCGGCGTGCCGCAATTGACGGCCGTCATGGATGCGGTGAGTGCCGCGCGCGAGCGCAACATTCCCGTGATCGCCGATGGCGGCATCAAATATTCGGGCGATATCGCAAAGGCGATCGCGGCCGGCGCCGATTGCGTGATGATCGGCTCGCTGCTCGCGGGCACCGACGAAAGCCCGGGCGAAGTCATTCTTTATCAGGGCCGCTCGTACAAGACCTATCGTGGCATGGGGTCGCTCGGTGCGATGGCGCGCGGTTCGGCCGATCGCTATTTCCAGCAGGAAGTGCAGAGCACACTGAAACTGGTGCCGGAAGGTGTCGAGGGCCGCGTGCCGTACAAGGGGCCCGTCGGCAATGTGATCCATCAACTCGTCGGCGGCCTCAAGGCGGCGATGGGCTATACCGGCAACGGCACGATCGCCGACATGCGCAGCAAGTGCGAGTTCCTGCGCGTCACCAGCGCCGGTTTTCGCGAGAGCCATGTGCATGACGTCACGGTCACGCAGGAGGCGCCGAATTACCGGCCCGATCTCTGATCCGCCGGCGCCGCACCGGCGCCCCTGTCTCGTGGTTTGGGCCGTATGACGCCCGGCGCGCGCCTGCAGGCGACCATCGAACTGCTCGACGCCCTCATCGGATCCACAGCACCTGCCGATACAGTGATTGCCGGATTTCTGCGGCAGCGTCGCTATGTCGGCAGCGGCGATCGGCGCGCGATCCTGGAGCGTGTCTATGCCCTGCTGCGGCGGCGCGCGGCGCTCGCCTGGTGGATCGAGCGCGTCGCGGGGCCGGGGCGGCCGGCGCCCTCGGGCCGCCGCCTGATGCTCGCAGCGTTGATGCTCCTCGAAGGAAACCAGGCGAGTGCGGTCGGATCGCTTTTCAACGGCCAGCGATACTGTCCGGCGCCGCTGAACGACGAGGAACGCGTGCTGCTGGACGCGCTCGATGGCCAATCGTTGCATCCTGCGGATCAACCTGAAGCGGTGCGGCTCGAACTGCCCGACTGGGCGGAGCCGGGCTTGCGCGAACGCTTCGGTGCCGAATACGAAACCGAGATCGAGGCGCTGAACAAACCGGCCGCGCTCGATCTGCGGGCCAACACATTGATCGGCACGCGCGAAGAGGCGATCGCCGAACTTGCAGCCGAAGGCGTCGCCGCAGCACCGACGCCGTTTTCGCCGGTCGGAATGCGCGTTACCAAACGTCCGGCGCTCGCGACGCTCGAAAGTTTCAAGCGCGGCCTCGTCGAAGTGCAGGACGAGGGCTCACAAATCGTCTCGCTGCTGGTCGATGCGCGCGCCGGCATGAAAGTCGCCGATTTCTGTGCCGGCGCCGGCGGCAAGACGCTCGCGATGGCGGCGTCGATGCGCAACAAGGGCGTGCTCGTCGCCTGCGATGTCGCGAAGGGCAGGCTCGATCGTGCGGCGGTGCGGCTGCGTCGCGCTCATGTCGACAATGTGCAGCGCCGTCTGCTCGAGAGCGCGCGCGATCCCTGGATCAAGCGCCAGGTCGCGACCTTCGACCGCGTTCTGGTCGATGCGCCCTGCACCGGCTCCGGCACCTGGCGGCGCAATCCCGATCAGCGCTGGCGGATCGCGCCCGAGATGCTCGAATCGCTGATCAACGAACAGCGCGCGATTCTCGACCAGGCGGCCCGGCTGGTTCGGCCGGGCGGCCGGCTCGTTTATGCGACCTGTTCGTTCTTCCGCGCCGAGAACGAGGACCAGATCGAGGCCTTCATTGCCCGGATGCCCGGATTTGCGCTATTGCCGGTCGCCGGCGTCTGGTCGGATGTGCTGCCTGGCGAATGCCCGGCAACCGCGCCGACCTTGATGCTGACGCCCGCGCGGCACGGAACCGACGGGTTCTTCGTTGCAGTTCTCCAGAAGCAGGACGCGCCGCCCGCATGAGCCAGTCCGGACAGATCCGCCGCGCCCGCGTCTCCGATGCCCGTGCCATCGCGCAGATCCATGTCGAGACATGGCGCGCGGCCTATGCCGGCATCCTGCCCGACCGGGTGATGCTCGAAATGTCGGTCGATTCCAAGACTGCGCATTGGCGGCGCGTGATCGAGAAGCAGGGTTCGCACGAACTGGTGCTGGTCGCCGAGGTGCCGCTCGCGGGACTGGTCGGTTTCGCGAGTTGTGCCCGCGGCGCGCCCGGCGCGCCGGTCGAAGGCGGCGAAGTGCAGACGCTCTATGTCATGCCCGACTGGCAGGAACAGGGCTTCGGCCGTCGCCTGTTGTGCAATTGCCTGCGGACGATCCGCAGCGCCGCGATGAACGGCGCCTATGCCTGGGTGCTCGCCGCCAATCATTCGCGCTTCTTCTACGAGGCGATGGGCGGGCAGCGCATCGGCGAGCGCGTCGAGCGGCTCTGGGGCGTCGATCTGCCGGAGATCGCCTATGGCTGGCGCGATCTGGCGCGCCTGCCGGAACCCTGCCGGCGGCGCGGATGAGCGCCTTAACTCCGTCGGCGCGCAAGCGAACCAAGAAAGGCGAACGGCCCGCATGACCGCTCCAGACCGCATCCTGATCCTCGATTTCGGTTCGCAGTTCACGCAGCTCATCGCGCGGCGTGTGCGCGAGGCGGGCGTCTATTGCGAGATCCTGCCGTTCAATGTCGACGAGAAACGCATCCGCGAATTCGGCGCGCGCGGCATCATCCTCTCGGGCGGTCCGGCCTCGGTCTATGAAGGCTCTTCGCCGCAGGCGCCGGATGTCGTTTTCAAACTCGGCGTGCCGTTGCTCGGCATCTGCTATGGCGAGCAGGCGATCTGTGCCAGCCTCGGCGGTAAGGTCGAAAGCTCGGATCATCGCGAATTCGGCCGCGCCTTCGTCGACGTGAAGAAAAGCTGTGCGCTCTTCGACGGCGTGTGGCTGCCGGGCGATCGCGAGCAGGTCTGGATGAGCCACGGCGACAGGATAGTCGCCATCCCCCCGGGCTTCGAGGTCGTGGCCGTCAGCGAGGGCTCGCCCTTCGCGGCGATCGCCGACGAAAAGCGCCGCATCTACGCGGTGCAGTTCCATCTCGAGGTCGTGCACACCTCGCAGGGCGCAAAACTGCTAGCGAATTTCGCACGCAGGATCGCCGGTTGCGCAGGCGACTGGACGATGGCCGCGTTCAAGGACCAGGCGATCGCGAAGATCCGCGAACAGGTGGGCAAGGGCCGCGTCGTCTGCGGGCTCTCGGGCGGCGTCGATTCGTCGGTCGTCGCGGCTCTGCTGCACGAGGCGATCGGCGAGCAGCTCACCTGCATCTTCGTCGATCACGGTCTGCTGCGCGCCAACGAGGCCGAACAGGTCGTCGAGCTCTTCCGCAACCATTACAACATTGCGCTGCGCCATCGCGACGCGAGCGATCTGTTCCTCGGCGAACTCGCCGGCGAGACCGACCCCGAAGCCAAGCGCAAGACCATCGGCCGGCTCTTCATCGACGTGTTCGACGAAGAGGCGCATGCGATTGGCGGCGCCGATTTCCTGGCGCAGGGCACGCTCTATCCCGACGTGATCGAATCGGTGTCGTTCATCGGCGGACCGAGCGTCACCATCAAATCGCATCACAATGTCGGCGGCCTGCCGGCGCGGATGCGCATGAAGCTGGTCGAGCCGCTGCGCGAACTCTTCAAGGACGAGGTGCGCGCGCTCGGCCTCGAACTCGGGCTGCCGGCGCGCATGATCCGCCGCCATCCGTTCCCGGGGCCGGGGCTCGCGATCCGCGTGCCTGGCGAGGTGACGCTGGAGAAGCTCGATCTGTTGCGCAAGGCCGATGCGATCTATCTCGAGGAGATCGAGAACGCCGGCCTCTATGACGCGATCTGGCAGGCCTTCGCCGTGCTGCTGCCGGTCAAGACCGTGGGCGTAATGGGCGATGCGCGCACCTACGACCATGTCTGCGCGCTGCGCGCCGTCACCTCGACCGACGGCATGACCGCCGATTACTACCCGTTCCCGCATGAATTTCTCGGGCGCGTCGCGACCCGCATCGTCAACGAGGTGCGCGGCATCAACCGCGTGGTCTATGACGTGACCTCGAAGCCGCCGGGCACGATCGAGTGGGAGTAGGGGATTGGCGCAGTCTGGCGAGGTCTGGCGTAGATTATCGGAGAAAAAGCAAGGGTTTATCGTATTTTCCATTGACGATCAGCCTTGCATCGGAGCCAAGCGGTTACTGGGATTTGAGGCTGCCTCGTCAGGCGCAACGCGAACGACTCGATCAAAAATTTCAGATCGCCCTCATCGACAACGGCGATGGCATCTTCCGAGCGATGTCAGCGAATGTCGCGCTCAACTTAGTCGGCGTCACCCGGCTGTGGTGCCCCGACTTCGCGATTGTGATCGACCTGATGGCAGCGAAAAATGGTAAACTTCCTTTAGATGGAAATTGCTTCAATCATCGGACTCGCTTGCTTCACCGCCGCCTGTTTCCTGGCGGCGCTCACGGGCGCATTGTTTCGTCCTGGCGAATGGTACGAGCGACTGAAGAAGCCGTCCTGGCGGCCGCCGAACAGGCTTTTCGCGCCGGTGTGGACCGTCCTCTATCTGATGATTGCGGTTGCCGGGTGGCTGATCTGGCGGAAGGCCGGCTTCGCGGGCGCCGGCTTGCCCTTGGCGGTCTATGCCTTGCAGCTCATTCTCAATGCCGCGTGGTCGCCGCTCTTCTTCGGCCTGCACCGCCCCGATCTCGGCTTCGTTGATATCGTTCTGGTCTGGATGTCCATCATCGCGACCATCGTGCTTTTCTACCCGATCCACGTTGTCGCCGCGCTGCTGCTCGTGCCCTACCTTGCGTGGGTTACGTTCGCCACCGCGCTGAATTTCGCCGTATGGCGTCTGAATTCGGTGGCGTCGCCGCGAGCATAACCGGGCGTCGACGATATCGCGCCGCCGCCAGCTCGCCGACTGCTCGCCCGTCACCAGAAGCCGGTGCCCGGCGCTCCCTTGAAAGGACCCGCGACGTCAGAAGAAATCCACCCGCCATAGAAATTTCCGGGTTGCGGCGTCACGCGCTCGTCATCGACAAAGCAGCCGTCGAAAGGCCACGCGTAAAAAGCCACGTGATCGCGCAAGGATCTGAAGGCCGGGTTCGGATCGGGATAGCTCCAGGCCACATCGCGCAGCGTTTCGTCGCGCACAACGACATCGAAGTAGATCGCTTCGCCTTTCCACTCGCAGAAAGAGCGATGGCGCGACGGCTGTAGGGCCAACGGTGCGATATCAGCCGGTGGAAAGTAATAGCTGGGCGGATGACTGGTTTCTAACGTACGTATGCCTTTCCTCGTGTCGGCGATGATGACATCGCGATGCACGATCTTGAGACGGCGCTGGCTTGGCTCAGCCACCGCCGGCCGCGGATAGGACCAGACGCTTTCCTGTCCCCGACCGGTCGGATCGGGGATGACTTTCATGAAGACGGCTCCTTCACTGACCGCGGCAATCTCATGAACCGCAGCCCGTCGACAGCGAGATCGGCCGAGAAGGCGCGGCCAATGGCGACCAGGCCGATGCGCCGCAACCGATGAGTATCGAGCAGAATATCCGTGCGATGGGGAACAAAGTGGTCAAACGGCAGCTGAACCGTCCGCCACTCCGCGTCGGCTTTGAAGCTTTGGCGATAGGATTGCCACGGCCTGGTCAGAGCGTCCGTCCGCAGATGAACGCCGTACTCCTCGCCATTGCCGAATACGTCGAGCTCGATGCCGCTCCAGGCGCTGGCATCGACGACCCCACCATCAGGCGAGAGATCTAGGGCGATCTGAACAAAGCCACCATTGTTCTCGAGGCTGACGTCACCACGCATGCGGATGGCGGGCCGGCCGGCGACTGCGTCGCGGACCATGGTCCCTTTGGAGACGCCGCCCATGACCTGGTCGGTGAGGAGCTGCCAGTTGCTCCCTATCGCAGCAATGGGTGGCTCGCGGCTTAGGTCATCTATGATCGCAGACGTTACCGACATTCCTCCGCTCCTCAGCGCTTTCATAGGCTGCTCTGCACTATAGGCCGGCTGGAACGGGTCGGCTCGTCGGCGCTAACGAGCGCCCCTGCCACCCACCAACGCCGGGTTGAATCCTGCCATCATCGGAACCGTTAGACTTAGGATTTAATGACGCGGGGACCTGCGAAAAACCACGTTTAAAATTCCATCATTGCACGGAGCCCCGTCCATATTGGTGCGAACAGTCGGTTCGGCGGTCGTGACGACGGCTTCTTCAGCCGCTCATACCACTCTCCTGGCCGGAACAAGGCGCCGGTTATGGCCGCGAGGAAACAGACAGCGATGAAGCCAGCTAGCGCAACGATCGCAGATATCTCCACTCAGATGCCTCTTTCCGCACACCGCCTAACCCGTGACCACAACGATTACCGAGCAGGTACCCCTTCCTTGGCGGCGATAGCTGTGCGGGAATGCACAATCGAAATACATGGAATCACCTTCGGCGAGGAGCGTGTCCTCGCCGTCGACGTTCACGGCAAGCTGACCACTGATCACGTAGATGATTTCTGCGCCCGAATGTTTGTGGGGCTCCGTCGCTCCCGAGTGCGGTTCGAACTCCGCGTAGTAGGCCTCCATCTTTCGATCGCTGACAGGGAAGTCGAGGCTTTCGAAGAAAAAGGAAGGATTCTCGACGCCCGGACGGTCCGGCAGGCGCAAACGGTCCTTTTTTCTGACGACGGCGAGAGTCGGCGGGTCTTTCAAATCAACGAAAAAATGCTCGAGGCCGACGCCGAAGACCATGGCGATCTTGAGCAGCGTCGGAAGCGTCGGGAAAAGCTGTCCCCGCTCGATCTTCGACAACATGCCTGATGACATGCCGGTGTGCTCACCGAGTTGCACGAGCCCGAGGTTCTTCTTGAGGCGAAGCGCCCTGATTTTCGGGCCGATCTGATAGCTCTCAAGGCCGGCGGCCAAGGTTTGTGAGAGCATGGCTGACACCCCTTCTTTCCTGGTGATCAAAAACCATACACCAATTGTCTCCCAGTGAAAATCCGCATTCTCATCACGATAATTATCTTGAAAGTTAAATATGTTTTCTTTATATGCACATTACGAAGCGGCTCCAAGAGGCCGCGTTCGAGATGGCCGACTGAGGCCGCCAACAATCGCAAGGAGCAATTGCCATGATGTTCGGACTTGGGAGACTCGCCGCCGTTGCGGCGACCGTGATCGGTATATCTGCTGGCAGCGCAAGCGCGTACGCCGCCGACAAGGACATCGTCGACACCGCAGTCGCCGCCGGTCAGTTTGAGACGCTCGCTGCGGCACTCACTGCCGCGGGTCTCGTGGATACCCTGAAGGGCCCTGGCCCGTTCACCGTCTTCGCTCCCACCGATGCCGCTTTCGCCAAGTTGCCGGCGGGCACGGTTGAGGACCTGTTGAAGCCTGAGAACAAGGCTCAGCTGACCGCAATCCTTACCTACCACGTCGTTGCCGGCAAGGTGATGGCCGCCGACGTCGTGAAGCTGAATGAAGCCACGACCGTGAACGGCGCAATGGTGGCCGTGAAGGTCGATGGCGGCAACGTGATGATCAACAACGCCAAAGTTACGACTGCGGATATCGAAGCGTCGAACGGTGTCATCCACGTGATCGACACCGTGTTGCTGCCGCCGGCGAACTAGCCCGCTCAGTCAAGGAAAGACGTGGATCGCCTCGACACCCGTGATGGCGTGGTCAGCCAAGGCGATAAGCCGCACGACCGAGGCGATCCGACAACAGCACGACAACAGGGTCGATCGCCATGACCCTTTCAAAATTGGCGAACGGAGAAATAAGGAGAAATAATATGACTACGAATACGCAGAACATCGTCGACACCGCGGTTGCCGCCGGTCAGTTCAAGACGCTGGCGGCCGCTCTCGGTGCGGCGGGCCTGATCGACACGGTGAAGGGAGCTGGACCATTCACGGTCTTCGCCCCGACCGACGCCGCTTTCGCCAAACTCCCGGCGGGCACGGTTGAGAACCTGTTGAAGCCTGAGAACAAGGCTCAGCTGACCGCGATCCTCACCTACCATGTCGTGCCCGGTAAGGTCATGGCTGCCGACGTCGTCAAGCTCAAGGAAGCCAAGACCGTCAACGGCAAGATGCTCCAAGTGAAGGTGAACGGGAGCAACGTCATGATCAATGATGCGAAGGTCACCGCCACCGACATCGCAGCGTCGAACGGCGTGATCCACGTGATTGACAGCGTGGTTCTTCCACAGGCCGCGTAGAGAGGCGGGCCGCCTGCCGTCAAGGCAGGTGGCCCGTTCTTCCACTTTGAATTCTCAATCATTGGAGATTGCCACCGATGTTTACGCCTGTAAGAAAGTTCGTTGTCTTTTGTTGGGATTTTGTGTTCAACCACGAAGTTAGCCCGCTTCGTAACATTCCTGATGTCGCCATCCGCCATTATGTTTTGCAGGCCCTGGGTCTGATGTGGGCCGTGGCCTTTGCGGTGGCAGCTGGAAGTTACACGTTCTTGGCCGCTAGCGTGATCGGCCACACTGTTCTAATCGCGGCCGCGGCTATTACGGTAGCGACCTGGACAGCGGCTACCGCAAAACCTGAATTGTTTGTCCATGGTTCTACCCGACAAGAACAAGATAGTCCCAAAGGTCAAAACAATCACTGAACGCGCAGTTTCGGACCGGCATGGTCTTAGGTGGCGCGTTCTACTCAGAGAGGAAGTCAGAATGTCTGATACGTTTGAAAAGCTGATGAATGGAGCTGATGGTGGATTGGCCTTGCTTCAGGTTCTGGCGGAGAACAGCTTCGACTCGGTGCTGATCACGGATGCATCGTCGGAAGGCAAGATCATCTACGCTAACAAGTCTTTCAAGAAACTAACGGGTCACGACCCGTCCTCTGTCATCGGCAAGACGCCGCGGGTTCTTCAAGGCCCGGGAACAGATTCCAAGGTGATTGCCAGGCTTTCTGAAGCACTGAAGTCGGGCAGAAAATTTGAAGGCAAGGCGATCAACTATAAGAAAGACGGAACGCCCTTCATCATGTACTGGCGCGTGCTGCCAATCAAAGCGGGCAAGAAAATAAGCGCCTGGGTTGCCATCCAGCGCGAGGGGTCGGTCATCTGAGAGGTCGTAGTTAAAGTGGACACGGTTTACCTGATCGGGTTCCGGTGAACTTCCAAACGAGTGCAGTAGCCGGGTTGGCGCACGTCATCTGGAGCCTAACCAACCGTCGACAGCAGATCGCCGGGACGGGTAAGCCCGTCGACCGCCGTGATCTATACCTGCATCGCCCCCCAGGTTTTAGTCGGGTCGTGCCATCGACTGTGAGATAACGGGTCCATCATGCTTGTATTGATTGTCGGCGCCAGCAAGGGGATCGGGTTGGAAACGACCCGCCAAGCCCTCGATGCCGGTCATGATGTGCGCGCCTTGGCTCGATCCGCTACCGCAATTGCGATCTCAAATCCTAACCTCGAGAAGATGCGGGGCGACGCGTTGAAGACCGAGGATGTAAAGGCGGCTCTTGTCGGGGTGGACGTCGTGATCCAGACCCTCGGCGTTGGATTGGGAGACTTGTTCCGGCCTGTGCACCTGTTCTCGGACGCGACCCGAGTTCTGATCGCGGCGATGAGAAGCCAAAGTGTCAAACGTCTGATCTGTGTGACAGGTTTTGGAGCTGGCGATAGCCGCGCGAGCATCAGCTGCCTGCAGCGGTTACCGTTCCAGATCGTCTTTGGTCGAGCCTATGGGGACAAGAGTTTGCAGGAGCGATTGATCAAGGAAAGCGAGCTCGATTGGACGATCGTGCGGCCTGGAGTTCTGACCAGTGGACCGCGGACAGGACGCTATAAGATCCTTTCTGATCCCTTTAAGTGGCGGAACGGGATCATCTCGCGCGTGGACGTCGCCGACTTTCTCGTTCGGCAGATCGAGGATCGGACATTCGTTCGTCAGGATCCTGTGCTGGTCAACTGACTTCTCGATATGCAGAAACTCTTCGTGAAACCTGAGCTACCGAAATCAACAGTGTATTTTGATGGCTCCTGCCCACTATGTCGTGCAGAGATCGGGTACTATCGCCGAAAAGATGAAACTAGCGCCCTTTGTTTTGTCGACATCTCTGAAGCCGGCGCCGTAACCCCGGAAGGAATTACCCAGCGGCGAGCGATGGAACGTTTCCATGTCCGCGCGAGCGATGGGAGTGTTCTCTCCGGAGCGGCGGCGTTCGTCGAGGTTTGGACTCGTTTGCCCAGATGGCGCTGGGCGGCGAGAGCCGCATCGCTGCCGGGTGCGCTGGCTGCCCTGGAGTTGGGCTATCGAATGTTTCTTCCGGCCCGGCCGATCATCTCGCGCGCCTTTGGACAGGTTCTGAAGCTTCAGTCGGTTTTTGACGGAGCAAATTCTCGGTGACTGAGCAATTCCAACCCCAAGCCGCAACTGTCGCCAGGGTTGGCCTTGGGTCGTTTCCCAAGGCCGGGGTCGCGGTCATCTTCGGCGCGGGCGGCGGAATCGGAGCGGCATTGGTCGAGGCCATTCGGGCCGCGGAATGTTTCGAGCGTGTCGCTGCGTTCAGTCGCAGCACTTCGCCATCGATTGACCTTCTGGACGAGGCCAGTCTCGAACGCGCCGCGGCATTTGCCGCCGATCAGGGCGAGCTTCGCCTCGTGATCGATGCCACGGGATTTCTGCACGATGACCACCAAGGGCCGGAGAAGAGCTGGCGGCAACTCGATGCGGTCAACCTCGCTCGATCCTTTGCGCTGAACGCGATCGGACCGGCGCTGATCATGAAGCATGTGCTGCCGCGGTTGCCGCGGTCGGGCAAAGCCGTCTTCGCGACGCTGTCGGCCAGGGTCGGAAGCATCGGCGATAATCGGCTGGGCGGCTGGTATTCCTACCGGGCTTCCAAAGCCGCTCTCAATCAACTGGTTCGGACAGCGGCTGTTGAATTGACCCGTCGATCTCCAGCCGCACTTTGCATCGCCTTGCATCCCGGCACGGTCGCCACGGCGCTATCCGCTCCGTTCGCGGCGACTGGGTTGGAGGTTCATTCTCCCGCGGCGGCGGCCCGACATCTTCTCGCCGTCGTCGATCAACTCACGGCGGATGCCAACGGCGGGTTCTTCGACTGGCGCGGCCAGCCAGTGCCTTGGTGATCCAATGGCTCGGATGCGTCGCAAGATCGATCTGCCGACTAAGCTCTGCGTGGTTTGCCGTCGGTCCTTCGTCTGGCGAAAGAAATGGGCGCGCGACTGGGTGAACATGAAATACTGCTCGGAGCGCTGCCGCGCTGCGTCGTCCCGACCCGCGTCGGGGCCTGGACTGGCCCCGTCATGACCGTCCTGAGAATTATTCTCGGCGACCAGCTGTCTCTGGATCTGTCTGCGCTGGACCACCTCGATCCAGACCGTGACGTCGTCCTGATGATGGAGGTGATGGAAGAAAACACCCACGTCGGGCATCACAAGCAGAAGATCGTGCTGGTGCTTTCGGCGATGCGCCACTTCGCGGAGACGCTCCGGCAGCGCGATCTGACAGTCGACTATGTAAGGCTCGACGCGCCGGCAATACCGGCAGCTTCACAACCGAGGTCCAACGCGCCGTTGCGCGGCATCGCTCGAGCCGCATTGTGGTGACGGAACCTTCGGAATGGCGCGTCCAGGCGATGGTCGAAGGCTGGGAAGCCCCCACCGGCACGCCGGTGGAAATCCGTTCCGATCATCGCTTCTTCGCGAGCCGTGCGAGGTTCGTTGCCTGGGCTTCCGGGCGCCGCGGCTGGCGGATGGAACATTTTTATTGCGAGATGCGGCGCGAGCATGGACTCCTAATGGATGACGGCCAGCCGGCGGGCGGCGAATGGAACTATGACTGGGCGAACCGCAAGAGCCTTCCGGCACAGAGTGTTGAACCCGCGAGGCGGCGGTTTTCGCCGGACGAAACGACACGAGCGGTGATGGCGCTCGTCGACCAGCGCTTTCCCGATCATTTTGGAGAGCTTCAAGAATTCGGATGGCCGGTGACGCGGGCCGATGCGTTGCGCGCGCTGGACGATTTCGTCGCACATGGACTACCGGACTTCGGCGATTATCAGGACGCCATGAAAGCTGGCGCTCCGTTTCTGTATCATTCGCTGCTGGCGCCAGCTTTGAATCTCGGGCTGCTTTCCCCCCTCGAACTTTGCCAGGCAGCGGAAGCCGAGTGGAGGTCAGGCGCGGCGCCTCTGAATGCCGTGGAGGGTTTCGTACGTCAGATCCTGGGCTGGCGGGAATATGTTCGCGGTGTCTACTGGTCTCTGATGCCGGGCTATGCGGATCAAAACGCACTTCATGCAACCCGCAATCTGCCGGCGTTCTATTGGTCCGGCGCCACCGACATGCGGTGTCTCCGTGAGGCGATCGGCAGTACGGCGAAACACGCCTATTCTCACCATATTCAGCGGTTGATGGTGACCGGCAACTTTGCCCTGCTGGCAGGCATCGCACCGCGGCAAATCGAGCGCTGGTACCTCGCCGTTTATGCCGATGCGTTCGAATGGGTGGAGATGCCCAACACGCTCGGCATGGCGGTATTCGCGGATGGCGGGCAGATGGCGTCCAAGCCCTATGCTGCTTCGGGAGTATATGGCCAAGATAAACAGCCCGGTCGTTTCTGGAATCAGGAGCGCGGCCCATCCCGCCAATGACGCATGACGCTCAAGACGTTTATCGGACTCGCTGGTGCAAATCGCGCAGGGGTAGGTTTGTAGCTCGCCCTGACGGACGAAGGTACGCGAAGAGCGGGGATGTCTCGCCATCGATCAGAATCAAAAACCCCGCGGAACGAACCGCGGGGTTTTCAACAAGCGCCCGTAACAAGCGGGCTTTCATAAATTGCTGCGACTAAATCAAGCCGCCTTCGACTCGATCGGCGCGCTCTGGCGCAGCGTGTGCCCGGTGAAGGAGCGCGTCTCGGGCGAGGGCAGGCCTTCCGACTTGATCTGCGCCATCAGCTCCTTCTTGCGCGATTGCATGCGCGCACCGAGATCGTCGACGTCGAGGCCGGCTTCCTTCGCCTGCGCGAACAGGCCCGCGGAACGCTTCTCCTCTTCCTTGACGTGATGCTTGATCATCTCGGACAAAACCTTGACCTTCGCATCGTAGAAATGGTCGTCCGGGTCGCTCGCCTCGATCTCGGCCATCAGCACCTTGGCGCCGTCATGCTCGACATAGGCTTCGTCGAGCAGATCTTCTTCGACCTCGCCCTTGCAGGCGGGATAGAAGATTTCTTCCTCGATCGTCGAATGAACGGTCAATTCGGTGCAGATCTGTGTCGCGAGATCTTTCTTCCGGCTCGCGGCCTTCGCGGATTCGAATTTTTCGAACAGTTCTTCCACTTTGCGGTGATCGGCTTTAAGCAACGCGACGGCGTCCATGTCGTTGGCAGGCATCTTTGTCTCCCCGGCAGGGTTGTGGATCGGTAGCCGCGAGTGCGGCGATGTAGGCCCAACGGTCGGGGCGCGGGAAAGTTCCCCGTTTGACCGAGCGCAAGGCGCGGCTTGCCGCGCGTTTTCGATGGCGGTTTCGGCCATGGCTCGTCCTGCGCCTTTGTGGCTGGCGGGTGGCCGGGAACTTCGCCTTTGTCGGGGGGTTGAAATGGGCGGTCAGGGGTTGAATATGCTCCCTGCGCCTGTCGCATTTTCCGCCTCCCACATATTCTTGGGGGATATCGTCATGGCCGAACGCCCGATCTGGAACGGATACCTGAAGCTGTCGCTGGTTTCCTGTGCGGTCTCGCTGTTTCCGGCGACGACGCAGGCTGAGCGTACGCGCTTCAACATCGTCAACCGCAAGACCGGCAATAAGGTGCGCCGGGTCTTTGTCGATTCCGATACCGACAAGGTCGTCGAATCCGAGGACCAGGTGAAGGGATTCGAGGTCGATAAAGGCGAACATTTGCTGATCGAGGACGACGAGATCGACGAGATCCGCATCGAAAGCACGCATACGATCAACATCGAGCGCTTCGTGCCGCGCGACGACGTCAATTCGCGTTTCCTCGACAATCCCTACTATCTGGCGCCGGACGACAAGGTGGCGCAGGAAGCCTTCGCCGTCATCCGCGATGCGATGGAGAAAGAAAACAAGGTCGGCATCGCGCGCGTCGTCATGGCGCGGCGCGAGCGCATGGTTCTGCTCGAGCCGCTCGGCAAGGGCATCCTCGCGACAACCCTGCGGTACCCCTACGAGATGCGCGACGAGGAATCGCTGTTCGATTCGATTCCCGCTGTGAAGGTCGATGCCGAGATGCGCGATCTTGCGACCCACATCATCAAGAAGATGTCGGGCCCGTTCAAACCGGCGGAGTTCGAGGATCGCTACGAGGAAGCACTGGTCTCCCTCGTGCAATCGAAACAGAAGGGCAAGCCGCCGAAGACGCCGGCCTCGGCGCCGAAGCCGTCGAACGTCGTCAATTTGATGGACGCGCTGCGCAAGAGTGTGCGCGCCGAAAAAAGCGGCGACAAGGTCGCGGCGAAGGACTCGGGCAAGACCGCTTCACGCGCCAAACCGAAGGCCGCCGCGCGAGCGAAATCGCGACCGGCCCAGCGCAAGCGGGCCTCGGCCTGATTTGGCGGCGAAACGCGCTGCGCGGCAGACCACCAGGTCCGGGCGCAAGATCCGGCGCACCGGTACGATTGCCGAGTACAACGCTCGACGCGACTTCAAGACGACCGCGGAACCCAAGGGCGAGCGCGCCGCTAAGTCCGGCAACCGCTTCGTCGTGCAGAAACACGATGCGACGCGGCTGCATTTCGATCTCCGCCTCGAACATGACGGCGTCCTGAAAAGCTGGGCGGTGACGCGGGGGCCGAGCCTCGTGCCCGGCGACAAGCGGCTTGCCGTACAGACCGAAGATCATCCGCTGCGCTATCTCGATTTCGAGGGCGTCATCCCGAAGGGCGAATACGGCGGCGGCACGATGATCCTCTGGGATCGCGGTACCTGGGCGCCGGATGGCGATGCCGCCAAGGGTTTCAAGAAAGGCCATCTGCATTTCACCCTCAAGGGCAAGCGGCTGAAGGGTGCCTGGCACCTCGTGCGCATGCGCGCGAAGCCGCGCGAGAAACGTTCGAACTGGCTGCTGATCAAGAGCGACGACGAGGCGGCGCAGACCGGTGTGGTAACGCCGATCGTCGAGGCCGAAGATTCATCGATCAAGACCGGCCGGACCAATGCGGATCTGGAAAAGAGCGGAACACAGCGCGCCGATCACAAAGCGCGCCGCAAGGTCGCCACGGCGCGCGCGAAGCCCGCGCCAAGGATCGATATCGGCAAGAAAGGTATCCTGCCCGGTTTCGTGGAGCCCGAACTCGCGACCCTGGTCGATCATGTGCCGGAGAGCGAGGGCTGGCTGCACGAGATCAAGCTCGACGGCTATCGCGTGCAGGCGCGCATCGACGGCGGCAAGGTTCAGCTCTTCACGCGCAAGGGTCTCGACTGGACCAAGACGTTCAAGCCGGTTGCCGAGGCGCTGAAGGCGCTGAAAATTCCATCGGCCCTGATCGACGGCGAGATCGTGGTCGAGGACGAGAGCGGGCGCTCCGATTTCTCGGCGTTGCAGCAGGCGCTCAAGGGCAGCAAGCCAAGTCACTTTCTCTATCGCGTGTTCGATCTGCTCTATGCCAACGGACGCGATCTGCGGTCGGCCTCGCTGATCGAGCGCAAGGAGGCGCTCGAGGCGCTGCTGGCCGATACGCCCGCGGATGGTGTCGTGCGCTACAGCGGGCATATCGCCGACGACGGCGCGTCGATCATGCGCCATGCCTGTCGGCTCGGGCTCGAAGGGGTCGTCTCCAAACGTGCCGCGTCGCTCTATCGCTCGGGCCGCGGGCGCGACTGGCTCAAGATCAAATGCACCGACCGGCAGGAATTGATTGTCGCCGGCTATGTGCCGTCGCGCGTCGCGAAGAGTTCGGTCGGATCGCTGGTCGTGGCCCTCCACGAGAATGGCGAGCTCGTCCATGTCGGGCGGGTCGGCACCGGTTACACGGCGGCAATAGCCCGCGATCTCGCGAAGCGTCTGCGGCCGCTCGAGATCGACAAGCCGCCTTTCAAGGCGAAGCTGCCTCGCCTTGCGATCAAGGATGTTCGCTGGGTCAAACCCGAACTGGTTGCCGAGGTCGAACTGCGCGGCTTTACCAGCGACGGGATCATTCGTCATGCTGCCTTCAAGGGATTGCGGGACGACAAGGATCCGGAGGATGTCGTGCGCGAAACGGCGAAAGCGGAAGCGGCGACCAGGGCGCGGATGAACGCCGGGGCGGCCAGCAAGACGAAGGCCAAGGCAAAATCGAAAGCCGATTCGGCACGCGGCGGTTCCGAAGACGACGCGCCGGCCTCGACGAAAAAATCGTCGCGCTTTCCGCTGACCCATCCCGATCGTGTCTACTGGCCGGATATCGGGCTCACCAAGCTCGGCCTCGCAGAATATTACGATTCGATCGCCGCGCTCATCCTGCCGCATATCGTCCGTCGGCCGATCGCGCTGATGCGCTGCCCGACCGGCACCGCCGCGCAATGCTTCTTCCAGAAACATGGCTGGGACGGCATGCCGAAGGCGATCCGCACAATAAAGGTCGATGGCGAGGAATGGGTCTATATCGACAACAAGGACGGGCTGATCGGGCTGGTGCAATCGGGTTCGCTCGAAATCCATCCTTGGGGATCGACCGTCCGCAACATCGAAAAGCCCGACCGTATCATCCTCGATTTCGATCCGGGTCCGGGCGTTTCATGGGAAGACGTGATCGCCGGCGCGTTCGAGGCGCGCGAGCGGCTGAAGCAATATGGCCTGCAGAGTTTCGTGAAGACAACCGGCGGCAAGGGATTGCATGTGGTCGCGCCGCTGACGCCGCGCCTCGGCTGGGACGAGATCAAGGATTTCACCCGTTCCGTCGCCGAGGAGATGGCGGCCGATGCACGCGATCGCTACACCGCGACGATGTCGAAGAAGAAACGCACCGGCCGCATCTTCATCGACTATCTGCGCAACGGTCGCGGCAGTACCGCTGTTGCCGCGTTCTCGACCCGCGCACGCGAGGGCGCGCCGGTCTCGACGCCGGTTGCGTGGAACGAACTCGGGCCGGATCTGACGCCGAACCGCTTCACGGTCGAAAATGTCGGGGCCCGGCTCGATAATCTGAAGCGCGACCCCTGGGCCGGGTTCTTCGCGCTGAAACAGACGATCCGGAAGCGGCGTTGAATTCGGTGCATTCTGGTGGGCCCCCCCCGCCCGAACTCGCCCCGGTTACGCTAGAGTAAAGCTGCGGTGCTGCTCGGCCGGATCCGACCGAAGTATCCGCATGGAGGAGAAATGGGCGATTTCTGGAGCAGGATCGGTCCCTGGCCGAGGATTGGCCTCTGTTTTCTCGGCGCAATCGCGATTGTCTTGCTGGTCATGGTGATCGTTAACTGACGCGGAACCGCCGCGCTCCCCAGGGAGGCGCGGCGGCAGGTTTACCGGACTATGGCGATCAGGCGCTCAGGCGGCTTCTTCCGAGCGCTTCTGATAGGCCTGCGTGCAATGCGCGTGGCAGTAGGGTCGGCCGGCTTCTGCCGGAGCCTCGCAGAAATGGAAATTCTGATCTTTGGGATCGCCGAGCGGCCACATGCAGGCCCGGCTGCCGCCACTGGCGGCGCTGCGGCGTGGCGCAGGCTTGGGAGCGGGCGCCTCGATGCGAGGTGCCATCGGGACCGTCGCCGTTGCCGGCGCGGTTGGCGCTGCAGCGGCGGTTGCGAGACGGGCGCTGCTGCGCCGGCGGGCCGGGCGCGGCCCGGTGCTCACCCCGCCGCGGATCGGCGAGGGTCGCGAGGAAAGGCCGAGGCGATGGGCCTTGCCGATCACCGCATTCCGGCTCACGCCACCGAGCCGTTCGGCGATTTGGCTCGCCGTCATGCCCTGGCCCCAGAGCTGTTTCAACAGACTGATTCGTTCGTCCGTCCACTGCATGGCTCGACCCTCCGCCTGGCTGTCATCAGCACGACATATTGTGTGAACCGGATTTCAGCCCACTACATTATGTATTTCAAGCGCCAAATCCGAGGTCGCCCGGTGCAAGCGCGGTCAGATCTTCCAAGTCATTGATTTTATTGTGAAACGACCTGAAGGCGATGGGCGATTGCGGGCAACACGTCGTCGAGCGTACGGCCGGCCCGGAGGCGCTGGCGGCCCTGATTGACAACGAAGCTCGCTCCGTCATCGTTCGCCTGCAGTTTGACCACCGAATAAAGCGGCCGTTCGCGGCTCGAGCGAAACACCGAAAAGACCGCCATGCCGGGGCGATGATCAATCGCATAATCGCGCCACTCGCCGCGCTGGACGCGGCGGGCGTACTCGCAAAGAAGGGTCTGAAGTTCGCGCTGTGTAAAATAGACGGGTCGGCGGGTCGCCTTGTAGTCCTTGAAACGGATCAGTTTGGCCATCGGGCGTTTGGCTCTCCCGCAACGCGCATTCTGCGCTCGCATCCTGCGTCGGATGACAGTTTTCCTGAAATTCGTGCCCTGGTCCAGCGTGGATTTCGATCCGGAAGGCAGCGGGATCAATGGTTTGCCTTGGTTTGGGCGGGTCTGTATGTTTGGCCGCCTTGGCCGGTTGGAGGTCCGCACGTGGCCGATATTTTTCGCGAAATCGAAGACGATCTGAAGCACGAGCATTATCGCCGGCTGTGGCAGCGCTACGGCAAATGGGTGCTCGCGGCGGCAATCGTCCTCGTGCTCGGTACCGCGGCAGCGGTCGGCTGGCGCGAATATGAGACATCGCAGCGGCTCGAAGAGAGCGCCGCCTACGCATCCGCGCTCGCCGCGGTTGGCGTTGCGCCCGAGGAAGCGGATGCGGCGCTTGCGACGCTTGCCGATAAAGGCGGCGTCTATGGCGCGCTCGCGCGCCTCGAACGCGCCGGCGTTGCCGTGCGCGCCGGGAACTATGAAGATGCAGCGACGCAGTATCGCGCGATTGCCGATGACGGCGATATCGATCCGGTCCTGCGCGATCTCGCGCTGACGCAATGGGCAACGCAGGCTCTTGCCGCGGGTGAGGATCCCGCCGCCATCGAAGCCGCGTTGACGCCGCTCACCGAGAACAGCAATGCCTGGCGCCACATGGCGCTCGAGCTGCAGGCAATCGTCGCACTGCAGAATGGCGACACGGCGAAGGCCCGTGAATTGTTCGGCACCCTCGCGGACGATCCCGAAACGCCGCAATCGATGCGCGCGCGGGCCAGCGAGGCGCTGGCGGCGCTGGCCGAATAGCGGGGCATCGAGCCATGCGCGCAGAACCGACCATCACCGGCACGAAACGAATCGCCGTTGCGCTCGCGACGGCGTTGCTGCTTGCCGGTTGCGGCGCGACGGAGATGTTCGATTCCAACGACGAGGAGCCGCTGGTCGGCGAACGCATCTCGGTGCTCGAACACGGGCAGGGTTTCAATCCCGATCCAGAGGTGGCGGCCCTTCAGGTCGTCCTGCCGGGTGCCTTGACCAACGATGCCTGGCCGCAGGCCGGCGGCGACCCGAACCATTCGATGCAGCATCTCGCTCTGGTCGGCACGCTGAATCAGGTTTGGCGCGTCTCGGTCGGCAGTGGCGGCGATTCCTACCGGCCGCTGGTGTCCGAACCGGTTTCGGCGGGTGGACGCATCTATGCGATGGACAGCGCGACCAATGTGGGTGCCTTCGATGTGTCGACGGGCGACCTCGTCTGGCGCCGCGATCTGACGCCGGAGAGCGAGGACGAATTGTTCGGCGGCGGTCTCGCGACCGACGGCGCGCGCGTCTACGCGACAACGGATTACGGCTATGTCTATGCCGTCGATGCCTCGAACGGCGAAATCATCTGGACGACGCGCATCGATTCACCCGTACGGGCGCCGCCGGGCTTCGCCGATGGTCGCCTCATAGTCGTCACGCTCGACAATCGCACCTTGGCGATGTCGATGGAAACCGGCGAGATCCAGTGGACCCATACCGGGCCGGTCGGCCAGGCGAGCCTGCTCGGTGCGACGTCGCCGGCGATCGAGGGCGACACGGTGGTGGTTGCCTATACATCGGGCGACGTGTTCGCGCTCGACGCGACAACCGGCGAAGCGCGCTGGAGCGACGCGCTGACCTCGCGGCTGATGCGCGAAAGTGCGACGCGGGTGGGCGGCGTTACCGGGCGCATCGTTATCGATCAGGGCGTCGTCTATGTTTCGGGGAATGCCGGAACGACGGTAGCGGTCGATCAGGCGACCGGCCTGCGCGTCTGGGAGCGCGCGGCGTCGAGCTCGAAGGGGCCGTGGGTCGCCGGCGATTTCATCTTCATGGTCACATCCGATCAGGTTCTGATTTGTCTGACGCGCGGCGGCGGCCAGATCAAATGGTACCAGGCGCTGCCGCGGTTCCTCGATCCGGAAGACAATAGCGGGCCGATCAGCTGGAGCGGGCCGGTGCTCGCGGGCGACCGGTTGATCGTCGTGAGCTCCGAAGGCGCGGGGATGACGATTTCGCCCTATACCGGCGAGGTCGTCGGCCAGTTCGAGTTGGCCGCCGGTACACGTATCTCGCCGATCGTCGTCAATGGCGGACTCTATCTTTTGCTCGGCGACGCGTCGCTCGTCGCGCTGCGCTGATCCGATCATGACTGCCGTGGTGGCGATCGTCGGTCGGCCGAATGTCGGCAAGTCGACGCTGTTCAACCGTCTCATCGGCAAGCGCATCGCGATTGTCGACGACATGCCCGGCGTGACGCGGGATCGTCGCGAGGGCCGTGCGACGCTCGGCGATCTCGAATTCACGCTGATCGATACGGCAGGCCTCGAAGAGGCCGAGAGCGAGAGCCTGGCGGCGCGCATGCAGGCGCAGACCCAGCGCGCGATCGCCGAGGCCGATCTCGTGCTGTTCGTGATCGACGCGCGCAGCGGCCTCATTCCCGACGATCGTCATTTTGCGGATTTGCTGCGGCGCAGCGGCAAACCGACGTTGCTGCTTGCCAACAAGAGCGAGAGCCGGGCGAGCGATGCCGGCCGCTACGATGCCTTCGCGCTCGGCTTCGGCGAACCGCTGCCGATTTCCGCCGAGCATGGCGACGGCATGAGCCTGCTGCTCGAGGCGATGCAGGAGCATCTCGATCCGCTTAATGCGGAAGAGGCTGCGGCTGACGCCCTGGACGAAACCGCCGAGCCCGAACCCGATGCGCCGATCGCGATCACCGTGGTCGGCCGCCCGAATGTCGGCAAATCGACATTGGTCAACCGGCTGCTCGGCGAAGAGCGGGTGATCACCGGTCCCGAAGCGGGGATCACGCGGGATGCGATCACGATCGACTGGGAATATGGCGGCCGTGCAATGCGCCTCGTCGATACTGCGGGCCTGCGGCGGCGCGCGCGCATCTCCGAACGGCTGGAGCATCTCTCGGGCGCCGAGACGGCGCGCGCCCTGAAATTCGCGCAAGTCGTTGTGCTCGTACTCGACGGCACCGAGAGTTTCGAGAAGCAGGATCTGACGATCGCGCGCGAGGTGCTCGAGGAGGGCAGGGCGCTGGTCATTGCCGCGAACAAATGGGATGCGGTCGCCGATACCGATACCGCGCTGAAGGCTCTGGCCGACCGGATCGAGCGATCGTTGCCGCAGGCGCGCGGCATTCCGTTGGTGGCGATCTCGGCCGAGACGGGCGCGGGAATATCGAAGCTGATGCGCCGGGTGTTCGAGATTTACGAGAACTGGAACCGCCGTATTTCGACCGCCGATCTCAATCGCTGGCTGAGCGGAATCACGGATCGTCATCCGCCGCCGATGGCATCGGGCAAATCAGTCAAACTGCGCTATGCGACCCAGATCAAGACACGGCCGCCGACCTTCGCGATCTTCGTCAACCGGCCGACCGAGCTGCCGGATTCCTACCTGCGCTATCTCGTGAACGGGCTGCGCGAGACGTTCGGGCTCGACGGGGTGCCGCTACGGATCACTTTGCGCAAAGGCAACAACCCCTACGCAGGTAACTGATCAGTGCCGCCGGCGCGTCAGGTTTGGCGCCACGTCGATGCGCTCGCCATGACGTGTGCAGTCGGCTGACGCAAGTTCGACAAACAGATCGGTGATGTCGTCGGGTGCCGGCAGGGTCATCGGATCTTCACCCGGATAGGCGCTGGCGCGCATATTGGTGCGCACCTGGCCGGGATCGATGATGTTGACACGGATCTTTGTCTTCGCGGTCTCGGCCGCATAGATGCCGACCAGCATGTCGAGCGCCGCCTTGCTGACCGCGTAGGTGCCCCAATAAGCGCGCGGCGCCGTCGAGGCGCCGGACGACACGAACATCGCCCGGCCGGCGGGCGAGGCCTGCAGCAGCGGATGCATGGAGCGGATCAGCCGCCAGTTCGCGGTCACATTGATATCCATCACCTGCTGCCATTCCTGCGGCCGGATTTGATGGATCGGTGTCATTGTGCCGAGCAGGCCTGCATTGCCGACCAGCACGTCGAGCCGCTTGTGGCGTTCGAAGATCGCCTGGCCGAGCCGGTCGATCGCCGGGTAGTCGCCGAGATCGAGCGGCACCAACGTCGCATGGCCGCCGGCTTTTTTGACCGCATCGTCGGTCTCTTCGAGCCCGCCGACGGTGCGCGCAACGAGGATGAGTTCCGCGCCTTCGGCGGCATAACGCCGCGCAACCGCAGCGCCGATGCCGCGCGAGGCGCCGGTTACGAGAGCGACGCGCCCGGCAAGGCGGCGGGTGTTGTCGGCCATTGCGTGCCGGAACTCAGGCGGATTCTGTGAGCAGCGAGAGCTGCGCGGGCGGGCGGCCGTCGCTGCGATCGGTCAGCGGGATCGGATAATCGCCCGTGAAACAGGCATCGCAATAGAGCGGCAACGCCGGATCGCGCCGCGGCATCCCCATTGCGCGATAGAGTCCGTCGATCGAGATGAATGCGAGGCTGTCGGCGCCGATCAGTTTCGCCATCGAATCGGCGTCGTTCTTGTAGGCGAGCAGCGCTTCGCGCTCGGGCGTGTCGATGCCGTAGAAGCAGGAATGCGCCGTCGGCGGGCTCGAGATGCGCATATGAACCTGCTTCGCCCCGGCATGGCGGATCATCTCGACAATCTTCCGCGAGGTGGTGCCGCGCACGATGCTGTCGTCGACCAGCACGACATTGCGGCCCTGGATCATCGCCCGGTTCGCGTTGTGCTTGAGGCGCACGCCGAGATGCCGGATATGGTCGCTCGGTTCGATGAATGTGCGGCCGACATAATGGTTGCGGATGATGCCGAGCTCGAACGGGATCTTCGCCTCTTCGGCATAGCCGAGCGCCGCCGGCACGCCGGAATCGGGTACCGGGATGACGACGTCGGCGTCGGATGGCGCCTCGCGCGCCAGTTCGGCGCCGATCCGCTTGCGCGCATCGTAGACGCTCGTGCCTTCGACCACGCTGTCGGGCCGCGCGAAGTAAATGAACTCGAAGATGCAGAAACGCTTCTTCTGCTGCGGAAACGGGCGCAGGCTTTCGATGCCGTTCGATCCGATCACCACGATCTCGCCCGGTTCGACGTCGCGCACGAATTCCGCGCCGATGATGTCGAGCGCGCAGGTTTCCGAGGCGAGAATATGCGAGGTGCCGAGCTTGCCGATCACCAGCGGCCGCACGCCCAGCGGATCGCGTACGCCGATCACCCGGTCATGCGCGAGCGCGACGAGCGAGTAGGCGCCCTCGACCTGGCGCAGCGCCTGTACCAGCCGGTCGACGACCGTGCCGCTGCCGGTCGCCATCAGATGGGTGATGACCTCGGTGTCGGTGGTCGACTGGAAGAGCGAGCCGCGCTTTACCAGTCCGCGCCGCAGCGTATAGGCGTTGGTCAGATTGCCGTTATGCGCGATCGCAAAACCACCAAATTCGAGATCTGCGAACAGCGGCTGCACATTGCGCAGCACGGTTTCGCCCGCCGTCGAGTAGCGCACATGCCCGATCGCGGCATGGCCGCTCAGCCGGTCGATGACTTTCTCGCTGGAGAAGTGATCGGCGACCTGGCCGAGCGCGCGATGCGCGTTGAATTGCCGCCCGTCGAACGCAACGATTCCGGCCGCTTCCTGGCCGCGATGCTGCAGCGCATGGAGGCCGAGCGCAACCAGGGCCGCGGAATCTTCGGGGCCGTAAATACCGAAGACCCCGCACTCCTCGCGCAGATGGTCGTCGTCATAAGGGTGTGTGGTCAGCGTCGGCGACATGGACAGGCTGGTGCCCTCCTTCGGTTCGGCGCTCATTCGGTGCTCTCGATCAGGCGGTCGAGGTCGTTCCGCTCGGCGTCCTTATAGCCGTCCGGCGGCGTCTCGGCAGCATCGGAATTCGAGCCCGTTTCGCTCTCCCCCGAGCCGGTCCCGGTCAGCGTTTCCACGGCCTCGCCTGCCTCCAGAAGCTGTTCGGCATCGTTTCGCAGCCCGCCGGCCGTATCCTCGCCATCCTGCAGGATCTCGGCCGGGAGCAGCGAGGCCAGGAACTCGGCGCCGCGTTCGACCAAAGGCGTCGCGCGGGCATTCAGGATCCAGGCCGGCCGGTCCTCTTCCTTCGGGATCGCCCAACTCATCGCCAGATAGGCCGCACAGATGAGAACCGCGCCGCGCACGAGGCCGAATAACAGGCCGAGCGAACGGTCGACGGCTCCGAGCGAGCTGTCCCGGACATTGCGCGAGAGGGCATGGCTGATCACGGTCAGTATCACCAGCGCGACGATGAAAATCGCAAGACCCGTGACCGCATCGGCCAGGAGTGCGATTTCGATCTGTTCGCGCACATAGGGCTGCGCGTAAGGGAACGCGTATATGGTGGCGACGATGGCGCCAATCCAGGCGCCGATCGACAGCACCTCGCGGACAAATCCGCGCACGAAGGCGAGCAGGGCGGAGAGGATCAGAACCCCGATCAGGGCCAGATCGACGATTGAGATGGGAAGATCGTCCAACAGCGTCCCCCCGCGGCCTAGCCGGTCCGCCGGCTGCTGCCGGGGCGGTTATCCTGCCCGTCGCCGGCGAGGCGCCCGACCAGATCGGCCAGATGGCGGATTTCATGGATCGCAAGGCCGCCGGGCAGCGCGCGCCGGCCCTTGGCCTGGGGCGGCATGTAAGCCCCCACAAAACCGAGTTTCGTCGCTTCCCTGAGACGGAGTTCCGGCTGGCTCACTGCCCGCACCTCGCCGCCAAGCCCGACTTCGCCGAAAAACACCGTGTTCGCCGGCACCGGTCGATCCGCTGCGGCCGAGACCAGCGCCGCCGCGACCGCGAGATCGGCGCCGGGTTCCGCGATTCGCAGGCCGCCAGCGACATTCAGATATACGTCCTTGCCGGCCAGCACCAGCCCGCAGCGCGCCTCGAGAACCGCCAGCAGCATGGCAAGACGCGCACTGTCCCAGCCGACGACGGCGCGGCGCGGCGTGCCGAGCGATGAGGGCGCAACCAGCGCCTGGATTTCCACGAGGACCGGGCGTGTGCCTTCGATTCCGGCGAAGACCGCCGTGCCGGACGAATCCTCGCGCCGCTCGCCGAGAAACAGGAACGACGGATTTTCGACCCCCATCAGCCCGGCATCGGTCATCTCGAACACGCCGATCTCGTTGGCTGGGCCGAAACGATTCTTGACCGCGCGCAGGATGCGGAATTGATGGCCGCGCTCGCCTTCGAAATAGAGCACCGTGTCGACCATATGTTCGAGTACGCGCGGGCCGGCGATCTGGCCTTCCTTGGTGACGTGGCCGACCAGCACGACGGTAAAGCCGCGCCGCTTGGCGAGCCGGATCAGTTCGGCCGCGGCGCCGCGCACCTGGGCGACCGTGCCGGGCGCCGAATCGAGCGTGTCGACATACATCGTCTGGATAGAATCGATCACGACCAGATCCGGCACCTGCGGCCGGTCGATCGAGGTGAGAATGTCGCGCACGCTGGTGGCGGCCGCGAGTTCGACGCCGCTCGCCGCGAGATCGAGCCGGCGCGCGCGCATCTGCACCTGCTCGACCGATTCCTCGCCGGTGATGTAGGCGACCGTCGCCGGTCGGCCGCCGCCCAAGGTGGCCGCCACGGCGTTGGCGATTTGCAGCAGCAAGGTCGATTTGCCGATGCCGGGATCGCCGCCGATCAGCAGCGCGGAGCCGGGTACGAGCCCGCCGCCGGAGACGCGGTCGAACTCGACATTGCCGGTGCTGCGCCGTGCGACTGGCGCGCCGGTTCCCGTGATTGGCTGGAAATCGATCTTTTGTCCGCGTCCGGTACCGATCCCCCTGGGGGCCGCTTCGCGCGGCGCCTCCTCGACGATCGTGTTCCACTCCCCGCAGGCTTCGCAGCGGCCGCTCCATTTCGAGGCGAGCGCGCCGCAGGCCTGGCAGACATAGCGGGCAGCGGATTTGGCCAACAGGATCCTTTCCGGGCAGAGCCCGTCAGAGCGGCCGGACCGGCATCTCGATCGGGCCTTCCGCCCGGCCGTTGATGAACTGGTCGACATAGGGATTGCCCGAGCGATCGATGCGATCGACCGGTCCTTCCCACACGATCCGCCCGTCATGCAGCATCGCGACCCGATCGGCAATGCGCCGCACACTACCCATGTCGTGCGTGATCGAGAGTGCCGTGGCGCCCAGCTTGCCTACGCAAAGCCGGATCAGACCGTTGATGACATCGGCCATGATCGGATCGAGTCCGGTCGTCGGCTCGTCGAAGAAGATGATCTCGGGTTCGGTCGCGATCGCCCGGGCCAGCGCCACGCGCTTCTGCATGCCGCCGGAAAGCTCCGAGGGCGACAGATCGCCGACTTCGGCTCCGAGCCCCACGGCGGCGAGGTTGCGCAAGGCTACTTCTTTGGCCTCGCGCCGCGGCATCCGTTTGCCCGCCGTCAGGCCGAAAGCGACATTTTCCCAGACCGGCAGCGAATCGAACAATGCGCCACCCTGGAACAGCATGCCGATTTTGCTCATCGCCGCCTGGCGTTCCGAGCCGCTCATCTCAGCCAGCTCTTCGCCGTCGATTTTGATCGAGCCCGCATCCGGTTGGATCAGGCCGAGGATGCATTTCAGCATGACCGACTTGCCGGTGCCGGAACCGCCGATGACCACCAGAGACTGATGCTGCGGCACATCGAGGTCCACGCCGCGCAGCACATGCTTGCGGCCGAAGGATTTATGCAGGCCGCGAATTTCTATCTTGGGCGGCTTTCCGTTCATGTCGCGAAAAACAGCTCGGTGATGATGTAGTTGAAGATCAGCACCATGATCGACGCCGACACGACGGCGTTGGTCGTGGCGATGCCGACACCCTGCGCACCGCCGCGCGAGTTGAACCCATGAAAGCAGCCCATCAGCGCCACGATAAAGCCGAACGCGGCAGCCTTCACCAGACCGGAAATCACGTCGAGCGGTTCGACGAAGTTCATCGTGTTCGTGATGTAGGTGATCGCGTTGAAGTCCAGTTTATAGACGCTGACCAGATAACCGCCCATCACGCCGATGATGTCGGCGACTATGACGAGCAGCGGCAGCATCAGCGTGCCGGCGAGCAAACGGGGCGCCACGAGATAGCGCATCGGATTGGTCGAGAGTGTGGCCAGCGCGTCGATCTGGTCGGTGACGCGCATGGTGCCGATCTCGGCCGCCATCGCGGCGCCAATTCGACCCGCCACCATCAGTCCGGCGAGTACGGGACCGAGCTCGCGGGTGATCGACAGCACCACGACGTTGGGGATCGCCTGTTCGGCGTTGAAGCGGGTGAAGCCGGTAAAGCTCTGCAGCGCGAGCACCATGCCAGTGAAGATCGCGGTCAGGCCGACGACCGGCAGCGAATAGAATCCGATTTCGACCATCTGCCGCAGGATCAGCCGGGGGTAGTAAGGCGGCTTGATCACATGAAGGAGGCCGAACATGGCAAACAGTATGAGCCGCCCGATCAGCTCGCAGGAGTTCAGCGTGCCGCGACCGATGCCCTGGACAAATCCCATCAGGCAGCCTGCCCGGGCATGTCGGGCAGATAATGCCGCGCATAGCGCGACCCGAGCAGCGTGAGCAGCTCATAGCCGGTGGTGCCGGCTTGGGCTGCAAGCGAATCGAGTTCATTGCCGGGCCCGATCAAATCGACGAACTGCCCCGGACGCACGAGTGCATCGGGCAGATCGGTCACGTCGATCGTCAGGAGATCCATGGAAACCCGCCCCACCACCGGAACCAGTCGGCCGCCGGCTACGGCGTAGCCGCGATTGCCGAGCGTGCGTAGCAGCCCGTCGGCATAGCCGGCACCGATGGTAGCGACCCGCCCCGGCCGGGTCATCCGATGCGTGGCACCATATCCAACGGTCGAATCACTGTCAACGTCCCGTAATTGCAGGATTTTTCCGCGTAAGCCGACGACCGGTCGCATCAGATTGGGCAGGCCTGTCTGGGTCGCGATGCCGTAAAGCGCCGCCCCGGGCCGGCCAAGATCGAAATGGAACGAAGGGTCGAGAAAAATCCCGGCCGACGCTACCAGGCTGCGCGGCACGCTGGCGGGAATGGCGAGCACGGCACAGGCATCGCGGAAACGATCGCACTGCTTAGTATTCAGCGTGTGAGCCGGATCGTCGCCGCAGGCGAGATGGGTCATGACGAAATCGAGCGGCAGTGTCGCCATGCGGCTCGTGCCGGCGAGCATCTCGACTTCGCGCGGCGGCATGCCGAGCCGCGCGATGCCGGTATCGATATGCAATCCGGCGGGCAAACCGGATGTCGCGGCGAGCCAGGCGTCGATTTCGGCGATGCTGTTATGCACCGGCAGGAGGCGATGCTCGACGAATACGTCCGCCGGACCTGTGGTCAGACCATGCAGCACGGCGATGCGCGCGTCGGCCAAGGTCGAGCGCAGCGCGATCCCTTCATCGAGCGATGCGACAAAGAACAGTCGGGCACCGGCGCGCCACAAAGCGGGCGCGACCTGAGCGGCACCGAGCCCGTAGGCGTCGGCCTTGACCGCGACGCCGAGTGAGTTGCCGGCAAACCGCTGCCGCAGGATCCGGAAGTTCTCGGCGACCGCCGCCAGGTCGATGGTGAGAACGGCGGTGGCGCGATCAGTTGTCGCCATCGGGAAGCTGATCGGGTCGTACCAGATCGCCGAATTTCGTCACCATTCCATCGAAGAAGAGTTCGATGACGCCGATCGGGCCGTGGCGCTGCTTGGCGATGATGACTTCGGCAACATTGTGGATGCGTTCGCCGCGATCCTGCCAGCGCTGCATGCGCTCGGCGAACTTCTCGTGCGATTCCTCCTCGCGCTGCTGGGGAATGCCGCGCTCGTGATAATATTGCTCGCGGTAGATGAACATGACGACGTCTGAATCCTGCTCGATCGAGCCCGATTCCCGAAGGTCGGCGAGCTGCGGGCGCTTGTCTTCGCGCTGTTCGACGGCGCGGCTGAGCTGCGAGAGGGCAAGAACCGGGACGTTCAGCTCCTTTGCGACCGCCTTGAGGCCGCGCGTGATCTCGGAGATTTCCTGCACGCGGTTCTCGTTGCGGTTCAGGGTCGACGGCCGCATGAGCTGCAGATAGTCGACGACGATGAGCCCGAGCCCGTGCTGACGCTTGAGGCGGCGCGCGCGGGTGCGCAATGTCGAAACCGAGATCGCCGGCGTGTCGTCGATGTACATCGGCAGATACTGCAGTTCCGAGGCAACCGCGGCGAACGTCGAGAAATCGTCGGTCTTCACGTCGCCGCGCCGGATCCGGTCCGAGGAAATTCCGGTCTGCTCGGCAAGAATACGGGTCGCGAGCTGTTCGGCCGACATTTCCAGCGAGAAGAAGGCAACCTGCGCGCCCTCCTTGCCGCCACTCTCGTGATGGGCGCGGGCGGCATTGAAGGCCATGTTCGTGGCGAGCGCGGTTTTGCCCATCGAGGGACGGCCGGCGAGGATCACCAGGTCCGAGGGGTGCAGCCCGCCGAGCTTGCGGTCCATATCGCCGAGCCCGGTCGTGACCCCCGTCACATGGCTCTGGCGCTGATGGGCGGCCTCGGCGATGTCGATGGCCCCGGTCAGGGCGTCATTGAAGGTGCGAAGCCCGATTTCGGTCCGCCCGGTCTCCGAAAGCCCGTACAGCTTCTGTTCGGCCCGTTCGATCTGGTCGGACGCGGTCTCTTCCGCGTCGAACCCGTAGGCCTCATTGACGACTTCCTCGCCGAGATTGATCAACTCGCGGCGAATAAAGAGATCGTGAATGGTGCGCGCATAGTCGCCCGCATTGACGATGGTGACGAGCGAGCTCGCCAGCCGTTCGAGATACTTGCCGCCGCCGGCATCGGCGAGGCCCGGATCCTGGTCGAAGATGTTCTTCAGGGTGAGCAGGTTGGCGATCTGCCCGCGCTGCACCAGTTTGCCGATCGCATCGTAGATGCGGCCGTGCACGGCGTCGGCGAAATGCTCCGGCCGCAGAAACTCGTTCACCTTGTCGAAGACGAGGTTGTTGCCGAGGATCGCGCCGAGCAGCGCCTGCTCCGCCTCGTAATTATGTGGCGGGGTGCGGAGCGGTGTGTCCCGCTCGGCGCCGGTGCGCAGCGGTCGAACGTTGTTCGACATCGGTGAGGTTTCCATGATCAGCCAGTGTTAGGGCCAATCGATCCTAACAGCCAGCACCGAGTCGCTGTGATTAACGGGGATATCGGGCAAGAAAAAGGCGGCGATCGTCGCCGGTCAGGATGCGGCGATCGCAACTTTGGCGGCGTTCTGCCGTTCGTAGTCAGTTATATACTCGCGGGTGAGCGGTACGGCGTCCTGCCGGCGCGCGATCTGTATTTGGAATACCATTTGGTCCAAATTGCGGAACGCATATTCGCAGCCGAGCAGATAGAACTCCCACATCCGGCAGAAACGCTCGTCATAGAGGGCTCTGACGCGATCGCGGTTGCGCACGAAGCGGCGATACCATTCGTTCAAGGTCTTCGCGTAATGCAATCGCAGGATTTCGATATCGGTTACCCACAAGCCGACATCCTCGACCGTGCGCAACACTTCAGACAGGGCGGGGGAATAGCCGCCAGGAAAAATATACTTTCGCATCCAGGGATTGGTTGCACCGGGCGGCTCCATGCGGCCGATCGAATGCAGCAACATGACGCCGTCCTCAGTCAGCAGGTCCTTTGCTTTCGAGAAAAACTCGCGATAGTGGCCGGGTCCGACGTGTTCAAACATGCCGACCGAGACGATTCGGTCGAATTGGCCGATCTGATGGCGGTAGTCGCGCAGGTGAAATTGAACCCGATCGGCGAGGCCGGCCTCGACGGCGCGCGCCTGCGAGATCTTCTGCTGCTCGGTCGAGAGCGTGACGCCGGTGACGTCGACCTGTTCCAGCTTCGCAAGATAGAGACCGAGGCCACCCCAGCCGCTGCCGATATCGAGCAGTTTCTGGCCGGGTTCGAGCAGGAGCTTGGCCGCAAGATGGAGCTTCTTGTTGTGTTGGGCCACTTCGAGACTGTCATTGTCGGTCATGAAGTAGGCGCAGGAATATTGCCGATCCTGGTCAAGGAACAGGTCGTAGAGTGCGCCCGACAGGTCGTAATGGTGCGCGACGTTCTTCTGGGCGCGGCCGACCGGGTTGTGGGTGAGCAGGAAATGGAATGCCTTGTCGATCCAGTTCCGAAGCGACTGCATACTGCCATTCTCGATCGCCGCCATGTTTCGCGTCAGCAGATCGAGCACATCGGCGAGGGTGCCTTCTTCGACCGTGATCCGGCCGTCCATATAGGCTTCGCCAAAATGCAGCTTGGGATTGGTGAGGAGCTGCCGTTCGATGCGCCGGTCATGCAGGCGTATCGTCACGGCCGGCCCGGGCGCTGAGCCGGCAATTTCATGCCGGCGCCCCGCCGCATCGATGACGGTCAGGCGGCCTTCGCGCACGAGCCGCCCCAAAAGGCCCGCGATCAACATCGTAGCCGTCGTCCTCCCGGTTTTCCCACCCGACGTGCGGCCGGGACGGCCGCATATCGAGAACCGACAGATTATCAGAGCCGGCGCCGCCGTCCATGCGGCGATGCAGGCATCCGAGTTTGCCTTAGTCCGTCGCCTTGCCGGAAGCGCTCTCCCCCGAGGGCTCTTCCTTGACCGCCTGGGCGGCTGCTTCGGCGGCCGCTTCGTCGGCCAGATAATCGACGTCCGGCTCGTCCCGCTCGCCGACCACGGCGGCGCCGGTCTTCAACTGAACTTCCGCTTCGTCGAGCGACCGCGCGACGTTGACCGTCACCGTCACCGACACTTCCGGATGGAGAACGACACGCACCGGAACCAGACCCAGCTCCTTGATCGGCCGATCGAGCAGAACCTGCTGCCGACCGATCGTGACGCCCTTGGCGCTGACTGCATCGGCGATGTCGCGGGTCGTGGCGGAACCGAACAGCTGACCGGTTTCGCCGGCCTGGCGGATCAGCGTGACCACCATGTTGTCGAGGCTCGGCGCAACCTTCTCGGCTTCCTGACGGCGCTGCAGGTTGACCGCTTCAAGCTGAACGCGCTGCTCCGAGAATCGCTTCTTGTTGCTTTCGGTTGCGCGCAGCGCCTTCTTCTGCGGCAACAGGAAATTGCGCGCGAAGCCCGGGCGCACCTTCACGATGTCGCCCATCTGGCCCAGTTTCTCGACGCGCTCGAGCAGGATGACTTCGACCATGATGACTCTACTTCAGCAAATAGGGCAGCAGCGCCAGAAAACGCGAGCGCTTGATGGCCTGTGAGAGTTCACGCTGGCGCTTGGCCGAAACCGCGGTGATGCGGCTCGGCACGATCTTGCCGCGCTCGGAAAGGAAGCGCTGCAGCAGCCGCGTATCCTTGTAATCGATCTTCGGCGCGTTCGGGCCGCTGAACGGACAGCTCTTGCGGCGACGGAAACGCGGCCGGCCGGAACCGGCCCGGGTAACGGTGGGACCGCTCATGCGACGTCTCCCTTGCCGGCGTCAGCTTCGATATCGCGCGGTGCGCTGTCGCGGCGCGGGCCGCGATCGTCACGTCCGCCCCGATCGTCGCGATCGCGACGGCCGCCGCGATCACCGCGATCGCCGCGGTCACCCCGATCGCCGCGGTCGCGGTCGCCACGCTCGCTGCGCTCATCGCGGCTGCGCATCATCGGCGAGGGACCCTCTTCGAGTGCCTCGACGCGAATGGTCAGATAGCGAAGCACGTCTTCGTTGATCCGCATCAGCCGCTCCATCTCAACCACCGCCGCCGAAGGGGCGTCGATGTTCATGAGCGTGTAGTGGCCCTTGCGATTCTTGTTGATGCGATAGGCGAGGCTGCGCAGACCCCAATTTTCGCGCTTGCCGACCGTGCCACCATTTTCTGTGATGACGGTGGCGAAACCTTCGGTCAGGGCTTCCACCTGGGCAGGCGAAGCGTCCTGACGTGCGATGAACACGTTCTCGTAATACGGCACTCTGTGGCTCCCTCTGGCTGATCGAACGATGCGCCGCGCCGGCCGAACCGGCAGTCGCCGCATCTCTAGCCGGCTCGGAGGGGCGTCCCGTGCCTGGGACGGCCGCTCGAAACCGGCAAGGAGTCGGTTTTGCGAAGGCGCGGACTATACACATTTAAATAGGGGCCGCAAGCGGCCGGAAACCGCTGCGCGGCTTGCTTGACAGGCCCGGAATCCCGCGCCTTCAATGCCAGCCCGCGATCAATTTCCGCACATTGTAAGGGACTAGTGGATGGCGCGCGCGTTCCTGTTTCCCGGCCAGGGCTCGCAGGCCGTCGGCATGGGCAAATCCCTCGCCGAAACCTTCCCAGCCGCGCGCGAGGTCTTCGAGGAGGTCGACGACGCCCTTGGCCAGCGGCTGAGCCGGCTGATGTTCGAGGGCGAGGACAGCGACTTGCGACTGACCGAGAACGCCCAGCCCGCCCTGATGGCAGTCTCGATGGCCGTCCTTCGGGTGCTGGAGCGAGAGGGCGGGCTCGATCTGCGCGACAAGGTCGCGTTCGTCGCCGGCCATTCTCTCGGGGAGTATTCGGGACTCGCCGCAGCCAGCGCGTTCAGCCTGGGCGATGCCGCCCGGCTGCTGCGCCGTCGCGGCAGCGCCATGCAGCGGGCGGTTCCGGTGGGCGAGGGCGCAATGGCGGCGCTGCTCGGCCTCGAATTGGATGTCGTGCAGGCGGTCGCGGCGGAAGCCGCTTCATCGGCGCCGAAAGAAATCGGTCCCCAGATCTGCGATACCGCGAACGACAATGCGCCGGGCCAGGTCGTGGTCAGCGGCCATCTGGCGGCCGTCGAACGCGCGATCGCTCTCGCCTCGGCGCGCGGTGCCAAACGCAGCGTCATGCTGCCGGTCAGCGCGCCCTTTCACTGCGCGCTGATGCAGCCGGCAGCGGACGAGATGGCGGAGGCGCTGGTTGCCGTTCCGCTGATCCAGCCGTTGGTGCCGCTGATGGCGAATATCACCGCAGCGCCGGTCAGCGATCCGGATACGATCCGCGATCTGCTGGTGGAACAAGTGACCGGCATGGTGCGTTGGCGCGAAAGCGTACTCGCAATGAAAGCAGCGGGCGTCGAACAGATGTTCGAGCTTGGCGCCGGCAAGGTATTGAGCGGCCTGGTGCGGCGGATCGATCGCGATCTGGCGGCGCAGGCGGTAGGCGAACCCGCCGATATCGAGGCGGCGCTCAAGCTGCTCTGAATTGTTGCAGAACCGATAGCGGACGAGGATGGCAGGGCATGTTCGATCTGACGGGTAAACGGGCGCTGGTCACCGGCGCTTCGGGCGGCATCGGCGGCGCGATTGCGCGCGGCCTCCACGAGCAGGGCGCCATTGTTGCGCTCTCGGGAACGCGGCGGGAGGCGCTCGAGACGCGCGCGAATGCCCTGGGCGGGCGCACGCATATCCTGCCGGCCAATCTCACCGACGCCGGCGCCGCCGACAAACTGATCGGCGAGGCCGAGGCGGCGATGGGCGGGCTCGACATTCTGGTCAACAATGCCGGCATCACCCGCGACGGTCTCGCGATGCGCCTCAAGGACGACGACTGGGAGGCGGTCATCGAGCTCAATCTGGGGACGGTCTTCCGTCTGACCCGCGCGGCACTCAGGGGCATGATGAAGCAGCGCGCCGGCCGGATCATCAGTATCGGCTCGATCAGCGGCGTGATTGGCAATCCGGGCCAGGCGAACTATGCGGCCGCCAAGGCGGGCATCGTCGGCATGTCGAAGGCCATCGCCCAGGAGGTCGCGACCCGCGGGATCACAGTCAATTGTGTGGCACCGGGCTTCATCGCGACCGCCATGACCGACGCGGTCAGTGAAAAGACACGCGAGCGCTTTCTGTCGGGGATCCCGCTCGGGCGCCTCGGGACGGTCGAAGAGGTGGCGGCTTGTGTGGCTTTTCTGGCCGCCGACGAGGCGTCTTATGTCACCGGCCAGACCTTGCACGTCAACGGCGGAATGGCGATGATATAAGCGCGTTTTCCTAGGGTCCGCGGCGCTGGCCAAGCTTCGGCCGCTGTGTTATTGGACGCCGCCCTCAAGGTCGGCCGTCCGGACGACTCGCAGCAAGCGGCGGGTTCGGATCCGAGGTTGAGGGCCACGACGGCAGCAACGTTTTTCGAGGGGTTATATCGACATGAGCGACATCGCCGAACGGGTGAAAAAGATCGTCGTCGAACATCTGGGCGTCGATGAAGCGAAGGTCAATGAAGGCGCAAGCTTCATTGACGATCTCGGTGCCGACAGCCTCGATACCGTCGAGCTGGTCATGGCTTTCGAGGAAGAGTTCGGGTGCGAGATTCCGGACGACGCCGCCGAGAAGATCCAGACCGTCAAGGACGCCATCGCGTTCATCGAGCAGCACGCGGCGAACAGCTGATCCGCGGCCGGTGCTGAGACCGCGCTTCTTCCTTCACAGACCTGCATGACAGCGATGCGACGTGTCGTCGTCACCGGTATGGGCATCGTGTCGCCGCTCGGCTGCGGCGTCGAACGCGTCTGGAAGCGGCTGATCAATGGCGAGAGCGGTATCGGCCCGATCCAGGCGTTCGATGTTTCCGATCTTCCCTGCAAGATTGCCGGCAACGTCCCGCGCGGAGACAAGGCCAATGGCGGATTCGACATCGAATCCTACATTCTGCCCAAAGACCGGCGGAAGATGGACGCGTTCATCCACTACGCCATCGCGGCAGCGGACGAGGCCGTCGAGGATTCCGGCTGGAAGCCTGAGGACGAGGAATCGCGCGAGCGCACTGGCGTCCTGATCGGTTCGGGCATCGGCGGATTGCAGGGTATCTACGATGCGTCGATCACGCTGCACGAACGCGGCCCGCGACGGGTCAGTCCATTCTTCATTCCGGCAGCGCTGATCAATCTCGCGTCGGGCCATGTATCGATCCGGCACGGTTTTACCGGACCCAATCATTCGGTAGTGACCGCCTGTGCGACCGGCGCGCATGCGATCGGCGATGCGGCGCGGTTAATCGAATTCGGCGATGCCGATGTGATGGTGGCCGGCGGCGCGGAAGCCTCGATCTGCCGTCTCGGCGTTGCCGGGTTCGCGGCCGTGCGCGCTCTCTCGACCGGCTTCAACGATACGCCGCAACGTGCCTCGCGCCCTTGGGACGTCGACCGCGACGGTTTCGTCATGGGTGATGGTTCGGGCATCGTGGTTCTGGAGGAGCTGGAACACGCCAAAAAGCGCGGCGCCAAGATGTACGCCGAGATCGTCGGCTATGGTTTGTCGGGCGACGCCTATCACATTACGGCCCCGGCCGAGGACGGCAGCGGCGGTTTCCGCGCGATGCGGGCCGCCCTGAAGCGCGCGAAACTCACGCCGGACGATATCGACTATATCAATGCGCACGGCACCTCGACGCCGCTCGGCGACGAGATCGAGCTCGGCGCGATGAAACGGCTGTTCGGGCCGGCGGCCTACAAGGTGTCGATGTCGTCGACCAAGTCGGCGATCGGCCATTTGCTCGGTGCAGCCGGCGCGGTTGAGGCGATCTTCTCGATCCAGGCGCTGCGCAACGGTATCTGCCCGCCGACCCTCAATCTCGACAACCCCTCGCCGGGCTGCGATGTCGATCTGGTGCCGAAACAGGCGAAACAGCGCCCGATCCGCGCCGTGCTTTCGAATTCGTTCGGTTTCGGCGGCACGAACGCGAGCCTGGTGTTCGCGGGCGTTCACTGATCCTGCCGGCCGATGCGCCGGTTTCTGCTGATCGCACTGGCTCTCTGTATCCTGGTCGCCGCTGCGGCCGCGGGGGGCGGCGCCTGGTGGTTCGATCGCGCCTTCCATAAGCCGGGACCGACAACCGAAGAGGTGACGCTCGTCGTTCCGCGCGGCGCCAGTGTCGCTGCGATCGGCGATCAGCTCGCGGAAGCGGGCTTGCTGGAACATGACTGGGTGTTCGAGTGGGGCGTGCGAATTTATGGTCGCGAGCGCCCGCTTAAGGCGGGTGAGTATATTTTCACTGCGGGGATCAGTCCCGCCGGCCTCATGTCCATGCTGTCGGACGGCCGCCAGGTCCAGCATCGCCTCACAATTCCCGAGGGGCTGACCAATCGGCAGGTGCTCGATCTCGTCGCCGCAGCGGACATGCTGAGCGGCGATGCGCCCGATGCATCGCGCTTTCAGGAAGAGGGCGCGTTCCTGCCCGAGACCTATTTCTATTCCTATGGCGACGACCGCGCGGCGTTGGTTGAACGCATGAACGATGCGATGCGGCGCACGCTGGCGGAACTATGGGAGGCCCGCGCGGACGATTTGCCGTTTAATACGCCGAAGGCCGCGCTGACACTCGCCTCGATCGTCGAAAAGGAAACATCGCTCGAGAGCGAGCGCGCCCGGATCGCCGGTGTCTTCGTCAACCGGCTCGAACGCGGCATGATGTTGCAATCCGATCCGACGGTCATCTACGCCGTGACGCAGGGCGAAGCGCCGCTCGGCCGTCTCCTGACCTATGACGATCTGGCGATCGACGACCCGTACAACACCTATCGCTATGCCGGTCTGCCGCCGGGGCCGATCGCCAATCCGGGGCGCGATGCGATCGAGGCGGTGCTCAATCCGGAGGCAACCGAAGATCTCTATTTCGTTGCCGACGGTACCGGCGGCCATGCCTTCGCGAAGACGCTGAGCGAGCATAATCGCAACGTCGCGCACTGGCGGAAGATCCGCGCGCAGCAGATTGAAGATGCCGCCGCCGCGGCCGCCGAAGCCGAAGCGGCCGCCGATGCGCTGGAGACCGAAGAAGAGGCCGCGACCGAATAGCCGCCGGCGCCGGCTGTGATCAGCGCCGGATCTGGCCCGCCTTCGCCGGCAATCGTCGCAACAGCGGATCGATCAGCGCGGGCGGCAGCGAGGCAACCAGCGAGACCGCCGCGTAAAGCCGCCAGGGAAATGCGATCCGGGCGCGGTTGCGCGCGAGGCCACGCCGGATGATGGCGGCCGCCTTGTCGGCCGACATCAGCAGCGGCATCCGGAAATCGTTCTCCGCGCTCATCGCCGTTCTGATAAAGCCGGGGCAGATGACGCTTACGGCAATGCCGCGATGGTGCAGCGCGCCGCGCAGTGCTTCGCCCCAGATCTTTACCGCCGCCTTGCTGGCGCAATAAGTCGGCGCACCGGGAAAGCCGCGCAGCGCGGCGAGCGAGCTCATGATCGCGATCTGGCCGCGACCGCGCGGCAGCATCGCGTCGATCGCCGGCTGCACCGTGTTGACGACGCCATCCACGTTGATCGCGAACAGCGTACGCACCTGGTCGCCTTGTTCGGGTCCGCCGAGCGTACCGGCCGAAACGCCGGCATTCGCGATCACCAGGTCGAGCGGCGCAGTCGCATCGCACTCGGCAATCAGCGCGGCCATTGCGGTGCGGTCGGTCACGTCGACGATTCGCGCGTCGGCCTCGGCGCCGAGCGCCTGGCAATCGGTGACCACGGCATCGAGTCGGGCGCGATCCCGTCCGGTCAGGACCAGGCGGACGCCGGTGGTTGCATAAACCGCCGCCAACGCTGCCCCGATGCCGCTGCTGGCACCGGTGATGAGGATCGATCGCGGGTGGCGCATGAACAGGAACCGGCTGGGAATCTTTGCGGACGAGGGAAGCTTGGCGCGGTATCCACCGCCGGATATAGTGGCAGTAGGGGTCGGAACCTACAAGATCGAGAGGGATCGCGTGTCGGCCAGCGCCATCGCCAGCATGACCGGATTCGCGCGCGCCGAAACAGAAATCGGCGGCACGCGCTGGGTCTGGGAACTGCGCAGCGTCAATGCGCGCAATCTCGATCTGCGCTGCCGGCTGCCGACCGGGCTCGAAGGGCTCGAAGCGACGCTGCGTCAGCGCATCCCCGCCTTCTGCCGCCGCGGTAACGTCACCGTGCAATTGAGCCCCGTTCAGGGCGCGCAGCGCGCACTGACCTTCCGCATCAATCAGGAGGTGCTCAAGGCCTATCTCGATGCGATTGCAGCGCTCGGCGCGACGACCATGGCGCCGCCGCGGCTCGATGGCATGCTGGCATTGCCCGGCGTGGTGGAGCGCGACGAGACCGAAGCACAGCCGATCGACGAGACGGCCCTGCTCGCCGCGTTCGAAACGGCGCTGGCGGCGCTCGCCGAGATGCGCCGGATCGAAGGCAGCCGCCTTGCGGCGATCGCGCAGGCGCAACTGGCTGATCTCGAACGTCTGTACAACGAAGCGGCCGCCACGGCGGCCTTGCAGCCTGCAGCCGCGAAGGCGCGGATCGAGGCGCAGCTTGAGCCTTTGCTCGAAGCGATGCCGATGCTGTCGGAAGAACGGCTCGCACAGGAAGTCGCGCTGATTGCCGCCCGTGCCGATATCCGCGAAGAGCTCGACCGGCTCGAGGCCCATGTCGCCGCCACCCGCGATCTGGTGACGCAGGGCGGTGCCGTCGGGCGCAAACTCGATTTTCTCTGTCAGGAGCTCAATCGGGAAGCCAACACGATCTGTTCCAAATCGGCCGATCTGCGATTGACCGAGATCGGGCTCGAACTCAAGACGACCATCGAACAGTTGCGCGAGCAGGTGCAGAACATCGAATGATGCCCCCGACCGGATCCGAAGCATGAGCGGTCAGAAAACCGCGGAAACGCCGTTCACCATCCGGCGCCGCGGCCTGATGCTGGTTTTGTCTTCGCCGTCGGGCGCCGGCAAGACCACGATCTCGCGCGAGCTTCTGGCGCGCGAACCGGGCCTCACCATGTCGGTTTCGGTTACGACAAGGACCAAGCGGCCCGGCGAGACCGGCGGCGTCGATTATCATTTCATCGATCCGACCGAGTTCAATCTCCGGGTCAATCGCCGCGAGCTGCTCGAATATGCCAAGGTGTTCGATCATTATTACGGTACGCCGCGCGCGCCCGTCGAAGCGGCGCTCGCGGCCGGGCGCGACGTATTGTTCGACATAGACTGGCAGGGAACGCAGCAACTCGCCGAGAACGCGCGCGACGATCTGGTCAGCGTGTTCGTTCTGCCGCCGTCGACGCGCGAGCTGGAGCGTCGGCTCAAGGCCCGGGCGCAGGACAGCGACAAGGTCGTCTCCGGCCGCATGAGCAAGGCGGCCGACGAGATGAGCCACTGGGCGGAATACGACTACGTGATTGTTAACAACGACATTCCCGACAGCGTCCGGCAGACTCAGGCGATTCTGCAGGCCGAGCGGCTGCGGCGCGATCGCCAGATCGGCCTGCACGAATTCGTCAAGGCTTTGCGCGAGGGGCAGTAGGCCCCCCTCGCGCGGCGAAGGCGCGCGCGAGGGCGCAGAACGCTTCGATCGACAGCGTTTCCGCGCGGGCAGTCGGATCGATCCCGGCATCGGCGAGCAGGCTCTCCGCATCCGGCCCGAGCGTCCGCAGCGCCTGGCGCAGCATCTTGCGGCGCTGCCCGAAGGCGGCCGCGACAACCCGTTCGAGACAATCCGGATCGGCCGGAAAGAGCGGCTCCGCGCGCGGTTCGATTGCGATCACGCTCGAGACGACTTTCGGCGGCGGCGTGAATGCGCGCGCGGGTATGTCGAACAGCCGCCGCACCTGTGCGCGCCATTGCGTCGCGACGCTGAGGCGCCCGTAATCGCGGCTGCCGGGTGCGGCAACCAGCCGTTCGGCGACCTCTTTCTGGAACATCAGCGTCAGGCTTTCGAACGCGGTGAGCTGAGGCAGCCAGGCGACGAGAAGCGCGGTAGAAATATTGTAGGGCAGATTGGCGACGATCTTGCGCGGGGCGCGCCCGAGGCGCGACACGTCGAGCGCGAGCGCGTCCGCCTCGATGATCTCGAGACGGTCCGGCCAGACCGGATGGAGTTCTTCGAGCGCGGCGATGGCCCGGCGGTCTTTCTCGATCGCAATGACACGATCGGGCCCGGCTTCCAGCAGCGCGCGGGTGAGGCCACCCGGTCCCGGGCCGATTTCGATCACGCAGCGGCCGGCAAGATCGCCAGCGGCGCGCGCGATGCGGCGCGTCAGATTGAGATCGAGCAGAAAATGCTGGCCGAGGGTGCGACGGGCGGTCAGGCCATGACGCGCGATGACGTCGCGCAGCGGCGGCAACGCCGGATCGGGGTCGTCCCGGTCAGTTTCGGATTTGAATGATGGCACTGCGCCGGAGCTCGGCGAGATAGGTCTTCGACGCGTCGTTGAGCGCCTCGGTGCGCAGTCGTTCCTGAATCTGGTCGCGGTTCGGCGTGACCGGGCCCCCTTCGCGACGGTCGCAGACCATGTAGATTTCGAAGCCCTGGGTGACCCGGTGTGCGGCGGTCGGAGCGTTGATTTCGGCGGCTTCGATCAAGGGCACGATTTCCGCCGGCAATTGCGAGACAAGACCGAGGCCGAGCTGTGGATTGGCGTTCAGCACCGGATCGATTTGCCGGGCAAACGCCTCGAATTCGGCGCAACTCGTCACCTGGCCGCGGATCGAATTGGCGAGGCCCTCGGCTTCGGCCACGTCCTCCGCCGGGGCCGCCGGCTGAACCGGGACGACCATCCGCGCGAGCTGGACCTGCGTGCCGCTGATTTCGTCGCTCTCGCGCTTGTCCATCAGGAAAACCAGCAGATAGCCGCTGGTGGTGCGAATCGGCCCCGCGACCTCGCCTACAGCAAAGCCAACCACGGCCGATTCGATTTCGGATTCGAGCGATGCGGAATTGAGCCACCCGAGCTGCCCCTCGTTGAGCGCGCTCGGTGCCTGTGAAAATTGCTGGGCCAACAGCGAGAACGGTACGCCGCTGCGAATCAACGCCAGAAGATTGTCGGCCGCGAGCCGCGCCTGCGCATCCTCTCCCGGCTGGCTCACCGCAACCAGCAATTCGGCAACCAGATACTGGGTCAGGCCGCTGCCGGATTCGATGCGCCGCAATCGCTCGTCGACCTGCGGGCCGGTGACCTGGATCTTCGAGCTGAATCGGCGCGAAATGGCATCGTTCCAGGCGAGCTCGGCACGGATCTGGTCGCGCAGCGTTTCGATGAGTACGCCGCCGCGATAGAGCATCTGTTCGAACTGCTCGATCGTCATATTGTTTCGGCTGGCGACGAACGCGAGGCGCTCCTCGACAACGGCTTCCGGTGCCGTCGTTCCTTCAAGCGCCGCGCCGTGAATTTTCAGGCGCTCGTCGATCAGAATCCGCAGCACATGCGGCTGCAGTTGTGCCTCGATCTGCGGCGTGTTCGGCAGCCCGCCGGCGAGGATGACCAGCTTGGTTCGCGTCGCGACGTCGAGGATCGTGATGACGTCGTCGTTCACCGTCGCTGCGATGCCGACGAGGCTTTGCCCGGCGGCCGGCGCGAAGAGGCCGGGGCCGGTCAGCAGCAGGATAAGGAGGGCGAAGAGCGAGCGGCGCAAGGCTGTACCGATGATGGGGTGGGTTGGGCTCGAGCGAGCTAATATAGGGGGCCCGGCGCGGCACGACAATGCGGCGGCATGCCTCAGAAAGGCAGGCCGACATCGCCAAGATACTTGAATCCGAGCTGCAGCAGGAAGTCGGTCGACGGGTCGTTTTCGTCGTCGCTGTAAAGATTGTGGATCGCCGAAAAGCGGACCAGGAGACACTCGTCCTCGTAGGTGAGGCCGCCGCCATAGGTCAGGAATGTGCTGGCGTCGATGTCGTAGCGGCTGACAAGGAACGCCGACCAGGTGTCGCTCATCTGCGAACTGATCGTCCCGGTCACCTCTTCGCGGTCGCCGAAATCGTTGCCGCTGCCGTCGATGAAGGTATACGCACCGGCGACGTTGAACGCCGGCGGTCCGATGATGAAACCCACCTCGTTTCGTTCGAATCGCGCGCCATTGACGTTGACCCGGAAGCGGTAGATCAGATCCACATATTCCATCGGGGAAACCTGGATCCGCCCGACCACGTCCGAGAAATCGTCGCGCAGGCCCGACCCGGCGCCGAACGCGCTGCCGCCGGCGATCCGGATGCTCTGGCCGAAGAACACACTCATCGACGCGCCGTCGTTCTCCATCGAGCTCCATTTGAACCCGTAGTCGACGCGTGTGCCGCTATCGACCCGGTCGAGCCCGGTGAAGCGGTCGGGATCGAACAGATGGGTTTCGTCGAACTCGAAATCCTGACTGTCCTCGTTCGGGATATCGCCGGTATTGCCGCCGCCCGGGCTCGCGATCAGCGAGAAGATTGGCTCAAGAACTTCGTGCGAATCGCCGACATGGCGCACCAGCGGCAGACTCCATTGGAAGGCGAGCTGCGGGAAGATTCGGCCTTCGAATCCGTCGACGGTCGGGCCGCTCGGATCCGGGTCGTCGGAATGCGGGTCGACTTGATTGACCCAGTAACCATCGCCGCGCAGCGACGCGGTAAAGCGGTACGTGTCGCCGAGCGGGCCGATATAGGGCAGCGTCCATTTTCCAGCGACGGACAGACGCGAGCTGTCGCGGCCGTCGATCCGGTTCAGCGACATCAGGCTCGCATCGAACGTGTAATAACCGCCGCTGACGCCCGGTTCGGTCAGGTAGTGCAACTCCATCAGCGGCGCCACGATCGGCGCTTCGGCATTGTCGTCGAAGTCGCGCGTGCCCTGGAACGCATAGGCATTGATTGCGGCGTAGCTGCGCCCGTAGAAGCCCTCCGCGAAGGCGCGGCTGGTCAGCGAGCGCGCGGTGCTGAGATCGTAGAGCCGCATGTAGGTCTTGTCGGTCGCGCGCTCGACGTCGAAACCCCAGCGCCAGTTGCGGGTCAAGTCGAACCGGCCGAATGCATCGATATGGCCGCGCAACTGGTCTTCCTTGATTACCGTCTGGCCGCCTTCCTCGTCCTCGCGATCGGCAATCGTCGCGCTCAGTGTGACGTTGAAAATGCCATTGCTGACCCGGCGTCGATACTCGCCCATCGCGACGATGCTCTGCTTGGTCGTGATGATGGGCATGAGAGTAAGATCTTCGTTGGGCGCAATCGCCCAGTAGTAAGCCGGCTGAATGGCGAGCCCGAGATCGTCGGTCGCGCTGAAGTTCGGTGCCAGAAAGCCGGACTGGCGCTCGACGGTCGGATCGGCATGCGAGAAATACGGCGTATAGAAGACCGGAATACCCGAAATCTCGATCCACGCATCCTGATACTCGATGCGCTGGGCTTCCTGGTCGTGCACCACCTTGATCGCCTTGATCTGCCAGAGCGGTGCGCGCATCCGGTCTTCCTCGCACAGATCGCAGGGCGAGAAGACGGCGCGGTTCATCAGGGTCCGGTTGCCCTCGGTGCGTATGGCGGAGGCGGCGGCGAGACGCGACCCGTCGTTGAGCAGAATGCGGATGCTCTGGATTGCGCCCTCGCGCAGATCGTCGGTCAGTTCGACGAACTCGCCGAAGAACACGTCGCCGGTCGGCTCGATGATACTGACATTGCCCGACGCGGTGACGGTGTTGGTGCGCTCGTTGTAGGTGACGCTGTCGGCGAGCAGAACGCGGTTGCCCTGCGAGATTTCCACATTGCCGGTTGCGACCACGACGCCGAGTTCCTCGTCGTAGACGACTTCATCGGCCAGCAGCAGGGCAGGCCGGTCACGGTCGGGTAGTTCGACCGCAAGACCCGCTCCCCCCGCCATCAGCAAGATCGCCACGGCGAGCGCCACAGCCCATACCGCCGCGAAGTGCCGCCCCAACGCCATCCGTCCCCCTGATTCTTGGCCGTCCTGCGACCTCCATTGTGCCCGATGCGCTCGCTGTCGGAAACACGGGTCTCGAAAAAAGCTAGTCGGGCTGTTGCTTTATCGTCGCAGGCCTCTGTGCTAGACGAGGCGGCAATCCGGCAACCCCCCGAGGCCCGTCCATGAAAATTGCCTTCGCCAAGCCCGAACTGCCCAAGAGCGGCACGCTCGCCGTCGCCGTCATGGACGATCGCAAGCTCGGCCCGTCCGCTGCCGCACTCGATCGCAAGACCAAGGGCGCGGTCGCGCGCGCCATCGCCGCCAGCCGGTTTCGCGGTCGCCCGGACGATCTTTTGGCATTGCTGGCCCCGGCGGGACTCGAATTCGACCGCCTGGTGCTCTTCGGCACCGGCAAGCCGGAGAAATTGAACGATCTCGGCCTGCAATCGCTTGGCGGACGGTTGATCGCTCATCTCAACAAAGCGGGCGCCGATTCCGCGGCGATCGCCATCGACGCGCTGCCGGGCCTCACGATGACACCGGCCGCTGCGGCGGCCGAAATCGCCTATGGCGCGCGGCTGCGCAGCTATCGCTTCGACAAGTACCGCACCAAGGAAAAGCCGGACGCGAAACCCACGCTGAAGAAGCTTTCGCTGCTTTGCGAGGAATCGGGGAAGGCGCGCAGCGACTTCGAGCCGCTCGAGCAGATTTCCGAGGGCGTGTTCTTTGCTCGCGATCTCGTGAGCGAGCCGGGCAATGTCATCCATCCCGAAAGCCTGGCGCGCGAGGCGCGGCGCCTGACCGAACTCGGCGTCAAGGTCGAGATCATGGGCGAGGCCGCGCTGAAGAAGCTCGGCATGAACGCTCTGCTCGGCGTCGGCCAGGGCAGCGCCCGCGAGAGCCAGGTCGCGGTCATGACCTGGAACGGGGCCGGCGACATGAAGCGCAACCGGCCGATCGCATTCGTCGGCAAGGGCGTGACGTTCGATTCCGGCGGCATTTCGATCAAGCCGGCCGCCGGCATGGAAGAGATGAAATGGGATATGGCCGGTTCCGGCGCCGTGATCGGTGCGATGCGGGCGCTGGCCGCGCGCGACGCCAAGGCGAACGTGATCGGCATCGTCGGGCTGGTGGAAAACATGCCCTCCGGCACGGCGCAACGCCCCGGTGACGTCGTGCAGTCGATGTCGGGCCAGACCATCGAGATCATCAACACCGATGCCGAAGGCCGCCTCGTACTCGCCGATATACTTTGGTACTGCCAGGACCGGTTCAAGCCGGTCGGCATGATTGATCTCGCAACCCTGACCGGCGCGATCATGATTTCGCTCGGCAAGGAACATGCCGGGCTGTTCTCGAACAACGACGATCTGTCGGCCGCGGTCGCCGCGGCGGGCAAGTCGGTCGGCGAGACGGTGTGGCGCATGCCGATGGGCGATGTCTATGACAAGCAGATCAATTCCGACATCGCCGACATGAAGAATACCGGCAGTCGCTATGGCGGTTCGATCACGGCGGCTCAGTTTCTGCAGCGCTTCGTGAATGACGTGCCCTGGGTGCATCTCGACATCGCGGGCATGGCCTGGAGCGACAAGGATGCGCCGACCATTCCCAAGGGCGCGACCGCTTTTGGTGTGCGCCTGCTCGATCGGCTGGTTTCGGACCGTTACGAAAAGAAATAACAGCGATGGCCGAGGTCCGGTTCTATCATTTGCAGCGCTCGACGCTGGAATCGGTCCTTCCCAAGTTTCTCGAGCGGGTCGTCGAACGTGGCCAGCGCGCCGTGGTCATGGCGGATTCGCCCGAGCGGGTCGAGGCACTGACCAATCAGCTCTGGACCTACAGCGATCGCGTGTTTCTGCCGCACGGCAATATCCGCGACGGGCATGCCTCGAAGCAGCCGATCTGGCTTACCGATACGGACGAAAACCCGAACGGCGCGCAGGTGCTGTTCCTCAGCGACGGCGCGACTTCGGCGCGGATCGGCGAGTTCGAAACCTGCGTTGAGCTGTTCGACGGTAATAACGAGACCGCGGTCGCTGCAGCGCGCGACCGCTGGCAGCGTTACAAGGCCGACGGTCATGTCGTGATCTACTTTCAGCAGGACGAGCGCGGAAGTTGGGAGGAGAAGGCGCGCGGTTAGGCGCGCTGCCTCGCGAAATGGCAAGCGATCCATCGGCCACAGGCGGCGCACCGCGCCTCGACGATCTGCTCGATCCCGAGCGGGCGCTCGAATCCGACACGATTTCCTACGGGCTGCGCCAGTGTCGGCACGGGCCAATGCTGTTCAACCGGCGCGATCTGTATATCGGCTGTTCGCTCGAAGCCTATGGCGAATTTTCCGAAGGCGAGATCATCGTTCTGTCGCAGTTGCTGCGCCCCGGCGCGGTGATCGTCGAAGCCGGTTCCAATATCGGCGCTCATACCGTGCCGCTGGCGCGCATCGCCGGCCCGTCGGGTTTCGTTTACGCCTTCGAGCCGCAGCGGCTCGCCTTCCAGCTCCTCTGCGCGAATGTGGCGCTCAACGCGCTCGCGAACGTATCGGCGTGCTGCGAAGCGCTCGGGCGCGCAACCGGCACCGCGCATGTGCCGCAATTGCGGCCCGATATCGAGCAGAATTTCGGTGGTGTCGCGATCGAGCATCAGGCGGCCGGCGAAAAGGTGCCGGTGACCACGATCGATAGCCTGGGTCTGAAGCGGCTCAATCTCGTGAAGGCAGACGTCGAAGGGATGGAGCAATCCGTGCTCGAAGGCGGCCGCGAGACGATCGAACGGCTACGACCGATCCTCTATCTCGAGAACGACCGCCGCGACCATTCGCCGGCTCTGATTCGCCTGATCGAATCGCTCGGCTATCGCGCCTGGTGGCATAGCCCGCCGATGTACAACCCACATAATTTTTTCGGCACGACCCGCGACCTGCTACCCGGCGCTATCTCGCTGAATCTTCTGGCGCTGCCCGCGGACCGCCGCGCGGAGATCAATCTCGAACCCGTCGCCGGGCCGGATCACTGGCCCATCCCTTAAGGGCCTTGTGCTTCGGTCAGCGCTTCCTGCGCTCGAAACCAGGCGGCTTCGGCCTTCGCGATCGCGCTCTCGGTTTCCTTCAGGCGGCGCTGCAGCGCGACGACACCGTCGGCCGGACCGGTATAGAGTTTGGGATCGGCAAGACGGGACTCGATGACCTGCTTTTCGGCGACCAGCGTGTTGAAGCGTCGCTCCGCGGCTTCGGCCGCGCGGCGAACCGGCGCAATCGCGGCCCGCGCTTCCGCACCTTCGCGCCGCCGGTCCTTGCCGCCGGCCGCGTTGTTGCGCGCATCGCCATTGCCCGATTTGCGCCCAAGCCCGGCGACATAATCGTCGAGGTCGCCCTCGAACGGTGCGCAGGCCCCATCGGCCGCGATCCACAGCCGGTCGGCCGTGAGGCGGATCAGATGCGGATCGTGCGTTACCAGCAGGACCGCACCGTCGAACGAGTTGATCGCATCGACCAGCGCGCGCCGCGCGTCGATATCGAGATGGTTGGTCGGCTCGTCGAGCAGCAGCACATGCGGTGCCGCGGCGCTCATCAGCGCGAACAGCAGCCGCGCCTTCTCGCCGCCGGAGAGCTTGCTGACAATCGTCTTCGCTTTTTCCTCGCCGAGACCGAAGCGCGCAAGCTGTGATCGGCAGCGTTCGTCGGTCGCGCGCGGCATGGCGCGCTGCATATGCAGGAGTCCGGTCGCATTGCGATCGAGTTCGTCGGTCTGGTGCTGGGCGAAATAGCCGACGCGCAGGCGCGTGTTGCGCTGCAGCTTGCCTTCGAACGGCTGCAGCCGCCCGGCGAGCAGCCGCATCATCGTCGATTTGCCATTGCCGTTAACGCCGAGGATCGCGATGCGATCGTCGGCATCGACCCGCAGATCGACATGGCGCAACACAGGATTCGCGGGATCGTAACCGACCGTCACCTCGTCGATCACCATGACCGGCGACGACAGTTCCTCGATCTCGGGGAAGTTAAGCGTGGTGGTTCCGGTCTCGATCACCGGCGGGGTCGCGTTCAGTTTGGCGATCGCCTTCAGGCGCGACTGCGCCTGGCGCGCCTTGCTCGCCTTGTAGCGGAAGCGGTCGACGAAGGCCTGCATATGCTTGCGCTGTACGTCGGCCTTGGCCGCGGCGGCACCCGCCTGCATGAGTTGCTGGCTGCGCGTCGATTCGAACGTGTCGTAGTTGCCGTTATACGACGTCAGCTTTCGCTGCTCGAGATGCACGATGCGATCGACCGCGCGGTTCAGCAGTTCGCGGTCGTGGCTGACCAGGATCAAGGTGCCCGAGAAATTGCGCAGCCAATCCTCGAGCCACAAGGCTGCCTCGAGATCGAGATGATTCGTCGGTTCGTCGAGCAGCAACAGATCGGGCCGTGCGAACAAAACGGCCGCCAGTGCGACGCGCATCCGCCAGCCGCCGGAAAACTGCCCGACCGGACGCTGCTGCTGTGCCTCGTCGAACCCGAGGCCGGCGAGGATACGCGCGGCCCGCGCGGGCGCGCTGTGTGCATCGATGCGCAGCAGCTCTTCATGCACTTCGCCGATGCGATGCGGATCGGTCGCGGTCTCGGCTTCGATCAGCAGGGCGGCGCGCTCGCGATCGTTGGCCAGCACCGTCTCGACCAGGCTCTGCGGCCCCTCCGGCGTCTCCTGCGCGACGGTCCCGATCCGCCAGCTCGAAGGAATGTCGATGGTTCCGGCATCGGGCCCGATCTCGCCGAGCAGCAGGCGCAGCAGCGTCGTCTTGCCGGTGCCGTTGCGGCCGACCAGGCCGGCATGCTGGCCCGGCGCAAGCGTAAGCTCGGCATTCTCGAGGAGAGGCCGGCCGGCGACGCGGTAGGTGAGGTTGTTGATCCTGAGCATGGCGGCGGGTCCTAGCATTCCGCCCGGCCCGGCGGAAGGGGCGGGCGATCCGATCTCGGTGGCGGGGCGGCGGTTGCCCGGGCGCGGAGCAGCCGTTATAAGCACGCGGCTTTCAGAAACTGGAGTTGCAGCAATGGCCGTCGAACGTACGCTCTCGATCATCAAGCCGGATGCCACGCGGCGGAACCTTACGGGCAAGATCAACGCCCGCTTCGAAGATGCCGGCCTCCGCATCGTGGCGCAGAAGCGCGTCCGATTGTCGCGTGCCCAGGCCGAAGCGTTCTACGGAGTGCATCGCGAGCGGCCGTTCTTCGACAGCCTCTGCACCTTCATGACCAGCGGCCCGGTCGTCGTTCAGGTGCTCGAAGGCGAGAACGCCGTTCAGCGCAACCGCGACATCATGGGTGCGACCGACCCCGCCAAGGCCGCCGCTGGCACGATCCGCAAGGATTTCGCCGAATCGGTCGAAGCCAACTCGGCGCATGGGTCGGATTCGGCCGAGAACGCTGCGAACGAGATCGCCTTCTTCTTCAAAGAAAGCGAGATCGTCGGCTGACGATCGTCGGTCGGCCTGCCGTCTAGAGCAGGAACAATCCCATCAGGATCAACGCGAGCGCGATCGCGACCGACGAAACGGCGGCGAGTTTGACGAAACTGCTGTAGGTACTGCGGTGGTCGGTCAGCATCTGATCGTGTTCGGCCATCTCGTATCCTCGTATGTCTCGACCCGGATCCGGCGGTTGTTTAGCGCGCCGCGGCCGCGCGGGCAAGAATCCTCACGCTTCCGGCGGATTGAGGATGAATTCAGGGGCCGGCGGTCGCGCATCGACAATGGCCCGTTCGTCGACGACCCGGACGCGGCCCTCGGCCACCAGGCGCAGCGCCAGCGGATAGGCCCGGTGCTCGGCCTCCAACACCCGCGCCGCCAGCGCGTCGGGCGTATCGTCGGCCCGGACCGGGACGGCTGCCTGCACGATGATCGGCCCGGTGTCGGTTTCGAACCGGACGAAATGCACGCTGCAGCCGGCGAATTTCGCGCCGGCTGCCAGGACGCGGGCGTGGGTATCGAGGCCGGGAAAGGCCGGCAGCAGCGAGGGATGGATGTTGATCATCCGGTCGCGCCAGGCGGTGACGAAATCGCGCGTCAGTAGACGCATGAAGCCGGCAAGGCAGACGAAATTGGCGCCGGCATCGCGCAGCGCCCGGTCGAGCACGGTGTCGAACGAGGCGCGGTCGGCAAAATCCTGTTGATTGACGATGTGCGTGGGGATACCCGCCTGTCGCGCGCGGCCAAGTCCGGCCGCCTCTGCATTGTTGGAAATGACGGCGACGATCTGGGCCGGCATCGCGTCATCGCGGCAGGCATCGATCAGCGCCTGAAGATTGCTGCCGCGGCCCGAAATCAGCACGCCGACTTTCAGCGGCGTTGCCGGATCGGGCGCCCGCACGTTCAGCGCCATGTCTCCAGACCATGCAACGCGACCGCCGGATCGGATTCGCCGCGTGCGACGATGTCGCCGATCGCGACCGTTTCGATGCCCTGCTCGCGCAGCAATGCCGCAACCGCGTTGGCATCGTCGGCAGCCACGACGGCGATCATGCCGATCCCGCAATTGAATGTGCGCGCGAGTTCGAGCGGTTCGATGGCGGCGCTGGCCATAAGCCAGCAAAATACCGGTGGCAGCGTCCAGGTGCTCGCATTGAGCCGGAAGCCGCAATTCGCGGGTACAACGCGCGGCGGGTTTTCGACGAGGCCGCCCCCGGTAATGTGAGCGAAGGCCTTGACCTTGCCGCTGTGGCAGGCGGCGAGGCCGGGCCGGACATAAAGTCGCGTCGGCACGAGCAGCGCCTCGCCCAGCGATTGGTCCGGCGCGAAAGGCGCGGGCGCGTCATAGCCGATGCCGGCTTCGGCAACGACGCGGCGGACCAGCGAGAATCCGTTCGAATGCACGCCGCTCGCCGCAAGGCCGAGCACGATATCGCCCGGGCGCACGTTCTCGCCCGTGAGGATCCCGTCGCGCTCGACCGCGCCGACCGCAAATCCCGCAAGATCGTAATCGCCCTCGCTGTACATGCCGGGCATCTCGGCGGTTTCGCCGCCGATCAACGCACAGCCTGCCTCGCGGCAGCCGGCGGCAATGCCGGCGACGATGCGGCGGCCGGCCTCGACATCGAGCCGGCCGGTCGCGAAGTAATCGAGGAAGAACAGCGGTTCGGCGCCCTGCACCACAAGATCGTTGACGCACATCGCGACCAGATCGATCCCGATCGTGTCGTGGCGGCCTGTCTCGATGGCGATCCGGAGTTTGGTCCCGACGCCGTCGGTGGTCGCGAGGAGGAGGGGGTCGCGAAAGCCGGCGGCCTTCGGATCGAACACGGCGCCGAACCCGCCGAGCGCGGCGCCACTTCCGCTGCGGGCGGTCGCGCGCGCAAGCGGTTTGATCGCATCGACAAGGGCGTTGCCGGCATCGATATCGACCCCGGCATCGCGATAGGTAAGGCCCTGGCCTTTGCGCCCGCGGTTTATGGTCACCTCCCTGGGGATCGGGTATAAGCTTCGGGCGCGGGCGTTGCCGGCATGTTCCGGCCGCGAACCGCGGGAAACATAGCCCATCGCGGACGCTTTGCAATGCCACGTACCCTGTTCCGGAATGCCCTGCTGATTGCCTGCCTGACGGGCTTCGGTGCCCTTGCGGCGCCGGAGGCGGCGCGGGCCCAGGAACTCCTGACGGTCAGTGGTGTCGAGGTCGACGTGACCGGAGAGAACGCCTCGGCGGCCCGCAACGCCGCGATCACGCTCGGCCAGCGCAAGGCGTTCGAAAAGCTGCTCGCCCAAATGGTGGATTCGGCCTCGGTCGCTTCGTTGCCGCCGGCGTCCGACGATCAGATCGGCGCCATGGTTTCGGATATCGAAATCGAATCCGAGCGCACCTCGGCCGTGCGTTATCTCGGCGTGCTGACCTATCGTTTCTATGCCGATGCGGTGCGCGCCTATCTCTCGGGCAGCGGCGCGCGTTTCTCGGCCACGCAAAGCCCGCCAGTCCTTGTGCTGCCGGTGCTGATCGAGGGTGCATCGCAAACATTGTGGAGCGATCAGAATGGCTGGCTTGCCGCCTGGAGCGGCTATACCGGCAGCGGGCTGGTACCGCTGCGTGTGCCGCTCGGCGATCTCGAAGATCTCGCGGCGATTGATGCCGAAAGGGCGCTGGCCGGCGACCTCGCCGCGCTCGATGAGGTGGCGCGACACTATGGCGCAGCCGACGTGCTGGTCGCCGAAGCGCGGCTCGAGCCCACCGGAGGAACCGACGGCGCCCAAGGCGCGAAGGTGCGACTGACGGTAAAACGCTATGGCCCGACCGGGCTGACCGACACATTTGTCGATGAAGTGAGCGGCAGCAGTGCCGATGTTTCCGCCCTGTTTACCGCTGCCGTCGCCACCGTCGATGCCCGGCTGCAGGAGAGCTGGAAGGCGCAGGCAATTGGAACTTCCGCCCTGTCGGGTGGTACAGGCCGCCTCGAAGTGACCGCGCCGCTGGCCGGGCTCGAGGAATGGCTGGAGATCCGTCGGCGCCTGGCGCAGGTGCCGTCGGTTCAATCGGTCGATATGCGCTATCTCGCGCTGACCGAAGCGCGCTTCGACCTGCTCTATGGCGGCGATCAGCCGAGCCTCGAGCGTGCGCTCGCCGGGCGCGGTCTGTCGCTGATGGCCACTACCGGAAACTGGACCCTGCAACTGAGTGGCGGATTCACACCGGCGCCCTTGCCGGTCGAACCGGTTGCCGACGAGGCGCAACTCGATGACGTCGGAACCGATCCGGCCATCGATCCGGGGGTCGACGCCACCACCGATCCGACGCTGCAACCTTGAACCTCTTCTCCGGATCGGCGTTGCTGCCGCTGTTACCCAACCTGATCACGCTGACGCGGCTGTTTTCCGTACCGCTGATGGTCTGGCTCATTCTCGAGCAACGCTTCGCGCCGGCCTTCTGGCTGTTCGTTGCGGCCGGGGTGAGCGATGCGCTCGACGGATTTCTCGCGCGCAAGCTGAAGCTCCGCTCGACGGTCGGCGCGTTTCTCGATCCGCTCGCCGACAAGGCACTGCTGGTCGGTGTCTATGTGACGCTCGGCCACATGAACTATGTCGCCGAATGGCTGGTCATCATCGTGGTGTTCCGCGATATCATCATCATCGGCGGCGCCATCCTCTATCAGACACTCACCCAGTCGCTGAAGATGCAGCCCTTGTTCGTGAGCAAGGTAAATACTGTCGCCCAGATCGGGTTGGCGGCGCTGCTGCTGGCGCGGCAGGGGCTCGGCTTCAACGATTTCGGGCTGACCGATTATCTGGTCTATGCCGTTGCGGCGACGACGATCGTCTCGGGCGGCGCCTATGTCTTCGTTTGGGGGCGCCGGTACATCGGGATGGAGCCTTCCAAATGAACCGCGTGAGCATCGAACGGCGCGTCCTCTGGTCGCTTGCCATCCTGCTGGCGGTCGGATTCATCCTCTACATGCTGCGCGGTGTGCTGCTGCCGTTTGTCGCCGGCATGGCGATCGCCTATTGCCTCGATCCGCTCTGCGACCGGATCCAGCGGCTCGGCTTGTCGCGCACCTGGGCGACGGCGGTCGTGACCACCGTCTTCGCGCTCATTGTGTTGATCCTGCTGGCGGTGCTGGTGCCGCTGCTCTATGAGCAGTTCGTCGCACTCGCCGAAAACCTGCCGGAGTATATTGGCGTGATCGCCGACAAGATCGATCCGCTGCTGGCCGAAATCCGCCAAATTGCGCCGGGCGCGACGTCGCCGGACCTCGGCAGTGTTGCCGGCACGATCAGTAGCGCGATGTCGTGGATTGGTGGCGCGATCGGCGGCATTCTCACCGGCAGCCTGGCCTTCTTCAATGTGGTCTCGCTGATCTTCGTCACGCCGATTGTCGCCTTCTATCTGCTGCGCGACTGGGACCGGATCGTCGCGAAGATCGATAGCTGGCTGCCGCCGCGCCATGCGCCTGTTGTTCGCCAGCAGATGCACGAGATCGATCGCACGCTCGCCGGATTTGCGCGCGGCCAGGCGACGATCTGTCTTTTTCTCGCGGGCTTCTATGGCATAGGCCTGACCGCGATCGGACTCAATTTCGGTCTCGCGATCGGCGTGTTCGCCGGGCTGCTCTCGTTCATTCCCTATGTCGGCAGTATCGTCGGGCTGATCGTATCGGTCGGGCTTGCCTATGTGCAGTTCGATAACTGGGCGTGGGTCGCCGTGACGGCCGGCATTTTCATCCTGGGCCAGGCGATCGAGGGCAATATCCTGCAGCCGAAGCTGCTCGGCGAAAATGTCGGGCTGCATCCGGTCTGGGTGATTTTCGCCTTGCTCGCCGGCGGCGCACTGTTCGGATTCCTCGGGCTGTTGCTGGCGGTACCGGTCATGGCGGTGATCGGCGTCGTGTCGCGTTTTGCGCTCGGCCGCTTCCTTGCAAGCCGCCTTTTCGATCCCGACGGTGCGGACAATCCGCCGACGTCGTTGCCGCCACCGCCCGCACTCTGATTTCGATCCGATGATGGTCAGGCGATGACCGGTGCGCGTGGCCAACTGCCCTTCGAATTTTCGCACGAGCCCGATTTTCGGGAGGAAGCGTTTATCGTCGCCGCCTGCAACCAGGCGGCGCGGGCCTGGATCGAACGCTGGCCCGAATGGCCGGGCCCCGGCCTCGCAGTGCATGGCCCCGCCGGCAGCGGCAAGACGCATCTCAGCGCGATCTGGCAGGCGCGGAGCGAAGCCGCCGCGATCGATCCGGCTGCCCTCGAACCCGCGCGGGTTCCCGAGCTTCTGGGCGATGCGCGCGCCGCACTTATCGACTGGCCAGGCGATCCGACGCTATCGCCCGCCGGCGAGCAGGCGCTGGTCCATCTTTACAACCTGCTGGCCGAGCAGGGCGGGCATCTGCTGCTGCTGGCGCGAACGCCGCCGGCGCGCTGGCCGATCCGGCTCGCCGATCTGCGATCCCGGCTTGCGGCCCTGCCGGCGATACGGATCGATCCGCCGGACGACGAATTGCTGCAGGCCTTGTTCGCCAAGTTGCTAGCCGACCGGCAACTCGAAGCCACCCCCGATGCGATTGCCTATCTGCTGGCGCGGATGGAGCGGTCTTTTGACGCAGCCCGCTCGCTTGTGGCGGAACTTGACCGGCGGGCCCTCGCCACCGGCCGCAAGATCACCATATCCCTGGTGCGAGAGACGTTGGCTGGAAGCGGGGAAACGGCGCCCGATCGGACGTAGACGGCGCTGTCATGAATCCGTAACGGTTCTTTAATGGAATCGTCGCTTTTCTGCCGGAAATCCTTCCGCTATGCACGTCGAGGCGCAGGGGGTTGTCGAGCGACGCATGTCCCAGGAATTCGAGCTGAAACTGCATTTGCCGGAGCGGCAGGTGGCTGCGTTCCGTCGCGAAATGCTGCTGCAGCGTTTCGCGCGCGGCCCGATTACGACGCGCAATCTGCGCAGCATCTACTTTGACACCGCCGACCGCGACCTCTCGAAGGCCGGCATTGCGCTGCGCGTGCGGCGGGTCAATCGTCGATGGCTCCAGACGATCAAGCTGCCGGTTCCGACCGCGAGCGCACAGGTCCACGAAGAGATCGAAGCGCCGGTCCGGGGCGCGGTGCCGGAACTGGGTGCGCGCGAGCGCGACATTCTTGCGCGCACCTGCGATACGGCGATCGATCCGGCGGCGCTCGCGCCCATCTTCGAAACCAGCATCAGGCGGACGATCTGGCCGCTGCGTTTCGAAGGTACCGACATCGAGCTCGTCTACGATCGGGGCCTGGTCGAAGCCGACGGGCGCGAGGAGCGCATCTCCGAGATCGAACTTGAGCTCGAGAGCGGCGCGCCGCAGCGGCTCTTCGACGTTGCGCTGAAGCTGATCGAAGCGCACCCGCTCACGATCGAGCCGCGGACCAAGGCGGCACGCGGGTTTTCGCTCGCAGATGGATGGCAGCCCGAACCCGTGAAGTCCGCGCCGCTGGTGCTCGATGCCGATATGACCGTCGGCGCCGGTCTTATGGCGATGATCGAGAATTGTCTGCAGCTCTACCACCGCAACAGCGTCGTGTTGCGTCATGGCGACGATCCCGAAGGCATCCATCAGATGCGGGTCGCCTTGCGCCGCCTTCGGGCCCTCATTGGCGCCTGTCGCGACACATTGCCGGCCGATATGTTCGCGTATCTCACGGAGGCGCTGCGCTGGTTGCAGCAACAGCTCGGCCCGGCGCGCGACTGGGACGTGTTCATTGCCGAGACGCTGGCGCCGATGCAGCGCCGGCTGCCCGACGACGGCGATCTGCCAACACTGCAAATTGCTGCCGCTGCGCGACGCGAGGATGCGTATCGTCACGCCAAGGAAACCATCGACGACCGACGCCATTGCGAGATCATGCTGCGGATCGGCGGGTGGCTTGCCGGCGATGACTGGCTCGAGCACGACGGCGATGCGCCGCTCGGCGATTTTGCCCGCGATCGGTTGCAGGGTCGCTATCGCCGGCTGCGCCGTTTCGGCAAGGCCGACAACTTGGCCCTGGTCGAACTCCACGAGTTGCGCATCGCAGCCAAGAAGATGCGATACTTGGCCGAGTTCTTCCGCCCGATCTATCCGCGCAAGGCAAGCAGGGCGTTCCTGCTGGCGCTGGCCGAGCTGCAGGACGATCTGGGCTCGATCAACGATGCGGTTGTCACCGAGCATCTGATGGCCGATGTCGAGCCTCTACTCGTCGCACACATCGGCAAGGTCCGGTCGGCGCAGGTGCGTTCGCTCATCGCCGGTTGGCAGGCACAGCGTGTCGAGCATGATCTGGTCCGCTTCCGGAAGGTCTGGAACCGATTTCGCAAATGTCCGGTCTTCTGGCCGAAGCCGCCCAAATCGCAATCCGTCGAAGACGATCTCGAGTTGCGCGGCCTGGTCGCCGACGAACGCCCCTAATCGAGTTCGCGCGGCGCGATGAAGCGGCGCAGCGTCGCCTTCGCCGTACCGATATCGCGCCAGCGATCGATGTCGAGATCGAAGACGGCGAGCCCGCCGGTCGGATACTTGCCGCGCAGGCGTTGCATGTCCTCGCTGCGATCGCCGCCGCCCAGTTCGGACGCGAGCGTCTGGATGCCGGGATTGTGGCCGATCACCATCACCTGGTCGGCGTTCGCTGGCAGTGCGGCCAGCAGGCTGCGGATAGTTTCGGGCGCAGCCAGATAGAGCGCGTCTTCGAACTGGATCTCCGGCGGGGGCGTCCAGCCGGCCGAAACGAGTACACAGGTCTCGCGAGTCCGCCGCGCAGTCGAGCACAGGACCAGACGCGGCGTCAGGCCTTCGCTCTCGATGAACCGCCCAATCGACGGAGCGGCGCTTCGGCCGCGTTTGGAGAGCGAACGCTCGAAATCGGACCCGTCCGGGTCGTCCCAGCTCGATTTCGCGTGCCGCAGCAGGTAAAGCCGTTTCATCCGCGTCCTTTCGGGTTTCGCCGATTCGGAGCCAGAGGGGCCGCGACAGGGCGGGCCGACATGATAAAATACATATTATGACATTAGTGTTGGAGACGCGGCCGGAAGCCGGCGCCGCCGGGAACCGGATTCGCGGGAGCGACCTATGAACGAGATGGCCTTGCCCGACCGGGCGATGGGTGCGACCGAGGAAAGCCGGTTCATCAACCGTGAGCTCTCCTGGCTCGCGTTCAACGAGCGCGTCCTCGAGGAAGCGTTCAATGTTCGTCACCCGCTGCTGGAGCGGCTGCGCTTTCTGTCGATCTCGGCGAACAATCTCGATGAATTCTACATGGTGCGCGTTGCCGGGTTGCGCGGCCAGGTCGCCGCCGGCATCTCGACGCCGAGCGAGGACGGACTCACGCCCTTGCAGCAGCTTGTCGCGATCAACGCGCGCTCGTTCGATCTCCTGCGCACGCAGCAGGTCTGCTGGCGCGAGCTTCGTCACGAGATGCGAGAGGCGGGCATCGCATTGGTGGATGCGGCCGAACTCACCGAAACCGAGCGGCAATGGCTCGACGGCTATTTCCAGGACGAGATCTTCCCAGTCCTGACGCCGATGGCGGTCGATCCGGCGCATCCTTTTCCGTTCATTCCGAATCTCGGCTTCTGCATCGTGCTCGAATTGCACGGTCGGGAGGAGGGACGCCAGATGCGCGCGCTCCTCCCGCTGCCTGCACTCATCACGCGATTCATACGTCTGCCCGGCGAGCGCATCCGGTTCGTGCCGCTCGAGGAGCTGGTCGGGCTTTATTTCGACCGGTTGTTCCCCGGATTCGATGTCATCGCGCATGGCCGCTTCCGCCTGATCCGGGATAGCGAAATCGAAATCGAGGAAGAGGCCGAGGATCTGGTCCGCCTATTCGAAAGCGCCCTCAAGCGCCGCCGGCGCGGCAATGTGATCCGGCTCAAGGTCAATGAGGGCATGCCCGAAGAGCTGCTGTCGTTTGTCATCGACGAGCTCGACGTGTTGCGCAGCGATGTGTTCGTGCTCGACGGGCTGCTCGGCCTTGCCAGCATCTCGAAGCTTATCGTCGATGACCGGCCGGATCTCAAGTTTACGCCGTTCAACGCGCGTTTCCCGGAGCGGATCCGCGACATGGGTGGTGACTGTTTTGCCGCAATCCGGCAGAAGGACATCGTCGTCCATCACCCCTATGAGAGTTTTGACGTGGTGGTGCAGTTCGTGCGCCAGGCGGCGCGCGATCCATCCGTCATCGCGATCAAGCAGACGCTCTACCGTACCAGCGACGATTCGCCGGTGGTCAAGGCGCTGATCGAGGCAGCAGAGGCGGGGAAGTCGGTGACCGCCCTGGTCGAGCTCAAGGCGCGTTTCGACGAGGAAGCAAACATCCGCTGGGCGCGCGATCTCGAACGGGCCGGCGTGCAGGTCGTCTACGGGTTTCTCGAGCTCAAGACCCACTCGAAGATATCGCTGGTGGTTCGTCGCGAGGGCTCGGCATTGCGCTCTTATGTGCATTTCGGCACCGGCAATTATCATCCGGTGACGGCGAAGATTTATACCGACCTATCGTTCTTCACCTGCGATCCGGCGCTCTGCCAGGACGCCGTGCGCATGTTCAACTATATGACCGGCTACGCGCGGCCGGAGCGGATGGAGAAACTCGCGATCGCGCCGCTCACCTTGCGGCCGACCTTGCTCGGCCTGATCCGCGAAGAGATCGAGCATGCGAAGGCCGGGCGGCCGGCGGCGATCTGGGCGAAGATGAACGCGCTGGTCGACTGCGACATCATCGATGCGCTGTACGAGGCATCGCAGGCGGGCGTTTCGATCGAACTCGTGGTGCGCGGCATCTGCTGCCTCCGGCCTGGGGTGCCGGGTCTCTCCGAGAACATCCATGTGAAGAGCATAATCGGGCGGTTCCTCGAGCATTCGCGCATCGTCTGCTTCGGCAACGGCAACCGCCTGCCTTCGCGCAAGGCCAAGGTGTACATCTCTTCGGCCGACTGGATGCCGCGCAATTTCGACCGCCGTCTCGAAGTGCTGTTGCCGATCGAGAATCCGACCGTTCATCAGCAGGTGCTCGACCAGATCATGATCGCCAATCTCAAGGACAATCTGCAGAGCTGGGTGCTGCGACCCGACAGTTCATACCGACGGCTCGACCCGGAACCGGAACCGTTCAGCGCGCATACCTACTTCATGACCAACCCGAGTCTTTCCGGCCGCGGCAGCGCGCTCAAGCGCTCCCGTCAGGTGCCGGGCAGCCTCCAACTGGCTCGCGGCTGATCGAAGCGCGGATGCCGGCAGCCAGGCGAGGTCGCGGCAGCGAACGGATCGGCGTGGTCGATATCGGGTCGAATTCGATCCGGCTGGTCGTGTTCGACGGCGAGACCCGCGCGGCGCAGGTCGTATTCAATGAAAAGGTCCTGTGCGGCCTCGGGCGTGGCCTCGACGAAAGCGGCCAGCTCCATGAAGAGGGCGTCGAGCAGGCGCTCGCCAATCTCAACCGGTTCGTCCGGCTTGCGCGCGCGATGGCCGTCGGCGAGCTGCATCTGCTGGCAACCGCGGCCGTGCGGGATGCCTCCAACGGACCGGAATTCTGCCGCCAGGTCGAACAGCAATGCGGCGCGCCGGTGCGTGTGCTGAGCGGCGAAGAAGAGGCGAAATTCTCCGCATCCGGCGTCGTCGCCGGCACGCCCGAGGCCGATGGCATGATGGGCGATCTCGGCGGCGGCAGCCTTGAGCTGGTGCGGCTCAACGAAGGGAAAATCGGCGCCTACGGCACCCTGCCGCTCGGCCCGGTCCGGCTGATCGGCAGCGCGCTCGGCGATCGCGAGAGCGCGCGCAAGATCATCGACCGGCATCTGACCTCGCTGCCCTGGCTCAACGAGATCGCCGGCAAGCGTTTCTATGCGGTCGGCGGCGCGTGGCGAAATCTCGCGCGCATCCATATGGAGCAGACGCATTATCCGCTGCATATCATCCATCAATACCGGTTGAGCCGCAGCGAAGGGGAAAACCTCGCGCGCGTCGTCGGCCGGCTCGGGCGGCGGAGCCTCGCGACCATCCGCGGCGTCTCGCGCAAGCGCGTCGAGACATTGCCCTTCGCGGCCCTGCTGCTGGAGCGGCTGCTGCGGCATGCCGCACCGTCGGAAATCGTGTTTTCGGCCTACGGGTTGCGCGAAGGATTCCTGTTCAATCGTCTGACCCGCACCGAACAGCGCAAGGATCCGCTCATCGCCTACGCGCGCGAACTCGGCACGCGCGAAAGCCGCTTCGGCGATCCCGGCAAGGACCTCGCCGCCTGGATCGCACCGATCCTGCCGCCGGCGGAACTTTTGTCGGAACGGCTGGTGCGCGCGATCTGCCATATGAGCGATATCGGTTGGCGCGAACATCCCGACTATCGCGCCGAACATAGTTTTTACCGGATGCTGCATCTGCCGGCCGTCGGCTGGAACCATCGCGACCGCATCTTCGCGGCGACCGCGATCTCCTATCGCTATGGCGGCGAGATGGCCGAGAACAGTGCGGTCGAACGGTTGCTCGACGGCGACGGACGGCGCCAGGCTATCGCGCTGGGCCTGGCGCTGAGGCTCGCCTTCTCGATCAGCGGGGGCGGCGCCACGGGATTGCTGAAAAACGCAGCCTTGCGGCTCGAGCCCGAACGCCTCGCGCTGGCGTTGCCGACCGGCGAGGTCGCGCTCTATGGCGAGGCGGTGAAACGCCGGCTCGAAGCGCTCGGCCGGGCCCTGGAGCGGCCCGTGACCTTCGTTGCGACCGACGGGGCTGCCAATCGCTGACAAAGGCGGGTTAGACTTCACGCCCGAGAGGCGAGGAGACGCTGTGCTCTATCTCGTGCGTCACGGTGAAACGGCCTGGAACGCGGCCGGGCGCTATCAGGGGCGGCTCGATTCGCCACTGACCGAACGCGGTCGCGCGCAGGCCGATGCGGTCGGCTGGTTGCTCGCGAAGATCGTCGGTACTACGGAACGGCCGCTGCGCGCCTATGTGAGCCCGGCCGATCGCGCGCGCGAAACGGCGGCGATCATGGCGCGCCATGTTCCGCTCGACCCGGTCGACGACGCGCGGCTCGGTGCCGTGACCACCGGCTCGTGGGACGGGATGACCGAACCAGAAATCGAAAAAGAGAATCCCGGCATCTTCGATGGCGCCGGTCCCTTGGATTATTTCTTCAGCGCGCCGGACGGCGAGCGCTTTGAGGCGGTGTCGGATCGCGTCGCCGGCTGGCTGAAGGATTGCAGTACGCCGGCGGTCGTCGTGTCGCACGGCCTGATCCTGCGGATCGTTCGCGGCCTTCATCTCGGCTTGTCGCGACCGGAGATGCTGGCATTCACGATGAAGCAGGATGCCATATGCGTCCTCGGCGATGGCGCCGCGCATATCGTCGAAAACAATCCGCCCGCGCGCTAGAGCGAGGGAACGAGAGCGCGGTGCTATTCGATCGGGATTTCGACGATCTCGTCGATCAGCACCTCGTCGACCCCATTGATCGAACGGATGACCTGGTATTCGCCGCGATAGATGCCGGGATCGATCCGCCGCCCATTCAGTTTGTCGCCGACAAAGCCGAAGGCCAGCACACGGTTCTTTTCAGCGATGCGGTCGGTCTCGGCAATCACTTGCTCGCCCGGGCCGACCAGCCGCACGAGTTCGCGATCGCCCTTGGCGATACCGAACATGTGATACCAGAAGGCGATCACCTCGCCGTCGGTTCGCGGCGGGGTTCGCGTATAAACGCCGTCTTCGGCATCTTTCACGTTCGGCATCACGTCGGCAAATCCGGTGATCAGCAGTCCTGCCGGGCGATACTCGAGTGCGGCCAGCGTGTCGGGCGCCCAGAGGGCACCGCTGGTATCGCCGCAGGCCGCATCGCCTTCGCCGGTGAACGGATCGACGTTTTTGTTGTTGTGCTTCACCATGAAATGAACGTGGGGGAATGTGGTGAGCCCCGACAGGCCGACCATGCCGATCGGCTGCCCGGCGGTCACCTGATCGCCTTCGCGCACCAGCACGCTGTTTTTCAGCATATGACCGTACGCCGATTGCCAGCCATTGCCGTGCTCGATGATGACGGTGTTGCCGAGCCCGTATTTGCTGATCTCTTCGCGGCTGTCGGTATTTTCGACGACCGACACATCTTCAACCCCGTCGCGTGTCGCCTTAACCACGCCATCGGCCGCCGCCAGCACCAGCACGCCCTCGCGCATCGCGACGAAGTCGCGCACCCGCATGTCGATGCCGCGATGATCGTCGCCGGTCAGGAAGCCGCATTCATGATCGCGCACACCGGGACCAGAATCGTGATCGAAGTAACGCAGCACCCAGCAATCGGTGCCCATCTCGCATTGCAGCGGGAGTTGGAATTGGGGGGCGTCCTGCGCGGCACTGGCGCCAGCTCCAAGCCAGGCGACGAAAGCGAAGGTCAGCGAAAGCAGCATCATGCGGCCAGGCCGCATCGTCCGGATCACAGCAGCGACGACAGTCTTGGCGAAAGGCTTGGCGACAGGCTTCATGGGCGGATCACCCCGTCTTTATGTTTCGCAAGATCGATGGTGCGGATGCGGTGCCCGATGACCGCGAGCGCGAGCGTGCCTTTCTTCAGCGCGATGGCGTCGGCACCGAAAATCTCGCGCCGCCAGCCTTTGAGTGCCTGCACATCCGCGCCGTCGTCGGCCGCGATACGCTCGAGGTCGGCCGAATTGGCGACCAGCTTCTGCGCGACCTCGTTGGTTTCGCAGCGCAGCTTCAGCAGTACCTTGAGCAGATCGACCAGCGGTCCCGATCCGTTGGCGCCGACCGGGCGCGGCGCGAGATAGGGGCATTCGCTTTCCGGCAGCGCTTCGGCCTCGGCGATCGCCGCCAGCATCGCCTTGCCCCCGGCGTTCTCGGCGAAGCCGCGGGGCAAACCGCGCGCGCGCGACAAGGCTTCCGCCGTTGTCGGCGCTTGCGCTGCAATATCGAGCAAGGTGTCGTCGCGCAGCACCCGGTTGCGCGGCAAATCGCGGCGGTCGGCTTCGCTTTCGCGCCAACCCGCGACCGCGCGCAGCACCGCGAGATAGCGCGGCTTGTTGGTGCGGGGCCGAAGGCGCATCCAGGCGCCGTCGGGATCGACCTGATAGGTTTTCGGGTCGGTCAGGATTGCCATCTCGTCCTCGACCCATTCGGTACGGCCGGCGGCGGCGAGCTTCTTGTGCAACCGCTCATAGACCTTCCGCAAAGGGATGACGTCGCTCATCGCATATTCGATCTGACGGTCCGACAGCGGCCGGTGCGACCAGTTGGTGAAGCGCTGCGTCTTGTCGATATGGGCGCCGGCCAGTTTGTTCGCCAGCGTCTCGTAGCTCGCCGCTTCGCCGAAGCCGAGCACCATCGCCATGACCTGGGTGTCGGCGAATGGGTAGGGCACCTGGCCGGCCATCTGATAGAAGATCTCGAAATCCTGCCGCGCCGCATGGAAGACCTTGATCGTCGCCGGATCGGCCATGAGGTCGTAGAGCGGCTGGAGATCGATGCCCTCGGCCAGCGGGTCGATCGCGGCGGCCGTCTCGGGACCGGCGATCTGGACCAGGCAGAGCTGTGGGCGGTAGGTCCGCTCGCGCATGAATTCGGTATCGACGGCGATGAATTCCGCGCCGCGCTGGCGGGCGCAGAATTCGGCAAGAGCCACGCTATCCCGGATGGGGGTCATTGGGATGTCTATTACACGATTTGCATGGGGGGCGGAAGGCGGCCGGAAACGGCGCCTCGCCTTGACAGGGCGCCGGTTTCCGTGCCTTTTCGCGCCGGTTTCTGGCGGGGAATTGGATGCATCGTTATCGGACGCATAACTGCGGCGCGCTGCGGAACGGCCATGTCGGCGAAACTGTCCGGCTCTCGGGCTGGATCCATCGTCGGCGCGACCATGGCAACCTGCTGTTCATCGATTTGCGCGATCATTTCGGGGTCACGCAATGCGTCGTCGATTCGTCAAACACGGCCTTCGGCGCGGTCGGCGAAACCCGCCTCGAAAGCGTGATCACAGTCACCGGCAAGGTGGTCGCGCGCTCGGCGGAAACCGTGAACGCCAAGCTGCCGACCGGCGCGATCGAACTGCAGGTGGCCGAGTTCCATCTCGAGGCGACATCCGACATGCTGCCACTGCAGGTCAACAGCGACGAGGATACCGGCGAAGACATCCGCCTGCGCTATCGCTTCCTCGATCTGCGGCGCGAGCGCGTCCATGCCAACATCATGCTGCGCAACAGGGTGATCGCCTCGGTGCGCCGCCGGATGCAGGACGAGGGCTTCACCGAATTCCAGACGCCGATCCTGACCGCGAGCTCGCCCGAGGGCGCGCGCGACTATCTGGTGCCAAGCCGTATCCATCCCGGCAAGTTCTATGCGCTGCCGCAGGCGCCGCAGATGTTCAAGCAGCTGCTCATGGTTGCCGGTTTCGACCGCTATTTCCAGATCGCGCCCTGTTTCCGCGACGAGGATGCTCGCGCCGACCGTTCGCCGGGCGAGTTCTATCAGCTCGATTTCGAGATGTCGTTCGTGACGCAGGACGACGTGTTCGCAGCGATCGAGCCGGTCCTGCACGGGTTGTTCGAAGAGTTCGCGAATGGCCGAAAAATCTCGCCGGCGCCATTCCCGCGCATCGCCTTCGACGATGCGATGCTGCGCTACGGCTCCGACAAACCCGATCTGCGAAACCCGCTGCGCATATCCGATGTCACCGAACCGTTTCGCGGCGGCGGCTTCGGGATTTTCGCCAAGCAGATCGAAACCGGCGCCGTCGTGCGCGCGATCCCGGCGACGGGTGCGGCATCGCGGCCGCGCAGCTTCTTCGACAAGCTCAATGACTGGGCCCGCGAGCAGGGCCAGCCGGGGCTCGGTTACATCGTCTATGGCGAAGACGGACCCAAGGGTCCGATCGCGAAGAATCTCGATCCGGCGCGGCTCGATGCGATCCGCGAAACGGCCGGGCTGTCGACCGGCGACGCGGTCTTCTTTGCCTGCGGGCCGGCGGCCAGTGCTGCGAAGTTCGCGGGCGTCGTACGTACGCGGCTCGGTGAAGAGCTCGGCCTGATCGAGCAGAACGCGTTCCGTTTCTGCTGGATCGTCGATTTCCCGATGTACGAACTGAACGACGATACGAAGAAGATCGAGTTCAGCCACAACCCGTTCTCGATGCCGCAGGGCGGGCTCGATGCGCTCGAAAAACAGGACCCGCTGACGATCAAGGCCTATCAGTACGACATCGTCTGCAACGGCGTGGAACTCTCCTCGGGTGCGATCCGGAACCACAAGCCCGAGATCATGTACAAGGCCTTCGAGATTGCCGGCTATGATGCGAGCGAAGTCGAGGCACGGTTTGGCGGCATGCTGGCCGCGCTCAAGTTCGGCGCGCCGCCGCATGGTGGCTCCGCGCCGGGCATCGATCGCATCGTCATGCTGCTCGCCGACGAGCCGAACATCCGCGAGGTGATCGCCTTCCCGATGAACCAGCAGGCGATGGATCTGATGATGCTGGCACCGGCCGAAGTGCCGCCGGAACGGCTCCGCGAATTGCATATCCGGCTTGAGCTTCCCAAGCCCAAATCGCGCTGACCCGCGCGCCCGCGTACCGATTGCGCACCGGCAGGTGCGCCCCTAGACTCCGCCCCCGGATTGAAAGAGGACAGAAAGCTTGGCAATTCCCGCCGCTGACGGGTTCCGACTGCCCGCGCCCTGGGCACCGCATCTGCGCTGCTGGATGGCGTGGCCGGCACGCGAAGAAAGCTGGGGCGAGGACCGCGAGGCGGCGCGCGCGGCCTATGCCGAGATTGCGGGCGCGATTGCGCGCTTCGAACCGGTCACCTTCATCGCCAAACCCAAGAATGTCGCCGAGGTGTCGATCGCGACCGGCGAGAACATATCGACCTTCTCGCTGCAGCATGACGACGCGATCCTCGGCCATAACGGGCCCGTCTTCGTCGTCAATCGGGACGGCACCGTCGCCGGCGTCGACTGGCAGTGGAATGCCTGGGGTGGTCGCTATATCGATCACGAGCGCGATGCCGCCGTCGCTGCACTTATCCTCGAACATCTCAAGATGCGTCGCTACGAGCCGCCGCTGGTGCTCGATGGCGGTGCGATCGTCGGTGACGGCGAAGGCACGGTGATCGCGAGCGAGCGTGTCATCCTCGATCCCGCGCGCAATGTCGGTCTCACCCGCAGCGATGCGGAGATTGTGCTGCGCGATTATCTCGGCATCGAAACAGTTATCTGGCTGCCCGACGGGCTCGCCTGGCATGGCGGGCCGGGCCATGTCGAAACCGTCGCCTGTTTTGCCAAGCCCGGGCTGGTGCTGGCACTCGGCTGCAGCGACAGCGCCGATCCGAATTTCGAGCTGCTGCAGGAAAATCTAGCGCGGCTGCGCGCTGCGCACGATGCCGCCGGCCGCACGCTTGAGGTCGTTGAGATCGAACAGCCGCGCGCACGGGCCGGGCGCGACGGCAACCGCCTGCCGCTCTCTTATGTCAGCCTCTATGTGGCGAATGGCGGCGTCGTGATGCCAGCCTTCGAGGATCCGCAGGACAAGCGTGCCTACGAGGCGGTGTCGCGCGCCTTCGCCGGCCGCGAGGTAACCCAGGTGCCGGCCGGCGACATCGCCGACGGCGGATCGGGCCTGCATGCGATCACGCTCGCCCAGCCCGACGGTCCGCCCGCCGCGCCTTAGTTTGGTGCGCCTTAGATCGGCGCGCCCGTGAGGTGAGCTAAGTACGACCCCGATTACCCTTTTTTCGTCATCGCCGGGCTTGACCCGGCGATCCACGGTACGGCCGGGTTCCGAATCACTGGTCTGATTGCGGTGCCTCGGCATGGTGGATGCTCGGGTCAAGCCCGGGCATGACGGCTTTTGATTGGTGCGAGACAGAACCGACCAGCCGACCTCAGACCACCCGGTTGGGCGGCGCCTTGCCGGCGAAATAGGCATCCATATTCTCGAGCGCCTTGAAGCCCATCGCGTTGCGCGTCTCGGTCGTCGCACTGCCGAGATGTGGCAGCAGGAACGCATTCTCGAGATCGCGATATCTCGGATTGATGTTCGGCTCACCGGTATAGACGTCGAGCCCGGCGGCGAACAATTTGCCCGATTTGAGCGCCGCGATCAGCGCCTCGTCGTCGACGATCGGCCCGCGCGCCGAATTCACCACGATCGCGCCGTCCGGCAGCATCGCGATGCGCGCCGCGTTGAGGAAGCCGCTCGTCTCCGGCGTCGCCGGACAGTTGAGCGACAGGAAATCGCAATGCGGCAGCATGTCTTCCGCGCGTGCGTGGAAGACCGCGCCCTGTTCGAGCTCCGGTGCGAGGCGGCTGCGGTTGTTGTAGTGGATCTGCATGTCGAAGGCGCGGGCGCGCTTGGCGAGGGCCTGGCCGATCCGGCCCATGCCGTAGATGCCGAGCCGCTTGCCCGTGACATGCACGCTGAGCATCCCCGTCGGCGCCCAGGCGCCCCAAGTCTTGTTGCGCACCATGCGCTCGCCTTCGGAGGCGCGCCGCGCGGCCCCGAGGATCAGCAGCATCGCGATGTCGGCGGTCGCATCGGTCAGCACGTCAGGTGTGTTGGTCACGATGATCCCGCGCGCCTTCGCCGCGTTCACGTCGATATGCTCGTAGCCGACCGAAAAGGTCGCGATGATCTTCACGCTGTCCGGCAGCTTGTTGATGACGTCCGCGGTCACCTTGTCGGTCGGGCAGGGCAGCAGCGCATCGGCGCCGGCACAGCCGGCCACGACCTCGTCGCCGCCGGGCAAATGGTCGTCGGCGTTGAGCCGCGGCTCGTAATCGCGCTTGAGGCGCTCGGTGACGGCATCGGGCACCTTGCGGGTGACGAACACGACAGGCTTCTTGGCCATTCCATACCCCTTTTTCTCGATCCGACCGGGTTTCTTTCCCGGGCGCGTGCGGGCCGCTATGCTCGCCGCGGCCGCCCCAATTAATGGAAATCATCGATGATGTCATTGTCTTTGGACCGAACCGGTTCGTCCTGCCGCCGACCCGGCGCCGGTCTGCTATTGGTCCTGGCGCTGGCCGTGGCGGGCGCTCCAGCCGGCACACGGGCGCAATCGGCATCGGAGACCAGCGTCATGCCGCACCGCGCGGCCTACGAGCTGCGTCTCGCCTCGGGCGGCGAAGCGGAGTTCATCGATGTCAGCGGCGAAATGGCCTTCGAATGGGCGGATTCCTGCGACGGCTGGAGCGTGACGCAGCGCACGCGGATGAACTTCGAATACCGCACCGGCGTCAGTCTCGAACTCGGCTGGAGCCTGACGAGCTGGGAATCGAAGGACGGAAGCCAATACCGTTTTCAGCTCAAGCAATACGAGAACGGGGCCGTCAGCGAAGAGTTGCGCGGCGATGCGACGCTGAATGGCGATGCGGGGGGTGATGAAGGCGGCATGGCGCATTACATCAAGCCCGAGGTGCAGGATGTCGAACTGCCGGCCGGCACGATTTTTCCAACGACGCATAGTTTCGCGATCGTCGTGGCCGCGCAGCAGGGCATGGAGCGGCTCTGGGCGCAGCTCTTCGACGGCACGACGGACAATGGCCTCTACGAGGTGGGCGCGGTCATCCTGCCGCGCGCCGAAGATCTGGAGCTCTCCGAGGCGCTCGATCCCGAATTGGTCGAAGGCCATGAAGGCTGGCGCGTCGATCTCGCCTTCTACGAGTTCGGCAGCCCCGACAGCATCCCGACGCACGAACAGACGATCTGGCTGTTCGACAACGGCATCGTCGACCGCATGACGCTCGACTATGGCGACTTCACCGTCGACGGCAAACTGATCCGCTTCGAGGTGCTGCCGGAACCGGTGTGCTGACCTTCCGTTCGCCGCAACGCCTGCCTACTGCCGCTTCCCGCTGATGCCCCGACCTTTCCTTATCGCGCCCGTGCCGTGCTTGTCGCGCAGCGCGTCGATCGCCTGTTCGACCTTGCGCGCCTTCACGCGCCCGGCGTCGAACAGATCGCTCTCGTTCGGCATGACGTCGCCTTCGATCAAACCGCTCATGCCGACGCCGATCAGGCGATAGGCCGTGCCGGTCGCCTCGTCCAGTAACGCGGTCCGCGCAATTGCATAGATCTCCTCCGCCATGTTGGTCGGCGGTGTCGTGGTGCGGCTGCGCGTCAGGATGCGAAAGTCCGCAGTCTTGAGCTTGAGCGTCATCGTCTTGCCGTTGAAGCCGCTGCGTTTCATCCGGCCCGAGAGTTCCTCGCAGAGCGGCCAGAGATATTCGAGAAGCTGCGGGCCGTCGGCGATGTCGGTGTCGAACGTGGTCTCGCAGGAAATGCTCTTGGTCTCGCTCTCCGGCTCGACCGTCCGCTCATCGAGCCCCTGCGAGAAATGCGCGAGCCGCCGCCCGATCGCACCATAGCGCTTCGACAGTTCGGTCTCGCTGATGGTCTGAAGCTGGCCGATGCGCGTAATGCCGTCGCGCGCGAGCCGGCGTTGTAATGCCGGACCGACGCCCCAGATCAGGCTCACCGGCCGTTCGCGCAGGAACCCGAGCGCATCGCCGCGGCCGATGATCGCAAAGCCGCGCGGCTTGTCGAGGTCGGAGGCGATCTTGGCGAGGAACTTGTTGTAGCTGAGTCCGATCGAGACGGTGATGCCGATATTGTCCTCGATGCGGCGGGCGAGCGCCGCCAGCGTCCGAGCCGGTGCGCCGTGATGCAGCTTCTCGGTGCCGGAGAGATCGAGGAACGCCTCGTCGACCGACAGCGATTCGACCAGGGGAGTCGTCTCCAGCATCATCTGCTTCACGTCGCGGCCGACGCGGGCGTATTTCGCCATATTGGGACGGATCACGACCGCATCGGGGCAGGCCCGCAGCGCCTTGAACATCGGCATCGCCGAGCGTACGCCATAAAGCCGCGCAACATAGCAGCAGGTCGAGACGACGCCGCGATGGCCGCCGCCGATCAGCACCGGCTTGTCGCGCAGGCTCGGATCGTCGCGCTTCTCGACCGCCGCATAGAACGCATCGCAATCGATATGCGCGATCGAGAGTTGTCCGAGTTCGTCATGGATCTTGATGCGCGGCGAAGCGCAGACGGCACATCGTTCGTCGGCCGGCGCATCGTCGACCATGGTCAGACATTCGCGACACAGCATCATGGCGTCGCCTCGTCGGCCGGCCAGAGCCATGCGGCACCGCGCACACCGCTCGCGGCGCCATGTTTCGGCGGCAGCAATTTCGTGGTGCAGCGATCGGAGAAAACATGCCGCGTCCAGAGGCGCGGCACGGCGGTGTAGAGCGACGCGACCGACGAAAGCCCGCCGCCGAGCACGATCGCATCGGGATCGAGAATATTGATGACCGTCGCAAGCGCGCGGGCGAGCCGGTCCTTGTAGCGATCGAGTGTCGCGATCGCTGCTTTGTCGCCCGCGTCGGCGCGCGCGACGATGGCTGCGCCGTCGAGCCGTTCGCCGCTGACCGTCTCGTGATCGCGCGCGAGGCCGGATCCGGAGAGCCAGGTCTCGATGCAGCCATGACGCCCGCAATAACAGAGCAGGCCGGGCCCCTCGTCGTCGTTGGGTGCCGGCAGAGGATTGTGGCCCCATTCGCCGGCGATCGCATTGCCGCCGGTCAGTGCGCGTCCGTTGATGGCAACGCCGCCGCCGATGCCGGTGCCGAGGATGACGCCGAACACGGTCGCGAGACCGGCGGCCGCGCCGTCTGTCGCTTCCGACACGGCAAAGCAATTGGCGTCGTTCGCAACGCGCACCGGACGGCCGAGTTTGGCCGCAAGATCGCGGTCGAACGGCTTGCCATTCAGCCAGACTGAGTTCGCATTTTTGATGAGGCCGGTCGCCGGCGAGATCGCACCGGGCATGCCGACGCCGATGCTCGCTCGGCCCGGCATCGCCTGTTCGAGCGCATCGACCAGCAACGCGACGGTATCGAGTGTCGCCGCATAATCGCCGGCCGGCGTCGGCACGCGGCGCTGCGCGAGCATTGCGCCGTTTCGGTCGAGCAGAATGCCCTCGATCTTGGTGCCGCCGAGATCGATGCCGATGCGCAGGCGCGAGTGGGTGTCGTTCATCCGGTTTGTACCGTCGCGGGGACGAATCGTAGCGGATTCGCAACCGGCGCGGTATCGGCGCCGCGGGCGCGCAGAGACGGCTTGTCCCACGAAAAAGGCCGCCGGTTTACGGCGGCCTTATGATCTGGAGGCTGAAGCGGGTTCAGCTATTTGATCTTCGATTCCTTGAAGACCACGTGCTTCCGCGCGACCGGATCGTACTTCTTGAGCTGGATCTTCTCGGTCGACGTCCGCGGGTTCTTGCGCGTGACGTAATAGAACCCGGTATCGGCCGAGCTCACGAGCTTGATCAGGATGGAAGCCGCCTTCGCCATGGTCGCCTCGAATTGGGAGATTCCGGCCGCCGGAGCGGCCCGGGGCGCCCCGGGGGCGCCGTTTGCATCAGGGCGCGGAACATAGCCGCACCGGCCGCGAAGTCAAGCAGGGGGCGGTAACCCGGCCGCCGGGCCCTATCCCTTGCTGCCGCGCCCGAGAACCCGCGCGGTCTCGCCCACATAGCAGAACAACGAAGCCGGCCGGCTGCCCAAAGAAGTCTTTTCGTTCCAGCGCGTTAACGCCTCGCGCAGCACATGCTCGGTCACATCGACCAAAGCCATGGACCACATCGCCGTGACCGGCCGCCAGGCGAGGTCGACCAGCTCGCCGTCGCCGGCCAGGCTGCCGGCGTAAGCGGCGTCCCGGGCGAGGAAGAATCGGGTGTTGAAGCGCCGCGGCGAGGCGGTCGGGGTGATCGCCCGGCAGATATAGTCCATGCGCTCGAAGGCCGGGCGCCGCCCCGCATCGGCAAAGGCGCGCCAGATCGGCTGCGCCGGCAGGCGGGCGGGGGTGGGGTGAAGGTCGGGACCGGTCACCAGGAGGCCGGTTTCCTCGAAGGTTTCCCGGATCGCCGCGCGCAGCAGCGGCATTGGATTGCGGCGGCTATGCCCGATCGCGAGCTGGCCGGCGAGGCCGTTGGCGATCTCTTCGGGATACCCGGATGGCACCATGTCGCCGGGATCGACCCGGCCGCCGGGGAACACATAGATGTCGGGCAGGAAGCTGGCGCGCCGATGGCGCCGTCCCATCAGCACCTCGGGTCCGTCGGAACCCTCGCGCATCAGGACGAGCCCGGCCGCATCCACGGGGCGCACCGGTTTCATCCTCGAAACCTTCAGGGCTGCGTCGCTTCGGGAAGCTGCGGTTCGCTCGACACGGTCAGCGTCGGCTCGCCGGTGAGCTGGATCGCGCGGCGATAGAGCGCGGGGTTGTGAAGCAGGTCGATCGCAAGTTCGAGATCGGCCGGCTGGTCGGCGCGGCGCAGCGGGCAGGTTTCGCGCAGCGCCTGGAGCCCCACCGTGTCGCCCGGCGTGACCGAGTTGCGCCACACCGTCGGTATCGGGGGCAATTTGTCGCTGCCGAGCAGGGCGATCAGCGCGGCCGGGTCGATGTTCTCGTCGGCCGTACAGATGGTCGGCAGCACGCCAAGATCGTTCAGCGTGTAACCGGACGGCGCGTGGAAGCGCGCCCAGGTCAATGTCAGCTCGCCGTCGTTCGGCAGGCGCAACACGGTCTGCACGGTGCCCTTGCCGTAAGAGTTGCTGCCGACGACGACGGCACGCCCGGTATCCTGTAGCGCGGCCGCCACGATCTCGGAGGCCGATGCGGAATTGCCGTTGATCAGTACGATGATCGGCTTGCCGTCGGTTTCATCGCCGCTGGTTGCCTCGAAATATTGATGGCTGTCGGGATGGCGCCCGTGCGTCGAGACGATGCGGCCTTCCTCGAGCATGAGATCGGCCACCTCGACCGCCTGGTCGAGCAGCCCGCCGGGATTGTTGCGCAGATCGAGCACGTAGCCGCTGATGCCGGAACCGATCTCATCGCGCGCCCGCTCCAGTTCTCGCTCAAATGTCTCCGAGGTTTCGGCGTTGAAACCGTAGATGCGAAAAATCGCGATATCGCCGTCGCGCTCGTAGACCACTGTTTCGGGAACGACGTGGTCGCGCTTGAGCGCCACCAAAATCGGTTCGGTTGCCTCGCCGCGGAGCAGGGTCAGGATCACGCGGCTGTCGACCGGGCCGCGCAGCTTCTGCACGATCTGATCGAGCGTCATGCCGTCGACCGTCAATCCGTCGATATGCGTGATGATATCGTCCGCCACGACACCGGCGCGTTCGGCTGGCGTGTAGTGCATGACCGAGATGACCCGAACTTTCTCTTCCTCGACGGCGATGCGCACGCCGACGCCGCCGAAGCCTTCGCGCGACGCACGATTTTCCGATGCCCGCTGGGCGCCTGCGTATCGCGAGAACGCATCGAGCCGCGTGACGATGCCCTGGAAGAGCGTTTCGTAGAGTTTCTCGTCGTCGATCTGGCGCAGCGCGTCGGACGAGCGCAACGCGACATCGATATAGCCGGCGGTGAGCACGCCCCATTCGGCTGCCGCGTGCGCATCCGGCGTCTCGAAGATCGCCATCACATTGCCGTCGACCAGCAGCGAGATCTGCGAGCCGTCATGGCGCAGTGCGACGGATGGATCGAGCAGCGAAAGTTGTTCGAGGCTGGAGAAGGCGAGTTCTCCGAGATCCTTCTCATCGATGTAGACGGAATCGATATCGCTGTAACCCGCGACCATCATGTCGCGAATCTGCCGGTCGGTCTCTTCGGCCACACTGGGATTGGGCGTGCCCGTACAGGCCGCCGTCATCAGCGCAAACACAGCAAAGCTCGCGAGACGGAGGATCGTGCGCCGTTCTCTCATCTGATCGTCGTTGCGGTATCCGGGCGCCTTTTACGAATCCCCCGGCGCCATCGGTCGCAATCTTTATCCCGTAATCGGGCCGGAAACAATGACACAGCAGGGTTTATTTGCGTCAGCGGCTTCGCTTCTTCCGCATAGGGGCCCGGCGCTTGACCTTGCCCGGTCGGACGCCTTTCGGCGTGCCGCCCGCAGGTTTGCTGCCTGCCGATTTTCCGCCCGCCGGTTTGCGGCCCGCCGCTTTGCTGCCTGTCTGGGGTTTGCCGGGCGATGTCGCATTCCGACCGCGCGGGGGATCCTTCAGACCCTGTGCCGAGCGGGCCGGACCGCGCCCGGCCCCTCCCGGGCGGGCCGGAACATCCTGGTCATCGACCACCAGATGCAGGATCAGCCCGCCGGTGATCGGATCGGCCTCGATGATCTTCGCCCAGACCGGTTCGCCGAGCACGAACTCCCGCCCCCAGCGCTGGCCGCGCAGGCGGTGTGCCCGTTCGTCATGCTCGTAGAAGTCCGACGGCAACGTCGAGATCGGCACCAGGCCCGAACCGCCGCTGTCGAGCAGCGTGACAAAGAGACCGAACCGGGTGACGCCGTTGATCCGGCCGGCCAGCGTCTGCCCTCGTTGGGCCGAGAGATAGGCGGCGGTATAGCGATCGACCGCATCGCGTTCGGCGGCGGCGGCCCGTCTTTCGGTCGCCGAGATGTTTTCGCCGATCCGCGCGAAGGCGCCGGCCGCCCCGGGCGGCAATCCGTCCGGGCCGAGTTTGAACGCATCGATCAACGCCCGATGCACGAGCAGATCGGAGTATCGCCGGATCGGCGACGTGAAATGGGCATAGCGCGGCAAGGCGAGACCGAAATGCCCAACATTCTGCGGGCTATAGGTCGCCTGCATCTGGCTTCGCAGCACCAGCTCGTTCACCACCGCCGCATAAGGTGTCTCCTTCGCGCGATCCAGAATCTGGGTAAACAGCCGCGTGTGAATGACCTGGCCTTTGGCAAATCCGATTCCGAGCGGTTCGAGAAACTCGCGCAGCGCATCGATCTTGACCTGATCCGGCTCTGGATGAACGCGATACATAACGGGTTGCTGCTTGCGTTCGAGCGCTTCCGCCGCCGCCACATTGGCCGAGATCATGAACTCCTCGATCAGACGATGGCTGTCCATCGTGCGCCGCGGTTCGATGCGCTGGACGCGTCCTTCCGGGTCGAGGATGACCTTGCGTTCGGTCATTTCGAGATCGAGCGTGCCGCGCTTGCGCCGTGCTGCGCGCAGCGAAGCGAACGCGCCATAGAGCGGCTCGATCACCGCTTTCATCAGAGGCTGCACGGCATCGTCGGGCGTCCCGTCTTTCGCCTGCTGAACCTGTTCGTAGGTAAGGCGCGCGACTGACCGCATCAGTCCGCGATGAAATCTGTGACGCTTCACGCGGCCCGAGGTGTCGATCCACATTTCCGCGGCGAGGCAGGCGCGATCCTCGTTCGGGCGCAGCGAGCAGAGATTGTTCGACAGCGCTTCCGGCAGCATCGGCACGACGCGGTCGGGAAAATAGACCGAATTGCCGCGCTTCTCCGCCTCGCGGTCGAGCGCGCTGGCGGCGCGGACGTAATGCGCGACATCGGCGATCGCGACCAGTATGTGCCAGCCGCCCGGATTGCCCGGCTCACCATCGCGTTCCGCCCAAACCGCATCGTCGAAATCGCGTGCATCTTCCCCGTCGATGGTCACCAGCGGCCAGTCCCGAAAATCGGTACGCTCGCCGAGCGTGCGTATCGGTTTCGCGGCTTCCGCCTCGCGCGATGCTTCAGACGGAAACTCGTGCGGGATTTCATGCTCGTGGATCGAAATCAGGCTCGCGATCTTTGCGTCACCGATGCGGCCGAGAATGTCTATGACGCGGCCCTGCAGTCGCCCATCGCGATGGGTATGCAGCGGTTCGACCGCAACCAGATCGCCGGGCTTCGCCCCCGATGCGTGACGCTCCTCGATCCGGTGCTCGGCCTTGACCCGCCGGTCGGTCGGTTTCAGCCAGCCGCCGCCACCGGCCGGATCGCGTACGTAAACGCCGACGATCTCGCGCGGCTGCCCGACGAGTTGGCGGATGATCCGCGCTTCGTAGACGTCGTCCTGGCGCGAGAGCCGCGCGAGGACGCGATCGCCGGCTGCAAGCTGCGCCGTGTTTTTCTTGTCCGGCGCGACGTAGATCGCGGGCGCCGGCTTGTCCTCGGGCCAGTTGTAAGGTTCGGCCCGCAACTCGCCATCGGCATCGGGCCCGACGATGAGCAGGACCGCAACCTCAGGCAGCGTCTCGGGCGGCGCATGGCGCCGGCCGCGCCCGCGTTCGAGCTGACCGTCCTCGCGAAGATCCTTGAGCAGCGCCTTTAAGGGGATGCGATCGGCGCCGGTAATGTGGAAGGCGCGCGCGATCTCGCGCTTGCCGACCGGGGTCTCGCTGCCGCGGATGAATTCGAGGATCTGTTCGCGCGTCGGAAACGACGGTTTGGTCTTGGTGCGTTTCGCCACGCCCGGATCAGCCGCCGGCTACGGTCTTGAACTCGATTTCGACGAAGACGAAATCATGCTCGTTGGGATTGATCACATTATGCTCGACCCCGATCGGCCGGTAATAAGAAGCGCCGGCCTTGAGATCGGCGAGGCGTTCTTCCTTGCCGTCGAACAGCAGGAGCTGGCCCGAGGTCATCGGCACCACGACATAGTCGTAGCCGTGACGATGCCAGCCGGTCGCTTCGCCCGGGGCGAAGCGCCATTCGGTCACCTTCACGCGTTCATTGTCGACCTGAACGGTCGGCCGGGCTGCGGGGCGGCTGGCATGCGGATCGGCAGTCATCGGATCATCGTCTCCCTGTTCATGTCGGTCGTCGGCGGAAGACGTCAACCCTAGCACAACGGAAAGATCAGTCGGCACCGCCGCCACCGCCGTTGCCGTCGCCGCTGCCAGCGGCAGCGGGATCAAGCTTCTTTCGCGATGCGCCGGCGGCGCTTTTGGTCTTGGCGGCAGCCTTCGTTTTGGTCTTTGCCTTGGTCTTCGTTTTGGCTTTGGTCCTGGTTTTCGGTGCCGTCGCCGATTTGCCGGCCGACTTCGCCTTGGACCGGGCGCCGCCCCGACCGCGTCCACCGCCCTTGCCGCCGGGCTGGCGCGCCGCCCGTTCGGCGACGAGCCGGACCGCTTCGTCGAGGGTCACGCTGTCGGGCGTTACATCGCGCGGCAGAGTCGCGTTCACCTTGCCGTGCTTCACATAGGGGCCGTAGCGCCCTTCATGCAGCGTGACCGGCTTGCCGTCCTCGGGATGATTGCCGATGGTCTTTGCCGGCGCCGCGGGGCCGCGTCCGCCGCGACCGCCACCGGGCTGCGCCAGCAGATCGACCGCGCGGTTGATGCCAACCGCCAGGATGTTCTCGTCCTTCGGCAGCGTCTTGTATTTGGGACCATGCTTGAGATAGGGACCGAACCGGCCGATCCCGGCAACGATCGGTTCGCCGCTTTCCGGGTGTGTGCCGATTTCGCGCGGTAGTGCGAGCAGCGCGCGGGCGGTATCGAGGTCGATATCGTCGGGCGTCAGATTGGGCGGCAGCGACACGCGCTTCGGTTTCTCCGCACCCTTCTCGGGCGAGGTCTCGCCGAGCTGCACATAGATGCCGTACGGCCCCTTGCGCATCGTCACGACATTGCCGGTCGCCGGATCCTTGCCGAGTTCTTTCGGTCCGGATTCCATTTCGCCGCCGTTCGGATCGATCGGCGCGAGCGGCCGCGTGAAGCGGCATTCCGGATATTGCGAACAGCCGATGAAGGCGCCGAACTTGCCGAGCTTCAGGCTGAGCCGACCTTTGCCGCAACCGGGACAGACGCGCGGGTCGGGTCCGTCGCCGACCCGCTCCGGAAAGAAATGCGGCCCGAGCGCCTGGTCAAGCGCGTCGATCACCTGGGTGATGGTGAGTTCGCGCGTGCCTTCGACTGCCGTGTGGAATGCATCCCAGAAATCGCGCAGCACCTGCTTCCAGTTAATGCGGCCGCCGGAAATGTCGTCGAGCTGCGATTCGAGATCGGCGGTGAACCCGTATTCGACATAGCGCTGGAAGTACTCGGTCAGGAACGCGACGACCAGGCGACCGCGGTCTTCGGGGATGAAACGCTTCTTGTCGATGCGCACATAATTGCGGTCCTGCAGCACCTGGATGATCGACGCATAGGTCGACGGCCGGCCGATGCCCAGCTCCTCGAGCTTCTTGACCAGGCTCGCTTCGGAATAACGCGGCGGCGGCTGGGTGAAATGCTGCTCCGGCCGCACGTCCGACAGAGCCGGACGGTCGCCCTTGTTGAGATCGGGCAAGCGGCCGCCTTCGGCCTCGTCCTCGGAAGGATCGTCCTCGTCCTCGCGATAGAGCGTGAGAAATCCGTCGAACTTGAGGACCGATCCGTTCGCCCGCAAAGTGACGCCCGATGCGCCGTCGATATCGACCGCGACCTGATCGAAGACGGCGCTTTCCATCTGGCTTGCGACCAGCCGCTTCCAGATCAATTCATAGAGCCGCGCCTCGTCGCGTTCGAGCAAGCGCGCGATACGATCGGGCGAGCGCGTCACGTCGGTCGGGCGGATCGCCTCATGCGCTTCCTGCGCGTTCTTCGCCGTCGCGCGATACTCGCGGGCGCGTTCCGGCAGATATTGCTTGCCGTGCCGGGCGCCGATCAGCTCGCGCGTCGCGGCGAGCGCTTCGCCGGCGATCTGCACGCCATCGGTTCGCATATAGGTAATGAGGCCAACGGTTTCGCCGTCGATATCGACACCTTCATAGAGCCGTTGCGCGAGGCGCATGGTGCGGGTCGCACCGAAGCCGAGCTTGCGCGAGGCTTCCTGCTGCAAGGTCGACGTGGTGAAGGGTGCCGCCGGGTTGCGGCGGATGGTCTTGCGTTCGACATTGGAGACCGAGAAAGGCGCGGCGCCGCGGATTGCATTGACGGCGCGGTCGGCCGCTTCCTGGTTGGCAAGATCGAACTTGTCGAGTTTCTTGCCATCGAGATGGGTGAGGCGCGCCTCGAACGCGGTTCCATCTGCGGCCGCAAGGTCGGCAGCGACCGACCAGTATTCGCGGGGTCGGAAGGCTTCGATCTCGGCTTCGCGCTCGGAGATGAGACGCAGCGCGACCGACTGTACGCGGCCGGCGGAGCGGCTGCCCGGCAGCTTGCGCCAGAGCACCGGCGACAAAGTGAATCCGACCAGATAGTCGAGGGCGCGGCGGGCGCGGTAGGCATCGACCAGTTCGTTGTCGAGCTCGCGCGGATGAAGCATCGCCTCCTGCACGGCACGGCGTGTGATCTCGTTGAACACGACGCGCTCGACCGGTTTCGATTTGAGCGCCCCGCGTTCCCGCAGCGCTTCGCAGATATGCCAGGAGATCGCCTCGCCTTCGCGGTCCGGGTCGGTCGCGAGGATTAGCCGATCGGCGGTCTTCAGCGCCTTGGCGATGTCGTCGATCCGCTTGTCGCCGCGTTCGTCGACGATCCATGACATCGCGAAATCTTCGTCCGGGCGCACCGATCCATCTTTGGCCGGCAGATCGCGCACATGACCAAAGCTCGCCAGCACCCGGTATTCGGGGCCGAGATACTTTCCGATCGTCTTGGCCTTGGAGGGCGACTCGACGACGACGACGTTCATCAACACTTCCGATCCTGTGTGGGGCTAGGCCGGCGGCTCTGCCGGCCCTCGCAAGCGCCCTGTCTTTCAGGCTGGAAGCATCGAGACCGCATCGCCCGGATGGCGTTCGAGACGGCCGGCGAGCTCCAGTTCCAGCAACATGGTGCGCACAACGGGCGCAGAGAATGAGCATTGCCGGATCAGCTCGTCAACCGGGACCGGGCTCGCCCCCAGCCGTTCGAGCAGGGTGGCGGCGATAATTTCCTGTGACTGTTCAATAAGTTGCGGGGTAGACGGAATGGCTAGTTCCGGCTCTTCCGGGCGGGGTTGAAGGGGCCTGAGGGCGGCCAAGGGTCCGATCGCTTCAACCACATCGGCCGTTTCCTCGACCAGAACCGCCCCCTCGCGAAGGAGGCGATTGGTGCCCCGGCAGCGGGAATCGAGAGGCGATCCCGGCACCGCGAGCACCTCGCGCCCCTGTTCAAGCGCGAGCCGGGCAGTGGTGAGCGAGCCGGATTTGATCGCTGCTTCCACCACAATGGTGCCGAGCGCGAGACCCGAGACGATCCGGTTGCGGCGCGGGAAGTTGCGCGCGAGCGGCTGGGTGGCTGGGGCGAGTTCGGCCAGCAACAGTCCGCGCGCTGCGATCTCGGATGCGAGGCCCTCGTTCTCGCTCGGATAGATGACGTCGAGTCCGCCGGCGAAGACGGCAATCGTGCCGGTCGCGAGCGCGCCGCGATGGGCGGCAGCATCGATGCCGCGGGCAAGGCCCGAGACGATGACGAACCCGGTTTCGCCGAGCTCGCGCGCCAATGTTTCGGCGATGCGTCGCCCGCCGGCCGAGGCGTTGCGCGCGCCGACGATCGCGATCGCCGGTGCGGTCAGCAGCAAAAGATCGCCACGCCAGGTGAGCAGGGGCGGCGGATCGGGAATGGCGGCGAGGCAATCGGGATAAGCTTCTTCACCTTCGATGATGATGCCGCCGCCGAGCGTGCGGACTGCTGCTAACTCTCGTTCAGCATCGCGGCGCGAGGGAATGCGCAAGCGTGCCTTGCCGCCGGCACGGCGCGCGAGATCGGGCAGGGCATCGAGCGCCGGACCGGCTGCGCCGAACCGTTCGATCAAATGGCGATAAGTGGCCGGGCCGACGGTATCGGCTCGCGCGAGGCGCAGCCTGTCGAGCCGTTCCGTTTCATCGAAGAGGGCGGGTGCCATGGTCATAATCGGCAGGCTGATCCGAAAAAGGGATCGTGTCAATATATATACAATTAAAGAGAGTATCCACAATCCGACATGGTCGCGATGCGACCGCCATTCGCTCAGATCGGTTTCTTGCCGCCGATGCGGGGTTCATCGCCTTTCAGCAGGCGGGCGATATTGGCGCGATGGCTGATCCAGACCAGCAGCGCGAGGACGAGCGAGAATGCGGCGAGCCTTCGATCGACAAGGAACCAGGCAAGCACCGGGGTTGCCGCCAACGCGAGCAACGCGGCCAGCGACGAGAAGCGCGTGACCGTGGCCACGACAAGCCAACAGCCGATCGCCATCAACCCGAGCCGCCAGTCGAGACCAAGCAGTACGCCAATCCCGGTCGCGACACCCTTGCCGCCCCGAAATTTGAGCCAGACCGGAAAGAGATGGCCGAGCATCGCGCCGAGACCGGCGGCCATCGCGCCGTTAATGCCCCATAGATGATATGCGATCAGAACGGCGGCGGCACCCTTGCCGGCGTCGAGCAGCAAGGTCGCGGCGGCGAGGCGTTTGCTGCCGGCGCGCAGCACATTGGTCGCGCCGATATTGCCCGAGCCGATCGCGCGAATGTCGCCGAGCCCGGCGAGGCGCGTCAGGATCAGGCCGAACGGAATCGAGCCGAGCAGATAGCCGCCGAACAGCGCCGCCAATAGATACGGCCCGTTACTCGTCCATGCGATCGGATCGGGCATCGCTCAGCGTGCCGCCGCCTCGAACACGATGCGGCCGTCGACCACCGTGCGCAGCACGCGACCCTCGACGGGCCGTCCGTCGAAGGCCGAGTTCTTCGATTTCGAGTGCATCTTTGCGGGGTCGACCTGCCAGGCGGCGTGCGGATCGAACAGCACGAGATCGGCCGGCGTGCCGTTGCAAAGCCGGCCCTGGGGCAGGCGCATCAGCTCGGCCGGCGCCAGCGCCAGCCGGCGGAACAATGTGACGAGATCGATCCGGCCGCGATGCATCAGTTCGAGCGAGACCGGCAGCAAGGTTTCGAGACCGATGACGCCGGCGGCGGCATGGGCGAAGGGCACGCGCTTCGAATCCTGGTCGTGTGGTGCATGGTCGCTCGCGATGCAATCGATCGTGCCGTCAGCGACGCCTTCGGCGATCGCCGCGCGATCGCTGTCGCGGCGCAACGGTGGCGAAACTTTTGCGAAGGTCCGGTATTCGCCGACCTCGTTTTCGTCGAGCGCGAAGTAATGCGGCGCGGTATCGCAGGTGATCGGAACGCCGGTTGCCTTCGCGCGACGAATGGTTTCGACTGCGGAGGCCGTCGAGACATGGCCGACATGGTAGCGCCCGCGCACCATCGCCAAGAGATGCAGATCGCGTTCGATCATCATCACTTCGGCGGCCGGCGGAATGCCACCGAGCCCGAGCCTTGTGGCGAGCTCGCCGGCATTCATCGCGCCGTTGCGCGCGAGCGCGGGTTCTTCCGGATGCTGCACGATCAACAGATCGAAGGCGGTCGCATATTTCATCGCGCGCAGCATGACGCGCGCATCGGCGACGGCCGACAGCCCGTCGGTGAAGGCCAGCGCGCCGCTCTCGGCGAGCATGCCGAACTCGACCAGATCCTGACCCTCGAGGCGGCGCGTGATCGCGCCATAGCAATAGACCTTGCTGCGCCGGTTCTCGCGCGCGCGCCTTGCGATGAACTCGACCGCCGCCACGTCGTCGATCACCGGGTCGGTGTTCGGCAAGCAGACCATCGACGTAACGCCGCCGGCCGCGGCTGCGGCGGTGCCGCTCGAAATCGTTTCCTTATGTTCCTCCCCCGGTTCGCGCAGTTGCACACGAAGATCGACGATGCCTGGCGCGAGGCAGTTGCCGGCGCAATCGATCGTTTCGAAATCCGCGGCGAGCCCATCGGCCCGGATCGAAGGGCCGGAATCGAGGATCAGCCCGTCGCGGGCGACCAGGCCGCCCGGCCCGTCATACCCCGTCTCCGGATCGATCAACCGCGCATTGACGAGGGCGAGCGGGCGGGTCGGCTGCTTGGCGGCGCGGGCGGGCATCGTCTCAGCCCTCGCCGATATTTGAACGCATCGCGCGGGTCAGTGCGTCGAGGCAGGCCATGCGCACGGCGACGCCCATCTCGACCTGTTCGCGGATTGCGCTGCGGTCGATATCGTCGGCCACTTCGCTGTCGATCTCGACGCCGCGATTCATCGGGCCCGGATGCATGATGAGCGCATCGGGCTTGGCCGAGGCGAGCTTGTCGTAGTCGAGACCGAAGAAGCGGAAATATTCGCGGATGGACGGGACATAGCTGCCCTGCATCCGCTCGGTCTGCAGCCGCAGCATCATCACGATGTCGCAGCCGTCGAGGCCCTTGCGCATGTCGGTGAAGGCTTCGACACCCATCCGCTCGATGCCGCCGGGCATGAGGGTCGGCGGTGCGATCACGCGCACCCGGGCGCCCAGCGCGTTCAGCAGGTGAATGTTCGAGCGCGCGACGCGGCTATGCTGGATATCGCCACAGATGGCAACGATCAGCCCTTCGATCCGGCCGCGGCGGCGGCGGATGGTAAGCGCATCGAGCAGCGCCTGGGTCGGATGTTCGTGACTGCCGTCGCCGGCGTTGACCACCGCGCAATCGACTTTCTGAGAGAGCAGATTGACCGCGCCCGAATCCGGATGGCGCACGACAATCACGTCGGGGCCCATCGCGTTCAGGGTCATGGCGGTGTCGATCAGCGTCTCGCCCTTCTTGATGGCGCTGGTCGCGACCGACATGTTGATGACATCGGCACCCAGCCGCTTGGCGGCCAACTCGAACGAGGTGCGGGTGCGTGTCGAGTTTTCGAAGAAGAGGTTGATGACCGTGCGCCCATACAACAACGCCGCCCTTTTTTCGGGGCGTCGGCTCTGGTCGACATAGGATTCGGAAAGATCGATAAGCCCGACGATTTCGTCTCGCGAAAGCCCTTCAATCTCCAGCAAATGCTTACGCCGGTAGAAAAGGGGCGTCGGACGATCCTGATTGGCAGTCATTAAAGCGCGACTATAGTCTGGGCCGCGCATATCCCACAAGCAAATCCGCCGGACCCCAAGCGAGCCGGCAAAATCACCAGAGGATGAAGAGATGAAGGCACGGACCCTGGCCGCGGCGATCCTGCTGGGTTGTCTCGCAATACCGGCGGTGGCCGCCGAACGTGGCACCGCCGAAGAGGCGCAGGCGCTGGTCGCCCGCGCGATTGCGCTCTACCAGGCCGAGGGCGAGGCGGCCTTCGCGGCGATGACCGTGCCGAGCACGGAATTCGTCGACCGCGATCTTTATATCTTCGTGATCGGTCCCGACAACCGGGTGGTGGCGCATGGCTTCTCGCTCGAGCGGATCGGTCTCGACGTGACGACGATGATCGACGATGCGGCCAATCCTTATGGCGTGGCACTGATCGAGGATGCGACCGCGGAAGGCGCATGGGTCGACTATCGGCGCGAGGATCCGCTGACCGGTCTGGTCGAAGAGAAATCGAGCTGGGTCGTGGGGTACGACGGATACGTATTCGGCTCGGGTATCTATCGGCCGTAGCGTTGGCACCATCGAGCGGAGACGGCTGGCGTGCCCGCCGTCTTTGCACTCACTCCTTATAGTCGGGCTGGGTGCGGTCGAGCAGGCGGATGAGCCCCGGCCATTCCGTCTTGCCGTCATAATGATAGTGCTCGGACGTATACATCTGGTCGCGATAGCGCGCGACCTTCTGCGGATCGAGAAGATGCGGCGCGCGGCCCATCGATAGAGTGGCGATCTGCGCGGCACAGGTCTGTTTCAGGAAATAGGCGCGAAAGAACGCGGCCGCTGGCGTGTCGCCGAGCGCGTAATAGCCGTGATTGCGGCTGACGACGATCTGGTGGCGGCCGAGGGATTTCGTGAAATGCTCGCCGTAGGCTTCGTCCTCGTCGAACTCATACTCGATATATGTCATGAGATGGCCGAGATAGACCGCCGGCTGGTTGAGCGGCAAAAGCCCGTCCTCGATCGAGCCGACCGCCATCACTTCGAGATCGTGGCCGTGCACAAAGAAATTCACGTCGGGCCGCGAGCCGAAAATCCATGTGCAGAGATTGACCGCCCCGTCGTTCAACCAGGCGCTGCCAGCTTCGACGGGTTTTCCCTCGCGATCGATCTTGACCAGATCGGAGGCGCGCATCTCCTCCCAGTAGAGACCGTAGGGATGCGTCAGGTAATGATCGGGCTCGCCCGCGATGCGCGCGCCGATTGCGCCATTGGCGAGATCCGACATGCGGTAATGCGCGGTCGCTCGATAGAGCGCGGCGAGCTCGATCCGGGTCTGCCATTCGGCCGGACTGCAGGCTGGCCGGCCATGGCGATGCAGGGTCGTCAGCGATGCGGTTTCCATGCGGGTCTCCCGGGCGTCGTATCAAGGCGTCGGGGCCGAGGGTTGCCCGGCCGGCGCGTGGTTCGCCGATATTCGGTCGAAATCGGCGCCAAGTCACCCGTTGCATCGGCAGGCAGACCGGCCCGCGCCGATACATCTGTCGCCGGCCGGCTAATTACGGAATACTCAGGAGCAGGGCGGCTTCCGGGCCGCGGGACCATGAAAGGGAAGACGTCGATGAGAAAGCGGATGCGGTTCTGGCTGGCCATTCTGGTGACCGGGAGCATGGCGGCCTTGTCGGCCTGCGCCAGCAGCGATGCCGAGCGCGGCGGTGCCGGTGAGGCGAAGGATATGGTCGAGCGCGCGATCGATACCTATGACGCGCAGGGGACGGCTTCGTTTACGGCGATGACCGCGCCGAGCACTGAATTCGTCGATCGCGATCTCTATGTCTTCGTGATCGGGCCCGACCGGCGGCTCGCCGCGCACGGTGCGTCGGCAGACCTGATCGGCGATGACGTGACGGTGCTTGTCGATGCCAACGGAAAGGCGTTTGGTCTCGAGTTCGTCGAACGCGCAACACCGGAGGGCGCTTGGGTCGATTATTCTTGGGCCGATCCGTTGAGCGGTGAAATCGTCGCCAAATCGAGTTGGGTCGTCCTGCATGACGACCATATTTTCGGAACCGGCATTTACAAGCCGTAGCATTCCAATCGCGTGACCATCGGCGCCGCCGCCGTTCGCCACGTTACTTTCAGCGTCAATGCCGAGGTCCCGCTAGACGATGCCCTTCTCGCGCAATGCCGCGATCTCGGCGTCGTCCATGTCGAGTAGTTCGTGCAACACGTCGTCGGTATGTTGGCCGCAAGTCGGCGGCGCCATGCGATATTCAACCGGAGTCTCCGAGAATTTGATCGGATTGCCGATCAGATCGACCGTGCCCTTTTTCGCTAGCGGGTGAGGCACGGCGATCTTCATGCCGCGATGGAGGATCTGCGGATCTTCGAAGACCTGCGCGATATCGTTGACCGGGCTCGCCGGCACGCCGCGCTTGGCAAGACCTTCGATCCATTCGTCGCGCTTCTTGTTCCGGGTAGCTTCCTCAAGTAGCGGATAAAGCACGCGCCGATTGGCGAGCCGGGCCTCGTTGGTGGCAAAACGCGGATCGGTCCCGATTTCGGGACAGCCGGCGAAGTCGCAGAAGCGGCGGAACTGCTCGTCATTGCCGACCGCGAGGATGAAATAGCCGTCCGCCGCGGGCATGACATTGTAGGGGACGATATTGTGATGCTGGTTGCCGACGCGGCCGGGCACCTCGCCCGACGTCAGATAGTTGAGCCCGAGATTGGTGAGCCACGCGACCTGTGTATCGAGCAAGGCGAGGTCGATGTACTGCCCCTGTCCGGTCCCGTCGCGATGGTGGAGCGCGGCGAGGATCGAAACCGTCGCATACATGCCGCACATGATGTCGGCGATTCCGACACCGACCTTCATCGGCGGCCGCTCTGCTTCGCCGGTGACGCTCATGATGCCCCCAATACCCTGGGCGACCAGATCGTAGCCGGCCCGCGACGAATAGGGTCCGGTCTGACCAAATCCGGTGATCGAGCAATAGATCAGGTGCGGATTGGCGTCCTTGAGATCGGCATAGGAAAGTCCATAACGCTTGAGGTTACCAACCTTGAAGTTCTCCAGCATGATGTCGCTCTTGGCGATCATGCGCTTCGCCAGCGCCTGGCCTTCCTGCTTCGATATGTCGATCGCGACCGACCGCTTGTTGCGATTGGATGAAAGATAATAAGCGGCCTCACCGGTCGGCTTACCGTCTTTGCCCGTGAGATAGGGTGGGCCCCATTTGCGCGTATCGTCGCCGGCGCCGGTGCGTTCTATCTTGATGACGTCGGCGCCGAGATCGCCGAGCAACTGGCTGCAGGTCGGGCCAGCGAGAATGCGGGAAAGGTCGAAGACGCGAATGCCGGAAAGCGGGCCTGCCATGGGTCGGGTTCCTAATCGAAAGCGTGCGGGAATGTTCGGTTACGAGGGCGGACTGTTGCCGTTCCGCGGGATCGTCGTCAATGGCCCTCGGGGGGTGCCGTCGCATGGCGGCGCAGATAATCGAGTGCGCCCTGCAGGATGAATGCGGCGGCCATCTCGTCGACCACCTCGCTGCGGCGCTTGCGCGACATATCGGCTTCGATCAGCGAGCGTGTGACAGCCATGGTCGACAGTCGCTCGTCCCAGAAGGCGAGCGGCAGGTCGATGCGCTCCAGCAGGTTGCGGGCGAACTGCCGCACCGACTGGCAGCGTGGCCCTTCGCTGCCATCCATATTCACGGGCAGGCCCATGACAAGTCCGCCGATGCTGCGCGCGCGGATGATCTCCTCGAGTGCGACGGCATCGGCCGTGAACTTTGTCCTTCGAATAGTCTCAAGCGGTGAGGCGATCGTAAGACCGGAATCGGCGATGGCGAGACCGATCGTCTTCGTCCCGACATCGAGGCCGAGCAATCGCGCCCGCGGCGCCAGGGCCGCCGCGAACGTATCGAGGTCGAGTGGCGGCACGGCGCCGAGCGGGTCGATCGGTTTGCTCAGCGACCGAGATGCGCGTCGACGTCGGCGGCGAATGCGGCGGACGAGACCGCCAGGTCCGAGATGTTGATATCGACGTCCTCGAGCTCGGCCGATTCGATGCCGATGATGACGTATTCGCCGTTTACCAGAATGAGGTTTGGCGCGCCGGAGTCGCCCTGCACCGACCCGCAGCCATGGCTGTAGGTGTCGTCGTCCCATAGTTTGGTGATGTGACAGGGGCCGCGCCGCATCGGGTAAAAGCCGCCGGTCACGCCATAGCCAATCTGCTGAAAGCCCTCGGCATCCGGATCCATCAGCATGTCGTATTCATCACCGCCCGGTAGATAGATCGAGAGCGTACCGGTGTCCGGCGAAATATCGTCGGTCAACGTGATCAACGCATAGTCGTAACGGTCGACATCGGACGAGTTCATGAATCGGTCGATATCGAACTCTGCCGGCACATAGAAATCCGCGATGCCGGACTCGGCCACGCTGTTGCCGGATGCCAGCCCCGAAAAGAAGCGGGTCGGCTTCAGGGGTTCGAACGTCTCTTCGTCGAAGAAGCAATGCGCGGCAGTCAGAACCAACGCCGGCCCGATCACGCTGCCGCTGCAGAAGGCGCCGTCGCCGAAATCGAGCCGGCCGATCGCGCTTCCGGGAAACACATCCGCCTGTTCTTCGATCGCCGGCGCTTCGGTACCGCCTTCCTTGCTGCCATAGGCCGAGGCGATTTCGCCGTCGATCTCGACGAGCGAATCGACGCCGGCCTGGTAGAGGTTCGTCATGAATTCTTCGGGCACGAATCCATTTTCGACCGGCAGGTTGAGTTCGATGTTCACGTCGCCGTCAGTGTCGACGAACACTTTCGTCAGCCAGTAGTCGCGGTTGATGCGATTGACATGCTGAAGCAGCAGATCCTGGTCGTAATCCGACGTGTAGAGGAAGGCGATGAATCGCAGGTTCCAGATCTCGTCCGAATCGTCGTCGTCGAACAGGATCCAGGCCGACGTGATGCCGCTCGCGGTCTCGATGTCGAACTCGATATCGTTGTCTTCATCGAACCGATAATTGACCTGGTTCGCATCGAGCGTGGCAGCGACATTCGCGCGGGTCGCATCGTAGACCACGACGCGCAGCGGTTTGCTGCCGGGCAGGTCGAGTGCCGCGGCCGGCACCGCCATGGCGGCGAGCCCGAGGGCGAAGGCAAGGACGGCAAGCGGTCTGAACATCGACGGATCCTCCGGGTGGCGCGCGAATTTGGGCCGCGAAACGCGGGGCGTCGCCGGGTTGCGGCCAGCGCCTGCCCGATGATAGCTTCGCGCGCCCCTCAGGGACACTCCAAGCTGAATTTGGCCACGCGGAACTTGCCATGGCAATCGACCGGAAGACTGTTGCCCATATCGCGACTCTTGCGCGTATCCGGCTCGCGCCGGACGAGCAGGATGCGCTCGCCCGGGAGCTGGATACGATCCTGCATTGGGTCGAACAGCTTGGCGAAGTGGACACGGCCGGCATCCAGCCGATGGCCGGGGTCGGCAACGTGACCCTGCGCCAGCGTCCGGATGCGGTCACCGATGGCGGCTATCCGGAGAAGATCGTCCAGAACGCCCCGGCCGGTGCCGCCGGTTTCTTCGCCGTGCCCAAGGTCGTCGAGTAATGACCGAACTGACCACACTCACCGTTGCCGCGGCACAGCGCGGGCTGGAGGCTGGCGATTTCACGTCGGTCGAACTGACCGACGCGCATCTGCGCGCGATGGAAGCCCGTCGGGCGCTCAATGCCTATATCACCGAGACGCCGGAGCGCGCGCGCGAACAGGCGGCCAAATCCGACGCGCGCCGCCGCAAGGGCGAAGCCGGTGCGATGGAAGGCATTCCCGTCGCGATCAAGGATCTCTTCTGCACCGACGGTACGCTGACGACGGCGGGCTCGCATATTCTCGACAAGTTTGCGCCGCCCTATGAATCGACGGTGACGACCAATCTCTGGCGGGCCGGCGCGGTCATGCTGGGCAAATCGAATCTCGACGAATTCGCGATGGGTTCGTCGAACCTCACCAGTTATTACGGCCCGGTGGTGAACCCCTGGCAGCGCAAGGGCGATGCGACGCCTTTGGTGCCGGGCGGCTCGTCGGGGGGGTCCGCCGCCGCGGTTGCCGCACAGATCGCGATGGCCGCGACCGGCACCGATACCGGCGGATCGATCCGCCAGCCGGCGTCGTTCTGCGGTATCGTCGGTATCAAGCCGACCTACGGACGCTGCTCGCGCTGGGGCATCGTCGCCTTTGCCTCGTCGCTCGATCAGGCCGGTCCTTTTGCGCGCAGTGTCGAAGACGCCGCGATCATGCTCGGCGCGATGGCGGGGCACGATCCGAAGGATTCGACCTCGGCCGACATTCCGCTGCCGGATTTCCGTGCCTCGATCGCCGGCGGCGTGCGCGGTCTGAAGATCGGAATCCCCAAGGAGTATCGCTCGGACGGCATGCCGGCGGAGATCGAAACGCTCTGGCAGCAGGGTCGCAACTGGCTCAAGGAAGAGGGCGCCGAGATCGTCGATATCTCGCTGCCGCATACGAGATATGCGCTGCCGACCTACTATATTATTGCACCCGCGGAGGCGTCGTCGAACCTCGCGCGATATGACGGCGTGCGCTTTGGCCTTCGTGTGGAAGGCAAAAATCTCAATGACATGTACGAGTTGACACGCGCAGCCGGCTTCGGCGCCGAAGTGAAGCGGCGCGTGCTGATCGGCACCTACGTGCTGTCGGCCGGCTATTACGATGCCTATTACTTAAAGGCGCAGAAATTGCGGGCGCTGATCGCGCGCGATTTCACCGAGGCGTTCGAGCGGGTCGATGCAATCCTGACGCCGACCGCGCCGAGCGCCGCCTTTGCTGCCGACGCGAAGATGGACGATCCGATCCAGATGTATCTGAACGACGTGTTCACCGTGCCGGTCAATCTCGCCGGCCTGCCGGGCCTCTCGTTGCCGGCGGGGCTGTCGGCTGAAGGCCTGCCGCTCGGGCTGCAGGTGATCGGACGCGCCTTCGACGAGGCGACAGTGTTGCGGGTCGGGCAGTCGATCGAAAAGGCTGCCGGCTTTACCGCGCGGCCGGGAGGCCCCGCATGAGCGTGGATGCTCTCCTGCTCGAAGGGAGGACCGGGAAATGGGAACTCGTGCTCGGGCTCGAGGTCCATGCCCAGGTGATCTCGAAATCCAAGCTGTTTTCCGGTGCGTCCACCGTATTCGGTGCTGAGCCGAACGCGCAGGTCAGCTTCGTCGATGCCGGCTTCCCCGGCATGCTGCCGGTGATCAACGAGTTCTGTGTCGAACAGGCGGTCAAGACCGGGCTCGGTATCAACGCGCAGATCAACCTGCGCTCGGTGTTCGACCGGAAGAACTATTTCTATGCCGATCTGCCGGCCGGCTATCAGATTTCGCAGTACCAGCAGCCGATCGTCGGCAAGGGCGAAATTACGATCGACCTGCCCGACGGGCGTTCGCGAACCGTCGGCATTACGCGGCTGCATCTCGAGCAGGATGCGGGCAAGAGCCTGCACGACCAGCATCCGGACAAGACCTATGTCGATCTGAACCGTTCGGGCGTTGCGCTGATGGAGATTGTGTCGGAGCCCGATATGCGTTCGGCCGAAGAAGCCGCCGCCTATATCCGCAAACTGCGCTCGGTCCTGCGCTATCTCGGCACCTGCGACGGCAATATGGAAGAAGGCAGCCTGCGCTGCGACGTGAACGTCTCGGTGCGCAAGCCGGGCGATCCGCTCGGCACGCGATGCGAAATCAAGAACGTGAACTCGGTGCGTTTCGTCATGCAGGCGATCGAGTACGAAGCCAACCGACAGATCGAGGTGATCGAAGACGGCGGCACGATCGACCAGGAGACGCGGCTGTTCGATGCCAACAAGGGCACGACCCGGCCGATGCGCTCCAAGGAACATGCGCACGACTACCGCTATTTCCCCGATCCCGATCTGTTGCCGCTGGTGCTCGATGCCGGTTACGTCGAGCGGCTCAAGGCGTCCCTGCCCGAGCTGCCCGATGCGCGGAAGGCGCGATACGAACGGGATTTCGGCTTGTCGCGCTACGACGCCGGCGTTCTGGTCGCGGAAAAGGAAACGGCGGCGTTCTACGAGGCGGTCGCGCGCGGCCGCGATGCGAAACTCGCCGCCAACTGGGTGATTTCGGAACTGTTCGGTGCGCTGAACCGCACCGGCAAAGCGATCGAGGATTCGCCGGTCTCGGCGGAGAATCTCGGCGGGCTGATCGATCTCATCGCCGACAATACGATCTCGGGGCGCATTGCCAAGGATGTGTTTGCCGAGATGGTCGATACCGGTAAGCCGGCGGCGGCGATCGTCGAGGCGAAGGGGCTGCGTCAGGTCACCGACACCGGTGCCATCGACACGGTGATCGATACGGTCATGGCGGCTAATGCCGACAAGGTCGCCGAATATCGTAGCGGCAAGGACAAACTGTTCGGCTTCTTCGTTGGTCAGGTGATGAAATCGAGTGGCGGCAAGGCCAATCCCGCTGTCGTCAACGAGCGGCTCAAGGAGAAGCTCGCCGGATAAGCCCGCGCACGCTGCGTTGCGCGATTACCGGTTCGTTGGACGAAGCTGTGCCGGCGTATGCGCGAGCTCGAGCTTGATCCCGTCCGGGTCTTCGAAAAAAACCGCATAGTAACCGGCGCTATATTGCAGGAACGCTTGCGGCGGCTCGAGAATCGTCGCGCCCTGCTTGACCAGCAGGCGATGAAACGCATCGACCTGCTCGCGATTGTCCGCGCTCCAGGAAAGGTGATGCAGTCCGCGCGCATAGCGGTCATGCGGCGTCTCCTGGCGCATGGATCGCAAGATGAACCAGCCGGCCGGCCCCAGCCATTCCACATAGTCGGGTCCGCGCTCGGACTCGTGGTAGCCGAGGAACTGCATAAGCGGGTCGTAGAAGGCGAAGGACCGGTCGAGATCGCCGACCGTCAGCGAGATATGGTTAATGTCACCCAGAGTCATATATTGCTCTCAAGCCGCGTTGCGGTTCGGACAGTTACGAAGAGGAAACCGAAATGATCGACCTCTATACCTGGCCCACGCCCAATGGCCACAAGATCCACATAATGCTCGAAGAAATCGGCATGCCGTACAAGGTCATTCCGATCGATATCGGGCGCGGCGACCAGTTCAAGCCCGATTTCCTGAAGATCAGCCCGAACAACAAGATGCCGGCGCTGGTCGATCCCGATGGGCCGGATGGCAAGCCGATCGCGGTGTTCGAATCCGGTGCGATCCTCATCTATCTCGCGGAGAAGAGCGGCATGCTGATGCCCCTCTCGCCGCGCGAGCGCTACGACGTGCTGCAATGGCTGATGTTCCAGATGGGCGGCATCGGGCCGATGCTGGGGCAGGCACATCATTTCCATATTTATGCGCCGGAAAAGATTCCCTATGCGATCGAGCGCTACAGCAACGAGGCAAACCGTCTTTACGGCGTACTCGATCGCCAGCTTGCGAATCGTGAATTTGTCGCGACCGAATACTCGATCGCCGACATCGCGATCTGGCCGTGGCTGCGTTCCTGGGAACGCCAGGGCGTCAACCTGCCTGATTTCAAGAACGTGCAGCGCTGGTTCGACCGGATCGCAGCCCGGCCCGCCGTGAAACGCGGTATCGAGGTGCTCTCGGAGCGCAGCCGCAGCGGGCCGGTCGACGACAAGACGCGCGAGATGCTGTTCGGCAAGACCCAGTATCAACGACGTTAGCGTGTCTCCAGGGAGAAAGGCCAATCCGCGATCCCGGCAACGCCGGGCTCGATTGCGAAGAGTGCTCCGGATGACGGCGCCGCTGCGAGCGCGGCTGCGTCCATGCCGCTGCGTGCCGTCGTGATGTAGAGCGTCTCCAGCGATGCGCCGCCGAAGCAGCAGCTCGTCACGAACGGCACCGGCAGCACGATCGTGCGATCGAGGCGGCCGTCCGGTGCGAAGCGCGTCACCCGGCCGCCGCCATAATGCGCACACCACACGAAGCCGTTGGCATCGACGGTAAGCCCATCGGGGAAGCCGGCATCGTCCGCAATGGTCGCGAAGAGCCGTGCCGTGCCGAGGGTGCCGGTCGCGGGATGAGATCGTAGGCGAGCAGGCGCCGACCAATCGTGTCGCTGAAATAGAGTATGCGGCCGTCCGGGCTGAAGGCCGGCCCGTTGCAGACCATATAGCCGCTGTCGCCGACATGGACGCAGCCATTGGGGTCGATCCGATAGAGAATGCCGCGCGGCTCGCGCTCGGCGGCGTCGTAAGTGCCGACCCAGTAGCGCCCAGCGCGGTCGATCTTGGAATCGTTATAGCCGATGCCGGGCCGGCCGCCGTTGGGATCGGCAAAGAAAGTAACTCGCGTGCGCGCCGGATCGAATATATTGAGCCCGTCATCGAGCGCCAGCAGCAGCCGCCCGTCCGCAAGCGGCACGGCTGACCCGATCTGGCTGGTGCCGGGGATCGCCCATTCATGGCGTGCGCGGCTCACCGGATCCCAGCGATGCAAAGTCGGCCCGAAGAAATCGATCCAGTACAGCGCCTGCTCGGCTGCGTGCCAGAACACGCTCTCGCCGAGCGCATCCTCGCACGGGACGGCAACGCGCAATGTCGCATCCGCTGTCACAGACGCCGCCCGGCCGTCGCGCCACCGTCGACCGCGATGATGCTGCCGGTCGCAAACGACGCGGCGGGCGACGCGGCAAACGCGATGGCTTCGGCGATCTCTTCGGGCCTGGCCGCGCGACGAAGCATCGTCCATGACGACCAGGCCCGGGCGCCCTCTTCGCGTGCCGCTTGGGTCTCGCCCATCATGTCGGTCATGGTCGGGCCGGGGCAGATGCAGAGCGCGCGAATATCGGGCCCGAGCTCGACCGCCAGAGCCCGGGTCAGCCCGACCAATGCGCCCTTGGTCGCGCAATAGACCGACGCATTGGCATAGCCGAGAAACGCCGCATCGGACGCGACATTGACGATCACGCCGCGACCCGTGCGCAAGCCCGGCAGCAGGGCCCGCGCCAGAACCCAGGGTGCCGTCAGGTTGATCGCGACGGTGCGATCCCACAGCGCCTCGTCGGTTCCGGCGATATCGCGATCGTCGAAAATGCCGGCGCAATTGATCAGCGCGTCTATGCTCCCCGCCGCTTCGGCAAGGTTTCGGCATGGGGTGCGGTCGGCGAGATCGGCGGCGTGGCCCGAAACCCGCGCGCCATGCCTGTCAGTGCGCGCGGCAACGGCTGCCGCCACGTCGTCGGGCTTTCGTCCATGCAGGATCACTTGCGCGCCGCGCTCGAGCAGCAGGTCGGCCGCGGCGGCACCGATGCCTCGGGTGGAGCCGGTGACCAGCACGCGCTTGCCAGCGAAATCCTGAAGCTGGTTCATGCCGGCATCCGCCCGGCGGTGCTGCCGCCGTCGATCGGGATCGCGGCACCGGTGAGGAATGACGCTGCCGGCGAGGCGAGGCAAAGCAGGAATGACGCGATTTCGTCCGGCGACGCGATGCGGCCCATCGGATGATAGTCGTTGAAGGCCTGGTAATACTTCGCCGGATCTCCGCTCGCCGCCGCGCAATCGCGCATCAGCTCGGTATCCATCGTGCCGGGGCAGAGCGCGTTCACCCGGATCCCCGCAGACGCGAGCTCGATCGCGGCCGCGCGCGTCATCGCAACGGTGCCGTGCTTGGCGCTCACATAGGCAACATTGTCCGGGATCGCGTGCAGGCCGAGTTCGGAAGCGACGTTGATGACGTTGCCGCGGCTCTCGCGCAGCCAGGGCAGAGCCGCGCGCAGGCAGAAGAATGGCGCCTTCATCACGACGGCAAGATGCAGGTCCCAATGGGCATCGTCGGTCGCCTCGACGGGCTTCTCGACATTGACGGCGGCATTGTTCACGAGAATGTCGAGCCGGCCGAACGCATCGACCGCGCGTGTGACGGCCTTCTCGCAGCCGGCGGCATCGGCCAGATCGGCACCGGCCGGCGCAAGGCGCTTGCTGCCGCCGAGCCGCTCGATCGCCGCCGTCACATCGGCATCGGTCCGGTCGTTGATCGCGACCTGTGCGCCAGCATCGTGGAAGGCGCGGGCGATCGCGAAGCCGAGGCCGCGTCCGGCGCCGGTCACGAGAACGACCTTGCCCGAGAAATCGAAACCCATCGTTCAGCCCCGATAGCGGCTCAGTTGCAGTGCGATGATCGTCGACCCGATGCTGAGCGCGATCAGCAATGTTGCAATCGCGTTGATGGTGGGATCCAGCGAGGTCCGCACGAGGCCCCAGACCAGCGTGGGCAATGTATTGCCGCCGCCGATCGTGAAGAAGGTTATCACGAAGTCGTCGAGCGACAAGGAAAGCGCGATCAGGGCCGCGCCCACGATCGTCGGCTGGATGATCGGCAAGGTGACGGTTCGAAAGGCGGTCAAGGTCGAAGCGCCAAGATCGCGCGCGCTCTCCACCACGGCATGATCGAAGGTCGCCATGCGGGCATACACGATCAGGATCACGAAGGGTTGGGCGATCACCAGATGGCCGAGGATTACTGTCAGCAAACTGAGGCGGATATCGAGAAACCGCACGAAATAGCAGATCAGCGAGATACCGATGATGAGCGCCGGCAGCATCACCGGCAGGCTGAGCGCGTTGATGATGTTGCCGGCCCGGCGCGGCGGCATGACGGAGAGTGCGAGCGCTGCCGAGGTGCCGATCACGACCGAACATACCGCCACGGTGAACCCGACGATCAGGCTGTTCTTGAGCGCGGGCCAGAACGAGCTATAGGCAAACAGCTTCTCGTACCAATGGAGGGTGAGCCCGGTCAGCGGTAGGCTGGTCAGCGCCGATTCGTTGAAGCTGAACAGCACCACGAGGAAGAGGGGTGCCAGCATGAACAGCACGACAACGAGTCCGAAGCCGCGCCAGAGTTGATCCGTCACATGGCGCGCCCTCATGGCCGGATCGCCCGTCGCAGCAGTGCGCGGAACGCCATCACGATCGCCAGCGAGGTCGCCAGGATCGTGAACGACATCGCGCTGCCCATCGGCCAGTCGAAACCGATCGAGAACTGGGTTTCGATGAAATGGCCCATCATCGAGGCGCCGCCGCCGACGAAGCGCGGCGTCACGTAGTCGCCGGCGGAGATCAGGAAGGCGAGAGTGAACGCCACCATTATGCCGCCCTCGCATTGCGGAATGACGATGTCGCGCATCACGGCGAGTGGCTTCGCGCCCAAATCGCGCGCCGCCTCCATCGTCGCATCGTCGATCGAGCGCAGCGCGCCGTAGATCGGAAGCACCGCGAAGGGCAGCAGGAAATAGGTGAGGGTAATGACGACGGCATTGGTGCTGTAGATGAAGGCGCCCGAGGGCTCGTCGATCAGCCCGATCCCGGTCAGTGCCATGTTGAGGATGCCGTCGATGCCAAGAATGCTCTTCCAGGCGTAGATCTTGACCAGATAGCCGCCGAACAGCGTGATCAGGGTTACGAACAGAAGCAGCGGTCCGAGCGGGCCTGACTTGAAGCGGATCACATAGGCGAAGCCGAAGGCGAGCAAAGTCGTCGCAAATCCGATCGCGGCGGCGATTGCCAGCGTCGTGACCAGCACGTCGCCATATTCAACCCAGGTTGCGATGTAATTCGCGACGGTCAGGTCCGGCCGCATCATGCGCGCCTTGACCGACCAGAAGCTGATGATCAGGAAGTAAACGAGTGGCGCAACGAAAAGCCCGAGGAACACCAGGGCGGCGGGTGCGATGGGCCACCAGCGCCGCGCCATGATGTCTTCGGGCTCTTTAGTCGAAGATCAGGTCGAGCGACCGACCTGCATCAGGCCTTCTGCAGCCGCTGATACTCGTTCAGGAAGTCGTCATAGGTCGCAAACTCGCCCGGTTCCGTCGGCGGGACCGGCTGCAGCCGCGCCCGCTGCATGAACCCGTCCAGATCGTCATACGGATAGGTCGCCGCGAGTCCTTCCGAAAGCAACGGCACCGCTTCGAGATTAGTGATGCCGGCGCTCTGCTCCTCGGCGAACATGCGCTGCGGTTCGGCCGACACGATATGGTCGATCATCGCATAGGTCAGATCGAGGTTCGGGCAATCCTTCGGAATGCACAGGCAGTCCATGAACATGCCGGTGCCTTCCTTGGGGATCGTGTACTCGATGACCTTGCCCTTGGCTGCCGTCCAGACCGCGACCGCTTCCCAGCCGATTGCGCTGACAACCACTTCGTTGCGTGCGAACGCATCCGACATGTCGCCGTAGGTCGCGAAGAAGGCGCGCGCATGGTTGGTCTTGATTTCGATCATCTTGTCGATGACCGCAACCATCTCTTCCTTTGTCAGTAGCGTGCCCATCGGCTTGCCGGTGACGACGGTGCCCCAGATCAACAGATTGCCGAGCGGGTCGTCGACCATCGCGACCTTGCCCTTATATTCGTCCTTCATGATGTCGAGCCAGCTCTCGGGCACGCTGCTGACGGCGGCCGGGTCGTACATCAGCGGCAGCGAACCCCAGTTCCACGGCACGCCCATCAGTTCGCCGTTGTGGCGGATCGCATCCTGGTTGTTGAACTGCGGAATGAGCTTGTCGAAATTGCTGATGCGCGCCGTGTCGATCGGCTCGAGCAGCCCCGTTTCCGCCATCAACGGCAGATAGCCGAAATACATCGTGATGAGATCGGTGTTGCCGATACCGCCGGCCTGCAACTTGGTGATGATCTCTTCGTTCGACGAGATGAAGGTCGGCTGGAAGTCGATATCGTTATCGGCGAGGAACGTCCCGGCGAGGATCGGGGTTTCGTAACCCTGCCAACCCATCCAGGTCATCGTCGTGGCGGCCTTGGCCTGTCCCGGCCAGGCGCCGAGTGCCGTGGCACCGCCGGCGGCGGCCATTCCGGCCACCACCTGCCGGCGCGACAGCGAAAACTGTCTCGCGAGCATCATGGCGGCGTCAAGCGAACGCTTATTCGAACCCATCGTCTGTGCCTCCCAGGTTACGTCTCGCGCCTGCGAGACGATGTGACGCCTACCTTATTCCGTTCGTTTCTTTCGGCAGAGGTTTCCGGTTTGCATCCTGCGAAGGCCCGCGAGGACAAGGCGGGCGGTGCTTTCACAAGGAGCCGAATTCCTCGAACTTGGACGTGCCGAACGCATTCTGAGTTGCCGCGAAGCTTAGGGGAGAGCCCCGAACAGGGTCAAGGACGGGCCCGGAATGCGGCTGTAGCGCGGCGCCGGGGTTGGCCGGCTTGTCCCTGGCAGCAACCAGCCAATGCTTGCCTGACCGCGCGCCCGCTCCGTACTCTCTCGAGCGGTCATCACGGGGAAGAACGAGGCACCATTGGCGAGCGAATCTTACAATGTGATCGTCGTCGGCGCGGCGAGCGGCATCGGAGCAGCGGCGACCGAGCATCTCGCAGCCCAGGGCGTCCATGTCTTCGGCATGGATCGCAATCTGGAGGGGATGCAACAGCTTGCGGGTAGACTGCGCGCCGCCGGCCATGCGGTCGATGCCGTGGGTGCCGACATCACCGATCCCGCCTCGATCGATGCGGCGATTGCTTCGGTTGTGCATTCCGCCGGACAGATACATGGACTGGTCAATTGCGCCGGCATCACCGGCACAACCAACATCAAGGGCCATGAGGTGTCGCTCGAGGATTTCGATCGGGTCTATGCGATCAATCTGCGCGGCGCGCTGATCGTCAGCCAGGCAATCCTGAAACATATGCTGCCGTTCGGTTACGGTCGCATCCTTCACGTGGCATCGATCGCCGGCAAGGAAGGCAATGCCGGGATGGCCGCCTATTCCGCGACCAAGGCCGGGCTGATCGGGCTCGTGAAGTCGATTGCGAAGGACTATCCCGAGACCGGCATCACCATCAATGCACTGGCGCCGGCCGTCATCCGCACGCCGCTGGTGGATGCACTGCCGGATGCGACGGTCAAATACATGACCGACAAGATCCCCATGCGTCGCGTCGGCGAGCTTGAAGAGGCCGCCGCGATGATCGCCTGGATCGTCTCGCCCGCCTGCAGCTTCACGACCGGTTTCACTTTCGATCTGAGCGGCGGCCGCGCGACGTATTAGACGCTACCCCACGCGAAAACGCGCGACGGTTTCCGGATTGAGGCTGACGCCGAGGCCGGGCGCATCGGGAATGGCGACCGTGCCGTCGCTGAGGATCGGCAGCTTTTCCTTCGTCAGATCCCAACGCAGCGGCGACTCGCTCATCGAGAACTCCAGCGGCTCTTCTTCATCCTGCTGTCCGAGAAACGCAAGGTTCGCGGCAAGAAGGATGTTCGTCTTGTAGCCGTGCGGCACCACGCGCCCGCGATGCGTTCGTGCCAGGGCCGCGACATGCATCATCTCGCTCAGGCCGCCGACCATCGAGATGTCCGGCTGCGCGATGTCGACCTTGCCGATCTCGAACAAAGAAGCGAACTCGTGTCGCGTCGTAAGGCCGAGATCGCCGCCGGCAATCGGAACGCCGAACCCCTGCAGGCGGGCGTGGCCGGCGAAATCGTCCGCCGGTAACGGCGCCTCGACCCAGTCGAACACCAGATCGCGGAAGACCGGCATCAGCGGAATTCCATCTTCGGCGCGGGTCCACGCCGCCGTCACGTCGACCATCAACCGGATATCGTCGCCGACATGCGCGCGCGCGGTGCGGATCAGCTCCGTCGCGCGTGGAACATCCTGGTGCCAGAATCGTTCGGCGCAGATCTTGATGCCACGAATCCCGTGTGCGAGACCGCGATCGATATTGCGGCGCACCTCGTCCGGCGTATTCCCCGTCGGATAGATCGTGCCATAGGCTGGCACGCGGTCGCGCCGCCGTGTGCCGAGCAGATCGCAGACCGACCGGCCGAGTGCCTTGCCACGCAGATCCCAGAGCGCCATGTCGATCGCGCTGATCGCATGAAGGACAGCACCGCGCCGGCCGTAATAGGACGTCGCGTCGTACATGCGCGTCCACAGACCCTCGATGTCGCTGGCGTCCTGGCCGATCAGCACCTCGCGCAACCCCATCGCAGTCCGATGCGATTGTCTCGTGTCGATGATCGCGCGGATCACCGCCGGTACGCTGTCGGTCTCCGAGATCCCGGTCAGACCATCGTCGGTATGAACGAGAACAAGGCAGTCGCTATAGGAACCGTCGAACCCATCGGGCAACAAACCGGGCGCACGCAGCTCGATAATCTCGATGTCGCGGATCTTCATGCGATGCCCTGCGCCAATCTCGGTTCGGCGCGCATCGTAATAGAAGGGAAGGACGATTGCACAGGCGGGTTGCCCGATGCGCCGGCGCCGGCTAGACCCAGCGAAACACCACGAAGGAATAGACCAGCGAGATCGCCAGGCCACCCCAGAGCGGTGTGCCGAAAATCGCCAGCCAGCCGAGGAAGATAAAGGCGCTGCCGAGCAGCGAGATGAACAGCCGGTCGCCGCGCGTGGTGTCGAGGCCGAGAATGCCGTGCCGCGGCCCGCCGCCGGGCGAACGCCATTCCCAGATAGCCATGCTGACGAGGCAGAGCGCGATGAACACGAAGAATGCCGCCGTCGGCCAGGTCCATGCCATCCAGGTGAGATCCATCGCGTGTCCTCCCGGCCCCGGCGCGTCAGACGCGCCCGAGGGCGAAGCCCTTGGCGATGTAGTTGCGCACGAACCAGATCACGACAGCGCCGGGCAGGATGGTGAGCGCACCGGCCGCCGCGAGGAGGCCAAGTTCGTAGCCCGAGGTGCTGGCTGTTCGGGTCATGGTGGCGGCGATCGGCTTTGCCGCGACCGAGGTCAGCGTCTTTGCGAGCAGCAGCTCGACCCAGGAGAACATGAAACAGAAGAAGCAGGCGACGCCGATCCCCGCCGTGATTGTCGGAATGAAGATCTTGAAGAAGAAACGCCAGAACGAATAGCCGTCGACATAGGCGGTCTCGTCGAGTTCCTTTGGCACGCCCGACATGAAACCCTCGAGGATCCACACCGCGAGCGGAATGTTGAAGAGGCAATGCGCCAGCGCGACCGCGATATGGGTATCGAACAGGCCGACCGCCGAATAAAGCTGGAAGAAGGGCAGGGCGAACACCGCCGGCGGCGCCATCCGGTTGGTCAGCAGCCAGAAGAACAGATGCTTGTCGCCGAGGAACCGGTAACGCGAGAAGGCATAGGCAGCCGGCAGGGCGACCGACACCGAGATCACGGTATTCATCACGACATAGATGATCGAATTGATATAGCCGTTGTACCAGGTCGGATCCGTGAAGATCGTGATGTAGTTCTCGAGCGTGAAATTGTTCGGCCACAGCGTAAAGCCGCCCAGGATTTCGTTGGTCGTCTTGAACGACATATTCAGGAGCCAATAGATCGGCAACATCAGGAAGAAGATGTAAACGGCCGGGATCAGCCAGCGAAATCGCATCGTCACTGCTCCTCGTTCCGCATCATCAGCGTGTAGAAGATCCAGCTCAACAGCAGGATGATCAGGAAATAGATCAGCGACATGGCTGCCGCCGGACCCAGATCGAACTGGCCGAGCGCGATCTTGACGAGATCGATCGAGAGAAAGGTCGTCGCGTTGCCGGGTCCGCCGCCCGTCAGCACGAACGGCTCGGTATAGATCATGAAACTGTCCATGAACCGCAGCAGAACCGCGATCGTCAGGACGCGCTTCATCTTCGGCAGTTCGATGTAGCGGAAGACCGCCCAGAACCGCGCGCCATCGATCTTCGCTGCCTGATAATAGGCGTCCGGGATGGCGATCAGTCCGGCATAGGCGAGCAGCACGACCAGCGACGTCCAGTGCCATACGTCCATCAGCACGACAGTGAACCAGGCCGCGAGCGGCTGCTGTGTGTAGTTGTAATCGAAGCCCATGCCGTTCAGCAGGTTGCCGAGAAAGCCGATTTCGGGCAGGGCGAAGATGTTCCAGATCGCGCCGACTACGTTCCACGGAATGAGCAGCGGCAGCGCCATGAGAACGAGGCAGACGGAAACCCAGGGCCCGCGTCGCGGCATGGCGAGCGCGATGGCGACGCCGAGTGGAATTTCGATTGCGAGGATGATGAAGGTGAACAGCAGCTGGCGCAGCAGCGAGGCATGGAAGCGCTCGGATGCCAGCGTCTGCTGGAACCAGGTCACACCCTCCCAGAAGAACATGTTGTCGCCGAACGTCTCCTGAACGGAGAAGTTCACGACCGTCATCAGCGGGATGACCGCGTTGAACGCAACCAGGACAACGACAGGCAGCACAAAGATCCAGGCCCGCTGGTTATGCGTTTTCCGGCTCATGTGACCGCCCAGCCATCGGCATAGACCTGCGTATGCGCCGGATCGAGCCGGATCCGCGCTTCATCCGCCGGCAGTGCCGAACTTTCGGCAAGCAGCAGATTGATCGCCGTCTCGCCATGCTTCGTTTCGACAATATGGAAGCGCCCTGCGTCGCTCACTTTGGCAATCCGGACGGGAATGCCGTCATCGGAAAAGCGCACAAATTCGGGCCGGACGCCGATCTCGAATTTCGATGCGCCGACCGGAATTTTCGGCCGGGAGCGGGTTTCGATCGCGATACCGGCGAAATGCGCGACGCCGTTCTCGATCGTGCAGGGCAGCAGGTTCATGCCGGGCGAGCCGATGAAATGCCCGACGAACGTATGCTGCGGGCGCTCGAACAGATCGACGGGCGTGCCGATCTGAACGATCGCGCCGTCATGCATGACGACCACCTGATCGGCGAAGGTCAGCGCCTCGGTCTGGTCGTGCGTCACATAGATCATCGTAGCACCGACCTGCTGGTGCAGTTCTTTCAGCTTCGAGCGCAGGATCCATTTCAGATGCGGGTCGATGACGGTCAGAGGTTCGTCGAACATGATCACATTCACGTCCGACCGGACGAGGCCGCGGCCGAGCGATATCTTCTGCTTGCCATCCGCCGTAAGGCCCGAGGCGCGCTTCGGCAGCATCGCATCGAGATCGAGCATGGCGGCGATCTCGCGCACCCGCATGTCGACCGTCGGTTCGGGCACGCCGCGATTGCGCAGCGGGAAGGCGAGATTGTCGTAGACCGTCATCGTGTCGTAGATAACCGGGAACTGGAACACCTGCGCAATATTGCGTTGCTCGGGCGAGAGCGGCGTCACGTCGCGCTCGTCGAAAAGCACTTTGCCTTCGCTCGGCGTGACCAGCCCCGAGATGATGTTGAGCAAGGTGGTCTTGCCGCATCCGGAGGGCCCGAGCAGCGCATAGGCGCCGCCATCGGCCCAGTCGATCGTCATTCGCTTCAGCGCATAGTCGCTGTCGTTGCGCGGCGCGGCGGCATAACTGTGGCGAAGATCGACCAGGCGGATATTCGCCATCAGCCCGTCCTCCGCGCCGTCAGGATTGCGCGCGCGATCATGCCGCCACCAGCCGCTCGTCGCGATCGAACAGGAAACAGTGGCTGGTGTCGATGAAAAGCCTCGCCTGCTCGCCGACGCCGAACGGATGCACCCCGTGCGACAGTGAGACCCAGGTGCCGTCGTCGACCGCAAAATGGATTGTCGTTTCCGAACCGCTGATTTCGCTGATCAATACGCGGCCGTCGATCTCGGTGGCGTTGCGGGCCGGGGTCGGCGTGATGTGATGCGGGCGAATGCCAAGCATATAGCTGCCGTCGGGTAGCGCCGCATAGCGGCCCTCGGCCGGCCAGCGCACATCGCCGCTCAGTACGAACTGGCCACGATCCTTCACCACGGGTGCCGTATTGATCGGTGGATCGGAGAAGACCTGCGCGGTCCGCAGATTGTCCGGCTGGCGATAGACCTTGGCGGTTTCGCCGAACTGCGTCACGCGGCCCTCATGCAGCGTCGCGGTATGGCCGCCGAGCAGCAACGCCTCGGTCGGCTCCGTCGTCGCATAGACCACCGTGCAGTGCCGGTCGGCAAAGAGACGCGGCAATTCCTCGCGCAGCTCTTCGCGCAATTTGTAATCGAGATTGGCAAGCGGCTCGTCGAGCAGAACGAGATCCGCGTCCTTCACCAGCGCGCGCGCCAGCGCCGTGCGCTGCTGCTGGCCACCAGAGAGCTGGCTCGGCCGCCGCTCCAGCATCGGCGTCAGTTTGAGAATTTCGGCTACGCGGTGTACGCGATCGCGGATCTGCGCAGCCGGTACGCGACCGACCCGCAACGGCGAGGCGATGTTGTCGTAGACGGTCATCGCCGGGTAATTGATGAACTGCTGATAGACCATCGAGACGTTGCGTTTCTGCACCGATACGTTGGTCACGTCGCGGCCGTCGAAGAAGATTTTGCCTTCGGTCGGCTTCTCGAGCCCGGCCATGAGCTGCATCAGTGTCGTTTTGCCGGCGAGCGTCGTGCCGAGCAGGATGTTGAACCCGCCCTCATGCAGCGTGAGGTTGGTCTCGTGGATATGCGTCTCGTTGCCGACACGCTTGACGACGCTTTTCAGCTCGATCGACATAGCGCCGACACTGGTCCTGATGCCTCAAAAACTCAATGGATTGCGGCTGGAAACCGGCAGCTCCGGGACGCCGCAGGGCGCCCCGGAGCTTTCCGACCGATAACGACCGACGGTCAGTTCGCCGACCAGCGCTCGACGAGTTCGTCGTAGGGGATCGTTTCGCCCTGCGGCTTCTCGTTCTCGAGCAAGGCCTTCGGCCCGTCGGGACGGCCCAGCCAGTCGGCGGGGTCGACCTCTTCGTTGAGCCGCGGGCCGCATCCGCCATAGATGCCGGCTTCCTCGTCCGCCTGCTGCATGCGCGCCATCACCTGGTCCATCTCGCTGGCGAGACGGTCCATGGCTTCCTGCGGCGTGAAGGCACCGGAGTTCACATCGCCGATCTGCTGCCACCAGAGCTGGGCCAGCTTCGGATAGTCGGGGATGTTCACGCCGGTCGGCGTCCAGTTCACGCGGTCGGGCGAGCGATAGAACTCGACCAGGCCGCCGAGATAGGGCGCGCGCTCGGTGAACGATTCATGATCGATGTCGCTGTCGCGAATGATGGTCAGGCCGACATGGCTCTTCCGCAGCGATACCGATTTGGAGACGACAAATTGCGCATAGAGCCAGGCGGCCTTGCGGCGATCGACCGGGGTCGAGCTGAACAAGGTCCATGACCCGGCATCCTGATAGCCGAGTTTCTGGCCTTCTTCCCAGTACGGGCCGTGCGGCGACGGCGCCATCCGCCAGAGCGGCACACCTTCGTCGTCGACCGTGTTGTTGCCCTCGCTCTTGGGCGCAACCATGGTCGCGGTGAAGGCCGTGTACCAAAAGATCTGCTGGGCGACGTTGCCCTGCGCAAGCGCCGGCAGCGACTGATAGAAGTCGTAGTCGGCCGCACCCGGAGGTGCGTATTTGCGCAACCACTCGTCCCACATGCGGATCGCGTAGACCGATGCGGGTCCGTTGGTTTCGCCGCCGCGGCTCACCGAGGCGCCGGCGGGATTGCACGAACCTTCTTCCATCCGGACGCCCCATTCGTCGATCGGGCGACCGTTCGGCAGACCCTGCGAACCGGCACCGGCCATCGAGAGCCAGGCATCGGTCATGCGCCAGCCGAGATCGGGTGCGCGCTTGCCGTAGTCCATGTGACCGTAGACGCGAACGCCGTCGATTTCCTTCACATGGTCGGTGAAGAATTCGGCGATGTCTTCGTACGCCGACCAGTTGACCGGCACGCCTAGATCGTAGCCGTACAGTTCCTTGAACTGTGCCTGCAGATCTTCGCGCTGGAACCAGTCGTAACGGAACCAGTAGAGGTTCGCGAACTGCTGGTCGGGCAGCTGATAGAGCTTGCCGTCCGGTCCGGTCGTGAACGACTTGCCGATGAAATCGTCGATGTCGAGGGTCGGCAGCGTCACGTCGGCGCCTTCACCGGCCATCCAGTCGGTAAGATTGACCGCGAGCTGCAGGCGCGAATGGGTGCCGATCAGATCGGAGTCGTTGACATAGGCGTCGTACAGATTTCGGTTGGTCTGCATCTGCGTCTGCACCGCCTGCACGACTTCGCCTTCGCCGAGCAGCTGGTGGTTGACCCGGATGCCGGTAATTTCCTCGAAGGCCTTGGTCAGCACTTCGGATTCGTAGGTGTGGGTCGGTATCGTCTCGGAGAGGACGTTGATCTCCATGCCGACAAACGGCTCGGCCGCCTTGATGAACCACTCCATCTCCTGGATCTGCTCGTCGCGAGACAGCGTCGAGGGCTGGAATTCCTCGTCGATCCATTTCTCAGCTTCCGCCATTCCGGCGAAGCTGGGGCTCGCATATGCGAGGATGGCAGCAGATGCGACTGCCGCCATAAGCTTCCCTTTCATGTCGAGTTGCCTCCCTGGTTTCCGTCATTCCGTACGCGAGTAGGCGCGCTCTCTGACTCGATACGAGCGGAAAACGAAAGTCAATCGAAAGTCTTTATTTGCAGCGCAGCAAAGCCGCGTCAGGCCGCACTGTCGCGCATCGCCTCGACCAGATGGATCTGATGGATATCGCAAATCTGGCGGATCGCCTCAGATTCACAGCGGTCCGTGACCAGCACGTCGACCTGGTCGAGATGCCCGATCCGGACCGGGGCGGTTCGATTGAACTTCGTTGAGTCGGTAACCAGAACCACATTTCGCGCATTCTGAATGATGGCCTGGGCCACCTTTACCTCCCGATAGTCGTAGTCGAGGAGGGCGCCGTCCTCGTCTATCGCCGACGAGCCGATGATCGCGAAATCGACCTTGAACTGCCGAATGAAATCGACCGCGGCCTCGCCGACGATACCGCCGTCCGAGCGCCGGACGACGCCGCTGGCGATCACCACCTCGATTTGCGGGTAGAGCCTCATCTCATTGGCAACATTGATGTTATTGGTAATCACCATGAGCTCCTTATGCTGCAGGAGCGCGCGCGCGACCGCCTCGGTGGTGGTACCGATATTGATGAAAAGTGAGGCATTGTTCGGGATCAGGGCTGCCGCGGCGAGGCCGATCGCGGTCTTCTGCTCAGTCGCGATCAGCCGCCGGGCCTCGTACTGGACGTTCTCGACGCCCGAGGAAACGATCGCGCCGCCATGGACCCGTGCCAACAGCCGCTTCTGGCAGAGCTCGCCGAGATCCTTGCGGATTGTCTGCGGGGTGACCTGAAACCGCTCGGCCAGATCGTCGACCGTCACCCGCCCGGTCTGCCGGGCGAGTTCGAGGATGTCGTTAAGGCGATCGGTCAGCACCAGATTCTTCCTGTCGTTCGTTTGCTTCGGCGCGCGGCGGGCGCGCGTCGGCGGAGTGCGGGTCCGATGTTACCCCTTTATTAACGCCGCCGGCCGCGTATCGCCAACCGCACCGCTGCCAATCGGGTCGACCGGCTTCGGCGCGGGCGCGATCGAGCCCGTCGCCAGCCGCGCAGCGAGAAAGTCGGCGAGCCCCGCCTTTTCCGATGCGTCGAGCCGCAAACCGAGCTTGGTGCGACGCCAGATCACGTCGTCCACACTGCGCGCCCATTCCTGCTCGATCAGCCAGACGACTTCCCGCTCGTAGAGATCGGCGCCGAAATGCCGGCCGAGATCGCTGCGCGCCGTGGCATCGTCCAACATCTGGAAACTGCGCGTGCCGTATTGCCGGGCAAAGCGGGCGGCCGTCGCACGCTCGAGGAACGGAAATTGGTCGGCAATCCGTGAGGCCAGCGCCGCACGGCCGGTCGGCTCGAAATCGCCGCCGGGCAACGGCGCCTTCGCCGTCCAGGCGGGACCGCGCGCTCCTAGAACATCCTCGATCATCGCAACGACCGCTTCCGCGAGCCGGCGATAGGTCGTGATCTTTCCGCCGAAGATATTGAGGAGCGCGGGACCGTCGCCCGGCCGCTCGGCCTTGAGCACATAGTCGCGCGTCGCTTCCTGGGCTTTCGAGGCGCCGTCGTCATAGAGCGGACGTACGCCGGAATAGGTCGAGACGATGTCGTTTCGGCCGATTTTACGGGCGAAATAGTCGCTAACCGCCGCGCAGAGATAGTCGATTTCGACTTCGCTGATCGCGGCCGTGGCCGGGTCGCCGACATAATCGAGATCGGTCGTGCCGATCAGCGTGAACTCGTCCTCATAGGGAATCGCGAAGACGATGCGGCCGTCCTTGTTCTGGAAGATGTAACTGCGCTCGCCCTCGAACAGCTTGCGCACGACGATATGGCTGCCCTGCACCAGCCGCACATTGCGCGCATCGTTTATGCCGACGACACCGTCGAGCACCTCGTCGACCCACGGCCCCGATGCGTTGACCAGCAACGAGGCCGTCACGGTTTCGCTCGCACCCGTTACTTCGTTGCGCAAGGCGATCCGCCAGCGATCGCCCTCGCGCCGCGCGGACACGACCCTGGTGCGCGTGCGGATCGTGGCGCCGCGGTCGGCAGCGTCGCGCGCGTTCAGCACCACGAGCCGCGCATCGTCGACCCAGCAATCGGAATACTCGAAGGCGCGGCGGAAGCCCGGCTTGAGGGGACGGCCCGCCGGATCCTTGCTGAGATCGATCGTGCGCGTCGGCGGCAAGCGGCGCCGACCGCCGAGATGGTCGTAGAGAAAGAGGCCGAGCCGCAGCAGCCAGGCCGGGCGCAGGCCGCGATGATGCGGCAGCACGAAGCGCATCGGCCGGATGATATGCGGCGCGTTCGCCCAAAGGACTTCGCGCTCGATCAGCGCCTCGCGTACCAGCCGGAACTCGCGATACTCGAGATAGCGCAGGCCTCCATGCACGAGCTTGGTCGAGGCGGAGGAGGTGCCGCTCGCGAGGTCGGTCATCTCGGCAAGACAGACGGAATAGCCGCGGCCCGCCGCATCGCGCGCGATGCCGCAGCCGTTGATCCCGCCGCCGATGACGAAGAGGTCGTAGTCGCGTGCCATATCCTGCCTGGTCTTTCGACCATCGTATCGGACGCGATTTGCGGATAAAACGAAATTAAATACAAATATGGCGCCCGGCCGGCGGCGCAGCGTCGCAGGGCCGGGTCGGCGGCGGCGACCGGCGGGTGTCGCGCTCGAACCCGCCCGGGACCGCGACCGGCGTCACGGTTTGACAGGCTCCGGCGGCCACAGATAGAACCCGTCCCGCATACGCCGTGGCCCCGAAGCGGGGCGAACGCCACTCATTTCCAAACGGTTTCCCTGCGGAGGGATGGCCGAGCGGCTGAAGGCGGCGGTTTGCTAAACCGTTATAGGACCTCAAAGTCCTATCGGGGGTTCGAATCCCCCTCCCTCCGCCATTTTGAGTCGCATCAACGTTTGCACGATCCGCGCGACCGACCAGACCGGCTCGGTCGATTTTGTGCGGTTGAAGTGGTGCGCCTAACATGGGCGCCCGTGTGAGAGGCATCCGATGACCCAACCCACCTACGAATCCCTGTTCCGGCGCAAGGAATTTGCGATCGTCTCTCTGCTCCTCCTGGTGGTGGGGATGTTCGGCGCCATCGCGCTCGCCGTGGCCTTCATCGACGACGGCAATGTCGTGCTGCCGGTTATTCTCTGGTCGATCGGCTTGGTCGTGGTCGGGATTCTCTTCGTCCTCGCCGCGGCGTTTCGCGTGCATAGGTGGACGATCGAGGCGAGCGGCATCCGCATCGAGGAACGTCAGAAAGTGCCGATGACGGGTTTCGCGCGGCAGGCCATTGTGGCCTTCGCCGACATTGCCGAACTGCGCAATCTCGAGAGCGGCTTCGATGGCGTGATCGAACTCGTCGCGCGCGATGGCAATGTCTACCGGTTGATGCGGCACGCGGACCTGGCGCGCGCGAAGGTACCGGAATCGCAGCCGGATTTGCAGGCCTTTGCCGCCTCGCTCTCGCAGGCGATTGCCGCGGCTGGCTGGGCGCCGGTGCCGCTGACCGAGGCGCTCAGTTTCTGGAACCGCGGCGCCGGCCTTACCGTGATCGCAGCATTTCTGATTTTGTCGATCGCCATTGCCGGCGCGACGCTCTGGGCGCTGCTTGGCGGCGGGCTCCCGTACCGGCCGCGCGGTGGCGAAGCGATTGCCATCTTCATCGCGCTGCCATTCGGCGTCGGCTATCTCCTGCATAAATCGCTGAAGCGGCGTCGGCGCGTCTTAATGGTAGCACGTCCCTTGCCATGACGCTGATCCGCCCGGCGCGGGCCGATTGCCCGTTGCGCATCGACGAGACGGACTGGCGCGCGCCGGAAACGCTGGTGGCGGCCCTGCCGACGGCGCCGGGGACCGTCTTTCTCGACAGTGCGATGAACCATCCCGACCTCGGCCGCTGGTCCTATCTCGCCTTCGATCCGTTCGGTCATTTCGTCGTGCGCGACGGGCAGGCGGTCTGGAACGGCGAACTGCTTGCCGAAGCGCCGATCGATGCGTTGCGTCTTCAGCTCCGGCGCTATGCGCTCGCGCGCGAACCGGGAATGCCGTCTTATCTGCCCGGTGCGAGCGGCTATTTTTCCTACGAGGCCGGTGCGCTGTTCGAGCGTCTGCCGCCGCCGCGCGCGACCGGGCCGGCGGCGCCGGAGATCGAACTCTGGTTTCACGATGCGGCACTCGTCTTCGATCGCGCCGAGCAGCGTCTGTTTATCATCTCGACCGGCTGGCCCGAAACCGATCGCCTGCAACAGGCGAACCGGCGCGAGGCGAGAGCCGCATGGCTGCGCGACTGGTTGCGCCATGCAGGCGACGCCGCATCGCATCCGCATGTTCGCCTGCCACGCGATGCCTGGCGTTCGAACATGGGCCGTCGCGTCTATGAGGATGCCGTGTCGCGCACGCGGGAATACATCCTCGCGGGCGATGTGTTCCAGGCGAATATCGCGCAGCGGTTTTCGACCACGCTTCCGGCAGGCTGGGATGCGATCGGCCTCTATGATCAGCTTCGCAAAGCCAACCCGGCCACGTTCGGCGCGTTCATCACCGGCGCCGATCAGACGTTGCTGTCGATGTCGCCCGAGCGGTTTCTGAAGCTACGCGACGGCCAGGTCGAGACACGGCCGATCAAGGGCACACGCGGCCGCTCATCCGACGAGGCCGAAGATCGCCGCCTTGGGGCCGAACTGATCGCGAGCGAGAAGGATCGCGCCGAAAACGTGATGATCGTCGATCTGCTGCGCAACGATCTCTCGCGCGTGTCGATGCCACGTACTGTCAATGTGCCGATCCTGTGCGACCTCGAAAGCTACGCCGCGGTGCATCACCTCGTTTCGGTGGTAACGTCGCAACTGCGCGACGGTGCCGATGCTCTCGATCTGCTGGCAGCGTGTTTCCCGGGCGGCTCGGTCACTGGCGCGCCGAAGATCCGCGCGATGGAGATCATTCACGAACTCGAGCCCGATCGCCGCGGTGTCTATTGCGGCAGCATCGCGCATCTTGGTTTCGATGGCAGTCTCGAGAGCAATATCGCGATCCGCACGCTTGTCTGCGCCGGACGCGAGGCGTCGTTCCATGCCGGCGGCGGTATTACCTTGCTGTCGGATCCGGCGGCGGAACATGAAGAGACGCTGATCAAGGCCGAGCGCGTGTTCGCCGCGTTTGAGGCGGGCTGATCCGATGATTCTCATCATCGACAATTACGATTCCTTCGTCTTCAACGTCGCCCGCTATGTCGAAGAACTGGGCGAACGCGTCGTCGTCCGCCGCAACGATGCGCTCGACGTCGCCGCAATCGAGAATGCCGGTGCGCGCGGTCTCATCCTGTCGCCGGGCCCCTGCACGCCGCATGAAGCCGGTGTGTCGCTCGAGACCGTGCGTCGCCTCTCGGGCCGGATCCCGATCCTTGGCATCTGTCTCGGCCATCAATGCATCGGCGAAGCCTTCGGCGGCCAAATCTTGCCGGCGAAAACGCCGATGCATGGCCGCGCCTCTAGTATCCGCCATAACGGAGAGGGCGTGCTCGCGGGTTTGCCTGACAGGTTCGAGGCGGGGCGGTATCATTCGCTGATTGTCGAACTCGACGGGGCCGATCCCGCGATGGTTCCCTGTGCCTGGAGCGAGGAGAACGAGATCATGGCGATCGCGCATCGTACCCATCCGACCTTCGGCGTGCAGTTTCATCCGGAATCGGTTTTGACGCCGCACGGCTATGACATCGTGCGTGCCTTCCTCGAGTACACGCGATGACCGGCGGCTCTGCTGTCTGGTCCAATCGCGCCGCCGGCGAAGGCCGGATCGATTCCGCCGATCGCGGCTTTCTGCTCGGCGACGGCGTGTTCGATTCGCTGACCGCGTTCAACGGCGTCGCCTTCGAGGGCGACCGGCATCTCGCACGTCTGGCATCGCACGCCGATGCGATCGGCATCGAGCTCGATGAAGCGTCGGTGCGTACGGGCTGGCAGCAGGTGCTGACGGAATCGGTTTTTACCGCTGCGATTCTCCGCACGACAGTCACCCGCGGCGTTGCGACGCGCGGGCTCTGGCCATCGGCGACGACGGGCCCGACCATTGTCGTAACCGCGTCGCCCTGGTCGCCCAAGAATATCGAGAGCGAGGCAACACTGATCACCAGCGACATCAGGCGCAACGAGAAGGCGCCGACCTCGCAACTCAAATCGATCGGCTATCTCGACAATATCCTGGCCGCGCGCGAGGCGAGGGCGCGGGGCGCCGACGATGCGCTGCTGCTCAATACTGCGGGCGCCGTCGCCTGTACGACGATCGCCAACATTTTTCTGATGCGCGGCTCGCGACTCGTGACCCCGCCGGTCGGCGACGGCGTCCTGGCCGGCGTCATGCGCGGGCTGGTGCTCGAACGCGCCTCCGAATGTGGGCTCGAGCCGGCCGAAGAATCGCTGAGCCGCGAGGTCCTCAATTCCGCCGATCTCCTGTTCGTCACCAACAGCGTGCGCCTTCTGATTCCGGTCGGCGCGCTCGATGGACGCGCGCGAACGGGAGAGCTACCGGCGGGGTTTCAGGCCCTCCGCGCCGCGCTCGCCGGCCGGATCGCCGCGGCGTCGGGTTACGCGTTGCACTGGTCCTGAATCGGAACCGTCCGAGGCGCCAAATTCGCCGAGAACAGCCCTATCGGCGGCGCGGTTTACTAAGCGCCCGGGCTGGGCTACAGGAGGCCGCTGCAAAAGCGGTCTGCTGCCGATTTCCGCCGCCCTTGGGGGCGCTCAGTGGGCCGCCGCCGCGGACAGGCGTTAAGAAGACCGTGGACTGGCGGGTTCGGCTATTGCCGCTCTGGCGCCGCGCCACGATATCGAGCGGTCCTTCTAGTACCGGTCTCCATCGGCCGGTCAATCCCTTGCGGTTGTGGTCATGAAACGAATCGTCATTTTCTCGGTCGTGCTCGCGCTTCTGGTCGTTGTGATCGGCGGCTTCGCCTATTTCCAGTTCGTCACGAAGCCGAAAATGATTCAGGCGTTCATGAGTGCGGGCGGTATGCCCTCGGCGACCATCTCCGCCGCGGAGGCGCAGGCCGATGCATGGGTTCCAAACCTGCCGGCGATCGGCACATTGCAGGCGGTGCAGGGTATCGATGTCGCGCCGCAGCTCGGCGGCGTGATCCGCGCGCTGCATTTCGATTCCGGCGAGATCGTGACCGAAGGAACGTTGCTGGTCGAACTCGACGACGAAGTCGAGCAGGCCGATCTGAAATCGGGGCTGGCTGCACTCAACGAATCCAATCTCAATCTCGGCCGGCAGCAGGAACTGTTTGAACGCGGTAACACGTCGGCCGCATCGCTCGACACCAGCGTTGCGAGCCGCGACACGGCCGCTGCGGCCGTCGAGCGTGCCCGCGCTCTGATCGATCAGAAATCGATCGAGGCACCGTTTGGCGGTCTGCTCGGCATCCGTCTGGTCGACGTCGGCCAGTATGTGTCGCCCGGCACGCCGCTGGTAACGCTGCAACAGCAAGCGCCGATCTATGCCGATTTCCCGATCCCGGAACAGTCGATCGCGCTGATTGCGGTCGGTCAGACGGTCGAAGTTCGCGTCAACGCGTTCCCGAACGAAGTCTTCACCGGCCAGATCGAGTCGATCGATGCCAAGGTCGAACAGGAAACCCGCGACGTGCTGGTCCGCGCCGTGCTGCCGAATATCGGTCTTAAGCTGTTGCCCGGTATGTTCGCCAATGTTTCGGTTCTGGCCGGAGATGCCATCGAGGTCGTGACCGTGCCGCGCACGGCGGTCAGCTACAGCCTCTATGGCGACAGCATCTATGTGGTCACGGCGCCCGAAGGCGCGACGATGCCCGACCTGACGCCGGACGAAACGTCGATGGAGCAAACCGAGGCGATCGAAACAGCGGAGGGCGAAACGGCGGTGGCCGAGGATGCGCCCACAACCGCCGAAGCCCCGTCCGAAGAGATATCCGAGCCGGCGTCCGACGACGCAGCTGAAATGGATGGTGTTCCGGCCGCCGCGGCTGCCGTGCCGCCGCCGCTCGTCGTCGAGCGTCGCTTCATCCGCGTCGGCGAGACGCGCGGCAATCTGGTGGCGATCGCCGAAGGTCTGGCGCCGGGCGAGGTCGTCGTGACAACCGGCCAGTTGAAGCTCTTTCCGGGCGCGCCGGTCGTTATCGACAACAGCATCGCTCTCGACCCGCCCGAAATTCGGCCGAACGAGTAGAGCCGGCTCATGTCGTTTACCGACCTGTTCATTCGACGTCCGGTTCTGGCGACCGTCGTCAGCCTGCTGATCCTGCTGGTCGGGTTGCAGGCGGTGTTCAACTTGCAGATTCGCGAGTATCCGGAACTCTCGAACACCACGATCACGGTCACAACAACCTATCCCGGCGCCAGCGCCGAAGTGATCAAGGGCTTCATCACGGTGCCGATCGAGCAGGCGGTCGCCAGCACCGAAGGCATCGATACGCTGGTGTCGGCGTCGCGGCAGGGCGTTTCGACCGTGACCCTCAATCTGTTGCTCGATGCCGATCCCGATCGCGCGGCAACCGACGTCCTGTCCAAGGTCAACCAGGTGCTCGGCGTGCTGCCGCGCGAGGCCAACGATCCGGTCGTCGTCAAGCAGACCGGCGACGGGTTCGCGCTCATGTACATGTCGTTCATCTCTGACATGATGAGCTCGTCGCAGATCACCGACTATCTGACGCGCATCGTGCAGCCGAAGCTGCAGACCGTGAGCGGTGTCGCCCAGGCGCAGATTCTCGGCGGCCAGACGTTCGCGATGCGGATCTGGCTCGATCCGAACAAGATGGCGGCGCTCGGCGTAACGCCGAACGACGTTCAGACCGCACTTAACCTCAACAACTTTACCTCGGCCGCCGGGCAAATCAAAGGCGATTTCGTCGAGACCGGCATCAACGCCGAGACCTCGCTCAAGAGTGCCGAAGCCTTTGCGCAGCTTGTGGTTGCGACGCGCGGCGATTCGCTGATCCGCCTCGGCCATATCGCGAAGATCGAACTGGGGCCGCAGAGCGTCGACTCGACCTCGGTGTTCAACGGACTCAAGGGCGTGTTCATCGGCGTCTACGTGACGCCGACTGCCAACCCGCTGACCGTCATCGACGGCGTGCGCAACATCTTCCCCGAGATCCAGGCCGAGCTGCCTGAAGGGCTCGAGGCGACGATCGCCTGGGATTCGACCAAGTTCATCCGCGCCTCGATCCGTGAGGTTGTCAAGACGCTCGGCGAGGCGGCGATCATCGTCATTATCGTGATCTTCCTGTTTCTCGGCAGTGTGCGGTCGACCGCAATTCCGATTGTCACCATCCCGCTGTCGCTGATCGGAGTGATGATCCTCGTGCTGGCGATGGGGTATTCGATCAATCTGCTGACGCTGCTCGCGCTGGTGCTCGCGATCGGGCTGGTCGTCGACGATTCGATCGTGGTGGTCGAAAACGTCTATCGCCATATCGAAGAGGGCATGTCGCCCTACGAGGCATCGCTTAAGGGCGCGCGCGAGATCACCGGTCCGATCGTCTCGATGACTCTGACCTTGGTCGCCGTCTATGCGCCGATCGGGTTCGTGTCGGGCCTAACCGGTGCGCTGTTCCAGGAATTCGCGTTCACGCTCGCGGGCGCGGTCGTCGTCTCGGGCATCGTCTCGCTGACATTGTCGCCGATGATGTGTTCGCGCCTTCTGACGTCGCATGGTGGCGACAATCGCTTCGTCCGGCTGGTGAACCGGGTCTTCGACGGACTGCGTGGCCGTTATCATCGTGTGCTGCGCCGCTCGCTGGGATTCCGTGCGCTCACGCTGCTGGTCCTCGGCGGTGTCATGGTGATGACCGGCCTGATGTATGTCACGACTCCCAAGGAGCTCGCGCCCGAAGAGGATCAGGGCTGGTTTATGACCATCGTGTCGACGCCGGAGTACGCCAATCTCGATTATCTCGAGCGTCAGACCGAGGCGATGTACGAGATTTTCGAGGACGTGCCGGAGCGGGAAGGCGTCTTCCTGATCAACGGCACCGACGGTCCGCATCAGGCTTTCGCGGGCATGATCCTGAAACCGTGGGAAATGCGCGACCGCAGCGCGAAGGAAATCCTCGCCAGCCTGCAGCCGGCGCTGAATGGCATTCCCGGCGCTTCCGTCGTCGCTTTCCCGCCGCCGGCTTTGCCCGGCTCGACCGGCGGCGCGCCGGTCCAGTTCGTTATCACGACGACGCGCGACTTCGTGCAGCTCTCCGAACTGGTCGAGACGTTCCAGCAGGTTGCAAACCAGAGCGGCATGTTCCTGTTCACCGACACCGACCTGCGGTTCAACACGCCGCAAGTCGAGTTTCTGATCGATCACGACAAGGCGAACCGGCTCGGCATCAGCATGGCCGATATCGGTTCGGCGCTCGGAACGATGCTCGGCGGCAATTATACGAACCTTTTCGACCTTTATGGCCGCAGCTATCAGGTCATCCCGCAGGTGCCGCGCGACTATCGTCTGACATCGGAATGGTTGACGCGCTATCAGGTGCGCACGGCGAGCGGCGATCTTGTTCCGCTCTCGACCGTGGCCTCGATTTCGCAGTCGGTGCAACCGAACGCGCTGCGCGGTTTCCAGCAACTCAATTCGGCGACCTTGTCTGCCGTGCCTTTCCCGGGCCGTACGCTGGGCGAGACGCTCGATTTCCTGCGCGAGAAAGCGGCAGAGATCCTGCCGGAAGGATTCTCCTACGATTTCCAGGGCGAGAGTCGGCAGTTCATCAAGGAAGGTGGCACCCTAGTCTATACGTTCATCTTCGCGCTCGTTATCATTTTCCTGGTGCTGGCGGCGCAGTTCGAAAGCTTCCGCGATCCGATCATCATCCTGATCGCGTTGCCGACCTCGATGTTCGGCGCGCTGCTGCCGCTCTCCATCGGCGGGTCGGTCGGACTGCTCAGCATCAACATCTACTCGCAGATCGGTCTGGTGACGCTGATCGGGCTGATCGCCAAGCACGGCATCCTGATGGTGGAGTTCGCCAACCGGCTGCAGATCGAGCAGGGCTACTCGCGCCGCGAGGCGATCGAGGAGGCGGCGGCCGTTCGTCTGCGGCCGATCCTGATGACGACGGCGGCGATGGTGATGGCGATGGTGCCGCTGCTTACCGCGAGCGGTGCCGGCGCGCGCAGCCGGTTCGATATCGGCCTCGTCATTGCCGCCGGCATGACGATCGGCACCTTGTTCACCTTGTTCGTGACGCCGACCGTCTACACCTTCATCGCCCGCGACCATCGTGCGGCAGAGGCGAAGAAGACGAAGACCGCGGGTCCCGACAGCGGGACCGGCGCACCGCCGGTAGCGCCGGACGGTCAGCCGGCCTAACGCCGTCTTATCGTTCGTCGACGGAGCCGGGGTGCCGCTGGGGTGCGGGGCGGCGGTACGCGCTGGGGCAGCATGGCATTCGGCGGCCGCGCCTGATCGCTTCCGCCAGCACCGTTCCGGTTATTGGGGTTTCAGATGCCGCCGGGGAGGGTGCGCAAATGCTTGAGTATCTGCGCTACATCCTTTCCAATCCGCGGCTTCTGATGTTCGGATTTCTGCTGACGCTGGGATCGTCGTTCGGACAAACCTATTTCATCGCGTTGTTCAGCGATGAATTGCGGGTGGCGTTCAATCTCGGGCATGGCGCGTTTGGTTCGGTCTATTCGCTCGCGACCCTGACCAGCGCCGGATTGATGCTGTTGGTCGGGCACCTGATCGATCGGATCGACCTACGGCTTTATACGGCGCTGGTTTGCGCCCTGATGATCGCCGCCGCGGTTTTCATGTGGCAACTGCCCGCGGGCTCGATTGCGTATCTCTATATCGCATTTCTGTTGCTGCGCTTCGGCGGGCAGGGGCTGCTCAGCCACACGGGCCTGACTGTGGTTGCCCGCTACTCGACGACGGGGCGGGGTAAGGCCGTTGCCGTGGCGGCCCTCGGTTATTCTTTCGGCGAGGCGACCTTGCCACTGGCGGTCATCGCTTTGGCAGCCATGTTCGAGTGGCAGACAATCTGGGGCTTCGTCGCGCTCGCACTTGCCGTTGTCCTGCTGCCATTGTCGCAACTCATGTTGCGCGGCCACGGCGCGCGTCACACCGCACTCCTGGCGCAGATCGACGGCATGGGAAGCGAGCCCAAAGAGCGGCAATTCACCCGCGGTCAGGTCTTGCGCGACAGGTTCTTCTGGCTGCTGTTGCCGGCCGCTTTTGCGCCGGCCTTCATCAATACAGGAATCTTTTTCAACCAGCGCACGATCGTATCCGAGATGGGCTGGGACATGCGGCTGTTTGCCCTGGGATTCACGGCCTATGCCATCGTGACCGTGATTTCCGCGTTGGCGAGCGGCCCTTTGATCGACCGGCTGGGTGCGCGGCGCCTCTACCCCTATGTTCTGCTGCCGTTGGGCGCGGCATTGATCATCCTCGGAGTATCCGACGCACCGGTGGTCGCGATCCTGTTCATGGCATTGGCGGGCATGTCCGCTGGCGCGCATCACACCGCGACGACGGCGCTCTGGGCAGAAATCTACGGCGTGCGTCATCTCGGCGGGATCAAGGCGATGGCCGCCTCGCTGATGGTGTTCTCGACCGCTCTCTCGCCTGCTTCGATGGGGTGGCTCATCGACGCCGGCCTGTCGATGGCGACGATCTCGCTGCTTTGCAGCGGCTGGGTGGTCGTTGCGACGCTGTTGGTCCTGAAGGCGGTCCGGCGGCGGCCACCGGTCGCGGCGCCGGCGAACCGGTCGGGGGTATAAATCGGTCGTACGCGGTTGCTGGCGGTGGCTTGAGCGCTAGTGACCCGACCCTTCTTCGGCCGGGCTGTGCGCCTTGTAGATATCGGGGTTCTCTTCGCCCTCGGCCACTAAGAACCCGACCAGGCCGCGTTCCAGCCGCGACAATGCGTGGTCGACCAGGAGATAGCGTCCCGGCACGTCGAGCGCGAACTCGGTCACGACGGCGCCACCCGGCGGTACCAGTACGGTCTGGACCGCTTCGTTCGGCGGCGTCACGAGATCGCCCCAGGCATAGACGCGGTCGAAGATCTCGCCGATCACATGGAACGACGAGGTGTAGTTCGGTCCGCCAACGCCAAAAAACATCCGCACTGATTCGCCGACATTCACATGCATCGGATGCTCGGTCGTCAGCGCATTAACTGTACCGTTGAACACGACATATTCCGCCTGCTCGGCGAGGAGCTTTTCGATGCTGAACTCCTGCAGGCCGCTCTGGCCGAACGGCTCGTGCGTATAGAGTTCGCCCTGCATGACATAGAATTCGTGATCGACCCTCGGCAGGCCGCCTTCCGGTTCGACCAGGATCATGCCGTACATGCCGTTTGTGATGTGGTGCGCCACCATCGGCGTCGCGCAGTGATAGACATAAAGTCCCGGCTTCAGCGCTTTGAACTCGATCATTTTGGCTTCGCCGGGGCCGGCTTGGGTGTGCGCGGCACCGCCGCCGGGCCCGGTCGCGGCATGGAAATCGACCGAATGCACCATCGATGAATCGTGGTGATTCGAGAGCGTCACCACGACCGTGTCGCCGACGCGGACACGCAGCATCGGGCCGGGCACCGTGCCGTTGAAGGTCCAGTACTCGTAGGTGGTGCCGTCGTCGAGCAGTCCGACCAGCTCGACCGCCTCGAGCTCAACCTCGATGCGCCGCGGTTCCTGCCAATCGACCGGCCCCGGCAGGTGGGCCGGGTCGAGCGATACGATGGTATCCGGCACCGCCATCTCTTCCGGCGGCGCAGGCTCCGAAACGACAAGCGCACCGACCATCCCCGCTTCGCGATGGCCGGGAAGGGTGCAGAAATAAGTGATTGTTCCGACTTCCGAAACCTGGAATGCGATCGTCGTGCCGGCGCCGGTGCCGAGCACGCGCTGCGAGCGGAGGCCGAGCTCTTCCATCGCAATATCGTGGATCGCGCCTTCGCCGTTGATCAGCGCGATCTGCACGATATCGCCGATCGTGGCTCTCAAGGTCGGATTGACCACGCCGTCGATGGTGCCGCCGACGCCGATGTAGACCATGCGGCCATCGGCAATGCCGGTGCGCAGGGTATAGCGAACGTCCGGCGTGTAGGCGCCTTCGATCGAGGCTTCCTTCAATTCAGTTGCCGATTCCTCGGCAGCAGCGCCTTCGGCCGCTTGGGCGAGGAGCCCTGCAACGTCCGCGGGCGGCGCTTCCAGCACGTCGGCGAGGAACGCGATCAGATGCGCGCGATCCATCGGCCGCTGCACGCCGCCGTAAAGCATTTTCATGCCAGGCACCACGCGGAACGGCGCTGCAAGGAACGTGTCGAGCGTCTCGGGCGTCCATATGATCTCGGAATTGCGCAAGGCATCGGAATAGTCGTAGCCCGCGACGCTTCCCGCCTTGCTGCCGAACAGTCCGAAGAAGCTGGGTCCGGTCCCGTTTTCACCGGGCAGAAAGCTGTGACAGCCCGCGCATCGTCTGAAGACTTCACGGCCGGCTTCGATCGGATCTTCGGCGATTGTCTGCGCCTGGCCGGCCATCGGAAGCGTGACTACAAAAAGGCTGAAAAGCAGTATCTGGCGGGCGTTCATGGTGGGTCTCCTTTGCGGATGGCACCTGGAACGAAACCGGGCACACTTTGTCAGACGTGGTCACATCCTCTGTTCAAATCAAGTGACGGAGGTGCTCCACTTGATTCTGGACGAAAGCGCGCCGCTTGCCGCCAACTTGCCGCTGCTAAAGAGTCGATGCCGGGGCTTTCTCACGCGGCAAAACGGCATTCAGCAGCACGCCGGCGATGGCGGCCAGCGCCATCGGCGAAATCGAGAAGCTGCTGTTGGCGAACTGGATCGTCGCGCCGCCGATGCCGAGCACCAGGATCGTCGAGACGATCAGCAGGTTGCGCTTGTCGCCGAGATCGACCTTGCCTTCGATCAGCGTCCGGATGCCGGACGAGGCAATGACGCCGAAAAGCGCGATCGACACGCCGCCCATCACCGCCATGGGAATCGTTTTCAGAAACGCGGCGAGGATGCCGACAAAGCCAAGCAGGATAGCCAGCACCGCGGCGCCGCCGATCACCCATACGCTGAAAATGCGGGTGATCGCCATGACGCCGATATTCTCGCCATAGGTCGTGTTCGGCGGCCCGCCGATCAGCGCCGCCAGCGCCGTCGCGACGCCGTCGCCTGCGAGCGTGCGCGCGAGTCCGGGCTTCTTGAGGAACTCGCGGCCGACGATGCGGCTGAGTACGACCATATCGCCGATATGTTCGGCCATCGTCACCAGTGCGACCGGCGCAATCAGCAAAATCATGGCGAGGACCGACACGCCGTCCGTCAGGCCGGAAAAGGCGAGGGTGAAGTTGGGGAGGGCGAAGAACGAGGCGTCTGAGAGCGGCGTGTAATCGACGAAGCCGGCAACGGCAGCGATCGCATAACCCACCACGATGCCCAGCAGGATCGGGATCACTGTGAAAAAGCCCTTGAGCACGATCGCGAACACGAAGATCGCCGCCAGCGTCGCCAGCGCGACGAGGAAATGCGGCAGGCTGTACGGGCTGCCGCCCGCCGTGTTGGTCGCCATTCCGACAGCGATGGTGGCGAGGCCGAGCCCGATGACGACAATAACCGGTCCGACGACTACCGGTGGCAGCAGGCGCAGAAGCCATTCGGTTCCGAAGGCCCGAAGCGCAGTCGCGACGGTGACATAGACGCCGCCCGCTGCGAATGCGCCGATCATCGCGCCGGCCGGTCCGCCGATCGCCGATGCGGCAATGATCGGGCCGATGAAGGCAAACGAGGATCCGAGATAGGCCGGCACCTGGCCGCCGGTGATCGCGATGAAGACGAGTGTGCCGAGACCGCTCGAAATGAGCGCGACACCGGGGTCGAGCCCGGTCAGCAGCGGCACCAGAACGGTTGCGCCGAACATGGCGAAGAGATGCTGCAGGCTAAGAAGCAGAAAGACCGGCGGCTTCGGCCGCTCGGCGACATCGAGTACGCGATCGCGCTGGTCCTGCATGACAGCCCCCTGTGTGCAGACATGCCGGCCGGCGCCCCGTCGCGGCCGAGTCGGCGACATCGTCATGCTGACCCGCCATTGGGCATCCGGCAAGTGCGGCTGGCGCAACAATCCTGCACGAATTGCCCCGCGCCATTGGCGAGTGTCATGATCCCGCCCGTCGCCACCCGGTACGGGTCGGCGTGTGCCACGAGACTGCATCCGAACCGGCGGGAGGAAACTAAATTGGACGAGCATCGCCCCTTCGTCATGGACGAAGATACCTATCAGCGCATGAAGCGCGAGACGAGCAGCTGGTATTGGTACGGCATTCCGACCTTCTTCCGCTGCCCTTGGGACGAAAACCCGAACAACGCGGATATCGCCTTCGTCGGTGTGCCGCATTCCTCGGGCAACGGCTCGACCGAGCGCGACCAGCATCTGGCGCCGCGTTTTTTGCGCCATGTCTCGGGCTTCTATCGCCGCTGCCATGCGAAATACGGGCTGAACCCCTGGGAGGAATGCCGGATCAACGACATGGGCGACGTGCCGCTGCCGGAGGCGATGGTCAACGATATCTGCGTCCAGCATATCGAAGGTTTCTACAAGCGGCTCGACAACGCCAATGTGCGGCCGGTCTCGATCGGCGGCGACCATTCGATTACCGGGCCGATCCTGAAGGCGATCGCCGGGAAGAACGCGAAGATCAGCGGCGGCCGAAAGGCAGCGTTGATCCATTTCGACGCGCATACCGATGCCTACGAGCATATCCCGCATTGGCTCGGCGCCGTGCGCTCGGCCGCGCACTGGGCCGCCTATCTCGTGCGCGAGGGCCATGTCGACGCCGAAAAGAGCACGCAGATCGGCATCCGCGGCAATGTCGTCACGCTCGACTGGCGCGAGACGTCGAACGCGCTCGGCTATCGCGTGATCGGCATCGACGAGTTCCGCGAGCTCGGCGTCAAGAAAGTGGTCGAGCTGGTGCGCGAGCGTGTCGGCGACTCCCCAGTTTACATCACCTTCGACATGGATGCGCTCGATCCCGTCTATGCGCCGGCCGCGGCCAATCTCGAGCCGGGCTATAGCGGTATGACACCGGACGACGCGACGCAGACGCTGCATGGGCTGCGCGGTCTCGACGTGATCGGCGCCGACGTCGTCTGCATCGTGCCGACCAAGGACAATCCGAACAACATCACCTCGATGAACGCGATGGTGCTGATGTTCGAGCAGATGTGCCTGATCGCCGACCGGCTCCGGACGTTGCGTGGCGTTACGGCCTGATTGCGCAACCGCACGACACTGGCCGCAGCATGGACAAGTTCGGTATCGGCCAATCGGTCCTTCGGATCGAGGACGAAAGACTGCTGCGCGGCGAGGCCTGCTTCGGCGACGATCTGCGCGCCGAGGGGATGCTGCATCTCGCTCTGCTGCGCTCGCCGCACGCCCATGCCGACATAACGGCGATCGATAGAACAGAGGCGCTTGCGATGCCGGGCGTGATCGCCGTTCTGACCGGTGCCGATCTCGTAGCCGAAGGCACCGGCGCCCTTCCGACGCTGCCGCGCACCAACCGCGCCGACGGCAAACCGAGCGAGGGTCCGCCGCGGTTTCCGCTCGCCCGCGGCCGCGTCCGGTTCGTCGGCGATCCCGTGGCGGCGGTCCTCGCGGAGACCCATGCCGAGGCCGAGGACGCGGCCGAACGTATCGCGGTCGAATACGAACTTCTGCCGGCGATCGTCAGCGTGGATGCCGCGACCGCGCCGGATGCGCCCGCGCTCTGGCCGGGTGCGCCGGGCAATGTCGCGGCTCATCTGCGATTGGGCGATACGGCCGCGACGGATGCGGCCTTCGCACGTGCGCCGCACATCGTAAGCCTGCGCGTCGTCAATAACCGGGTGGTTCCGAACGCACTCGAACCGCGCGCGACCCTCGCCGAATACGATCCGGCAAACGAACGCTTCACCTTGCGTACAGTCACGCAAACGCCATCGACCTTGCGCCAGCAATTGGCAGATGGCGTGCTGCGTGTGGCGCCCGAGAAGATCCGAGTGCTGGTGCCGGACATCGGCGGCGGGTTCGGTCTCAAGACGAATTTGCATCCCGAAGATGCGGTCTGCGCTATTGCGGCGCGACGCTTCGGCCGACCGGTCAAATGGCGGGCGACGCGCGCCGACGAGTTTCTGGCGGGCGCTCACGGCCGCGATCAGGTGAGCGATGCCGCACTCGCCTTCGACGGCGACGGGCGCATTCTCGGCCTACGCGTCAAAACGAAATCCGACCTCGGCGCCTATCTCACGCCGGCCGGCGCGGTCGTCGCGCTGCTGCTCGGGCCGCGCATCGTCGTCGGTACCTATCGCGTGTCGGCGGTCGATCTCGAGGTTTCGGCCTGTCTCACCAATACATGTCCGACCGCGCCCTATCGCGGCGCCGGTCGCCCGGAGGCCATCTATGTGATCGAACGGCTTATCGAGGAAGCGGCGGTGACACTCGGGCTCGATCCGGTCGAGATCCGGCGGCGGAACTTCATTCCGCCCGATGCGTTCCCGTATCCGACACCGAGCGGCGATGCTTACGATTGTGGCGAGTTCGAGCGCGTGCTCGACGAGGCGCTGGTGAGTGCCGACTGGAACGGATTTGCCGCGCGGCGCGACGCATCGGCCCAAGCCGGCTTGCTGCGCGGCCGCGGGCTCTCCACCTTCATCGAATGGACCGGCGCCGCCGTCTATACCGAGCAGGTCATCGTGCGGATCGCCGGCAACGGGCGCGTCAAGTTGCAGACGGCAATGCAGGCGATGGGGCAGGGGCTCTCGACCTGCTTCGCCCAACTGCTCGCAACGACGTTCGATCTCCCGATCGATTGCATCGATATACTGTCGGGCGATACCGATGCGGTGAACGGCATCGGCAGTGTCGCGTCGCGCTCACTGTTCATCGGCGGGCCGGCAACGATGGCCGGCGGCAAGGCGGCGCTCGACAAGGCGCATGGGCTGGCCGCCGACGCGCTCGAAGCGGCGACAGCCGACATCGAGTATCGCGCCGGAATCTTTTCGGTTGCCGGAACGGATCGCCGCATCGGCCTGTTCGAACTGGCGCAGCGCCAGCCGGGCGGCCAGATCGAAACAGAACTGCGTCACACGATCGACGCCGCGAGCTGGCCGAACGGCTGTCATGTCGCCGAAGTCGAGATCGACCCCGAGACCGGCATGGTGCGCGTCGTCCGCTATACCGCCGTGGACGATCTCGGTACGGTCGTCAATCCGATGATCGTCGAAGGCCAGGCGCATGGCAGTCTGGCGCAGGGCATCGGCCAGGTCTTGCTCGAACGCACCGTCTATGACGAGAGCGGTCAGCTTCTGACGGCATCGTTTCTCGACTATGCAATGCCGCGCGCCGACGATCTGCCTTCGTTCCGGATCGAAACCGTTGCGGGCATTCCAGCACCCGGCAACGCGCTGGGCGCCAAGGGTGCCGGCGAGCTCGGTTGCGTTGCGGCACCGCCGGCGCTGATGGCAGCAATCCTCGATGCGCTCCGTCCCCTGGGGGTGCGCGATCTCGACATGCCCGCGACGCCCGAACGGGTCTGGCGTGCGATCCAGGCGGCACGCGGACGCTGATCCGCGTCGCCAAAACCCATGGATTCGACTGGACGTTGAGCCCTGGGCAAGGGTCCGCTACGCTCCCCCGTTGAGAGTATCGCTGGGCCCGAGCGCCGTTACGGGAATGATCCCCGTGTCACGGCCCAACCAGCGATACGGCCCTAAGGCCCGGACCGCGCACCGGTTCGCTCGTCACACAGGGGAGGATAAAGCCATGGTCGATTTCAGTAAAACGCGACGACAGTTTCTGCAGTCTGCCGGCGCCAGTGCCGCCGCCCTCGCTGCAGCCTCGATGGCGGGGCGTTCTGCCCACGCAGCCCGTGAGAAGGAGCTGAACATCCTGTGCTGGGAGGGGTACAACTCGGCAGAGGTGCTCGATCCGTTCCGTCAGGCGCACGATGCGACGGTCAAGGCTGAATCGCTGACCAACGATCCGACCATGATCAACCGCCTTCGCGCCGGCGAGATCAACGTTTGGGACCTGATCAACGTGAACAATCCCTGGGCCCGTGAGGTCATGTATCCCGAGGGGTTGATCGTTGCCCTGCCGCGCGACGAGATGGAACCCTATTTCGAGAAGATGCTGCCGCAATTCCATCCGCCTTACGCATGGTCGCTGAGCGAGGACGGAAACGATCTGTTGGGTATGACGCAACGCTATGGTCCCTACAGCTTCGTCGCCAATACGGACAAGATAAGCCGTCAGATGGCGGAAGACGAAGGCTGGAACCTGTGGGGCGACGATGCGTTGGCCGGTCGTTACGCGGTCCAGGAGACAGACGACTGGGATGTGTTCGTATTATGTCTGATCGCCGGCTTCGATCCGTTCCGCGAGCATACCGACGAGGAAGTTGCGCAGTTCGAGGTCGCGGCAAACCGGTTGTTCCGGAATGCGAAGCTGGTCGGCGATATCCCGACGCTTAACCAGGCGCTGGTCAGCGGCGAGATCGATCTCTATTTGCCGGGCGGCGTCTATTCGGCGTCGCTGGCCCGCGCAGACGGGTTCCTGAACATTCGCGGTGTAACCCCGAATAGCGGCCCGATGCCGGGCGGCAAGGGCGGCGTATCCTGGATCGAGGTGACCTCGGTCGTAAACAATCCCGAACTCTCGCCGCTGGCTATCGAGTTCCTTAAGTACGTGCAGGATCCGGAAGTGTCGCACACGGTCGCGTTCGCCGAAGGGACGTTCAACCCGGTGACACAGATGGGCAATCCCGCCTGCTTCGAACTCTTTACAGCGGAAGAGCTCGAGATCATTCAGTGGGACAGCCTCGAGCAGGAGATGGCGAACTCGGTCGAGTACGACATCGTTCCCGACTACGACAGACTGCTGGATATCATGTCCGCTGCAAAGCGGGCGGCATCGGGCGGTTGATCGCTACGGCCCCGGCCGTCCAGCGCGAACCGCGCCAGACGGCCGGGGCCAACCGTCATTCGTTGGCGTTGCGAGGGCCGCCCAGATTTCGGAGCGGCCTTTGCAACAATATAGTCAAACCGGTCTGGTGCTCATGAGTGCGTCCGTTCGCTCGCCGATCCTCGAACTCAAGGCTCTTTCAAAGCAATTCGGCTCATTCAACGCCGTCGCCGGCATCGATCTGGTGGTCGGTGAAGGCGAATTTTTCACGATCGTCGGCCCGTCGGGCAGCGGCAAAACGACTCTTCTGCGAATGCTGGCCGGCATGGAAGTACCGAGCTCGGGCGACATTCTTCTCAAAGGCGAGCGTATTAACGATCTGCCGGCCAACAAACGGCCGACCTGCATGGTATTTCAGTCGCTGGCGCTGTTTCCTCATCGCACGGTCGGTCAGAACATCGAGTTCTCGCTCAAGATACGCGGCGAGCCGGAAGGTAAGCGGCGTGAGCGATGCCTTCATCTGATGCGCCAGCTTCGGCTGCCCGAAAGCTACTACGACAAGGCGATTGCACAATGTTCTGGTGGCGAACGGCAGCGCGTCGCGCTCGCGCGTGCGCTCGCCTACGATCCGCAAATCCTCTTTTTCGACGAGCCGCTCTCTGCCATCGACTACAAGCTTCGCAAGGCGCTCGAGAAAGAACTCAAGGACATCCATCGCGAGACCGGCAAGACGTTCATGTACATCACCCACAGCCTCGAGGAGGCGATGGTGATGTCCGACCGGATCGGTGTCATGCGGGACGGCCGCCTTGTGCAAGTCGGCACGCCGAACGAGATCTATTCCGAGCCGTCAGACAAGTTCGTTTCGGAGTTCATGGGCGAGGTGAACGTAATCGATGTGCGTCGCGGCGATGCAGGACGGGTCGTCTCGGACAGTCTGGGAGAGACCTTTACCTCACCGACGCTTCCGCCGGGATTCGAGACCGGGCATCTGGTTGTGCGCCCGGAGTTCATGCGGTTTCTTGCGAGCGGCGACAATGCGGAGAACCGCTTGAAGGGGCGGTTCTACAACGAATACGCACTCGGGTCGCGGATTCAGTATCAGGTTCGCGTCGGGCAAAATGTCTTCATTCTCGAGCTTCTTCGGCAGCGGGCGTTCAAGGCGAACCTCGACGACGAGGTGACGATCGGATGGGATTCCGCAAACAGCATCCTGGTGCGCAACTGATGTCTGCCAGCCAGGCTGAAGGAAGTCGGTTTTCGCTGAGCTGGTTGTGGCGACCCGGTCGCCGTCATGCGGCGCCGATCATGCTATTGTTGCTGCTCGGCTTTGCTGCGCCCCTGATCGCGATCGTAGGTTTCAGCTTTGGCAAAGAACGCACATTTGCGCTGTGGCAGGCGCCGACGTTTGAGAGTTATCGGACGATCGTCGAGGAAACGTTTTACTATTCGTTCCTCTGGTCGCTGGGTATGGCTGTTACGACCGTCGTCATTCTGGTGCTGATTTGCTACCCGGTCGCTTACGGGCTGGCGAAAATCTTCGGCCGCTGGTCCAATCTGATAACGCTCTTACTGGTATTGCCACTCTTCGTTTCGGAGAACGTCCGCCTCTATGGCTGGGTGTTGTTTCTGATCAAGGGCGGTGTGCTGCTTGGCACGCTCAAGTCGCTGTTCGGTATCGATGCCGAAAGCATTCTGTTCACGCCGGGGATCATTGTCTTTGGCATGGTCTATGTATACCTGCCCTTCATGCTTTTTCCGATGACGCTCGGCCTTTCCATGGTGTCGCGGGAGGTTAAGGAAGCTGCGAGCGATCTCGGTGCAAGTCGGCTGCAGGTGTTTCGAGAAGTGGAGCTGCCGCTTGCGATGCCCGGCATGATTATCGGGTGTCTGCTCACCTTCGTCCTCTCGGTGGGTGCGATTGCCGAGGCCAAAGTTCTTGGCGGACAGTCTGTCATTCCAATCGTCCACGATATCGAGATCGCATTTACTTACGCGCAGAACTGGCCGCTGGGCGCTGCGCTCTCCGTGCTCCTTATCGTACTCGTTGGAGCACTTGTTCTGCTGGTGCTGCGGCGGTTCGACCTCGATCGAATTCTTGGGCGGCGGTGATCGAATGGCCATTCAGGGTGAACGCGTACGCAGCAATCTTGTCGTGGTCTGGACGGCCGTCATTATCCTGTTTCTCTACATGCCACTTCTGACCGGCCTGCTGGCGACATTGACCTCTAGTCGGTACTTCAACTTTCCAATCCAGAAATGGGGACTTGACTGGTGGGGGAAGACGCTGAAGTCGCTGGAAATTCACGCGCTCTTCGAGACCTCGCTCCTGATCGCCCTCATCGTGACGGCGATCTCGGTCCTGATTGCATTCTTCGGCGCTCTGGCCTTCGCTCGATACGAATGGCGTGGCCGGTCGATCTATCAGAAGATCGTCCTCCTGCCGATTTTCTTCCCTCAGTCCGTCCTCGGCCTCGCACTCCTGCTTTGGTTCAATGCGTTGGGCGTTGAAACGTCGTGGCATACCGCCGTTTTTGCCCATCTGGTCTGGGTCGTTCCGGTGGCGACGCTGGTCATTTCGATTCAGGTCTACAGTTTCGACCCGGCGCTCGAAGAGGCCGCGTTCGACCTGGGCGCAAGCCGCTGGCAGGTCCTCAAGGAAGTGACCTTGCCGGTACTTTGGCCGGGCATATTCTCGGGCGCCCTGTTTTCGTTTTTGCTGTCATGGGGAAATTTTCCGCTTTCCCTGTTTACGACTGGCGCGGATACGACGGTACCGGAGTATATCTATGCGAAGATGGGTGTTGGCTATACGCCGGCCGTTCCGGTTCTCGGTACAATCTCCACGATAGGGGCGGCTGTCACGCTGCTTGGCGGTTATGCACTGATCCTGTTCATGCGCCGCCGCCGCACGGCGGCGCGCGCGACGGCCTGACCGGGCGACCTCGCCGAGCGAACATGGCAGGCCTGCGGTCCGCCGGTCGATTTAGCCGTTGCCACAAGATCGCGCGGCCTGATTGAATGGCGCGCCATTCGCTCAAGGGGTTGCAATGGAACTGAAATTCAGTGACGAGGCGGAGCGGTTCCGCGCCGAGGTGCGCACCTTCATCGCAGCGGAACTGCCGTCCGAAATCCGGACCTCGGTTGCCGCCGACAGGATGGATCTCTCCCCGGAGCTTCAACGGCGCTGGATGCGCATCCTCGCCGAGCGCGGCTGGGGCGCGCCGAGCTGGCCCAAAGAGTATGGCGGCGCCGGCTGGACCGACGAACAGTTCTATGTGTTCGAGCGCGAGCTTGCTCTGATGGATGCGCCACGCATCGCCAGCTTCGGAATCCAGATGCTGGGGCCGACCTTGATCGAGTTCGGCAGCGAAGAGCAGAAGCGGCGTTTTCTGCCGGGCACGCTGAACGGCGAAATTCTCTGGTGTCAGGGTTATTCCGAACCGAATTCCGGCTCGGACTTGGCCTCGTTGCGCACGCGCGCGGTGCGCGAGGGTGAATTTTACGTATTGAACGGCAGCAAGATCTGGACAACTGACGCGCAGCACGCGGACTGGATGTTCGGCCTGTTCCGGACCGACAGCAACGGGAAAAAGCAGGAAGGCATCTCCTTCATGGTGCTCGACATGAAAACGCCAGGGCTCACCGTCCGGCCGATCATCATGTTTGAAGGTACGCATGAGGTGAACCAAGTCTTCTTCGACAATGTGCGGGTGCCGGTGGCACAGCGTGTCGGCGAGGAAGGGAAGGGCTGGACCATCGCGAAATATTTGCTCGGGCTCGAGCGCTTCGGCACCGCCGAGGTATCGCGTACGCTGGCGTCGATCGCACGGCTGAAGCGTCTTGTCGCACGCATTCCGGCCGGCGGGGGCATTCTGATCGACGATCCGGATTTCTCGGCGCGGATTGCCGACGCGGAAATGGAGTTGCGCGCACTCGAGCTGACCGAGTTGCGCTTTCTGTTTGCCCAGGACGGCGATGCACTCGGTGCCGAAGCGTCCATGCTCAAGATCCGTGGCACCGAAATCCAACAAACTGTGTTCGGCCTCACGCTCGAAGCGCTCGGGCTTTACGGCCAATCCGCCGGGCCCGAGAGCGGCGATATGCCGGGAGACGTCGCCACCGAGATCGCGCGCGGCGCCAATGCCTCGCGCGTCCATTTCAATTTTCGCAAGACGTCGATCTATGCGGGCTCGAACGAAATCCAGAAGAACATCATCGCCAAGGCGGTGTTGGGGCTCGGACGATGAATTTCGCACCCACCGAAGAACAGGTGATGTTTCGCGACAGCGTGCGCCGCTTCGTGGCGGACGAGTATCCGTTCGACAAAAGGCTGAAGATCGTGGCCGAGGCGCCCGGTTATCGGCCAGAGCATTGGAAGGCCTTTGCCGATCTCGGCTGGCTGTCTGTGCCCTTTGCCGAAGAGTATGGCGGGCTCGGCGGCGACCCGTTCGATCTCATGGTGCTGATGGAGGAATTCGGGCGCGCGCTTCTGGTGTCGCCTTATCTGTCGACCGTGGTTCTCTCCGGTCGTCTGCTGCAGGAAGCGGGCGGCGATACCGCATCCTCACTGATCGCCGGGATTGTCGCCGGCGATGTGCAGATCGCATCGGCGCTGGCCGAAGCGCAGGGCCGCTACGATCTGTTCGACGTTGCAACCAAAGCCGAGCATCGTGACGGTTCCTGGCATATCAGCGGCCGCAAGCTCGGCGTGCCCTTTGCAACGACGGCGGACCGGTTGATCGTATCGGCGCGCACCGCCGGCGGTCGTCGCGACCGGACCGGTATTACGCTCTTCCTCGTCGATTCGGACGCGGGCGGTGTGACGCGCTCGTCCTATCGCACCCACGATGGCGGTAGCGCCGCGACAGTCGATTTCGATCACGTCGCGGTCGATGCCGTTTTAGGCGAGCGCGACGGCGCGTGGTCTTCGATCGAGCTTGTGTCGGATATCGTATCGGCTGCGCTGGCCGCCGAGATGACCGGCGCGATGTGGGCCGCGCAGGAACAGACCGTGGAATATGCCAAGACCCGCAAGCAGTTCGACCAGACGCTCGGCCATTTTCAGGCACTGCAGCATCGCATGGTCGACATGTTCATGAAATGCGAGCTGGCGCGGTCGATGACGATCGAAGCGACCAATGGCGCCGGCATGAACGATCCAGCCGAACGCACACGACGGATCGCGGCGGCGCGCAGCCTGATCGGTCGCTATGCGCGCCATGTCGGCGAAGAGGCGATCCAGATTCACGGTGGCGTCGGCGTCACGATGGAGCTGCCCATCGGTCACTATCTGAAGCGGGTGATGGCGATCAACGCAACGCTGGGCGATCCGGACTATCACCGCCGGCGCTATATCCGCCTGATGCGGGGCGAGGACAATGTCGCCAGCGTCGTCCGGGTCTGACCGATACCAATCTCAACATTCGACATCGATCAGGGAGAAGCAGAAATGGCGGAGGAACTCGTCCTCACCCAGCGTCGGGGCAAGGTTCTCGAAATCGTGATGAACCGGCCGCCGGCGAACGCGATCAACCGGCAGATGAGCCGCGCCATGTACAAGGCGTTCCACACGCTGCAGAACGACCCGGAGCTCACCTGCGGCCTGGTCACCGGCACGGGCGAGCGAATCTTCTGCGCCGGCTGGGATCTCAAGGAGACGGCGGCCTCGGGCATCAACTATGACGACGATTATCATCCCGAAAAGGGCTTCGGCCAGGGCGGCTTCGCGGGGATCACCGAATATTTCGACCTGAAGAAGCCGGTCATTGCTGCGCTCAACGGCGCGGCGGTCGGCGGCGGCATGGAGGTCGCGATCGCCTGCGACATCATCCTGATGTCGGAAACCGCGTTCTTTGCGCTGCCCGAGATGCAGCGCGGCATTCTTGCCGATGGCGGTGCGGTGCAGAAATTGCCGCGCCTCATCCCGGCGATGGTCGCCCGCGAATTTCTGCTCAGCGGCCGGCGGATGTTGTCGGACGAGGCGGTGCGCTGGGGTCTCGCGCACAAGGCCTATCCGCAGGCCGACCTCATGCCTGCCGCGCGCGCAATGGCCGACGAGATTTCGAAGGGCGCGCCACTCGCACTGCAGGCGCTCAAGGAAGTCCTGCAGTTCACCGACGGCATGAACATCGTCGAGTCGATGCGGGTCGTGCGCATGGGCGGCAGTCACGGTCTCGAAATGTACGGCAAGCTGCCGAAATCCGAGGACGCGATGGAAGGCATCACCGCCTTTGCCGAAAAACGCGAGCCGGTCTGGAAGGGCCGCTGACCCTATGACGGCGCCGCTCGGCGGCCTGCTCGCGGGGAAACGAGCGATCGTCACCGGTGCCTCGCGTGGCATCGGTCGCGCCATCGTCGATCGCTTCGCCGCCGAAGGTGCGAAGGTCATGGCGGCGGCGCGTCATCGTCCGGACGATCTGCCGGCCGGCATCATGTGGCGCGATTGCGATGTGACGAAGCGCGCCGATGTCGAGGCTGTCATTGCCGCTGCGCGAGATGCGTTCGGCGGCATCGACGTGCTGGTCAACAACGCCGGCGTGCTGATCGAAGGCACACTGGTCGATACCAGCGACGAGGATTGGGAGCGCCAGTTCGCGGTCAATGTGCGGAGCGTGTTTTATGCCTGCCGTGCGGCGATCCCGATCATGGCGGCGGGCGGCGGCGGTTCGATCGTCAATCTCGGTTCGGTCAGCGGCCAGCTCGCCGATTTCGGCATGGCCGGTTACAACGCGACCAAGGCGGCGGTGCATCTGCTGACGCGCTCGGTCGCTGTCGATCACGGGTCGCAGGGCATCCGCTGCAACGCTGTGTGTCCGGGCTGGATCAAGACCGACATGCTGCAGCAGTCGTTCGCTCTGGCGGCTGATCCGGCCGCAGCCGAGGCGGCTGCGGCGGCACAGCATCCGTTGCGCCGGCTTGGCCGCCCGGAAGACATTGCCGCGCTGGCGGCGTGGCTCGCTTCGGATCAATCAGCCTTCGTGAGCGGGCATCTCTACACGGTCGATGGCGGACTGATCGCCCGTTCGCCGATCGGTCCCGATTGATGAACCCGGCTGAGTAACATGTGCGATTCCGGTCATCCAATATGCGTCTGCTGCGGCGTGACGGACGAGGTTTTCGCGGAACTCTGCCCGATCCCTATCGCCGGGCGACCGGGAGGCAGGGTTGCGGGCTTCGCATGGGCTTTTTGAGGGGGATTCTGATAAAAGCATCGCCCGTGCGACGCCTTACGTCGCCGGCACGATAGCGGGTCGGGGTCGGCCTGCGGCCATGATCCCGCCGGGCGCGGACCACCGCGCGGGCGTCAACGCGTTTCACGGGGAGGACGTTGAATGAATCGGGAAGTCATCCTGACCTGCGCCGTTACTGGCGCCGGCGATACGGTCGGCAGGCACCCTGCCATTCCAGTCACGCCGGAGCAGATCGCCAATTCGGCGATCGAAGCCGCCGAAGCCGGCGCGTCGATCGTGCATTGTCACGTGCGCGATCCGAAGACCGGCAAGGGTTCGCGCGACGTCGGTCTCTACCGCGATGTGGTCGAGCGCATCCGCCGCAGCAGCGTCGATGTCGTCATCAATCTGACCGCCGGCATGGGCGGCGATCTGGTGGCCGACAACGAGGGCAAGCCCGCCGCCGGCAGCGACCTGGTCGATGCCGCGACGCGTCTTGCGCATGTCGAGGCGCTGAAGCCTGAAATCTGCACGCTCGATTGCGGCAGCATGAATTTCGGCGACGAAGACACCGTAATGCTTCAGACGCCGAGCATCCTCCGCGCGATGGCGAAGCGGGTCAAGGAACTCGGCGTGAAGCCGGAAATGGAAGTGTTCGATACCGGCCATCTCTGGTTCGCGACCAAGATGGTCGAAGAGGGGTTGATCGACGGTCCCGCGATGTTCCAGCTCTGCCTCGGTATTCCGTGGGGTGCGCAGGCGGATTCCCGCACCATGGCGCTGATGGCCTCGCAGGTACCCGAAGGCCATGTCTGGGCCGGTTTCGGCATCAGCCGCATGCAGATGCCGATGGTGGCGCAGGCCGTGCTGCTCGGCGGTCACTGCCGGGTCGGGCTCGAAGACAATCTCTATCTGGAGAAAGGCGTCTTCGCGACCAACGCACAGCTTGTCGAAAAGGCCGTGCGCATCATCCACGATCTCGGCGCGCGCGTGCTCACGCCCGACGAGGCCCGTAAGAAGCTTGAAATCCGCAACCACTAACGGGATCCGTTCATGACAAGCATTCGCAAGGTCGCTGTTGTCGGCAGCGGTGTTATCGGCAGTGGTTGGGCGGCGCGCTGTCTCGCCCGCGGTCTTGAAGTCGTCGCCTGGGATCCCGGCAAGGGTGCCGAGGCGCAGATGCGCGCCAACGTCGACAATGCCTGGCCGGCGATGGCCAAGCTCGGCATGGTAGCGAGTGCGTCGCAGGACAATCTCACCTTCGTCCCGACGCTCGAGCAGTGCGTCGCCGATGCGGATTTCATCCAGGAGAACGCGCCCGATCGCGAAGACCTGAAACGCAAATTGTTCAACCAGATCGCCGAGGCTTCTCGGCCCGACGTCCTGATCGCTTCCTCGTCGTCCGGCTTGTTACCGACCGACATCCAGCGCGAATGCAAGAATCCGGAACGCACGCTGATCGGCCATCCGTTCAACCCGGTTTATCTGCTGCCACTGGTCGAACTGGTCGGCGGCAAAAAGACCGCGCCCGAGACGATCACGAAGGCTGCAGATTTCTACCGCACCATCGGCATGTACCCGCTGCATGTCCGCAAGGAGATCGAGGGCTACCTGTCCGACCGCCTGCAGGAAGCGCTCTGGCGCGAGGTGCTGCATCTCGTCAATGACGGGGTCGCCACGACCGAAGAGCTCGATGCGGCGATCGCCTACGGGCCCGGCCTGCGCTGGTCGATCTGGGGCACGAACCTGATCTTCCACCTTGCCGGCGGCGAAGGTGGCATGCGGCACATGCTGGAACATTTCGGCCCGGCACTCGAACTGCCCTGGACCAAGCTGAAGGCGCCGACCCTGACGCCCGAGCTGATCGACCGGATGGCCAGCGGTACCGAATCACAGGCGGCCGGCCGTTCGATCAAAGAACTCGAACGCGTGCGCGACGATTGCCTGATCGCCGTCATGCAGGCGCTGAAGCAGCACAAGCAGGGCGCGGGTAATGTTCTGATCGAGGACGAAGCGCGCCGCTACCAGTCCCGCAAGCTCCCGCGCTGGAAGCAAGGCGACACCGTGCCGACGCCGTTCGCGGTCTATGAGGGCGCGGTCGAGATGAACTGGCTCGATTATAACGGCCATATGAGCGAGAGCTTCTATCTCTGGGCGTTCGGAGACGCCACCGACGCGTTGTTCCGCTATATCGGCGTCGACGACGACTATCGCGCATCGGGCAAGTCCTTCTACACGGTCGAGAGTCACGTCAACTATCACCATGAAGTCGGTGGCGGCGAACCTCTCAAATACACGACCCAGCTGCTCGACTGCGATTCGAAGCGAATGCACATCTTCAACTGGATGCATCACGGCCGGACCGGCGAGTTGCTGGCAACGACCGAACAGATGCTTCTCCATGTCGACATGAACGCCAAGCGCGCCGCCACGATACCCGCGGACGTTCAGAAGGCAGTCGATGCGGTGATGGCTGCGCACAAGGGCCTGCCGACGCCGGACGGCACCGGCCACAAGATCGGCATCAAGCGCTAAGGCGCTTAATATGGATTTTGCGCTCACGCTCGAGCAGGAAATGATCGTCGATGCGGCGCGCGCCTTCGTCGAGAAGGAACTCATGCCGCATGAAGACGAGGTCGAGCGCGAGGGCGAAGTTCGCCCCGAGCTCGTCCGCGCCATCCGCGACAAGGCGGTCGCCGCCGGCTTTTATGCGGCGAACATGCCGGAAGAACTCGGCGGGGCGGGGCTCGATCATGTAAGCCTGACCTTGCTCGAACGTGAACTGGGCCGCACGTCCTTTGCGTTGCAATATGCGGTGGCGCGGCCCTCGAACATCCTGCGTGCCTGCAATGCCGAACAGATCGAACGCTATCTGAAACCGACAATCCGCGGCGAGCGCGTCGAGTGTCTCGCCTTGACCGAACCGGATGCCGGTTCCGATCTGCGCGGCATGAAGACGCGGGCGGTGCGCGATGGCGATGACTATATCGTCAACGGCACCAAGCATTTCATCTCCTATGCCGATGTCGCCGATTACATCGTTTTGTTTGCGGCGACCGGCGAAGAGCAGACCGCCAAGGGCAGCAAGAAAAAGATTACGTCGTTTCTGGTCGACAAGGATACGACGGGCCTTGACGTTCGGCGCGGCTCGATCGCGGTGTCGCATCGCGGCTTCCATCATTGCACGCTGAGTTTCGTCGATGCGCGCGTACCGGCGCGCAATGTGCTCGGCGAAGAACATAAGGGCTTCGACGTCGCCAATCTGTGGCTGGGCGCGACGCGCCTCACGGTCGCGGCGCAATGTATCGGCCGCGCGCAGCGGGCGCTGAAACTGGCGATCGAGTGGGCGGCTACGCGCAAGCAGTTCGGCCAGGCGATCGGCAAGTTCCAGGGCACCTCGTTCAAGCTCGCCGACATGGCGACCGAGATCGCGGCTGCGGAAATGCTCACACTGCATGCCGCCTGGAAAACCGATCGCGGTGTCGTCGCGGATCAGGATTATGCAATGGCCAAGCTCTACGCGACCGAGATGCTGGCGCGCGTGACGGACAATGCCGTGCAGATCTTCGGCGGCATGGGCCTCATGGAAGAGGTTGGTGTCGAAAAGCTCTGGCGAGATGCCCGCGTCGAGCGCATCTGGGACGGCACCAGCGAGATCCAGCGGCATATCATATCGCGCGCGCTGTTACGGCCGCACGAAAACTGAACGGGAGCGTCCTATGAGCGAAGCGGTCAAGACCGAGACGAAAGATGGTGTGCTGCTGGTCACGCTCGACCGGCCCAAGGCCAATGCGATCGACTCGCCAACCAGCCGCCGCCTCGGCGAGGTGTTTGCCGCGTTCCGCGACGATCCGGCGCTGCGCGTTGCGATCCTCACCGGCGGGGGCGACCGGTTCTTTTCCGCGGGCTGGGATCTCAAATCCGCGGCCGAAGGGCACGAGGCGGACGAGGATTACGGGGTCGGTGGATTCGGCGGGATCACGCAGCTTCCCAATCTCAACAAGCCGTTGATCGCGGCGATCAACGGCATGGCGATCGGCGGCGGCTTTGAGATCGCGCTCGCGGCCGACATGATGGTCGCCTCGGAAACGGCGGTGTTTGCGCTGCCCGAAACGCGCGTCGGGGTAATCGCGAACTCGGCCTGCATAAGGCTGCCCACCATGATACCGCGGGCGATTGCGATCGAACTGATGCTGACCGGCCGGCGCATGAGTGCCGACGAGGCGCATAGCTGGGGCCTGGTCAACGACGTGGTGGCACCCGGCAATTTGCTCGATCGCGCTTATGAGATCGCCCGCGAAATCGTGCGTGGGGCGCCGCTCGCGGTTGCTGGCACCAAGGAAACGGTTCGGGCCTGCGAGGGCCAGAGCATTGCTGAGGGCTATGGCTTGATCGCCGACCGCAAGATCCTCAACTACGAGAAGATGCGGCATTCGGAAGACGCCATCGAGGGACCGCGCGCATTCGCGGAGAAGCGCGATCCGGTTTGGAAGGGAAGGTAGGAGGATGAGCACAATGCCGATCATCCACCGCGAGACGGTCCTGAAGGATTGGATCGACTATAACGGCCACATGAACGAGGGCTATTATCCCGTCGTGTTTTCGCATGCGGCCGACGAGCTGATGGCGATGATCGGCGTGACGCCGGATTACATCAGGTCGACGAAGCTCACCTTTTTTACCGTCGAATCGCACATCCGCTTTCTCAAGGAAGTGAAGCTCGGCGACCCCCTGACGGTTCGTCTGCAGGTTCTGGGCGTACGCGAGAAGAAATTGCATCTCTGGTACTGCATGAGCCTGGGTGACGACGGTCCAGAGGTCGCGACGCTGGAATCGATGTGGCTGTTCTACGACGGCAAGGCGGGCACTGTAGGGCCGATCGTTGCCGAGGTGCGGCGGCTGATCGACGAGATGGTCGATGCCCAAGGCGATCTCCCGACGCCGGACGGGGCCGGGCGGCAAATCGTCCTCTGAAGGTCGTTCCCTGATCTCAGGCCGCTACGCCGCGCGGCTGGCGATGCGCGGCCGAAGATAGGCAAGCTCCTGCTCCGATTTTGGGCGACGCCACAGCTCGCTCAATACCGCCCGCAAACCCGGGCTCACCGTCTTGCGATAGGGCGAATCCGCCGGCAGTTGTGCCATCAGGCGGCGATGGGCCTCGCCCAGATTGTGGTAGGGGATCGCCGGAAACAAATGATGCAGCGCGTGGTATCGCATCCCGACCGGAAACAGCAGCGGGACCACCGGCGACCATCCGCCGATCGTGATCGAGTCCAGAAGCTGCTGCGCGTGCGTCAGCTCTCCGCCGCGATTGCAATAGCGGTGCGCCAGCAGATTGCGGAACCAGTTGAGGCCGACGCCCAGCATACCGAGCACATAAATCTCGGCGATGATCCACCAATGCAGCGTCGTGGTCGCGATGCCGACGATCAGCACGATCATCAACAGTAAGCATCCGATCTCCGCCGGCAGCCACCAGCTCCGGTCCTCGTTTGGCGGCAGTTCGCGCCGGTACTCCGGGTTGCAGACATAGGACGATGCGCGCTCCAGTACCCAGCGTCGCAGCGGCGGTACGATCAGCGTCAACGGTGTCAGCACGAAAAACCGGAACATCGCAAAGGCGGGCAGAAGAAGAATCTGTAGCAGATAGCGCAGAATGATCTCGCGGTTTTCGACACCCATCGGCAGATACTCTCCGTCTTTGGCTGTGCCGTAATGGCGCCGGTTATGATGGTCGCGATGGTTGGCGTACATGAAGCTCGGTGTCAGCATCGGCAGGCCGAACAGCACATTCCATACGACCTTGAAGCCGGTCATATGCCGCGCCGGCATATGTACGATTTCGTGAATGAAGACGCCGGTGCGGAAAATCGCGAATCCGGCGACGACCCACATCACAATCTGAAGCCAGCTAAAATTGGGTTCGGCGAAATACACAATCGTGGCGCCGGCGGCGATCGAATAGGAGATCGCGAAATCGATCCAGTACAGGATCGGTTTGTGGTGGAACAAGTCCGCAACGATCAACCGCGCTTCGTCGACGGCGAAATCGCTGGTCTCAGCCGGCATGAACCTGCTCATTCGCGACGACTCCTGTCGACCTGTCCTGACTTGCGTCCCTGATCAGCGCCGCACAGGTCCGCATGGAATAATGTAGCCCGCCGGCGGCAATGGACAAGGGCGGAGGCGCTGTTGCTGCGCAGGAGCCTGCATATTCTCCGGTACTGCGCGCCGATGCCGCGTCTCGCTTCCGCCGGGGCGGAGCGGGGGCTAGCATGGCCGCGGCGATTGGCCGTTTCGTGTCGATTTGACCCATCACAAGGAGGCGCGGGCCCATGCTCCGTGCATACGGTTCTCAAGGCGACCGGCTGGTCGAACTTCCCGTCGCCGAGTCGGTCCTGCCGGCGGGTGCCATCTGGATCGATGCGCTCGATCCGACCCCCGAAGAGCGCGCTTTGATCGAACAGGGCTGCGGCCTCGCTTTGCCGAGTGCGGAAGAGATGAGCGAGATCGAGGAATCGAGCCGGCTCTATCTCGACGACGGCAAAATTCATATGACGGTGCTCATTCCGATCGCCGCCGACACGTCCGATCCCAGCACCGCCGAGGCGACATTCATTCTCGATAAGGACCGGCTCATTACCTTGCGCCATGCCGATCCGCGACCCTTCCAGACCTTCGCCGCGCGCTGCACCAAGGAAGCAGGCTCGCCCATGACCAGCGATCTGGTGACGGTCGCGCTGGCCGAGACGATCGTCGACCGCCTCGCCGATCTCATGCAGCGGGTCGATCGCGAGCTCGATGCGATCGGGCGTCGGATCTTCGGCGAAAGCGGCCGCAAGCGCGATCGCAACGGCCTTGCCGAGCGCGAGTTCTCCGTCGTGCTGAAACGGCTCGGGCGCGCCAACCGGCTCGATTCGATGGTTCGCGACAGTCTGCTGACCATCGCGCGGATAACGCCCTATCTGCGCCAGCAGGCGGCATCCTGGGCGCATCCCGAAACAATGGGTCGGCTTGAGACGCTGGGTCGCGATATCCGATCGCTGTCGGACTACGACGCGCAGATAAACCAGGAAGTGACCTTCCTGCTCGAGGCCACGCTTGGCCTCATCAGCGTACGGCAGAACGCGATCATCAAGGTGTTCTCGGTCGCTGCCGTGCTGTTTCTGCCGCCGACCATCGTTGCGTCGGTTTACGGCATGAACTTCCGGTACATGCCCGAGCTCGACTGGCTCCTGGGTTACCCCATGGCTGTCGTTTTGATGATCGCTTCGGGGCTCGGCTGCTTCTGGATATTCAAATGGCGCGGTTGGCTCTGAGCCTCACGGCATCACGCTGCCGCCATTGGGGTTGAGTGTCTGCCCGGTCATGAACGAGGCGCCGGGGCCGGCGAGAAAGACGGCGCTGGCCGCGACTTCGCTCACATCGCCGATCCGCGCCATCGGGCTGTCGAGCTCCTGTTCCAGCACGTCGGGATTCGAGAGCGAGCGCCGCAGCATCGGCGTTTCGATCGGGCCCGGTGCGATGGCATTAACCAGAATTTCCGGCGCAAGTTCGCGCGCCCAAGATCGGGTGAGGGCGAGCACCGCGCCTTTCGACGCGCAATAGGCCGAGAAATTCGCGCGACCGAGATAGCCGAGGTCCGAGGCGAAATTAATGATCCGACCTTCGCCGCTGCCCTGGCGCATGGCCGCGATGCCAGCGCGCCCGACGAGGAAGGTGCCCCGCAGATTTACGGCAATCGTGCGGTCGAAAACCGCCGTGTCATGATCGGTGAGCGGCTCTTCATCCATGATGCCGGCAGCATTCACCAGAATGTCGAGCCCACCGAGTTTCGGTATCGCCGCGGCGAACAACCCGGCGACCGCCGCTTCGTCGGCGACGTCGGCGGGCAGCGCAAACCCGTCGCCGCCCGCCGCCCGGATCCGCTGGATGGCATCGTTCGGCGGGGCATCGGGCGGGTAGTAAGCGAGGCAGACTTTCGCACCCTCGGCCGCATAGGCCTCGGCGATGGCGCGGCCGATGCCGCTGCCGGCGCCGGTGATCAGCGCCCGCTTGCCCTGAAGAATGCCGGTCATGGATTGCGCTCGGGCACTGGCGTCATGCGACAACCGGCCGTTCCAGCTCCTCGGTGCGCCGCGCCTGAACGCGCATCGCCTCGAGAACATGGTTGCGCAGATGGAAGAATGCCTGTGTCTCCTTGGTCTCGAGCGTGCGGTCGCCGGGAATGTGATCGCCGACCTGGACTTCTTCAATGATCGTCGCTGGCCGCGCCGAGAACATGATGATGCGATCGGCCAGAAACACGGCCTCTTCGACGTCGTGCGTGACGAAGATGACGGTCTTGCGTTCGCTGCGATTGATGCCGAGAAGCTGATACTGGAGAAACTCGCGTGTCTGCGCATCGAGCGCGCCGAAGGGTTCGTCCATCAGCAGCACGTCGGGGCCCGCGGCGAGCGTCCGGGCGATCGCCACGCGCTGCCGCATGCCGCCCGAAATGCGATTCACATAGAAGCCCGCAAAATCGGTCAGGCCGACCAGGCCCATATAGTGCCGTGCGATGCGCTCCTTCTCGGCCTTGTCGACATCATCACGATATTTGAGGCCGAAGCGGATATTCTCGTAGACCGTGAGCCAGGGGAAAGACGAATATGCCTGAAACACCATGCCCTTGCGGCGGTCGGGCCCGGTCACGCGCTCGCCCGCGAGGCGGATTTCGCCGCTCGTCGCCGTTTCGAGACCACCCACCATCCGCATCAGCGTGGTCTTGCCGCAGCCCGATGGCCCCAGAAAAACGACGAACTGGCCTTCCTCGATGTCGATCGAAACATTGTCGATGACCTTGACCGCCTTCTGCTTGCGATCCTGCGGCTCGAAGATCTTCGTGATGCCGTCGATTGCGATGAATGCGTCCTTGTTCGTCATGTCTGGCATCTCTCTAGAGATAACGGAAGTAGCGGCGATGTGCATAGCGAATGAGCTGGTCTGTGACCAGCCCGATGATGCCGACCGTCAGAATGCCCGCCATGACTTCCGGCGTCTTCACGAAGCGACGCATCGACCAGATTGCATGCCCGATGCCCGAGTTCGCCGCGACGATCTCGGCGATAATCAGATAGGTCCAGCACCAGCCGAGCGTAATGCGCAGATTGTCGATCGTCGAGGGCAGCATCGCGCGCAGCACGATGTCGCGCAGGATCTGCCTGTTCTTGGCGCCGAGCGTATAGCCGATCTCGACGAATTCACGCGGAACGCGTTTCGCATCGTCGGCGACCAGAAGCACGAGTTGGAAGAACGTGCCCATCCACAAGACCGCGATTTTCGACGCTTCCTCGATGCCGAGCCAGATGATGAGCAGCGGCACCAGCGCTGGAACCGGCAGATACCGGATAAAATCGATGATCGGTTCGGTCAGCGTGCCGACGATGCGATAGCTCGACATGAAGATGCCGAGCGGGATCGCCATGACAACGGAGAGCAGGAACGCCGCCCAGACGCGCAGGACCGAAATCCAGATGTCGGAAAGAAAATCGCCGTCGACGATCATGCGCTCGAGCGCGGCAATCACCTCGGTCGGCAAAGGGAGGAAGCGCTGCGGTACGATTCCGAAAAACGCGACGGCATACCACAGCCCGATAAAGCCGATGAAGGCAATGACCGCCATAACGGCATCGGTCCGCGAACTGGACTGGCCGCGGAATGTGAACAGGCCGCGCAATGACATGGTCGGAATTCTCGGGGAAGGCGACGGGAAAGGGAAGGGCCGGCGGTTGACGCCGGCCCTTTCTGGCTCTGATTGCGCCCCTAGCGCGTATGCCCCTCGAACAACGTGTCGAGCAAAGTCGGATCAATCATCTCGTCATACCCGATTGGCGCGTCCATCAGGTCGAGACCGACATTGATGCCATTGAGCGAGTCGACGATGGGCCCCAGCGTTTTCGGCCCGCTGCTGCCCATGAACTCGACCGCATCCTCATAGCTCGTATAGTGGAGCCCCTGGATGTCGATCGCCATCTGGTCCGGCGTGACCTCGAAAGACGGCGCGGCATGTTCCAGGAATTGCTCGGGGTCGTTGTTGAACAGATCGACCGCCCGGTAGATGCCCCGCAGGAAGTTGGCATACTTCTCGGGATTGGCTTCGTAGTCGTCCTTGCGGACGATGATCACGTCGGTGATCAGCCCGTTGAAGTCGCTCGAATCGAGCAGGATATGCGCGCCGTCGCGTGAACTGTTCGCGACGATTTCACTCATCATCGGTTCCCAGGTGGCAACCGCCGCGACGCTCTCATCTTCGAAGACGGCGGCGGAATCGTCGGTCGCGATCAGGCGAAGGTCGACATCGTCGAGACTGAAGCCGGCTTCGGTGAGGCCATGCGCCACCATCATCGTGCCCGGATGGTTGATTTCGCCGGCGAAGGTCCTGCCGACCAAATCTTCGACCGACTGGATGTCGCCGGCGGCGACCACGCCGTCGGCGCCGATCGACACGTCGACAGTACCGATCACGACCAGATTGGAATCGGCCGCGAGCGGGCGCGACATATGCTCGCCGATGGTCCGCATCGTACAGTCGAGATCGCCGCTCTCCAGCGCCGGCATCACGTTGGCGCGGTCATTGTCGTAAACCGAGGTCACTTCCAGATCGTATTCGGCGAAGTAACCCATGCCAGTCGCAACCGGCACCGGTGCAAACCCGAACCAGTAGGGATAGGCGCAGCGAATCTCGTCCGCCGCCTGTGCCGGTGCGCCGGCCGTTGCCAACAAACCGACCGCCATCCCCGTCGCCATCAGAATTCGCCGGGGAAATGTCCGCGTCCCGAAATCCGCCCGTCCTGCCGCCATTCGTGCCTCCCTGGTGTGTGCCACGCCGGCATTGAGCCGGTCGCCTTATTTTCCGGCGAAAGCGTGGGGCAATTATTAGGTGGGAAAAATACGAATTTTCTGTTGTTTACATTTTCTTTCTGCCAAGTGACCGTCCGGGGCTGCCTGCGGCCGGGCCCGCCTGCCCAAAGGCAGCCAGCAGATCGGCATGGAATAGCTCGATTGCTTGGGCCGGCGGCGGCCCTTTGCGATGGACCGCCTCGAACCGGGTCCGGTAGGCCAGTTTCGTCGGTAACAAAGGGCGCAGCTCGCCCCGCTCGACCCACGGCGTCGCGAAATGGGTCGGCAGATGACCGAGATAGCGCCCCGACAGGATCAGCGTCGCGGTCGCCTCCATGTTGAACGCGGTCGCGGTCTCGTTCTGCGCCCGGAAACGGCCGGATTTGAGCGATCCCGCGTAATAGCCGCGCCGGACATAGTCGGCCGCTTCGCATTCGCGCACCGTCAGGCTGCGTTCGGCCCGCCGGAAAAATGGGTGGCCGCGCCCGCAGTAAAGCTGCTGCTCCTCGTCGAACAGGAACCGGTAGGAGAGGCCTGGCGCGTGGCTGGGGAAGCTGCCGATCCCAAGATGGTAGCGGCCCTCGAGCACGGCGCGCTCGATCTCCAGCGGGTTCGCGATATGCAAGGTGAGGTGCACGGCGCCGCCATGCGCCTTGAACCGGCCGATCGCGTCGAACAGCCGGCAATCGGGGTTGCTCGCGAGCGCATCGAGCGCGGCGATATGCAGATCGCCGACCAGACTGCCGCGCATGTCACCGACCTGGGCCTGGAACTCGTCAAGCGCCCGGAACAATGCCTGGCTCGCCTCGTAGACGCGCCGGCCGCTGTCGGTGAGCGCAAAGCCGCCGCGGCCGCGCCGGCAAAGCCGCGAGCCGAGCCGGGTCTCGAGCTCGGCCATCTTGGCGCTGATCGTCGATTGGCTGACATTGAGGGCGATCTGGGCGGCCGAGAACCCGCCGGCCTCCACGATCGAGAAAAAGATGCGCAGCAGGCGGATATCCACTGCATCAAGCCGCGGCAGCAGGGCGCCGCGATGCTCCGGGCCTTGATTCACTTCGGCCATATCCGAACCATCTATCGAAAAGTTACGCTATTTCGGGAGTAAGAACAGTGCCAAATTCTCCCCCGAGAGCCAAAGGCACAGGCTGGCCATTGCCGCGGGAGACGAGACATGCCGGACGAGACCAAAGCTTCCACCACTTTGCAGCCGCTGCGCGGACCGGCAAACCCGATGTTCCTGCCGCGTTACGCCGATATCGCGACCTTCATGCGCACGCCGCTGCAGCGCGACCCGACCGGCCTCGATATTGCCTTGTGCGGCGTGCCGTTCGATCTTGGCGTCACCAATCGGCCCGGCGCGCGGCACGGCCCGCGCGAGATGCGCAACATGTCGACCTTGTGCCGGTCGATCCATCATGTGACCAAGGTCAATCCCTACAAGCTCTGCAAGATCGCCGATGTCGGCGACGTGCCGTTTACGCATCTCTTTCAGATCGAGAAGGCGATCGAGGATATCGAGGCCTTCTTCCAGCGCATTCACGAAGCCGGCGCTGCACCCCTGACTGCGGGCGGCGACCATTCGATCACCTATCCGATCTTCCGTGCGATCGCCGCGCATCGTCCGGTCGGGATGATCCATGTCGATGCGCATACCGATACCTGGGACGAGTTTCTCGGTACAAAGTTTTCGCACGGTGCGCCGTTCCGCCGTGCCGTCGAGGCGGGCGTGCTCGATCCCAAGCGCACGGTTCAGATCGGCATTCGCGGCGCGCAGAACACCGAGCAGGGCTGGACCTATTCGCTCGAAAAAGGCATGCGCGTCATCTTCATGGAAGAGTTTACCCAACTCGGCGTCGATAAGGTCATTGCCGAAGCGCGCCGCGTCGTCGGGGACGGGCCGACCTACATCTCCTTTGATGTCGACGGGCTGGATCCGGTCTATGCGCCCGGCACGGGCACGCCGGAGATCGGCGGCATGACCACGATCGAGGCGCAGCTTCTGCTTCGGGGCTTGCGCGGTCTCAACATCGTCGGCGGCGACGTGGTCGAAGTCTCGCCGCCTTTCGACCCGACCGGCAATACGGCATTGGTCGGCGCGTCGATCATGTACGAAATCCTCTGCCTCCTGGCGGAGAGCATTGCGACGCGGAAGGGGAAGTAGGCCGCAACAGAAGAAATTCCCTCGCCACCGTGCCGCAAGGCGGCATGGGGAGAGGGACGCGAAGGGTTGGTGCGGCGGGAGCCGCGCCTTACCCAAAGCAGGGTGAGGGGGCAGCCCTCACCCGGTTGCATGTGCGTTGCGCTTGCGACCACCCTCTCCCGCTTCACAGGAGAGGGTTGTTGAATCCGGCAGCATCGAGAGGACACCCATGCCACGCTTCGCCGCCAATCTGTCGATGCTGTTCACCGAGCTGCCGTTCCTCGACCGGCTCGAGGCCGCGGCGAAAGCCGGGTTCAAGGCGGTCGAATATATGTCGCCCTACGAATACGATCCGGCCGAGCTGCGGGCGCGGCTCGATGCGCTCGGGCTTGAGCAGGTGCTGTTCAATCTGCCGGCCGGCGACTGGGCGAAAGGTGATCGTGGCATCGCCTGCGATCCGGCGCGGGCCGACGAGTTCCGCGACAGCGTCGCAACAGCGATCCGGTATGCGCAGGCTTTGTCCTGCCCGCGTCTCAACTGTCTTGCGGGCATCGCGCCCGCCCATGCCGATGCCGCCACCGTGCGCGCAACCTTCGTCGGCAATCTGCGCTATGCCGCGGCCGAGTTCGCCAAAGCGAAACTCACGCTTCTCATCGAAGCGATCAATTCTTATGACATTCCCGGCTTCTGGCTGAACCGCAGCGCGCAGGCGATCGCGGTGATGGACGAGATCGGCGCCGACAATCTCAAGTTCCAGTACGACATCTATCACATGCAGCGCATGGAAGGAGAGCTGGCGGCGACGATCGAGCGACTGCTGCCGCGCATTGGCCATTTCCAGCTCGCTGACAATCCGGGCCGGCACGAGCCCGGCACCGGCGAGATCAACTACCCATTTTTGTTCGCACATCTCGATCGCATCGACTATGACGGCTGGATTGGTTGCGAATACAAACCGGCCGGCGACACGCGCGCCGGTCTCTCCTGGATGGACCCCTGGCGTTAGAGGCCTTGGTAGCAAAGGATCGACGAGCATGACGGATATCGGTTTCATCGGAACGGGCATCATGGGCCGCCCGATGGCAGGCCATCTGCAGAAGGCCGGACACAAGCTTTTCCTCCTCCAACATCGCTCGCCGTTGCCGAAGGAACTGGCGGATGGCGGTGGCGTTGCCTGCAAGAGCGCTCGCGAAGTCGCCGAGAAATCCGAGATCATCATCCTGATGCTGCCGGACACGCCGGACGTCGAAACCGTTTTGTTCGGCAAGGACGGTGTCGCCGAAGGGCTCTCGAAGGGAAAACTGGTGATCGACATGAGCTCGATCTCGCCGATCGAGACCAAGAATTTTGCCAAGCGTATCGGCGAGAAGGGCTGCGACTATCTCGATGCGCCGGTGTCAGGCGGCGAGGTCGGCGCCAAGAACGCCGCCCTCACCATCATGATCGGCGGCCCCGATGCCGCGTTCGAGCGCGCGAAGCCGCTGTTCGAACTGATGGGCAAGAACATCACCCTGGTTGGCGGCAATGGCGACGGCCAGACCTGCAAGGTCGCGAACCAGATCATCGTCGCGTTGAACATCGCGGCGGTCGGCGAGGCGCTGTTGTTCGCCTCGAAGGCCGGGGCCGATCCGGCGAAAGTCCGTCAGGCGCTGATGGGCGGGTTCGCCGCGTCGCGCATCCTTGAGGTGCATGGCGAGCGCATGATCAAGCGCACCTTCGATCCCGGATTCCGGATCAAGCTGCATCAGAAGGATCTCAATCTGGCGCTCAACGGCGCGCGCGCGATGGGCATGAGCTTGCCGAACACCGCCGGCGCGCAGCAGCTTTTCAGCGCCTGCGTCGCCAATGGCGGCGCCGACTGGGATCATTCGGCGATGGTCCGCGCGCTCGAGTTGATGGCCAAGCACGAGGTCGCGAAGTAACAAACAAAACCCTCGCCTCCGCTTGCAGGGGAGAGGGCTTGAAGGCTTCGTCAAGGAACCCACCACAGAGGCACAGAGAACAACGAGGCCTGAGCCCTCTCGCTGCTCTCTGTGTCTCTGCGGCGAGCCTTCTAATTTCCTCTACTTGAACTCGCTCTTCACCGCGGCCGAAATCGTGCGGCGGTAATGCTCGATGATCTCGCCGCCCTTGCCGGCATCGGCGCGCTTGGCACTGGTAAGCGCGCCGGAATCCGGCACCCAGTCATGGTTGTGCGGGAAGATGTCGTAGTTCGGGAACTGGGCCGACGGGTTGTCGGGGATCAGATCGAGCCGCACCCGTTCCGGGTAGAGATGCATCATCATCGAAGTTTCGAGCACGGCGGCATGCTCGAGCGCCATGCTCTCGAGACCGCCGGGGAACAGCCGCTCGATCGTATCGTTGTCGAGGAAGTCCCAGTACTGGAGCTGCATGATGCGCACGCCCTTGTCCTCGACCTCGCGCATCGCCTGGATGATGCCTTCGGTGACGATCCACTGGTTCTCGTAATGGCCGACCACCATGCAGAAATTGCGGGCGCCGTGGCGGACCTGCTCACGGATGATGTCGCGCACCTGTCCGACGATCGTGGCGGCATCCATGTTGGTGGTGCCGGGGTAACGGTCACCGCCGCCGCATTTCGGCATCGAGCGATAGCCGTAATTGACCGGCGGCAGCACGATCGAGCCGGTCTCGCGCGCTACCCGGACCGCGATCTCGGTCGGCACGATCACGTCGGTCGCGAGCGGCAGATGCGGTCCGTGCTGCTCGATCGCGCCCACCGGTAGCATCACCACCGGGTTCTTCTTCATCCGGTCCGCATATTCCGGCCAGGACATTTCCCCGACCAGCACGTCGTTGTATTTCGCCATGTGCATTCCCTCCGGCAGATTCTTGTTGGCGACAGTCTCACGATCCCGGCGCCTCGATGCAAGCCGCCGCCGCATCGGCCGCCCGGAGGTTTGACTCCCGACGCGGGCGGCAGGGATGATGCCGGCATCGCGGGTGCGTCCGGCGCCCGGTCCAGCGGGGAGTTCGATCATGACCGCGTTGCAGGAATTCGGGAAGCTGTCCGGCCACATCTATGTTGGCGGCGAGTTCAAGAAGAGCGGCGGTAAGCTCGCCTTCGACGTGATCGACCCCGCGACCGAAGACCGCGTCGGCCAGCTCGCCGATACGACATCCGAGGAAATCGACAAGGTCGTCGCGATCGCCAACAAGGCGCAGAAGGCGTGGCGCAAGGCCAATACGCTGCACCGCGCCGAGCTGATGCACGAGGTCGCACGCCGCATGAAGGCGCTGAAGCCGGTGCTGGGCGAAATGCTGACCCGCGAAATGGGCAAGCCGTTCAAGGAGAGCATGGACGAGGTCGAATGGTCGATCACCGCGGTCGACTACTATGCCGAGATTGGCCGCCATGAGAACGGCCGCATCGTCGGGCCTGCGACCGATCATCAGTTTCATTTCGTCGCGAAGGAGCCGGTCGGCACCGTCGTCATCATCCTGCCGTTCAACTATCCGCTGGTACTGCTTTGCTGGGAAGCGTCAGCCGCGCTCGCGGCGGGCAACGCAGTTATCATCAAGCCGAGCGATCTGACGTCGTTGACGACGCTGAAGTTCATGGAAGCGTTCGCGGCTCTGCCGGCCGGGCTGGTGCAATGCGTGACCGGCGGTGCCGAACCGGCGCAGCGTCTGGTCAACCACCCCGACACGCACATGGTCTGCTTCACCGGAGGCATCAAAACCGGCCAGGCGATTGCAACGGCCTGCGCGAACCAGTTCAAGCGCTGCCTGATCGAAAGCTCCGGGAACGATCCGCTGATCGTGATGCCGTCGGCGCCGATGGATTTCGCGGTACGCGGCTCGGCCTTTGCCGCCTTCATGAATTGCGGCCAGATATGCGCGTCGTCGGAACGACTCTACGTGCACAAGGATGTGCACGATGAGTTTGTCGAGAAACTGGTCGAGGAGACGAAGAAGATCCGCATCGGCAACGGGCTCGACAAGGTCGAGCTTGGCCCGATGGCGGCGCGGCGCGAACGCGATCGCTACGAAGCGTTGCTGAAGAAGGCCGTGGCCGAGGGTGCGCAGGTCGCCGCCGGCGGCGATCGGCCCTCGCAGTTCAACAAAGGCTGGTTCGTCAATCCGACCGTTCTCGTCGGCGTCACACCGGATATGACCATCCTGCAGCAGGAGAGCTTCGGGCCGGTCGCGCCGATCTGTATGGTCGACAGTTTCGACCAGGCAATCGAATACGCGAACAAGTCGATCTACGGGCTCGGCTCGACGATCTTCACGACCGATCTCAACGAGGCGATGCGCGCCGTCGACGAACTCGAACACGGCATGGTCTGGGTCAATTCGCCGTTGCTCGACAACGACGCCGGGCCGTTCGGCGGGCGCAAGATGTCAGGCATGGGCCGCCAGCTTGGCTCGGAAGGGCTCGACAGTTTTCGTCACACCAAATTCGTGATGATCGACCCCGGCTGCCATTCGCAGGATTTCTGGTGGTTCCCCTATGCGGAGAAGGAGGCCTTCAAGGGGGAACGCTGATCGGTCGAAACCAAAAAGCTCGTCATGCCCGGGCTTGACCCGGGCATCCACCAGGCCGCCGTACCCAACGTCGTCAGATAAGCGGAGGCAAATCGAACTGTGGATCGCCGGGTCAAGCCCGGCGATGACGAACGAAGCTGTTGCTGCGGGGTATTCACCACAGAGACAGAGGACGATGAGGACCGAATCCTCTCGATGTTCTCGGTGTCTCGGTGGTTTGCATTCTTCCCTCGCTCCCGTCTTCGGGGGAGATGGTAGGGTGAGGGGGCTTAACGACCGCTATCGCGCCGAATCGATCGTATCGGAGAGCACGCCGTGCGCGCGGTGTAGCGCAAAGGCCTGAGAGAGGTCGAACGATGCAACGGCAGCCATCGCGCTTTCGACCCCCTGCGCGAGCGTTTCGTTTCGTGTCGCGGCAGCGAAGAACGCGTAAACACCTGTGGTCAGTCGCTCAATCCGGCAACCGTCAGCGTTCGCCCAAACCAGCAATCGGCAGCCGCCGTCGCTCAGATCGACCGCCGGCACATCGGGTTCCTGATTGGCATGCCAGATGCGATCGATCGGATAGTTCGAGGTCAGCAAACGCATGTTCGATGCCAGCGCGAGAACCAGTTCCTGTTGCGCGTCCGTTGGTAGCGCGCCGAGCGCCGCGAGATCGAGCGCCGGCTGCAGCGCTGCGTAGGTGACCTCTATGCGCAGCCATTCGAGCCGCGCGACGTCGGCGAGATAGGGCACGCCCCGCGCCGGCTCGAAATTCGCCAGGAAATCGGGGAACAGCGCGCCATAAGCCGAGAGGCAGGGTTCGGCGGGCGGGTGGTTCGCGATGAACCGCTTCGCCGTGGCATCGAAGAATTCCTTGCCGACCAGCTGGAACGTGACCGGGAAATTATCGGCGAGCGCGGCGGCGAGGCTGATTCGGCTGTGGTTGCGATAAATATGCAGCCGTTCGACGGCCTCGATGCCATCGGTCTGAACGAACGGCGCGATCGATTCCAGATCGCCGTCCAGCAGCGCCGCCGTAAAGCGGGTTTGCAGATCACGCAGCGTTGGCTTCATCGGGCTTTTCCGGCGCCTGGTTCAGGATCGCCTGCGCCTTCCGTGATTCAGAAATCAATGTCTCGAGTGGCGGTATCTCGGCATCCCATTCGATCAGGGTCGGGATCGGTCCGAGCCGTGCGATCGTCGTGCGGTACAGCGACCAGACTTCATCGGAAACGGTCGATGCGTGATCGTCGATCCGCAACTCGATCCCACGGATCGTCCGCAGGCTGTGTCCGGCCAAGTGAATTTCACCGATCCGGTCACCCGGCATGGCCGCGATATACACCGCCTCGTCGATACCGTGATTGCGCGCGCTCACATAGACATTGTTGAGATCGAGTAACAGACTGCAGCCGCTGCGGCGCGCGGCCTCCACAATGAAATCGGCCTCGCTCATGTCGGAATGCGCGAACTGCAGATAAGTCGAGGGGTTTTCGATCAGGATCGCGCGTCCAAGCGCATTCTGCGCACGGTCGATGTTGACGACGAGTGCACCCAGCGCCTCTTCGGTATAGGGGAGCGGCAACAGATCGTTCAAATAGGCGCCATCGGCGATGCTCCACGATACATGCTCGGAGACGAGGCCCGGTTCGATCCGATCGACCAAAGTCTTGAGCCGCGCGAGATGCGTGTCGTCGATCGGTTCGGCGCTGCCAAGCGAGAGGCCGACGCCGTGCAGGCTGATGGGATAATCGCGACGCAGATCAGTCAGCAGGTCGAGCGGCGGGCCGCCGCGCATGAAATTTTCGCTATGCACCTCGAGCCAGGACACCGGCGGACGGGTTTCGGCCATCGCGCGATGATGCGGAAAACGAAGTCCGATGCCGGCGTGGGCCGGAATCGCGCCCGCCTTCTGTTGCATCTCGGTCATCGGCTCAGGATGTCACGACGACGCGGTCATGCTTTCGGTTCGAGGCTGCCGCCGGCGATCTTCTCGCAGGTGCCGGCCGGCACATAAATCCATGCGTCGCCCTGATTGTCGGCGGTCGACGTGCCGGCGCAGGAACTGGTCGCGGTCTGGCAGTCGTTCTTGCCCGCGGCCGCGATGCCGAAACATTTCTCGTTGTCTGCCGCCTGTACCGTCGATGCGACCGGTGAGAGGGCCAACGCGGCGGTGATGGCGGTTGCAATCATCAACTGGGCTTTCATTGGGATGCTCCGTGATGGTTCGGCGGCGCGCCGGCGGATACCATTATCCTAAAGGAAATAAGGTCTCGCGTCGCCGTTTCACAGGCCTTTCTGGGCCGCTCATCGATAGGTGATTCCGTGGTGATCGGCGCCGGCCGGTTCACTCATCGGTGATCAGCTCGACATGTCGGTCGGGAACTCGACGCGCCCGATCATCTCCGTCGTAACCCAACGCTCGAGCAATTCGGCCGCACGGAAAGCCGCCTGGTCGGCGCCGACATAATCGGCCAGCCGCTCGCAGATATCGGCAAAGGTCTCGCCAGCCGCAACCGCATCGAGCGCATCCGCCTCGTCGGGTTCGATCGCGCGCAGCTTCACATCGAGGCCGATGCGCCAGACCAGATGCGGCGTCTCGGGTGCGATGGTTGCCGGTTTGGCGCCCACCTCTTCGCCCTTGGCGAGGCGGTTCCAGATCGCGAACAGATCGGGCGACACGGACAGAATCTGCACCGATGGATGCAGCGTCAGGATCAGGCCCGGCCATCCTGTCGGCGGAATGGCCGCAAGCTCGGCTCGTACGACAAGCGGCCGATCGGCCGCGTCGAACGCCATCGTCTGCGCCCATTCGAGCCGTACGATTTGCGCCAGCGCGTTGTCTGCGCGCCAGGGATCGGCCGATTCGAGGAAATCCGCGAGACCGATCCCGATCCAGCGCACAGAGAAATAGGTCGACGGATGCGCCGCGAGATAGCCATGCGCGATCCGGTCGAATTCACGGTCGCCGATCAGCAAGCGCAGCTTCGCGAATTCTTCACGCAGGATTCCGACCAGTCGCGCCGTATAGGCGTTGCGATAGATGCGGAGCAGCGTGTCGATCCCGGCATGGGGTCCGCCCGCCACCTTCGTACGAATGTCGTTGGGCCGGTCGCGCAGGAAGTCGGCGAAGTTCCGCTGCAGCCGGGCGAGTGAGGTCATGCTGCCGCCCCTTGTTCGCGCTGCACCGTGCCGGCGATCTGCCGCGCCCGATCGAGTTCGGCCAGCAATTCGGGCAGAGGCGGGATGTGGTCGTCGCGCTCGATCATTGTCGAGACGGGCCCGAACCGGCGTACGGCTCTGGCATAAAGATCCCAGACCGGTTCGACCACCGGATGATCGTGCGTATCGATGATATGCGTGCCGCAATCGTCATGCCCGGCGAGATGGAACTGCTGCACGCGGTCCACCGGGATGCTGTCGATGTAGATCGTCGGGTCGAAACCGTTGTTGAATCCGCTGACATGGATGTTGTTGATGTCGAGCAGAATCAGGCAATCGGCGCGGCGCGCGATCTCGGTAAGGAACTCCCATTCCGGTACCGCGGATTCGGCAAACGAGACGTAGGTCGACACATTCTCGATGAGGATGCGTCGGCCGAGCCTCTCCTGCACATGGTCGATGCGGCGGACGATATGGTCGAGCGCTTCTTCGGTGTAGGGCAACGGCAGCAGATCGTGAATGTTGATCCCGGCGACGCCGGTCCAGCAGAGGTGATCTGAGATCCAGGCCGGCTCGACTCTCGCCGCGAGGTCCGCCAGCCGATCGAGGTAGGTTTCGTCGAGCGGATCGGTCGAACCGATCGACAGGGATACGCCGTGCATGACGACGGGATAATGCGCGCGGATCCGATCGAGCCAGTGCAACGGCCGTCCGCCCGGCACCATGTAGTTTTCCGACAGAATCTCGAGCCAGTCGATCTCGCTTGGCCGGTCGCGATCGATCGCGGCGTAGTGTTCGGTGCGAAGGCCGATCCCGAATCCGAGCGTCGGGAGGCCGGGGCCGTCGGTCGGGGCGGTCGCTGGGGCAGTCTGGTCCGTCATGGGATGCGATCGATCTCTACTGCTTTGGTTTGCCGGGCTAATCATCGTGAGGAATTCCCCCTGCCGCAAAATCCGCGGGGACGGCTTGCGCCGGGCACCGTTTCCGGAAGCTTGCCTCGGTCCGGCAGGGCACGGTCCGGCTGGGGGCACGGCACATGGGTCGGGCAGGGCACATGTTCGGGTCGCCGGCAATGAACCGGCATGACCGGCTCTGTAGATGTTCGAAGGCAACCGCCTGAAAGTTACGCCGCCAGAAAGAAGTGGCGAGCCATTTCGGGCGGTTCGCGCGATAATGGCCCTGCTGTCGGCAGGGAGGTGCAGGACATGGATGACGAGCAGACAGATCGGATCGTACCCGGCCGGCGCGTGATCCGTCGCGGCGATCGAAACTACATCGATTACGATCTGGAAGGCCCGCCCCAACCCGAAATGGAATGGCTGCCGATCAGCTACGATCCGGCGACCAATCAGGGCTGTTATCTGATGCGCATGGCGCCCGGTGCGGTGACGATCCCGCACCATCATCCCGGCATGGAAGAGTTCCTGATTATCGAGGGCGAACTAACCGATTCCGACGGCACGGTTTTCCGCGCCGGCGATTTCATCAGTTACGACGGCGGTACCTGGCATAACTCCTGGACCGGGCCGGGCTGCGTCATTGTCGTCTTCGAATGGCAGCGACCCGGCGCCCCCGCCAGGGTCGCCACGGCCAACCAGTAAGACCGCCTCGCGCGGCAGCCGGGCCCCGAGGCGGCTGAGGCGCACGGCCCGGACAGCCCCGCGGCGGCCAACCGCCCGGAAAATCGGTTGATTTCCCTTAGCCGAGGCGGTACACGCCCGGGTCTCCCGGTCCTGTCGAGGCCCGGCAACCCGTCGCCTCGGCCGATCCGGCGGGCCATAAACCGTATCCACGTCGCACGATCCCACGAGAAACATGGACCATCTCGAGCAGCTCGAATCGCAGAGCGTCTACATCTTCCGCGAGGCTTTCGCCCGGATCGACCGGCTTGCGATGCTCTGGTCGCTGGGCAAGGATTCGAACGTGATGATCTGGCTGGCGCGCAAGGCTTTCTTCGGCCGCGTACCGTTTCCGGTCATGCATATCGATACCCAGAAGAAGTTTCCTGAGATGTATGCCTTCCGCGATCGCTATGTGAAAGAATGGGAACTCAATTTCATCCGCGAGGAATGTCCGCCGGTCGAAGCGACCGACCCGTCGCTGCCGCCCGCGGCCCGTTCGGCGGCGCGCAAGACGCTCGGCCTGCGCGACGCGCTTGCCAAGCATAAATTCAACGGCATCATCGCCGGCATCCGCCGCGACGAAGAGAGCGTGCGCGCCAAGGAGCGTTATTTCAGCCCCCGCGGCGATACGGGCGCGTGGGACTTCCGCGATCAGCCGCCGGAATTTTGGGATCACTTCAACACCAACCTGCCGCCCGGCACGCATCTGCGGGTCCATCCGCTGCTGCATTGGACCGAGCTCGATATCTGGCGCTACATCCAGCGCGAGGATATCCCGGTGGTCGATCTCTATTTCTCGAAGGGCGGGAAGCGGTATCGCTCGCTCGGCGATCAGGACATCACTTCGCCGATCGACAGCGAGGCAAAGACGCTGGCCGAGATCATCGCCGAGCTGGAGGCGACGACCGCGCCCGAGCGCGCCGGCCGCGCGATGGATCGTGAAACCGAAGATGCGTTCGAACGGCTGCGTGCCGCGGGATATATGTAAACGCCATGAATCAGTCTCCCGTCAGCAGCGTGACCCAGTCGCCGGTGGTGCGCGGCATGCGCGAACAGCTCCGGATCGTCATCGTCGGCCATGTCGACCACGGCAAGTCGACCCTGGTCGGCCGCCTGTTCAACGACACGGGCTCGCTGCCCGACGGCAAGCTCGATGCGATCAAGGCGATGTGCGAGCGACGCGGCATGCCGTTCGAATGGGCCTTCCTGATGGATGCGTTCCAGTCCGAGCGCGATCAGGGCATCACGATCGATACCGCGCAGATCTGGTTCAAGACCCAGAAGCGCGACTACGTCATCATCGATGCGCCGGGGCACCGCGAGTTTATCAAGAATATGATCACCGGCGCGTCGAGTGCCGAGGCGGCGGTGATGCTGATCGACGCCGGACACGGCGTGCAGCAGCAGTCGCGCCTGCACGGTTATCTTTTGAACCTGCTCGGCATCCGGCAGATCGCGGTCGTCGTCAACAAGATGGACATGGTCGGCTATTCCGCCGACCGCTTCGCGCAGATCCGCCAGACCTATATCGATTTTCTCGGCAAGGTCGGTGTCGCGCCCGATTATGTGATCCCGGTTTCGGCGCGTGAAGGCGACAATATCGTCAACCGCTCGAACGACATGCCCTGGTACGAAGGGCCGACCGTCGTCGAGGCGCTCGACAGCTTCAAGCCGTCGCCGCGCCCGACCGAGTTGCCGCTCAGAATGCCGGTGCAGGACGTCTACAAGTTCGACGACCGCCGCATTCTCGCCGGCCGGGTCGAAAGCGGCCGCATCAATGTCGGCGACCGGTTGTTGTTCTCGCCGAGCAACAAGACGGCGCGCGTCGCCTCGATCGAAATCTGGAATTCGAAAGCGCCGTTGACCGAAGGTCGCGCCGGACAGTCGGTCGGGATCACGCTCGACGAGCAGATCTTCGTCGAACGCGGCGAGATCGCGAGCCGCGAGCAGGATGCGCCGATCGAGACCAACGTTTTCCGCGGCCGTTTGTTCTGGCTCGGCCGCGACCCGCTCCAGATCGGCGCGAACTATCATCTGAAACTCAACACGCGCGAAGTGCCGGTGACGGTGCAGGCGATCGAGCGCATCTACGATACCGACGATCTCTCGCAGCAGGAATCGAACGAGGTGCCGCGCCACGGCATCGCCGATATCGTCCTGCGCAGCCGCGCGATGCTCGCGGTCGACGAGGGGCGCAATCTTCAGCGCACCGGCCGGTTCGCGCTCTCCGACGGAGTCAATATTCTCGCTGGCGGCCTGATCGACATGGACGGCTATCCCGACCAGCGCGACACGATGACGGTGCGGTCGAGCAATATCTTCCGCGTCGAGCATCGGATCGAGGCACCGGCGCGGGCGATGCGCAACGGCCATCGCGGCGGCGTGCTGTGGCTGACGGGTCTGTCGGGTGCAGGCAAATCCACCATCGCGATGGGGCTGGAACAGGAAATGTTCCGACGCGGCTATCACGCTTACGTGCTCGATGGCGATAACGTGCGGTACGGGCTCAACGCAAATCTCGGCTTTTCGCCGGATGATCGCGCGGAAAACATCAGGCGCGTGGGCGAAGTTGCCGCTCTGTTCGCCGATGCGGGCATGATCGTGGTGACGGCATTTATCTCGCCCTATCGCGCCGACCGGCAGCGCGCGCGCGACGCCGCGAAGGGCAATTTCCACGAAATCTATATCGAGGCCGACGTTGCGACCTGCGAACAGCGCGATCCGAAGGGGCTCTATAAAAAGGCGCGCAGCGGCGAGATTCTGGAGTTCACGGGAATCTCTGCGCCTTACGAAGAGCCCGAAGCAGCCGAGCTCGTCGTCGATACGCGCGCACTTTCCGTCGAGCAAAGTCTCGATCACATTCTCGAATATATCGATCGCCATTTCTCCATTGCACCGAAGCGGAATAGTGGCTGATTTCCGGTATTTCCGTCACATTGCTGTAATGCAGTTTTAGGCAGGAAAATCGGCTTGCATCGATCTAGTCGGGTCGCTACGGTCGATCACGAAACGGCCGCGCAAGACGGTCGATATTGTGGTCTAGGGGCGCTCCGGTTCGCCGGGGCATGCCGGGAGGACAGTTCAAGCCGAAATGTCGTGCAGGATCGCTCGCGGAGCAGGCGGGGCGCTTCGTACGACATTTTTGTGCAACGGCAATGCCGCGGGAATAACGAAGACGCGATTGATTTGGGGGCCCGATGCCAATCTCGTACGAACGGATCAAAGCGGGAATCGACGAGTGGTCTGCGCGGGCGTTCGTGCCGCGCGAAATTCTGATCCGGGCTAACGGTCGCGTCAGCTACCTCACTGTCTCCAGCAGACTTCAGAAATTTGTCACAGGCGTCGGCATCGTGCTTGGCGTATGGCTGGTCGCGAGCTCGACGAGCCTGTTGATCAGCACCTATTTTCTGCAGAAGAAAGACAGCGAGGTCGAAATCGCCCGTCTTGCCTATGAAGGTCTGCTGGAAGACGTGGCGCGGTCCTATGACCAGTTTCACGTTCTGACGGGCGATCTGGACGATGATGCCAGGGGGCTGCTCGGTCTCTCGGCCGGTTTCGCGAACGAGAACGGTACCTCCGTCCATCCCGATCCCGACGCGATGCGCCGGAAGCTGGCGCTGTTCCGCTCCGATCTGCGGATGATCGCCTCCTATAACGGCACGTTGCGCAACCAGATCGCGGCTCTCGAAGAAGAGCTCGAGGCTTCCCGCGATGCCGGCGACGATCTCGCGGAAGCCAATGCCGACCTCGAGGGCGATCTCGCAGAGTTTGAAGTCAGGCTGGCAAGCGCGATCGGTCAGAACGGTCTGCTCCAGCGCGAGATTGCCGGGCTTCAGGACGAACTGGCCGTCGCCGAAATGGCGCGCGATTCGAACGCGCTGACCGCCGAGAACTTGAATCGCCGCATCGAGCTTCTGGAACAGGATGTCGCCGGCGCCGTCGATGGCAATGTCGATCGCGACGAGCGGATCGCTCTGATGCAGCAGGTGATCGCCTCGGTCGTCGACGAGCGCAACGATCTCGCTTCGATCAAATCGGAGCTCGGGCGCCAGCTGGGCGAGCTGCAGCAGCGGCTGGCCGCGGTGCAGTCTTCGCAGGAGAGCGTCGCGCAACAGTTGGCCGAGCGGACCCTCAGCGGCGTCGAGGAAGTCGAAAAGATCGTCACCATGACCGGGCTCGACGTGGAACGGCTTCTGGAAGTCGCCGGCGAAGAGCTCGACGGCAAGGGCGGCCCCTATATCACCCCGAACGCGGTTCAGGACTCGGAAGCCGACGAACTTGTGCTTGCCAGCGTTGCGGATCTCGACAGCGCGGTCTCGCGCCTCGAACGGCTGCAGCTTGTGATGCGCAGCTTGCCAATCACTGCGCCGCTCGACAATTACTACACCACCAGCGGCTTCGGCCGCCGCACTGATCCGTTCAACGGCACCGTGGCGCTGCATGAGGGGCTCGATCTGGTGAGCAATGTCGGTGCCGAAGTGCTGGCGACGGCGCCCGGCATCGTGATTTTTGCAGGATGGCAGGGGGAGTATGGCCGTCTGGTCGAGATCGACCACGGCCTCGGCATTACCACGCGTTATGCGCATCTCAAGGAAATCTCGGTCGAAGTGGGCGAGGCGGTAGACTATCGCGATGAGATCGGGCTGCTCGGCAGTTCCGGTCGCAGCACGGGTCCGCACGTTCACTACGAGGTGCGTTTTAACGACAGGCCCTTCAACCCGATGAACTTTCTGAAGGCAGGTCGCTATGTTTTCAAAGGGTAGCAACAGCAAGTCGACGAGCCCGTCCTCGCCGTCGACGACATCATCCGTGTCCACGCCTGAACCGCACAAGCCGGTGGTTCCCGTACGCAACGCCGCGCCGTCGATCATCAGCGCCGATCTCAAGATCGTCGGCGATCTGACCAGTGCCGGCGACATCCAGATCGACGGCACCGTCGAGGGCGATATCCAGAGTCGGACCATCACGGTCGGCGAGTCGGCCCATGTAATCGGGTCGATCGTCGCGGATTCGGTCCGCATCTGCGGTTCGGTCAATGGCCAGATCAAGGGCCAGACCGTCACGCTGGACAAGTCGGCCAAGGTGGTTGGCGACATCATGCATCAGAGCCTGGCAATCGAGCCCGGTGCGTTCCTCGAAGGCCATTGCCGGCGCATCGAGTCGGCTGCGTCCTCGGTTGCAGCGCCGTCTTCGTCCACGTCGTCGCTGTCGTCGGGCAGCAGCTCGCTCGGCAGCGGCTCGTCGGGCCTGAGCGAAATCAAATCGACGGTCGCAAACAGCCCGCCGAAGCAGTTCGCCAGCTAGTCATATAAAAGAAAGGCCGGCAGAAGCCGGCCATCGCGCGCGCTCCTGCGCCTGTTCGCCGTCCGGCGGACAGGCGTTTTCATTTCTGGCCTGTCGGCGACTTACTTGCAATCGCCTCGCTGAACGATGCCGGGTCGACATTCCCGCCCGACAGCACGATAGCGACCGTGCGGCCGCGGGTCGGAATGCGGCCGTTCAGGATCGCGGACAGCGCGACGGCACCGCCCGGCTCGACCACCAGCTTCAGCGTGTCGAAGGCGAACGCCATCGCCGCTCGCACTTCGTCGTCGCTCACCGAAACCCCGCTTGTGACGAGCTTTCGGTTGATCGAGAAGGTGAGTTCGCCCGGCGTTGGTGCCAGCAGTGCATCGCAGATCGAGCGGGCATCGTTTGCATTGGCGAGACGCTCGCCCGCCAAAAGCGAGCGACCGGTATCGTCGAAGGCCGCCGGCTCGGCCGCATGGATCGTGCAATCCGGGCAGTCGTGCGACACGGCGATCGAGAGACCCGCCATCAGCCCGCCGCCGCCGCAGGGCGTGATCAGCGCGTCAGGTTCCGTACCCAGCGCACGTGCCTGCGCGACGATCTCGCGCCCGGCCGTGCCCTGGCCCGCGATGATGTCGGGATCGTCATAGGGCGGCACGATGACGGCGCGCCGCTCGTCGGCGATGCGGGCGGCGAGCTCTTCGCGGCTCTCGCGATAGCGGTCATAGGTGATGATCTCGGCACCATAGCCGCGCGTGTTCGCGATCTTGATCGCGGGCGCATCGCTCGGCATGACGATCGCGGCCTTGATGCCGAGCAGGGCGGCTGCCGCAGCCACGCCCTGTGCGTGATTGCCCGAGGAATAAGCGACGACCGCATCGGGCCGCATGCCTTCATCAACCAGCCGCCGCAATTTGTTGTAGGCGCCGCGGAACTTGAACGATCCCGTCCGCTGCAGCGTTTCGGCCTTGATCAGCATGCGCCCGCCGGTCCGCGCATCGAGTGCGGCCGAGCTGAGCAGCGGCGTCATTGCCGCATGGCCCGCAAGTCGCGCGGCGGCCGCTTCGATATCGGCATAGTCCGGCGCGGCCGGCCCGATGCTGGTCATGTGCTTGCTCCCGAATGCAGCAGATCCGGCAGATGGGAGAGATCGGCGATCTCGGCCGCCGGCGTCCCCGGCAATCGCTCGACCGGATGGCCGGCGCGATTGACCCAGATTGTCCTGAATCCGAAGGCGCTGCCGCCGGCGATATCCCATCCGTTTGAACTGACGAACGCGATATCGCCGGGCGCGACGCCGAGCCGCGTCGTCGCCAGTTTGTAGACCGACGGGTGCGGCTTGAAGATGCCGACCGCATCGACTGAGAGGATATCGTCGAATAGCGCCGCGATGTTGTTGCGTGCGCAGATGGCATCGAGCATCGGCCGTGTGCCGTTCGAGAGGATGAGCAGGGCGATGCCCCGCTCGCGCAGGCGCTGCAGGGCCAGCGGCACCTCGGGATAGACGTCCAGCGCCAGATAGGAATCGAGCAGACGCTGGCGCAATCGGCCGGGCTCGATTGCGAGCGCCGCCAGCGCGACATCGAGCGCATCTGCGGTCACCTGGCTGAAATCGGCGTACTTGCCCATCAGGCTGCGCAACCAAGTGTACTCGAGCTGCTTCCGCCGCCACAGAGCCGTCAGCGATGCCGCCGCTTCGCCGAGCGCCTCGCGGCAGACTTCCGCTGGCGTGCCAATGTCGAAGAGGGTTCCATAGGCGTCGAAGACGCAGGCGGCGGGTTGCGACCGGCCTTCTGCCGGCATTAGCGGCCGAGATCCTGTTCGAGCGTCAGCGCGACCGTCGTCCCGTGCAGGCGGTGGCGATAGATCTGCAGGTTCTCGAGAACGCGCTGCACATAGTTGCGCGTCTCGGAGAACGGGATCAACTCGATCCAGTCGACGATGTCGACCTCGTTGCCGCGCGGATCGCCGTACTCGTTGATCCACTGGCTGACCCGGGCCGGGCCGGCATTGTATGCGGCGATCGTGAGGATGTAGGACCCGCCATAGCGGTCCAGCAGTTCGGCGACATAGGCGCTGCCGAGACGGATGTTGTAATCGCCGTCGCGTGTCAGCAGGCTTTCCTCGTAGGAGACGCCGATCTTGACCGCCACATGCTTGGCGGTCGCCGGCATGAGCTGCATGAGGCCGCGCGCGCCAGCCGAGCTGACGGCAGCGAGATCGAAAACGCTTTCCTGCCGGATGATGGCCAGGACGAGCGCATCCTCGGCCGCGCTGCCGGCCGGCAGCGTGACCACCGGATAGAGATAGTCGAGCATCTCGATCCCCTTGGTGCGCGCGATCTTGGCGACCGAGACCATGTAGTCGTCGCGCCGGATGCTGCTGCCGAGTTCGGCCAGCAGCCGCAGATCGGACGGCAGTTCGAAGCGCTCGGCCATGCGGAGGAAGAATGTCCGGCTGCGATCGCTCTCGTTGAGCTCTGCCATCAGCCGGATCAGTCGCACCAGTTCGCTTCCTTCGAACGCCGCGCGTTCCGCCTCGGTCGGTACCGGGGCGGGATCGAAGCCGATACCGTCCAGCGTACCGAGCCGCTGTGCCGCGAGCTGGCCGTAATAGGCCGAGAGATTCTCGGCGGCGCTGCGATACCAGTTCTGCGCCAGCGCGATATCGCCCATGTCTTCGGCGGCGCGGCCGGCCCAATAGGCGCCCCGCGCGAGGCTGACCGGCGAACCGACACCGGCATACATGCGCGTGAAATGATCGTATCCGAGCCGGTGCTCGGAGAGGAACCGTGCGGCGACCCAGCCGGCAAGCCATTCGCCGTCGGCGAAGGTGACCCCCGCCGACGTGCCGTGCCCGGCCGCGAGCCGGTAGGCGACCGAGACGTCGCCGCGATGCAGCGCTTCGCGGGCGGCATTCTCGAGCTCGCGCCACATCAGTTCGGGTTGCGCCGCACCGGGCGGCGGCGGATCGAGCATTTGCGCCGCACCCAGCGAATCGTCGTTCTGCCGCCGCCAGCGCGCCCGCTCATAGACCAGGCCCGGATCGCGCATCAGCGCCGCGGGGACCCGCTGCACCGCCGCTTCGACGCCGGGATCCTTCTGCCGCAGCTTTATGCGGGCGAAGGCGAGCGCCTGATGGTCGGCATCGACCAGCGACATCATCCGTTCCGCCGCCGCGGTTTCGCCTGCCCAGAGCAGGCGGTCGAGCCGCGCGATATGGTCGACCGGCTGGAGAAACTGCGCGTAGGCGCCAAGGAACGGCCCTTCCACGGTAGCGGAGACCGGCAACTGCGCCCAGCTCTGCCGCACCATGTCGATCGCCTGCTGCGTCAGGCCCTTGTCGATCAGAGCCCGGGCCAGCATCATCGCGCCCTCGATCGTCGCCGGCTCGCGATCGGCGAACCAGGCCAGCACCTCTTCGGTGCCGAGATTCGGCGGCATTCCCCGCTCGCCCTGTTCCTGCAACGAGATCTGGCCCGGCCAGTCGGGGCTCGTACGCATGAAACCGGTGATCTCGTCGAACGAACGACCCGGGCCGGGGCGAATCAGATCGAGCCACTGGATGAATTTGGCCGGCAGCGGGTTCTCCGCCGTGCTGGCGAGCGCCCGCGCCTCGACCCATTTTTCCTGGTCGACGAGCTGGAATGCCTGCTTGTAAATCGCCACATCGCCAGTGGTCAGCAGGGGTTCCGCTGCCGCGGCTGCGGGCAGCAAAGCGAGAAAGATGCTAAAGAAGGCAGGGATCGTACGCGGCACGCGGCACTCATCGGTTAAGGAATCTGCGATCCACTATTCCGAAAGAGTGCTGCCCGGTCAAACATTGACGGCGTCCGGCTGTTGCGGCAACGCCGGAAGGTCGATAAACCTGCCGCAGAGAGCATAGTCCGGTCGGGAGAAAGTCGATGTTCAAGGGATCGATCACTGCATTGATCACGCCGTTTCGCGACGGTGGCGTCGACGAAAAGGCATTCCGCGAGCTGGTGGACTGGCAGATCGCCGAAGGTTCCGACGGGCTGGTGCCCTGCGGCACGACCGGCGAATCGCCGACGCTCAGCCATGCCGAACATATGCGAGTCGTCGAGCTCTGCGTCGCGGCGGCGAAGGGCCGGGTTCCGGTGATTGCCGGCACCGGCTCGAATTCGACCGCGGAAGCGATTCTGCTCACGCGTCACGCCAAGGAGGCGGGTGCCGACGGCGCGCTGATTGTCATGCCATACTACAACAAGCCGACGCCGGAAGGGCAGTATCGCCATTTCAAGGCGATCCACGATGCAGTCGAGATTCCGATCGTCATCTACAATATTCCCGGCCGCAGCGTGGTCGACATGTCGGTCGAGACGATGGCGCGTCTGGCCGAGTTACCGAACATCGTCGGCGTCAAGGATGCGACGCAGGATCTGGTTCGGCCGCTCGCCACCAAAGTCCGCATCGGCAACGGCTTCTGCCAGCTCTCGGGCGAGGATGCGACGGCGCTGCCGCTGCTCGCGCAGGGTGGCGATGGCTGCATTTCGGTGACCGCAAACGTCGCGCCGCGTTTGCTGTCCGAGATGCATGCCGCGTGGGGTCGCGGCAACCTCGCGCGGGCCATGGAGATCAACGAGCGTTTGCTCCCGCTGCACCAGGCGTTGTTCTGCGAAACCAGTCCCGGTCCGGTCAAATATGCGGCGAGCCTGCTCGGCCGCTGCCGTCCCGATACGCGCCTGCCGCTCTGCGAGATTGCCGATGCGGCCAAGACCCGCGTGCGCGAGGCGATGGTATCCGTCGGCCTGATTAACTGAATGTCATGGCCAGGGCAGACGCGCCGACGCGGGTCGCGGCCCAGAACCGCAAGGCCCGGTTCAACTTCGAGATCGAGGAACGGATCGAGGCCGGCATCATCCTGACCGGCACGGAAGTGAAATCGCTGCGCGGCGGTCGTGCGTCGATCGGCGAGGCGTTTGCGGTCGAGCGCGACGGAGAACTCTATCTCGTCAACGCGCATATCCCCGAATATGCGGGCGCAAGCCGCAACAACCATGCGCCGATGCGTCCGCGCAAACTGCTGGTGCATCGCCGAGAGATGGAGCGCCTGCTCGGTTCGATCTCGCGCGAAGGCATGACGATCGTGCCGCTGTCGATCTATTTCAACGATCGAGGCATCGCGAAGGTTCAGCTCGGCCTCGCGCGCGGCCGCCGCAAGGTCGACAAGCGCGAAGAGCTGAAGCGCCGTGACTGGGATCGCGAAAAGGCCCGCGCACTGCGTAATCGCAACAAGGCCTGAGCGTCGCGTGGTGCGGAGGAAACCCCGCACTCCTTCTTTTATCCGTCATTGCCGGGCTTGACCTGGCAATCCACGGATCGACCGGGCTCCATCTATCCAGTTGGAACGAATTATCACCGATGACGAAGCCGCGGCCCGGTGGATCGCCGGGTCAAGCCCGGCGATGACGAACAGAGAGAAACCAGCGGCGAATTGCTCTCCATTCTCTGTGACTCTGTGGCGAGAACACCCCGCGCGCGCCTCAGTCCTTCAGATCATGCCTTATCTGCTCGAACACCTGCCGGAACATCGCGACCGTGAGCCGTCCGGTGTTCGTGTTGTACCGCGAGCAGTGGTAGCTGTCGTAAAGCCGACGCCCGGCGACGAGATGGCGGGCGTTATGGACGAATTTCGCCGCCGACATCTTGAGGTCCAGCGCGCGCAACACCGCTTCATGCGCGATACGTCCCAAGGCGAGGATCGCCTCGAGCCGGTTCATCGCCGCGATCTCGGTCGCCAGAAACGCATTGCAGGTCGCGATCTCGCTGCCGATCGGTTTGTTCTGCGGCGGCACGCAGCGCACGGCGTTGGTCAGCCGCGCATCGACGAGCTCTAACCCGTCTTTGATATGCTGATGATATTCGCCGGTCGCGAAGCCGAAATCCTGCAAGGTCGGATAGAGCAGGTCGCCGGCGTAATCGCCGGTAAAGGGCCGGCCCGTGCGATTGGCACCCTTGAGGCCCGGCGCCAGCCCGACGATCAGAAGCCGCCCGTCGAGTGTGCCGAAACCGGGCACCGGCGCGTTGTGCCACTCGGGTTCGTCCGATCTACTGATCGCCCGGTTGGCCGCGCGGAACACGGCGAGACGCGGACAGAGCGGGCAGTCGCGCGGCGGGTTGATGAAACCTGGCATGTCGGCGCCCGCGCCCGGAGCCGTTCTTCCTACCGGCGCCGTTATGCCTAGACGTATTCGTCCGCGGGCCCGCGCGGTGCCGGCACCGCGCGCTGGATCGTCTCGGCGAGATCCTGCAACTCGATGAACCGGTCGGCCTGCCGGCGCAATTCGTCGGCGACCATCGGCGGCTGGGTTCGCGTCGTGCTCACGACGGTGCAGCGCACGCCGCGGCGCTGGACGGCCTCGAGCAGCGAGCGAAAATCGCCGTCGCCCGAGAACAGCACCATATGGTCCATGCGATCGGCCATCTCCATCGCATCGACCGCGATCTCGACATCCATGTTGCCCTTCACCTTGCGGCGGCCCATGGAATCGGTGAATTCCTTGGTCGGCTTCGTCACCATCGTGTAGCCGTTATAGTCCAGCCAGTCGACGAGGGGCCGGATCGGCGAGTAATCCTGGTCTTCGGCGAGCGCCGTATAATAGAAGGCGCGGATCAGCCGACATTTCTCGTTGAAGACGGTAAGGAGCCGCCGATAGTCGATGTCGAATCCGAGGGTCTTCGCGGCCGAATACAAATTCGCACCGTCGATGAAAACCGCGACGCGCTCCTGCGGATGGAAGTTGATGTTCATTGGTGTTCAATCCTTTTGCTGCAATGATCGATTGTCGATGTGGACGGATCGCAAATGTGATGCGCCGGTGATCCGGCGGAATTGAAGGGCGCATTGATGCGCATGCGGAAGCGGCCTGACAAGAGGCAATAGGATGATACTCGATACGGGCGAACGTATCTTTATTGGACTCGGTTCCAATTTGTCGGGGCCGCATGGCGATCCGCAGGCACAGCTCGAAGCGGCATTGGTCGAACTGGCGGCGGCGGGTGTCCGCACGGTTCGTCGTTCGCGCTGGTACGAAAGCGAGCCCGTGCCCGTCTCGGACCAGCCCTGGTTCGTGAACGGCGTGGTCGAGGTCGAGACCGCGCTCGACCCGGGCGAACTGCTGGCGCTGCTGCATAGCGTGGAGGCGGCATTTGGCCGCATCCGGCGGGTCCGGAACGAGGCCCGGGCGCTCGATCTCGACCTGCTGGCCTATGGTGATCGCGTGCTGGCCGGAGCGGAGGGACCGATCCTGCCGCATCCGCGCCTCCAGGACCGCGCCTTTGTGCTGCTTCCCTTGGCCGAAATCGCCCCCGCCTGGCGTCATCCGCTGCTCGGCGAGAGTGCGGCGGTATTGGCCGGGAAACTACCGCCGGGACAGCGGATTCGCCTCGCCGCACCGGCCGCCGAAGCGGAATAATCGCCGGATTCCCTTGCCTTAGCGGCGTTTGCTCCATATATTCGAGGGATTCCGCCACATTACCGTGTTTCTGGAGGGCGACGAACAATGGCACGCGTCACCGTAGAGGATTGCGTCCTCAGGGTTCCCAATCGTTTCGAGCTGGTCATGTACGCAGCGCGCCGCGCGCGCGACATCGCGGCCGGCTCGACCTTGAGCGTCGAGCGCGACAACGACAAGAATCCGGTCGTTGCGTTGCGCGAGATCGCAGACGGCACCGTCAACACCGACGAGCTCAACACCCGGATCATCCAGAGCATGCAGAAGCATGCCGAGGTCGACGAGCCGGAAGAGGAGAGCGGTTTCGGTTCGACGCCGTCTTCGGAACTGCTCGAGGACATGATCCAGGCCCAGGCCGAACCTGAAAAGGAAGAGGATGGCGAGACCGACGAAATGGACGAGGCCATGGCCGGCGCCCGTTTCTAGGACGATCCAACCGCATCCTCGTCGGAGGGCAATGGCACCGATCGCCCCTGAATGCAGGCCGGCGTGCCGCCCCTCTAATCTGCCGGCGACCGACGGCGCATCCGCGGATGATGCCGACGGTCGCGCGCTGGCTTGGTAACGGCGGCGTCAGACGATGATCCGGCAATACGAACTCGTCGAACTCGTTAAGACCTATGACCCGGGCGCGGATGAGGACAGCCTCAACCGCGCCTATGTTTTTGCGATGAAGGCGCACGGCTCGCAGTCGCGCGCATCGGGCGATCCGTATTTCTCGCATCCGCTGGGCGTCGCCGAAATTCTCGCCCGCATGAAGCTCGACAGCGCCTCGATCATCACCGGGCTGCTGCACGACACGGTCGAGGATACCGACGCGACGCTCGATGATATCGAGCAGCTGTTCGGGCCGGAGGTCTCCCGGCTGGTCGACGGCGTCACCAAGCTGACGCGGATCGAGCTGCAATCCGACCATACGCGGCACGCCGAGAATTTCCGCAAGCTTGTGCTCGCGATGTCGAACGACATCCGCGTCCTGCTGGTCAAGCTCGCCGACCGCCTGCACAACATGCAGACGCTGCATCACATCGAGAATCCCGAGAAGCGCAAACGCATCGCCGCCGAGACGATGGAGATCTATGCGCCGCTCGCCGAGCGCATGGGCATGCAGCGGCTCAAGGACGAACTCGAGGATCTGTCGTTCCGCGAAGTCAACGGCGACGCCTATCAGTCGATCGTCACCCGCCTCGAATTCCTGCGCAAGGAAGGTGTCGATCGCACCAGGCGCGTGATCGACGAACTGAACACGGTACTCAAGGAAGGCGGGATCGAGGCAGCCATCACCGGGCGCGAAAAGGCGCCGTATTCGATCTGGCGCAAGATGCAGCGCAAGAACGTCGAATTCGAACAGCTCTCCGACATCATGGCGTTCCGCATCGTCGTTGACAGTGTGCCGCATTGCTATCAGGCGCTCGGCCTGCTGCACGCGCATTACTCGATGGTACCCGGCCGCTTCAAGGATTACATTTCGACGCCGAAGCCGAATGATTACCGCTCGTTGCACACCTGCCTGATCGGGCCCGAGCGGCAGCGCATCGAGGTGCAGATCCGCACGGTCGAGATGCACGATATCGCCGAATATGGCGTCGCCGCGCATTGGGTCTACAAGCAGGACGAACGCAACGTGGAGGGAAGGCAGTATCGCTGGCTGCGCGAACTGCTCGATATTCTCGACCATGCCTCGGGCCCGGAAGAATTTCTCGAGCACACCAAGCTCGAAATGTTCCAGGACCAGGTCTTCTGCTTTACGCCGAAGGGCGATCTGATTGCGCTGCCGCGCGGCGCGACCCCGGTCGATTTCGCCTATGCGGTTCACTCGCAGGTCGGCGATACCTGCGTCGGCGCCAAGCTCAATGGCCGCATCGTGCCGTTGTCGAGCGTGCTCAATAACGGCGACCAGGTCGAGATCGTCACGTCGAAGGCGCAGACGCCGTCGCCGACCTGGGAACGATTCGTCGTCACCGGCCGCGCACGCTCGCGCATCCGCCGCTTCGTCCGCCAGCAGCAGCGCGGTCAGTATATAGAGCTCGGCCGCGCCATGCTTGAGCGCGAGTTCCGCCACGAGAATTACGATTTCACCTTGAAGGGCATCGACGGCGTCCTGAAGAAGTTCAAGGCCGACGATGCGGACGATTTGTTCGCCGCGGTCGGCGCCGGCCTGCATGGCGCGCGCGAAGTTCTGAGTTCCGTCTATCCGGCAGCGAAGAACAAGCGCAAGCCGGAAGGCGTCGTTTCGCTGCTCGCACATCGTCGCAAGAAGCAGAAGAGCGCGCACGCGATCCCGATCACCGGGCTCATCCCCGGCATGGCCGTGCATTTCGCCGGCTGCTGCCATCCGCTGCCGGGCGATCGCATCGTCGGTATCGTTACGACCGGCAAGGGCGTCACGATCCACACGATCGATTGCGACACGCTGGAGAGCTTTGCCGAAACACCGGAGCGCTGGCTCGATGTTGGCTGGGAGCGCAGCGACGATGGCAACCAGCCGCATGTCGGACGCCTGCATGTCGTGCTTTCGAACGAGCCGGGCAGCCTCGGCAATCTCTCGACCATCATCGGCAAGGCCGAGGGTAATATCTCGAACCTGAAGATCACCAATCGCTCGACCGACTTCTTCGAAATGCTGGTCGACGTCGAAGTGCGCGATGTGCGCCATCTGACCGAGATCATGGCGGCTTTGCGCGCCGCACCGTCGATCAATTCGGTCGAACGCGCGCGCGGCTAGACGGCGTTGAACCCGGGCAAGACCGCGGCGCGTCCGGCGCAGGCGTGCCGCTGCGATGGCAGCGCTTCGAGTTTCTCGGAACTACCAACCTGGTCGAGAGGGTGTAATGGGTCGCGACGCGCGCTATGATGTCCTGTTCGAGCCGCTGAAAATCGGCCCGGTTACCGCCCCGAACCGCTTCTATCAGGTGCCGCATTGCACGGGCATGGGCTGGCTGCGGCCGCGTTCGCTTGCTGAAATGCGCGGCGTGAAGGCGGAAGGCGGCTGGGGCGTCGTCTGCACCGAGTATAACTCCATCCATCCGAGTTCGGATGACCTGCCGCATGTCTCAGCATCGCTATGGGACAGCAGCGACATCCGTGCCCATGCGCTTATGACCGACAAGGTGCACGAACATGATGCGCTAGCCGGTGCCGAACTCTGGTATGGCGGCGCGCGGTCTCCCAACCATCATACCCGCGAAGTTCCGATGGATCTCGACAGCTTCCCGAACCTGGCGGGCAATCCATATCAGACCCGCGCGATGGATAGGGCTGACATCCGCAATTTCCGGCGCTGGCATCGCAAGGCGGCGATAAGGGCGAAGGAGGCTGGATTCGATATCATCTATGTCTATGCGACGCACACCTATCTGCTTGCGAACTTTCTCAATCGGCGCATGAACACGCGTACCGACGAGTACGGTGGCTCGCTCGAGAACCGTACCCGCCTCGTGCGCGAGTTGATCGAGGAGACCAGGGATGCAGTAGGCGACCGATGTGCCGTTGCGCTGCGCTTCGCGGCGGATGAGCGCATTGGCGACGACGGCGTCCCTTTCGAGGGCGAACGGCGCGATATGTTTGAATTGCTCGCCGAACTGCCCGATCTCTGGGATATCAATATTGCGGATTATTCGCTGGAGATGGGCACATCGCGGTTCATCAAGGAAGCATCGCTGGAACCGTATATGGCGTTTGTAAAGTCGGTAACGACAAAACCCGTGGTCACCGTCGGTCGATTTACTTCACCCGATACGATGGTCAGCCAGATCAGGCGAGGAATTACGGATTTTATCGGGGCCGCGCGGCCGTCGATTGCCGATCCCTTCCTTCCGAAGAAGATCGATGAAGGGCGGTTGGACGCGATCCGGGAATGTATCGGCTGCAACATCTGCTACTCAGGGGACAGTCTTGGTGTGCCGATTCGCTGCACCCAGAACCCGACGATGGGCGAAGAGTGGCGAAAGGGGTGGCATCCCGAACGTATCGCGGCGAAAGGTTCCAACTCCCGCGTTCTGATTGTGGGTGCCGGCCCGGCGGGGCTCGAGGCGGCTCGTGCGCTCGGGGCGCGCGGATACGATGTGATTCTTTCCGAAGCAACGCGCGAACTGGGCGGCCGCGTCGTTCGTGAAGCCGCGCTGCCTGGCATGAGCGAGTACATTCGCGTCCGGGATTACCGGGAGCGTCAGCTTGTCGAGATGCCGAACGTGGAGATCTTCCGTGAAAGCAGGCTGACAGCCGACGATGTCTTCTCGGTCGGAGCCGACCATGTCGCCATCGCGACCGGTGCAACCTGGCGTCGGGAACGGTTCGATGGAGAGGCCTATGTGTCGGTCGCCGAAACGGAACTTTCAGCCGGAATCTTGACGGCCGATGACATTATGGCGGGCGAGCTGCCCTGCGGGCCGGCGCTCGTCTACGACGAGGACAATTATTATCTTGGCGGGGTAATTGCCGAGCGAATTCGTGCGACAGGTGTCCCGGTCACGCTGTGCACGCCATCGGACAATGTTTCGCAATGGGCCGGCAATACCGGAGAACGATGGCGCATACGCGCAAACCTCGCTGCGATGGGCATCGACGTCATGCTGGCGCACAGTCTCGCGTCGTTCGATGGCGGGTTGGCAACGCTCAATTGCGAATACACGGGGGCGATCCGCACCATATCCGCGGCGGCGCTCGTCATGGTAACCCAGCGCAAACCCAATGACTCGATCTATCGCGAGATTCTAGAGAAGGTAAGTGGGGATTCCAGCAGGCTTCCGTTCTCGCTCAAACCTATCGGCGACTGCGATGCGCCGGCCATCATCGCCGCGGCGGTCTATGCCGGGCATCGTTATGCGCGGGAGCTGGACGCTCCCGTCGATTTGGATATGCCTCTAAGGCACGATCGCCTCGATGTGGGGTGGGTGGCCGACCAGTTTGCAAAGCCGGAAAGGGCGTAGTGGCATTCGGAGCATGGCCCGTTTCGCCGTGTGTCGGGCGCATCTATGCACGCCCAATCGGACCGCGTAAAATCGCAGCGGACGGAGGCATTCCATGAAGCGTTATCTCAGGCTGGGCGTTAACATCGATCACGTCGCGACGATCCGGAACGCGCGCGGCGGCCGGCATCCCGATCCCGTGCGCGCGGCGCGCCAGGCGGCGCAGGCCGGCGCCGACGGCATTACAGCCCATCTGCGCGAAGACCGGCGCCATATCTCCGATGGCGACATCGAACGTCTCGCGCGCGAGATCGACCTGCCACTTAATTTCGAGATGGCCGCGACCGACGAGATGCTCGACATCGCGCTGCGCTACAAACCGAACGCCGCCTGCATCGTGCCGGAGAAACGCGAAGAGCGGACGACCGAGGGTGGCCTCGATGTTGCCGGCGGTCACAATCATCTCGCGCGCTTCACGCGGCCCTTGCGCGACGCCGGTATTCGCGTGTCGCTGTTCATCGAACCGGATCCGCGCCAGCTCGAAGCGGCAAAGTCTCTCGATGCCGATATCGTCGAGCTCCACACCGGCGCCTATTGCGATACCGAGGGCAACGAACGCGCCCGCCATCTCGAACGGTTGATTGCCGGCGCCGCCTATGCCGAACAGATCGGGCTCGAATGCCATGCCGGTCACGGGCTCACCTACGACACGGTCGGCCCGATCGCCGCGATCCCGACCCTGGTCGAACTCAATATCGGCCATTTCCTCGTCGGTGAGGCGATCTTCTCCGGGCTCGAAAGCGCGATCCGGCGCATGCGCTCGATGATGGACACGGCGCGCGCCGAAGCCGGCGGCGAGCGCAGCGCCTGATGGTCGCACCCGGTCGCGCATGATCATCGGCATCGGCCAGGACATCATCGACATCCGTCGCATCGAGCGGACGCTCGATCGCTTCGGCCAAAAGTTCGTCGACCGCATCTTCACCGATATCGAGCGCGCCAAGTCCGATCGCCGGGCGAACCGCGCCGCGAGCTATGCCAAGCGCTTCGCGGCGAAGGAGGCCTGCTCGAAGGCGCTCGGCACCGGCTTCGCGCGCGGCGTCTTCTGGCGCGATCTCGGTGTCGTCAATCTGTCATCGGGCAAGCCGACCATGCGCCTCACGGGGGGTGCGGCGAAACGGCTGGCCGAGCTCACACCGGCCGGCATGGTCGCCCAGATCGACATCACGCTCACCGACGACGGGCCGCAGGCGCAGGCTTTCGTCATCATTTCGGCATTGCCCGATCCGGGCGCGGAAACCGGGTCGGAGCGGCGCCAGCCGTGACAAGCGGGAAGGCCTCCCAGCCTTGACAAGGGCGTAACCGGGCTGGCTTGATCCGCCGCGTCAAGCCCGCGAATCAAAGCGTTGGACCCCGTCCCGATGGCAGCCAAAAAAACCGGCGGCTTTCGCGAGACTTTTCGCACCGTTTTCTATGCGGTGCTGATCGCCCTCGTGATCCGAACCTTCGCGTACGAACCCTTCAACATTCCGTCGGGTTCGATGTTGCCGACCCTGCTGATCGGCGACTATCTGTTCGTGTCGAAATTCTCCTACGGCTACAGCCGCTATTCGCTGCCGTTCGGCCCGGGCCTGTTCGACGGGCGGGTTCTCGAAGCGACGCCCGAGCGCGGCGACGTTGCGGTCTTCAAGCTGCCGCGCGACAACAAGACGGACTACATCAAACGCATCGTTGGTCTGCCTGGCGACACGATCCAGACGATCGGCGGGATCCTCCACATCAACGGCGTCGCGGTTGAACGCGAACAGGTCGAGGATTACGTCGATTCGAACGGCGTCACCTACACGCAATATATCGAGACGCTGCCGAATGGCGTCGAACATCGCATCATCGAGCGTAGCGACACCGGCTTTCTCGACAATGCCGGTCCGTTCGAGGTGCCCGAGGGGCATTACTTTGCGATGGGTGACAATCGCGACAACTCGCAGGACAGCCGCGTCCTGAACGCGGTTGGCTATGTGCCGTCGGAGAATCTGATCGGCCGGGCCGAGTTCCTGTTCCTCTCCGCCGACGAGAGCGCCGAATGGTTGCTTCCCTGGACCTGGTTCACGTCGATCCGCTACGAGCGGCTGTTCGAGGCGGTGAAGTGACGGCCGAACTCGATCGGTTGCAGAAGACGCTCGATCATCGGTTTCGCGATCAGGGCCTGCTCCAGGCGGCGCTCACCCATCGCAGCGCTGCGCGCGACGGAATACCCAGCAACGAACGGCTTGAATTTTTCGGCGATCGCGTTCTCGGGCTCGTCGTTTCCGAGATGCTCTTTCGCGCTTTTCCCGACGAACCCGAAGGCGCGCTGGCCCGCCGATTTGCGTCGCTGGTGCGCCGCGAGACATTGGCCGACGTCGCTCTCGTCCTCGATCTTGCACCGCATATCCGCGCAGCGCCGGCCGAGAACGCCGAGGCGCGCGACAATCCCGCGATCCTCGCCAATGCCTGCGAGGCGATCATCGCTGCGATCTATCTCGATGCCGGTATCGAGGCAGCGCGTGCCTTTCTCGAGCGGTACTGGCGGCCATTGATGGCGGCCGATCCGACGCCGCCCAAGGATGCCAAGACGACATTGCAGGAACGCATGCAGGGCGCCGGCCATCCGCTGCCGGACTACGACATCGTCGAACGCAGCGGCCCGCCGCATTCGCCGCATTTCGTTATCGAGGTTCGTGTCGCCGGCGCGCGGCCACAGCGCGGCGAGGGCCGCTCGCGTCGCATTGCAGAGCAGGCGGCAGCGCAAGCCATGCTGACCGCGCTTGGTCATGTCGATGACGCCTGAAAATCCCGAGATTCCCGAGAGCGCCGACAGCAGCCGGCATTGCGGCTTCGTTGCCGTCATCGGCGCGCCGAACGCCGGCAAGTCGACCTTGGTCAACCGCTTCGTCGGCGCAAAGGTCACGATCGTTTCACCCAAGGTGCAGACGACGCGCATGCGCGTCATGGGCGTTGCCGTGTCCAGCGATACCCAGCTCATTTTCGTGGACACGCCCGGCATCTTCGCCGCACGCAAGCGCTTCGAGCGCGCGATGGTCAAGGCCGCCTGGCGCGGTGCGGCCGATGCCGATGTCGTGCTGCTGGTCGTCGATGTCTCGAAGCGCGATCCGCTCGCCGACAACGAGACGATCGTCCGGTCGTTGCGCGATCACGATCGCAAGGCCGTGCTGGTTCTCAATAAGATCGACCTGATCAAGCGCGATCAGTTGCTCGGCATTGCCGATACGATGTTCGCGACCGGGGTCTTTTCCGATGTGTTCATGATCTCGGCCGAACGCGGCGACGGCGCCGACGATCTGTTTACGGCGCTGGTTGCGCGCATGCCGCAGGGTCCGTGGCATTTCCCCGAGGATCAGCTCTCCGATCTGCCGATGCGCATTCTCGCCGCCGAGATCGTGCGCGAGCATCTCTTCCGCCAGCTCTATCAGGAGCTGCCTTATGCGCTGACGGTCGTGCCCGAGCTTTGGGAAGAATTTGAGGATGGCAGCGTGAAGATCGCGGTTGCGATCGTGGTCGATCGCGACAGCCAGAAGGGCATCGTGCTCGGCAAAGGCGGCCAGCAGGTGCGCGCGGTGCGCGTCGCGGCGCAGGAGGAACTCGCCGAGATGCTCGGGCGCCGTGTCCATCTCTTCCTGCAGGTGCTGGTGCAGTCCGACTGGGTCGAGAAGCGCGAGCATTACCAGGCGCTCGGACTCGATTTCGAGGCCTGAGGCGGGGAGCGTCGTTTCAATGGAATGGACCGAGGAGGGGATCGTCCTCAGCGCGCGCCGGCACGGCGAGGGCGCGGCGGTCGTCTCGATCGTTACCCGCGGCCAGGGCCGCTTTGCGGGACTGGTCAAAGGCGGATCGAGCCGCCGCCAGGCCGGTCGCTACGAGGCCGGCAATCGCGTCATCGCGACCTGGCGGGCGCGGCTCTCGGAGCATCTCGGCAACTTCACCTGCGAGGTCATGGCCAACCCCTCGGCCGGGCTGTTCGACCAGCCGCTGCGGCTCGCGGCTTTGACGGCGGCAACATCCGTGGCCGAAGCCGTACTGCCCGAGCGCGAGCCGCATCCGGCCGTCCATGACGGGCTGGAAGGGCTTCTGGCGGCGCTGGAGGCCGATCCCGACCCGCTCTGGCAGGCGCGCTATGTCCGTTGGGAACTGGCGCTGCTGGCGGAACTCGGCTTCGGGCTCGATTTGACCCGCTGCGCCATCTCCGGCGCACGCGAGGGGCTCGCCTTCGTCTCGCCGCGCACCGGCCGCGCCGTCACCGCTGAGGCGGGCGCGCCCTGGTACGGACAGCTCTTCGTGCTGCCGGCGTTTCTGGTCGATCCCGCGATGCCGGCCGAAAGCGCCCAGGCGGCGCGCGCCGGTCTGGCGCTGACCGGCCATTTCCTCGAGCGCCATGTCTTCCTGCATCGTACGTCCGGCGAACCCGCCGCGCGCCGTCGCCTCATCCAGCGTCTCATCAGGGAAGGCGGGTGAGCGGCGCTCGCCGACCACATCACTTTTTTATCGCCCGCGCCGCGCGCGCACGGACGCCTTGCGCCATGTCCGCGGTTTCCGATCCTTGCCTAACCGCGGGAAATCACCTACCGAATGCGCGTTCCAGCGGAGGGCTCCATGCCAACAAGTCCATCTCATATCGGCGTGATCGGCGCCGGCATCGTCGGCGTCTGCACCGCGCTCTATCTGCAGCGCGACGGACGGCGCGTGACCCTGTTCGATGCGGGCGGGCCGGGTGAGGGCACGTCCTATGGCAACGCCGCGGTCATTGCCGCGGGTGCTGCCGAGCCGGTCGCGATGCCCGGCATCATCTGGCGCGTGCCCGGTATGCTGGTCGATCCGCTCGGGCCGCTCTCGATCCGCTGGCGCTATCTGCCGAAACTTTTGCCGTGGCTCGCGCAGTTCGTGCTCGCGTCGCGTCACTGGCGCGTGGAGGAAAGTGCGAAGGCGCTCGCCGCGCTGTCGAAGCAGTCGATCGCGGCCTATCGCACCCTGACCGGCGCGATCGGGATCGACGACATGATCGTCGAACGCGGCTGGCTGTCGGTCTATGGCAGCGATGCCGGCCTTGCCGGCACCGCGGAAGAGCTCGATCTGCTGAAGCGCAACGGCATGCATTTCGAGATTCTCAAGAAAGCGGAGATCCGACAGTTCGAACCGTCGCTCGGCGACCAGTTCGAGCACGCGGTCTGGCACAAGGACCATGCGCACACGGTCGATAATTTCGGCCTGGTGCAGAAACTCGCACAGCATTTTCTTGCGAACGGCGGAAAGTTCGAGCGCGGCCGGGTGCAGGATTTCACACTCGGCCCCAGCGGGCCGACCCATGTCGTCACCAGCGAGGGCCGTCACGAAATCGATGCGGTCGTGATCGCGGCCGGCGCCTGGTCGAAGCCGCTCTCGGCCAGGCTCGGCCATTGGGTGCCGCTCGAAACCGAGCGCGGCTATCACGTCATGCTGCCACATGCCGGCGTCGCACCGCGTCTGCCGATCCATCTCGGCGACAACGGCTTCGTCGCGACGGCGCTGAACGGCGGCTTGCGCTTCGCCGGCACCGTGGAACTCGGCGGCCTCGATCTGCCGCCGAACTGGAAGCGCGCCGACGTGCTGCTGAAGCATGGAAAACGCGTGTTCCCGACGATCGACACGACGGACCGGCGCTACTGGATGGGCTTCCGTCCCTCGGTGCCCGACAGCGTACCGGTCATCAGCCAGGGGGCGCGTTATGCGAACACGTTCTTCGCCTTCGGCCACGGCCATCTTGGTCTCACTTATGGCGCGATCACCGGACGCCTGATCGCCGATCTGGTTGCGGGGCGCAACGCCGCACTCGACATGACGCCTTACCGTGTCGATCGCGCGTGGAACTGAGGCGTTCCGAGTGCGGTATTTACGATTGACGTAAAACGTCAAAGTCGATATTCATGCGCCATGATCCTGAACTACCGCGATAAACGGACTGCGGCGTTCGCAAACGGGACGTTTGTTCGGGAGTTTCAGGGTTTCGACAGGTCAGCGGCGAAGCGCCTCGAGATTCTGGATGCGGCTACGGCACTCGAAGACCTGGGCGCGTTGCCAAGCAACCGGCTTGAGGCGCTGACGGGCAGTCGAAAAGGTCAGTACAGCATCCGTATCAACATGCAATGGCGGATCTGCTTCGAGTGGCCCAAAGACACGCTCGGACCGTCAAATGTCGAGATTGTTGATTACCATTAGGAGCCACCCATGCCCCGACCTGCTATCCATCCCGGTGAGATTCTTGCCGACGAGCTGGTCGAGCTCGGCCTGACGCCGACTGCGCTTTCGCGCCTCATCGACGTGCCGCCTAATCGCGTCACGCAGATCATTCATGGTCGTCGCGGCATTACCGGCGACACGGCATTGCGCCTCGGTCACTGGTTTGGCACCAGCCCGCAGTTCTGGCTCAATCTCCAGAGCGCTTACGATATTCGTATAGCCATGCAAAAGGCGGGGAAGGAGATTGCGCGGCTGCCGGTCCGTGCAAAGGCACGGAGTGAGCGCGCACGATCCGTGCGGTAGCCGGAATGCCGCTCAACATGGCGGCTTTCCCGGTCGATCAGGTGTGGAATTCACGCAGCAATTCTCGTACTGTGGTTGTATTCTAAAACCGAGCGCGACGATCACAAGGTATTGCGGCATGGCACACAAACCCAGACAGAAGCGAAGGCAGACGAAATCACGAAAGGGTCGCCCAGCGGCGAAACGGACCGCACGCAAGCAAACAATTGCAGCGAATTTAGACGTGCCCTTCAATGAGGTACTCGCTAACAACAAGAATCAGGACCAATTTTGGGACGCATTAATTCGGTCTACTCGTGCAGAGCCAAGGCCGGTTCGTTCTATTCCGGGTTTGTCGGGCGTCGTACATGAACTAGTTGCGCTTGGCGTAGACGATAAGAGCAAACGACTAATTGTAGTGAGTCCGTATGCCGACGCTAAGACCACAGCAATGATGCAAAGTGATATCCAAGGGACATTGGAAGGAACAAAGGTAATTGCTGTTCGCCCACTCGCGCTGGATTTGAGTCACATTGTCCGTGGAGTTGTAACCGTTCTGGGTCGAACTGAATTTTTTGCAACAGAATTGGAAGGTGTTTCTGATAGATCGTCATTGGTGCAGCATGCGTTGCATAAGGCGCTGAATCCTCAAGTAATGGAAATTCATCGCGCGTTAAAAGCGGCGCGGGTAGATTTGCGTGCCCAACTTTTGTCCCTCATTGAGCAGTTCATGATGATTGAGTGGCGCCTGCCTAGCAGCGATAACCGCGGATTTGGGCTTTCGTTTGATGGCCTACGCACCTACGACGCTATGAAGGAAGATAAAAAATACGGCGTCTGCCCGATACCATTGTATGGCTTTAGTTCGGATGAGATTGAAGGGATTCTCACGAATCCTTCGCCGGATGATGTTTATGAATTGCTGCGTGATCACGGAATCATGCAGTATTTTTTCCCGCCAATGGATCAATTGGTTCTTGGCGGTATTGATTCGGGCAGGGCAAGGCTTGCGACGCTACGGGAATTCGTGGGGCTTTCTGATCGAATTGGACACCCGGTCTCACCTGGGGAGATCGTGTCAAGTGTCGCGAATGTTAAAAAATTGGAAGAAATGCTTGAAGCGTTGGTTGATGCGGGAATGCTTAGGCAAATAGATTTGGATTACGACCTTTCGCCGAATGGTCTCGCGGCTCGTATGAAAGTACGATTTGCTCCGCGCGAAAGCTTGCTTATGAAGTTGTCGAACTGGCTGACAGCTGCAAATATTGCAAAGGGCTTCATCTCGGGAAGTTAAACAAATCGTGTTCAGTTCTGCGTCATTACATAGTAAATAAAATTCGTTTGTGTTCCCGCTGGCAACGTTGCGTCGGTGCGACTACCATCTCTGATAGATTTTTTTGGAGCATCGATGGCGAAATCTGCGAAATCCAAGGCGCCGCCGACCAACGGCGGCACGATTCGGCCGGTCGAGCTGAAGGACGCGCTGTCCGAGCGCTATCTCGCTTATGCGCTCTCGACCATCACCTCGCGTTCGCTGCCGGACGTGCGCGACGGGCTGAAGCCGGTGCATCGCCGCCTGCTCTATGCAATGCGCGAGCTGCGGCTCGATCCCGGTTCCGGTTTCAAGAAATCGGCGCGCGTCGTCGGCGACGTGATGGGCAAGTTCCATCCGCATGGCGACGTCGCGATCTACGATGCGATGGTGCGGCTTGCGCAGGAATTCGCGCAGCGTTACCCGCTGGTCGACGGGCAGGGCAATTTCGGCAATGTCGACGGCGATAACGCGGCCGCGATGCGCTACACCGAGGCGCGGCTGACCGAGGTCGCCGCGTTGCTGCTCGAAGGCATCGACGAGGGGGCCGTCGATTTCCGCCCGACTTATGACGGCGAGGGCATCGAGCCGGTCGTCCTGCCGGCCGCCTTTCCGAACCTGCTCGCGAACGGCGCGCAGGGTATCGCCGTCGGCATGGCGACCAGCATTCCCCCGCATAACGCGGCCGAGATCTGCGATGCGCTCCTGCACCTCATCAAGTTTCCCAAGGCGACGGTCGGCAAACTGATCGATCTGATGCCGGGTCCCGATTTTCCGACCGGCGGCATCCTGGTCGAGCAACACGAGACGATTGAGGAAGCCTATCGCACCGGCCGCGGCTCGCTCCGCCTGCGCGCGCGCTGGAATGTCGAGACGATGAAGGGCGGCATCTGGCAGATCGTCATCGTCGAGATTCCCTATCAGGTGCCGAAATCGCGGCTGATCGAGAAGATCGCCGAGCTGATGCAGGAAAAGAAGCTGCCGATCCTCGAAGACATCCGCGACGAATCGACCAGCGACGTGCGCCTCGTGCTCGAGCCGCGCAGCCGCATAGTCGACCCCGAAGCGTTGATGGAGAATTTGTTCCGCCTGACTGAACTGGAATCGCGCGTCTCGCTCAATATGAACGTGCTCGATGCGAACGGGATGCCGCGCGTCATGGGTTTGCCGGAACTCCTGCGCGCCTGGCTCGATCACCGCCGCGTTGTGCTGCAGCGGATCGGCCGGCATCGGCTCGCGCGCATCGAACACCGCCTCGAGGTGCTCGACGGTCTGCTGATCGCCTATCTGAACATCGATGCGATCATCAAGCTGATCCGGCAGGAGGACGAGCCCAAGCCCAAGATGATGAAGCGCTGGAGCCTTACCGATATACAGGCCGAGGCGATCCTCAACATGCGGCTGCGCGCTTTGCGCAAGCTCGAGGAGATCGAGATCCGCACCGAGCACAAGGCGCTGCAGGGAAGGAAGCACGATCTCAACGCGCTGCTGAAGAGCGAAGACCGGCAATGGGAGACCATCTCGGGCGAGATCGCCGAGGTGAAGAAATCGTTCGGCCCGAAGACATTGCTCGGCGCGCGGCGCAGCAGTTTCGCCGATGCGCCGAGCGCCGTCGTCATTCCGCTCGAAACCATGATCGAGCGCGAGCCGGTGACGGTCATCTGTTCGCAGAAGGGCTGGATTCGCTCGATCAAAGGGCATGTCGAGCCCTCGGCCGAACTCAAGTTCAAGGAAGGCGACCGGCTGCGTTTCGCGCTGCATGCGCAGACGACCGACAAGCTGCTGCTGTTCGCGACCAACGGCCGATTCTACACGCTCGGCGTCGACAAGCTGCCGGGCGGGCGCGGTCATGGCGAGCCGATCCGGCTGATGATCGATCTCGGCAACGATCAGGAGATCGTTTCCCTGATGCTCTACGAGCCGGTACGCAAATTGATCGTGGCGTCGGCCGACGGGCGCGGTTTTGTCGTGCAGCAGGAAGCCATGATGGCGCAAACCCGCGCCGGCAGGCAGGTGCTTAATCTCGCGAAGGGCGCCGAAGCGGCCGCCTGCGCGATCGTCGAGGGCGATCATGTCGCGGTCATCGGCGAGAACCGCAAGCTGATCCTCTTCCCGCTCGCCGAGTTGCCGGTAATGACGCGTGGTCGCGGCGTCATCCTGCAACGCTACAAGGACGGCGGGCTCGCCGACATCAAGACCTATGTGAAGAAGGAAGGCCTCACCTGGAAGACCGGCGATCGCACCCGCACCGAGACCGATCTGCGCGCCTGGATCGGCAAGCGCGGCCAGTCCGGTCGCCTGCCGCCGCCGGGCTTCAGCAAATCCGGTAAGTTCGGTTAGAATAACTCATGGCAAAACTCTGGAAGAAGGGGCGCGGCAAGCTCGGGTTTCTCGATCCGCTGCTCGGCGTCTGGGAGACCGAAACGACATCCGATAACGGGCCGGTCGAATGCCTGCGCCGTTTCGATCCCGTCCTGCACGAGAATTACGTGCGGCTTACTGCCTACTGGACGATCGGGAAACCGCCAAAGGCTGGCGCAAAAGCCGCCGATAAGGATGGCGACAAGTCCGCCGACAAAACCGACGCCAAGGACAAGAAGAAGGCTGGGTACACCTACAAGGAAATCGCCATCTTCGGTGCCGGCGGCGAGAAGAATGTGCGCTTCTGGTCCTTCACGTCCGACGGCAAGCACACGAATGGCATTGAGGCGGATGTGAGCGACCTGCATCCGGAGGCGGTCGGTTTCGAGGCGACGGTGATGGGCCAGCATGCGCGCCAGGCTTACTGGCCGAAAGAGAACGGCGAGATGGTCTGGGTCGTCGAGGCGAAGACGAAGAAGGGCTGGAACCGGTTCGTCGAACATTGGTACACGCGCGTCCTGCCCGATCCGGTCAAATCCGGATAGGAACGCCATGTCTCGGGTCGAAAGCCGTTTCGAGGATCAGCCCGGTCTTGGCCGTCTCGAAATTTGGGACCTGCCGGTCGAGGCCGCATTTCTCGAAACGATCCTGCGCGATCTGTTCGAAAATCACTGGCGCGAAATCGTCTTTGGCCCGCTGATCGAAGGGGCGGCCTGGGAAATTTCGGTCGACCGGGCACCGCGCCACATCAGCCTGCTGGATGGCTATCTGACGGTCGATTTCGGCCGCATGCATTTTCATCTCTGCATCGGCGAGACGCGAGGCGATCCGCGATCGCCGACGCCGCCCACGCTTGCGAAGCGCCGTCGCAATGCGGAAACAGTGTTGCTGCGCCGAATGAACCGCGACGGTACGCCCGATACCTGGGCCCTGCGCATGCGCAACGGCGCGGGGGAGGAGCAGATGACGATCCTGTTTCCCAACCCTTTCCTCACGGAAAAAATGCAGCTCGCCGATCCACCGGATTGGTCGCGTCTCGCTTTGTGGGATCGCGTGCGGGATCGCTATCTCAGCCTCGCGCCCGATCCGATCGACCGCAGTGGCACGCGCATCATGCATCCGTAAGCAAAGCCTCGGGCGACGCGGCATCGCCTGCGGCAATTGAAAGCCGACAGCGCCGCGACAGCGGAGCCGAGCGAGAGATAGGGAATGGTGATCGAACGAACGGCCTCACCCGGCCCGCCACGAATTGGCGATACCGGATGAGGCCGCGAGAGACGGCTAACCGTTCCAGATGCCTTCGCGCTTGAGCTCGTTCATCGCCTCGATAGCCGATGCACGCAGGATCTCAACCAGATCGTCGATCTGACTCTTCGAGAGGATGAGCGGCGGCGACAGCACGTTCATGTGCCCGATCGGCCGGACCAGCGCGCCGCGTTCCTGTGCGAGACGGGCGATGCGGGCGCCGATATTCGCTTCCTCCGGCAACAGCGCCTTGGTCTCGCGGTTGCCGACATATTCGACGCAATTCATGAAGCATTTGCCGCGCACGTCGCCGACGATCGGCAGTTCGTAGAGCGTCTTAAGGCGCTCCTCGAAATAGGGGCCGACCTCGCGAACATGGCCGCAGATATCCTCGCGCTCCATGATCTCGATGTTCTTCAGCCCCGCCGCGCAGGCGACCGGGTGACCGGAATAGGTAAAGCCGGTCGTGAACATCGCGCCGGGTTCCTGCGGCACCGAGATGACCTCGTAGATCTTGTCAGAGAGCATCGTGATGCCGAGCGGTTGATAGCCCGAGGTGATGCCCTTCGCGCCGGTGATGATGTCCGGCTGAATGCCGAACACATCCTCGGATGCGAAGAAATGGCCGAGCCGGCCGAAGCCGGTCACGACCTCGTCCGAGATATAGAAGATGTCGTACGCGTCGCAGATCGCCTTCATGCGCTTGTGATAGCCCTGCGGCGGCACGATGACGCCGCCCGCGCCCATGATCGGCTCGGCGAAGAACATCGCGACATTATCGGGCCCGAGTTCGAGAATCTTGTCCTCGAGTTCCTTGACCAGGAATTCGAGGAACTCGGCTTCCGTCATGCCGGCCGGACGGCGATAGGGATTCGGATTCGAGATGTGATGGACCAGCTCGTCGATCACGTCGAAACCGATTCGGTCGAACATCACGCCGGTAATGGTGGCCGTCAGCAGCGTGGAGCCGTGATAGCCGTCCATGCGCGCGATGATTTTCTTCTTGTTCTTCTTGCCGAGGCGGTTGAAATAGAAATGTACGATCCGAACGGCCTGATCGTTCGCTTCCGATCCGCCGGTCGAATAGAACACGTGATTGAGCGTGCCCGGTGAGATCGTCGCGAGCTTGTGTGCGAGTTCGGCTGCCGGCGGCGTCGTGGTGTCGACGAAGGTGCTGTAATAGCAAAGGCGGCGGCATTGCTCGGCAATCGCCTGCGCCATCTCCTCGCGGCCATAGCCGATATTGACGCACCACAAGCCGCCGATGCCGTCGATGTGGCGCTTGCCGTCGCCGTCATAGATATACGGCCCTTCGCCCTCGCAGATGACGGTTGAGCCTTTTTCCTTGAAGGCGGCAAAATCGGTCCAGGGATGGATCCAGTGGGCGCGATCCCATTCCCAGACCTGCTTGGCGTCGTACTTCTCGTTCGGAATAACCTTGGCGTTTTGCATGACCGTTCCCCGTTAATTCGCGCGCTTGGCAATGTCGGCGAGCGTGAGATTGAGTGCCTTGGTCGCGAGCTCGATGAACTCGTCGACATTTGCCTTGGTCCAGATCAGCGGCGGCGAGAGCAGCATCGTGTCGCGCGTTGCGCGCATGATGAGGCCGTTGCGGAAGCAATGGTCGCGGCAGATGGTGCCGACTTCGCCAAGCGGATCGAATTGCTGATTGGTCTTCTTGTCCTTGACCAGTTCAATTGCGCCGATGAGGCCGAGCGATCGCACCTCGCCGACCAGGGGATGCTCGAGCAGATCCTGCATCCGCTTCTTGAGATACGGGCCGGTCTCGGTCCGCACCCGGTCGATGATGCCTTCGTCGCGCAGGATGCGGATGTTCTCGATCGCAACCGCGCAGCAGGCCGGGTGACCCGAATAAGTGTAGCCGTGCGCGAGTTCGCCGGCCTTTTCGCTGGCCAGCGCTTCGGCGACGCGACTGCCGATCATCGCAGCCGACAGCGGCAGATAGCCCGACGTGATGCCCTTCGCGAGCGTCATGAAGTCGGCATCGATCTTGAAGTGTTCGCTGGCGAACCAGTGACCGGTCCGGCCGAAACCGCAGATCACTTCGTCGGCGATCAGCAGGATTTCGTACTTCTTGCAGATGCGCTGGATCTCGGGCCAGTACGTGTCGGGCGGTATGATGACGCCACCCGCGCCTTGGATCGGTTCGCCCACGAACGCGGCGATGCGATCGGCACCGAGTTCGAGAATGCGGTCTTCGAGCGCGCGCGCTGCCTTCAATCCGAATTCGTCTGCGCTCATGCCGCGCCCGAGCATGAAATGATAGGGCTGCATGATATGCGTGAAGTTCGGCAACGGCAGATCGGCGAGCGCGTGCATGCCGAGCATACCGCCCATCGAGGCCGCCGCCATGGTGCTGCCGTGATAGCCGTTGGTCCGGCCGATGATCACCTTCTTGCGTGGCTTGCCGCAGATATCCCAGTAATGCCGGGCGAGGCGCGCGATCGTGTCGTTTGCGTCCGATCCGGACGAGCCGTAGAACACGTGCTTCAGCGTCCCGGGTGTGATCTCCGCCAGCAGTTCCGATAGTTCCGCCACGGGCGGCGTCGTCGTCTTGAAGAAGGTGTTGTAGTAGGGCAGTTCCAGGAGCTGATCGTACGCGGCCTTGGCGAGTTCCTTGCGGCCATAGCCGATATTGACGCACCACAGCCCGGCGAATGCGTCGAGCAACTGGTTGTTTTCGGAATCGTAGCAATAGGTGCCCTCGGCGCGCGTGATGATGCGCAGCCCGTCCTTCGCCAGCGTTCCGTTATCGGTAAACGGGTGGATGTGGTGGGCGAGGTCTCCGGCCGTCCAGCGGGCGGTGGAGTTTTTGCGGGGATCGAGATTCATGATTCGCTTCCTTCTCGGGAATTAGCCATCGCCGGATCGATCGGGATATGGCCAACATTGGACAGCATGAAACGAAAAATGCGCTCCCGGCCGCGATAAAGCGCGGCAGAGCGCATCGAAATGCCGGTCAGTGTCTTACGGGTTGAAACCGATACGCGCGCAGAGAATCAGCAGTTCAAACTGGCGGGAAAGCGCGGAAAAGGGCGCCGGCAGCCGAAGGGCCGCGTGAGGGGGTGGGGGCGCCTGTCGCGCCCCGCCTATGCCCGGAATGCGCGCGATCATCTCTAAACGCTACCACAGGCGCGCATTTCGGTCCAAGGGGTCGGGCGATCACCTAAATTTCGTCATCGCCGGGCTTGACCCGGCGATCCATCGCGCCGCCGCACCGAACGTCGTCATTGAAGCGGAATCAAGCCGTTCCGTGGATTGCCGGGTCAAGCCCGGCAATGACGGCCTTTGAAAGGATGTTACGTGCCTCACGCTGAATTGGTAGACGAGGACCGCACGATCCCTCGCTACACGTTCAGCAGCAGATGTTCGCGCTCCCATGAGCTGATGACCCGCTGATAGGCCTCAAGCTCGCCCCGGCGAACCGTCATGATCGCGCGCATGAAGCGGTCGCCGAGAATTTCACGCATCCGCCGGCAGGCCTGGAAGCGATGCAGCGCATCGTAGAGTGTGCGCGGCAGGGTATGCGCCAGGCGATAGGCGCTGCCCTCGATCTGCTTGGTCGGTTTCAGGCGGTCGATCATGCCCACATAACCGCAGGCGAGCGACGCGGCGATCGCGAGATACGGATTCGCATCGGCGCCGGCGAGCCGGTTTTCGATGCGGCGCCCGTTGCGATCGGCAATCGGCACACGTAAACCGACCGTGCGGTTGTCGACCGCCCAATGCACGTTGATCGGCGCATCGAGATAAGGCTGCAGGCGGCGGTATGAATTCACATTCGGTGCGATCAGCGGCATGATCTGCGGCAGATAACGCTGCAGCCCCGCGACATGCGAGCGGAACAGAGCCGAATCTTCGCCGCCCTTGGTTGCAAACAAATTCTTGCCGCTGCGCTTGTCGAGCACCGACTGATGAATATGCATGGCGCTGCCCGGCTCTTTTTCGAGCGGCTTCGCCATGAATGTCGCATAGACGTTATGCTTCATTGCCGCATGCCGCACGGTGCGCTTGAATGTGAACACGCTGTCGGCGAGGCGCAGCGGATCGCTGTGATTGAAGTTGATCTCCATCTGCGCCGAACCGCCTTCATGCGTCAGCGTGTCGACGTCGATCTCCTGCTTCTCGCAGTAATCGTAGACATCCTCGAAAAGCTGATCGAATTCGTTCACGGCATCGATGCCGTAGGACTGACGCCCGGTTTCGGGGCGTCCGCTGCGGCCGATCGGCGGCACCAGCGGAATGTCGGGATCGGGATTGATCTGAACCAGATAGAATTCGAGTTCCGGCGCCACGATCGGCGCCCAGCCTTTTTCGGCATAGAGCTCGACGATGCGGCGCAGGAGATAGCGCGACGAGATATCGACCGGCTTGCCGTCATTGTAGAACGCGTCGCAGACGACCTGCGCCGTCGGTTCGTCGTTCCACGGCACGACCATCATCGTGTTCGGATCGGGCTCCAGATAGACGTCGGGATCCGCATCGGGGACGACCCAGTCTTCCTCGTCCTCGGAAAATTCGCCGGTCACGGTCTGGATGAAGACGCTTTCGGGGATGCGCAGGCTCTGTCCCTTGATGCCTTTCAGGAACTTCTGCGCCGGCAGGATCTTGCCGCGTGCGATGCCGGAGATATCCGGTACGAGGCACTCAACTTCATCGATATTGCGTTCGGTAAGCCATTCTTCGAGGCGGCCGGTCATAAGTCACACGGATGTCGTGGAAGAGGGCAACAAGATCGCATGCGGCGCTGAATCAAGGCAAGGCACGGCCATTTTTGCTATACGGGCCGCAGTCTGGCGAGGCTTTCCGGGGTGCCCTTGACGCCCGGTTTTGGATTGGCAGGATGCCCGCACATTTCGCGCCCAACGGAGGGGCGCCCTCATGGACAGCCGAACTGACCACAGCGTGGCCGACGACGAGGTCGCCCGATTTCTCGCCGAGAACCCCGATATTGTCGGCCTCGATGTGCTGCTGCCCGACGGCAACGGCGTCATGCGCGGCAAGCGCATTCCGCGCGACGGTATCGCCAAGATCTATCGCGACGGCGTGCGATTTCCGGGATCGCTCTATGCACTCGACATCACCGGCGCCGATGTCGTGGAAGCCGGCCTGGTGTGGGAGCGGGGCGACGCGGATTATATCGGCTGGCCGGTTCCGGATTCGCTGAAGCGCGCGCCCTGGCATGCGCGACCGCTCGGCCAGGTTCTTCTCTCGATGTATGACGAGAGCGGCGCGCCGTTCTTCCTCGATCCGCGCCATGTGCTGAAGCGCGTTCTCGATCGCTATGCCGCGGACGGGTTGACGCCGGTCGTGGCGATCGAGCTCGAGTTCTATCTGATCGATCGCGAACTCGCCAGGGACGGTCGGCCGCAACCGCCGCGCTCGCCACATACCGGTCGGCGCGAGAGTACCGTACAGCCATTGATCATGACGTCGCTCGACGATTTCGAAACCTTCTTCGCGCGCGTCGAACAGGCGACGCACGCGCAGGACATTCCGGCGGAAGCGGCGATCGCCGAGGCGGGGCCGGGGCAGTACGAAATCAATCTCCACTACAACGCGCATGCAGTGGCGGCGGCCGATCAGGGTGTGCTGCTGAAACATCTCGTCAAAGGCGTCGCTGCGTCCTGCGGGTTCGAGGCGACGTTCATGGCCAAGCCCTATGGCGAGGAATCAGGTAACGGGCTCCATATCCATATGAGCCTGCTCGATCGCGACGGGCGCAACGTCTTCGACGACGGCACGGCGCGCGGCAGCGATGCGGCATGCGATTGGCGGGTTGCAGGCAACGACGGCGGAGGCGCTTGCCATCTGCGCCCCCAACGCGAACTCATATCGGCGGTTCCAGGAAGGCAGCTACGCGCCGACCTCGACCGCCTGGGCGTACAACAACCGCACCACGGGTCTCCGCATTCCCAGTGGCGATGGGCGCGCGCCGCATCGAGCATCGTTTCGCCGGTGCCGACGCCAATATCTATCTGGTGACGGCGGCCATGCTCGCCGGCGCGCATCATGGGATCGTCAACAAGGTTCGCCCCGACGAACCGACCGATGGCAACGCCTATACCAATCCGCGCACCGCACTGCCGACGAGCTGGAACGATGCGATCCGCGCTTTCGATGCGGCAATCGCGCTGCCGGACTATCTCGGCGCCGATTTTTGCAATGTCTTCAGTCTCGGCCGCAAGGCGGAGCGCCGCAAATTCCGCTCGACCGTCTCGCCGCTGGAATATGAGTGGTACTTGAGGACGGTTTGAGGGATGGGAGACCCATCAATCCATCGAAGAGCAAGATCGCTCGCCAAACGTTGAGCTTATTCGTTTAATTCTGATCTGATACTTGCCTCAAGAGCTTTGACATCCGGCGACTCATTGAGATAGTACGCTGCCGACATCAGTTCATGGAGAACCATATCGATGGAATCTGGTAAGTAATTAAAGTCCGAGCCGTAATTGTAGTCAGGAACTTGTCTTATTGTAACAGTGACCTCTTCCCCATTGGATGTCGCAGAAATGGCGTTTCTGATTTTGGCGAGAAGTTGCTCATCGGGAGAATGGGGAGTGGCCGAATGCGCACCGGACGCGACATTCGCTACAAATTTGATTACCTGCTGTCTCGTAACCCAATCGCCTTTGAGACAAATTACCTTTTGGGATAGAAACCCATCGATTCGAACCGATGCGATTGCTTCGGCAGTGTCGTTGCTGAGTAAAGGTAGCTCGCGAGCGATTGAGTTGTCTGTGCCCGGTCGCCCGAAAATGGGTCGGAATTTTGGCCCAAATAGAGGTGCGCCGCCGCTGACAAAAAAATCGTATGGAGCTCGCTTCTCAAGTTTGTAAAACGGTTTGTTGTCTGGAACCAGAAAATGAAGGCGCCCTGTCCTAGGGCTTGCAATGTTAGATAACTCTCGATTTACCAGAAGTCGACGTAGTGTGATGCTCAAGTAACGAGCTTGTGTGCGGGAGGTTTTCCTCTCCGCAAGCAAATCCCTAATGTGGCTTATGTCTTCAAGAAAAGCGCTTGCAACGCCTTTAGTTGCATCCAGCATAGCTGCGCGTTGTTCATGGCGAAGCGGCATCTTCTCAGTTCATCTTACAACGAGAGAGCGCAACTCTACCGGCGGTGCGACCTATTGGCCGCGCTCCACCGCGTCGGCGAGTTGGGCGAGGCTGGTGAAATGGTAGTGTGGCACGGCGATGTCGGAAACGGCGGGCTGCGCGCCCGAGCCTTTCTTTCCATGCCGACGCTCGATCCAGCACACGGCAAAACCCAGCCGCTTTGCGACGCCGATATCGTGAAACTGGCTTTGCGCGACATGCAGGAAATCCTGCAGCCCGTAACCGTGCACGCTGCTGCGGCCGCGCGTATAGGCGAAGACCTGCGGATCGGGTTTGACGGTGCCGACATCCTCGGCGGTGACGCTATCGTCAAACGGATCGTCCAGCGTGCGGGAGAAATACGACAGCGATCCGTTATCCGCATTCGTCATGGCCACCAGCCGGAACCGCTTCCTTAGTTCTTTCAGGGCGGCCACTGAATCGGCGAAGGCGGGCCAGCGTTCGATCGAACGCTCCAGCCCTTCGGCATGCACGTCGTCGTTGGGCAGGCCGAGATCGCCTGCCACCGCGCGATAGATGTCCGGCTGGATTTTCGTAAAGGGACGGCCGGTCGCAGTTTTGTTCAGCGCATCCTCCGCCCGTCCGTAGTGGGAAAAGAACGTGTCGTCGTCCATGTCCACACCAGCCTTCGCCATGACGGGACGGAAATAGTCGAGGATTCCCGTTTCGTAATCAATCAGCGTGCCCATCACGTCGAAGGTCAGGATCTTGCGGTCGCGGAGTTTCATGCGGGGCACCTGGGGTTACGGCATCCGGCAGTTTGCGTCCGGCACAAAGCAGAGAGCGTCATTCCGGTATTGAGCCCCGCTGCCTACCCCGTAAACGCCTGGATACCCGTCTGCGCGCGGCCGAGGATGAGCGCGTGGATGTCGTGCGTGCCCTCGTAGGTGTTGACCGCTTCGAGATTCATCACATGCCGGATGACATGAAATTCGTCCGATACGCCGTTGCCGCCATGCATGTCGCGGGCCATGCGGGCGATGTCGAGCGACTTGCCGCAGGAATTGCGCTTCAGCATCGAGATCATTTCGGGGGCGGCGCGATGCTCGTCCATGAGCCTACCGAGCCGCAGGCAGGATTGCAGCCCGATCGTGATCTCGGTCTGCATATCGGCGAGCTTTTTCTGGATCAGCTGGTTGGCGGCGAGCGGCCGGCCGAACTGCTTGCGGTCGAGCGTATAGGTCCGAGCGGCATGCCAGCAGAACTCGGCTGCACCCAGCGCGCCCCAGGCGATGCCGTAGCGCGCGTTGTTGAGGCAGCCGAACGGGCCCTTGAGGCCGCTCACGTTCGGCAGCAGATTTTCTTCCGGCACGAACACATCTTCCATGACGATTTCGCCGGTGATCGACGCGCGCAGCGAGAATTTACCTTCGATCGTCGGCGTCGAAAGCCCCTTCATGCCGCGCTCTAGGATGAAACCGCGGATCGCGTCGCTGTCGTCCTTCGCCCAGATGACGAAGACGTCGGCGATCGGCGAGTTGGTGATCCACATCTTGGCGCCGTTCATCACGAATCCGCCATCGGCCTTCTTCGCGCGGGTCTTCATACCGCCCGGATCGGAACCGTGATCGGGCTCGGTCAGACCGAAACAGCCGACGATTTCGCCGCGGGCGAGGCGGGGGAGATATTTTTCGCGCTGCGCCTCGGTACCGTAGGCATGGATCGGATGCATGACGAGGCTCGACTGGACGCTCATCGCCGAGCGATAGCCGGAATCGACGCGCTCGATCTCGCGGGCAACCAGTCCGTAACAAACATAGTTGACGCCGGCGCAGCCATAGCCCTCGATCGTGGACCCGAGGAGACCCAGCTCACCCAGCTCGCTCATGATCGACCGATCGAATTTCTCGTGCCGGAACGCTTCCAGCACCCGCGGCATGAGCCGGTCCTGGGCGTATTGGCGTGCCGTGTCGCGGACCATGCGTTCGTCTTCGCTGAGCTGGTCTTCGAGGAGCAGCGCATCCTCCCAGTCGAAACCGGGTTTCGCAGCGGCGGAACTGGGTTTGGCGGCGGTCGCCTGGGCCATCGAAACTCTCCCTGAATTCATCGCAAACGGCATGGGACGTCGCGGCGCCGTGCTGCATCGCAGCATAGCATCAGATCGCCGGCCTGCGGGCAAGGCCCGGGAGCGCGGCGCGAAAGCCCGCGTATCGCAACGGCCGGATGCCGCGCGATCGTCGATTTACTTAACATTTGCAATCGGCCTGCTGCTCGCGGCGCTGGTTGCGACGAGTGCGCGCGCCGAGATCGATCCGTTCTACGACGCGCAGAAAATCTGCCGCGATTTCCTGCCCGGTTTTGTCGCTGCACCGATCCGGCTCGAGCGCGATCCCGTGCGCTGGATCGACGACGGACACACATTGATCGCCTGGCGCTGGGAGGGCGACCGACTTGCGCCCGACGATGCGGCTGGCTGGCTCGCATGCTGGTTTCTGCCGTTACAGCAAAGCGGCGGGCGCTGGCAGATCGCGCGTCTCGAAAGCGCGAGATACGGGCTGATGACCCGCTACGATGTGCAGCAACTTTACAAGCTGCTGCATATTCTGCCGGGCGCGAGCCACAGTGGCGACGAGCCCGCGGCCGATTACGGGCTCGGCTATGTGCTGCAGCAATCGGTCAACGCGCTCGCGCTCGGCTGACTCTATGCGCTGGTCGCGGTTGCCTTTACGCTGATCTATGCGGCCGGACGCTTCATCAATTTCGCGTTCGGTCCCTTGGTGATGCTCGGCGCATTCATGCTGTTCCTCACGCGCGGCCTGGCAGGATCGCTCGATTTCGGTATCGGATTGGGGGGCACCGGCGTCGGCTTCGTCTTCGCAATCGTCGCGGTCGGGGTGCCGGCCGCCGCCTTCGGCTGGGCGATGGCGTTCCTCTTCCGTCCGCTCGAAGCGCGACCGCTCGCCGCGATGATTGCGGCAATCGGTCTTGCGATCGCGATCGGCGAAGCCATGCGTCTCTTGCAAGGCCCACAGACTCAATGGATGCCGTTCTATCCCAACAGCGGCGTCGCGCTGGCCAATTTCGATGGGTTCGGCGTCGTCGCGAGCACGCGCCATCTGACGATCGGTCTCGCGACCGGAGCGGTGGCGGCCGGTCTGCATCTGGCCGGCCGTTACACCAAACTCGGGCGAAAATTTCGTGCCGCGGTCGAAGACAGTCGGATGGCGGCGCTGCTCGGCATCGATGGCGGGCGCATGGTGGCGCTCGGTTTTGCACTCGGCGGTTTCCTCGCGGGGCTCGCCGGCGCATTTTCCGTCTGGCATTATGGCCCGGTCGATTTCGGGATGGGGATGCCATTCGGGTTCAAGGCGCTGACCGCCGCCGTGCTGGGTGGGCTCGGCTCCGTACCCGGCGCGTTTCTCGGCGGCCTTGCGGTCGCGGCGGTCGAGACGCTCGCCGCGAGCGTTGTGGGCGGCGCATGGCGGGACGTCGTCGTGTTCGGACTGCTGGCCGCCGTGCTGATCCTGCGGTCGAGCAGACCCGGCCATGAGCGCCGCGACTAGGCGCATCAGGCTTGCCGCCCTTGGAGGGCTGGTCTACCGTCGCGGCACAAACGAGATCTGGCGATGCTGATTCCTTAAGCGAGGCCGGGCGAAATCAGGGTGACGTCAAGGGGAGCGCAAGTACGGGGCCGGTCGATGCGAGCGTTGCATGTTATGCGCCACAGCGACCATCGCACGAAACGATCCGGTCTCGACGAACGGGCATGGATTTATTCATCCAGTTGCTGATCAACGGGCTGACGCTGGGCGCCATCTACGGGCTCATTGCGATCGGCTACACGATGGTCTACGGGATCATCGGCATGATCAATTTCGCGCACGGCGACATCTACATGATCGGCGCGTTCCATGCGGTGATTACGTTCCTGATTCTCGGCGTGGCCGGCATCACTTGGGTGCCGCTGGCGCTCATGCTGATGCTGATCATGAGCGTGATCCTGACGGCGATGTACGGCTGGACGGTCGAGCGCGTCGCTTATCGGCCGTTGCGCGGATCGTTTCGTCTCGCGCCGCTGATCTCGGCGATTGGCATGTCGATCTTCCTGCAAAACTATGTGCAGCTCGCGCAGGGTGCGCGCAACAAGCCGCTGCAGCCGCTGATCAAGGGCGGCTTCACGCTGTCGGCGCCGGATGCCGGTTTTGCCGTCCAGCTCGGCTATCTGCAGATCTTCATCGTGCTGCTGACGGTAGCCCTGATGGTCGTCTTCACGCTGCTGATTACCCGCACCGCGCTCGGTCGCCAGCAGCGCGCCTGCGAGCAGGATCAAAAGATGGCGGCGCTGCTCGGCGTCAATGTGGACCGGACGATCTCGATCACCTTTATCATTGGCGCCTCGCTTGCGGGCGTGGCCGGCCTGATGGTGACGCTCTATTACGGCGTGGTCGATTTTTTCATCGGATTTCTTGCCGGCATCAAGGCGTTCACGGCCGCGGTGCTCGGCGGCATCGGATCGATCCCCGGCGCGATGCTGGGTGGCCTGCTGATCGGGCTGATCGAGGCTTTCTGGTCGGGCTATTTCACCGTCGAATACAAGGATGTCGCGGTGTTTGCCATTCTCATTCTGGTGCTGATCTTCCGGCCGACCGGATTGCTCGGCAAACCCGAGATCGAGAAGGTCTGATACATGGCGGGAGTGGTCGCCACGATCGCGCGCGAACCGAAGTCGCTCGGCGGTCGCATTGCCAAAGACATGATCATCAGCGGGATCATTGTGTTCCTGCTGGGCAGCCAACTCATCGGCATCGAAACGATCGACGATCCGAAGGGTCTGCGCTTCATCACCCGCTACGACGATGTGTTCGTTGCCGCGCTCGTCGTGGCACTTGGCCGCGCTGGCATGCAGATGCTGCGGGCCGGCATCGCATGGCCGGTCCTGATCGGTAGCGTGGCCTTTGCGGTGGCGGTTATCGGCTCGACACTGATCGGCGGCGAGCGCGACCTGTCGCTGCTGCCGTTCAGCAACAAGATCGTCGACTGGATTTTTGGCCTGACCGCGGTCGTTTTCGCGTTGCGCGCGCTCGTCGTTCAGCGTCGCGGCGGCGCACCGGCACCGCGCGGCGGCGGCGTCATGGACGCGGTCTCGGCCCGGACGCAGAAATACAGTCGCTATGCGGCCGGCCTCATGATCCTGTTCGCGATCCTTTTGCCGGTCCTGTTTCCGGAACGGCGCATCGTCGACATGGGCATCCTCGTGCTCACTTATTGCATGCTCGGCTGGGGGCTCAACGTGGTGGTCGGGCTCGCCGGCCTGCTCGATCTCGGTTTTGTCGCGTTCTATGCGGTCGGCGCATATTCCTATGCGCTATTTGCGCATTATTTCGACTGGAGCTTCTGGGGCTGCCTGCCGCTCGCCGGCGCGATGGCGGCATTCTTCGGAATCGTGCTCGGCTTCCCCGTATTGCGATTACGAGGCGACTATCTGGCCATCGTGACGCTCGGATTCGGCGAAATGATTCGCGTGATCCTGATCAACTGGTGGTGGTTTACCGGTGGACCCGACGGGATTCGCGACATCCCGCGACCGTCGTTCCTCGGCCTGCCGTTCGAGCGCCAGAACCCGGACGGCGGCGAAACGTTTCACAGCGTCGTCGGGCCGATGCTGCAGTCGGTGTTCGATATCGAGCTCACCTTCGCGCCGCTGCACCGGATCGTCTATCTCTATTACATCATCCTGATCCTCTCGATGGTAACCTGCGTCTTTACGTTGCGATTGCGACGGCTGCCGATCGGCCGTGCCTGGGAGGCGTTGCGCGAGGACGAGACGGCCTGTCGCGCGCTCGGCATCAATCCGCGCAACACCAAACTGACGGCGTTCTCGATCGGCGCGATGATCGGCGGTTTCGGCGGCGCGTTCTTCGCCACCCGCCAGGGCTTTATCAGCCCGGAAAGTTTCACGTTCATCGAATCCGCCGTCATCCTGGCGATCGTGGTGCTGGGCGGGCTCGGCAGTCAGCTCGGCGTCGTGCTCGCCTCGACGATCCTGATCGGGTTGCCCGAAGTGTTCCGCGAGCTTGCCGATTTCCGCATGATCGCGTTCGGCGCGGGCATGGTGCTGATCATGATCTGGCGACCGCGCGGTCTGCTCGCGCATCGCGACCCGACTGTGCTGCTGCACGGCAAGTCGGCGCTCGATCGGCGCGACCGCGCCATGGCGGGCGAGGGCAGCGGATGAGCGTTGCGGCGGCTCCAAACATGTCGCCGCATGCGTCCGAAATCCGGCCGCTGCTCGCGGTCGAGCATCTGACGATGCGTTTCGGCGGCCTCGTCGCCATCGACGATGTGTCGTTCGAGGCAGCCGACCGGCAGATCACCGGAATCATCGGTCCGAACGGCGCGGGCAAGACCACGGTCTTCAACTGCCTGACCGGATTCTACAAACCAACGGTCGGCCGCCTGGTGATGCATCACCCGGCCGGGCCGATGATGCTCGAGCAGATGGAAGGGTTTCGTATTGCCAAGGATGCGCGGATCGCGCGCACGTTCCAGAACATCCGCTTGTTTCCGGCGATGTCGGTGCTCGAGAACCTGATCGTCGCCCAGCACAACCAGCTTATGCGCGCGTCGGGCTATTCGCTGTTCGGACTTCTCGGCCTCAAGCGCTACCGGGCCGCCGAAGACGCGGCGGTCGAGAAGGCGCGGCGCTGGCTCGACAAGATCGGACTTGTGGCGCAGGCCGACGGTCCCGCCGGCAGTCTGCCCTACGGCGCACAGCGCCGGCTCGAGATTGCGCGTGCGATGTGCATCGATCCGCTGTTGCTCTGCCTCGACGAGCCGGCCGCGGGCCTCAATCCGCGCGAGTCGGGCGAGCTCAACGAGCTTCTGATCTCGATCCGGGACGAGGAAAAGACGGCGGTACTGCTGATCGAACACGACATGAGCGTCGTAATGAAGATCTCCGACCATATCGTCGTGCTCGATTACGGTCGAAAGATCGCCGACGGGCCGCCTGCAACGGTGCGCAACGATCCGAACGTGATCCGCGCCTATCTTGGCGAGGAAGAAGACGAGGATCTGCCCGAGGTCGTGAAACAGGATATTCCGGAGGTGTCGTCGTGAGCGCGTCGATGCTCGCCGCCCGGGGCGTCCATACCTTCTACGGGAACATCGAAGCGCTGAAGGGTGTCGATATCGATGTCCAGACCGGCGAGATCGTGACGCTGATCGGTGCCAACGGTGCCGGCAAGTCGACGCTGCTGATGACGATCTGCGGCAATCCGCGGCCGCGCGAAGGTCAGATACTGGTCGAGGGCGAAGACGTGACCGGGCTGCCCACATATCAGATCATGCAGCGCGGCATCGCGCATGCGCCCGAAGGCCGGCGCATCTTCCCGCGCATGACGGTGCTCGAAAATCTGCAGATGGGGGCGCTGACCACCGATCCGGCGCATTTCAGCGAGGATCTCGATCGCGTCTATGAACTGTTTCCCATTTTGAAAGAGCGCCAGCGGCAGCGTGGCGGTACGCTCTCGGGCGGCGAGCAACAGATGCTGGCGATTGGCCGCGCGCTGATGAGCCGGCCGCGCCTGCTGCTGCTCGACGAGCCGTCTCTCGGTCTGGCGCCGATGATCGTCAAACAGATTTTCCGCGTTATCCGCGAGGTCAATGAACGCGATCGCGTCACTGTGTTCCTCGTGGAACAGAATGCGTTTCATGCGTTGCGCCTGGCGCATCGCGGTTATGTGATGATGAACGGCAAAATAGCGCTCTCGGGAACCGGGCGCGAGCTTCTGGCCAATGCGGAAGTTCGCGCAGCGTATCTCGAGGGCGGTCACTGAGCCGGGAGCCCGCGATATGGATATCGAACAGCTGCTCGGTACCACGGTGCCTGTTTTCATCGGGGCGACGATCGTGATCGGCGGCGGTGCCGCGTTCATGATGGGGCAGGCGATCGCGCAGGGATGGGGCGCATGGTGGCATAACGTTGCCTCTGGCGCTCTGCTGGCGCTCGCATCGCAGTTCCTCAGCTATGTGCTGTTCGACGGCGCGTTCATCGTTGCGAGCTTCGTTTCGAGCGAGGCGCCGCGTTTCGATACGGCATTTGCAGGATACGTGATGAACGCGATTACCCTGATCGTGATCGCACTCTTCGCCTACCGGATTACCAAGGTGCGCAAGATGGTGAGCCAGTATCCGTGGCTTTACGAGCGCGCGGGACTGTTCCGCTGGCGTGAGCGGCAGCCGGGTTAACCGATTGAAATAGCAGGCAATACACTTAACGTGGCACGATCGGGTGGTAATCAACGCTATTGACGCCATGATCGATTGAGGCTCCGATACCGGCCGATCCCCCTCAAGCAGCGGGGGTTGGGAGAGATGCACGTCGCATCGTTGCGACGGCAACCCTTACAAACGCAGGGAGAAAATCAAATGCGAAAATACGGTCTTACACTGGCGGCGGCGATCGTTGCCGCGACTGCCATCGGGGCCGGCAACGCCGCAGCCGATATCACGGTTGCGACGGCGGGCCCGATGACCGGCGATTATGCCGCGTTCGGTGCGCAGATGCAGCGCGGCGCGGAAGCGGCCGTTGCCGACATCAATGCGGCGGGTGGCGTGCTGGGCGAGAATCTGGTGCTTGAAGTCGGCGACGACGCTTGCGATCCGAAGCAGGCGACCGCGGTTGCCAACGATTTCGTTTCGAAGGGCGTGGTCTTCGTGGCTGGACACTTCTGCTCCGGTTCGTCGATCCCGGCCTCCGACGTCTACATCGACGAGGAAATCCTGCAAATGAGCCCCGCGTCGACGAACCCGGCCTTCACCGAGGGCCCGTTCGAAAAGGGCGTCGAGACCATCTTCCGCACCTGCGGTCGTGACGATCAGCAGGGCAAGTTTGCCGGTCCGTGGATTGCGACGAACTATGCGGGCAAGAATGTCGCGATCATTCACGACAAATCGACTTACGGCAAAGGCATCGCCGATCTGACGAAGGAACAGATGAACGGCGCTGGCCTGCAGGAAGTTCTCTATGAGGCTTACACGGCCGGTGAGCAGGACTACACCGCGCTCGTGACCAAGATGAAGGCGGCGAATATCGACGTCATTTATCTCGGCGGCTATCACACCGAAGGCGCGCTCATCATCCGTCAGGCTCGCGAACAGGGCCTTGAGGCGCTGATGATCGGCCCGGACTCGCTCAACACGGCGGAGTTCGTTTCGATCGCCGGCGATGCGGCCGAGGGCGTCATGTTCTCGAACGCGGCCGAAGCCCGCAACCTGCCGTCGGCGGCGGAAGTGGTGGCGAAGATCCGCGAAGGCGGGTTCGAGCCGGAAGGTTACACGCTCTCGACCTATGCTGCGATGCAGGTTTGGGCCGCTGCGGCCAACGAGGCCGGCACGACCAATTCCGATGCCGTTGCAGCCCAGCTGCGCAAGCATGACTGGGATACGGTCGTCGGCACGATCGGGTTCGACGACAAGGGCGACCTGACGGCGTCGGCCTATGTCTGGTACGTCTTCAAGGACGGCACCTACGCCGAAATGTAATTCCCCCGGGAATTGCAGGATCCTGAGCGGCCCGGTGCGGGAAACTGCACCGGGCCGTTTCTTTTGGACCCGGCCGGCCCGGCTTCTCCGGTAACCGATGATCCGTCTGGCCGTGCCCGGCGACCCCCGTTTTGGGTATAAGTTGTGGCGGGCCGGCCCTGCTTCGCGATATATGGTTGCTCGGGACCAAGCCGGTTTTGCCGGTGCCACGAAGGAGCGGGTCGATGCCGCGCGACACGATCGCCATTGCCGCCGACCATGCCGGATTTGCGCTGAAAGAAGCGCTGAAGTCCGAGCTGACGGCGCTTGGGCACGACGCGCTCGATCTCGGCACCGATGGGCCGGACAGTGTTGACTATCCCGATTTCGCCGACCGCCTTGCCGAAGCGTTGGCGGCGGGGCGCGCCCGGCGCGGTCTCCTGGTCTGCGGCACCGGCATCGGCATTGCGATCGCTGCCAACCGGCATCCGCATGTTCGGGCCGCGGTCTGCCATGACGAAACGAGTGCAAGGCTGGCCCGCCAGCATAACGATGCCAATGTGCTCGCGCTGGGTGCGCGGCTCATCGGACCGGAAACCGCACGCTGTGCGCTGCGCGTGTTCCTCACGACCGAATTCGAGGGCGGTCGCCATCGGCGCCGCGTCGCCAAACTGACGCCCTCGCTCGCTGCACAAGATGCCCGCTGATTGCGCTTGAGAAAGAAGGACGCAGAAAACCCATGGCGCCTGCCGATACCTCGACCGTTCTACCCGGATTTTTTACCGCCTCGCTCGCGGAGCGCGATCCCGATGTCTACGCATCGATCGGCAAGGAGCTGCGCCGGCAGCAGGATCAGATCGAACTGATCGCCTCGGAGAACATCGTCTCGCTGGCGGTCTTGCAGGCACAGGGGTCGGTGCTGACCAACAAGTATGCCGAGGGCTATCCCGGTCGTCGTTATTACGGCGGCTGCGAATTTGTCGATCTCGCCGAAAATCTTGCGATCGAGCGCGCGAAGAAACTGTTCGGCTGCGCGTTCGCCAATGTGCAGCCGCATTCCGGCGCGCAGGCCAACCAGGCGGTCTTCTTCGCGCTGCTGCAGCCCGGCGACACGTTCATGGGCCTCGATCTCGCGGCCGGCGGCCATCTCACACACGGTTCGCCCGCCAACCAGTCGGGCAAATGGTTCAAGGTCGCGCCCTATACGGTGCGGCGCGAGGACCAGCGCATCGACATGGACGAGGTCGAACGCCTTGCGAAGGAGCATCGGCCGAAGCTGATCCTCGCCGGCGGGTCCGCCTATCCGCGCTACTGGGATTTCGAACGGTTCCGCAAGATCGCGGATTCGGTCGGCGCCTATTTCTTCGTCGACATGGCGCATTTTGCGGGACTGGTCGCGGCCGGCGTTCATCCGAGCCCGCTGCCGCATGCGCATGTCGTGACCACGACGACGCACAAGACTTTGCGCGGGCCGCGCGGCGGCATGATCCTTTCGAACGACGAGGATCTCGGGAAGAAGTTCAACTCGGCTGTGTTCCCCGGCCTGCAGGGCGGGCCGCTGATGCATGTGATCGCCGCCAAGGCAGTCGCCTTCGGCGAGGCGCTGCGGCCCGAGTTCAAGACCTATCAGAAGGCCGTGGTCGAGAACGCGAAGGTACTGTCAGAAACGCTGGTGAAGGGCGGGCTCGCAATCACCACGGGCGGGACCGACAATCATCTGATGCTGGTCGATCTGCGGCCGAAGAAGCTGACCGGCAAATCGGCCGAGCACAGCCTCGATCGCGCGCGCATCACCTGCAACAAGAACGGCATTCCGTTCGACCCGGAAAAACCGATGGTGACGTCGGGCATCCGGCTTGGCACGCCGGCGGGAACCACGCGCGGTTTCGGCAAGGACGAATTCCGCCAGGTCGGCGAGCTGATCCTGCGGGTGCTGGACGGGCTTGCCGCCTCGCCGGACGACAACGGTAAAACGGAAAAGGCCGTTGCGGCCGACGTCATCGAACTCTGTCACCGGTTCCCGGTTTATCCGGAACTTCGCTGATCGCCGCTCGCGTCGGCACTCGGGGGAAAGCGAATGCGCTGTCCGTTCTGCGGGAATGAAGATACGCAAGTGAAAGACTCGCGGCCGACGGATGACAATTCCGCCATCCGCCGACGCCGTCAGTGCCTCAATTGCGGTGCACGGTTCACCACTTTCGAGCGCATCCAGTTGCGCGAATTGACGGTGGTCAAGGGAAATGGCCGCCGCGAGCCGTTCGAGCGCGACAAACTGATGCGCTCGATCCAGATCGCGTTGCGCAAGCGGCCGGTCGAACCCGACCGCGTCGATCGCGTGGTCAACGGCATCGTGCGGCGGCTCGAAAGCCTGGGCGAAAGCGAAATCCCGTCCAAGCTGGTCGGCGAGATGGTCATGGATGCGCTCTCGACGCTCGACCAGGTCGCCTTCGTGCGCTTCGCTTCGGTCTATCGCAATTTCCGCGAGGCCAAGGATTTTGAAGAGTTCGTCGGCCAGCTCGGCGGTGATCCCGAGTAGCCCCGGCCGGGGAACGCCCCGGCCATCCGATATCGCGTTCATGCGGGCGGCGCTGGCGCTCGCCCGTCGGGGCCTCGGTCAGGTCGCGCCCAATCCCGCTGTCGGCTGCATCGTCGTTGCAAGCGATGGCCGCGTCGTCGGCCGCGGCTGGACGCAGTCCGGCGGCCGGCCTCATGCCGAAACCGAGGCGCTCGCGCGCGCCGGCACGGATGCGCGCGGTGGCACGGCCTATGTCTCGCTCGAGCCCTGCGCGCATCACGGCAAGACTGCGCCCTGCAGCGATGCGCTCATCGACGCCGGCGTCGCGCGCGTCGTGTCATCCGTGCGCGATCCCGATCCGCGCGTCGCCGGACGCGGCATCGAGGCGCTGCGGCAGGCCGGCATCGATGTCGTCGAAGGCCTGCTCGAACAGGAAGCCGCAGAGCTCAATGCCGGATTCTTCCTGCGAGTGAATGAAGGCCGCCCGCTGGTGACGCTCAAGGTCGCGACGTCGCTCGACGGAAAGATCGCGACCGCGAGCGGCGAGAGCCAGTGGATCACCGGCGAGCCGTCGCGCGCGCGCGTTCACATGATGCGCGCCGAAAATGATGCGATCCTGATCGGGGCCGGCACGGCGCTGGCCGACGATCCGGCGCTGACCTGCCGGCTGCCCGGCATGGCAGCGCGCTCGCCGGTCCGCATCCTGGTCGATGCGGGGCGGCGCGTGCCCGATAGCGTGCAACTGTTCCAGACCGCGCGCACGACGCCGACCATCCTCGCGACCCGTGCCGATGCGCCGGGGCTGAAACCGCTCGAGGCGCTCGGCGTCGAGATCCTCCCGCTGCCGGCCGACGGCCCGAACCATGTCGATCTCGCGGCGCTGCTGCGGGCGCTGGGCGAACGCGGTCTCACCCGCGTCATGGTCGAGGGCGGAGGCGGCATGGGGGCGGCCCTGCTGCGGCTCGGGCTGGTCGACCGGCTCGCCTGGTTCCGCGCACCCCTGCTGATCGGCGGCGAGGGCATTCCGGCGATTGCCGATCTGGCGATTGACCGGCTGGCGGATGCCCCCGGCTTTGAGCGGACCGGCGTCGAAACGATCGGCACCGATTTGCTGGAAACATATCGCCGTCGCGCCTAACGTGCCCGCCATGTTCACCGGCATCATTACCGACCTCGGGCGGGTGCGCCGCATTCGCCCCGACGGGACTACGCGGTTCGAGTTCGAAACCGGCTACGACACGGCCACGATCGCCGATGGCGCGTCGATCGCCTGCAATGGCTGCTGCCTCTCGGTCGTCGAGAAGGGCGCGGGGTGGTTCGCGGTCGAGGTGTCCGCCGAGACGCTGTCCTGCACGACCTTGGGCGACTGGCGCGAAGGCGGTCCGGTCAATTTCGAGCGCGCGCTGCGGCTCGGCGACGAGCTTGGCGGCCATCTTGTTTCCGGGCATGTCGACGGGGTCGCTTCCATCGTCGGCCGAAGGCCGGATGGCGACAGCCTGCGCTTCCGTTTTGCGGCACCCGCATCGCTCGCGCGCTTCATCGCATCGAAGGGGTCGGTCGCCCTCGACGGCGTCTCGCTGACGGTCAACGAGGTCGAAGGCCGCGAATTCGGCGTCAATGTGATCCCGATTACGCGCCGGGTGACCAATTTCGGCGCGCTTGCGGAGGGCGGGCGCGTTAATCTGGAAATCGATCTGCTGGCGCGCTACGTTGCGCGCCTCAACGAGGAGGGCAGATCGCCCACATGACCAACGCCCTGGAAAGTCCGCGTGTCGTCGCCTTCCGCGAACTGGTCTCCGCGCCCGAAGACATTGTCGAGGATGCGCGGAACGGCCGCATGTTCGTGCTGGTCGACGACGAAAGCCGCGAAGACGAGGGCGATCTCGTCATTCCAGCGCAGATGGCAACGCCCGATGCGATCAACTTCATGGCGAAGCACGGCCGCGGACTGATCTGTCTCGCGCTGACGCGCGAGCGGGTCGACGGGCTCGGCCTGCCGCTGATGGCGCGCAAAAACGAGACCCGGCACGAAACGGCGTTCACCGTATCGATCGAGGCGCGCGAAGGCGTCACGACCGGTATTTCGGCCCCCGATCGCGCCCGAACGATCGCGGCCGCCATTGATCCGAACTCGACCGACCGCGACATCGTGACGCCCGGCCATGTGTTTCCGCTGGTGGCGCGCGACGGCGGCGTTCTGGTGCGCGCCGGCCATACCGAGGCTGCGGTCGATATTGCACGCATGGCGGGGTTGAACCCGTCGGGCGTGATCTGCGAGATCATGAACGACGACGGCACGATGGCGCGGCGCGACGATCTGATTGCGTTCGCCCAACGCCACGGCCTCAAGATCGCAACCATCGCCGATCTGATCGAGTATCGCCGGCGCACCGAAAAAATTGTCGCGCGCACGGCCGAGAGCGCGATCGATTCGCAGTACGGTGGAAAGTTCCGGGTTTGCGTCTATACCAATCGCATCGCCTATGCCGAGCATCTGGCTCTGGTGATGGGCGATCTCTCGCAGCCGGGTCCGATTCTCGTGCGCATGCACGCGCTCAACGTGCTCGACGACGTGCTGGGCGACCAGCACGACGGGCGCGCCGGCCAGCTCCAGACGGCGATGAAACTGATCGCCGAAGAGGGGCGGGGCGTCATCGTGCTGATCCGTGAACCGCGACCGACCAGCGTGAGCGACCTCGTGCGCGCACGCGAAAGCGGCGATGCCAACGCCGGCGTCCTGCGCGACTATGGCATTGGTGCGCAAATTCTGGTCGATCTTGGCGTCAAGGACATGGTCCTGTTGTCGAATACCAAGCGGCGGACGATCGTCGGGCTCGACGGGTACGGGCTGCGCGTCGTCGGTCAGCGCCCGATTCCATCGAACTGAGGCAGCGAAATTGCCGGATCATCCGAATATCCTGATTGTCGAAGCGCGGTTCTACGAAGACATCGCGAACGAACTGGTGCGTGGTGCCGAAGCGGCATTGGGCGAAGCGGGCGCAAGCTGGGAGCGCTATGCCGTGCCCGGTGCGTTTGAAATTCCGGCGGCCATCCGCATGGCGATCGCGCGCGGCGGTTTCGATGGCTATGTCGCGCTCGGCTGTGTCATTCGCGGCGAGACCACGCATTACGATTATGTCTGCGGCGAGAGCGCGCGGGCGCTCCAGGATATCGCGGTCGACCATCAGGTGCCGCTCGGTTACGGCATCCTGACCGTCGAGAATGGCGACCAGGCATGGGCGCGAGCGAGCGTCGATCGTAAGAACAAGGGCGGCGATGCCGCGCGTGCCTGTCTCGCCATGCTTGTTCTCAAAAATCGTCTCGCTGCCGCGATTTCTGGCGGCGGTCGCTGAACCGTCATGAGCCGTCGACCCGACAGGCGGCTCGCCCGCAGAACGGCGCGGCTCAAGGCCGTCCAGGCGCTCTATCAGATCGCGATGACCGATACGCCGGCGGAGACGGTCATCATCGAGTTCATCACCCATCGCCTCGCGGAACCGATCGACGGCCAGACATTGCCGGAACCGGATCGCGCCTATTTCGCCGATCTGGTGCGGGGTGCTGCGGCCGAACACTCCGATCTCGACGCGATGATCTCGGCGGTGCTCAAGGAAGACTGGACCGTCGAACGGCTCGAAGCGACGCTCGGTGCAATTCTGCGCGCCGGCGCCTGGGAACTCTCGAACCGGCAGGACATCCCCCCGCGCGCGACGATCAGCGAATACACCGACGTCGCGGGCGCGTTCATGGGCGAGCGCGAAACATCGCTGGTGAATGGCGTGCTCAATCGCATCGCTGTGGAACTGCGGCCCGACGAGATGACGAAGCCGGTGCCGCCAGGCACTGAACCAGCCGGCGCCGAACCGACCGGATCCGGCAACGACAGTCTCGACGCGGGCGCCTGATCGCCCGATTCGGTCCGAGCGTCGCATGAACGTAGCGAAACAGAAGATCATCGTCGTCGGCGTCGGCATTGTTGGCGCGTCGATTGCCTATCATCTCGCGCGCGCCGGCGCTGCGGTCACGGTGCTGGAGCAGAATTGTCCGGCCAGCGGTGTGACCGGCAAGTCCTTCGCCTGGATCAATCTCTCGCAGGGCGTCAACGCCGAGAATGCGCCGCTGCGTGCGCAGGCGCTGGCCGATTATCGACGGCTGCAAGGCGAGCTCGGCGATGCGCTCAAGATCGACTGGTGCGGGGCGCTGACCTGGTCAAATGAGCCGGGCGAATCCGAAGCTTTGGTTCGCGACCATGCGGCGCGTGGTTCCGATATTCGGCTGGTGACACGCGACGAGATCGCAACGCTGGAACCGTACCTCATCGCGCCGCCCGATTGCGCCGCGTTTGCACCGAGCGAAGGCGCGCTCGATCCGGTCATTGCGACCGATGCGCTGATCCGCGCCGCGCGCGAAGCAGGGGCCGCAATCAGTCTGACGACGCCCGTAATTGCACTGGCGACCGATTCGGCACGCGTAACCGGCGTCGTGACCCGTGGCGGCACGATCGACGCGGATCGTGTCGTGCTGGCGGCCGGACTCGGGACTGTGCCGCTGTGCGCCGCGATCGGGATCACTCCGGCGATCGATACGTCGCCTGCTTTGTTGCTCAGATTTCGCGCTGCGCAGGCTCTGCTGCGCCGCATTGTTTCGACCCCGGCCTTCGAGATTCGCCAGCCTGCGGCGACGACAATTCTCGCAGCCGGGGATTACATCGATGACAGTCCGGCCAACGGCCCGCAGGCTGTTGCGCAGCGCGCACTCATGGCAATCCGGAGCGCTCTGCGCGGCGGCGAAGCGGTCGCGCTTGAGGATGTCACGGCCGGCCTGCGCCCCATGCCAGCCGATGGGTTGCCGATTGTCGGTGGCGTCGCGTCGGTACCGGGTCTCTATCTCGCCGTCATGCATGCCGGCATCGTTCTGGCACCGACCGTGGGCCGGATCGTGGCGGGCGAAATTGTCGGCGGTCGTGACGATGCGACGCTCGCGCATTGCCGTCCGGATCGTTTCGCACCGGCGCCGGTTCGCTAGAAAGGCTAGCCTTCAGCGTTTTGCTCGCTCGCGACCCCGGCGATATCATGTATCCTTGGCCGTCCTGCGGAAGCATTGGAAAGCCGTTGAGCACAGAGCGCCCTCTCCACGAAATGGTCACGTCGGACGGTTTCACCACGGGCGAATGGAGCGAACCGGAGAACATTCGGCAGCTTCTGCCTGTCGAGGCTTACACATCGCCCGACTGGCTGGCGCGGGAGAATCGGAATCTGTTTGGCGACACCTGGGCTTTTGCGGGCATGGACGAGGACGTCAAGGCGCCAGGGGATTACAAATGCGTCGACAGCGGCGACGCGGCGCTCGTGCTGATCCGGGACGCGGAAAACCGGCTGCGTGCCTTTCACAATGTCTGTCGGCATCGCGGCACAAGGTTGCTCGAAGGATCGGGCCATATCGCCGGCAATGTCCTGAGCTGCTTCTATCACAAATGGACCTACAGCCTGGCAGACGGGTTCCCGCTCGTTAGCGTGCCTCATGAGCAGGCGGTTTTTCCGACGCTCGACAAATCATGCTTTTCGCTTCACCCGGCCAGGGTTGCGACCTGGATGAATCTCGTTTTCGTTCATCCCGATCCGGATGCCGTCGCCTTCGAGGACTGGCTTGCCGACATTCCCCAAATGCTGGGCCCGTTCGAGCCGAAACAGAATCGTGTGCATGACCCGGCGGAACTCGTTGAAGTCTCGGATGTGGTCTACCGCGTTCGCGCGAACTGGAAAATCGTGACCGAGAACTTCATCGACGGGTACCATTTGCCCTTGCTGCATGCGGCTTCCTTGAGCGACGGGGGTTTTGCGATGCAGCGATGGCGGGCCGCCGGCCGACACCAGGCGTTCTACCGACCCATCAAACCCGGCGCATCCCAGGAAAAATCGTATCTCGGGCAGTACGGCGATCAGCCCTGGCCGACGATCGGCGGAATCCCGGAATCCTATGGCGCTTCGTATCAATGGCTGTTTCCCAATCTCGGTTTGTTTCAGACGGTGACGTCGTGGAGCACATTCCATGTCATCCCCGTCGAGCCCGGATTGAGCCTCGTGCATAGCCGACTTCGGACGGTTCGGATCGCGGTCATGCCCGACGAGCAGGTCCTCGATTCATCCGATCTGCCGGATCATATTGTCAGCGCGAAGGGCCGATGCCTGTCGGACGCCGAGCGCAAGCGTCCCGAGCCGGCAATGCATCCCCTGAAATCGGGCGATGTCATGCTCGAAGACGTCTATGCCTGCGAGGCGGTCCAGCGTGGGTTGGAATCGCGCATGTCTTCCGTCGGTGCGCTCTCGATGTGGGAGGCGCCGGTCGCCTTTTTTCAGCGACAGATTCTCGACAATATGCGGTCCTCGAACTAGGCCGCTGTCGAAGCGCTAGAACGCCAGGCCGAGCGCGCGCAGGCGGTCTTCGGTGCTTTCCACGTCTCGATGATGAATGGCGTGCAGGCCAATCGCTGTTGCCGCGTGAATGTTAGGTTCATTGTCGTCGACGAAGGCGGTGTTGGCTGCGATCAGTCCGTTCCGATCCAGGAGCAGATGAAAGATGCGCGGATCGGGCTTCGCCAGTTTCTCGACACCCGATACGACGACATCGTGCAGATGCGGCAAAAACGGCATCTGCGGCCGTCCGATCTCGTAGGTCTCTGCCGACCAGTTGGTGAGGCCATAGAGCGAGACGCCGGCCTGGTGCAGACGCGCAACCAGATCGACTGCCGGTTCGATCGGGCCGGCCAGCATCTCGTGCCAGCGTTCGCGAAAGGCCCGGATCAGCGGCGCATGGTCGGGGTAGAGCGCGGCGCGTTCGGCGATCGCATCCTCCCACGAACGACCGCGATCCTGTTCGGCGTTCCAGTCGGGGCTGCAGATTTCGGTGAGGAAACGGCACCGTTCCGCGGGATCGGGGATGAGCTCGCGATAGAGGTAGTCGGGGCTCCAGTCCACCAGGACGCCGCCGAAATCGAAGATCACCGCATCGATGGCCAAATTCCTGCTCCCGCCCGGCTAACCGTCTTCGGCCCGCCGCGTTATTATAGCCGCCATGAAACGGCCGGGTGAATTCGATCTGATCGCCAAATACTTCGCGCCGCTGGCGGCCGCGATGCCGGGCGCTGCGGGGCTCGGCAACGATGGCGCGACCTTCGCGCCGACGCCGGGCCACGAGATCGTTGTCACGGTCGATGCACTGACCGAAGGCGTGCATTTCCTGCCGGACGATCCGCCCGGCGACATCGCGCGCAAGATGCTGCGGGTCAACCTGTCCGATCTCGCGGCGATGGGCGCAAGGCCGGTCGGCTATGTGATGACGACGGCGTTGTCCGATCGCGTCGACGAAGCCTGGATCGCATCATTTACCGCGGGCCTCGCGGCAGACCAGAAGGAATTCGACATTGGCCTCCTCGGCGGCGACACGACTGCAACGCCCGGCCCGATTGCGCTCACGCTGACCGCGTTCGGCGAGGTCGCGAGCGGCCGCGAACTGTTGCGCAGCGCCGCGAAGGCGGGCGATCTGATTTTCGTATCGGGCGCGATCGGCGACGGGCTGTTGGGGCTGATGGCGTTGCGCGACCAGATACCGGGTATCGCAGCGGAAGATCGCGATGCGCTCGGCGTCCGTTATCGCCTGCCGCAGCCGCGGCTTGCGCTCGGTGTCGCGTTGACCGAGCGTGGGCTCTCGCGCTGCGCCATCGATGTGTCGGACGGACTCGTTGCCGACCTCGGCCATATCGCCAGGCAGTCGCAATTGGCGGCGGAAATCCGCGCCGACAAGGTGCCGTTGTCGTCGGCGGCGCGCCGTGCGATCGAGGGCGATCCGTCGCTGTTGCTGCGCGCGCTGACCGGCGGCGACGATTACGAGCTTCTTTTTACGGTCGCGCCCGACAAGCGCGATGCGGTCGCCGGCCTCGCGCGCGAACTCGATCTGCCTTTGACCGAGATCGGCAGCATGAAATGGGGCGAGGATGTGCGTGTGGTCGATGCGCACGGTCGCGCTTTGACGCTCGGCGATAGCGGCTGGCGGCATTTCTGACGTCTGCGCACGCGATCAGCGCCGCCGCGCCAGGGTGAGGATCTCGGGGCTGTCTGCCATCACCGGCGAGCATTCAAAAACTCTTCCGCAGCGATCCGGGCCGACCGGTCCAAGGTCGTCTCCAACGATGCGATCCATCCGGAACGACCCGATCTGCGGTGCAGGGTAGGGCGCAAGGGAGACCTGTGCCAGACGCAGGGCCAGATGCTTGCTTCGCCGCGTCCCGCCTTGCATCCTCCGCGCCGCCATGACCGAAACCGAACCTACGCCCGCGAGCAGCCGGCGCAACGTCCTGATCCTCGCATCGAGCCTCGCGCTCAACATGACCGCGATCTCGATCATGGTCGTGGTCTCGGCGCTCGTCGGGCAGACGCTGGCCGAGAACAAGGCGCTCGCGACGTTGCCGTTCAGCCTGCAGTTCATTGGCACAATGGCGATCTCGTTTCCGATCTCGATGCTGATGCAGCGCTTCGGGCGCCGCTTCGGTTTCACCCTCGGCGCGATGCTCGGCGTATTCGCCGGCGCGATCATGGTGGTGGCGGTCTATCTCGGCGATTTCTGGCTGTTCGCATTCGGCAACGCCCTGGTCGGCGCCGCCAACGGCGTCGCGCAGTTCTATCGTTTCGCCGCCGCCGAGGTGTCGAGCGCGGTATTCCGGCCCAAGGCGATCTCACTGGTGCTGGCCGGCGGCGTGGTGGCGGCGATCTTCGGACCGGAACTGGCCAAATGGTCGATCGACCTGCTGGACCCCTATATTTTCGCCGGCTGCTTCGTAGTGGTAATGGCGCTCAATCTGGCCGCCGTGGGCATGCTGCAGGGGCTGCGAATTCCCGGTCTCACGCTGGCGCAACGCAAGGAGACGGGACGGCCGCTGCTCGCGATCGTGCGCCAGCCGACCTATATCGTGTCGGTCATCGGCGGCATCTCGGCGTTCAGCGTGATGATCATGGTGATGACGGCAACGCCGCTCGCGATGGTCGCCTGCGGCCACGCGTTCGAGGATGCGGCCTTCGTCATCCAGTGGCACGCGCTTGGCATGTTCGCGCCCTCGTTCGTGACCGGGCACCTGATCGCGCGATTCGGCGTGCTCAATATCATGTTCGTCGGCGTGGCAATGTTCGCGGGCTGCATTGCCACCAACCTGGCCGGCATCGACGTGTTCAATTTCTGGCTCGCCAATCTGCTGCTCGGCGTCGGCTGGAACTTCCTGTTCGTCGGTTCGTCGACGCTTTTGACCGAAACTCACACGCCGGCGGAACGCGGCAAGGCGCAGGGTCTCAACGATTTTCTGGTGTTCGGCATCGTCGCCGTCTGCTCCTTCGCCGCCGGCGCGCTGCACAGCATCTTCGGCTGGGCGGCGGTCAATCTGGGCGGCATCCTGCCGGCGGTCGCGATCCTGATCGCGCTGGTCTGGCTGCGCGGCCGGCGACGCGCGGCCCTGCCCGTTTCCTGAGGCTTTCCGGGGCCGGCGAAATCTTGCCTTGCCCGGACCCATCCCCTATGGTCCCGGCGCTTTTTCGGGGTCAATTACCGGTCGGCCATGGCGATTCGCCCGGTTCGGCGGGTGTTCCACTTTTCGGGACAGGAAGGGGTCATGTCACAAGTCCATTGGCTAATCATTGCCTGCGGTGTGTTGGCGCTGGTCTACGGCGCTTACGCCACGCGCGCCGTCATGGCGGCGGCAACCGGTACCGATCGCATGCGCGAGATCGCGGCGGCCGTACAGGAAGGCGCGCGGGCCTATCTCAACCGCCAGTACACGACGATCGCCATCGTCGGTGTCGTAGTCGGCGTCATCCTCGGTTTCGTGCTCGGCCTTCAGGTCGCGATCGGTTTTGCGATCGGCGCGATCCTGTCGGGTGCGGCCGGCTATATCGGCATGAACATCTCGGTCCGCGCCAATGTGCGTACGGCCGAGGCGGCACGCCACGGCCTCAAGCCCGCTCTCGCCATCGCGTTCAAGGCGGGTGCTATCACCGGCATGCTGGTAGTCGGGCTCGGCCTGCTCGGCGTCTCGATCTATTACTTCGTGCTGACCGGCATGGGCTTCGAGCAGCGCAGCGTTCTCGAGGCGCTGGTCGCGCTCTCGTTCGGCGCGTCGCTGATCTCGATCTTCGCGCGTCTCGGCGGCGGCATCTTCACCAAGGGCGCCGATGTTGGCGCCGACCTGGTCGGCAAGATCGAAGCCGGTATTCCCGAGGATGACCCGCGCAACCCGGCGGTCATCGCCGACAACGTGGGCGACAATGTCGGCGACTGCGCCGGCATGGCAGCCGATTTGTTCGAGACCTACGCAGTCACCGTGGTTGCGACCATGCTGCTTGCTGCCATCTTCAGCACCGTTCCGGCGCAGCAGGAAATCCTGATGATGCTGCCGCTCGCGATCGGTGCCGCCTGCATCATCGGTTCGGTGATCGGCACGTTCTTCGTCCGCCTCGGCAAGAACAACAACATCATGGGGGCGCTCTATCGCGGCCTCATCGTGGCGGCGGTGATATCCGGCGGGCTGATCGCGCTGGTCATCGGCTGGCTGATCGGCTTCTCGACGCCAATTCCGCTCGGCGAGATTTCGGTCGAGGGCAGGGACCTTTTCTACTGCGCGCTCGTCGGTCTCGGCGTCACCGGATTGCTGGTCTGGATCACCGAGTACTACACCTCGACGGCCTATCGTCCGGTGCGCAGCGTTGCCAAGGCATCGACCACGGGCCATGCGACCAACATCATCCAGGGCCTCGCAGTTTCGATGGAATCGACGGCGCTGCCGGTGATCGTGATCTGCGTCGGCATTTTCGCCGCCCACGCATTCGCCGGTCTGTTTGGCATCGCGATCGCCGCGACCACGATGCTGGCGCTCGCCGGCATGGTCGTTGCGCTCGATGCCTATGGCCCGGTCACGGACAATGCGGGTGGCATTGCCGAAATGGCCGATCTGCCGCCGGACGTCCGCAAGACGACAGATGCGCTCGATGCCGTCGGCAATACAACCAAGGCGGTGACCAAGGGCTATGCGATCGGCTCGGCGGGTCTGGCAGCCCTCGTGCTGTTCGCGGCCTATACCGAAGATCTCAAGCATTACTTTCCGGAACTCGACATCACGTTCCGTTTGCAGGATCCGTATGTCGTGATCGGCCTGTTCATCGGCGGTCTGTTGCCGTTCCTGTTCGGTGCGCTCGGCATGATGGCGGTCGGTCGGGCGGCTGGTTCGGTGGTGGTCGAGGTGCGCCGGCAGTTCAAGGAAATCCCGGGCATCATGGAAGGCACCGGCAAGCCGGATTACGGCCGCGCTGTCGACCTTCTGACCAAGTCGGCGATCAAGGAGATGATTCTTCCCTCGATGCTGCCGGTACTCGCGCCGCTCGCCCTTTACCTGATTATCTGGTTGTCAGCCGGTCAGGCTGCGGCGTTTACGGCGCTGGGTGCGATGCTTCTCGGTACGATCGTGACAGGCCTGTTTGTCGCGATCCAGATGACCTCGGGCGGCGGTGCATGGGACAACGCCAAGAAGTACATCGAGGACGGTCATCACGGCGGCAAGGGCTCGGACGCCCACAAGGCTGCCGTCACCGGCGACACGGTCGGCGATCCTTACAAGGATACGGCCGGCCCGGCGGTGAATCCGATGATCAAGATCATCAACATCGTCGCGTTGCTGTTGCTGGCGGCGCTGGCGCACTAACGACGGCGAAAGCCGCACAAAGAAAACGGGCCCCGGATTTTCTCCGGGGCCCTTTTTTGTTTTCGTCTCCCAGAACGATATCCCGGTGGTGTGCCGGGACGCACAAATCGAATGAGCTTACGGCCCAGACTACTCGGTATTGAACCGCCCAAAGTTACCGATGAGCTGCTGCATCAGCGTCAGTTCCTGGCCGTAGGTCGGCGTCGTGCGCTCGACCGGCTCCACGATGCGGCCATCCTCGACGCCGTAGATGTACATATCCGACACCAGACCGCCGTCGTCGAACTTCACGACCAGCACTTCCTGGTCGATGATGTCCGGATCGAAGAAGGCGTATTGTTCGGTACGCTTTGAGATGTAGTACCAGGTGTTCGGATCGAACGTGCTGGTGGTCGAGGGTGTGCCGAGAAGCTGCGACACCTGCTGACGGGTATCGATGCCCGGATGCACGGCGAGAACCTTGTCGGGGTCGGGCTCGTTGCCGCGCACGTCGTACTTGCCGCCGCAGGCCGCGGCCAGCAAACAGAGGGTGCCGATGAGGGCGAAGCGGCCACGTCGCGGCCGCGCGATTGCCGGGTCGGCCGATCTCGCTTGGAATTTATGCATGGCCGCATTATAGCCGCGACAATTCCGGCGACAATCCGGTTGGGTGCGGTCGGACGGTCGTGTTTCGGTGGTCGGCCGGCTGAATGACCGGTTAGACAGGCCCAGGCAGCGTGGCGGAAAGAGGATCGGGAATGATGTTGAATTGGCTGTTCCGGCGCGACCCGCACGCCAAATCGGCCCGAGATTTGTACGAGGCCGCCGTCGAGCAGGCCAGGGCACCGGAGTTTTACACAGCGCTTGGCGTCCCCGACACGGTGGACGGCCGCTTCGAGCTGATCGCCCTGCACGGCTTTCTGATCATGCACCGGCTGAAGGAAGAGCCGGGCAAGGGACCGGCGCTCGCCCAGTCCCTGTTCGATTTCATGTTCGCGGACATGGATGCGGCGCTGCGCGAAATGGGTGCGGGCGACCTTGGGGTCGGCCGGCGGGTGAAAACCATGGCCAAGGGCCTCCTCGGGCGCATCGCCGCCTATCAGACGGGCCTCGGCGACAATGATCCGGGCACACTCGAATCGGCTCTGCGACGCAATCTCTACGGCACGGTTGAGCCGGATCCGGCCCACGTCGCGGCCGTGGCGGCCTATGTCCGGGCGGCGACCGGCCTGCTGGCGGGCCAGACGGCGGATGGGTTTCTGGCCGGCAAGGTGCAGTTTCCGGCGGTTCCAGGCCGCCGTTGACCGGGTCATAGCCGGTCCCTATGTTGGCGCGCCTTTCTTCCGACAGGACCGGCACGGATGAGCCAAGCGCCTGACATTCCGGGCGCCGAGTTTTCCCGCCTGATCGAGGTCGAGGTACTCGGTACCGAACCGGTCGAGCGATCGATCGAGGCTAGCGAGACGGAACGGCTCGCGCTCGCGCGCCGCTTCGGTCTGCTCTCGCTGGATCGGCTCGAGGCGCGTATCGAGGTGCAACGAGAGGCGGGCCGGCGGGTTCGTGCGGCGGGACGATTCGAAGCCGAGCTGCAGCAGCGCTGCGTGGTTTCCTTGGTGCCCGTGAAGAGCCGGATTGCGGCCCGGTTCGTGACGGTCTATTCGGACGATCCGGCTGTGGAAGACGAGCCGATCGATTGGAACGACGACGAGGACATCGAGCCGTACGAGAATGGCACGATCGATCTCGGCGAAGGGGTGGCGCAGCAGCTTGCGGTGCGCATCGACCCTTATCCCCGTGCGCCGGGGGCCGCCGTGCCGGAGGGCTATCAGGCCATCGGCGAGGCGGAGCAGGCGGCGGGGAGCCCGTTCGACGAGCTTTCCTCGCTGCACAAGCGCAATTAGCGGGCGCATGGCAGCCCCCATATTGGGGCGGCTTGCCGGGGGCCCTTGGTTTCGTTAGTAATCGGGCGGTTTTGGCCGCCTCTCGGGAACGGAAAAATGGCAGTACCCAAGAAGAAAACCAGCAAGTCACGCCGCAACATGCGCCGCTCGCATCTGGCGCTCGAAGGCAGTGCATTCATCGAATGCAGCAACTGTGGCGAAGTGAAGCGGCCGCACCATATCTGCGAGTCCTGCGGTCACTACGACGGACGCGACGTAAGCGCCGACAACAGCGCCGCCGCCTGATCGGACTGGCCGGCGTGCGGCGCGCGAACGCCACATGAGCGGAGATATCGCCCTCGCCCTCGACGCCATGGGTGGCGATCAGGCGCCCGATATGGTCGTGCGCGGCGCTAATCTCGCGCGCAAGCGGTTTCCCAATGCCCGTTTCATCTTCTTCGGCAACGAGGCGCAGATCGCACCGCTGCTGAAACGGATGCCGCGTCTCGCGAAGGTCAGCAGCATCGTCCATACCGACCAGGTGATCAGCGGCGAAGACAAGCCGTCGATTGCATTGCGGACCGGGCGCCAATCCAGCATGCGGCTCGCGATCAATGCGGTGCATGACGGGCGGGCGGCTGGCGTCGTCTCGGCCGGCAACACCGGTGCGCTGATGGCGATGGCGAAGTTCGTACTCAAGACATTGCCGGGTATCAGCCGGCCGGCGATCGCATCGTTTTTTCCGACCATGCGCGGCGAAAGCGTCATGCTCGATCTCGGTGCCAATCTGCAATGCGATGCCGAGAACCTGATGCAGTTCGCCATCATGGGCGAAGTGTTCGCGCGCACGGTTCTGGGCACGGTGCGGCCCAGCATCGGGCTATTGAATGTCGGCTCGGAAGATCTCAAGGGCCACGAGGCGCTGCGCGAAGCGAGCGCGATGCTCCGCGAACTCGATCTGCCGGGCACGTTTCACGGCTTCGTCGAGGGCGACGACATCGCCAAGGGCACGGTCGATGTGGTTGTTACAGACGGTTTCACCGGCAATATCGCGCTGAAGAGTATCGAGGGCACCGCGCGGCTCTACAGCGAATTTCTACGTGCAACCTTCAAGAGCTCGCTTCTGGCCAAGATCGGTTATCTTCTGGCGCGGCCGGCCCTTGGCGCGCTGCGGCTGCGAACCGATCCGCGGCGCTATAACGGCGCGATTTTTCTCGGCCTCAACGGCGTCACCGTGAAGAGCCATGGCGGCACCGATGCGATTGGCTTCTCGAATGCGATCGGTGTCGCGGTCGACATGATCCTGCATGGCGCGATCGAAAAGATCCGCGAAGACTTCGCTCATATCACATCGTCCGCTGCCGGTACCGGCGCGCAAGTGGCGACGCTCGGATGACCCGTCGTTCCGTTGTGCTCGGCTGCGGGGCCTATCTGCCGAAGCGCATTGTCAGCAATGCGGAACTGGCAGCACAGCTCGATACCTCCGACGACTGGATCGCACAGCGCACCGGGATCAAGCAGCGTCATATCGCGGCAAAGGACGAAGCAACCTCGCATCTGGCGACCGAGGCGGCCCGCGCCGCCCTGGCGGATGCCGGAATTGCGGCCGACGCCATCGACCTGATCGTGCTGGCGACCGCGACGCCGGACGAGACCTTTCCGGCGACCGCGGCCCGGGTCCAGGCCAATCTCGGCTGCGGCCCCGGCATCGCCTTCGACGTGCAGGCGGTCTGCAGCGGGTTCGTCTATGCGCTGGCCGTCGCCGATAACTTCCTCAAGGCGGGTCAGTCCCAACGCGCGCTGGTGATCGGCGCCGAAGTCTTTTCGCGCATTCTCGACTGGGAGGATCGCTCGACCTGCGTGTTGTTCGGCGACGGCGCGGGCGCTGTGATCCTGGAAGCGCAGGAAGGGGCAGGCACCACGGCCGATCGCGGCGTGCTCTCGACGCATCTCTACAGCGATGGCCGCTATCACGACATGCTCTACGTCGATGGCGGCCCGTCCACGACCGGTCTTGCCGGGCATCTCAGGATGCAGGGCAAGGAAGTGTTCCGTCATGCCGTCGTGAAACTTGCCGATGCGGTCGACACCGCGGTGAAAGCGAACGGTCTCACCGGCGCCGATGTCGACTGGTTGGTGCCGCATCAGGCGAATCGGCGGATCATCGATGCGATGGCGCAACGACTCGGATTGCCCGAGGAAAAGGTCGTGATCACGATCGACCGCCACGCCAATACCTCGGCCGCGTCGATCCCGCTGGCGCTCGCCGAAGCCGCCCGCGACGGACGGCTGAAACCCGGCCATCTCGTGCTGATGGAAGCGATGGGCGGCGGCTTCACGTGGGGCTCCGCCCTGCTGCGCTGGTAATTGCCTCTCCACCCATCACACATCAATTCCGTGGCCGATCCCTCTGGAATTGACTGGTTTCCTGGAAGCGGCTAGCGTCATCAAAACGCCATATCGAGGGGGGCATGGCACAGAGAACCGTCACGCGCGCGCAGCTCAGCGAGGCCGTATTCAAGGAAGTCGGCCTGTCACGCAATGAGTCTGCCGATCTGGTTGAGGCGGTGCTCAACGAAATCTCGGACACGCTGGCGCAGGGTGAGACCGTCAGGATCTCGTCCTTCGGTAGTTTTATCGTGCGCGAAAAGGGTGAGCGCGTCGGGCGCAATCCCAAGACCGGCGAAGAAGTGCCGATCAAGCCGCGCCGGGTTCTGGTGTTTCGCGCGTCCCACGTGCTGAAGGATCGCGTCAATCGGGGTGTCGCGCGTGGCGACGGCGCCTTCCAAGCCGGAGACGATGCATGAGCCCTGCCGAAGCCGCCAAGTCGCGTCGCGCCGAAGATGACGAACAGGTTCGGGCTGGCGGCGCACCCTCGGAACGACGCGGCAAGTCGGCCAATGCCTTCCGGACCATCAGTGAGGTCGCGGACGAGCTGGCGGTACCCCAGCATGTGTTGCGTTTCTGGGAGACCAAGTTCCCCCAGGTGAAGCCGCTGAAGCGCGGCGGCGGCCGGCGTTACTATCGGCCCGAGGATGTCGCTTTGCTGAGCGAGATCCGGGCTCTGCTCTATTCCGACGGTTACACGATCCGCGGTGTCCAGAAGCTGTTCCGCGAGGGCGGGGTTCGCCCGCGCGAGGAGAGCGACGACCATGCCGCCGAGGCCGCGCCGGCCGAACCCGTTGAAACCGCGGCCAAGGTCGCGGTCAGTGGGCATGTGGTGACCGATGGTTCCGGTGCGCGCCATCAGCTCGCCGACGTGATCGCCGAACTGGGTGCGCTGCGCGACCGTCTCGCGCGCTTCCTCGACTAGAACTGTCATTCGGATTTGTAGGGCATCGTAGCCGGGCCTGTAGCGGGCCCGGCGGTTCGGTTGCGCCTTCGGTGTGGGGGCGGGTATATAGGCGCCGGGCACGGCCTTTGGGCCGATCCCGTGGCGGTCTCAGCCGATGTTCGGAGCGTAGCGCAGCCTGGTAGCGCACCACACTGGGGGTGTGGGGGTCGTGGGTTCAAATCCCGCCGCTCCGACCATTTTCCAATCGGGCCGGAGCGGTCGCCACGGCAGTAGTCCATTCCTTCGGCGGCGATCATGGGAGCGGTTGGATGGGTTGGAGCACGCTGCCCGGCTGGATCTACGCCAGCGACGAGTTCTTCGCGCTCGAGCACGACGCGATCTTCATGTCGACCTGGCAGATCGTCGGTCATCTCTCGGACATTCCCGCACCCGGCGACTATCTGCGCTTCGATCTTCTGGATCAGAGTGCGATCGTCGTGCGCAACGAGGCAGGGCGTGTCGGAGCGTTTCACAATGTCTGCCGTCATCGTGCGTTCCGTCTGCTCGACGATGCGCAGGGCCGCACCCAATCCGCGATCCGCTGCCGATATCACGGCTTTACCTACGATCTGGATGGATCGCTGCGGACGGTGCCGGGCGAAGAATCGTTCGAAGGGCTGGATAAAACCTGCTTCGGACTGAAGCCGGTCGATCTCGAGATCTGGCAGGGCTTCATCTTTATCCGTTTCGGCGGCAGCGGTCCGTCCGTCGCCGCCCAATTCGCACCGATCGAAGCGCAACTGGCACCGTATCGTTTTGACGACCTCGTGCCCTACGGTCGTGCGGGCACGGCGTCGATCGCGGCCGACTGGAAAGTGGCCGTCGACAATAATATCGAGGGCTACCACATCCCGGTCGCGCATCCGGGCCTGCAGCGCCTCTACGGCCATGACTATCGTTTCGAACTGCATCCGCTGGGCGTCAGTCACGCGGGCGGGCCGCTGCGCGAAGTATCGGCATCGCCGTGGAGCGAACGGCATTACCTGAAACTGTTGCCGGCGGTCGACACACTGCCCGAAGAGCGGCGTCGCTTCTGGGGTTACTACAGCATGTTTCCGAATCTGGCCTTCGACGTCTATCCGGACATGATCGACTTTTTCCAGATCCTGCCGGTCGCACCGGGCCGCAGCATGAGCCGATCGCGCTCTTACGCGCTGCCGGACGCGCGCCGCGAGATGGCGGCCGCACGCTGGCTGAACATGCGGATCAACACGCAGACCGGATTGGAGGACGTCCATCTGGTCGAAGGCGTGCAGGCGGGACTGGGATCGCTCGGCTATGGTGCTGGACCGCTCTCGGGCAGAGAGGCGCGCGTCAAACAGTTCCACGACCTGATCCGCGCTGCCATCCCGGTCGCGGCGCAGGACATGCCGCCGTCGCCCGGCAGCGTGGCCGACCTCAATCGCAGCCTGTTAACGAATGTCGGCGCCCGCGCGGCGCGATAGCGGAAACGGCGCTATTGGTTCTTGACGAGATCGCGCCCGGCCTGCGTCAGTTTGCAGACCAGCCAGTCCGGTTTCAGCGGGTTGGTGAACCAGGGTTCAGCCCAGCCCTGATCGATGCAGGCGCGCACCGTGCGTTCGGAAACGCGCTGGCCCCATTCGTCGAACAAGGGCAGCTTGCCGCCCGGCTGCGAGACACCCCGTTCGAGCCAGCGGAGTTGGACCGGTGACGGATGTTCGCTCGAGGTCAGAACCGCTTCTGCCAAGCTATTGGTTTTCATTGTTGTTCCCCCTATCCCCGATGTTCATTGTCCGGATTAACAAGCGGTCTGGCAAGATACTTTGGCGCGCGTTGCCAAGCGCGCAAGGGTGGGCGCAGCATGCGCCGTTCCGCCCGCAGGAGCAGCCCCAGGGAATCGCTTTGAGCACACCGCAATCCGCCCGCATCGCGCAGATCTTCTCGGCGATCGGGCATTTCTACATCCATCTGTTCACGGCGATCTTCTTCACGATCGCGCTCGGCATCGAGGACGATTGGGGCGTCAGCTTCCAGGAGCTGCTGCCGCTCTGGACCCTGGGCGCCGCTCTGGTCGGTGCCGCCGCATTGCCGGCGGGTTGGATCGCCGATCGCTGGAGCGCGCGCGGCATGATGGTGGTGTTCTTCATCGGCATCGGCGGCGCCGCGATCCTGTGCGGACTGGTCGAGGGCAGCAACGGGCTGGTCGCGACGCTGGCGCTCGTCGGCCTGTTCGCCGCGATCTATCACCCGGTCGGCATTCCCTGGCTTGTGCGCAACGCGACCGCGCGCGGCAAGGCGCTCGGCATCAACGGTATCTTCGGCAATCTCGGCATGGCGGCGGCGGGCATTACCGCAGGCACGCTGACGGCGCTCGCCGGCTGGCGTGTCGCGTTCATCGTGCCGGGTACGATCGCGCTCGCGACCGGCATCGTCATGCTGGTCATGGTGCGCGCGGGGCGCGTCCCCGAAGGTGGGCCGGCGGTCGCGCGCAGCCATCCGCCGAGCTGCGGCCATGTGTTGCGCGCGTTCTTCGTGATGCTGATGGTGATGTTCTGCGGCGGCCTCGTGTTTCACGGGACGCAGAGCGCGCTGCCGAAACTGTTCGACGAGCGGCTCGGTTACATGCTCGGCGAAGGCACCGAAGGCGTCGGCTGGACCATCGGCCTCGTCTATGCGGCGGCCGGGCTGATGCAACTGATCGGCGGGCATCTGGCCGATCGCTGGCCGTTGAAGCGCCTCTATGTGCTGGCGATCGTGCTTCAGCCGCTCTTGCTCTATTTCGTCGCGATCGCCGGCGGGATGCCGCTGATCCTGGCTGCGACGCTCTCGGTCGTGGTCGGGATCGGAATTCTGCCGGCGGAAAATCTGCTGCTCGCCTATTTCGCGCCGGACCGGCATCAGAGCCTCGCCTTCGGGCTCAAATATGTCGTTGCCTTCGGAACCGGGCCGATCGCGCTCGTCCTCGTTGCACGGCTGAGCGACGACGGTGCCGGGTTCTATCCGGTCTTTGCGCTACTCGCGGTGCTGATGGCGGTCGCATTCCTCGCGAGCCTTGCGTTGCCCGCGCCGCGCATCGCCTCGGCACCACCCAGACCGCCGCAACCGGCACCGGCGGAGTAGCTCAGCCGCATCGCGGTGCGCGCACGCGCTCGGCGATGGAGAGATCGAGATAGGCGCACCGGCAATGGCGACTATCGTTCGAGGCGGAGTGCCGGCGGTGTTAGCCGAACAAGCGCGGATGCTCGATTGCCGGACAGCGGTTCATCACGACCTTAAGCCCGGCCGCTTCGGCGCGCGCCGCCGCTTCGTCGTCGCGCACGCCGAGCTGCATCCAGACCACCCTGGCGCGGATCGCGATCGCCTCGTCGACGACCGCACCGGCGAATTCCGAGCGCCGGAAGACATCGACCATGTCGATCGGTTCGCCGATATCGGCGAGGCTCGCGCGGCAGGCTTCGCCGTTGATGATCGTGCCGGCGGCGGTCGGATTAACAGGGATCGCGCGATAGCCCGCACGCTGCAGGAAGGCCATCACCCGATGGCTGGCGCGATTCGGCTTGGGGCTCGCGCCGACCACGGCGATGGTCCGCAAACTGGTCAGGATGGCGCGAATATAGTCGTCGCTGTAGGAATCGTGGTTCATCGCGGGTGTGAGCGTCAGCAGCCCTTCCAGTTCGGCTTGCGCTTTTCGATGAAGGCGTCGATGCCTTCCTCGGCGTCGCGCGCCAGCATGTTTGTCGTCATCACAGAGCTCGCATAGGCATAGGCGTCGGTGATGCCAAGTTCGAGCTGGTTGTAGAAGGCGTCCTTGCCGATTGCCAAGGTGAGCGGCGATTTGGCGGCGATCGTGTCGACGAACCCGGCAACCGTTGCATCGACCTGGTCGGGCGCGACGGCGCGGTTGATGAGCCCGAGCGACTGCGCGGTCGCCGCGTCGATCATCTCGCCGGTGAGCAGCATCTCCATCGCTGGTTTGCGCCCGACATTGCGCGAGAGCGCCACCATCGGAGTCGAGCAGAAGAGACCGATGTTGACCCCCGGCGTTGCGAAGCGCGCATCCGAGGCGGCGACCGCAAGATCGCAGGTCGCGACGAGCTGGCAGCCGGCCGCCGTCGCGATGCCGTGCACGCGGGCGATCACCGGTTTCTTCAGCGAGACGATCCGAAGCATGAGCGCGGAGCAGCACTCGAAGACCGCTTCGTAGAACTGGCGCGTTGGCGTGGCGCGCAGTTCCTTGAGATCGTGGCCCGCGCAGAAGGCCGGCCCGGCACCGGCGATCACCACCGCGCGGACCGCGTCGTCCGCCGCGACTTCGTCGATTGCATCGATGAGCGCCTCCATCAGCGCCATCGAGAGGGCATTGCGCGCCTGCGGGCGGTTGAGGGTGAGCCACGCGGCCGGCCCGCGATCCTCGCGCAGTACCAGCCGATCTGCGGTCTGGCTGGCAGGTGGGGGGCTGGCAGGCGGGGTAGGGCGGTCGTCCATGGCGTCGATCCCGATATGGTGGGTATAGAGAGCGTCGATGGGCCAGGCTGGGGCCCGTTGCCGCGCGGCGGCTGGAACAAGGCTACATTAAGGGTAGGCGCGGCCGGGCCCAAGGGCTTCGCCATAGCCTGAGGTATTAAAATACCGCGCAGCCAAGCATCTCAAATTAAAGCAAAAACCGTTGACAGGGCGCCACGGATGACGATACTCCGCGACCGCAACCGGGAGCGCGCCTTAGTGGTGCCGCTCCCCTGAATTTCAGCGGAGAGCCCTGATGAAGACCTATTCCGCCAGGCCGGCGGACATCAACAAGAAATGGGTGCTGATCGACGCCGAAGACTTGGTGCTCGGCCGTCTCGCCGCGATCGTGGCGAACCGGCTGCGTGGCAAGCACAAGGTGACGTTCACGCCGCATATGGATACCGGCGACCATGTCGTCATCATCAACGCGGCCAAGGTGCGCGTGACCGGCAAGAAGCTCGAGCAGAAGACGTTCTTCTGGCACACCGGCTTTCCCGGCGGCATCAAGGAACGGACGATGGGCAAGACGCTCGGCGGCCGTTTCCCCGAGCGCGCGATCATCAAGGCGGTCGAGCGCATGGTTCCGCGCGGCCCGCTCGGTCGCAAGCAGATGAGCAATCTGCGCGTTTATGCCGGTCCCGAGCATCCGCACGGCCCGCAGAATCCCGAAGCGCTCGATATCGCTTCCATGAATCGCAAGAATACGAGGGCGGCGTAACCCCATGAGCAGCGATACCACCATCACCGATCTCAAGGATCTCGGCGGCGCAACCGGTCAGGTTCCGTCGACGCCGGCGGGCGCGCCCGCGGCACCGGCCGAACCGCAGATCGACGCACAGGGCCGCTCCTATGCGACCGGCAAGCGCAAGAACGCCGTCGCGCGCGTCTGGATCAAGCCGGGCAGTGGCCGCATCAAGGTCAATGCCCGCGAGTTCGAGCGTTATTTTGCGCGTCCGGTTCTACGCATGATCATCAATCAGCCGTTCCTCGTGGCCGGTCGCGTCAACCAGTATGACGTGGTCTGCACGGTTACCGGCGGCGGGCTCTCGGGCCAGGCCGGCGCGGTGCGTCACGGCATCTCCCGCGCGCTGACCTATTACGAGCCGGGGCTGCGGCCGGTGCTGAAGGCCGGCGGTTTCCTCACCCGCGACGCGCGTGTGGTCGAGCGCAAGAAGTACGGCAAGGCGAAGGCCCGCCGGAGCTTCCAGTTCTCGAAGCGCTGATCGCAGGCATCGCAGAGACGAGAAAAGGGCCGGACATCGTTCCCGGCCCTTTTCGATTCGGAGTGCGGATTTCGGGTGTCGACGATGCCGGGGGTTGCTTCGGAACGTCGATTCCGGACGGTTTCGCCAGATGCGTCCCTACGCGCGGTATGGCAAGGCGCTTTGTAACCGTTTGTAACAGCCGCGCCTGTATTTGCGCTCGCGCAAAAGCGTGATGAATCGACCGGGACGATCGCAGTTTTGGTTGCACAGCCGAAACCATTTCATAAACTCGGGGCATGAAAATTTCGGTCCGCTCCCCGAATCAGATTCAGACCGCCCTCGAGATCGTTCGCGAGGCCGAGGGCGCCGCCGGTATCGGTGCCGATCTCGATGCCGCGCCGAAGAAGCATATGGTGGTCGGGAAGGCGGCGATCGCGCTCGAATTGTTCCGCAACCCGATGCGACGGTGGGGCGATCAGCGTTTCTGGCCGCGTTGTCTGCAGTTTCTCGGCACGCGCAATGGCGGCACGCCCCTGCTGCCGCCGAACATCCGGTCGACAATGCCGGGCGTTCAGGCGGACCTCATCTATTTCAAGACGCATATTCGCAGCTTCTATTGCGACCGGCCGGTGACGCTCAAATTAGGCGATCCGGCCCGCGATACGTCGTCGCAGCGCATCCGCAACGAGATCGCGGTGCGCAGCAATCTCACGGAAACGGCGCGCGTTCGTATTCCGGCCCTCAAGGCGCATGGCGCGGTCGACGGAACCCATTTCCTGGTCGAGGAAATGATCATGGACAAACCCGGCGATTTCGACAGCCAATGTCCGAAGGCGTTGAGCGAGGCGCTCCTCGAATTTTATCTCGCAAACGGCGTCGAACTCGTCCCATTGAAAGAAGCGCTGGATATCGACGTCGAGATCGCGGCGCTGCGCCAGCATGCCGAGGAAATCGGATTCGATGTTCCCGACGACCTGATCCGGTTCGCGACCGAGGCGTGCAAGGGTTCACAAGGCACATTTGTCCTGTGGGGGTTGCGCCATGGCGATCTGACGCCGAGCAATCTGCTAGTGAACGGCGACAAAATCTTCATCTTCGATTGGGAGCATGCCGGGCGCGGCATGATCTTTGCCGATCTCGCCAGACTTTGTATCGGCAACAGCGCGCTGGCCGAGAAACTGGTCGAAACGACACGCGACTGGGCCGCGGTGCATGCGCGGGCGATGATGGATCCGGAAAGCCAGATTGCCGTGGGCGCGCTCAGTGCGATCAATCAGCGCATGGAGCGCGAACCGGCCGGTCGCGTCACCGGGGGGTCGAAGGGGTGGATGACGTCGTACCGTCGCAAGGCGGTAAACTATGTGGCCTTGGCCGATCGTATGATGATGATGCGCCTGCGACGCGGGCGTATGGGGGCTTTCGTGCCGGTGTTTTTCGACGATTTCGCCAAGATCGTCGACGATGCCGCGATGCTGCTGGACGATGTTGCGCTCTATCTCGACGACATCTTGCGCTATGGGCGCATGCTGTGGCCGCATCTGTCGGACGGTAAATTGTTCTGATCTGTCCGCACATGCGCCCATCTGCGGCTACCTGCCTTATTCTTTGTTCAGCCGGATGCTCATGCGTGCCGATCCGAGCTCCATGTCGTAGAGCCGCGCGAAAAGACGGTTGCGCTGCATGATTTCGTCGTAGAGATCGATGCGATCGCGGAGCGACTGGATCCCGGGTGCCTTTTTCGCCGCGCGCAGGATCTTGGCCTCGATTGTGGGCTCGTAGCCGAACCGCGTGAAATCGCTGCCGTAATGTTCGGCGACGATTGCCGCGAGATCGGGCTCGTAGAACTGGCGCCAGTCTTCGAGGGAGGGGTTGCGCCGCTCCGGCATCACAGCGGTTCCGCCATGCCGGCGGACCTGCTCGATCACGACCGCAAAATCTTCGGCGAAGCTTTCGATCTTGCCGATATGGTTGAGATTGAAGAACGACGGCAGCAGCAGCCGCTCCTGCAGCATCAGATGCTGGTCCGGGCCGGTCGCATCGAGGCGCGCCACGACGCCGCGCACGAACTCGCCGAACAGGATCGAATCTTCGGGTCGGGTCAGTCGGTCGGGCGGTTTTCGGCCGAGCAACGCGAAAGCCTGCTCGTAGTCCGGTTCAACGAGAAACAGTTTGTTGAGCCAGAACGAGAATATTCTCGTGAACGGGTTGCGTACGAAGGCGAAGCGCAGCCACGCGTCGGATTCCAGAATCTCCGGCTGCAAGGCGACCGGCATTGCCGAAAGCGGCTGCAGCGCCGCGTTCTTGCGCGAGTGGATGAACATCTCGGGCTTGGTTTCGCGCAGACGGCCGGTGAAGGGTCGTATCGCGTCGCGACCATGAAGGTCATTGAAGAACTGGAGGATGGCTGTGCTCGCCACCTTCGGGGTGTCGACATAGAGAATCTTGTGCTTCGGATCGACGAAGGAGCCGAACCGGATGCGGGCGAGCAGCCAACTGCGCTCGCGATCGGCGCAGAACGTCCGAAGGCGCGCGATGACCGGCCGGGCGAACGCGACCGGTATTTCGGCCGGCTCGTTCCACACGATCCCCGGCGTGGAAGCGGCAGTGGAACGTCCCGCGGGTTTTTTCGGCATGGCACCGTTCGATCGGAAGGAGGAAACCGCGTTGACGGGGAGCCTAGGGGCTGCGGCCGTTCCCGCCAACTGCCGCCGACCAGGATCGTCCGGGCCCGAAGCCGCTAGGCGCTTCAGGATCGCACGGGTAGTCTCGCGGCCATGGCCGGGGGGGCAGGGAACGGAGGCTGGATCGCAGCAGCGATCGCGGCGGTGCGCGATGTCGAGCAACATGCCGGCCTCGGCGACCGTGCCATGCCGCATCGCCACCATCTCTGGACCGGGCGCACGGCGATTGCCGACACGTTGCTGCGGCGGCCGGGCATACGCTGGGGCGAGCAGCCATTCTGGCTGCGCTATGTGGGGCTGTATGCCAGCCGGGGCCGCGTCGACCGCCTGGTTCCCCGTCGGCTGCAGTTTCTGAAAACCGGCGTGCATGCCGACCTGCTCAGTTTCAAGACGCAGATTCGCGGCTTCTATTGCGACCGCACGGTCACCTTCAAGGTTTCGCGACCGGGTAGCGGCATGTCATCGCGCAATGTCGCGAACGAGGCGGCGATCCGTCTGCGGCTCAAGGACACCGACCGGGTCGGCGTGCCGGCGATGCAGGTACATGGTGCGATCGGCAGTGGGTATTTCATCGTCGAGGAATTGTTCGCCGATCGCGAGACCATGACCCATCGGGGCCGGCTGCCTACCGATGCGGGCGGCGCACTGTTCGATTTTTACCGGGCGAACGAATTCGCGCTGGTACCGTTGAACGGAGTCATGGACGCGGGCCGCGAACTGGCGATGCTCGACGCGCATGCCCGCAATCTCGGATTTGTCGTGCCCGACGGGACCGTCGCGTTCGTCCAGCGCGAGATCCTTGGGGGTGCGCGCGCCCAAGCGAGCGTGATGCGGAGCCTCCTCCACGGCGATCTGACGCCGACCAATATGCTGGGGGCACAACAGCGGCTCTATCTGCTCGACTGGGAGCATGGCGACATCGGCATGACGTTCTCGGATATCGCGAGGTTGTGCAGTGTCGACGAAGAAGTCGAGCGCCGTTTCCTTGGGGCCGCCGACGACTGGGCTGCCAAGGGCAAGATTTCGATGATGACGCCGTCGCGGCAGCTTCTCCTCGGCGCCATTGTTGGCGTCAATCGCCGGATCGCGCGCGGCGACCAGGGCGGAGCCGCAGACCGGACGCCTGAATCGAAACGCGCTTATCGGCGCAAGGCGGAACGATACATGGGCCTGATCGCGCGGATCCTGCGTCGCGAGCGCCTCGTCGGTGCCGGCGCCGCGCCGAACGGGCGCTAGGGTTGCAGCCCTCGCTGGCCTTGCCGTAACGCTTGCCTGGACGCTTGCCGGAACGCTTGATTGAGGGGGCGGTTCATGGTGCATTGCGGCCGCAACGGAGAGACCCACATGACGAGCAACCGGCTTCGGATCGCGATCCTGGGCGCCAGCGGCTACACCGGCGCCGAACTGGTGCGCCTGCTCGCGCGCCATCCGCAAGTCGAATTGCGCGCGCTGACCGCCGATCGTCACGCGGGCAAACCGATGGCCGAAGTGTTTCCGCATCTCGGGCGACTCGATTTGCCGCCGCTGGTCAAGATCGACGAGGTCGACTGGTCGGGCATCGATCTTGCCTTTTGCGGGCTGCCGCACGGGACGACGCAGGATGTGATCGCGGCGTTGCCGCGTAGCGTGCGTGTGGTCGATCTGTCGGCCGATTTTCGCCTTGACGACGTCGCGTCCTATGCCGAGTGGTACGGGCACGAGCATCGCGCGCCCGACCTTCAGCGCGAGGCCGTGTACGGCCTCAGCGAACTCAATCGCGATGCGATCCGGCCGGCGCGGCTGGTCGCCAATCCCGGCTGCTATCCGACATCGGCGCAATTGCCGCTGGTGCCGCTGATCGAAGCGGGGCTGATCGAGGCCGACGACATCATCGTCGATGCCAAATCCGGCGTATCGGGTGCCGGACGCGACGCCAAACAGGGATCGCTCTATACCGAAGTGACCGAGGGCATCCATGCTTACGGGATCGCGAGCCATCGCCATGCGCCGGAGATCGAGCAGGGGCTGTCGCAGGCGGCGGGCCGCCCTATCAAGGTCAATTTCACGCCGCATCTGATGCCGATGAGCCGCGGCATCCTCGCGACGATCTATGTGCGCCTGAAGAAGAACGGGGGTGCGGCCGCGTTGCGTGCCTGCCTTGCCGATCGCTATGCGGGCGAACCGTTCGTCGCGGTCCTGCCGGAAGGCCAGATACCGGCGACCCGGCATGTGCGCGGCGCCAATCACTGCCTGATCAACGCATTCGACGATCGCCTAAAGGATCGCGCGATCATCGTCTCGGTGATCGATAATCTGGTGAAGGGCGCCTCGGGCCAGGCGGTGCAGAACATGAACCTGATGGCGGGCTTCGCCGAAGCCACGGCTCTCGACCAGCAGCCGCTGTTTCCGTGAGCTGTCGCATCAAGGTGCGAATGGCATGAGTGGGATCATCCGGGTTTTCGAGGGGCACGCGCCGACGATTGCGCCCGGCGCGTTCGTTGCCGAGACCGCCTTGCTGCTCGGCGACGTGGTGATCGGTGCCGGATCGAGCATCTGGTATGGCTGCGTGCTGCGCGCCGACGGCAATCTGCTGCGCATCGGCGAGCGCACCAATATCCAGGACGGCACGGTTATCCACGTCAATCACCAGGAGGATGGCGGGCGCGGTGCACCGGGATTCTCCACGTTGATCGGCAGCGACGTGACGGTCGGCCATATGGCGATGCTGCATGCCTGCGTGCTTGAGGATTTCGCGTTCGTCGGGATGAACGCGACCGTCATGGATGCGGCGGTCGTCGAAACCGATGCGATGGTCGCCGCGGGTGCGCTGGTGACGCCGGGCAAGCGCGTGCCGCGCGGCGAGCTCTGGGCAGGTCGGCCGGCCAAGAAAATGCGCGATCTTTCGCCGGCCGAGATGGCAGGCAACCGCGATTCCGCAACCTACTACGCGGAAATCGCGGCGCGCTACCTCGTGGCGGGGCTGTAAGTCCGCCGGGACTATCGAAAGTTCCGCGGCGTCTATTCGGCGCGGATTTCGCCGGCTGCTTCGATCGCCATGCTGGCACCTTCCATCGGGAAGACAATGGTGCGGTCGCTGCCATCGGCCAGCTCGATCGACACCTCGAGCATGCGGCCCGACAGCCAGCGATGCGCCGGCTCGTCCGCCGGCACAACGGCGTCGCCGAGCCAGAGCATCCAGATCGACACGGTATTGCCGGTGAAACCCCAGAGCATGTCGCGCTCTTCGCCGGCGCGACGAATCTCGTCGGTATCGACCGGTTCGCCATTGTCGATGCGCCAGCGCGGCATGTCGCCGCTGAAACCCGTTCCGGCGGGCGGATGCAGCTCCGCGAAGACCTGGCGGCCGCGATCGTCCTCGCGCGACCAGACATAGATCCGATAGCCATCGGGTGTGATGGCCGTCGCCGCCGGGAATGCCGGCCCGTCGGTGGGCGCGGGCACGACATTCCAGCCCGGATTGGCCGCGGCAAGGATGATCGGGGCGGCAGGCGACGAGGCGAGCGGGGCGGCACTTGCAATCGCGCCGATCGCCAGAGCGAAGATGAGTTTTTGCATGGGCGGTTTGTCGCCCCCGAACATGGCGGAATTCGGGAAAGAACGGGGCGTTAGTGCGCCTTGACCTTCGCGTAGGAGCCGGGCGCGTCCTCGATCGGCTTCAGTTTTCCGTCGCCCGGCTTGCGCGCGGGAATCTGCCCGCCGCCATGCTTCGCGACCCATTTCGACCATTCCGGCCACCAGGAGCCGGGATGCTGCTCGGCGGTCTCAAGCCAAGTGTCGGAATCTGCCGGCAGCGTTTTGCCGGTCCAGTAATTATACTTGTTCGCGTCGGGGTGATTGATCACGCCCGCGATATGGCCGGAAGCGGCCAGCACGAACTTGGTCGGACCCTTAAACAGCTGCGTGGCGGCATAGGTCGCCTTCCACGGTGCGATATGATCCTCGCGCGTGGACAGCATGAAGACCGGTACGGCGACCTTGCGCAGATCGATCGGAACGCCCGAGAGCTTGATACCGCCCGGCTCGATCAATTTGTTCTCCTGGTACATCTTGCGCAGATAGAAGCTATGCATCGCCGCCGGCATGCGCGTCGAATCCGAGTTCCAGTAGAGCAGGTCGAACGGGAACGGTTCTTTGCCGAGCAGGTAATTGTTGATCACGAACGACCAGATCAGATCGTTGGCGCGCAGCATGTTGAACGTGTTCGCCATGGCGCTGCCCTCGAGATAGCCCTTCTCGGCCATCCGATCCTCGAGCTGACGGATCTGATCCTCGTCGATGAACACCTCGAGTTCGCCGGGCTCCTTGAAGTCGGTCAGCGTGGTGAAGAAGGTCGCGCTCTTGACGCGGGCATCCTTCTTCGCCGCCATCCAGGCGAGCGTCGCCGCCAGCAGTGTGCCGCCGAGGCAGTAGCCGATCACATTGACCTCGCGCTCGCCGGTCGCCTTCTCGATCGCACCGAGCGCCGCAAGCGGGCCCTCGAGCATGTAATCCTCGAAGGTCTTGGCGGCGAGCTTCTCGTCGGGGTTGACCCAGGAGATCACGAAGACGGTATGGCCCTCGGCGACGGCCCAGCGCACGAATGAGTTCTTCTCACGCAGATCGAGAATGTAAAACTTGTTGATCCAGGGCGGCATGATCAGCAGCGGCTGACGATGAACGGTCTTCGTCGTCGGCTCGTACTGCAATAGTTGGATCAGGTCGTTCTGGAAGACGACCTTGCCGGGGGTGATCGCCACGTTGCGACCGACCTCGAACGCCTCGTAATCGGTCATCGAGATCGCGAGCTTGCCCTTGCCGCGCTCGAGATCGTTCAGCAGGTTCTCGAGACCCTTCACCAGGTTCTCGCCGTTGCTGTCGATCGTCGCCTGGATCACTTCGGGATTCGAAAAGGCGAAGTTGCTCGGCGCCATCGCATCGACGAACTGGCGGGTATAGAACTCGATCTTGCGCCGGGTCTTCTCGTCGATCCCTTCGACGTCACCGACGGTTGCCTGCACCCAGCGCGCCGTCAGCAGATAGGACTGCTTGACATAGTCGAACAGCTCGTTGTTCTGCCAGCCCTCATGCTTAAAGCGGCGGTCGTCGGCGGCGGGCGAAATGACTGGCTCGGTCTTGTGGCCCATCATGCGCTGGGCGGTCGTCTGCCAGAGATTCATGTAATCCTGCCAGAGCGAGACGTGCGCCTGCATCATCTTGACCGGATCGGCCATCATGCGATGCGTCAGCTCGATGAAGGCGCCCATGACGTTCAGTGGATCGACCGGCGCGTTGCCGCCGGTGCGGCTGCGCTCGGCGAACTGCATCAGCAGCCGCTGTGTCTGGTCGGCAATCCGGCCCATGGTGCGGCCGAGTTCCATGGGATCGGAGGACGCCGAATCGGAAGAGTGCGGCCGGCCGGCCTGTTGATCGTTCATCGGGGCAACCCTATGATCGCAGGATTGTTGCGCGGCACCCGAATCACGGGGTGGGCTGACGCAGCAACGATATGATAAACCTCGGATTTTCGGGGTCGGGACGAACCGCGACCGGGTCGACGGGAACATAAGCTGGACCCGGCAGCATTACAACCTCACGGGGGAGGAAGCGGGACATGCGGGCTGAGTGCCGGAGGCCAATGCTGCAACGCTGGGCGGCGACCTGTCTTGCTGTCGGCCTCCTCGCAGGCTGCACGGTCTTCGCGGAAGAAGAGGCCGCGCCGGCGACGATCCAGGCCGAGACCGACGATTCAGCATTCCCGACCGTCGGCAGCGTGCCCGATGCGGCACCTGAAGTGTCGACGACCGCCGAAGAGCGGGTCGAGATCACCGAAGAACTGATGGCCGACAATGCCGCGGCCGCCGATCCGGACGCGGTCTATACGCAGGTTGAAACGCCGCCGCCGAGCGGAACGACAGCGCCGAGCGCGTTGCCGCCGATCCCGAATGCAACCGGGGCCGCATTGCCGACCACAGGTGCGTCGACCGCGTATTACGCAACAGAGTACTCAGCCGGCGGTCAGGTCGCGGTCGATTACAGCGTGCTGGACGGCTATGGCGGGACCGGTGGCGGACAGACCGGCTATTACGGAGCTGGCGAACCTGGCCAGCCGATCGCCCTGATTTACTTCCAGCACGGATCGTCGTCGTTGTCGGCAGAAGACCGCCGCATCATCGGTGAGGTTGCGCAGCTTCAGCGCGCGCAGGGCGGCGTGATCCGGATCGTGGGCCATGCCAGCATGCGCACCGCCAATGCCGATCCGCAGAGCCACGAAGATGCAAACTACCGAATGTCGCTGGCGCGCGCGAATGCCGTCGCCGAGGCGCTGATGAGTGCCGGCCTGCGCGCGGAGAATGTACAGGTCGCCGCTCAGGGTTCGGCCGATCCGGAATATTACGAATTCACGCCGACCGGCGAGGCGGGCAATCGACGGGCGGAAATCTACCTCGTCAACTAGCGCTCAGGCGCGTCGTCGGCCACCGACCCGGCCGCGCGCCGGGGCCGGAAATGTGATCCATGACAGGAGCGAAGAGAGTGAGTGAAGCGCTGCGCATCGGGATCGCCGGGCTCGGCACCGTGGGTGCCGGAACCGTGCGGCTGCTCGACACGCATGCCGAGCAGATCGCGGCGCGCTGCGGTCGCCCGATCCAGGTGGTCGCCGTGTCGGCGCGCGAGCGCCGGCGCGATCGTGGGGTCGACATCGCGCCGTTTGCCTGGCACGACAATCCGGTCGAGCTGGCGGCGCGCGGCGATATCGATGTCGTCGTCGAGCTGATCGGCGGATCGTCCGGGCCGGCGAAGGCCCTGGTCGATACGGCGATTGCGGCGGGTAAGCATGTCGTCACAGCAAACAAGGCGCTGCTCGCCCATCACGGCACGACGCTCGCCATTGCCGCAGAGAAAGCCGGGGTCACCATCGCCTATGAGGCGGCGGTCGCGGGCGGCATCCCGATCATCAAGACCTTGCGCGAGGGGCTGGCGGCGAACCGGATCCGCCGCGTCTACGGCATCCTGAACGGCACCTGCAATTACATCCTGACGACGATGCGCGAAACCGGCCGCGAGTTCTCCGATGTGCTCGACGACGCACAGAAGCTCGGCTATGCCGAGGCCGATCCGGGTTTCGATATCGACGGCGTCGATGCGGCACACAAGCTGGCGATCCTGACCAGCCTCGCCTTCGGCTGCCGGATGAATTTCGCCGGCATCCATGTCGAGGGTATCCGCAATGTCTCGGCGATCGACATCGCCTATGCCTCGGAATTGGGTTACCGGATCAAACTGCTCGGCATCGCAAGCCTGGTGAATGGCGCGGTCGAACAGCGCGTTCATGCCTGCATGGTGCCGGTCGGTACGCCGATCGCGCATATCGAGGGCGTGTTCAACGCCGTCGTCACCGAGGGGGATTTCGTCGGCCAGAATATGGCAGAAGGGCGCGGGGCGGGCGCAGGCCCGACCGCGTCGGCAGTCGTCGCAGACCTCATGGACCTCGCCCGCGGTCAGATCCTCCCGGCCTTCGGCCTTCCGGCATCCGATCTGGTCGACCGGCCGGCGCAGCCGATGGCGAAGCATCGCGGCGCGTACTATGTACGGCTGATGGTGCGCGACCGCCCGGGCGTGATCGCCGACGTCGCCGCCGCCTTGCGCGACGAGAACGTGTCGATGGAAGCGATGCTGCAGCGAGGTCGCGCGCCCGACGAGACCGTTCCCGTCGTGATTACAACGCATGTAACGGAAGAGGCCGGGATGCGCCGGGCGCTCGATCGCATCGCGACGCAGGGGGCGGTAACCGAGCCGCCGCATATGATCCGGATCGAACCGCTGCAATCACCGAACGAATGACAGGTATTCTGCCATGAACAGCCCGAAGACGATCGATCGCAATCTGGCGCTCGAAGTGGTGCGCGTTACGGAAGCCGCCGCTCTTGCCGCCTCGCGCCTGATGGGACGCGGCGACGAGAAGGCGGCCGACCAGGCCGCGGTCGATGCCATGCGGCGCGCGCTCAACGGGCTCGCGATCGAAGGCACGGTGGTCATTGGCGAGGGCGAACGCGACGAAGCGCCGATGCTCTATATCGGCGAGAAGGTCGGGCTCGGCGGGCCGCGCATCGATATCGCGCTCGATCCGCTCGAAGGCACGACGATCACGGCCAAGGGTGGACCGAACGCGCTCGCGGTCGTCGCGATGGCGGAAGAAGGCGGGTTCCTCAACGCGCCCGACGTTTACATGGACAAGATCGCGGTCGGTGGCGGATTGCCGGATGGCGTCGTCGATCTCGACGCGAAGCCGAAGGAAAATCTCAGCAATCTCGCGAAGGCGAAAGGCGTCGAGGTGGCGGATATCGTCGCCTGCATACTCGACCGGCCGCGCCATGCTGAACTGATCGCGCAGGTGCGGGCGGCCGGCGCCCGCATTATGTTGATTTCGGATGGTGACGTGTCCGGCGTGATCGCAACGTCGCGGCCCGAGAGCGGCGTCGATATCTATCTCGGCAGCGGCGGTGCGCCCGAGGGCGTGCTCGCGGCAGCGGCGCTGCGCGCGATCGGCGGGCAGTTGCAGGCAAGGCTTCTGTTCCGCAACGACGACGAGCGCGACCGCGCCCGCCGCCTCAAGATCACCGACCTGGATCGCAAGTACCTGTTGCTCGATCTCGCGCATGGCGACGTGATGTTCGCGGCGACCGGCGTGACCGACGGCACGATGCTGCGCGGTGTGCGCCGCTATCATGGCGGTGCCACGACGCATTCGATGGTCATGCGTTCGAAAACCGGCACGGTGCGGGTCATCGAGGCCACGCATAATTTCGATCGCAAATCGGGCTTTGACCCGATGGACCGGTGATGGCATCGACCGAACGGCCGGCCCTTCTCGGAATCGAACGATCGGTCACCGGCCGCCGCTGGCGTCAGCGCGGCGAGGCGGGCCAGGATAATCTGGCCCTTGCCATTGCGCAGAAACACGGTCTGCCCGATCTGGTCGGTCGGCTGCTCGCCTCGCGCGGTGTCGCGACCGACGACGTGCCGCTCTATCTCGAACCGACCTTGCGCGAATTGTTGCCCAATCCCTCGCGCTTCCGCGACATGGAGAAGGCGGTCGCGCGGCTCATCCAGGCGATCGAGGGCGGGGAAAAGATCGTCGTCTGGGGCGACTACGATGTCGACGGCGCGACCTCGACCGCGCTGCTGCAGCGCTATTTCGCTTCGATCGGGCATCCCGTCACGCGTTACATTCCCGACCGGATCAGGGAAGGCTACGGGCCTAACAGCGCGGCGCTGCTGAAGCTGCGCGAAGAAGGTGCCGCGATCGTTGTTACGGTCGATTGCGGCATCACGGCGCATGAACCGCTCGCCGCCGCCGCGCAGGCCGGGCTCGATGTCATCGTGATCGACCATCATCAGTCGGAGCCGCTGCTGCCGGCGGCGCACGCAATCGTCAATCCGAACCGGCTCGACGAGGAACCGGGCTTCGGCCAGCTCGCCGCGGTCGGCGTGACGTTTCTCGTGCTGGTCGGGCTCAATCGTGCACTTCGGGAGGCGGGGCGCTTCGCCGACCGGCGAGAACCCGATTTGCTCGAACTGCTCGATCTCGTCGCGCTCGGCACGGTCTGCGACGTGGTGCCGCTGACCGGGCTCAATCGCGCACTGGTCGCGCAGGGGCTGAAGATCGCCGCGCGGCGCGGCAATGTCGGCATGGCGGCGCTCGCCGATATCGCGCGCATGGAAACGACGCCGGGCACGTTTCATCTTGGTTTCATGATCGGGCCGCGATTGAACGCGGGCGGGCGGGTCGGCGAATCCGATCTCGGCGCACGCATTCTTTCGACGATGGATCCCGGCGAAGCGAACCGAATTGCCGTTCGCCTCGATGCGCTCAACGATGAGCGGCGGCAAATCGAACAGCTCGTGCTCGATCAGGCGATCGCGATGGTCGGCGACGAACCGCCCGCAGCACCTCTGGTGTTTCCAGCCGGCGCCGGTTGGCATCCCGGTGTCATCGGGATCGTTGCGAGCCGGCTGGTCGAGCGCTATGGAAGACCCGCCTGCGTCGTGGCGCTCGCCGACGGCATCGGCAAGGGATCGGGCCGTTCGCTGCCCGGTCTTGATCTCGGCAATGCGGTGATCGCCGCGCGCCAGGCCGGCCTGCTGATCAATGGCGGCGGGCACGCCATGGCGGCTGGGTTCACGGTCGCCGAAGAGAATGTCGCGGCGCTACAAAGATTTCTCGGCGAGCGTTTACTGCAGATGAATGCCGGCAACGTGGATGTTGAGCGCTCGCTCGGCATCGACGGACCGCTGGCGCCCGGCGCCGTCGATCTCGCACTGGCGGAACGGATTGCAACACTCGGGCCGTTCGGCAGCGGCAATCCGGAGCCGCGTTTCGCGCTCTCGGGCGTGCGCATCCTCCGCGCCGATCCGATGGGAAAGGACCATCTGCGCTGCTTCGTTGCCGGCAGCGACGGGAAACAGGTTCGCGCGGTCGCCTTCCGCGTCGGCGGTACACCGCTCGGCGATCTTTTGGCCTCGCGCGGCGGCGGCATGCCGGTGCATCTCGCCGGGCATCTGCGCGCCGAGACCTGGCAGGGCCAGACCGGCGTGCGCTTCTTCATCGAGGATGCGGCGCCGGCCTGATCCGCCGGTTTTCGGCGCGCCGGCAAGGCCCACCCCCATTGGGCGAAGCAAGCGCTAGACAGAAGCTTTTGAGGGCGCCACTCTTGCCCAATCGGGCGGGGGACGGCGATGAAAATTGCTTCTTTCGGTGCGGCCATTGCCGCTTTGTTGCTGCTGGGCGGTTGCTCGGGCGCACAGTTTCGCCTGCCCGACATTTCATCGGCCGATGTCGATCGCGCGGCGCTGACGGTTTCCGGCGACAGTTCGAGGCTGGAAAAATTCCAGCGTACCGATGCGCAGTATCGAACCATGGTGTTCGATGTATCGCATCGGCTCGCCGAGGCGGCGCCGGCCTTGTGCCGCTACGCCGAGGTGAGCAATTGCCGGTTCTCTGTTTCGTTCTCGTCCGAGGACGAGGTCAATGCCTATGCGACCGCGAACAACGAGATTGTGGTCTATCGCGGCCTGCTCGAGCTTCTGGAAACCGAGGACGAGTTCGCTGCGGTAATTGCGCACGAGATCGGCCATCATCTCGCGCAGCATATCGATGAGACGCAGACCAACGCGACCATCGGCGCCATCATCGGCGGCGTCCTGGCGGGCGGCGCGATGATCGCACTCGGCTATGATTCCGCCTACTACCAGAACCAGAAGATGATGGAAGATTCGATGAATCTCGGCGCGTCGATCGGCGTGCTTTCTTACTCGAAGGAACAGGAGCGCGAGGCGGACCTTCTCGCCGCCTATCTGCTCGATCGCGCGGGCTACGATCTGCACGAGGCCGGGCGGGTGTGGGAAGTGCTGGCCAAAGTGAACGGCCGTACCAGCTCGGGGATGCTGGATTCGCATCCGGCGGGGCCGGAGCGGATGGTTGCGTGGAATCTCGCGATCGCCGAGGTGGAGGCCAGCAAGACGAAGTTGCCCGTCACCGATTAGCGGTCTCGTTCACATCTTAAGCGATCGAAGCGGCGGTGCCGGCCGCTCGGCCGACACCGCGCCCGATATCGGTGCGCTGCTTCAGCGCGCGGCCGTCACCATGATCTCGACCAGATATTGAGGTCCGGCGAGCCGGCTTTCGACCGTGGCACGCGCGGGCGTATTGCCCTTGGACACCCACTTGTCCCAGACCTTGTTCATCTCGTCGAAGGTGCGAATGTCCGACAGCCAGATATTGGCCTTCAGGATACGCGACTTGTCGGTGCCGGCCTGTTTCAGGACTTTGTCGATGCTGGCGAGAATCTGCTTGGTCTGTTTCGCGACCGACGGCACCGGATCGTCTGCAACCACGCCGGCGAGATAGACGGTGTCGCCGTGAATGGCAGCCTGGGACATGCGCTTACCAACGCCGATGCGTTCGACCTTGCTCTTGGCCATTTGTGAGTTCCCCTTTTTGGTTCGAATGACGGCGGAAGATCGTTTTCAACCCCCGCGAGGCCGGCGATTATGCCGGAAATTGCCGAAGCGGGCGCCCCGTTTCGAATCGGTCGCTGCGTCCTATTGGACGCGGGCGGAATGCCGTTTCAGGCGGGCCATCGCCCGACGCGGGGCGCTCAGGGGCGCTTTCAGGGGCCGCCGCGGTTGATTTCCGGTATCGGAGCCGCTAGATGGTGCCGGCTTTGCCGCCCGGCCGGCGGTGAAGGCGTCGTCCCCTTCGTCTAGAGGCCTAGGACACCGCCCTTTCACGGCGGCGACACGGGTTCGAATCCCGTAGGGGACGCCAGATTTGCCCGCAGAAATGCGCGCCTGTTCCTGGCCCAAGGTATCTTCGGCACCGGATTGCCACCTAGACCGACTGCGACATTCCGAGAAGCCCCGGAACGGCCATGCCGGGTCAAATTTTGGAGCAGAGACATTGGAACCCGTTCGCGGGCGTCGAGCGAAAGCGCCGGTCCTTGAAACAGTCTGCCTCGATCGCCGTTCTGTTCAGGGGGCCCTTTGTGCGCCGGGATTTCGAGTCCTACACTCCGGCGGTGCCGCTGAAAAATGACCCTCGCCTTCGGCGACATCCTTCATTCGTCACATCACGACTTGGAGATCAATTATGACCGCTGGGACACGCAACCGTTTTCTTCCCTGGATTATCGGCCTCGTCATTATTGCGATTGCCGACATTTATGTGGCGACGCTGATGTTTACCGGCTCCTGCGAGGCGCCCGGCATCGTCCAATTTCTCGTTGTCGTTGTCGTACCTGGCGTCTATCTCGCGCTCATGTATCTGACCTTCAAGAGCCAGGCATAGCCCCGCCGATCAATCCTGGTGCCGCGCAAGACAACGCCGAAATGCAGGCAAATGGCGGTTCTGCGACGCGTCCTGCAAGTTCAGCAGTACGTCGCGGACTTCTGGATCGCCAACCCTTGCCAGGAGTCGCTCATACATTGCCCCGTTTTCTATTTCGGCTTCGATGGCAGCGTGACAGGCTTCGGCGATGGATGCCGGTGGGCTGATACGCCCGGACCATTCGTCCCCTGGCGGTTGCAACCCCAGCCGGACGAATTGCCGCAACAGCGCCGCTGCGTGCCGCTCTTCGGCCTCGACGATATTGACGAACGGCCGAATGGGCCCGAAGGCCGCGATCACTGCCCTATATGTGGCGCGCGCCTTGTATTCGTCCTGCAAGGCTTCGCTTAGGGCCTCAACGATCCTGGTATCCATATTCCTTGGTCTCCTTGGGCGGCGACGTTCCGGATAGGGGAAACGGGTGATGGGCCAAAATTTCTACATGGCCTTTGGTGCGGCGCTGATTGCAGCGACGGTGACCACCGCCGGCATCTACGTGATCCGGCAATTCGAGAGATGGGGGCGACAGAATACAACCTATTTCGCCTGTTTCGCTGCCGGCGTTCTGATTGCGGTTTCGTTTCTGCACATCATTCCGACGGCGCTTGCCATGACGCCAATCGGGCCGCTTTGCCTTCTTGCCGGCTATCTTTTCATGCACATCTTCAACAGGTTTGTCACCGCCTATGTATGCGACAGGGGGAACACGACGGACTATGGCATCGGTCTCGTGCCGCTGCTGGGCATTGGATTTCATTCGTTGCTCGATGGTGCGATCTATTCGATCACATTTACCGTCAGTGTGTTCACCGGCATCCTCTCTGCAATCGGCATGGTGTTGCATGAATTTCCCGAAGGGATCATTACGTATCTGCTGCTCTTGCGTGGCGGCTTTCCCGAGCGCAGGGCGCTGATCTGGGCATTCCTCGCCGCAGCGCTGTCAACGCCGCTCGGGATGCTGATCTCCTTTCCGTTCGTAAACCGCATCGACATTAACTTGCTTGGTGCGCTGCTGTCGCTCTCTGCCGGTGCGCTTATCTATGTCGGGGCGACCCACCTTCTGCCTGTTGCCGAGCGCGAGCCACGTCAGAACAGCCTCATCGCATTGGGGGCGGGTGTACTTGTGGCAATCGGAATCGTTGTCGGCAAAGGCTGATTCGAATGGCCTGCCGGAGTGACCCCGCTTTGTTTTGTTCCGATGTATCGATCGAAACTTTTGCATCGCAACTGGTGTATGAGAGCCACCATGCGGCATGCTGTGCACCGAGCGCCAAACGGAGGGTTACGTGATTTTCAGACAGCTTTTTGAGCCAGTCTCAAGCACCTATACCTACCTGCTCGGCTGCCGAGACACTGGGCAGGCAATCCTGATCGATGCGGTGCTGCCCGCCTGGCAGCGCGACCTCAAGGAACTGAACGAGCTTGGTCTGAAACTGGCCTATACGCTCGACAGCCATATTCACGCCGACCACATTACATCCGCCCTCAAGCTGAAAATGGAGGTCGGTAGCCGGATAGCGCACCCCGCAATCGACAATCTCGCCTGCGTGGACGAAACGCTGGAGGAAAGCCGGCCATTCGAACTCGGCAGCATTCGGATCGACCCGCTTTTTACGCCGGGGCACACTGACGGGCACCATGCCTATCGTGCCGGAGAGCGAGTGTTCACCGGGGATGCTTTGCTGATCGATGGTTGCGGGCGCACAGACTTTCAGAATGGTGATGCTCCAACGCTGTACCGCAGCGTACGCGACAAGCTGTTCGTCCTGCCCGATGAAACCTTGGTTTATCCCGCGCATGACTATAACGGTCGATATGTGTCCAGTATCCGGCAGGAGAAAACCCGGAACCCACGTCTCGGCGGCGACAAGCCGCTCGCGGAATTTGTCAAGATCATGGGGGACCTAAACCTTGCTTACCCCAAGTTCATCGACTACGCCGTGCCCGGCAACCGCGACTGCGGCCGGTGCCCTGAGGACGTACCGGATGATTTTCAAGAGTACTGCGACCAAATCGCGGCGAGCGTCCAAGGCTGAATGCCGGAAACGTTGACGTGAAGTATCTGTTGCGGTGATGCACCCTGATCGATGTGCAGAAGCCGCATGTGATTCGATTGCTGCAATCAATTGCACACAGATGTCCCGGCTTTACCCCTGCAGTGCGATCCGGATCTGTTCGGCGATGCCGTCCGTCGCCGGCGTGCTGCTCGCGACGCCGACCATGCTGACCGCGCTCGCCAAGGCGATCGCGCATAGTTGGAGCCAGGGACCTATAACAGTCTCGCCAGCGATATGCAGACGGTCGTACTGCCGAATGCCCGCCGCTTCCGCGATATGGCGCCCGAGCTTGGCAAAAGCGAGCCGCCCTCCAGCGAACCGACTTCGAGCGAGCCGGTCGATCTCGCCGTGCGATCGGCACAGCGCCGACGCAGCTTCGTCCTGACGCAGGGCGGGCAGGACGCCACCATATCGATCGTCGCCGGCCCGACGCCGGCCGTGGCGCCGAAAGCGCCGCAGGACACCCAACCGCCAAGAACGAACGAGCCGGCGCTGCGCCGCACAATCTCGTCGATCAAGCCGTTCTAACCGGGAGCCCGGTCTCCGCCCGACGCGGTGGCATAATGGCGGCGCTGTTTCCGGCGCCCGCGCTGCCCTAAGCTTGGATCATGTCCCGCGTTCTGTTCATCGGCGTCGATGCCGCCGACCGCGATCTGGTGGCCCGATGGGCCGATGCCGGTCATCTGCCGACGTTCCTACGCCTGCGCGAGCAGGGCGCCACGATGGATGTGGATGTGCCGCCCGTCTTCTATGTTGGCGCGGTCTGGCCCTCCTTCTATACCGGCTGGTCTGCCGCACGACATGGCCGATACTGCTTCAAGCAGTTCACTCCCGGCACCTATCGCGCCGAGCCGGTCGGGCCCGACATCATTCCTGCGCCCTCCTTCTGGCAGAAGCTGGACGAGGCGGGGCGCAGGACCGTCGTGATCGATGTGCCGAAGGCGCGCCTCGCGCCCCTCGAGCATGGGGTCCATGTCGTCGACTGGGGCACGCACGATCCGGAGCGCGCCGGCTTCGCCACCTCGCCGAAATCGCTCGCCGCCGAGATCCAGGCCCGCTATGGCGAGGAACCGGTCGGCAATTGCGATCGCGTGGTGCGCACCGCCGCCGGCTATCGCCAGTTCGTGCGCAACCTCGGCAAGCGGATCGATGCCAAGCTCGCGATGACGAAGCATCTCATGGCGACCCAGGATTGGGACGCGCTCGCCGTCTGTTTCGGAGAATCGCATTGCGTCGGCCATCAATGCTGGCATCTTCACGATGACGGGCATGAAAGGCATCGGCCCGCTATCGCGAGCCAGGTCGGCGATCCGGTCTTCGATATCTATCGCGCGCTCGATACCGCGGTCGCGGCATTGATCGAAGCGGCCGGTGCCGATTGTCGGGTTTTCGTGCTCTGCAGCCACGGTATGGGGCGGCATTACGATGGCGGCCATCTGCTGAAAGAGGCGCTGCTGCGCATCAACCGAGCGCTGCCGTTTGGGCGCCCGCGGAGCGAGCAGCGTGCGGCTTTCGCAAACCGGGGTGCTGATCCTGCAGCCGGTGTTGAGTTACTGCCCGACGGGCTGCCGCGCCCGGCGATGGTGCAATCCTTCGTCGTGCCGAACAACGATGCCTATGCGGGCATCCGCATCAATGTCGTCGGCCGAGAATTGTACGGCCGGATTCGCCCGGGAGAAGAGTTCGAGAACTATCGCGCGGCGCTGATGGAGCAATTGCGTGCCGTGACGATCGACGAAGGTGGGCCGCCGGCTTTCGCTTCGGTGTTCCCGGTCGAAGAAGCGTACGCGACGCGCGCGGCGAGCGATGCGCTGCCCGATGTGCTGGCGCAATGGAGCCGCGCCGCTTCCTATCATGCGCTGGCATCGCCCGCGATCGGACGGATCGAGGGCGACTATCGCGGCGTGCGCACGGGCGATCATCGCGCCGTCGGCCGCCTCCATATCGTCGGCCCCGGGATCCGCGCTGCCAGCCTGCCATCGGTTCGGACCGAGGATATCGCACCCACGATTTGCGGCCTGCTCGGCGTTGCGCTCGAGGATGTCGACGGCCGCCCCATCGATCTCGCGCCCGCCCGTGCCGTCGCCGCGGAATGATATGAACGATATCGCGCGGTCAATCGCGGACGAACCATGGCAGGGGCTCGATCCGTTCTTTGCAGCGTCGCTGCGGCGTGTGACCGAGGCGGCGCGGGCGGTGGTCGCGCGGCGCGACTGGGACATCCTGATCATCGCACGGCGCAGCGAGGGGCTGGACGAGACCGAGCTCGCCGCTGGTCTCGTCCCGCCGGTTCGCTCGATCACGCTGGTGCGCGATATCCACCAGCTTGAGGCACTCGATCGCCGTTTCGATGTCTGCCTTCTGTGCAATCGGGTGACCGACGACGAGCTTCTGCTGAAGCGCGTGCGCGAACGGCGACTGGCCGATTTCATCGCGATCTGGACCTGGGATAACCATCATTCGCGCCGGCGCAACCTGCAGATCGCGGCGCTCGGCGATCTCGTGCTGCCGGGGCATCGGTTCTGCGACGGTTACCTCAAATCGCCGCAGACGGTGCTCGGTGCCCATGTGCCGCTCGGAACCAATCAATGGAGCCGCGCGCGTGCCGCTTCCTTGTTCAGGCAGTTTCGCAAGGCACCGCGCGACGACGCGCTGCATGGCGGATTCATCGGCTGGCGGATCGTGCCCGAGCGCGCGACTCTGGTGCGCGCCTGCATGGAGGCCCTCGATGGGCATGCGTTGCGTGTGCTCGGATCGGAAGGCCGTCGCGGTTACTTCGCGCTCGATCCGGCCGATCGCTGGCGTGACTGGTCGCAGCATAAGGTCGGGCTGGTTCTGCCGTTCGACCGGGATCTCTCGACGCGCTTTTTCGATTCGTTGCTGACCGGGCAGGTACCGATCCTGCCGGACTGGTGTGAGGATATTGATACGGTCGTGCCCGAAGCGATTCAGCGCGCGCTGCCCGTCGTGCGTTTCAGCGAGGCGAGTGTGCCGGCCATCGAGGCCGCCTGGCGCGAGGCGCTGGCACGCTACGATGAGCAGGGCGCAGACGGCGCGATGCGGCGCCATCTCTTCGCCCTCGACAATCATCATTTCGGTCTTCGGTTACCAAAGATCTGGTCAGAAATCGAGGCGCTGGCGGCGCCGGACGTCGAAATTGCGATCGAGGCCAGCGACGGCGGCGTCGGTCCCGTGCTAAAGCAGCGATCGACATGACGGAACTTCCGAACAACCCGATTCCGAGGCATCGCCGGACAGGCTGGCGCGCCGTCGCGGGGCTGGCCGGTTTCGTTCTGCTCTGCCTCGCCGTATCGGCCATCGGTGGCTGGTTCACCGCGCAGTCGGTCGATGGCTGGTATCAGACGCTGGCAAAGCCGCCATTCAATCCGCCCGACGGCGTCTTCGCGCCGGTCTGGATCGCACTCTATATCTCGATGGGGATTGCGGCCTGGCTCGTCTGGCGACGCGCCGGCTTTACCGGCGCCCGCCGCGCGCTGGGGCTGTTTCTCATTCAGCTCGCACTCAATCTTCTGTGGACGATCTTCTTCTTCGGTCTGAAGGCGCCCGGTCTCGCGCTGATCGAGATCCTGCTTCTGCTGGCTGCCATCGCCGGCACGATACGCGCCTTTGCGCCGATCGATCGCACGGCGGCGTGGCTGCTGGTGCCGTATCTCGCCTGGGTTGCTTTCGCGGCTTTGCTGAACGGCGCGATCTGGTGGCTGAATCGCATTTGAGGCTACGGTCTCCGGTAGAGGTCGGCCATGCCCGATGCGCCTGACCCGGCCCCTGTCGGATCCGGCCGCTACCGGGGGGAACCGCGCGCCTGCCGTCGCGCGCCTGTCAGTTCGTCGGCGTCGAGCGCAGGCCGAAGGAGAGATCGTCGGTCACGAACTGCCAGTAATGGTCGGTCGACAGTTCGAGCCGGGTGATGTCGCGATAGTCGGCATCGAACCAGACCGGCCCGAGGCTGGACAGCGGCAGGGATTCGCTGCCGACCAGCCGGTCGCCCCGCCAGGCCCGGACCTGCAATGTCTCGCCCTCGGCCGCTCCCCAGGCGATCGTGAAGTAGCCGCCGCGGAAATCGAACCCCTCGTCGAGCGCGATGGTGACCGGATAGCCCGACGTGTTGTAGCCGACATAATGGCCGGAGATCGTGCCGTTGATATAACCCTCGCCGCCATAAAACTCGTTATCGACCGAGAGCAGCGCATTCCAGTTCAGTCCGCCGATCCCGTTCGGCATTTTTGTGATCTCGGAGAGGGTCACGGACTCGAAATCGACGACATGGCCGTGCGGCGCCGGCTCGGGCGCCGCCTCGTCGATTACCATTGCCGACATGCGGACCGGCGCATTGCCGAGCGTGATCGTGCGCCGAACCGGCTCGTCCTCATCCGGACCCTGCGCCGATATGGTCCACGCACCCGGCTCGGCGGCAATGGAAAACCGGCCGTCGCTGTCGACCAATACGGTCGCTTGGTTGCCGTCGGGTGCGGTCGCGGTCACGTCCACATCCGCGCGCGCGACGAATGCGCCGTCGGGATCGCGTTCGACGATGCGGCCCTCGATAGTCAGGATGGGCGCGAGACCCGCGGGGACCGGCACCCCGTCGGCGACGATGCCGGCGCGGGTCGTCGGTGTCAGCGAATAATGGAGAGTCTGCGATGCATTGCCGCTGGTGAGGGCCCAGCCGGGCGGAATCTGTACGACGAACACATAGTCGCCCGGTTCGCTGACATCGACCGATCCGGATACGGCGGAATTGGTAAAGTTCGCGAATCCCTGGATGTTCGAGCGGCGCACCGCATGCGCACCGTTGGGGCCGGACATGGTGACAGCAACCTCGACCATCGGGCGGTCGCCCACATCGTAGATGCCGTTCCGGTTCAGATCGCGATAAATGAAATGCGAGACGTTCGGTTTGGTGCTTTCGATCGACGACCAGTCGGTGCGACGCGGGTAGTACTCGGAGCCGCCATCGCCCGCCTCCTCCGCGACCGCGGCATAACCTGTTAGGACCATCGTGGTCGCGACAGCAAATGCCGATGCCCTTCCCGCGGGCTGCCACCGTCTCAGATATTCAAACATGGATTGCGCCTACCGTTGTGGGTCGAGGGCGGTTTCACAGGACGGATCCCGCGAAAATCCGGGAGAGCGTAGAGGCCCGAGAGGGCCGATCGTAAGAGGGGAGGCAGTGAGATTTTCGGGGCATGTTGTCCACAGAGACCAGCCTGAATTCCTCCCAGCTAGGATTGCCCTTGACAACAGGGTCTAAGTAAGCACCGATGCGCACAAGTATTAATACCAACGGATAGGGCGTTGGTGTCTACGCTGATGCCGATTGGCATGGCCCGTTAAAAAAAGGCCAATCGGTTCAAGCGATTATAGACCCTCTCGCATTGAGCGAGGGTGGGCAGGGAGCAGGATATGCAGGGCAAAAAAGCTGGCCGCGAGCTGCAAAAGCTCGTCGGCATCGCGGTGCTGGGGACCGGGGTTCTGGGTCTCGCTACACCATCCGAGGGAGCCCTCGGCGATACATCCAATCCGATCCAGCCACAACCTGTGGCGCTGACGGCGGGTGCCGTGGCTTCCGAATTCGATGCGGTTCGGCAGTCAGGCGACCCGCAAGCGGTGCTTCGGTTTCTGCAGCAGCATCCGGACCGCGATCTGGCCGATCGGCTGATCGTAACGCTGCCTCGTCTGGTCGCACATGAAGTGCTGGCCGGGCTCGCCGAGGCGTTGGCGAAGGAGCCGTCGGCGAACGGCAGCATGCAGGTGGCATCCGCGGAGAAGCCTGCCTCGAAGGCCACGACTAAGCAGGCGGGGCCGCCGGGCTCGCTTGATTATCTGGTCGAGTACGGCTCTCCATCGGACGTCAATCCGGGCGACCGCGAGCGTTCACAGACGACCGGTGGTTACTGACCTTACCCGGACGGTTCGACGACGTAGATCGATGGACGGGCTCCGATGATTCCGGGCAGCGGCCCGAGTGCAATTCGCCTCGAGGCATCGTCGTTCTGTTAGCTCCGCTGTCCGAGCTGCCCGACGACGCAGGGCCTTATCGCGGACAATATCGGGAGCGGCTTCCTTCGTTTCGAGTATTTTCGTCGGCTGCTGGACGATACGCCGTCGCTTGAGCACATCGAGCTGTCGAATTACGGCGAAATTTTTCTCAATCCGGACATCTACTGGATCATTCGGCTTGCCGATGCGCGGGGCATAAAGCTGACGGCTCATAACGGTGCCAATCTCAACACCGTCAGGGAAGACGTGCTCGAAGCGCTGGTGCAGTATCGGTTTCACGGTATGACATGCTCGATAGACGGGGCCAGCAACGAAACCTACCAGCAATATCGTGTGCGAGGCGATTTCGACCGTGTCATCGCGAACATCGAAACCATCAATCGCCACAAGAAGAAGTATCACTCACCGTACCCGTATCTTAAATGGCAGTTTGTGGTTTTTGGCCACAACGAACACGAGATTGAAGCCGCACGGAGGAAGGCGGCAGAACTGGATATGGAGTTTTATACGAAGCTCTCTTGGGATGAATCAATCTCGCCCGTGCGCGATGCCGAAAGGGTGCGGAAGGCAACCGGCCAGCCGTCGGTTTCGCGATCGGAGCACGAAAAGGAATCTGGCACCGACTATATGAACCATGTCTGCAATCAGCTTTGGGACCTTCCGCAGATCAACTGGAATGGCGATGTGCTGGGTTGCTGCATCAACCACTGGGGCCGTTTCGGCGGCAATGCCTTCGAAGACGGGCTCGACGCCGTCGTCAATAGCCCCGCGATGCGCGATGCGCGCGCCATGTTGACGGGCCGAGGGCCCGAACGTACCGACATTCCATGCTCGACCTGTTTCGTCTATCGCAAGATGAAGAATAGCGGAAAGTGGATGCAGCGACCGACGGATACGGATGCCCGCCGTATCGCTGCGGCTAAACCGCAATCGCCGGCCGATGCCATGCCGGCCCAAGAGTCGGTCAATGGCTAACCTGGTGCATGGGTCTGTCGCGGAACGGCCGTATTTTTCGATCGTTCTGCCTCCGCATCGCGATACCGCATCATTGACGGATACCTTGCAAACGATCGAAGCAATGGAATTCCGTGATCATGAAGTCGTCGTCATCGATGCGGGAAACATCGCAGGGCTCGAGTCGCTGGTGGCGATCGAAACCGGCGAGGCGCAAATTGCAGCGGTTCGCGCCGAACTGCCAGTGGCCGCCCAGTTGAATCTTGGCGTCGCTGCGGCATCCGGCCGTTATGTCACCTTTCTCGATCCGGGCGACAGCTGGCATTCCCGCTATTTGAGTTACCAACAGGCGGTCTTCGAAGCCGCGCCCGATGCCCTATATTCGCGAACGGGCTGCTGCCGCCGGGGCCTCATCGGCAATGCGTTCCTGCCGAACCCGCCGCGCCCCATATCGGCACCCGATCCGGTGCTCGCCATGCTGGTTCAGGCCGACCTGCCGGCGCGCAGCAGTTTTGCGGTACCGCGGTCGCTGTTCATGCGAAGTGGCGGTTTCGACGAGCATGCCGGGCGCTTTGCCAATTTCGATCTCGCGCTTCGGCTGCTGGGTGGTTTGCGCAAAGGCGGTCGTCTCGCATGCGAGGAGCATCCGGCGCCTTACGTTCCCCAAGTTCTGGCAATGACCGAAACGGACGTCGATATTGCCGATCTGGCCGGGGGAATGGAGGGCTGGTATCGCGATCTGCAATCTTATCTCGGCCGCCTGTTCGATTATCCGTTCATGGAACGCTTTCGTGAACACCGGAAATGGTTTGAGGCGCGACTGATCGAAGAACGCTGCGACCTTCTCAAAGGCGTCGAAACAGAATCGGCGGCGGCGTAGGCGGGCCATGGTCCAGCATATGCCGTTGCGGGCGGCCGACCGAGCCGCCGAGAAGTGGCTGCACCCCTGCCTGACCGTACTCATTGCCACGTACAACGGGGCGGACACGTTGCCGCGCACGTTGGCCGCTCTTGGCGAGGTGAATGTGCCGGACGGCGGCTGGAAAATTGTCATTGTCGACGATGGCAGCGCCGACGACAGCGCCTCGATCGTCAACGGCTTCAGGGGGCGCCTGCCGCTGACATTTATCCAGCGGCCTCATGGCGGCAAGAATGCCGCGCTCAATGCCGGCCTTGCGGAAATAGAGGGCGATCTCGTCGTCTTTATCGACGACGACGTGTTGCCGGATCGGGACTGGCTTCTGCGATTGCGTGCGGTCGCCGATTCGCAAGAGGCCTACTCGATCTTCGGTGGGGCAATCCGTCCGAGCTGGGAGTCCGAACCGGAAGCATGGATGCGCGAAATCGTGCGACCCGGACCGGTCTGGGGCCTGATCGAACGCGACGAAGGTCCCTGTTACCACACGCTTGCGTTCGGCGGGAACATGGCGGTCCGGGCCGAAATTTTTCGACGGGGATATCGCTTCAACGAAACCGTCGGTCCCGACGGGACCCCGCTCTATCGAATCGGAAGCGAGACCGAACTCCAGTTTCGTCTCCATCGCGATGGTTATCTCACCTGGCATTGTCCAGCCGCGATCGTACGTCACATCATTTCTCAGGCAGAAATCACGGAGAGCTGGATTCTGCGTCGTGCGGAACGCTTCGGCCGCGGGCAGAGCGCCATCGGATACGACGTGCCCGGGCGATGGCGGGTTCGAATGGGCGGTGTCCCCGTCGACCTGCGTTTGCGAATGATATTCACGCGAGTTTTGGGCGCCCTGTGCAGCATCGTGGGGGCGGACAAGGCACGGCTCAAGGCGCTGTGGCAGAACCGGTTTCTGCGGGGGGTTGCGCACGAGAGACGACTTGCCGCGCGGTCCCGCGTCCGACCCGAACGTCTGCCTGTGCCGCATCAACAGAATTCGGATAAGCCGCAAACCGTCAGCATCATCATCAGCAACTACAATTATGCTGCCTTTGTCGGCGAGGCCCTGCAATCGGCATTGAATCAGACGGCTTCCGTTCACGAGGTCATCGTCGTCGATGACGGTTCAACCGACGGTTCTCGCGAAATTCTGGAACGCTTCAGGGGCGATCCCCGCGTCCATCTTGTTTTCCAGAAGAACGGGGGCCAAGCCAGCGCGATTAACCGCGGCTTCCAGGCCTCGCACGGCGACCTGGTGATGTTCCTCGATGCCGATGACGTGTTGCGGCCTGAAGCAGTGGAAACGATCCTTGCGAAATGGCAGCCGGGTGCATCGCGGTGCCAGTTTGCCCTTGAGACGATCGATGCGACGGGAACTGTTCTCGGACTGCATCCGCTGGCGCAGATCGTCGAGCATGGGGAGATTTTCTGGAAACTCGTCGTCGCTGGACAATATCGATACATGCCAACCAGTGCGCATGCTTTCTCCCGGCATGCGCTGGAGTCGCTCCTGCCGATGCCGGAGGGGGAGTGGCGGTTATGCGCAGATACATATCTCGTGACCACCACGACCGCGTTCGGACCTGTCCTCAATTTGCCGGACACGCTCGGCCTTTATCGCGTGCACGAGCAGAATCGCTGGTATCTCGACGTGATCGACGAGGCACGCATGCGCGTTGTCTGGCGTCAGCATATACAGGTCTGGCGATCGTTGGTGATGGTGCTGGCGAATGCGGCCCGGACGAACGACGGCGAGCGGATGCGTTACGAATGCGCCCGCCTGTATCTCCTGCGGCGCATTGTGGCTCTGTGCCTCAGAGATCCTCACCTTTTGTCGCGCGCATCGCAGCGCGATGCGACTCGATTTGCGATCGGCGAAACACTCGGGTCGCCGCTGCCGATACGCTGGCGCTTGCTCTATTTTGCGCTCTTCGTCGGTGCGCGCGCTGGCGTCACAAGGCTCCCAGCGGTGCGCCGGTGGGTGATGCATCGAAAATTCCGGCCTGGCCCGGTGCGGCGGCTCATCGATTGGCTGAAGGCCGATGGATTTTACGACTGGATGTCCCCTGCAGGTCCACCCGACCCGGCGCCGGAGTTTGCGCTCGGCCGAAAATTGCAATTTGGCATCGGGCAGGAGGTTGAGCCGCATCTCTGGTACGGATGGGAACGCTCTCTTATTGCCTGCGGTGTGGTGGTGGGGGCGACCGCTGCCCTCGTCGGCCGGTTGCCGGCGAATTGTTCCACGCTCGATATTGAAATGGCAATCGAACCGAGACTGATCGGGCCCGTCACCTCGCAGCGAATCGAAATTCAGGCGAACGGTACGACAGTGTACCGGGGCACCCTTTCGGGCGCGAGGCAGATACGAGCTAAAGTCAACCAGCGACTGTTCCGCGATCGCTCATCGCTTGTTCTTTCAGTTCGTTGCCCGGATTTTGTCGTGCCGCGTTTGGTTGATCCGGATTCGGGCGACACGAAGCCGCAGGGGTTCACCTTTCGATGGATCCGCCTGCGGCCGATCCTTTCCGCTCAGCAGGCGTCCTATCCGGCGCTACCGGCCCGCCGGACCGTTGAGTTTTCCGAGCCGTCTTCGCTGCGCTATCTCGACTCGGGCTGGCATCGGCCCGTTACAGAGGGCGTTCGGATGGCGCGCCGATACGGTTCACTGCGGTTCAGCGTGCTGCGCGGCAGTGCCCAGGATCACATCCTGACGCTCTGGTTCTCGCCGGAGCGGCGCCGCGGTCTTTCGAGTTCGCTCATTCGAATCCTCTGTGGCGAGATCGAAATCGGTCGGGTCGATCTCGTTCAGTGCACGCGGATTTCCGTGATGGTGCCGGTGCCGTGGGATTCCCGCTATTGGACCGACAACTCCTACGGCATCAGTCCGGCGCACGGCAAAGTGACATTGACGCTCGTGGCCGATCAGTTCATTCCGATGAGTGCGGAAGAGGCCGGCGAGAGTGTCGCGGTCGGGCCGTGCCTGCGCCGTCTCGTGCTCGACCAGGCCAACCTGCCGGTTGGCGTGCCGCATTTTTCGCTCGGACGTCACATGGAGTTTCGCGAAGCTGGGATCGGTCTTCGTCACCTCACATCGGGCTGGCACAGTCCCGACGCTTCGGGAACATTTTCTGCCGATGTCTGCGGACATATTCGCGGTGTTGTGATTTCTGATTGTCGTGACATTGGTGTTTCGGCGATCGTCGCGCCGCCTACGACAGATGGCCCCTTCGCACAGCAGGAGGTGGCGCTGGAATGCAACGGGCAAGTATTGGCGCGGTGCCGCCTGTCGGAGCGATCCGAAATCACCGCAATCGTTCCGCAGCGTCTGATCGGGCCCGATCGGGTCGCGGATTTTTCGCTCAGATCGAATGTGGTCGGACGGCTGACCGGTTTTGCTATCGGAAGCGAGTCGCGAGCCGTCGGTGTCAAGCTCGAGATGCTCACCCTGCAATGACATGACGACCGCCATCGCCCCCGATTCACACAATGCCATTGCGCTGCATCAGCTCAGGTCCATGACTCCCGCCACCGATCGGCCGCTGGCCAATTGGGCCGACTTGGCGGCGGAGCTTGCACGCTGGCGGGCCGAGCGACGACAACCCACGATGTGGTGGCGCGACGACGATGCCGCAGCCAATACGCCGGCACTCGGCCGGTTGCTGGCGCTCCGTTCGTATTATGGCCCGCCTTTGTCGCTTGCCGTCATACCGGCGCTGGCCGATGCAACTCTGGCGGAGGCGCTCGGCTTCGCCGACAATACGACCGTGCTTCAGCATGGTTGGTCGCATCGAAATTTCGGCCCCGCCGGGGGTACCAAGATCGAACTCGGAGGGGCGCGATCTCTCTGGGAAATCGCGGCCGATCTGAGCCGTGGCCACACTCGCCTCGTCGAGATGATCGAGCCGGTTCTTCTGCCCGTCCTGGTACCGCCCTACAATGCGATCGATCCCGGTATCGTCGGCATTCTGGGGAGTATCGGTTTTAAGGGGCTCTCGACTTGGGCCGCACGCCCGACACGTCATCCCTATCCCGGTCTGGCGCAGGCAAATGTGCATGTCGATCTCATCGACTGGTACCGCACGCGCGCGTTTGCCGGCGAAGATATCGTGCTCGGGCAAGCGGTCGCGCATCTTGCGGCGCGCCGCCGCGGTCAGGTCGACCGGGAGGAGCCCACCGGAATCAACACGCACCATCTCGCGATGGACGAGCCCGGTTGGGCCTTCCTCGAGCGATTCATCACCGAAACGATGGAAGCGGGCGTCGACTGGCTGTCGGCGGCAACTGTTTTCGGTCTACCCCAGACCGCGGATTGCAGCTCCCGTATGAGCCGTCGGGTCATGCGTACCGGGCCCGCCTGCAATATCTGCGGCGGTAAACTCTATGGGCTTGGGCCCTTTGCGCGAAAATCGTATGTCGGGATCGACGTGAATCCACGCTGCATCCAGTGCAACTCGCTGGAGCGGCATCGCGCGATTCGCAGACTGTACGACCGTCTACCTGCAGCGCAGCTCGACTGGCGCAACGTTCTGTTTTTCGCCCCCGACCCATCGCTCGAGCCTTCCTGGTTTTCGTCCTTCGAGACGTCGCAGTATCTGGGCGAGAATCACATGGATATGCAGGACATTCCGCGCGAAGACGGCCGTTACGATCTCGTTGCCGTGGTGCAGACCATCGAGATGATCCCCGACGACCGAAAAGCCTTTGCAGAGCTGGCGCGAGTTTGTTCGGATCGGAGCGTCATTCAGATCGTTTTCCTGACCGATCTGACGGCGGTGGAAAGCGAGCATTTTGCAACTCCTCAACCGCCGCACGGTTGGCATCATCTCTTCAACAGCGACGTTTTCAAGCGTTGGGGCGCCGGTACTCGTGGATTCCGTGTGCTGAAGGTCTACGAGCCCGATCCGACGACCGGTTATGTTCAGCTTGTCTGTTTTCTGTTCAGGCAACCCGACGAGTTCGAAGCGTGGAAAAGCTGTTGGGCCGGTCAGGGGCTACAAGTCGAAGAAGTGCCGCTCGAGATACCGGGAGAAGGCGCCGGGTCCGTCATTCCGGCAGCGGGATAAACTCGTTATCGTCCACGACTTTCGGGAAGTGGCCTTCCTTCCAGTCGGCCTTCGCTTGTTCGATCCGTTCCTTCGAGCTCGATACGAAGTTCCACCAGAGATGCCGCGGCCCGTCCATCGTCTCGCCGCCCAGCACCATGAACCGCGCGCCGGTTTCGCTTGAGACGGCGATCGCATCGCCTGGACGCAGTACGAGCAGCCGTCCGCCGGTGAACGTGTCGCCGCCAATCCGCACTTTGCCCGAAAGAATGTAGATCGCGCGTTCCTCGTGCTCGGCGCCGATCGGCAATCGCGCACCGGGAGCCAGCGTCACCTCGGCATAGATCGTGTCCGAGAAGACCGCGACCGGCGAGCGCGCGCCCCAGCCATGACCGGCGATCAGCACCAGCCTCGCACCATCGGCCTCGATGACGGGCAAAGAAGGCGCGCCGTAATGGGTGAAGGTCGGCGCGGTTTCCTCATGCTGCTTCGGCAGCGCGACCCAGGCCTGCAAGCCGGCGACATACTGCGGGGCCCGGCGCGCGGCCTCGGGCGAGCGTTCGGAATGAGCGATGCCACGCCCGGCGGTCATCCAGTTGAGTTCACCCGGACGGATCGGCTGGATCGATCCCAGCGTGTCGCGATGCAGGATCTCGCCGTCGGTCAGCCAGGTGACGGTCGCGAGGCCGATATGCGGGTGCGGCCGGACATCGAGGCCGCTACCGGCGGCGAGGGTGGCCGGACCCATCTCGTCGAAGAACACGAACGGTCCGACCATGCGTCGTTCGATCGCCGGCAGCGCGCGGCGCACTTCGAATCCGCCGATATCGCGCGCACGCGGCACGATGACCGTCTCAACCGTTTTGCCAACGGGCGGTGGCACGGTCGCCGGATCGTCGTCGGACAGACGCGTCATCGAGGGATGTCCGTCGCCGGCGGGCTAGTTGCGGCCGCCCTCGCGGCTGCGGAAGACGAACTCGCCGCGGCTTGAATCCCATTGGCCTTTCTCGCAGGCCGCAAGTCCGAGCAACGGCAGGGTGGCGAGCGATGCGAACAAGGCACGCAGGAAATGTCGTCGCGTCATGAACCATCCTCCGGAACAGCCGATGCGGCTAGGTTATACCCCTCGACCGCCGGTGCAAACCGCATCGATGCTAGTCTCCCGGCGGTAACCGCGAAAACGCATCTGCAACCACATGCGACCGAGGACCATTCCATGAACCTGCTCGACAACCCGGTGCCCTGGCCGGATGGCGCGACCTGCGCGGCGTCGTTCACTTTCGATCTCGATGCGGAGAGCGTACTCCAGGTCGAACGCAAGACCGACGCGCATGAACGGTTGTTTGCCCTGTCGATGATGCGCTATGGCCCGCAGGTGGCGGTGCCGCGCCTGCTGCGCATCTTCCGCGAATATGACATGCGCTCGACCTTCTTCGTCCCCGGCTGGGTGGCCGAGCGCTATCCGCAGGCCGTTGAGGCGATCGTCGCGGGCGGTCACGAGATCGGGCATCACGGTTATCTGCACGAAAGCCCGAACGGCTGCACGGCGGACGACGAACGCTACTGGTTCGAGCGCGCACACGACGCGCTGAAGCGGATCAGCGGGCAGTCGGTCATCGGCTATCGGGCGCCGAGCTTCGATATTTCTCTGGCGACGCCCGCGCTTCTGAACGAAGCCGGCTTCACCTACGATTCCTCGCTGATGGGCGACGACGTGCCGTATCTGCTGCGCGACCGGAGCGGTACGCTGCTCGAACTGCCGACCTCGATCATCCTCGACGACTGGCCGCAATATGCGCATGTCTGGGATCTCGGAACGACCAACCAGATCTCGACGCCGCGCCGCGCGCAGGAACTGTTCCTCTCCGAGTTCGACGCCGTCGCACGCGAGGGCGGTTTGTGGATCGGCGTGTGGCATCCCTGGATCTCGGGCCGGCCGGCCCGGGCGCGGGCGATGATCGACATGATCGAGCACATGCAGGCGACCGCGAAGGTCTGGTTCGCACCGCTGGCCGAGATCGCGGCGCATGTCCAAAAAGTAATGGCGGCCGGCCATTGGACACCGCGAACCGACGATCTGCCCTACCATCCGGGGCCTCTGCCCGAATGGGACAAGGCAAGCTGGCGGCGGGTCTGAGGCCCCGCGCGACTTTGTGACCGGCCGGCGTTTCAATGTTTCCGGATCGCATGGTAGCGTTTTTCTAGGCCCTTCGGCCGGCTCATCGGCCCGGGTCCCAATGGCGGTCACAGGGAGGACCTCATGCGAAAAGAAATTGTAGAACGCACGATGCTGTCTCGTCGCTCCGTGGCGAAGGCTGCTGCTGCCGCCGGACTTACGATGGTAACCTTGCCGGCAGTCATGAAGCCGAAAGCTCATGCGGCCGGCGAAGTGGTGTATCTGACCTGGTCGGGCTACGACCTGCCGGAATTCAACCCGTCCTATGCCGCGAAGTACGGTGGCGAACCCGAATACTCGATCTTCGCCAACCAGGAAGAAGCCGTGCAGAAGGTCAATGCCGGTTTCCAGGCCGACGTCGTGCATCCCTGCTCGGAAACGGTCATCCGCTGGAGCCAGGCCGGTCTGATCAAACCGATCGACACGTCGCGCATCGATGCGTGGGACGATATCTGGCCGGATCTCAAGGGCCTGCTGAACGCCAACGACGACCAGGGCAATGTGCTGTTCTGTCCGTGGGAGTGGGGCAATTCCTCGATCATCTATCGCACCGATATGGTCGATGTCGAGGAAGAGAGCTGGATGATGATGTTTGACGAGCGCTACGCCGGAAAGATCTCGATGTATAACGAGGCGGCGGCGGCGGTTGAAATCGCGGCCATGGCGCTCGGGTACGAGAACATCTTCTCGCTGGACGATGCGCAGCTCGTCGAGGTCAGAAAACTGCTGGTGAAACAGCGGGACATCTCGCGTTTCTTCTGGAACAGCCAGAGCGAGATCGAACAGGGCCTCGCATCCGGCGAACTTGCGATCGCCTATGGCTGGAACGACGGCGTGCTGCATCTCAAGCAGCAGGGTGTTCCGGTCGCCTATGCGGTGCCGAAGGAAGGCATCCGCACCTGGGTCTGCGGATTTATTCTCACGAATGTCGGAAACGGCGACGAGCAGGCCGTTTACGACTTCATGAATTCGCGGCTCGAAGTCGACGCCGGCAAGTACCTCATCGAAAATTACGGGTACGGCCACGCCAACAGCAAGGCGTTCGCGGCCGTGTCGCCGGATACGCTGGCCGAACTTGGCATCGGCGATCCGGAGAAGGTCATGTCAGAATCGGTGTTCCTGCAGGGCGAACAGCCGCCATACGACGAAACTTACATCAAGCTGTACGAAGAAGTGCAGGCCGGGCTTTAGTCCGACCTCGCGTTACTCGTGAAAGCGGCTGGCCGGAGAAATCCGGTCGGCCGTTTTTTTGCGCAAGTGAGTGCGCGCCGGATCGAAATGCGGGGGCCGATCAGCCCTGCGCAACACCCCAGATTTCGACCCGCACGTCGTCGGTGTGCATATGCGGCTGCGGGACCAATGTCATCGGCGGTAGCGGACCGTCGACCGTATCCGCGATCGCCGCAACGAAAGCACGTGTTTCGTCTTCGCTGCCCTTCGATGTGAAGTAACAGACCAGCAGGCGGTAATCGCGCGAGGCGCGGTCGAAGGCAGCGACGATGTCGTTGCAGAGGCCCATCGTGAAACGCGTCTGTTTCAGAAGATCGAACGGGTAGATCGCAGGGTCGGCGGTCGAACCGCGATCGAATGGCACCTGGCCGCCGGTCCAGATCTGGTTGCGCAGACGCAGGCCCTGTCGATATGGCAGCGGCAGCGACCAGTCCCACACGCTGTCCGGCCAGCGATCTTCGCGCGGGATGTATTTGTTGTGCAGGCCGTTATCGGCGCGCATCGCCATGACCTCGATCTTGGTCAGCGCACCTTCAGGTTCAAGTACATGGCAGGGGACGACCGTCGCGACCGGACCGGGCTCACGAAAATGGCTGGCGCGGGCGGCGGCGAGCGGCGCCCAGGCCTGGTGCGTCGTGCCGAAATAATAGCCTTCCATCTTGACCGCATCCTGCGGGCCGGCGCCGAGATGGAACAAGGTTGCGTCGATGTCGTTCATAATCGCATGCGACTGCGCGACCGGATCGCCGGGATGGATGAGGGCGCCGTCCTCGTCGATGGCGGCGCGCAGCGGCGCGGTTACGAATTCGCCGGCGCGCAGCCCGACCGTGTAGATCGGATGCTCGAACCGCGCGGAGACCGATTTCGGCACAGCGCGCGTGACGGCATGCGCGCGCGGCGCCTGACGCCAGCCGACGATGGCAATCGCCTGGAGCTGGATCGTCTGCCCGGCAAAGGGTTGCAGCGGAACCGGCAGGAGGCTAATCGCCGGCGGGGGATCGTATGGGAAATGACGCTGGAGATCGGCGCGCAGCGACCATTCGTCGAGGCCGGCATTCGGGCTGTAATAGACCTTGAGCCGCGCGATATCACCAAGGCCAGCATTTTCGGCCGCGAGCGCGCTGCGCAGATTGCTCATCGCGCCGCCGATCTGGGCCGGCAGATCGCCCGCGTGGCGGATCCGCCCGTCGGCTGAAACATCGCCGGCACCGCCGACGAAGACCGTGTTGCCGATCCGCGCCGCCGTCACATGGCGCTGCTCGAGTGCGAGTTGCCAGCCGGCTTTCATCATTGCCATGGGATCTCCTTTTGCCGGCCGTTGCGACGGCGTCCCGTCATGGGCACGCCGACCGGGCCTTGCGTTACGGTGCCGGAACGACCGGCGTGAGATAGGGTGCTACGGCCTGATCGGGTCCAGCGACCATTGCGGGCACCTGATGCGACACGACGGGCAGGCTTTTGAGATAGGTCGCAAGCGCCAATGCATCTTCGTCGATGAGGAAGCCGTATGATGGCCAGGGCATGAGCGGAACCAGTTCGCGCCCATCGGGCCGGACGCCGGTGCGCACGGCGGCCATGATGTCCTCAACGCTCCAGCTCCCGATGCCGGTTTCGGTATCCGGCGTCAGGTTCGGCGGGTAGAGGATGCCGACCTCGGGAATGTGGAACCCGATATCCGATCCGCCGAGAAAGCGGCCGAGATCTGGCTTGCCGACGAGTGCGCCGGGTGTGTGGCAGCCGGTACAGTCCATGATGTTCGCGAGATACTCGCCGCGCGCCAGAACCTCGTCCGCATCGGCCGGCGTCGCCAGGAACGGCGACAGGGCAGCCAGCGTGGCGGCCGCTGCGAGCAGGCGGCGCAGCGTGAAACAGGCGGTCATTGCGGATTGTCCTCCCGGTCGATTGGGTATCGTGCCTCGGCCGGCGCGAACTCTAGGGCTTGCGTCTTGCGGTTCGCAAGCGCCTCGATGATCCTGCAACAGGTTGACCGATCCGGCAGGGGGCGCGGCAGATGGCAGACGATATTGTCGTCGCATTGCGGAGGGCGCTGGGCGACAGCGCGGTCGAGAGCGGCGATGCGATCGGCCGGCGATACTGGTGCGACGCGACGGGCGTTGCGCCGCATCCGCCGCTGGCCATAGTCCGGCCGCGGACGACCGACGAGGTCGCCGCCATCCTGCGCCTCTGCAACGATCGCCATCAGCCGGTGATCGCGCAGGGCGGATTGACCGGACTTGCCGGCGGGGCGACGCCGCGCGGCGGCGAGATCGCACTCTCGCTCGAACGGATGTCGGGCATCGAGGAAATCGACCCGGCGGCCGCGACGATCACCGTCAAGGCCGGAACGCCGCTGCAGGTTGTGCAGGAGGCCGCCGCCGATGCCGGGTTCATGCTCGGCCTCGATCTCGGTGCGCGCGGGTCGGCGCAAATCGGCGGCAATATCTCGACCAATGCCGGCGGCATCCGCGTCATCCGTTATGGCATGACGCGCGAGCAGGTGCTCGGGCTCGAGGTTGTGCTGGCCGATGGCACAATCCTCACCAGCCTCAACAAAATGCTGAAGAACAACGCGGCCTACGATCTCAAGCATCTGTTCATCGGATCGGAGGGCACGCTCGGCGTGGTGACCCGCGCGGTGCTGCGGTTGCATCCACGTCCCTCCGACCCGCTGACCGCGCTCTGTGCGCTGCCGAGTTACGAGGCGGTTGTCGCGTTCCTGCGCCATGCGCAACAGGCGCTGGGTCAGGTCAGCGCGTTCGAGGCGATGTGGCTCGATGCCTATGACTTCGTCGCGAGCAGGCGCGAGGGCGCACCGCCGATCGCATCGGTGCATCCGTTCTATGTGATTATCGAGCATGCCGGGACCGATCCGGACGCCGATGCGCAGGCCTTCGAGGCGATGCTGGAAGCGGCGCATGAGCGGGGATTGCTGATCGACGTGACGTTGGCGCAATCGGAAAAACAGGCGCGCGCCATCTGGGCGATCCGCGAAGGCATTGCGGAATGGGAGAATGTCGTTGGCCAGATCCATCTCGACGTCAGCCTGCCGATCGGTGCGATCGGCGAGTTCGCGGAGCGCTGCCGCGCGCGCCTCGCGAGCCAATGGCCGGATCTGATCGCGACCTTTTACGGCCATATCGGCGACAGCAACCTGCATGTCAGCCTTGCCCCAGGCACCGACGACGAAGGTACAAGGCACGGTGCCGAGACGGCGGTCTACGACACGGTGCGCGATTTCGCCGGTTCGATTTCGGCCGAGCACGGCATTGGTTCGCTGAAGCGCGATTTCCTCGCTTATTCGCGTACGCCGGCCGAACTCGCGCTGATGCGTACGCTCAAGGCCGCGCTCGATCCGAACAACATTCTCAATCCGGGCAAGGTGCTGTAGGCCGCGTTTCCGCCAGAGCCGGTCGCGCCGCAGCCCACATCTCACATCGTTGGCTGTCAAAATTGTGCCGTCGGACCCATCAGGCGGGCTGCGACCGAATGCGGGTTTGACGCTCGGCCGGGGTCGCGTATGAAATCGAGCCGGGCATCGCCGACGCGATGGGGCAGGGCGCGGAAGAACGGGCGAGCGAAGGAATTGTTATGGATGACCGCGCAATCGACCCGCCCGTCGCCGATCCGGTGGCGGCGCAGTTTCCGGATACCGCGCCCCGGCTCGCTGCCTGGGCCGAGCGGTTACGTGTGTTGCGCGAGAACCGGACCGCGGCTCCGCTCGAAAGCCCGGTCGATCTGCTCGCCAACGAGATTTCCGCGGCGATCGACAGCAGCGAACTCGGGGCGTTCGATCTTGACCGTTCGATCCGCGCACTGACGCTCAAGGCGTTTCTCGCCCGGGCCGCGCGCCTGCGCCGCTATCTCGGCGAGATCGATCCCGAGAAGAACGAACAGGTTCTGCGCGTGCTGATCCGCGGGCTGATGAAGGACGGCAGCGGTCGGCAGGTTCCCTTCGATGTCTTTCGTCGCGCGGTTGAGGCGGAACGGATCGGCATCGTGCTGACCGCGCACCCGACCTTCGCGCTCTCGGCCGAATTGACGCAGACCTTGGGGAGGCTAGCGGCCGGCCGCGACGCGCAGGGGCGCCCGCTCGATCCGGCCGAGCGCCGCGCTGCCGAATCCGCCGCCGCGCGCGCCCGACACGGGCTGCCGGACGGCATCACGCTGGCGAAGGAGCGAGAGGCGTCCGCGCTCGCGATCGGCCATCTGCACACGGCCATCGCGCGGCTCTATCTCATCCTGCTGGACGAGGCGGCCAACGCCTATCCGCGCGAGTGGCGCCGCCTGGTGCCGCGCCTCGTCACGGTCGCGAGCTGGGTCGGTTTCGATCTCGACGGGCGCAACGACATACGCTGGTTCAACACGCTGGAGGCGCGGCTCGATCTCGCGGCGCGCCAGCTCGCGCGCTATCGCGATGCGGCCGGTCCGACCGACGATCCCGAAGGCGTATTGGCGACGGCCTGCGAACAGACCGAGACGATCGTGGCCGCGTTGCGCGACAGCGACGGCAATGCGGCGACGCTCTCGCCGATCCTGCGGGTGCTGGCCGAAAGTGCCGATACGCGGTTCGCCGATCCGGCGCCGATCCTCGAAAGCCTCGATGCGGCGATCGAGGCGGCGAGCGACGTCGACGCACTCGATCTGGCGGTGCTGCGTGCCGATGCCGCCAATTTCGGCATGGGATCGGCGCATATCCATGTGCGGCTCAACGCGGCGCAGATCCACAATGCGGTGCGGCACGATATCGGTTTCGACGGCGATCCCAACCAGCCGGGGCAGCGGCGGCGCAATCTCGTCGAACTCGAATCGCGTTTCGCCAGCATGGAACCGATGTCGGTCAATTTCGGCTCAATCATGACCGAATCGATGTCCGGCCGCCGGCTGTTCATGCTGGTCGCACAATTCCTCAAGCATATCGATCGCAAGACGCCGATCCGCTTCCTCATCGCCGAATGCGATTCGCATTTCACGGTTCTGGCGGCGCTCTATCTGGCGCGGCTGTTCGGCGTTGCCGACCGGGTCGATATCTCGCCTTTGTTCGAAACGCCGCAGGCCTTGCGGCATGGCCATGACGTGATCCGCGATCTGCTCGCGAACGAGCAGTATCGTACCTATCTGCGCGAGCGCGGGCGGCTCTGCATCCAGACCGGCTATTCCGATGCCGGCCGCTATGTCGGCCAGCCCGCTGCGGCGCTTGCGGTCGAGCGGCTGCGGATCAAAGTCGCGGAAGCGCTCGCCGGCGCTGATCTTCCCGGGATCGGCCTGCTGATTTTCGACACGCATGGCGAATCGATCGGCCGCGGCGCGCATCCCGATAGTTTCACCGCAAGGCTGGATTACATCGATACGCCGGAATCGCGCTTGCGCTTCGCTGCGCACGGGCTCGCGGTCAAACAGGAGCTTTCGTTCCAGGGCGGCGATGGCTACGCGCTGTTCGCCAATCCGGCGCTCGCCTTTGCGACGCTGACGCGGCTGATCGAACACACGCTGACGCCGCCGGTCGACCGGCCCGATCCGTTCTATCGCGAGACCGATTACTCGCTCGATTTCTTCGTGACAATCAAGGAATTCAACGAAGGGCTGATCGACGATCCGAACTACGCGACGTTCCTTGGTGCGTTCGGCACCAATCTGATCTACCCGTCGGGTTCGAGACCATCGCGACGTCAAACCGACGGTGGCAAGTCGGTCGAAATGCTGTCGCCCCGTCAGCTTCGGGCGATCCCCCATAACGCCGTGCTGCAGCAGATGGGCTACCTTGCGAACAGCCTGGGCGGGGTCGGGAAGGCAATGGCGCTCGATCTCGACCGGTTCGTCGAGATGCACGAACAATCGCCGCGCCTGCGCTCGCTGGTCGCGCTCGCCGCCGCCGCGCGCAAAGTCAGCAGCCGCGATGCGCTGGTAGCCTATGTGTCGCTGCTCGATCCGGTGAGCTGGCTGTTGCTGGCGGCAACCGACAAGAACGCCGATCGGCGCGAGGAACTGCGCCGGGTCGCGGGGATGCTGAACGAGATCGGCCGGTTCTCACGGATGAACCGCATGCTCCGTAAGTTCCTGCAGGACGATATCGATCTGGCTGACGGTCTCGCGCGGGCCGACCGGCCGCTTGAGTATTCCGAGACCCAGGCCGATGTCGAACTCCTGCATGCGCTCCGCATCGCGCTGATCCGGCAGATCTTCCGACTGGCAGGGCGGCTGCCACGCTTTTCGAGCCGGGCCGACTTCACCGTCGACGACGTGTTGGCCGACCTGCTGCATCTTGGCGTGCCCTCGGCGACCCGACAGCTTCGGGTGACCTTTCCGGCGGCCGCCGCATCGGTCGACGACGAGGCATTCGGCGAGCCGGCCAGCTATCGGGCCGAGGGAGAGCGCGGCTATGCGCGCGAACATAGGATGCTGTTCGATCCGCTGGATGCGTTGCATGATGATGTACGACGCATCAGCGTCGCCGTTATGCATCTGATGGGGGCTGTTGGTTGAAGATAACCAACTGACTGAAGGTCCGGCGCATGTCGGCCGGTATCGCGCGGGTAACGTGGTTTAGTGGAGGAGCGCATAATGCAGGTCAAGGAAATCGGTCTCATCGTCGGCGCTGGCGAAGGTTTGAGCGCGGCGGTTGCGCGAATCATGGCGCGGGAGGGCATGGCGGTCGCGCTCGCGGCGCGCAGCCTCGACAATCTCGCCGCGCTCGCGAAAGAGACCGATGCGAAGACCTATGCCTGCGATGCATCCGATACGCGCCAGGTCGCGAGCCTGTTCGAAAGCGTCGACCGCGATGTCGGTACACCGACCTGGGTCCTCTTCAATCCGAGCCGGCGTTCGCGCGGGCCCCTGGTCGATCTCGACCCCGAAACCGTGAAACAGGACATTCTCGTCACCTGCTTTGGCGGGTTTCTGGTGGGACAGCAGGCGGCCAAGCGCATGGTGAAGGCCGGCGGTGGTAGTATCTTTTTCACGGGCGCCTCGGCCAGCGTGAAGGGCTATGCACGCTCGGCCCCGTTCGCGATGGGCAAGTTCGGTCTGCGTGGCCTCGCACAGAGCATGGCGCGCGAATTCCAGCCGCAAAATCTGCATATCGCGCATTTCGTGATCGACGGATCGATCGCGCCGCGCGGCGGCAACGGCAAAGACGACCGGCTCAATCCGGATTCGATCGCCGAGACCTATCTCGCGATCCATCGCCAGCATCGCAGCGCCTGGACCTGGGAGATCGAGCTCCGGCCCTGGACCGAGACGTTCTGAACCGCTGGCGGCGGTCGGCAAAGGGGACATGGTCGCGATGACGATCCTCGAAACCGATCGCCTGTTATTGCGACGATTTGTGCCCGGCGATCTCGACGATCTTTTCGCTCTCTACAGCGATCCCGAAGTGCGGCGGCATTTTCCCGAAGGCGTTCTGAGGCGCGACGAGACGCAGGAAGAGCTCGAGTGGTTTCTCGACGGCCATCCCGATCATCCCGAACTCGGTCTGTGGGCGACGATCCACAAGCCGAGCGGCCGCTTCATCGGCCGCTGTGGGCTTCTCCCCTGGATGATCGAGGATCGGCTCGAAACTGAGGTCGCCTATCTGCTGGCGCGCGATCAGTGGCGGCAGGGGCTTGGCGTCGAAATCGCGCGGGGGCTGGTGCGCTACGGATTCGAGCAGTTGAATCGCCCGCGCCTCATCTCACTGATCGATCCCGAGAATGTTGCGTCGCAGCGCACCGCCGAGAAGGCCGGGCTCGCCTTCGAACGCGAGATCGTGCTTGACGATATGCGCTGCCGGATCTATGCGGCCGCCAATCCGGGACTGCGATAGCGGCCGAAGTTTACGCGCCCTTCGACTTGATCGCGTCGCGAATTTCTTCGAGCAGCACTTCCTGACGCGGCGGTGCGGCGGGGGCGGCTGGCTGTTCGCGTTTCAGCCGGTTGATCTGTTTGATCACAAGGAAGATTGCGAAGGCGATGATCAGAAACTGAATGATCGTGTTGATGAACAGGCCGTAGTTCAGCGTCGGGGCACCCGCTTCCTGTGCTTCGGCGAGGCTCGCATACTCGCCGCCCGAGAGCGTGATGAAAAGGTTGCTGAAGTCGATACCGCCGAGCAGCAGCCCGATCGGCGGCATGATGATGTCGTTGACGAGCGACGTCACGATCTTGCCGAAGGCGGCGCCAATGATGACGCCGACCGCGAGGTCGATGACGCTGCCACGCATCGCAAATTCACGGAATTCCTTGAGCATCGCGAACCCCCTGGATGTTCGGTCGCCGGGCCGGCAACCCATTACCGCTTGCGTGCCGGGCGTCGTCAAGCGGCCTCGCGCGACGCCGCGTCAGCCGCTGGTTCGCAGATAATAGTCGTACTCGGCCGGCGGAATGATTGCCCGTAAACCAACGGTTTCGAGTCGCCTGGCCTCGACATAGAGGCGGCAGAATTCAGCACCCAGATAGGTTGGCAGCACGCTCGCGCTGCCGAGCCTCGCGAGCGCGGTATCGAGCAGGATCGGCAAATCAGGATCGCCCGCGTCGGGCACCGGGCCGACGATCGGGGTCGGCGGCGCAATGCGCTGAGTTAGCCCGTGATGGATCCCGGCGAGCACGGCGGCGAGGGCCAGATGGACCTGCGCGTCGGCGCCCGCCATCCGGTGCTCGAGCCGGCGCGCCTCGATCGGGCCGGAGGGAATGCGGATCGCTACACCGCGATGGTCGAGCGCCCACCATTTGCCGGTCGGTGCGAACTGGCCGGGCGCGAGGCGGCGGTAGGAATTGTTGTTGGGCGCGAAGAACGCCATCGCCTCGGCCATCGTATCGAACAGCCCGCCGACCGAATGGCGCAGCGGCTCGTTCTGCATCGCATCGCCCTCGGCGAACAGGTTGCGGCCGTCGCGGTCGAGCAGGCTGACATGGAAGTGCAGTCCACTGCCGGCGCCGTCGGCATAAGGCTTCGCCATGAAGGTCGCTTCCATGCCGTGCCGGCGTGCGACATTACGCACCGTCCGCTGCAAAAGCTGACCTTCGTCGGCGGCGCGCATCGCATCCGGCTTGTGACGGAGGTTCACTTCGAACTGCCCGCCGGAATATTCGACGATCATGGTGGCGGGCGAGAGGCCCTGCAGCTCCGCGGTGCGCGAAAAATCGGTCGCGATATCGGAGATCGATTCGAGTTCGGACAGACCGAAGCTGTGATGATGCGGCATGCGCCGGCCGGTGCCCGGCGCGATCGGCGGCTGCGGTGTGCCGTCCGGCCCGCGCTCGCAATCGATCAGGAAGAATTCGAGTTCGACGGCAACGACCGGCGTGATGCCAAGCGCGTCAAAGCGGGCGAGCACCCCTGCCAGTACCTGGCGCGGGTCGGTCGGCTCGGGGCTGCCGTCCGTGCGCCAGAAGCTGCACAGGACCTGTGCGATCTCGGGGCCAAGCCAGGGGGCCGGCGCCAGCGTGCCGGCGACGGGGCGGAAGCACTGGTCGGGATCGCCGTCGGAATTGCCGCGGCCGAACGGGTCGTCGGTATGACCGGTGACAGAAAGGGTAATCGCCGAAACTGGGCCGTGCATACCGTCGGCATAGAGCCCCGGCGCATCGGCAATCGGAATGCGTTTGCCGCGCAGGACCCCCGAAATGTCGCAGAACATGACGTCGAGAAAGCCGGTCTCGGGATGCCGCGCCAGAAACGCGGCCAGTTCGTCGGTCGGGCCCACCGGAGCTCCTGCCTGGGGTCGGGGAGGCGGCAGTTCGCCCGACCGGCCGCTACCCTGTCAACCCGGGCGACCCGGCCCCCGGGCGCGCCTGCAGGCTATGCATGACGCCCCTGCACCCGATCCGGTTGCCGAAACCCGCGGACTCCTTCAAGAATGTGGCCCGCAAACGGAGACCCCTATGAATCGGCTGCTGTCTATTTGCATCCTCGGCGAACCCGGCGTCGCGCGGCGCGAGGTATTCGACGGGTTCGAGGACGGGCGGACCGATTGGGACTGGATCGCCTCGCGACTGCGCGAGCGCGGGCTTGAGGGCAAGGTCGAGATCGACGGCGTCGATGCGAGCCTCGGCGAAACCCTGCCGTCGCCCGATGGCTATGACGGGGTGATCGTTGGCGGCAGCATTCACAATGTGAACGAGGGGCGCGACTGGCAACTCCGGACCATCGAGTGGCTTGGCGACTGGCGCGAGACCGGGAGGCCACTCTTCGGAATCTGCGGCGGCCATCAAATGGCGGCCGTTACGCTCGGCGGCAAGGTCGATCGGATGAACGGAACGGCGTTTTCGGAGACCGGCAAGCTCGATCTGACCGAAGTCGGGCGCAACCATTTCCTGTTCGACGGCGGTGGCGAAGCGGAGCCGGTGGTTCATTTCGGGCATTTCGATCATGTGACGCGTCTACCGGACGGTGCGACGCTGCTTGCAACCTACAAGGATGTGGTCGCCACGCTCGATCTCGGTGGCGGCTGGTACACGACGCAGTTCCACCCCGAATCCACGGGGCTCGGCATGGTGGTTGCGTGGGACGGCGCGATTGCGCCCGATGCGCTGCGCTATCGCGAGACGCCGGACGGCGGCCGGATCATCGAGAATTTTCTGCGCGGCACCGGGCTCGTCTGATCGATCGCGGGCGCTACGCTTCGTAGCGAACCGCGCCGCCGACGATCGTCATTGTCGTCTGCACGCTCCGGATATCCGCGGGGTCGATTGCGAAAGGATCGCGATCGAGCACCGCGAAATCGGCGAGCTTGCCGGGTTCGATCGAGCCCTTGAGATTTTCCTCGAAACCGGCCCAGGCGCCGAGCGTCGTATAGGCGTGCAGGGCCTCGGTCACGGTGATCGCCTCGCCGGGACCGAAATCCTGTCCGGTATCGGTCTTACGCGTGACCATCGCGCCGATGATTTCCCACGGATTGGTCGAGCAGATCGGTGCATCGGAATGGCCGGGAGCGGGGATGCCGGCATCGATCAGGCTGCGATGGGGGAACATCCATCTCATCGCCTGAGAACCGCGATTGGCGATATAGGCATCGCCCAGCGAGTACATGAAGCCGGTCGCCGAGGAATCGACGGCGCCGAGCTTGCGAATGCGATCCATGATCGTCGGCGTGACATAGCAGCAATGCTCGACGCGGCTGCGATGATCCTTGACCGGATGCGCTTCGAGCGCGGCCTCGATCGCATCGAGTGCGAAATCGATGCCGCGATCGCCGAGCCCCTCGACGCAGACGCGCAAGCCGGCTTTATGCGCTCGGACGACCTGCGGAATGAGTTCGTCGGCTTCGTAGAGCAGCATGCCGTAATTCGGCACCGGTTCGCCGGGAACGGCGGTACCGACATAGGGCTCGTAATAGGCTGCGGTGCGGCCGCTGGTCGAGCAATCCGGACACCATTCGACGCCGACGATGCGGATCCATTCGTCGCCGAAGCCGGTGCGGATACCGGCCTTGATGTAGGTATCGACCAGCGCTTCGTCGCGCCCGTCGAGGATGATGCCGATGCGCATCGCGAGCAGGTCCGCCTCGCGCAGCCGCTGATAGGCCTGGATCGCCTTACCCTGCGTCAGCGAGTTGTGCAGCGAGGTGACGCCGTGGCGCAGATAGAGATCGAACACCTGCGGCAATCCGGTTTCGTAATCCTCGACGCGATACTCGCGCTTCATGCGCGAATCCAGATCCCACGCCGCCATCTCGCGGATGACGCCGGTCATGCGACCGGTCGAGGGATCGCGATCGTAGCGACCGTGGCCCGGGTCGGGTGCATCGTCGGGAACGCCGAACTGGCGCAGCGTCGCGGAATTGACGATCGCGATGTGCCCGTCGGTCCGATAGAGCCAGACCGGAATGCCATGCGATACGGCGTCGAGTTGGTCGATCGTCGGATAGCCGCCGCATTTCTGATCGTTGTAACCGAAGCCCCGGAACATCTCGCCGCGCTTCATGTCAGCGGTTTCGCGTTCGACCATGCGCAACATGTCGTCGATCGAACGTATCTGCGGCCAGCCGATCTGGCGCCAATGCAGCAGATCGATCGCATGATGGTCGGGATGGCAGTGGGAATCGATAATGCCCGGTACCAGGGTTCGCCCGGCGAGATCGATTTTCCGCGTATCCCGCCCGGCGAGGGTCGCGATCTCGCGATGCGTGCCGACGGCAAGAATACGGCCCTGCCAGACAGCCACGGCTTCGGCGGCCCGGTTTGCTCCATCCATGGTGGCGATTCGACCGCCCGAAATGATAAGATCCGCTGTCACAGCCTGTTATGCCCTCTGGTAAAGTTTCTTTTTAATCCAAACGCTTGCGGGTTGTGGCAAGCGCCACAGAAAAGCCACAAGCCGGATTCGGAGCCATACCCCATAGTTATTTCGTGATCGGCGGATGGTCCTTATGCCCTGCCCCCGCCGGTTCTCCGGTCGCTACGTGTCGCAACGGGCCGATGACACGTTACCGACCGGGCCCACACGCTGGACTGGCCCCGTCGCCCTTTGGGCGGCGGGGCCTTCCGCTTTCTGGGCCCAAAAGATACTGCCCTGACGCCCGAGCCCAAGCCATAGGTCTCGCAGGCCCTGCAGAGCCGGAAATCGCTATCGCGGTCGTGTTTAAGTGAAACCAGCCGGCGCCGAGCGCCGCGGCCGGTCAGGAGTCGCCGTTGCGCTCGGCGTTGACGGAAAGCGAGCCGGGGCCATCGGCCGCGGCACCGGTATCTTGGGCGCCGCCGGTCGTGCCGTCGCCACCCGAGCCCAGACCGCCGCTATTGATGCCGGGCCCGCCAGCCGTATCGGTACCGGCAACGCCGGTGTTGCTGCGGCTGTTGGCGTTACGCGGCGAGGGTGTCGTTTGCGCGATGACGGGATCTTCGATCGCCAGTGACTCGATGCGTGCCAGCGCCTGATCCCGGTTCATGCCGGGCGGCAAAGCTGGATCGTAGAGCAGGCGGATCAGAGTCCGATCGAGTTCGGTCAAATGGTCGTCGATTGAAAGATCATTGAAGATCGACGGAAACACTTCCTCGGAATCGTTAGGCAGACCCAGAACCTGAGTCATTTCCTCGACCACACAGGCATCGAGTTTGCCCGCCGATGCGGCGCGATCGGTCGGGATGCCGATAACCGCGCGAACGATCTCCGAACCGCCGTTGACTGAATAGATGCCAAAACACAGTGTTTTCGCGACACCGCTGCTGTTCTTGACGAGCGCGGGATGATAGTCGACCACCGACTGGATCAGCCGGTCATCGCGATCGAACACGATGAAGAAATTGGCATCCGCCGGGTCGAGGACGATCCGGCTGTCGAGCCCGGTCAGAAAGCGGATATCGACAAGATGGCTTTCGACCAGGCGCTCGTAGAGCGTCGGATCGCCGGCGCGGATATCGAGATAGACGTTGATCGGATCGACCCATTTGGTGACGCGCTGATCGAGCGTCTGCTCAAATTCGGCGTGGAAGACAATCCGGTCGAAGCTGTCGACGACATAACGGATATCCTCAGTGCCGCCGGCCCCGGTTGTAAGAACCAAGGCGACGGCGCCGCACAGACCTCTGCCCGCCGTCTTGATGCACCGTCGAATCATAGGCCCCCGCGCCAAAGCCAGACCGGATTCAGCCAGAAATACCGCCGGAAGTCACGTCACGATCCTCTATCCCCGGCCTATGCATCCGGATGTGTGCCGAGGCTATCAGCCGGTCAGGCCAGCCAAGCGGCGTCCTGTCGCACCTCGATCAGGGTCGGTCCGCTGGCAGCAAACGCCCCGGTCAGGGCGTCCTGAAGTCCCCCGGCGCTTTCGGCCCGAACCGCATTCGCCCCGAAGGCGCGCGCCAAGGCGAGATAGTCGGGGTTACGCGGTTTCACGCCAAGTTCGGGGATCCCGAGGCGAATCATGTCGTCGGCGATCTGACCCAGCGCATCGTTGTTCCAAAGCAGGATCGCGAGCGGCATCTTAAGTTCGACCGCCGTTGCCAGTTCCTGAACCGTGAACAGAAACCCGGCATCGCCCGCCACCGCGACCGTAGGCCGTTCGGGCGTTGCGAGTTTCGCGCCGATCGCTGCCGGCAGCGCATAGCCGAGTGTCCCGAAACCGTTCGGATGAAACCAGCGGCGTGGTTGCGACATCGGGAAATGATAATTTCCGGTGTACGCGATCTGGGTCATGTCGGTTGCAAACGTACCGTTCTCGGGCACCGCCTTGCGCATCGCATCGAGCACGCGGACATGCTTCATCTGCAGCGGCGCGCGCTCGGCCGCATTACGCCGGCGGATTTCATCGCGTGCCCGGGCCCGCGAATTGGACGGCTGCTTGCGCGCGACCGCGGCGGTCAGCGCTTCGATGCCAATGCCGGCGTCGCCGAGCAATGTTGCGTCCGGCTTGTAGTCGCGGGTCAGTGTCGGCCGGTCGATGTCGATGCGCACGATGCGGCCACGGATCGGCAGACGATCGGTCCAGCTATCGGTCTCGGACAGCTCGGTGCCGACCGCGATCACGACATCGGCTTCTTCGATGGCCTTGTGTGTCGCCGGCTGGGCCAGGGTGGAGCCGAGTGAATTGGGGTGCGATGCCGGCAACACGCCCTTCGCGGCAACAGTCAGGGCGATATCTGCATCGATCCGTTCGACCAGCGCGGCGATCGCCGCTGCGCAATCGACCGTGCCGCCGCCCGCAATGATGAACGGTGCCTTTGCGCCATCGATGATGGCGGCGGCTGCCTCGACATCCTTGTCGGTCGGGGTGGCGCGCGATTTCTTCGACAATGTGGCCTTGCCGTTCGGCGCCGGCATGGCGAGCACGTCGAGGGGAATTTCGATATGAGCGGGGCGCGGGCGGCCCGTTGCAAACATCTCGAATGCGGCGTCGATTGCCTGCGGCAACTCGTCCGGCGTGCGCACGGTGTGACTGTATCCGACGAGTGGCGCCATGATCGCGCGCTGGTCGGTGCTTTCGTGCAGGCGGCCGCGACCCTTTCCGAGATGCTCGGTCTCGTTCACGCTCGAGAGCAACAGGACAGGAACGGAATCCGAGAATGCCTGACCGATCGGCGTGGCGGCGTTGGTGACGCCGGGGCCGGTGATCAGAACGCAGACGCCCGGCCGACCGCTGGCTCGCGCGTAGCCGTCGGCCATGAAACCGGCGCCCTGTTCGTGGCGCACGCCGACATGCCGCATCTTGCTGCGACCGATGCCTCGATAAAGATCCAGCGTGTGAACGCCGGGGATGCCGAACAGCGTATCGACGCCATGCGGTTCGAGAAGGGCGATGGCGGCCTCGCCGCATGTCTTGGCAGTCATGTCGGTTCCCATTGCTGCGAATTCGGGCGCAGCATGGCGGCCGGGCCAAGGCGGCGCAAGGCCGCTCGAATTGGGCTGTTCCGGCGTGGTATCCTCCCCGTTTCCCGTGCGAGGAGACGATGGCTACACCCTGCATCATCACGGTTGCGATCACCGGCAGCCAGCCAACCAAAGAACAGAATCCCGCCGTCCCGGTCACGGTTGCCGAGCAGGTCGAAAGTACGCACGAGGCCTTCGAGGCCGGTGCATCGCTGGTTCATATTCATGTCCGCGACGACGACGGCCGGTCGTCCTCCGATCCGGCGCGCTTCGCCCTGGTCCAGGCGGGCATCCGGAAACATTGCCCCGGTATGATCGTCCAGTTCTCGACCGGTGGGCGCGGGCGCGATCCAGACGAGCGCGGCAGCGCGCTCCAGCATCGCCCCGACATGGCCTCGCTCGCGACGGGGTCGGTCAACTTCGCGACCATCATCTACGAAAATCCGCCGGCGCTGATCGATGCGCTGGCCGGCTCGATGATCGCCAATGAGGTGAAACCCGAGATCGAGATCTTCGATCTGGCGATGCTGTACAACGCGCGTGCGCTGGTCGATCGCGGTCTCATCGAGGCGCCGGCGCATGTGCAGTTCGTCATGGGTATTCCCGGCGCGATGCCGGCGCGCGAACCGATCCTCGACTTTCTTATCGGCGAATTGGCGGAGGTTCTGCCCGGTGCGACCTGGACGGCGGCGGGCGTCAGCCGCCATCAGGTGACGGTCAATCGCTGGGCGCTCGCGCGCGGCGGGCATGCGCGCACCGGCCTCGAGGACAATATCTATATCGCGAAGGGAAAGCTGGCCGCGAGCAATGCCGCGCTCGTTCGCCAGGTTGCCGATCTGTGCGGCGAATATGATCGGCGGCCCTCGACCGCGACCGAGGCGCGCGCTTTGCTCGGCCTGCGCGCGGCCTGATCGTCGGCCCGAAATGAAACGGGCGGAGCCTTCCCGCTCCGCCCGCCTTTGTTGTCGACGATCGAGCCTGTCAGATACCGGCTTTCACGCCTTCGAACATCGTGATGTACTTCTCGCGGGTCTCGGGTGGGACTTCCGACAGGAAGACGCCCTGCGCGAACAGCGCCGTGGGCGACGAGATCCCCAGCTCTGCGAGCCGTTCCGGCGAGACCCTTTCGAACGACTTCATGTTCGAATGGCCATAGCCGTAGGACTCGATTTCGAACTGGCCGGCTTCCGGCGACGACATCGCGTTAATGAAATCGTACTTCGCCTCTTCGTCGCCCGGGCCGCCTTCGATCAGGACCAGTCCGCAAACCCAGGTGAGAATGCCTTCCTTCGGGTTCATATACTTAACCGGAATGCCCTGCTGCTTGAGCGTCACGACGGAGGCGTTCCAGGCATAGGCCGCAACCAGTTCGCCCGATGCGAGGCTCTGCTCGATCGTGGTGTTGTCGCTCCAGTAATAGAGCAGAAGGTCTTTCTGCTTCACCAGCAACTGACGGCACTGTTCGATCTGTTCATCGGTCATGTTGAACGGATCCTTGATGCCAAGCGCCAGCGCAGCGGCGGTGACCGCACCGTCGATCGCGTCATACACAGCCAGTTTGCCGGCGTAACGCTCGTCGAACAGCAGCATCCACGATTCTTCCTCCACCTCGACCAAATCGGTGCGGTAGAGGATCGATGAATTGCCCCAGTCGACCGGAACGTAATAGACACCGTTGTCGTCAAACGTGCCCTTGATCGTCTTCAGCTCGGGGAAGATGTCGTTGTAATGCGTCAGGCGCGACGTATCGATCGGCGCAATAACACCGGCATCGCGCCAGCGGGGCAACACGTACGTGCACGGATGCGAGATGTCGGGGGTGTAACCCGAGCGCAGCTTTTGCAGCGCTTCTTCCTCGTCGGCAAAAAACGCAGGATCCGGGCTGCCGCCGTATTTTTCGAAATAGGCCGGATGCAGCTCGGGAATTTCATACGACGCCCAGGTGTAGTAGGTGATGTCGTTCACGGCGGCAGCGGCCGGGCGCTTCATCACCGGCACCGTCATCAGGCCGAGACCGACCGACGCCAGCGCCTTCGTCATCTGCCGACGGGTCATTTTCCCTTCGGCCATAAGATCCATGAAACGGTTCTTTTCCATTAAGTGCGTCCTCCACGATGCCGCAGGTTGTTCGGGGGCCGGCATCTGTCGATAAGCATCCATGCAAGCGGTGTCGCGCGCAACTGTCATCGCTTCTCCCGCGCCATTGCCGCTGCTAGGGTGCCGACACCGCCCCTAGGCGTCGGAAATCGGGGAAAATCGTGTATTCCGAGTTATTTGCCATCATCGCCCCGGTGCTAATCTGCGCCGGTATCGGGTTCATCTGGGCGCGCAGGGGGCGGGCGTTCGAGACGGAATTCGTGACCAACCTGGTCACGATGGTGGGGACGCCCTGTCTGATCGCGTCGACGCTTACCAGTCTCGAGATCCCCCTCGATGCACTGGGCGAAGTGGCGATTGCCAGTCTCACGGCAACCGCCGGCTTCGCGGTGCTCGGTATGGCCGTGCTGCGGGTCATGAAGTTGCCATTTCACTCGTTCCTGCCGGCACTCATGTTTCCGAACACCGGCAATATGGGGCTGCCGCTCTGTCTCTTTGCATTCGGCGAAGCAGGCCTCGCCTTCGCCATCATCATCTTCGCACTGACGGCGACGTTGCAGTTCACCGTCGGCATCGCGATCGTCTCGGGCAGTTTCTCGCTGAAGCGGTTCGCGACCATGCCGATCCTCTATGCGGTCGCGTTCTCGATCATTGTGATCGCGACCGGTTGGACGGTGCCGGCGTGGTTCGCCAACACGATCGAACTGCTCGGCGGTGTGACGATCCCGATGATGCTGCTGGCGCTGGGCGTATCGCTGGCGCGGCTGCGGGTGACGACCATACACCGCGCACTCATTCTCTCGCTGGTGCGGCTCGCGGGCGGCGCGGCCATCGGTTACGCGGTCGGGATCCTGTTCGACCTCAGCGATCTGGCGCGTGGCGCCGTCCTGATCCAGGCAACGATGCCGGTCGCCGTCTTCAACTACCTGTTTGCCCAATATTATTCGCGGCAGCCCGAACAGGTGGCCGGGATGGTCATGCTCTCGACCATCCTCTCGTTCCTGACGCTGCCCCTGCTATTGTGGGCCGTGCTCTAGCGTTTGGTTCGCGCGCCGAATTGCCTATAATGGCGTCCTGGCATCGCGAGGGAGGAACGACGCGATGAACGAAACAGCCCTGCATCCGCCGGCTGCTCCTGTCAGCAAGGAGCATATGCGTTTCGCGCTGGATGGCGGTGTCGCGCACCGTGCCCGGATCGGCATGATCGTGCTCGCGACCGATCACACGATCGAGCACGAGTTTCGGCAGATCTTTCGGATCGACGGCGTGGCCTATTACGAAACCCGCATTCTCAATGCGCCGGACATCAATCCGACCACCCTGGCCGAGATGGAAAAGGGCATGGCCGCCGCCGCTGCGGCGATCCTGCCGGGCATTCCACTCGATGTCGTCGCCTATGGCTGCACGTCGGGAACGGTTGTCATCGGCGAGGAGCGCGTGTTCGAGCGTATCCGCGAGGCGCGCCCCGGCGTTGCCTGTACGACTCCCATCACCGGTGCGATTGCCGGGCTGAAGGCGATGGGTTGCAGGCGCATCGCGCTGCTGACGCCCTATGTCGAAAGCGTCAACGAGATGCTTCGGCGGCATATCGAGGCGCGCGGGATCAGCGTACCGGTCATGGGTTCGTTCAATCACGAGAACGACAACGAGGTCGCCTGTATCAGCCAGGCTTCGATCAAGGATGCCGTGCGCGATCTTATGGGCGAACCCGGCGTCGACGGCGTGTTCGTATCCTGCACCAGTTTGCGGGTCGCCTCGATTGTCGAAGAGCTCGAGGCGGAGCTCGGCCGGCCCGTCACATCGAGCAACCATGCGATGGCCTGGCATTGCCTGCGGCTTGCCGGTGTCGCCGAACCTATTCCGGGTTTCGGTCGTCTCTTCCGCACCTGAAACGCAACGCGACGCTCGATCCGATCCTTCCCGTCAGCGACCCTCGAGCGTGAGCCCTTCGAGCGGGATCGGCGGCGGGCGCCGGGCGATCAGATCGGCGACGATCCGCGCGTTCGCGCAGGCCATCGTCCAGCCCATATGACCCGACCCCGCATTCAGCATCAGATTGCCGATCGAGGTGGGGCCCAGCAGCGGCGGTCCATCCGGCGTCATGGGACGAAGGCAGGTCCAGTAATCCGGCCGGTCGTAATGGGCGGCTTCGGGGAATAGGCCGCGCGCGGAGGCGATCATCGAGGCGAAGTCGGCGGGCCGATGGCTGCTATCGTAACCCGCGATATCGGCGGTGCCCGTCAGGCGCATGCGGTCGCCGAAGCGGGCATAGGCAACAAGATTATGTTCGTCGACGCCGCCGACGATCGGTGCGCGCGCCGCATCGCGCAGCGGTAAAGTGAGGGAATATCCCTTTACCGGATAGACCGGCAGACGAAGTCCTGCGGTGCGAGCGAGTGGTGCCGCGTAGCTGCCGAATGCAAGGATATAGTGATCGGCCGTCATGTCGCCTTCGTCGGTTGCGATGGCTGCGAGGCGATCGCCCTCGACCCTGAGGCGCGTCACCGTGCGGCCGAACTGAAAATCGACGCCGCGCCGCGTCGCCCGCTCGGCCAGTTGTTCGGTGAACAGACGGCAATCGCCGCTCGCATCGGTTGGCGCATAGATCGCGCCGGCGATCGTCGTGCGCGAACCCGCCAGCGCCGGTTCGATCGCCCGGCATTCATCGGCATCGATCGCGCGAAGGCTCATGCCGTTCCCGTTGAGCATGGCCATGTTGCGCTGCCCGGCCGCGAGATGATCCGGATCGCGATAGAGATACAGCAGGCCTTTGGCGATGCGGTGATAGTTGAGCGCCTCGGCTTCGGTCAGTTCGTCGAGCAAACGCTGGCTCAACAGACAGAGGCGAAGCTTGATCAGGGTGTTGCGACGGTTGCGCTCGGCCGGGCAGTTGGCGAGGAAAGCGCGCGCCCAGCGCCAGAGGGCCGGGTCGGCGCGCAATCTCAGCTTCAATGCCGTGTCGTCGCGCCAGAGCGAGCGCAACAGCATCCGCGGCGCCCGGGGCGAGGCCCAGGCATAGGCATGGCCCGGTGCAATCAGTCCGGCATTGGCAAAGCTCGTTTCCGATGCGACGCGCGGCTGGCGATCGACGACGGTCACCGCGTGGCCGTCCTTTGCCAGATACCAGGCCGTCGTGACGCCGATGACCCCGGCGCCCAGGACGATGATCCGCACCCGTGAAGCTCCCTCATTGCCGCGCACGGCGTCGGCGGCCGACTATATGATTGCCGAATCGAGCCGGCCAGCCCGCGTATTCCGGTCCCCAACGGCCGGGGATGCAATGACCGGAGAAACCGGGTAAATCAGGGCACCGGCTGGTTAAACTCCGGTCGCGCGGCCGGCGCGGCGACGAAAGCATGGGTTATCGATGCGCGTTCTGTTTCTACACAACAACTTCCCGGCGCAGTTCAAGCATGTCGCGGCCGCGCTTGCTGCGAACAAGAACAACCAGATCGTCGGCGCATCCTTCGATAACAAGAGGTCGCTGCCTGGCGTGTCGCGGGTCTATTACAAGGCGACGCGCGAGGCGAGCAAGGAAACGCACCATTATCTGCGCAACACCGAGCTCGCCGTGCTCGAGGCGCAGGGTGTGTTCCGCGCGCTGTCCGATCTGCGCAAGAAGGGATTTGTACCGGATGTGATCTGCGGGCATTCCGGATGGGGCTGTACGCTTTACGTCAAGGACCTCTTTCCCGAGGCGCGGCAGCTTTCCTACTTCGAGTGGTTTTATCACGCGCGGGATTCCGACGTCGATTTCTTCACGCGCGGCAAAGTCAGCTACGACGATATGTGCCGCGTCCGCACCCGCAACATCCCGATCATCATGGACCTGGTGAATTGCGACTGGGGTATCTGCCCGACGACGTTCCAGGCAAGCAAGATTCCGCCGCTGTTCCGCTCGAAGATCAGCGTGATGCATGACGGGATCGATACCGATTTCTTCAAGCCGGATCCCGCAGCAAAGCTCGTGTTTCCGAACATCAATCTCGATCTGAGCGGCGCCGATGAGATTCTCACCTACGCGACGCGCGGCATGGAACCCTATCGCGGATTCCCGCAATTCATGCACGCCGTGGCCCTGCTGCAGAAGCGCCGGCCCAATTTGCAGACGGTCGTCGTCGGTACGGATCGCGTGGCCTATGGCAAGAAGCTGCCGCAGGGGCAGAGCTACAAGAAAAAGCTGCTCGACGAGTTGAAGGATATCGACCAGTCGCGCCTGCATTTCACCGGCCATCTGCCGTACGACGACTATCTGAAGGTGCTTCAGGCGTCGTCCGTGCATGTCTACATGACTATCCCGTTTGTACTGTCCTGGTCGCTGATGGAATCGCTGGCGACGGGATGTCTGATCGTCGCATCCGATACCGACCCGGTTCGCGAAGTCATGGAAGACGGCAAGAACGGTTTGCTGGTCGATTTCTTCTCGCCTTCGCAACTGGCAGACCGGATCGAGGAGGCACTCGACCATCGCGACCGGCATGCGGCGCTGCGGAAGGCGGCACGCGAGACGATCGTCGAACGCTACGCGTTGAAAGACCTGCTGCCGAAGCATTCAAAGCTCCTCGAAGACCTGGCAGCCGGGCGGACTCCCACGGCATCGCTTGCCACACAATCGGCCGCGGAACCTGCTATTGCGGCGGCTGCCATACAAATGCCACCAGTTCGTAAGAAAAGTCGGCGGCCCAGCAATCTGCCGAAGGCGCGTCGCCGCTGACTCGGGATGGCGAAGACGCCCGAGACGGGTACGATGGGTGCAGGGAACAAACCGGCGGCGCACCGGTTGTCCCGGTTCCGGATACTACTTGTCCGGGCCGGGCGGTGATCAGCCGCAAGCGGAGGAGAGACCGATGACGATTGAACGAACGACGCGCCGTCTGGCGTTTGCGGCCGCCCTGGCGGCCATCGCGTTTGCGGCGCCCGTCGCCGCGCAGGCGCAATCCAGCACTCCGCCGCTTTCTGTGGACGAGATCCGGTTCTGCATGTGTCAGCAGCAGCAGATCGATGCCACGCGCCCCGAGCTCGATGCGCTTCGGGCGATGGTAAACGAGCGCCAGATGTCGCTGGCTCAGCGTGAAGGCGAAATCGAAGCGCTTCGCGTGACCATTTCACCCGACGATTTGACGGCGCAGGAACAGATCAAGCGCATGATCTACGAGTCGAACCAGATCCGTGACATGCTGCGGCGAGACCTGACGCCCAACTATTATTCGATGTCGCGTGCCTTCAACGAGACGGTGGCCGTGTACAACGAGCGCTGCGCAAACCGGCGCATGGTTGCGACCGACGTCAACGCGGCGAAGAGCAACCTCGCCTGCGTGGTGGTACAGCAGTAAGACAAGCCGCGTCGGTTCAATCCGACGCGACTTCCTGACAGTTGAACGTGAGGCTAAGCTGTTGCGCCGTGTTCGCGACGGTCGCAAGGCAGGCGCTGGTCTTGGCCGCAGGAATCCAGACATCGATGCGCGTGATGTAACGCAGCCCGTCGGCGCCGGCTTCGCGCTCCGAATTGAGCCGAACGATGTTCGCGCCGAATGCGCCGAATGCTTCGGAAATCCGCGCGATGAGGCCCGGGCTGTCGAGTCCGGCCATCTCGATCTTGTGCGTGATGCGGGCGGCCGGCCCGTGCATCATGCCGTAGGTGAATGGCGTGACGCTGACAGCGGCGCTGGCGAGAAGGGGCAGCCCGCGCAGATCGCGCTCGATGGCATTGAGCGTGAGGCCCTCAGGCAATTCGCAGACCGACGTGTATTCGGCGGCCGAACCCAGCACGGCGAAGTTCGTGTCGCCGAGATTGACGCCGAGATCGTAGAGCCGTCCGGCGATGCCGGCGATCAGCCCGGTGCGGTCTTCGCCGATGATTGAAATGAGCGCCTTGACGGGCATGGTGGTGGTCTCCCTGAGGGGCCTCAGACGACGTTGCTCTCCCGCAGCGGTTCCTGCGCCAGGATGCGCGTAAAACCAAACCGTCGGAGATCGAGCGACCGATATTCGCCGTAGGTGACCAGTTCCGCAACGGCACGGCCTGTGGCGGGCGATTGCTGCAGCCCGTGCCCGCTGAAACCGGTTGCGAACAGGAGGTTGTCGACGGCCGGGTGGGCGCCCAAAATCGCGTTCTGATCCAGCAGGTTATAGTCGTAATGGCCGGCCCAGGCGCGCTCGAGGCGGATCGCCTCGAAGGTAGGGACGCGCGCCGCGAGTGTCGGCCAGATCGTCTCCTCGTAGAGCGAATAATCGATCTCGAAATCGACGCAATCGGGGTCCCGGTCGGCCGGCGGCGACACGCCGCAGAGATAGGTCGCACCCTCGGGCCGGAAATAGACGCCGCTCGGATCGATCGTCAGCGGCACACGTTCGAGCGGCTCGCGACAGGCAAAGACGAAGACCAGACGCTTGCGCGGACGCACCGGCAGATCGATGCCCGCCATCGCGGCGATCTTCGCCGCATGCCAGCCCGCCGCACTGACCGCGTGCCCGCAGGCGAGTTTCTCGCCGCTGCCGAGCCGCAGTGCTTTGACATGGCCGCCGGCGAGGTCGAGCCCGACCACGCTCTCCTTGATCCAGTCGACGCCGAGCGCGATCGACTTCTGCCGGAAGGCCTGCATCAGACTGTACGGATCGGTCCAGCCTTCGCCCGAGAGCCCGAACGAACCGCCGGCGAGACCCTCGACATTGAGCCAGGGAAATCGGTGACCGAGCGCAACAGGGTCGAGCAAGGCGACATCGGCGCCGAGCGCGATCTGTGTTTCATGATTGGCGCGCAGGATCGGCATGCCCGTGTCGGATGCGAGAAACAGGTATCCGTTCTCGACAAAAGGCAGATGCAGTGGCGCGCCGTCGACCGAGAGATGCCGGTCGGCATCGCGCACGAACGCGCCGCCAAACTGCGACATGAGAATATTCTCGGGCGTCGAGAATTGCTGGCGGATGCCGCCGACGGAGCGAGCGGTTGCCGCCGTTTCGTAGGTGGAATCCTGCTCGACGACGGCGATGCGGCCTTTGAAATCGTCGTTGCTCGCCAGGAAATACGCGATCGCGCTACCGATCACGCCGCCGCCGACGATCGCGACATCGTATTCCTCCGGATGGCTCATCCGGCGAAGCGCGGCTCGATCAATCCGCTGGTGTCGGTATCGATGGCAAACACACCGCCCGAGAGCGGCGCCGCGGCAAGCGCCGCCGCGTCGAGGTCGCGCCGCGCCGAGGTGACGAAGAGGGTGCGCATGTCGGCGCCGCCGAAGGCAGGCGAGGTTGGCTGCGGCACCGGCACGCGGATCTCGCTTTCGATACGTCCATCCGGCGTGTAGCGCCGTACGCGCCATCCACCCCAGAGCGCGACCCAGAGACAGCCTTCGGCGTCGACGGTCATGCCGTCCGGTTCACCGTCGGCCGGATCGACGAGCGCGAAGCTCTGGCGTGGGCCGATCCTGTTGGCCTCCGTGTCGATCTCGTAGCGATAGATCCGCCGTGTGTTGCTGTCGGCGAAATAGGCGATACCGCCATTGGGACTGAAGGCCGGACCGTTGGCGCAGATGAACCCATCGTCGATCGCATCCGAGCTGCGATCCGCGTTGAACCGATAGAGCCCGCCGACCGGGTCGCGCTCGCCGTCATGCTTGGTGCCAGTCCAGAGCGCGCCCATCCGGTCGCATTTGGCGTCGTTGAAGACGGTATCGGGCCGGTTCGGCGCCAAAGCGCCCAGTCGCTCGACGCGACCGCTGGCGGGATCGAGGGTATGCAGCCCGCGATGGTCGACGAGGACGAACCCGCCACTCGCCCGGGCCACCATGCCGCCGATATAGCCGTCAAGGGCGGCTGTGACTGGTTCGTTACGACCGCTGGCCGGATCGAACTGCCAGATGGCAGGTGCGGTCAGATCGAGCCAGTAGAGACGGCGCTCCGCGGGCGACCAGATCGGTCCTTCGCCCAGTATGGCTTTCGCATCGCAGGCCAGATGGACGTTTCCCACCGTCTTTTTTCCTTGTTGCCGGGCCCCTTCGCAGCGAGCCCCAGAGTACCTATATTTAATCCATTGTTGCACAACGATTTTGCAGGAAAACGGGCATGAGCCGAGCTTTCGTGAAAGAGGGGGCGGAGAACGCCGGGTCGGAAGAGCTGCCGGAACGGCCGCAAAGCCCGTATCCGAACCACGTGACCCCACGCGGCCAGTCGATGCTGCGCGAGCGGGTCGAGGCGCTGCAGGCTGAGCGGCACCGGCTGCTCGAAGCGCAGGACGGCGACCTCATGGATACGGAAGAGCTAAAGATCGTCGAGCGTGATCTGCGCTATGTGCAGGAACGCCTCGACCGGTCGATCCTGATCGACCCCGCGAGCCAACCGCACGACCAGGTGGCCCTCGGCGCCCATGTCACAACCGTCGACGAGGACGATGAACGTCGGCACTTCACCATCGTCGGCGAGGACGAGGCCGATCCCGAGGCCGGGCTCATCAGCTGGGTCTCGCCGTTGGCGCGCGCGCTGACGGGGGCCAAGGTCGGCGATTCCGTGGTGTGGGAGCGACCGGCGGGCGACCGCGAACTGGAAATCGCGGCGATCGAGTATCCGGTCACCTGACCGTGCGCGGCGGGCGACCGCCGTTCGACCAGAGACGTCGCCAATCCACCGCCGGACCGCGTTTGGTCGCCCGTGCGAATGCTGATAAATTTGGCCGGAAGATAGCCGGAGCGCATTCTTGAACGTCCAATCGTCGTCCGAACGCCCGACCCCGCGCTTTCGCGAACCGGGCATGCCGGTCTTCGAGCCGGGAACCGAGCGCTATTTCGTGCGCGGCGGCGGTGCTGTGGTGTTGCGCCTGCTGCCGGACGACGAACTCGCGATCGTCGATCTGGAAGGCAGGCAGCGCTGCGAGCTGGCGCTGTTTTCGCCGGACGGCAAACCCGATCCGGCCGCGCTCGGGCTCAGCGCCTCGTCGGCATCGAGCGGCATCGCGCGGCTCCTGATCGGGACCGAGGAAACGCAGGATGTCGCGCGCGTGTTGCGCGATCATGGCGTGCCGGCGGGGATCGACCGCGTCGCCGTGCCACTGCCGGGCGACACGCATGCCGGCGAACGCGTCACCTATCGGGCCGAGCGCGAGGCGATCTGCATCGTCCATGCCGCCGGCGGGCCGATGGATTTCGAAAAGCAGGACCCGCCGACCGACCTGCTGGCGATCGTGCGCCGCGCGAGGATCGAAAACCGGGTCGAGCGGCCCTTGCCGCCGCCGCTCGGCGATGTCATCGCCGAATACCGGATCGATCGCAATACGGCGCAATCCTATACGGTCAAAGAAGGTCAGTTTATCCAGATCATTGACGTCGATGGACGGCAATGTTCGGATTTCCTCGCCTTCAACGCGCGGTGCCTGCAGGATGGCGCCGAGCGCGGCCTCGATCTGTCGGCGACGCGCACCTTCATGGGCTCGCTCTATCCGCTGCCGGGCCTTGCCTCGAAATATTTCGATCGCGATCTGCAGCCGCTCTGCGATGTGATCCGTGACACTTGCGGACGGCACGACAGTTTCGGGCTCGCCTGCACGGCACGATTCTACGAGGACGCCGGCTATCCGGGCCATGTGAGCTGCTCGGAGAATTTCAACGAGGTGCTCGCGCCATACGGACTCGATAAGCGGCCGGGCTGGCAGGCGATCAATCTTTTCTACAATACCGGCGTCAACGCGCAGAATGCGATCTTCCTCAACGATCCCTGGTCACGACCGGGCGACTATGTGCTGATGCGCGCGATGACCGATCTGGTCTGCGGATCGTCGGCCTGCCCCGATGATATCGATGCGACCAATGCGTGGAACCCGACCGACGTGCATGTGCGAATTTACGGCGAGAAGGAAAGTTTCTCGCGGGGAGTGGCTTTCCGGATGAGTGCTGATTCCGAACCGAGACTGACCCGCGAGACCGGGTTCCATCCGCGCACCTCGGCGCTGACGAGAAACTTCACCGAGTATCGCGGCTTCTGGCTGCCGCAGCGCTTCAACAACGAGGGGCCGACCGCGGAATACTGGGCCTGTCGCGAAGCAGCTGCCGTCTATGATATCTCGGCGCTGCGAAAGTTCGAGGTGCTCGGCCAGGATGCCGAAGAGCTGTTGCAACTCGCCTGCACGCGCAACATCCGCAAGCTAGCCGACGGCGAAGTCGTCTATACGGCGATGTGCTACGAACATGGCGGCATGCTCGACGACGCGACGGTGTTCCGGCTCGGGCCCGACCGCTATCGCCTGATCGGCGGCGACGAATATGACGGCAAATTCCTGCGCGATCTGGCCGAACAGCGCGGCATGCGGCAGGTCTGGGTCAAATCGTCGACCGACCAGTTGCACAATATCTCGGTCCAGGGGCCGAACAGTCGCGAGATCCTGAAGGATATCGTCTGGACCGCGCCGGCGCGGCCGCGGGTCGAAGAAATGGAGTGGTTCCGGTTCACCGTCGGTCGGATCGGCGGGTACAACGGTATTCCCATTGTCGTGTCACGAACTGGTTATACCGGCGAACTGGGCTACGAAGTCTTCTGCCACCCGAAGGATGCGCCCGCCGTGTGGGATGCCGTCTGGGATGCGGGCAAGCCGCACGGCATGGCACCGCTGGGCCTTGAGGCGCTCGACATTCTGCGTATCGAAGCGGGGCTGATCTTCTTCAATTACGAGTTCAACGACCAGATCGACCCGTTCGAAGCCGGCATCGGCTTCACGGTTGCACTCAAGGGCAATACCGAGTGTATCGCGCATGCGGCTTTGTCGCGTCGCAAGGAGCATCCGCAGCGCGTGCTGGTCGGGCTTGAGCTGGCCGGGCAGGAGCCGGCGGGCCATGGCGATTGCGTGCATGTCGGCCGCGCGCAGGTAGGCGTGGTGACGAGCGGCGTGCGTTCGCCGCATGTCGGCAAGCCGGTCGCCTTGTGCCGCATGGATGTCGCCTATGCGGCGATCGGCACCGACGTCGAGATCGGTAAGATCGACGGCCATCAGAAGCGCATTCCGGCGAAGGTCGTGCGCTATCCGTTCTACGATCCGGACAAGAAGCGGCCGCGGTCTTAGCGTCTGGCGGGATTCCCGTTAGCCGCGCGGGCGTTCCAGAGTCTCGGCGACCTGTTCGCCGGTCGCCTGCGCGAGCGGGTCGACTTCCTTGCGCAAACCGGTTACGACGCCGCTGCGATCGGCCTCGTTGCGGTTCTGGCTGAGCTTTGCCTTCGCCTCGATCCGCTCGATTGTCATCTCGAATCCGACAATGCCCTTTAACTGGCGCTCTATGTAATCGGCGGGCGCATCGGTGATCGCCCAGGGCGGGTTTCGTCCGCTCTCATGGCGCGCGGTGAGTTCGGTCAGGAACGCGCGCAGCCAGGCCACATCGTCGTGGATCGCGAGGCGCCCGTAGACATGCAGCACGCTGTAGTTCCAGGTCGGTACCACGCGGCCGGTTGCGGCTTTCTCGGCATACCAACTCGGCGACACATAAGCGTGCGGCCCCTGGAAGATCGCGAGCGCGGGACGATCGAAGCGGCTATCGCGCCATTGCGAATTGGCGCGCGCCAAGTGACCGCGCAACGTGTCCGGCCCTTCGGGCGAGGGCCGATAGAGGAGCGGCACCGCGTTCGCGGCGATGCCGGAATCGGTTTCGGTGACGAGTTGCGCCAGCGGATGCGCGTCCATGAAGGCGTGCTGCTGGTCGCGGTCTTCCATCCGGAAATGCGGGGGATTGTACATGGCAGGGCCCGTTCGCTGCGGTCGCGCATTCTATCAGGTCTTTTGCGATCCGTGCGGCCGGTGGAATTGAAAAGGGCCGGCCCCATCGGGGCCGGCCCTTGTCGTTTGGCGCGATTTAAAGGTGGCGCTATTCGGCGGCCTTCGCCTCGTCCATCAGCTTCTGGGCCAGCGCGCGCTTGCCCTTCGGGTCGAGCTTCTTGATCTCGTTGTGAAGCACGCGCTCGTTGAGCGACGTGTTCCAGTAATCGAGCGATTCGAAGCCGAGCAGGCAGGACTTGCCAATGAACTGCCGCAGCACTTCGTTGGTCGGGCCCATGACCCAGCCGGCCTTGCCGTCGCGCAGGTATCGTTCGATGCCGAGGCCGGGCTTGTAACCCGTGCCACCGCAGGCATGCAGCATCTTGTCGGCGACATGGGCGACGTTCTTCGCAGCGGTGAACTTCACCATCCACATCCAATGCAGGAACTGGGCCCGCGGCAGGGCCTTAAGATCCTTGTGGATCGACCAGTCGCAATCGTTGGTCACGTCATCCATCGACTTCGCCAGCATGAAGGAGAGCGCGCGCGAGGCGTTCGTATCCGCCAGGGCCTCACCGAAATAATCCTGGATCGTCGGATAGTCCGCGACGCGCATGCCGACGTCGACATGCTTCTTCATCGTAGTATGGCGCTTGGCGATATCGATCAGGCCGAGCGCAATGCCGTTCCAACAGGATGACGAGCAGAGCAGGAAGAACGGATCGACGCATTCGTCGTTCGAGGCGGCACCGTCGCCGCGCGGGCCGACCATGCGATTGTCGGCGAGAAGCACATTGTCGAGCTCGAGTGTGCCCGACTGGTTGCCGCGCAGGCCGAGGCCGTCCCATTTCGAGGGATCGGCCTTGACCTCGCCGGCGAGCGCGAGCCAGCAGGTGAGATCGGCATAGTTGCCGCCGAAATCCGGGCTGGTGGTCTGCAGAATGTACCAGTCGGCAAAACCGCCGGAGGTTGTCCACGACGCCTTCTTGCGTACGCGGTAGCCGCCCTCGACCTTTTCCGCACCCGACGAAAACGGATACCAGAAATGCGAGCCGGTCTCGGGGTCCGAGTAGGACAGCGTACCGATCAGCACATCCTTGTCGATGCGCCGCATGATGTCCTGGATGATCGGACTGTCATGGTGCCGGAACAACGCGGCTGCGACGGCGCCGGTGTGCATCGTGTAGCACATCGCGGTCGACGGGCAGGCGTAGCGCGCGATCGTTTCGACGACCATCGCGGCGCAGGTGTGGTTCTGGCCCATGCCGCCAAGTTCCTTCGGAACCAGCAGACCGAGGATTCCGTGTTTAGCGAGGATCTCGAAATTCTTGCGCGGAAAAAGCAGCTTCTTGTCGGACTCGACGGCATTCTCGCGCATCTGGTTCTGCGCGAGATCGATGATCAATGCCTGGATCTTTTTCTGCTCGTCGGTCAGAAGCCATTGCGGATCGTACTCGAACCCGACGCCCCAGAACTCTTCGTTGCCCCATTTTTTAACTTTGCTCATGGTCTCCCTTTCGCGCTTCTTTGTCGAAGCTGCACCCGTTGGGGCCGCCGCTCACCGGCGCCCATTTCGGGGACTGTCGCCGGTGAAGGTACACGATGCCAAAAAACCGGCGCAACATGCCCCTGTCGCACGGGTCGGGCCGACCAATTCCGGGCCTTGGCGGCCCAGGGCCAGCGCGCAGCCCCGGTTCATGCCGATCTTGCCTCGGCTGCTCGGCGAATGGTTGGAAATCGGGCCTGAGTAACCCGGCTGTCCGGGCCTATCGGGCGAGCCGGGCGTAGCGGCCGCGAAAATAGAGGAGCGGGCTTTCTTCGGCATTGCAGCGAAGCTGCAGTACCCGGCCGACGAAAATGACGTGATCGCCGCCATCGTACATCGAGTGCACCTCGCAATCGAAAGAGGCGATGGCTTCCTTGAGGATCGGGCTGCCGGTCACCCAAGTCTCGTAAGGCACATTGCTCCATTTATCGACCAGCGCGCGCGCGAAATTCGACGAGAGATGCTCCTGATCCTCGCGCAGCACATTGATCGCGAACGCGCCCGATGCCTGGAACGCTTTCAGGCTGTAGGCCCCGCGGGCGAGGCTGAAGAGGACGAGCGGGGGATCGAGCGACACCGAATTGAACGAGTTCGCCGTGATACCAAGCAGGTCGCCCTGCGGGCCGACCGCCGTCACGATGGTGATGCCGGTCGCGAAGCTGCCAAGCGCATTGCGCAGTTCGATTTTGTCGATCGTCATCGTCGCCGCTTTCGGTAGGCTATCCAAGCGTTTCTTATGACAAGCGCCGGTGGCGCTGTCACGCGCGCTCTGCGGCGGCAGCGGCTCGCTCGGTCATCCTGACCGGACCGGCGAAGTGGGCAAGCGCGGTACCGATGAAGCCTGCATCGAAGCTATCCCCGGTCGCGCGGAATTTCTCCGGCAACCGCCACCAGGGAAGCTGCGGATTGTGGTGATGCACACGGTGCATATTCATGTTGAGGATGGCCAGTCGCAGCGGCGCGGCAAGGCGGAGATTCATCGCGAAATCGATCCGGTCAAGCGGTGTGCCAAAGTGATACACATTGTCGAGCGCGGAAATGAGGACACCGCGACCGATCAGAAACGCGATGAACATCGGCCACCAGGGTCCGTAGAGGATGATGGCGCCGGCGACCGTCAGGATCACCAGGATCGCATCGGCCCTGATCTCCTTGAGGCTGCGGTCGCGGAAAAAGATTCGGTCGGCGGTCGCGCGCACTTCCTGGACAGCCGGATCGGGATGGCGATAGACGAAGTCGACGATGCGCCGTCTGACGGGCTTCGGCAGCAGACAGAGCAGCGGCACGACCACACCCGAGAGATAGAGCAGCAGCAGCAATTCGACGATATAGCGCAACCTGGCGACGGCGTAGGGGCCGTTCTCCGGTTCGTAGATGTCGGGCCGGTCGAGCCGATAGCGATTATACCGATGATGCATCAGATGCGCGAAACGGAAGACCCGGAACGACGATCCGAGCTGCGCGGACATGATGCGTCCGGCATGGTGGTTCAGGCGCGCATTGGGGTGGAAGCTGCCGTGGATGGCTTCGTGATTGAGCGCCCAGAAGCTGTTGCTGAGGAGCGCGATCAGGATGAGCAGGAGGCCCCACCAGGGGTTCTGCGGCAGCAGCCATAGCGGCAGCAGCAGGTACGCGAACAAGGTCGCGAACCCGAACAGGGTCAACAAGGCCCAGTTAATCGCCTGTCCGTGGCGGCCTGCCATGGCGTCCCATCCCAGTACATCCCGTGACCCTTATAGGGAGCGGGGTCGCCGGTCTCAAGCGCTCCCCGAGGGGCGAATCCTGTGATCATGGCCGGCCGAGTCCGCGAAAAATGTCGAGATTTGCGGCGCCATAGCCTGCGGAGACCACGGCGAGATGAGGGCCGAGCCGCTGATGCAGCGCCGGCAGCGCGTGGAAGGGAACCCCGGGGAAGGCGTGATGCTCGGCATGGAAGGGCATATTCCAGGCAAGGAACCGGACGATCGCGTTGCTGCGCGTGGTGCGCGTGTTGCGCAGCATGTCCACCCCGAACGGGCAGCCGCCATGCTCGGCCAGCAGATAGAGACGCAACAGCGGCTGGGTCAGCACGGCCGGTATGATCCAGAGCAGGACCAGCGCCTCGAGCCATCCCGTTCCGGCAGCAAGCAGGATGGTTGTCGCATAGACTCCAAGAAATACGCGCGCCTCGCGCACTACGCCGGCCTTGTCGCGAGCCACGATATAGGGCTCGGATACCTGTCCGATCGCATGCGTGACGAGACCCCGGATTGACGCGATCCAGTAGGGCAGGCCGGTCACATGCCAGAGCCACGCGCGCGTTGTCGTGGGACGGGGTGGATCGAGCTCGGGATCGCGCGCGGGATCCTGCGTCCAGCGATGATGCGTGAAATGAAAATGGCGGAACCAGATCGGCGGCAATAGCAGCGGCAACCCGCAGATAATGGCGACCGCATCGTTCAGTTCGCGGCTGCGAAGGGCGGTGCGGTGAATCGTCTCGTGCAAGGGCGCGAACAGAAAGGTCAGTGCGATTCCGTGCAGAGGCAGCGCGAGCAGAAGCCACAGACTGCCCGCGGTCGCGAGGACCAGCGCGCCGGTTGCGACGAGAAGGGCGAGATGAGCCGCGAGCTGAAAAAGCCCGCGCCGATCGGAGCGCTGCGAGCGGGTCCGCAGCGTCGCGCTGTCGATCAGATCGCGCGGGCCGAAGATCTCGTCCATGCGGTCCTCGTCGCTTATATCACCCGGTCAGTGCGGCCGCATGGTGACGGAGATGGTCTTCCATGAAGGTCTGAATGAAGAAGTACCCGTGATCGTAACCCTCATGCCGGCGCACGGTCAGATCCTGCCCGACCTTGGCACAAGCCTCCTCAAAGAAATGCGGATGAAGCTGGTTCGCCAGAAATTGATCGCCGAGCCCCTGGTCGATCAGAATGGACGGACCGAAATTGCGCTTCTGAACCAGCTCGCTTGCGTCGTGTTGGCGCCAGGCGTCGCGATCGGAACCGAGATAACGGCTGAACGCCTTTTCACCCCAGGGTGCGCGCGCTGGCGCTGCGATCGGCGCGAAGGCTGAAAGCGAGCGATAGCGGTCAGGATTTTTCAGCGCGAGGGTCAGAGCGCCATGCCCGCCCATCGAGTGACCGAAAATCCCCTGCCGCTCGGTGTCCGCCGGAAAATTGGCGGCAAGCAGCGTCGGCAGTTCGCGCACGACGTAGGTTGCCATGCGATAGGCACCGGACCAGGGCATTTCCGTCGCATCGAGATAGAACCCCGCACCGAGACCGAAATCCCAGCTTTCATCGTCGCCGGGGAAGCGCGCTTCGCGCGGGCTGGTATCGGGCGAGACCAGCATCAAGCCGAGTTCGGATGCGATGCGCTGCGCGCCAGCCTTGATCGGAAAGGTTTCCTCTGTGCAGGTGAGGCCGGCGAGATAGTAAAGAACCGGCACCTTCCCGCGTGCCGCCTGCGGCGGCCGATAGACCGAGAATTTCATCGGGCCGGCGCAGGCTTCGGAGCGATGGCGGTAGTAGCCCTGGAGGCCGTCGAAACAGCGATGTTCGGAAATCGTTTCGAGGGTCATTTCTTGCCTTGCTTGCCGGTTTCCTTGTTCACCGCTTCGAGAATTCCGACCAGGCAGCGGTCGCGCCAATCGACGAGGTCGCGATAGTTGCGCCCGGCCGCCTCGCGCGCCGTGCCGTCGATGAGCTCGCGCTGAATCTCGGGCGTGATCTTGGGATCGCCCAGATTTTCCCAGCTCTGGTCGATATGCGGTCCGAACTGCTCGATGAAATAGGACATCCCTCCGGGGCCGCCGCCGAGATGGAAGGTGAGGGACGGTCCCATGATCGCCCAGCGCAGGCCGGGGCCGTAGGCGACGCCGATATCTGCATCCTCGACGCTCACGATACCCTCGGCAATGCAGTGAATGACCTCGCGCCACATCGCTTCCTGCACACGATTGACATAGTGACCGGGGATCTCGCGGTTGAGCTTGATCGCCTTCTTGCCGATTGAGTCATAGAAAGCCATCGACCATTCGACCGCCGCCGGATCGGTCTTTGCGCCGCCGACCACTTCGACCAGCGGGATCAGATGCGGCGGGTTGAAGGGATGGCCGACAACGACACGCTCCGGGTGCCGGCACTTAGCCTGCAGCTCGGAGGGAATGATCGACGAGGTCGACGAGGCGATTACCCGGTCGGCGGGCAACGCCGCATCCACGGCGGCAATCACGTCCTGCTTCAGATCGAGCCGCTCGAGCACGTTCTCCTGAACGAAGTCGGCGACTTTGACACAGTCCTCGATCGAATGGTGGAAGGTGAGCCGCTTGCGGTCCGCGTCCTTCGCGAAACCCAGCCGTTCGAGATGCGGCCAGACATCGTCGACGAGGCCGTGCAGAAACGCCTCCTTCTTCGGGTCGTTGTCGTAGGCGCGGACGTCGAAGCCCTGCGCCAGGAACCAGGCGGCCCAGCCGGCGCCGATCAGGCCAGAGCCGACAATTGCGATCGTGCGGACCTGGCCTCGGTCGATTAGTTTCATGATGTGCGTTCCAATCAATAGACGACGACGGTGCGGATTGACTTGCCGGCATGCATCAGGTCGAAACCTTCGTTGATGCGTTCGAGCGGCAGGACATGGGTGATCAGATCGTCGATGTTGATCTTCTTGTCCATGTACCAGTCGACGATATGCGGCACGTCGGTGCGTCCGCGCGCTCCGCCGAAGGCCGTACCCTTCCAGACGCGACCGGTGACGAGCTGGAACGGGCGGGTCGAGATTTCCTGCCCCGCACCGGCGACGCCGATGATGACGCTCACGCCCCAGCCCTTGTGGCAGCATTCCAGCGCCTGGCGCATCAGAGTCGTGTTGCCGACGCATTCGAAGCTGTAGTCGGCGCCGCCCTTGGTCAGCTCGACCAGATGCGCAACGACATCGCCCTTGATCTCTTTCGGATTGACGAAATGCGTCATGCCGAACTTGCGCGCGAGCGCCTCGCGGCCGGGATTGATGTCGACGCCGACGATCATGTTCGCACCCGCCATGCGCGCGCCCTGTAGGACGTTGAGGCCGATGCCGCCGAGGCCGAACACGACCACGTTGGCGCCGGGCTCGACGCGCGCGGTGTTGATGACCGCACCGATGCCGGTCGTCACGCCGCAGCCGATATAGCAGACCTTGTCGAACGGCGCGTCCGAACGGATCTTCGCAAGCGCGATCTCGGGTACGACCGTGTAATTCGCGAAGGTCGATGTACCCATGTAATGGAAAATCGGCTTGCCCTTAAGGGAGAAGCGGGTCGTACCATCGGGGAGCAGGCCCTTGCCCTGCGTTGCGCGGATCGCCTGGCAGAGATTGGTCTTGCGGCTAAGGCAGTATTCGCATTGCCGGCATTCGGGCGTGTAGAGGGGGATGACGTGATCCCCCTTCTTGAGGCTCCGCACGTCCGGGCCGACATCAACGACGATGCCGGCACCCTCATGACCCAGGATCGCGGGGAATAGCCCTTCGGGATCTGCGCCCGACAAGGTGAACTCGTCGGTATGGCAGATGCCGGTTGCCTTGATTTCGACCAACACTTCGCCAGCCTTCGGGCCTTCGAGATCGACTTCCTCGATGACCAGCGGCGCGCCTGCCTTGTGCGCGACGGCAGCACGAACCTTCATCGTCTTCCTCCCTTACCCAATGAACCAGCGGCGGAAAATACGCCCCCGAACAGCACCGGATGCGGCCCGCAGGAATGCACGCCATCAAGTCTGGCGCAAGATTTGCGTAACGCCCGGAACGAAGCGGGCCGCCAGAGGCGGCCCGGCAACGTCGGTTCCGATTGAACTACGCCTTGTATGTGCCTTTCGCCTTCGCAACATGCGATGCGATCAGGTCCATGATCGGCGGCGACAGCGCGTCATAGGGCTCAAGCTTTAGATCGCGCAAACGTTGGCGGACCGCACCCATCTGGCCGGCGCTGGCGCCCGATTCGATGATCGAGGATACGAAGGCCGCGAACTCCGGCGGCGACCAGCCTTGTTCCTTCGAGAGCTCCGTGTGGATGAAGTCCAGGCCGTGGAGTGGGTGGCCCTTGTTCTCGATGCGGCCATACATGTGCGTGCCGCAGCCGGAGCAGGCGTAACGCTGGATCGCGGCACTCTCGTCCACGATCTTGAGTTTGTTCGCGTTCGCGCCGACCTTGAGATTGTCGCGCGGAACGACGGCGACCATCGAGAATTGCGCGCCGGCCGGCTTCCAGCATTTGGTGCAACCGCAGACATGATTATGCGCGCTTTGTCCCTTGATCGAGACCGTGACGGGATCCTTTGCACATTTGCAGGTCAGCGTGCCGCCGGCAAAATTTGCCGCAGCCGGTTTGAAACCGTTATCAACGGACGGGTGGATTGAGACTGCCATTCGGCCCTCCCTGGCTCTGATATCGCGTCGTCGGTCAGCGATTTCGGTCGGCGAACTCGGTCGAGCGATTTCAGGCGGCCCGGCGGCGTCGTTCGGGTGCGGTCATCCGCACCGTACCGGCCAAGTCTAGCGCCGGGCCGAGGGGCGGTCGACGGCGTCTTTGGGCGGCTTGCCATCGCCGGCAGGGGCACGACATGATGCCCGCCGCGCCAGATTCGATCGATCTGCGGCACCAGGCCGGGGAAAACACATGACAATCAGCAACTCGGAACGCGAAGCCCGTATCGATCTCGCGGCGGCCTTTCGCCTCGCCGTGCGATATGAGCTGCACGAAGGCGTATGCAACCATTTCAGTCTCGCGGTGCCGGGCGCGGAAGGCCGGTTCCTGCTCAACCCCTACGGATTGCACTGGTCGGAACTGACCGCAAGCAACCTCCTGACCCTGGATACCGACGGCAACATCCTCGAAGGCGAGGGCCGGGCCGAGGCCAGCGCGTTCCATATCCATTCGCGCATTCATGCCGCGCATCCTAACGCGGCCTGCGTGCTGCATTCGCACATGCCCTATTCGACGGCGCTTACCTGCCTGCATCGCGGCCGTCTTGAGCCGGTCGAGCAGAATGCGCTGCGTTTCCACGACGACATTGCCTATGACGATAATTACGGCGGCGTCGTGCTCGAAGGCGGCGAGGGCGACCGGCTTGCGAGTTGCATCGGCACCAAGCGCGTACTGTTCCTGGCGAGTCACGGTGTCATCGTTGTCGGGCGTACCGTCGCGGAAGCATTCGACGATCTTTACTATCTCGAGCGCGCGGCCCGCGTTCAGGTGCTTGCACTTTCGACGGGTCGCCCGCTTAATCGACTGGCCGAAGATGTCCAGCGTCTCACCGGCGAACAGCTCCGCCAGGAGCAGCCCGTGCTGGCGCTCGCTCATTTCACGGCGATGAAGCGCCTGCTGGATCGCGACGAACCCGAATACGCACGCTGATCGCGCGCATATTGCTCGTCCGTCACTGGTTCAGTTTTCGGTATCGTCCGGTTCGGGTGTTTCCGACGGCGCCGTACTGACGGAAAGTGTGCCGTCACCCGGCCGCCAGCCTGCATACCAGGCAGTCAGCGGCACGATGTAGGGATCGTGTGCGTTGGGTCGGAACCATGAATCGACAGCCCAGTACATCCGGTTGTCCCGTTCGATAATCACGGCCGTGTTGTGAAAGTCGATCAGGTTCGGATTGCGGTGCGCTGGGAACGCGACGTCGTGCCACTGCAGCAGGTCCGCATCCTTCAAGAGACGCAGATAGGTCGTCGTGTTGACCGATTCGTCGATGCAGTCGAGTTGCCCAGCCTGGTCGGCGACGGCAAGATTGCCGCCGACATCGTGCATGGTGCCGGTCTTCTCGCCGACAAAGCGCTCGAACAAGGCGATGGCGTGCGCGATGTCCTGGCGCTCGGCGGCGGCCGACTTCGCGCTGCGGGCGAAGACCTCGGTAATTCGTTCCCATTGTTCGTCGCTCAGCCCGACAGGCGTGCGAACGGTGCAGCTCGTGCCGTGGCAGACATCGAACGATGCAACCGTGGCATCGAGCGGCACCATGGCTGCGATACGCGATTCCTCCCGCGCGGCGGAACAGCCGGCGAGTAGAAGCATCATCGTAACTACAGCGAGGCGGCAGGGCAGCATGACCGGCCTATGGAATCCACCGGCACGGGTTTTGGCAAGCCGGATCGGGGCTTTCGTCGACGCCTGTGCCGGATTGCGGCCCTGCCGACACAGGTTTGACGGGTCCCAAGTTTGACGGGCCCCAAGTTTGACGGGCTGACGGCGGCGGCGTCCAATCCGGCGATGGCAGGGGTCTCCCACAGCAGCCACTCTATGGCAGCCGCCATCGCGGTGGCGATGGGCGTTGCGGCACTGCCGGCCGGTGGAGCCGCGTTTGCGTCGGAGCCCGCATCCGCAGAGCCGGCCGATCCGCTGACCGCAGTCTATTACCGGTTCTCGGTGGTCGAGTATTGCAGCCTTGTGGATCCTCAAGTCGCTACCGGGTTCGAACTCGCCCGCGATCGTATCCTTGCGGAAACCAGTGCAGCCGAGGACGCGCATCGCCGCGCGCGGATTGCGGGCTGGACGGCCGCCGATCTGGAATGGTCGAATCGCGGGCTCGGTGGGTTTCGCCGTTGGTGCGAGACGGAAGGCGCGGAGGCCGCCGCCGGGTTCCTCGCGGAGAACGCGCCAAGCAACCCCTGATGCGACGCTCCGCTCAGCGCGGGTCGATTTCCTTCAGCGCTTCGATGAGTGCGCGGAACGGCAGCAGCACGCAGTCATGACGCGATTTCACCGCGCGAACCGGCGCGAAATCGGCGAACTCCGGCCATGTGCCGGTCGGCAGATCGGTGCCGTTCTTCAGCCAATCGCGCAGGCGCGCGGCGATCAAATGGATATCATCGGTGCTATTGCCCGGCGCGCGCCGGCCGATTGCCGCGGCGGCAGCTTCGCAGAGCAGGCAGCCGCGAGTCTTGTGAGCGAGGGCAGCGATCCGCCCGTCCTCGAGCCGCAATGTCATCCGCACGCGATCGCCGCAGAGCGGATTGTCGGCTTCGCCTGAAAGCGCCGGCGGCGGCAAATTACCGGCGCCATCGGCCGCGCGCGCGAGGGCAACGAGCCGCTGGTGATAGAGATCGTCGCTCATCGAAGCCGTCGGACCGCGTCTTTGAGGCCGTCGAGGCAGGCATCGATGTCGGCATCGTCGTTATAAGGCGCGATACTGGCGCGGGTGGTGCCGGCAAGATCGAAACGATCCATCAGGATCTGGCAGCAATGATGGCCGCCGCGCAGCGCGACACCGTGCCCATCGAGTATCTGACAGATGTCGTGCGGATGCAGCCCCGGCAGATCGAACGAGACGACGCCGATGCGCCCCTGAAGCCCGAGGGGACCGACGATCCGCGCGCTTTCAATATTTGCGATCCCGTGCAGCAGTCGCTCGGTCAGTCGCTGGGTGTGCGCGGTCGCGGCCTTCCAGTCGAGTGCCATCGACCAGCGCAAGGCGGCTGCCATGCCGACCGCCTGTGCGATCGGCATCGTGCCGGCTTCGAACCGATGCGGGATCTCGGCATAGGTCGACCGCTCGCGCGTGACGCGATGGATCATGTGTCCGCCGCCGAGAAAGGGCGGCAGCGCCTCCAGCAGCTCGCGCCGCCCCCAAATCACGCCAATGCCGTTCGGGCCGTAGGCCTTGTGGCCGGAGAACGCATAGAAGTCGATACCGAGTGCTGGCAGGTCGATCGGACCGTGCGGCGCGCGCTGGGCGCCATCGAGCATGACGCGAGCTCCGACGCGGCGCGCGGCTTCGACGACGCGACCGACGTCGGTCGCGGCGCCGGTGACATTAGACACATGGGTGAGCGCGATCAGCCGGGTGCGCGGGCCGATATGATCGGCGAGCGCATCGAGATAGAGCCGTCCCTCGTCGGTGACGGGCAGCCAGCGCAGGACGATACCCTTGCGTTCGCGCAGCATCTGCCACGGCACGATGTTGGAATGATGTTCGAGATCGCTGATCAGGATCTCGTCGCCCGCTTGCAGCGTTTCGCCAAAGCTATGCGCGAGCAAGTTGACACCAGCCGTCGTGCCGCCGGTGAAGACAATTTCGTCCGAATCTGTGACGCCGAGATAAAGGGCAACGTCGCCCCGCGCGTTCTGATAGGCCTCGGTCGCCATTTCGGCGAGGCGATGAATGCCGCGAAAGATATTACCGCGGCTGGTCGCTTCGTGACGGGACACCGCATCGATGACGCTCTGCGGCGTCTGCGCGGTTGCGGCATTGTCGAGATAGTGGATCGGCCGCCCGCCAGGACGCTCCGACAGGATCGGAAATTGCGCGCGCAACGACGCGACATCGAAATTCATGCTGGCCGTCTTCCCGGTTCGCGTGCGATCGCGAGCGCCTCGGGTGTGTCGATGTCGACCAACACCGCATCGTCGGGCATCGCGACCTCGGCGACGAGGTCGGCATAGTCGCCGATCAGATGCTTGGCACCGACATCGCCGGCGAGCGCCTCGATCTCGGCGAAGAAGCGGCGCGCCCATAGGACGGGATTGCCGCGTTTGCCGCCGAAGGTCGGCACGCAGATCGCGCGCCCCTCGATCGGATTGAAAGCAGCGATCAGCCTGTCGATCGTCGCCGGTCCGATCTGCGGCATGTCGCCGAGCAGGACCGCAGTTCCATCGACATCCCCCGGCAGCGCCCGCAGGCCGCAGGCGAGCGAGGCGCTCAGGCCCGAAGCGAAATCCGGATTGTCTACCAGTTCGACCGCGCGGCCGGCCAACGTCGCGCGCACCCGATCGGCCTCGTTGCCCGCGACCACGACGACCGGCCGGGCGCGCGAGGCCAAAGCGGCATCGACCGCATGCAGCAGCAGCGGCTTGCCGTCGAGCTCCGCCATCAGCTTGTTGGCACCGCCCATACGCGTCGAGCGACCGGCGGCGAGAACGATGGCGGCGACCCGTGGTGCCCGCGGCGCGATCGCCGGCCGTTCGGCGCGCGGTTGTGGGCGGCTCGGAATCTCTTTCAGTAGACCGCCGACGCCCATCTGCATGATGTCGCGCGGCGTGACCGGCAGATCGGCCATCAGGCGTTGCAGCACCCAGTCGAAGCCGTTGAGCTTGGGCGATCGTACGCAGCCCGGCAGGCCCAGCACCGGTAGGGCGCCATGTCGCGCCAGCAATAGCAGATTACCCGGATCGACCGGCATGCCGAAATGCTCGACCGTCCCGCCGGCACCCTCGATGCCGGCCGGCAGCACGTCGCGCCGGTCGGTGATGGCCGATGCGCCGGCGATGAGCACGAGTTCGGCACCGCGTTGAAGCGCTGCGCGGATTTCATCGGTGACCGCTGCGGTCGCGTGCGCGCAGCGGCGTTCGACCAGCGGCGGCACGCCCATCGCGGCCAACCGGCCGTTGATGATGTCGACCGTCTTGTCGAGCACGCTCTCCTTGATGCCCGGCAACCGCGTCTGGATCAGCGCGACGGGTCGGGCCCGAAAGGGCGCAATGCGCAAGGGCGGGATCTTGGGAAGCGCAGCGAGCGCGCGTTCGAGCAGCGTCCCGCTGATCGCAAACGGCATGATCTTGACGGTTGCCACCATATCGCCGGGCTGAACCGCCTCGAACGGCGGCAGGGTCGCGATCGTGACGGATTCATCGACGAGATTGAGCGCATCGATGCAACCGCGGTCGATGACGGCGAGCCCGTGCGTGGCGGCAATGAGATTGCAGCGACCCGTAAACGGTTGCGCAACGTCGAGATGGGATCCGGCAGTCGCGCGGGCGATCGCGGCTGCCGCTTCGTCTTCGCCGATATCGTTCGGCTCGAACCGGACCACGGTAACGCACGCGATGCCGGCCTGTTGCAATGCCTCGATATCCGATGCGGTCAGCACACGACCTTTTCGGAAGCTGATACCGTTGCTGCGGATGCTGTGCACCAGCAGCGCGCCTTCGCAATCTGCGACCGGCAAATCGGCGAAGATCATGCCGCGGCCTCGCGCGTCGCCTTTGCAGGCGTTGCCTTGCCGCGCCGAACCGCAGTCAGTTCGGCCAGGATCGAGATCGCAATTTCCGCCGGTGTCTTTGCACCGATCGCCAACCCGATGGGGCCGTGGATGCGCGCGAGATCGTCGGGCGTGAAGCCGCGCGCCGCGAGCCGTTCGAGGCGGCCGGCATGGGTGCGCGTGCTGCCGAGCGCGCCGATATAGAAGGCAGGCGAGGCAAGTGCCGCCGCCAGCGCCGGGTCGTCGATCTTTGGGTCGTGCGTCAGTGTAATGATGGCAGTTCGCGCGTCCGGTGCAAGCCGCTCGAATGCCTCGTCGGGCCATTCGTCGACCAGCGTCACGCCGGGAAAGCGTGTATCCGTCGCGAATGCGCGGCGCGGATCGACGATGGTGACGGCGTAACCGGCCAGCGCCGCCATCGGCGCCAGAACCTGTGCGACATGAACCGCGCCGACGATGATCGCGCGTTCGGGCGGATTGAAGGCATGCACGAAGAGCTGTCGATCGGGTCGGTCGATGAGACCGCTGCGGTCCTGCGCCAGCGCTTCGCGCACCGCCGGCAGTTCGTCCTTATCGAGCATGGCCCGTCCGGTGACGCCATCGGCGAACACGAGGCATTGCCGGTGATCGCCGAGATCGGTCACGAGCGCGACAGGCCGGCCGGCCGCGCGCGCCTCGAGCAAGCGGTCGAGCAGGTCGGTCTTCACGCAAGGGCCTCGAGGTAGACCTGTAGCTTGCCGCCGCAGGCGAGCCCAACCTCCCAGGCCTGTTCGTTGCTGATGCCGAAATCGAGCAGACGCGAGGTGCCGTCGCGCATGATCTCCAGGGCCTCTCGGACGATGGCTCCCTCGATGCAACCGCCGGAGACCGAACCGATCATGGCGCCCTGATCGTCTACGATCATCTGGCTGCCGACCGGGCGGGGCGAGGAGCCCCAGGTCGCGACCACGGTGGCGATCGCGACGCCCTTGCCGGCGCGGCGCCAGTCGGCCGCCTGCTGCAGCATGTCGGTTTCGGTTCCGGCCATGATTTTTGTTCCGATGCGTGGTGCTTGCCGGTATGAATCTGGCGCCTGCGGGGGCGGGACGCAATGCGGCTCTTTGGTCGGTAAGGCCCGCCGATCGCCTCAGGCGGCTGCGGTCGCCCAAGCACCCGCTGCGTCGAGCCGGCGCGGTCCCGGCCGGGCGAGCACGCCGGCAAGGTCTTGCATGCTCTCCAGATTGTGGATCGGCCGGAACTCGTCGACATGTGGCAGGATCGCGCGCGCGCCCATCGCCTTGGGCGCGTAGCCGTCATAGCGCAACAGCGGATTGAGCCAGATCAGGCGGCGGCAGGATTTGTGCAGCCGCTCCATCTGCCGCGAGAGGTCGGTATCGGAGTCGCGATCGAGACCGTCGGTGATCAACAGGACGACCGCACCCTGGCCGAGTACGCGCCTCGACCAGTTGTTGTTGAAGGCGGCAATGCAATGGCCGATCCGGGTGCCACCGGACCAGTCCTCGACCCGTCCGGCAACGCGATCGAGCGCCACGTCGATGTCGCGATAGCGCAGATCGCGCGTGACATTCGTAAGACGCGTGCCGAACACGAAGGTATGGACCCGGTCGCGATCGTTGGTAATCGCATGCATGAAATGAAGGAAGAGACGCGCGTAGCGCGACATCGAGCCCGAAACGTCACATAGAATTACGAGAGTCGGGTGCCGCCGGCGGCGGCGGCGGAAGCGCAGCGGAATGTCGTGGCCCGATCGTAGCGCCGCGCGCAACGTCGCGCGCATGTCGACACGGCGACCGGCCGCATCGGTGCGGAAGCGACGCGTCGGGACTGCCATGATCGGCAGGCGCATGGTTGCGATCAGGCGACGGGCCGCATCGACTTCCTCGTTGGACATTTTCTCGAAATCCATCGTCTGCAGGATCTCGCGGTCGGAGAATGTCATCACGGCGTCGAACTCGACCTCGTCTTCCTGCTGCTCTTTGTCTTCGTTGCCGCGCTGGTTTTGCAGCGCTTCGGCGAGACGGCGGGCGATCTCCTGTTGCTCCGCGTCTTCCTCGCCGGGCACGGCGATCTGCGGGAGCATGGCGGCCATCATGCGGTCGAGCAGATGCGGGTTGCGCCAGAAGATATGGAAGGCCTGGTCGAACAGCTCGCGCTGGTCGCGCCGGTTCACGAACACCGCATGCAGGGTCCAGTAGAAATCGTCGCGCGAGCCGAGCCCGATCGCCTCGACGGCGCGGATTGCATCGATCACCTTGCCGGGTCCGATCGGCAGGCCGGCGGCGCGCAGCGTCCGCCCGAAGAGCATGATGTTGTCGACGATGCGGCTGTCGGACATGTCGTTGCGACTGTGGGCGACGAGCGGCGTTCTAGCGCGCCGTCATCTCAGCCTTGACCCGCTCGAGCAGCAGCGCCGCCTCGGACCCGCGGATCTTCGCGATGTCGTCCTGATATTTTAGCAGCACGCCGAGCGTGTCGTCGATCGCGGCGGGGTCGAGCGCAACCTTGTCGAGCTGGATCAGCGCCTCGGTCCAGTCGATTGTTTCGGCGACGCCGGGCTGCTTGAAGAGATCCCTGCGCCGCAACTCCTGCACGAAGGCGACGACCTGGCCGGCGAGCGCTTGCGGTGCATGTGGCACCTTGGTGCGGATGATCTCCAATTCGCGCTTCGCATCCGGATAGTCGACCCAGTAATAGAAACAGCGCCGCTTCAGCGCATCGTGGATCTCGCGCGTCCGGTTTGAGGTAATGATGACGATCGGCGGTTCGGCGGCCTTGACCGTGCCGAGTTCGGGAATCGTGATCTGCCAGTCCGAGAGAATCTCCAGCAGATAGGCTTCGAACGGCTCATCGGTGCGGTCGAGTTCGTCGATCAGCAGGACCGGCGGGCCGCCCGGTTGGGGCTGCAGCGCCTGCAGCAAGGGCCGTTCGATCAGGAATTCGCGGGTGTAGATGTTCGCCGCCAAAGCATCGCGGCTGCGATCACCGGTCGCCTCGGCAAGCCGGATCTCGATCATCTGACGCGAATAGTTCCACTCATACGCCGCGGAAGCGATATCCAGCCCTTCGTAGCATTGCAGACGCAACAGCCGCCGGCCGAGGGTTGCCGCCAGCACCTTGGCGATCTCCGTCTTGCCGACGCCGGCTTCGCCTTCGAGGAACAAGGGTCGGTGCAGACGGAGCGAAAGGTGAATCGCGGTCGCGAGGCTGCGGTCGGCGATGTAATGACCGGCGCGCAGCAGCGCCTCGACTTCGTCGACGGAGTGCGGTTCTGGCAACGGCGGATTTGCCGCGCTCGCCTCGACGACCGCGTTCATCAGCGCTGGACCCAGCTTCCGTCGGCATTGAGGAAGTAGGTGCCTGCGGGTGCCTTCTTGAAGATCTGCGCGGCATAGACCTGGCCGACTTCGTCGGCGCTCACACCCTGCTCCGCGGCGCGCTGTTCGTAGATCTTCCGGCGCTCGCCGTTCACGCGATCGACCGTCGCACGCGTTGCGCCGTCGCCGCCCTGGCGCACCATCACATAACCGTCGAACCGCTCGGCGACGATGCCTTCCGCCCGTAGCCGGTCGAGATCGGCGTCCTGCGCGAAGGCGGCAAAGGGCAGCAGCAACGCCACCAGCGCCATGCCGACAATACTGCGCCGGCTCATGGCGAAGAGCCGGGAGGTCAGCTTGGTCATTTCGGTCGCTCCTGTATTCCTGTCCATCAGAAGATATCCGGGTTGGTCTCGATATCTCGCTCGGCGTCCTGTTCAATCCGGACCCGAACCTCCTGCTCGATCTTGACGTTGAGGTTGATGACGATCGGGTCCTCCGGCGCCTGCAACTGAACGGTCGGCTGGCAGGCGGCCAGCGGGAGCGCTGCCAACACCCAGATCGTGGCGGAAATGCGTCTGCGCCAGACGGGTGGCGAGGATGCCGGCTCCCAAACCATCTCAGCGTCGGTCATTGACTGTCTCCTGCATTGATGTCGGGTTCGGTTTCGACCGTCTCGCCATTTTCGAGCTGGTCCTTCACGTAGTCAGGAATGCGGTAACCCACAAGACTGTCGCGCAATATGCGGTCGAGCTCGCCGGTAAGGGTGAGATTGAGCTCGATCGGATAGCCATCGTAGAAGTCCGGATTGCTGCCGCGTACATGGAGCCCGAGTCCGGTTTCGCCATCCGCGTCGCGGTCGAGCGTGAGCCAAAGCTGATCGTACCGAAAGTTCGCAAGCGCACCGAGGACGAGGCTAGCGGTTTCGCCGGCACCCTGCAACGCGGCCGGAGGTTCGGCGGGCGCGTATTGGAGGGCTCCCGGCTCTTCGGCATCGAGCCGTCCGGTGGTGATGACGATATCGTCGCCACGGATTTCAACCGGGATGGTGCCGTTGAGTTCCCCCGTGGCCACAAGCCCATCAACCTCGGCCATCGCCAGGAAGGCGGCGAGGTTCATGTTGGCGACATGGAGTTCGATCGTGGTGTCGGGATTCATCGGATCGATGACGACGGGTGCGGTTTCGACCGTGCCGCCGGCCAGATTGAACCGGGCATGCTCAATCGCAAAAAGCGGGCCCTCCTCGATCGAGAAGGTCACCACAGCATCGGTCAAAGGTACGCCGATGTCGATCAACGCAATCGAGATCTGTTGATCGGGTTGCGACACCAGTGGCACCAGGCTCGCCAGGGCGATCGCACCATTGATGCGGGCGAGTTCGGCCTCGGGTGCAATGATCGAAAGTTCTTCGAGCCGCAAGATCAGATCGCTGCCGATATGACCTTGGTTCCACGCAAGACCGCCGCCAAGCGATACTTGTCCGGTTGCCTCGTCGAGTTCTACCGCGAGGGCCGGCGCGATGTCCCATGGCTGCAACCCGCCCGGCCGGAACTGGATCGGCTCCATCGTGAGCGACGCCGTGCCGCTATTGTCGTCGATCCGGTGCGTACCCGAGACATTGCTGACGACCCATTCGTTCTCGTCGGCAAGATGCGCATCGAAATTCACGGTCGATCCGGCGACCGACCCGGTGAAGCGGGCGGTGAGGGGTGGTAGCCATGCGGCGAGGTCCGCACCGCCCAGATTTGCGACACTGCCTTCGAACGCGATGCCGCCGGGTGAGAGCGTCGCGTAGAGGCGAAGATCGTCGGCATTGGCCGACCATTCCGGCATCGACAGGCTGGCGGCGTCGAGCACGATCGTACTGGTGTTCGATCCGTCCGGTGCGACGCTGCCTTCAAGTTGCAATGTCGTCGGACCGAGCGCGATGGCGTCAGTCACGGCTTCCGTGTGCGCGGCGATCCCATCGGTCGTCAGACGCAACCGATAGTCCAGCGTACAGGTCTCCGGCGTCGGGCAGTTCCGCACCAGGAGCGGTTCCTCGATCTGCGCGAGGCGGGCGCGAATGCGGTCGATGCGATAGGGCATATCGCCGATGCTCGGGTGTAAGAGCGTCATGGTGCCGCGATCGGTCCCATGCACGGTGAGCGCGCTGCCAACCTGTCGAATGAGGGCTGGCAATTCGAAATCGAATCCCTCGATGCGGAAGCCGTTGCCCGAGATCGCAAGCCCGCCAGCGAGCAGCAATTCTGAGGTCCAATCCTCCGGCTTTCCGCTTGCGGTGCCCAAGGCGGAGAAATCACCGATCGAGGCGCGCAACCCGTCCTGATCGAATGCCAGGTTTCCGGTCCGAATATCGAGTTCGGTCACCTCGAAGGACTGAAGCTCGCTGATGGGTGCGAAATGAAGATTGCCCACGACGTTCGCATCGAGCGGGTTGGCGCCGGTGGCAGTCACTGTGACGGCGCCCGCGATGTCGAGCGAGCCGCCATCTACCGGCTGCCAGGATGCGTTGGCACCGGGCTGGATTTCGAGCGAGAGGGGCCCCGGATCGGTGATGCCGATCGTGCCGGCGCCCAGTCCCGTGAGCCACTCGGGATCGGGCGTGGCATCGATCAGGATCGGCGATGACGCCGTAAGCAGAACCCCGCCGTCCTGGATGCTGGTGTCGACAGCGCCAAGCGCATCGAGTGCGGTCAGCCGCCCAGGCCAGTTCATTCCGTCCATCGACACGGTGACGGTGAGCGCGCCGGCGGGCAGCGCCGTTGACGAGAGTGCGGATGTCTCGCCGGCCGCGATGTCGCCATCCGCGTCGATCGTAACCACGCCCGCGGTCGGCGTCGGAAATCCGAGCAGCGCCCACCAGGGGGCGCCTGCTTCGAGCGTCAGGTTCGCGGCGACCTTGATGTTGTCGGGCGCAAGCTGGGGCGCTTCGATATCGATCGAACCGTCGAGACCGGCGGCGGGACCATCGGTCGCGATGTGTGCTGCCCAGCTTTCGCCATCGAGTTCGCCCGACACACGAAGGGCGGCACTCGGCCAGTTCGCCGAGCGTAGCTCTGCGATCGCCAGATCAATTGTGCCGGTGAGGTCCGTCATGTTCGTGAAGGCAAGGTTCACCGCGCCGGACGCGGCAGCGATCTCGATTCCCAACTCGCCACCCAACCGGCCGGTGCCGTCATCCACAACGAGTTGCATCCTGCCGGTGCCGTCGAGGTCGCTTTCGACATGGAACGTGCCAGAGAGGGCAGCGTCGCTTGCCGTGAGCGCGACATCCATATCGGCGACAATCCGATCCTGCCCGGACGGTGCGACCTGACCGGAAAGATGAACTTCCGCGCCTGAGAGAATCGTCGGCAGCTCGATGGTCGCGGATTCGATCGTGATAGGCGGAATTGCGGCGTCGGTGTTTCCGTCGCCGTCGCCATCGTCGGGTCCGCTACCGGCAAGGCTTGCGATCAGGTCGGAGAGAACGCCAAGCGGTCGCGTCTCGTCGCTCGGGTCGATCGCGAGATGCAGTTCGGCGATCGTGACCCGCCCGATGGCCGGTTGGGCGAGGCCGCCGAGGCTGTAGTCGATTGTGATCTGCCGTGCGGTGGCGTCGCCCGGCTCATCGCCGAGCGAGACCATATCGATGAAGGCGCTGTAGCGACCCAACGAGCCGATCTCTAGATCGGCATTCGGCGCTCCGTGGTCGGCGAGCCAGCCTTCGGCCCAGCGCGCCGCGATGGTGGGCAGGGCTACATAACCGGCGATTAACACCAGGATCAGCAGGCCGAGAGCGCCAACAGGCCAATACCACCAGCGGCGGCGGGCGGGGTACCGCGGGGGTAAATTCATCGGCCGGTCAGTCATAAAACCGAGCCTAAGCCGCGCTCACGGCAAGAAAAAGGCGGGATGTCGGCAACATCCCGCCTTTAAACCGAGCCGATGAGGGTTAGCGGCAGGCCGCGACCGCTCGTTTCGCCATCACCGTGACCAGATGAGCGCGATACTCGGCGCTGCCGTGGATATCGCTGTTGAGGCCGGTCGCTGGCACCTTGATGTTGGCGATCGCATCGGCGCTGAAGTTCTTGGCGAGCGCATCTTCCATCGCCTTGACGCGGAAGACACAGGGCCCGGCGCCGGTCGCGGCAACGCGAACACCGTTCGCCGTTTTGGCGACGAACACGCCCGTCAGCGAGAAGCGCGAAGCCGGGTGCGGGAACTTGACATAGGCCGCCTTCTCGGGCTTCGGGAACTCGACCGCGGTGATGATCTCGCCGGGCTCGAGCGCCGTCTCGAACATACCCTTGAAGAAATCGTCGCCGGCAATCTTGCGCTTGTTGGTGTGGATGGTCGCACCGAGGCCAAGCACGGCGCCCGGATAGTCCGCTGCCGGATCGTTGTTGGCGAGCGAACCACCGATCGTGCCGCGATTGCGGACCTGCGGGTCACCGATTCCTTCGGCCAGCGATGCGACCGCGGCGATGGTCGCTTTGACCTCGACCGAGTGGGCAACATCGGCGTGCCGGGTCATCGCACCGATGACAAGGCCGCTGCCCGAGGCCTTGATGCCGCGCAACTCGGCGATCTGCGAAAGATCGACGAGATCAGAGGGCTGCGACAGACGCTGCTTCATGGTCGGCAGGATCGTCATGCCGCCCGCGAGCGGGCGCGCTTCGGCGCCGCCGGCCAGCGCCTTGCTGGCATCGGCAACCGAGCCAGGGCGGTGATAGTTGAAATTGTACATTGGACCCTCCCTTACTCGGCCGCCGCGGCGGGCCGGTTCTGCTGTGCGATGCGCCACACTTTTTCCGGTGTGGCCGGCATGTCGAGATGCATGACGCCGAGCGCATCGGTAATTGCGTTGATGATGGCGGGCGGTGCCGCGATGGCACCGGCTTCGCCGCATCCTTTGACCCCGAGCGGATTATGCGGGCAGGGGGTTTCGGTCATGCCGACTTTCAGGCTCGGCAGGTCGTCGGCACGCGGCATGCAGTAATCCATGTAGGAGCCGGTGACGAGCTGGCCGCTGTCATTGTCGTAGACGCAGCCTTCGAGCAGCGCCTGGCCGATACCCTGCGCGACGCCGCCATGCACCTGGCCCTCGACGATCAGCGGATTGATGACCTTTCCGAAATCGTCGATCGCCGTCCAGTTGACGATCACCGTGCGGCCGGTATCGGGATCGATTTCGACCTCGCAGATATGGATGCCGGCCGGGTAGGTGAAGTTGGCCGGATCGTAGAAGGCCGTCTCGTCGAGACCGGGTTCGACGCCGGCCGGATAGTTATGCGGGACGTAGGCCGCGAACGCGATCTCGCCGATCGTCTTCACCTTGTCCGTGCCGGCGACACGATACTCGCCGCCCTTGAAGGTGATGTCGTCGACCGAGGCCTCGAGCAGATGGGCCGCGATCTTCTTGCCCTTCTCGATGATCTTGTCGGCGGCGCGAACAATTGCCGAACCGCCGACCGCGATCGACCGCGAGCCGTAAGTACCCATGCCGAACGGCACCAGCGCCGTGTCGCCATGCACCACTTCGATGCTGTCATAAGGAATGCCGAGATGTTCGTGCACGACCTGGGCGAAGGTGGTTTCGTGGCTCTGGCCATGCGAATGGCTGCCGGTGAGGATCTGGCAGCTTCCGGTCGGGTTGAGCCGGATCTGGGCTGATTCCCAGAGACCGACGCCCGCACCGAGCGATCCGACGACAGCCGAGGGGGCAATGCCGCAGGCCTCGATGTAAGCCGATACGCCAATGCCGCGCAGTTTGCCGCGCTTGGCCGCCTCCGCCTGGCGGGATTTGAAGCCACTATAATCCGACATCTTCAACGCGGCATCGAGCGCCTGGCCGTAATTGCCGGAATCATATTGCAGCGCAACCGGCGTCTGGTACGGGAACTGGTCCGGCTTGATGAAATTGCGCCGGCGAAGTTCCACCGGATCCATCTTCATTTCGCGCGCCGCACATTCGACGATGCGCTCGATGACATAGGTCGCTTCCGGCCGGCCGGCGCCGCGATAGGCATCGACCGGTGCGGTATTGGTGAAGACTGCCTTTACGTTCGCGAAGATGATCGGTGTCGTGTACTGCCCGGCGAGGAGTGTGGCGTAAAGATAGGTCGGCACGCAGGTCGCGAACGTGGAGAGATAAGCGCCCATGTTGGCGATCGTCTCGACCTTCAAAGCGAGAAACTTGCCCTCTTTGTCCATCGCCAGTTCGGCATGGGTCACATGATCGCGGCCATGCGCGTCGCTGAGGAATGATTCGCTGCGATCGGCGGTCCATTTGACGGGGCGGTCGATCTTCTTGGCGGCCCAGGTGCAGACGACTTCCTCGGCATAGCAGAAGATCTTCGAGCCGAAGCCGCCGCCGACATCGGGCGAGATGACCCGCATCTTGTGTTCCGGTACGCCCATGATGAACGCGCAAAGGATCAGCCGCAGCACATGCGGGTTCTGGCTGGTCGAATAGCAGGTGTAGTGGCCGGAGCCGGAATCGTACTCGCCGATCGCGGCACGCGGTTCTATCGCGTTGGGGATGAGACGGTTGTTCACCAGATCGATCCTGGTGACGTGATGCGCACTCTTGATGATGCCGTCGACCGCCGCGCGATCGCCGAGTTCCCAGTCATAGCAGAGATTGCCGGGCGCATCGTCATGGACGACCGCACCCTTCATTGCTTTCGCGGTATCGATATTGGCCGGCAGCACTTCGTAGTCGACATCGACCTTTTCGGCCGCGTCACGCGCCTGAGCCTGCGTTTCCGCGATCACCACGGCGACATGGTCACCGACATAACGCACCTTGTCGTATGCGAGAATCGGATGCGCGGGCGCCTTGTGCGGATCGCCGTTCTTGTCCTTGACGGTCCAGCCGCAGATCAGGCCGCCGAGTTTGTCAGCGGCAACATCGCTGCCGGTGAAGATCGCGATGACGCCCGGCGCCTTACGTGCGGCACTCGTATCGACCATTTTGACGCGGGCATGCGCGTGCGGTGAACGTACGAAGGCCGCGTGAGCCTGGCCCGGCCGGTTCATGTCATCGACATAATGGCCCTTGCCGGTGAGGAAACGCTGATCTTCCGAGCGGCGGACCGATGAACCGATGCCTTTCTCGCTCATGACATTATCTCCCCATGGCCTTTGCGCCGGCGGCGATCGCCTTGACGATGTTGTGGTAGCCCGTGCAGCGACAGATATTGCCCTCGAGCCAGTCGCGGATTTCCTGCTCCGAAGGATTGGCGTTGTTCTTCACCAGGTCGACCGCGCTCATCACCATGCCCGGCGTACAGAAGCCGCATTGCAGCCCGTGGTTCTCCTTGAAGGCGGCCTGCATCGGGTGCAATTCGCCATTCTTTGCGAGCCCTTCGATGGTGGTCACCTGTGCGCCTTCCGCCTGGACGGCGAGGATGGTGCAGCTCTTGGCCGACTTGCCGTCGATATGAACGACGCAGGCGCCGCACTGGCTGGTGTCGCAGCCCACATGTGTGCCGGTGAGGGCAAGTTTCTCGCGCAGGAAATGAACGAGCAGCGTACGGTTCTCGACATCTGCCGAAACCGACTTGCCGTTCACCGTCATGGAAACGGTGGGCATGGCTTTCTCCTATGATGCGGTCGCGAGTGTTGGCCCGCGATTCCGCCGCAGTCTGCGATCGTCCACCCCCTTGCAGGGCGAACGGTCTCCCCGCATCAGTGTCGATTGACGCTCCGGCGAGGTCAAGAGAAACAGGGCGGCGGCGCGCCGAGGCCGCCGGCGTTTAATCGGCGAATTCAAACCACGCCAGCAGCAAGGCCACGATAACGACGAGGCCGCCGATCCATGCCCAGGGACTGAGACTGCGGCGCGGCCCGTCGTCGGCGACGGTCACGGTGTGCGCGGGTTTCGTCGGTGCGTCCATTGCAGTTTCGGCGCTCGGGTTCGTCGCGGCGACCGTTGCGGGCATCTCAGCAGGGGGCGCATTCCTCGCGGCGTCGCTGTCGGCAACGAGCTCGGAAAAACGGCCGAAAAATTCGTTCGCCGTCTTCTGGGCGGCGCCCTGAACCAGCCGCGATCCGATCTGCGCCATTTTGCCGCCTACCGATGCGTCGGCGTTGTAGCGCAACACAGTTGCGCCGCCGTCCTCTTCCAGCGTGACCTGGGCCGTTCCCCGCGCGAAACCAGCCGCGCCGCCCTGACCCTCGCCGGTGATCCGATAGCCTTTCGGCGGATCGAGATCGGAGAGCGTAACTTTACCGGCGAACTTGGCCGAGACCGGCCCGATCTTGATCGCGACTTTGGCGGTCATTTCGGTATCCGACACTTTCTCCAGCGATTCACAGCCCGGAATTGCCGCCCGCAGAATCTCCGGATCGTTGAGCGCTTTCCAGACGACCGCGCGCGGCGCCGCGATGCGATACTCGCCGGTCAGATCCATGACGTCTCCTTGGTTGGCCAGGGTGGCAGCGCAATCATAGCCGATAGGCGGCAGATGACCATTCTTGTCGTCGCCCCGCGCCACCGCATCCGAATGCGTCGATTCGCACGTCGGTGCCCATGCTGCGCAGTACCTGTGAACGGTCGCGAGCCCGACGATCCTGTTTTTCTTGGCCCGAGGGAGGCGGTTCGGCATAATTGCCCGCGTTCGCCGGCCCGCGTGTGCGGTCGCGATGGCCGCCGCTTGCCGGGTGGCGAAAGTAGTGGAGGGTTGGATGATCTCGGCGCGCACCGCAAGTCTTTTCCTGTTCCTCTATGGAACATGGCTGCTGCTTTCAGGCATCTGGGAGCCGTTTCTGATGATCGCCGGTGCGGTTTGCTGTTTGCTGGTTGTGGTCATTGCTCATCGCATGGATGTCATCGACGGCGAAGGCCATCCGGTGCATCTCTCGACGCGGGCGTTGCTGTACTATCCTTGGCTGTTCTGGCAAATCGCGCTTTCCAATATCGATGTCGCGCGCCGTATCCTTTCGCCACGGCTGGCGATCGACCCGGCATGCGGCATGATCCCCGCGAGCCAGCATAGCGATGTGGGAATCGTGACCTTTGCAAACTCCATCACCCTGACACCCGGCACGGTGAGCCTGTCGGTCTATCCCGGCCGTATCCATGTTCACGCGCTCAACCGGACCAGTCTTGAGAGCCTGCTGGCGGGCGACATGGACCGCCGCGTCACCCGCATGGAAGGCAAGGGTTAATGTTCAGTGCCACCATCTTCCTGGTCATGGCGGGCATGGTGCTCGTGCTGATCCGTGCGGTGCGCGGACCGACACCTTACGACCGAATCCTCGCGGTAAATGTAACTGGCACGATGACGGTCATCTTGATTGCTCTTGCGGGCTTTCTGGTCGATCGCCCGGCGTTTCTGGACCTGGCGCTGGTCTATGCACTGATCAATTTCGTGGGGACCCTGGCAGCACTTAAGTTCTTCAAGCACGGGTTTTTGGGGGATGCGCGGTGAGCCTCGCTGTGGACATATTGAGCTGGGCGCTAATGCTCGGGGGCGGGTTCTTCATGCTCGTCAGCGGAGTCGGCATGCTCCGGTTGCCTGACCTGTTTACCCGCTTGCACGGCGCCAGTGTGGCGGATACGGGTGGTGCAGCCCTGCTGCTACTTGGCATGGCACTGCAGGCCGGTTTCACTCTAGTGACGGTGAAGCTGCTGCTCATCGGTATTTTTCTGTTCTTCACGACACCGACGGCGAGCCATGCGGTGGCGCATGCGGCTTTGATCGGTGGCCTCTCGCCCGATGATCCAGCGAAGAACCAGCACCCCGACGAGGACGGGGACTGAGCGATGGAACGCCTCATCGCCGTCATTCCGGTATTGCTGCTGATCGCGCTGGCGCTGACCATCGTCCGGTTGCGGAGCCTGCTCGCGATCGCGATCCTGAGCGGCGTGTACTCGCTGATGATGGCGCTCGTGTTCACGGTGCTCGACGCGGTCGACGTCGCGTTCACCGAGGCATCGGTGGGAGCGGGGATCACGCTCACGCTGATGCTGGCCGCCATGTCGCTCACAACGCGGCGCGAGGCGGCCAAACCACGCAACCGCCTCCGCGACGGGGCGGCATTGATCGTCGCCATCATCGTCGGCCTCGCGTTCGTCTATGCGACCCTCCATATGCCAATGCTGGGTGACCCCGCAGCGCCGATTCATCTCCATGTGGCACCGCGCTACATCGCCCAGGGACCGGTGGAAACCGGCGTTCCGAATATGGTGACATCGATCCTCGCCAGCTATCGCGGCTATGACACGCTGGGCGAGGTGACGGTCATCTTCACGGCCGGCATCGGCGTGATCGCGCTTCTCTGGCGCTGGGGGCGCGACGAGCGATGAACGAGCATCTGATCGTCCGCGTCATCACCAAGATGCTGGTGCCGTTCATCCTGCTGTTTGCACTCTACGTGCAGATGCACGGCGATTTCGGGCCGGGCGGCGGGTTCCAGGCCGGCGTGATCTTTGCCACCGCGTTCATCGTCTACGCCATCGTCTTCGGCATGATCCCGACCCTCCGCGCCATGCCGGTCGGCATCGTGGCGGCGATGGTATCGCTCGGTGTCATGCTTTATGCCGGGGTCGGCTTTGCGGCGATCGTGGCCGGCGGATCGTTTCTCGATTACAGCGTCTTCGATACGCAAGACCCGGCGCACGGGCAGCATCTTGGCATTTTGCTGGTCGAACTCGGCGTCGGCATCACCGTATCCGGCGTGTTGATGGCGATCTTCTTCACCTTCGCCGAGCGCTACTCCCGATGATCGAGCTGTACGAATTCGTCATCGGCCACGCGATCCAGTGGGGAGCGGCGGCCCTGCTCGCCATCGGTCTATACATTACGATGACCCGGCGCAATCTCATCAAGAAGGTCGTTGGTCTCAACATCTTTCAGACCGCCGTGTTCCTCCTCTACATCCAGATGGGGTATGTGACTGGGGGAACTGCGCCGATTAAGGAAGCGGGGCGGACCTTGTATTCGAATCCTCTGCCGCATGTGCTGATCCTCACCGCGATCGTCGTGTCTGTGTCGGTAACATCGGTCGCACTGACGCTGATCGTGCGCATCCGCGAAGCCTACGGGTCGATCGAAGAAGACGACATCGTCGATCTCGACGCATCGGACGCTGATGCGTCTGCTTGAGCATCTTCCCGCGCTGATTGTGGCCGTGCCGCTGGTTGCGGCGCCGATCTGCGCCCTCTTACTGCGGACACGGTTCCCTTACTGGTTTGCCATAGCCGTCGCGTGGGCGACTTTCGCGATGGCACTCCTTCTCATGGAGCAGGTGTTGTCGCAAGGGGTCGTCGTGTATGCGCTGGGCGGATGGGCGCCCCCCTGGGGCATCGTCTATGTCGTCGATCCACTGAGCGCAATGATGCTGGTGCTGGTTTCCGGTATGGCGGCGATCATCATGCCCGGCACGTTGCTCGGCATCGGCAGCGAAGTGGTGCGGCGTGCCAAGCGATTCTTCTTCGCGGTTACCCTCCTGGTGCTGACGGGGATGCTCGGCATCGTCATGACCGGCGATGCGTTCAACCTGTATGTGTTTCTCGAGATCGCCTCGCTCGCGAGCTATGCGCTGGTCGCAATGGGATCCGACCGTCGCTCGCTACCGGCCGCGCTCAATTATCTGATCCAGGGCACCATCGGCGCGACCTTTATCCTGATCGGCGTCGGGCTGATCTACATGGTGACCGGCACGCTCAACATGGCAGACATGGCCGGACGAATACAGACGTTGGAGGGCAGTCGCCCGTTGCAGGCGGCGCTCGCTTTCATCCTCGTCGGCGCCGCAATCAAGTTCGCCCTGTTCCCGGCGCATATCTGGCTGCCCAATGCCTACACCCATGCGCCATCGATGGTGTCGGCTTTCTTCGGTGCGACGGCGACGAAACTCGGCGCCTATATTCTTATCCGCTTCATCTACACGGTGTTCGGCGACGAGTTCGCTTTTGGCCATATGGGAATCGCCTGGGTTCTGATCCCTGCCGGTGTCGCCGGCGCCATTTTGGGGTCGCTGGTCGCGATCTGGCAGAACGATCTGAAACGGATGCTGGCTTATTCCAGCATTGCGCAGGTCGGTTACATCGCGCTGGGCATCGGCCTCGACAATCGCGACGGCTTGATTGCCGCGATCGTCCATATCTTCAACCACGGGCTGATGAAGGGCGCGCTGTTTCTGGTAATGGCATCGGTCATTCTTCGGCTGGGCGGTGCGAACATGACGCAGTTCCGCGGCCTTGGAAGACGCATGCCGCTGACGATGGCCTGTTTTGTCGTGGCAGGGCTGTCGCTGATCGGCGTGCCGCTGACTGTCGGCTTCATCAGCAAGTGGTATCTGGTGCTCGGCGCGATCGAGGCGGGGCTTTGGCCGATTGCCATTCTCGTGGTCGCGAGTTCGCTGCTCGCGGTCATCTATATGTGGCGCGTGATCGAAGTCGCCTATTTCGAGACGGCAACCGATAACCGCCCGATCAAGGAAGCGCCGTTGCAGCTGCTGCTGCCGACGGCGGCATTGGCGCTACTCTGTGTCCTGCTCGGCATCTCGACCGAATTCACCGTCGAGATCGCATCGCGTGCGGTCGTGTTTCTGGATGTCGGTTTATGAGCGCACTCTCTTCAAATGGCGTCCTGATGCTGCTGGCCGTTGCGATTCCGCTGTTCGGCGCGATCGCCATCGTCCTGCTGCGGCGCTGGCCGAACGCCCGCGAGGCGGCAACGCTGATAACCGGCGTGGCGCTGTTCGTCGATGTGCTGATGATCGCCTGCGCCATGCAGGGTGGTGCGACACTCAATCTGGTGCTGGCCCGGCCGATCGTCGGATTACCACTCGAGTTGACGGTGGAGCCGCTCGGCATGCTGTTCGCGCTGGTGGCGAGCGGGCTCTGGATCGTCACCTCGGTTTATTCGATCGGTTACATGCGTGCCCATCGGGAGAAGAGCCAGACGCGCTTCTACGCGTTCTTCGCTGTCGCGATCGCGGCGACGATGGGGATCGCCTTTGCCGGCAATCTGCTGACGCTCTTCGTGTTCTACGAGGCGCTGACATTGTCGACCTTTCCGCTGGTGACGCATTACGGCACCAGCGCAGCCAAGCGCGCCGGACGGATCTATCTCGGGATCCTGGTTGGAACTTCGATCGGTCTGTTTCTTATCGCCATCATCGGAACCTATGCGGTCGCCGGCACGTTGGAGTTCCGGTCCGGCGGGATCCTCGACGGCAAGGTGACGGGCGGAATCGCAGGCCTGCTGCTGGTGCTCTATGTCTTCGGTATTGGCAAGGCAGCGGTAATGCCGTTTCATCGCTGGCTGCCCGCCGCGATGGTGGCGCCGACACCGGTCAGCGCGCTGCTGCATGCGGTCGCTGTCGTGAAGGCCGGCGTGTTCAGCATCCTGAAGATCGTTACGTATATCTTCGGGTTCGACCTTGTGAGGGGGCTGGATGCAACTGTGGCCTTGCAGATCGTGGCTGCGTTCACCGTGATCGCCGCGTCGCTGATTGCGATCACGCAGGACAATCTGAAGGCGCGGCTGGCTTACTCAACGGTGAGCCAGCTCTCCTACATCGTGTTGGCGGCGCTGATTGCGGATCGGGCCGGTTTCCTCGGCGGCGGCATGCATATCGCAACGCACGCCTTTGGAAAGATCACTTTGTTCTTTTGTGCCGGGGCAATCCTGGTCACAGCGCACAAGTCGCGCGTGAGTGAACTCGATGGGCTCGGGCGCACGATGCCCTGGACGATGACCGCCTTCCTGATCGGCAGCCTCAGTATTATCGGTATGCCACCGCTCGCGGGTCTGTGGAGCAAGTATTACCTGATCGAGGGCGCCTGGTTCGGTGGCAGTGCGTGGCTGGTGGCCATATTCGCGATCAGCACCTTGCTCAATATTTTCTATCTGCTCCCGATTCCGTTTCGGGCATTCTTTCGGTCGGCGCGGGCGGACGATAGCCTCGTCCGTCGCGAAGCGCCGTTGGCCTGCCTACTGGCAATCGGCATCACCACGCTCGGCTGTCTGATGCTGTTCCTGTTTCCCGATTCCATCCTCGAGCTATTAGGCGGCGCGATCACCGGAGGGGCTTTGCCATGAGTGTAAAGTCGCGAGAGCCAACGTCGACGCGTCGCCATCTGTTCGATCGGCCGCGCAATGTCCGCATCGTGATCCTGGCGCTTTATGCCGCCTGTATCATTGTGCTCGCCGCCGATTTTCTGGTCGACCGCCATGCCGACCATCCGTGGGAATCGCTGTTCGGCTTTTATGCGCTCTACGGCTTCGTTGCCTGCGTTCTGCTGGTTTTGATTGCGAAAGGGCTGCGCAAAATCCTGATGCGGCCGGAAGATTATTACGATGACTAGCCTCGCGCCGTTCCTGCCGTTTTTCATCGGGGCGGCTTTGGCTGCAGCGACCCGCGGCTGGCTGCGCGGCGCGATCATGGTGGCGACACCGATCCTGGGTGCGATCAATCTCTGGCATCTCGATCCAAATGCGGTCGAGATCGTCACGATGCTCGGGCGCGACTTCGTTCTGGTCGAAAGCGACCGGCTTTCGATGCTGTTCGGCTGGCTATTCCATCTTGCGGCCTTTATCGGTGCGATCTACGGACTGCATATGCGAGACCGGCTGCAGCATGTCGCCGGCATGGTCTATGCCGGCTGCGCCATCGGCGCCGTTTTCGCCGGCGATCTGCTAATCTTGTTCCTGTTCTGGGAAGGCCTCGCGCTGACCTCGGTTTTCCTCGTTCTGGCGCGTCGCACCCGCAGTGCCGAGCTCAGCGCGATGCGGTACCTGATCATCCAGGTCGGATCGGGCATGCTGCTGCTGGCGGGCGTACTGGCGCTGATCGGCGAGGGGCGGCCGCTCGGGCTGGATCCGATCGCGCTCGAGGGGTGGGCCGGCTGGCTGATCTTCCTCGCACTCGGGATCAAATGCGGGTTCCCGCTGCTGCACAACTGGATCACTGATTCCTACGCGGAAGCGACAGAGACCGGTGCCGTGCTGATGAGCGCGTTCACCACCAAGGTCGCGATTTATGCGCTGGCCCGGCTTTATCCCGGCACCGAGGCGCTGATCTATATCGGCGCGACGATGACGATGTTTCCGATCTTCTTTGCGGTGATCGAGAACGACCTGCGTCGCGTGCTGGCCTACAGCATGATCAACCAGCTCGGCTTCATGGTCTGCGGTATCGGTATCGGCACCGAACTCGCGATCAATGGCGCAATCAGCCACGCCTTCAACGATGTGATCTTCAAGGGGTTGCTGTTCATGTCCATGGGCGCGGTGCTCTATCGAACCGGCCGCATGAACGGCTCCGATCTCGGCGGGCTCTACAAATCAATGCCCAAGACCGCCGCGCTCTGCATCGTCGGTGCCGCATCGATTTCGGCTTTTCCGCTCTTCTCCGGGTTCGTCTCGAAATCGATGGTCATGGTGGCGGCGCTCGACGGTGGCTATGACTGGGTCTGGCTCGCCTTGCTGTTTGCGTCGGCTGGCGTATTTCACCATGCCGGTATCAAGATTCCGTTCTTCGCCTTCTTCGCGCACGATTCCGGTTTGCGCGTCAAAGAGGCACCGGCGCCGATGCTCATTGCCATGACGATTGCCGCGGCGATTTGCATCTTCAATGGCGTTTATCCGCGGCTGCTCTACGACATGCTGCCGTTCCCGGTCACGTATGAGCCCTATACCTGGGCGCATATCCTGACGCAGTGCCAGCTTCTGTTCTTTTCGGCACTGGCATTCACCTGGCTCAAGCTCTATCGGCTGTATCCGCCGGAGCTGCCCGGCATCAACATCGACGCGGAATGGCTCTATCGAAAGCTCCTGCCGTCGCTGGCGCGGCGCGGGCTGATGCTGGCAGGGAATCTCGCCGCGGTGGGGCGCATCGGCCGCGAGATGGTCACCGAAGCCGGTGTCCTGTGGCTGTTGCGCTGCGGCGGACCGAAGGGTCTGCTCGCGCGCGATCCGGTGATGAGCGTAGCGACGCTGGCGATCGTGGCGCTGTTTGCCGCCGTTCTGCTCCTAGAGCTGGTGCGCGGATCGTGACAAACGAATATTCCCGGCGGCACCTGCTGCTGCGCGGATCGACGGCGTTGCTGCTCCTGGGGTCTGTCGGGCACACCGCGCCCGCCTGGGGCAACGGCGCGGGCGATGTCGTGACGATCACGACCGCATCGGGCGAGGAGCTCCACTTCATTGTAGAGATCGCGCGGACATCGGCCGAGCGCTCGGTGGGCCTGATGCATCGCGACCGCCTCGATCCGGACCAGGGCATGTTGTTCGTGTACGAGGCGGAGAAAATCGTGACCATGTGGATGCGCGATACCCGTATTCCCCTCGATATGCTGTTCATCGGCGCCGATGGAAGGATCGCCACGATCCGCGAGCGCGCGGTGCCATTCTCCGAGGAAGTCATCAACTCCCGGAAACCGATCGTCGCCGTGCTCGAACTCAATGGCGGCACCGTCTCGCGCCTGGACATCAAACCGGGCGATGCTGTCCTGCTGCCTGAAGGCGCGCGCTGAGCCGTAAGGGGCGGTGGTTGGCAGTGGCGGACGGGCCTAGACTTGTCGGCCTTGCGGAGGAGGCGGCTTGACCCGGGCAGACCCCATTGAGATGCGCCTCGTGCGCCAATCCTTCGCCCTCGGCAAGTGGGAGTCGGTATTTCGGGCACCGGATCCGCGCCTGCGCGGCCTCGTCATGGGCGACTATCACGGCTGGATCGAAAACAGTTCAACCGGCATGCGCCAGACCGAGGCGTCGAAGATGCTGGTACCGCTCGTCATCAATCTTGGACCGGCCCTCGACATCGATTCGCCGGGCAATCTTTCTGCTACGCTCGAACCCTATGACAGCTTTGTCGCCGGCCTTCATGACGCTATGCGCTGGTCCGGTCGTTTGGCCGCTCGCAGTGCCCGCAGGTGGATTTCACCCTCACCGGCGCGTGGCGGCTGTTCGGAGTCGCCATGCACGAGATCGCAAACCGTATCGTCGCGGTCGAAGATCTTGCGGGTGACGACGGCCGCATTACGATCGACCGGATTCGAACTGCACCGGACTGGCGCGCGCTTCGGCATCCTCGATGATTCCCTGCTGACGCGCCTTGCCCGGGCTGCGGATGCGCCGCATCAAGTCGATCGGGCGCTGGGCGGCATAAAGGCGACGGGCGGGGCAATTGGTATCGGCATGCTTGCCCGCGAGCTCGACTGCAGCCGCAAGCAGCTCATCAGGTTGTTCGACGATACGGTCGGACTGCCGCCCAAGATCTTGGCGCGCATCTACTGGTTCGAGCGCGCGGTCCGGCGGCTCGACACAGCATCGAGACCCGCCTTGTCGGAACTGGCGCTTGAGTGTGGCTACTACGACCAGGCGCATTTCAATCGCGAGTTCCGGGCCTTTGTCGGCTGCACGCCCGGCGAATACCGGCATCTCGCGGCGGCCGGCTGACCGCGGGCCCGCCTGTCGGCTGGCGGGAAAAACGTCCAAGACCAGCCGGCGAGCGGCTCCTAGAGTGCGGCAAGCTTGAATGCCAACAAGGGAGCGATCCGATGGCAACCCAATCCGACAACAAATCCGATGTGATGCCGGTTCTGCGTTTTTCCGATGCAAGGAAGGCGGTCTCGTGGCTCGAGCAGGTATTCGGCTTCGAGCGGCACGCGGTCCATGACTCGCCAGACGGCGGCATCGCGCATGCGTAGATGAGTTTCGGCAATGGTATGATCATGTTCGGCTCGGCACCGAAGCAGCCGGACGCTGCGAATCCGTGGGGCTCTACACAGGGTGTCTACGTTCATGTCGAGGACGTGGATGCGCATTACAAATCCTGCGGCTGATTGCCGAACTGCGACCAAGACCGGCTCCAGCGTAGGTACTGGGGCGGTTGAATGCGTCATCACTACGGAAGGAGTGTGTCGGATTGACGAGGGACAGGGTCAAATCGGCAGATCAAACGTCGTTGGGGACGCTGAGCATGACGGAAACGCTGAAAGCACTGCGCAGCCCGTCTATGGCTTCCGGCGAACCCCGCCCTCTGTTATCGTCTACGCCTTTCCAGATTTCATCTGGGGAATGTCGGTTCACTGACAATCGCACCAGGTCAGAAAACACAGGGGAAGAACGATGTCCTGGATCGAAAATGTCCCGTATGACAAGGCAACTGGACGCCTAAAGACCCTGTATGACCGGATCAGGTTGCCGGACGGCAGCATCGATCACGTCATGATGGTGCACAGCCTAAGGCCGCACACGATGGAGGGCCACATGGCCCTCTACAAGAACGTACTCTATCACACGGGCAACAAGCTGCCGAGCTGGTTCTTGGAATCGATCGGCGCCTACGTCAGCGTGCTGAACGGCTGCACATACTGCACCGCGCATCATTTCGAGGGGCTGATCCGGTTGATCGAGGATCACGATCGGGCCATCAGCATCTGCGGTGCGCTCGCCGCCGACGATCCGGCGCACGCCTTCGACGGCAAAGAACTGCTAGCAATGCAGTATGCGCGCGCCCTGACCGTCGATCCGCGTTCGGTCGGCCAGCAGTGGGTCGCCGATTTGCGCAAGGTCGGATACAGCGACGGAGAAATTCTCGAAATCAATCAGGTCACCGCGTATTTCGCCTATGCCAACCGGACCGTTATGGGACTCGGCGTTACGACACGTGGCGAGATCGTCGGCGCCTCACCCAACGTCACGGACGACCCCGACGCGTGGGGCCATACGATGGCCAAACCGGTCGACTGACCGTCGAAACAGGACTCCGGTCCACAGGGAGGAGACAGGAAAATGAATATCCAGCGCTTTCGCGATCGGATTTTCTCGGGCCGTATGTCACGGCGCGAGTTCAATCGCTGCCTCGCCTCGGTTGGTATCGCCACGGTACTTCTGCCAGTCAGCCGCCGTCTGGCACGGGCGGACGATCAGGCGACCTACTACACGCTCGGCGGGCTCGCCGAGGACGGCCTGTTTCAACGCTACATCGACAAGTATGGCGCGATGCCGAACACGGCCTTCTGGGGCGACGAGGAGGAGGCGCTCAACAAGCTGCGCAGCGGGTTTGAGCCCGATGTCACCTATTGCGGAAGCTATTCGGTTGCACGCTGGCGCGAGGCTGGAGTTCTGCAGCCGATCGACCCAGACCGGTTGAGCAACTGGCCGGACCTGTTCGAGCGCCTGCGCAACGTGACGGACGCTGTCTACGATGGCCAGCAATGGCTGGCACCCGTCGGCTGGGGTATGACATCGGTCATTTATCGCTCCGATCTCGTCGAGGTCGACGAGGAGAGTTGGGGTCTGCTCTGGGACAAGCGCTACGAGGGAAAACTCGCGATGATCGACGGCGTCGCCGACGCCGTTGCGGGTGCTGCAATCTATGCCGGCATCGACCCCTACACGATGGGTGATGCCGAGATCGCGAAGGTGAAGGACGTGCTCGTGGAGCAGCGTCCGCTGCTTCGGCTGTACACGTCCGACATGACCTCGCTTGGTCAGGCGATTGCCTCAGGCGAGATCGTTGCGGCGATGACCTGGAACGACGCCTACGCCTCGCTGCTGCGGGAGGGCGTGCCGGTCAAATACATGTTCCACCCAAAGGAAGGAATCAGCGCGTTCGTTTCCTGCATGGTGCTGAACAGGAACGCGGCGCAGCCCGACAAAGCCTATGACGTAATGGACAGCGTGCTCGATGCGCAGTCCGGCGCGTTCTGGATGACGACCTACGGTTACGGCCACGCCAACGAGAAGGCTTACGACTTGGTCACAGACGAACAGTTTGCGGCGATCGGACTGCCGAAAAACACGATGTCGGTGCTCGACAACGGCGTGTTCCAGTCGCGCATGCAGAACGAAGAAAAAATCGTCCAGATGTTCGAAGCGGTGAAGGCGGGGATCTGAGCGATGGACCCATCGGCCATCCGGCGGAACTCACATTAGGGCGGGGTGGGCGCGATGATCTGGCGCCACGCCGGTTCCGATCGAACCTGCGCGGCGACCCTTTGAGAGATCAGCGCTTGCGAGCCAATGTCACGCCGTCGCCGATCGGGACGAGGCTCATGCTGATGCGCTCGTCCTTGTGCAGCTTGTCGTTCAGCCGGCGGATCGCGGCGGTGTCTTCATCGGTCACGGCCGGATCGGCCACGGCGCCGCCCCACAGCACGTTGTCGACCATGATGACGCCGCCCTGCCGCAGGAGCCGCAGAACGCGCTCGTAATAGCCGTCATAGTTCGACTTGTCGGCATCGATGAAAGCGAGATCGTATTGGCCGTCTTCGCCGGCCGCGACCAGCGCATCCAGCGTCTTCAGTGCGGGTGCGATCTTGAGGGTGATGTGGTCGGTCAACCCCGCTTCCGCCCAGTAGCGGCGGGCGATTGACGTGTATTCTTCAGACACATCGCAGCAGATCAGATGGCCGTTGGCCGGCAACGCACGCGCGACGCAAATCGAGCTGTAGCCGGTGAAGGTACCGACCTCGATGACGCGCCGGGCTCCGACAATCTCGGTCAGCAGATTCATGAACTGACCTTGTTCGGGCGAGATCTGCATCATCGCCATCGGAAGCTTGGCAGTTTCCTCGCGCAGTCGGCGCAACAATGCGTCTTCGCGCGAGGAATGCTCGAGCAGATATCTGTAGAGACGATCGTTCAGATTGACGGTGCGGTTGGACATGTCGGCTCCGGTTGCTGCAGGCGCTTACTGTGCGCGGCAAGCGACCGGACGATCAACCCACTCGTGCGTATTGTTCGCCGTCTTCGAGAACGCGCAGGCTGAGTGTCTTGTGCTGCGTCGGATCGGCGAGACAGATCATCGCGGCGTAAGGATACCCGTCGATCCCGCGATAGGTCGATTTGACCTCCCAGACGACCCAGGGAGTTTCGCGCTTGCTGAAGCGTCCGCCGATATCCACAGGCGGGGATTTCCGACGATTCGTCAATGCCACCAACATTTTGTGCCCTTGAGGTCTTGGCCCCGCTGAAATGCGGACCCGAACTGACCGTATTCGCTTACTTATATCACAAGCCCGCGGCGGCTGGCGAGAGGCTCGATCGTGGAAGTCGTTGATTTTATGGAGAATGCCTCACTGACGGAGTATTCGGCCGAACGCGATGCCCGTCAGTCGTTCCGCCCGGCCTTGGCATCGCCGTCGCCCTGATACTCGGCGCGCTTGGCGTGCGGGAAGGGCGCATCCGGTACGTTCTTGCCGAGGAAACGGCACAGCTCCGGCCAGCTGTCGCCCTTGGTGATGTCCATGATCGTCATTCGGTCGGGCTGATCCGCAAAATGCGCGAGCACGTCGCGGTAATGCCGGTCGTACCGTTCGCAATAGATCGCCTTGTTGCCGATCGGCGAGCCGGCATTCTCGCCATAGATCCATTGCCGCATGAGGGTCGAGCGGTCGCCAAAGAAATTGGAGGCGCTGCGATACCAGGATTCGGTGTCCCGCCGGGTCAGGATGAACTTCGCCTCGGGATACCACTCGTCGAGCTGCTGGTAGAGCAGGGGCCAAGGATTGTCTTCGAATGCGTCGTACTTCTTGGTCAGGTCGAAGCAGACGCGCTCGACGTCCCGGATCAGATCGGGATTGTTCCATTGCAGGTTAAAGCAGACGCGATAGGCGAGGCGGCGGAGTGCCTGCGCGAGGCTCGACGTTCCGGTCTTGTGGAACCCGATGCAGAAAACTTTCGTCTGCGCCATTGGCCGCCTGTCGCGGGGATTGATCCGGTACCCCTGATGCCCGGGCGGGCGGCAACCCGTCAAGCCGCGACCCTCTGGAACGACTGGCACGGCCAACCCGCAATGGATCGCAGCGATTCGAGGTGGCGGGCAAACCCGGGTGGACCCGCGGCGGCGGTTTGGACGCGGCGAACGAAGGCGTCAGGGCGTCGATTCCGGCAGCACCGTTGCGCGGGCGCTGCCGAACCCCTATTTTCCCGCGGATTCCGGGCGCCGGGGCGTAACTCAGTCTGGTAGAGTGCCGGCTTTGGGAGCCGGATGTCGGAGGTTCGAATCCTCTCGCCCCGACCAGCGCACTAAGACCTGTTCGTCAAGATGGAAGACCTCCCATGCATGTGCGGATCTATCGGCCGAGCAAGACGGCAACCCAGTCCGGCGAGGGCAACACGCAGCGCTGGCTGCTGGAGTTCGAGCCCGCCGAGGCGCGGCGTGCCGATCCGCTGATGGGCTGGACTTCGTCGGGCGATACCAGACGCCAGCTTCGCCTGTTCTTCGATAGCGAGGCCGAGGCGGTCGCATACGCCAGGAAAAACAAGCTCTCGTACGAGATCCTCTCGCCGCAGGCTCGGAAGATCCGGCCGAAGGCATATGCAGACAATTTCGCCTATAATCGCGTCGGCCGCTGGACCCACTGACCGTGCCTTCCGGCGTGCAGTGGGGCCACCCCACGAGCGCCCGTAGCTCAGATGGATAGAGCAGCAGCCTTCTAAGCTGTTGGTCGGAGGTTCGAGTCCTCCCGGGCGCACCATTTCCAGTTTACTATGCCGTGGCTGCACTGGTTTTTGTCACGGATTGGTCATCCGCGCTGCTTCAGGGCGGGGTCAGTGGGTTGCTCTTGGTCACCTCAAGCTCGGCATCATTTGCCTCGATCCAACCTTCAAGCTCGTTCATGAGAGCGGGCCAAACGTCGTTATACTCGTCGTGGAACGTACTCATGCACAGTTCCATCGACCCAAGGTGCCGATCGCCGTACAGCTCCATCCATCGGTTCGAGAAATGCGTCTCGTACTCGTCGTGATCGATCTTTGAATAACTAGCCACCAGGCCCTCGTAATTTGGGTGAGCACTTTCGGACAGGATTGCATAGAGTTTTTCGATGCCGGGATAACGCGTGTCGCATTTCTGAAGGATCGTCATAATGTTGATAGATCGATGCTCCGTCGAACCGTCCCGTGACCCGAGCAGCAGCACCACGGTCCTTTCCCCGAAGTCATGGAAGCTTAACTTGCCGTCGAGCACCTGTCGCATAAGCTGATTGAGGTAGATCAGTGTGGCGAGCGACTCTAAGCCGCTCCGCAATAGGATACGTGCGCCGAGGCCATGCCCCTGTTGATGCAGCGCGTAGGATTGCGTCATCAAATCATGCAGCCGCCAAAACACAGCCTCACGCAGCATCCAGACTCGAAAGGGTGCCTTCCACTTAAACACAACGGGGTTGCGGGATAGCAGGCCGCCAACCGGAATGCTCGAGACGAGCGACTCCTTCCAGTGGGCAAGGTTCTGTTCGACGGCGTTCATTGTCCTGATTCCCACAGACGCGGGTGCCACCGAGCGACCGAAGAAAATGTGACCTACCAGATCGGCCAGTGTAAATTCATAAGAGGGTGGCGTTCCAGCGAGCTTTAGACTTCGAAGAATTTCAGGAGCGGAAGAGTTGAACCAGACGACCGACCGGTGGGGTGTAGAGCTGAACGGCTCGGACGAAGATCAGAAGGTATGGCGCATGGTACTGAAGCCGCCCTTCGATCCCTTATGGCCGATCATTGTCACAATTTACCGCTCCGTGCCGACAAGCCGCTTTTCATCCGATGGTTTGCATCGCGGTCCCTCGTGCGACGCAGCCGTTCTCCTGCCAGGATCACATAATGGACATACCAACACTCGCCGAGATCGAAGCCAATCGCACGCGCCTTGGCGACATGGTCGCAACGACACCGGTCCATGAATGGCATGACGAGATTGTCGAGTGGGCGCTCGGCAAGGATGCCATCCTGCATCTCAAGCTCGAACTGTTGCAGCGCACCGGCACGTTCAAGCCGCGCGGCGCACTCACCAACTTGCTGCATCTGGGCGACGCGGAACGTGAGCGCGGTGTGGTTGCGGTGAGTGCCGGCAATCACGCAGCCGGCGTCGCCTACGCCGCGTCGCTGCTCGGTATCGATGCGACCGTTGTCATGCCGAAGACGGCGAACCCGTTTCGACAGGCTCTGTGCCGTCGTTATGGCGCGCGGATCGTATTGACCGACGACATCGCCGAAGCCTTCTCCCGGGTGGAGGAACTCCGCGAGCGCGAGGGCCGTTCGTTCGTGCATCCGTTCGAAGGGAAACTGACCGTGCTCGGGACCGCGACCGTGGGGCTCGAGCTTGCCCGCCAGGTCGACCGACTCGATGCCGTCGTGATCCCGATCGGCGGCGGCGGTCTATGTGCCGGCATTGCCGCTGCGATCCGGCATCTGCATCCCTCATGCGAGATTTTCGGCGTCGAGCCCGAGGGATCGCCGGTAATGACGCGCAGCATCGAGGCCGGCCGGCCGCTTGCGCTCGACGACCGCCGGACCATCGCCGACAGCCTCAACGCACCGCATGCGACGCCGTATACATTCGAACTCTGCCGTCACTATCTCTCGGAGATCGTGCTGCTGCCTGACGATGTCATGCGGACGGGCATGGCTCTGATGTTCGAGCGACTGAAACTGGCGGTCGAGCCTGCGGGTGCCGCTGCCCTCATGACCGCGCTTGGGCCGCTGGCCGAGCGTCTGCGCGGGCGCCATACCGCGATCGTCGTCTGCGGCACGAACATCGATTTTCCGGGCTATGTGCGATTGGTCGAAGGCGCGCCGGCCTTCGGGTGATCTGACCGACCGGTCAGGCGACGCTGTAACCGAGCCCCTGATGCAGCGATCGGGCTTCCACCATCAAAAGCTCGCGCTGCCGATCGGTGAGATCCACCGGTTCCCGATAGCTGTCGGGGGCTTTTCCCTTTACGTCGGCATCGACCAGCGGATTGGTGTTGATACGGCGCGTCATCACCGTGCGATCGATGCCGCCGATGCCGGTGAACGCTTCGAGGCGATCGAGGAACGGGTCGGGATCGGCAACAAATTCCTCATAACGCAAAACCATGAACCGTTGATTTTCAAGGTCGAGTGCGGTTTGGATGTTGCGGGCCCAGTTATCGCCGAAGCGCTGATAGTCGGCTTCCGATTTGAAGTCGCCGGGCCAACGCGATTTGGCTGAACGGGCGACCGCAATGAGCTCGCGATAAATGAAGATGAAACGCGCACGCGGCATCAGTTGTGGCACCAGCTCGAAAGTTCGCTGATCGCGGATCTGATGCTTGAGGCCCCAGCGGCCGAAACCCAATTCTTTCGCATCGGACCGGTACAAACGCGCGATCCCATGAAATCCTTGCCGGATCGCTTCGATATAGGCGTCGTAATCGGGAAAGAGCGCGCTCGCCTCGAAATCGATGCCCGACTGAAGCATCTCGCGGCTGGCGTTGATGTTGCTGCGCTTTGCGTTCGGATTGCGTGTGAACCCGTGGATCATGTCCGGGTATCGCTGCATGAACGTGAAATTTTCGCCGTAGATGACGATCTTCCGCGTCGAATTCAGCGCGCGCTGCAGCAGGCTGGTGCCGCAGCGCGTTGTCGGGCCGACGATTACGATCGGCGGTTCGGGCTGATCGCTGGGCATCAGCGGCCGTACAGCGCCTCGGGCGCCACCGTGACGCGCGCGATCTCGCGCCATTCGCCGTCGCGCCATGCGCGGAAATGGCACATGCGGCGGCCGGTATGGCACGCAACGCCGGTCTGATCGACCAGCAGCAGAAGGCAGTCGCCGTCGCAATCCACTCGGAGCTCGACAAGTTGCTGGGTCTGGCCGGATGTTTCGCCTTTGCGCCAGAGCGCGCCGCGCGAACGCGACCAGTAGCAGACCCTGCCGGTCGCAACGGTCTCGACAATGGCGTCCCTGTTCATCCAGGCCAGCATCAGAACTTCGCCGCTGTCATGCTGTTGCGCAATCGCCGGCACGAGACCGTTCTCGTCGAAAGCAATGAGGCCGAGGAGGGCGTCCCGATCGAACTCGGTCATCGAGCGGCAGCCGCGCGCATCCGCTCGAACCCGAGGGAAAGATCCGCGATCAGGTCGGCGGGATCTTCGAGGCCGACATGCAAACGCACCGTCGGCCCCAGTTCCGCCCATCGGGTGGCGGTGCGCGACTTTGCCGGATCGACCGGAAGGATCAGGCTTTCATAACCGCCCCAGGAAAAACCCATGCCGAACAGCGACAGCCCGTCCAGCATGGCGGCGAGCGCCGGCTTGTCGACCGGATGCAGAACCGCACCGAACAACCCGCCGGCGCCGGTAAAGTCGCGCTGCCAGATGGCGTGGCCGGGATCGTGCGGCAGGGCAGGGTGCATGACGCGCGCGACCTCGGGCCGACCCTCCAGCCATGTGGCGACCGCAAGCGAGCTGGCTTTGTGGCGATCGAGCCGGACCGACAAGGTGCGCAGCCCGCGCAACGCCAGGTAACAATCGTCGGGGGCGACGGCCATGCCGAGCCCGTGTGCGAACATCTTGATCGGCCGATAATGCTCGGTGCCACAGACGATCATGCCCATCATCACGTCGGAATGACCGGTGATGTACTTGGTGGCGGCATAGATCGATAGATCGGCGCCGTGAGCGAGCGGTTTGAAATGCAGCCCGGTGGCCCAAGTGTTGTCGACCATTACAAGGATGCCGCGTTCGCGCGCCGGCGCCGCGAGCGCCGCCACATCCGGCATCTCGAAGCTCAGCGATCCGGGCGTTTCCAGATACAGGATCCGGGTCTTGTCGGTGAACAGCTCGGCGACATCCTTGCCGATCGAGGAGTCGAAATAGGTAACCTCGATGCCATAGGATTTAAGGATCCGTTCGCAGAAACCGCGAACCGGATCGTAGACATTGTCGGCCACCAGAACGTGATCGCCCGGTTTCGCAAAGGTCATGACGGCCATCGTGATGGCGGCGAGGCCGCTCGGCAGCGTTATCGCGTGCGCGCTACCTTCGAGCGCCGCCACGGCTTCTTCAAGCGCAAAAGTGGTCGGTGTTCCATAGCGCCCGTAGCTAACACCCCGAAAGCGGTCCTGGATCGCTTCCTCGAGTGCAGCAACCGTCGGGAACAGTATCGTCGAGGCGTGATAGACAGGCGGATTGACGACGCCCTTATGCTCACGCGGATGGTTGCCCGCATGCGCCAACACCGTGTCATTGTTGGGTTTTCTTGAGGTCATGCGCTGTGAGCCAATAGGGCTGAATTGGTTGCCGATGCTTGTACCATCGCGCGAGCGTGTGTTAAAGCTTTGTCACAAGCGGGGCGCTCAAATGGGCGATCCGCGCGGGGAAACCGCCATGCGGCGTCCCGGTCAAGAACGGCAGCAAATGCCAGATACAGGGAAAGGCTAGACCATGAAACATTTCCGAACTCTCTCGGGCGTTGCCGCCATCGCGTTGATGGCGTCGGCCGGCGTCGCCAGTGCGACGACGTTGGAAGACGTCCAGGCGCGCGGCACGCTCAATTGCGGCGTTACGACCGGCCTGGCCGGGTTTGCTTCCCCGGACGACCAGGGCAACTGGACCGGGCTCGACGTCGATATGTGCCGCGCGGTGGCGGCGGCGGTGCTCGGCGATTCCGAAGCCGTCAAGTATGTACCGACCACGGCGACGGAGCGCTTTACCGCGCTGCAATCTGGCGAAGTCGATCTTCTGGCCCGCAACACGACCTGGACATTCTCGCGCGACGTGCAGCTTGGCTTCGAGTTCGTCGGCGTCAATTACTATGACGGTCAGGGCTTTATGGTCCGCTCCGAGCTCGGCGTTGCGAGCGCGCTAGAGCTGGATGGCGCATCCGTCTGTGTCCAAACCGGGACGACAACCGAGCTCAACCTTGCCGACTATTTCCGCGCCAACAACATGGAACTGAATTCGATTGTGTTCCAGAAAAACGAGGAAGCGCGGCAAGCCTATGACGAGGGTCGCTGCGATGCATACACGACAGACGCTTCCGGCCTTGCCGCCGAGCGATCGGTGCTGACTGCCCCAGGCGATCACATCATCCTGCCGGAAATCATCTCGAAAGAGCCGCTTGGACCTCTGGTCAGGCATGGCGACAACCAGTGGGGCGATATCGTCCGCTGGACCCTCAATTCGATGATCATTGCCGAGGAATTCGGCGTGACATCGGAAAACGTTGAAGAGATGAAGGGCTCGGAAAACCCCGAAGTTCAGCGTCTGCTCGGCGTTGAGAAGGTCGAAGAAGGCCAGGCCCGTATGGGCAGCATGCTCGGCCTGTCGGACGAGTGGGCCTACAACATCATCTCGATGGTCGGAAACTACGGCGAGAGCTTTGAGGCGCATGTCGGCGTCAAGACGCCGCTGGGTCTCGCCCGCGGTCTGAACCAGCTCTGGAGCAAGGGCGGTCTTCTGTACGCGCCGCCGATGCGCTAAGCGTCATCGGCAGATGACTTTGGTAACGGTGCGCCGGGCCCTAGCGGGCAATCCGGCGCACCGTCGCCTTTTGGTCAATTCGCGATAGGAGGCCGGGGCCATGTCGGATCACGCGATAGCCGACATCCGAACTGCTCATTGGTGGCGCGATCAGCGCGTCCGCGGAATCATTTTTCAGATCGTTGTTCTCGCCGCGATCCTCGCCTTCGCGGGATACATCATCAGCAACACGGCCACCAATCTTGCGAGCCGTGGCATCGCGTCCGGGTTCGATTTTCTCGGCCGGCAGGCCGGCTTCGATATCTCCATCACCCTTATTCCTTATACGGTTGAAAGCAGTTACGGCCGCGTCTTCTGGGTCGGGCTGGTCAATACGCTGGTGCTCTCTGCCGTGGGCATTGTGTTCGCGACAATCTGCGGGTTCTTCATCGGCATTCTGCGATTGTCGCCCAACTGGATCGTGCGAAAGGTGGCGACGGTCTACCTCGAAACGATCCGCAACATCCCGCTGCCCCTTCAAATCGTGTTCTGGTATTTCGGTGTGCTCTCCGCTTTGCCGCTCGTGCGAAATGCGATCGATATCGACGGCACCTTCTTCCTCCACAATCGAGGGATCAGTTTTCCGAGGCTCGTCACCGAACCGGCTTTTGGCGCGGTACCGCTGGCCCTTCTTGCCGCGGTCGCTGCCACCTGGATCGTGCGGCGCTGGGCGAAGCGACGGCAGGAAAATACCGGCCAGCCATTCCCGGTTTTCTGGGTAGGTCTGGGCCTGGTCGTCGCCGCGCCGGCCCTCGCGTCGATCGTGACGGGCCTGCCGTGGACCTGGGAGTACCCCGAGCTGAAAGGGTTCAACTTCCGCGGCGGCTGGGTCATCCTGCCCGAGTTCATCGCGGTGTTGCTCGCGCTGGTCGCCTATACGGCGGCCTTTATCGGCGAAATCGTCCGCGCCGGTATTCAATCGGTCAGTCACGGACAGAGTGAGGCGGCGTTTTCGCTCGGATTACGACCGAATGCGACGCTGCGGCTGGTTACCATTCCGCAGGCATTGCGCGTAATCGTGCCGCCATTGACCAGCCAGTATCTGAACCTGATGAAGAACTCCACGCTCGGCGTGCTGGTCGGCTATCCGGATTTGGTCAATGTGTTCGCCGGCACCGTGCTGAACCAGACCGGTCAGGCAGTCGAATGTCTGCTCATTACAATGTTCGTTTATATGACGTTGAGCCTGCTCATCTCAGCGTTCATGAATTGGTACAACAAGCGCATTGCGCTGAAAGAGCGGTAGACGATGCCCGACGTCATCGAACAACAAGAATATCCGCCGGGCCAGCATCCGTCGCTGCCGCCGCCGTCGAGCTATGTCGGACCCGTGGCGTGGCTGCGTACGAATCTGTTCTCGAGCCCGCTCAACATTCTGCTGACACTTCTCGCGATCTGGCTGATCTGGGCGATCGTGCCACCGCTGCTCGACTGGGCGATATTCAGCGCGACATTTGTCGACGGTGAATCGCGCGACGTATGCGTCAAGGACGGCGCCTGCTGGACGATGATCATCGCCCGTTTCTGGCAGTTCATGTACGGGTTTTATCCGGTCGACGAACGCTGGCGCGTCGATCTCGGACTGATCCTGTTTTTCGCCGCGGTCATCGCGCTGCTGATCGAACGTACGCCGGGCAAGAAGTACATCGCGATCTTCCTGTTCGGCATCTATCCGTTCATTTCCTACTGGCTTTTTGTCGGCGGGTTTCTCGGACTTGGGTTGGTCGAGACGCGCCTTTGGGGTGGGTTGTTTCTGACGATCGTGCTCGGGTCGACGGGCATCATCTTTTCGCTGCCGCTGGGTATCCTCCTGGCGCTTGGCCGCCGCTCCGAATTGCCGGTCATTCGCATGCTGTCGACCGCATTCATCGAGTTTACGAGGGCCATTCCCCTGATAACCGTTCTCTTCATGTCGTCGGTGATGCTGCCGCTCTTCCTGCCCGAAGGCGTTACGTTCGACAAACTGCTGCGCGCGATGATCGGGATCGCGTTGTTCGGTGCGGCTTACATGGCCGAAGTCGTGCGCGGCGGCCTCCAGGCCGTACCGCGCGGGCAGTACGAAGGGGCGATGGCTGTTGGCCTTGGTTATTGGCAGATGACCGGGCTGATCGTCATGCCGCAGGCATTGCGGATTGTAATTCCCGGTATCGTCAACACGTTCATCGGCCTCTTCAAAGACACGACGCTGGTCATCGTCATCGGCCTATTCGAACTGCTGAACATCGTACAAGCCTCGTTCCGCGACGCGAATTGGGCAGGGCTCGCCAAGGAAGGTTACGCTTTCGTGGCGTTCGTGTTCTTCCTGTTCTGTTTCAGCATGTCCCGATACAGCCTGTATCTCGAACGCAAGCTCAACACCGGCCACAGGCGCTAGGAGCAACACCATGTCGAACGGCGTGCAAGCCGCACAGGGGCGAATTCCTGAAACGTCGACTGCCGGCGACCCAATGATCCAGATGATCGGGGTTCATAAGTGGTTCGGCCAGTTTCACGTCCTGCGAAATATCGACCTGACCGTGCATCGGGGCGAGCGCATCGTCATCTGCGGGCCATCCGGATCGGGCAAATCGACGCTCATCCGTTGCATCAATCGCCTGGAGGAGCATCAGAAGGGGCGGATCATCGTCGACGGGATCGAGTTGACCAACGATCTCAAGCATATCGAGCAGGTGCGGCGAGAAGTCGGGATGGTGTTCCAGCATTTTAATTTGTTCCCGCATCTGACTGTCCTCGACAACCTCACGCTGGCGCCGATCTGGGTTCGCAAGATGCCCAAGCGCGACGCCGAGCAGGCAGCAACGCAATATCTTGAGCGCGTGAAGATTCCAGAGCAGGCGCATAAGTATCCTGGCCAGTTGTCCGGCGGCCAGCAGCAGCGCGTTGCCATCGCGCGCTCGCTCTGCATGAACCCCAAGATGATGCTGTTCGACGAACCGACGTCGGCACTCGATCCCGAGATGATCAAGGAAGTTTTGGACGTCATGATCGAACTCGCGGAGACGGGCATGACCATGATCGTTGTGACGCATGAGATGGGATTTGCTCGTACCGTCGCGGATCGCGTGATCTTCATGGACGGTGGCGAGATCATCGAGCAGAACGCTCCGGATGCGTTCTTCAATAATCCGAAATCGGATCGCACCAAGCTGTTTCTCAGCCAGATCCTGCATCACTGAGTAGGCCCGCCTTGGCCGTATCGGTGGCGATTCCCCGGCAACAGCTGGGGGACGGGTGGGGAGATTTCGTGCATTCGGATTAATCCAATCTTCAGAAATTGAATCGGCAGATTTTTTGATTAGGTTTGAAAAAACGAATAAAAACCGTGAGTTAGCGTTGGCCTTTCCGCCTTGACTAAGGACTTACTCGACAGTATGTATACGTTCGCATAGGGGCTTCACGGTTTCGTGAAGGTTCCGTGTAACTGGTTACGTCGCTCAGGGGCCGGCCCAACCACCCCCGAGCAGCGGACCGACCACCAGCGTCTGGGCCATAGGGCAGGGCAAGCCTTCGGTCAGACAAAGGTTTCGTGCCACCGGCGAAATGCGTTTTCGCTGGCGTGATGTCTGTGCGTCTGACGAGGCAGGACTATGTCCGAGCGGCCGACCGACCCCCATCACAGCACATTTGTTGCTGCGGATAGCGAGCCCCTTTCCGAAGAGAACGAAAAGAGCGAGCAAAGACTGCTTAAGGTCGCAGCCGCGGTCGAGCAGCAACTCGCCCAGGCCGAGCAGCAACTCGCGCAGGCGACGGGCGAAACGCCCGATGTCGTCGTTCTTCCCGACGGCCGCGTCATCAATCTCGATCAATTGCTCAACGCGATCCAGTCCGGGTCCGATTCGATCCCCCTCGACGACGGAGACGCGATCTCGGTCGAGGATTTGCTCGTCGCTTTCGGCATGGAACCCCACGTCCCCGAGATTGGCGACGAGGAGCGAGTCGAGAACACTCAGGCGTCGTTCACGCCAGGCCCGCTGCTGGAAATGCTTAAGTCGCTGGTCGAACGCGGCGTGATCGATCCGACCGAGCTGAACTACGGTTTGTTCGACCAGGAAGAGATCCTGTTTTTGCTCGACGGTCTTGCCGACATTTCACTGCTGAATTGGTCGCTCGAAGGCGCCGGCTCGGTCACCGAAGGCGACACGACGACCTATACGGTTTCCTATACCGGTGTGACACTATCGCCCGGCCAGATGGTGACGATTTCGGTCGCGACCGGTGGCGGGTTCGATAGCAACCCGGACGACGCGACCCCCGGCTCAGATTACACGACGCTGGGCACGGTGCTGACGTTTACGGGCGGGGGTCCGACCTCCCAGACCGTGGCGGTCTCGACGATCGACGACACGATCGTCGAAGGATCGGAAGATTTCATTGTGACGTTGGTCGATCCGACCGCCGGCACGCTGATTACTAGCCAGGCGAACACGATCATAGAAGACGATGGCGATTCGTCGCTTCTGAACTGGTCGATCGCCGGTTCGAGCGAAATCACCGAGGGCGAAGCGCCCGCGACATACACGGTTTCCTATACCGGTGCCGAACTGGCGCCGGGGCAGACGGTCACGATCTCGATTGCGACCGGCGCCGGGTTCGACGGCGGCCTCGCCGACGCGACGTCCGGATCGGACTACACCGCACTCGGTACGGTGCTGACCTTCACCAGCGGTGCAACCTCGCAGACGGTTGCGGTCTCGACCATCGAGGACACGATCGTCGAAGGCGACGAGGATTTCTCGGTCACGCTGTCGGGTGCTGGTGCTGGCACGATCGTTGCCAGCCAGGCGAACACGGTGATCGACGCCAATGACGGCTCACTGCTGAACTGGTCAATCGCCGGTTCGAGCGAAGTCAGCGAAGGCGGCACGGCCGGCTACACCGTGTCCTACACGG